>ERZ827471.1-NODE-1-length-700621-cov-20.865302_pt1 | contig 700621 bp, 612 predicted proteins | sample MGYA00519772_ERZ827471 | MGnify/ENA primary metagenome ERZ827471 (study PRJEB31778, sample SAMEA3449315) | human gut metagenome | biome: human gut; feature: human-associated habitat; material: faeces | place: United Kingdom | collected 2010/2012 ...
GCCAGAGCGTGAAGGTGACCGCTTCGGGCGAGGGGATTACCTGGAGCGCCGCGGTTGATGAGGCCGCCAAAGAGTGGATAACCCTTTCGACGACGGAAGGAAGCGAGGGAGAGACGACGCTGACCGTCACGGTGCAGGACAATCCCGACACGGCGGAACGTTCTGCGAACGTCACCCTGACGCCGAGTGTGGAGTCGGTAGGCCCGAAGGCCATCCGCGTGACGCAGGAGGCCAAGGTGCTGCCGCCGTCGCTCGCCATAACCTACGATGGTGGCAAAGAGCTGCCGGAGGAGGGTTTTGTCATGGGGTATCGGGGCCGTCTCATCACGTTGGCTCTGGTTCCCGTCAATCTCACGTGGAAGGCCGAAGCGGATGCCGAGTGGTTGAAGATAACCGTCAATACCGATTATAATCTGCTCACTATTGCAATGTCCGACGTGCTCAATACTTCCTCGGAATCCCGCTCGTGCAACATCATCGTGACGACCGATGCGGAGGGCGTCGGGCCGTTCAAGATTCCTGTTACGCAGGAGGGGCAGCCGGAGTTCCAGAGTACTATACTGGAGGATATGGAACTGACTACGCTGACGCATTGTTACGTTGCCGTTACCCCCAACTGCGACTGGCGCGACAAGCCGTTTACGCAGTGGGATATGCGGTTCATGTCGGAAAACGTTTCGTATGCGAACAATCTGGGCAACTATTCCGGGACGGGCGACAGGCTGACCGTCGACTTGGTGTCAGAGCCTATCTGGGTGAACGACGATGCGGAGTATTATCTGCCGGACGGAACCTATACGGTGGTGGCAAATTTCAATAGTGACGAGAACCTTCGGGTACCGGGCAGTGTCAGTGCGGGAGCATTTACTTTTTCCCATCCGCGATTTACCAATGGTACGTGGTATGTACGTATTGAGGACGATGCCTATCCCGGCGGCCAGGCGGCGATAACTGAAGGCACCATGACCGTGAGCCGGACGGGCGAGGAGTATGTCATCACGTTCGAGTTCGTGAGCGATGCCGGTTTCGCTGTGACCGGGACGTATGAAGGAACCTTGGAACTCCATCCGGATGCTTGAATCATAATGCGTTTCATCGCGCGGTAAGGCACGCGCTTTCCCGGCAGGAGGGGATATGACCCTCTCCTGCCGGGATTTTTTGCTGCCGGTTCGGAATAGAAGGGCGGACGGAAGGAACGGAAGACAGACGGCGCAGTCGGCGGAAAATCCGGGGAGGAAACAGCGCGGGAAAGAGGAAAAACCGTTTCCCTCGGCATCCGTTCGTTCCGTTTCGGCCGGATAAAAAGCCCCGTACCCTCACGGGCCGGGGCTTCCGCCAAATAAACTTACTCCTATCTAATTCCTAACAAAAGCAGTGTGGTTTTCGGGAGGGTAGAGCTCGCCGCCGACGATGTATGTCTTGGCCGTGCTGCCGGTCGTATATGTTCCCGTGTGGTATTTCTCCGTTTCGATGTACTCCCCGACGCCGTCCTTGCGGTCCATGTTGGATTTCAGTTTGATGTCGATGCTCTCTTCCCCTTCGGGTACGAGGTCGGCGATACGGAAAGAGGCCAGTCCCGTGTCGCTCACGACGTACCGTCCGTTCCCTTCCACTTCACCCATGGCGTTGTGGCGCAGTTCGAGATATACGGAATCGGTCGCCGGGCGCGTGTCGTCCCACACGAGGTTTATCATGTGCGGCTGTCCGTTCTCGTAGCGGAAGTATTCGAAACCGATGTTGATATAGTTGCCGGAGAATGCCGCCGTGACGACGCGTATCAGGTCGTGCCCGATGCTGTCGCTGCGGTGCGGGTCGTCTTCGAGCAGGAAACTCTTCCGGACTATCGGCACCGCGTGGATGTCGTTGAAGACGAGGACGCGTATGTCGTAAACGGGCTGTTCCGGCGTGGAGTAGGAGCTCACGTAGTCGCCGTTGCCGGGCAGAATGTTGTATTTGAAATAGACCCTTTCGCCCCTCTCTATCTCCTTGCTCCCATTGTACTCCAGGACGCGGAGCAGCACGCCGTCGTCTCTCGTTATCTCGAAATAGCCGTCGTAGTCCGTGCGCGTTATCTCCCCGAAGCCGTTGTAAACGATGTCGGTGGGCGGTGCCGCGCCCGCAAGCTCCTTGCTGCATGAGGAGAGTGCGGCGACTGCCGCAGCAAAGGTCAGGAGCACCGTGATGTATTTAGTCCAATTTTTCATTCTTTTCGGCTTTGCCGGCGCGGCCGTTCGCGGGTCGGCGCCGTTCCGTCTATACGTCCATTTTATGTAATGACGCTAATATATATTATTCTGTTGCACGGGCGGTGAAAAAAATGGATTTTTTCTCCTTGCCGCCCGGCCGTCGGAGTCTCAGAGGCCGAACCGTACGCCTACCTTGACGGAAAAACTGGTCGGATGGACGGTACGGTAGCTTGCCGGCTGGTCTTTCTGCCGGAAATAGTATCCGACTCCCGGTTCCACGTAAAGGCCTATGTGCCTGTTGAAATTGTAGCTGACTCCGGCTGCGGCGCTTACCGAGAACTGTACGCCCTTGATGCGGCGGAGGGTCGATTCCCTACCGCTGTCGCCCGCATCGGCGAATCCCTGCGTCTCGCGCCAGGCAACGCCTTTTTCGACCATGCCGCCTCCCTGGACGTAGAAACCGAATCCGCCCGCGCGGTAGAATGTATAGGTCAGCCCGACCGGTACGCCGATGTAGTGGAGCTCGCGCGTGATATGCGCCGTACCCGCCGAGAACGACTGTTCGGAGGAGGAGTAGAGATAGGAGTAGTTGAGTCCCGTGGTCAGGGCGAGCCGTTCGCCCAGCGGGACGGAGAGCGACAGTCCCACGTTGAGCGGCATCCGGTGCTGGAGCCGTACTTCCTCCGTGACAGGCCCCGTGGGGGCGAGTACCGGGCGGCCGTTCTCCTCGTGCAGTCCGGACTGGAGCGTCATGCCTCCGTCGGAGGTCTGTTTGATGAGCATGCCGGCCGATGCGGCCCTGTCCGGGTCGTTCGTTACGCTGTTTCCGGCGAAAGTGCCGAAGTTGCCCGCATAGACGGAACCGGCCACCTTCCGGCGGGGTGCTCCGCCGTACTCCCGAGCGATGGCCCGCTCCCAATAGGCATCTGTGTTCCTCCGCAGTTCCACGGCGGCCGAACCGGGCGAGGGGTAGGCAGGGCGTTTCCGGCTGCGGCCCCGCTGTCCGTTTCGGTCGCCCTCCCGTACGGCGGGGGGGGCGTCCCGCGCCTCCGTATCCTTTCCGGCCGGGGCGTTCTCCTGTCCTGCGGCCGCAGTCTGTCTTTCCGGGACGGTGTCCTCTCCGTCTGTTTTCGCGACGGCCCGTACCGGCTGCGGGGTGTTTGCTCCGGACACGGTCTGCGGAGGCTCGGAACCGGCGTCCGTATCGGGTACGGCCGTATCCCCTGTTCCGTCGGGCAGTACGACTGCGGTCTGCCGTACCGCTGCCTCTTCCGTGATACCGGCCGGTCGGGAGAGGTAAAGGGCCGTGACCAGTACCCCGGCCAGCAGTGCCGCCGCGACGGCATACCCGTACGCATGCCGGATGCGTTGCCGCTTGCGGGGGGCTGCACCGGCTGCGGCGAGCGTCTCCTCTATCCGCTGGAAAAGCTCCCGGGGCGGCTCTTCTTCGTAGCCGCGCAGGGCATCTCCTATCCGTTTGTCGAAATCCTTATCTGTCATCTTTCCGTATTCTCTTTATCCGTGCCGCCCCGCGGGATGCGCCGGGCGGTCGCATGTCGTCTTTCATCTGCCGGCCCCGCGGCCGTCCGTCTTGCGCGGCGGCGTGCCTGTATGGAGCCTTCTGCCCAGTATCTCTATCAGTTTCATCCTCGCCCGGAGGTATTGCGAGCGGGTGGTCGCCTCGCTTATTCCCAGCATCTCCGCAATTTCGGCATATTCGTACTCCTCTACCGCCCGCAGATTGAAGATGGTTCGGTACCCTTCCGGCAGGGTGTCCACGCACGCCTTTATCTCTCCCGCCGAAAGTTCGTCGAGGACCGTCGGCGGTACGGAGCTGCGGAGGTTCGCCGCGCTCACTTCATCGGCTCCCTCCAGCGGGTTCCTGCGGCGGAAATAGGACATGACCGTATTGACGAATATCCGTCTGCACCAACCCTCGAACGGTCCGTCGCCGCGGTAGTCGCCTATGCGCGTATAGAGCGTCACGAAACCGTCGTGCAGCAGGTCTTCCGCCGTGGAAGCGTCGCTCACATAGCGCCTTATGACGCCATACATCGGACTGCCGTAGCGTACGTACAGTTCGCGGCGAGCCTCCGCGTTCCCCCTGCGGCAACCCTCTATTATCTCTTCCAGTGTCAAAGACGGTCAGTGATTCGTTAATAAGATGCTTTTGCAGTACGTTTTGTTGCATCCGGGTAACAATTTTACGCATTTTTTCCCGGCCGTTCAAGTTCCGGATAGCTCATTGGCAAATTTTGCTTACCTTTAAGCCGTATAAATACGCATATTATGGAAACAAAGAAGATAGGCATAGCATCCGATCATGCCGGATACGAGATGAAGGAATTCCTCATCGGATACCTCGAAAGCAAAGGATACGAAGTGTATGATTTCGGAGCTCCGAGCGCCGAAAGTTTCGATTATCCCGATTCGGCCCATCCCCTCGCATGCGCCGTCGAGAAGGGCGAACTGCCCATGGGCATCGCACTCTGCGGCAGCGGCAACGGCATCTCCATGACGCTCAATAAACACCAGGGTATCCGTGCGGCCCTCTGCTGGACGCCCGAATTGGCCGAGCTCGCCCGCAGGCACAACGATGCCAATATCTGTTCGCTGCCGGCGCGTTTCATAGACAATACGCAGGCTGCGGCTATTGTGGACGCATACCTCGGAGCCGAATTTGAAGGGGGACGTCACCAGCGCCGGATAGACAAGATACCTTTCAGGGGAACGTGCTGACGCTCGCCGGTCGTACCAACGGAAAGACCCTATGAAGGAGATAGACGTATACAAGGTGCTCGAAGGCAAGAATCCGAAGCTTGCCCGTCGCGTCCCGCGTTTCGTCGTCGATTATCTTCGCCGTACCATACACGAGCGGGAGGTGAACGAGATTCTGGCGAGATTCGGAGACCTGGAGGGGATAGCGTTCGTACGGGCCGCGCTCGGGTACATGAATGTCCGCTATCATTCGGTCGGTATGGAGCGGCTGAACCCCGAAGGACGTTACGTGTTCGCTTCGAACCATCCGTTCGGAGGAATGGACGGACTGATGCTGGCCGATGAGGTGGCGCGTTATTTCGGCGATGTCCGGGTGGTGGTGAACGACCTGCTGATGTACCTCGGCCCGCTCAGGGGACTGTTCGTGCCGGTGAACAAGCACGGCCGTCAGGATGCCGGAAGCGTGGAGGCTTTCAATAACGCTTTCGCATCCGATGTGCCGATAGTGACCTTCCCCGCCGGGCTCTGTTCGCGCCGCCGCCGCGGGGTCGTGCGCGACCTCGAATGGAAGCCCAATTTCGTGAAGAAGGCGGCCGCTTACGGCCGGGATGTGGTGCCTGTCTATTTCAACGGCAGGCTCTCCGACTTCTTTTACCGGCTGTCGAACCTGCGTACCGTGCTCGGCATCAAGGCCAATATCGAGATGCTCTATCTTGCCGACGAGATGTTCCGTCAGGCAGGCAGCGATTTTGAAATCATCATCGGGAGACCGATACCGTCCGCTTCCCTGCTGGAGGGAAGGACGCCGGGGCAGGCGGCCGATTACGTCAGGCGCGCCGTGTACGCGCTGGGGAGAGGCTGACGATTTCCCTCTCCTTCGGGCGGTCTGCGAGCGCGGCCGGAGGCGGGCCTTTCCGTGCAGTTGTCTCAGTGTTCATCCATACAATAAAACGGATACCATGAAACCGATAATAGAAGCCGTACCGAAGGAACTCATCGAACGGGAACTGACCGAGGAGCGCCTGCTGCGTGCCACCAACAATGCGGGAAACTTCATTTACACGATAAAGGCGGCGGAGGCTCCCGACATCATGCGGGAGATAGGCCGTCTGCGTGAGCTCGCATTCCGGCAGGCCGGGGGCGGTACGGGGAACGAGGTGGATGTTGACGAACAGGACCTGGCTCCGGACGGTTATACGCAGTTGTTCGTATGGGATCCGGTAGCCCGTGAAATCCTTGGCGGCTACCGCTACATTATCTGCGACTCCCCTTATCCGAAAAATCTCTCGACGGAACACTATTTCCGTTTCAGCGACAGGTTCCGGCAGGAGGTGCTGCCCTATACCATCGAGTTGGGACGTTCGTTCGTGCAGCCGCGCTATCAGCGTACCCGCGATGCGAAGAGCCTCTATGCGCTCGACAACCTGTGGGACGGACTCGGTGCGCTGATAGTGGAGAATCCTGACAAACAGTATTTCTTCGGCAAGGTGACCATGTACGGGCACTATGACAAGGAGGCGCGCAACATCCTGATGTATTTCCTGCAGAAATATTTTCCGGACAGGGACGGCCTGCTCGAACCGCTCTATCCCGTCGAGATGAACATCGACGTGCCGGCCATGGAGCGAATATTTGCCGGAGGAAGTTATATGAACGACTACCGGACACTCGTCAATGAACTGCGCAAGCGGGACGAGTTCATTCCGCCGATGATAAATTCATACATGAATCTGTCGCCTTCGATGAAGGTTTTCAGCACCGTACACAATCCCGATTTCGGAGAGGTGGAGGAGACGGGCATCCTCGTCCGGATAAAGGACATCTACCCGGAGAAGGCGGAGAGGCATACGCGCGGCCTGCTGCAGAAGCTGAAGAAGCGGATAAAATCGGTTTCGGGCGGCGAGTGAGCCGGGCCGGCACGCTGCGGGCGTTTGCGGAAGCTGCGGTTTGGGCTGCGGCGGCAATGTATGCCGCCGCAGCTCTTTTACGGGGGGCGGTATGGCGGAAGTGTCGGAGGAGCGGAGTCCGTTCGGAAGTACCTGCCCCCGTATCCGGTACCGGGGACGGATTATGATATGCGCGGGTTTCTGATTAATTTTGCGGTATGAACGGGAAGACCATCACGGAGGAGCAGTTGCTCGAAGCCCTGCGGAGGTATTGGGGGTACGGTTCGCTGCGCGGAACGCAGTCCCGGACGATTCGGTGCGTGCTCGAAGGCCGGGATACCCTTTCGCTGATGCCTACCGGTGGCGGCAAGTCGCTGACCTACCAGCTTCCCGGTCTGCTGATGGAAGGGCTGTGCGTGGTCGTGACGCCTCTCGTGGCGCTGATGAAGGACCAGGTCGATTCGCTGCGCCGCCGCGGTATCCCGGCGGTCGCCATCCACTCCGGCATGAGTCCGCGCAACATCGACATCACGCTCGACAATTGCGTGTACGGCGACATCAAATTCCTGTATGTCTCTCCCGAACGGGTGGCGGGCGAACTGTTCGCGGCCCGGCTGGCCAAGATGAACGTGAATCTGATAGCGGTGGATGAGGCGCACTGTATTTCGCAATGGGGGTACGACTTCCGTCCGGCTTACCTGCGTATCGCCCGGATGCGCGATATCCTGCCGGCGGTGCCCGTGCTCGCGTTGACGGCTTCGGCTACGGAGCCTGTGGCGCAGGATATCATGGAGAAGCTGGCGTTCCGCGAGCCCAACGTCGTCCGGAGCGATTACGCCCGGCCGAACCTGTCGTTCTCCGTCCGGCATACGGATGACCGGAAGGGACAGTTGCTGCGGGTGATAGGGAATGTGCCGGGGAGCGGAATCGTCTATGTCCGGACGCGTGACGCTGCGGAGCTGCTTGCCGCGGAGCTGAAGGAGGAGGGTATTGCGGCCGAGTATTACCATGCGGGGCTGCCTCATGGCGAGCGGACCCTGCGGCAGAATGAATGGACGGCGGGAAAGACGCGGGTGATGGTGGCCACCAACGCATTCGGCATGGGAATCGACAAGCCCGACGTCCGCTTCGTGGTGCATTACGGGCTCTGCGCTTCGCTGGAGGAGTATTATCAGGAGGCCGGGCGGGCCGGAAGGGACGGCCGTCGTTCTTATGCCGTGCTCATCGTCGCTTCCGACGACCGGGAGCGTTTGACACGCCGTTTCTCCTCCGAATTTCCCACCATAGCGCAGATAAAGGATATCTATGTCCGGTTGATGAATTATCTCGGGGTGGCCATCGGGGAGGGGAAATTCTGCTCGATGGCGGTGAACCTGTACGATTTCTGTGCCCGTAACCGTCTCTTCATGGGAACGGTGCAGAATGCGCTGAAGATACTCCAGCAGAACGGTTACCTCGTCTTCACGGACGACGAGGAGAATCCCGCACGGCTTATGTTCTGTGTCAGTCGCGACGACCTCTATTCGTTGCGTGTCGAACGCGAGGACCTCGACAATATCTTGCGCACCATTCTGCGGCTCTATACCGGTGTATTTACCGGTTTGCGCCCGGTGGATGTGCAGGAGATGGCCATCTATACCGGTTATACCGAAGAGCGCGTGATGGAGCTGCTCAAGACGTTGTGGCGCCTGCATGTGATACGGTTCGTCCCCAAGAACCGCAGCCCCATGGTATTCCTGACCGACAACCGGCTCCCGGATGCCGACGTGTACATTTCGCCGGGGAGTTACCGGGCACGCAAGGAGACGGCCGCCCGGCGGCTGGAGGCCGTGTTCGCCTATGCTGCCGATACGGAGCGGTGCAGGAGCGTGGTCTTGCAGGAGTATTTCGGACAGAAGGATGCCCGGCCCTGCGGGGTGTGCGACATCTGTCTTGCGCATAGGAAACGGGGGACGGTCGGGGAGGGGATGGCCGGCGAGATTCTGAAAAGAATTCCGGCCGGCGGAATAAGTCCGAAAGATTTGGCCGGACAGTTCGCTGCCGCGCCCGAAAAGGTGGCCGCAGCGGTCGATGCGCTGGCCGCGGAGGGTAAAATTTCGGTCATGCCGAACGGATTACTCGTGATTAATCGGTAACTTTGCAAACCGCCCGGTTGGCGGTTTTGCCTGTATGCTTGTACGATGAGCTGTTTCCGGAACAACATAACGAATGAAGAGATAACCGCGATGCCGAAGTGCGCTTTCCCCGGTACGGTCGAGATTGTCGATACGGAGGAGAAGGCCGTTGTGGCGTGTGCGTACCTCATGGCCCAGTCGGCGCTCGGATTCGATACCGAGACGCGGCCGTCGTTCAAGGCGGGCGTGTCGAACCGGACGGCGCTTCTGCAGCTCGCTTCGGCCGACCGTTGTTTCCTCTTCCGCCTTTCGCAGATGAAGTTCGTGCGCGAGGTGGCGCGGGTGCTCGAAAGCGGCAACGTGGTGAAGGTAGGGGCTGCCGTGCGCGACGACATCAAGGGGCTGCAAAAGCTCCGTTGGTTCAGGCCGCAGGGGTTCGTGGACCTGCAGAGCGTTGCGGGGGAGTGGGGCATCGAGGAGAAGAGCGTCCGCAAGCTCGCGGCGATAGTGCTCGGCAGTTCGGTTTCCAAGGCGCAGCGGCTGAGCAATTGGGAAGCGGCCACTCTCACGAAAGCGCAGATAGGGTATGCGGCGACGGATGCCTGGGTCTGTCTGGAGATATATAACAGATTAATGAAGGAACCCAGATGACGAAGATATTCCTGAAACGCGGCAAGGAGGAGTCACTCGGCCGTCGCCACCCGTGGGTCTTTTCGGGAGCCATCGAACGGATGGAGGGGGAGCCCGCCGAAGGCGATGTGGTGGATGTCTATTCGCGGCAGGGGGAGTTCCTTGCCAGGGGCCATTATCAGATAGGTCCCATCACGGTGCGGATACTGACTTTCGTGCAGGCGGAGATTGACGCCCGGTGGTGGCTGGAGCGGTTGCGTGCCGCTGTCGGGGTGCGTCGGGCCGTCGGGCTTGTCGGGAATCCGATGACGGACTGTTATCGTCTCGTGCACGGCGAAGGCGACGGATTGCCCGGACTCGTCGTGGATATTTACGGCGATACGGCGGTGGTACAGGCCCACAGCGTCGGCATGTACCGTTCGCGCGATGCAGTATGCGATGCCCTACGGAGGGTTTACGGCGGTGCCTTGGCGGCTGTCTACGACAAGAGTGCGCAGACACTTCCCTATAAGGCCGATACGGGGGCCTGCGACGGCTATCTGTATGGCGGAGACGGTACGACGGAGCGGATTGTCACCGAAAACGGCAACCGGTTCCATGTCGATTGGGGCGCCGGCCAAAAGACGGGCTTCTTCCTTGACCAGCGGGAAAACCGGGAACTCGTCCGGCGTTACAGCAGCGGGCGTGCCGTACTCAATACGTTCAGTTATACCGGCGGTTTCTCCGTATACGCTCTGGCGGGCGGGGCGGAACGGGTCGTATCGGTGGACAGCTCGGCCGGTGCCGTCCGCCTCGCGGAGCGGAATGTCGCGCTCAATTTCGGCGACGGCGCACCGCACGAGGGGGTGGCGGTCGATGCGTTCGATTACCTGAAAGGGATGGACGGCAGTTTCGACCTCGTCATTCTCGACCCTCCGGCCTTCGCGAAGCACCACAAGGTGCTGGGCAACGCCATGAAAGGTTATATGCGCCTGAACGCAAGGGCGCTCTCGCAGATAGCTCCCGGAGGTATTCTCTTTACTTTCAGTTGTTCGCAGGCGGTGAGCCGCGAACTTTTCCGAACGGCGGTCTTCACGGCGGCTGCCGTTGCGGGGCGCAATGTCAGGATACTCCATCAACTGACGCAGCCTGCTGACCATCCCGTAAATATCTACCATCCGGAGGGGGAGTACCTGAAGGGGTTGGTGCTGTACGTGGAGTGACCGTCCGCCGTGCAGCGGATGCATCGGCACATAACCTCCCTTGCTTCCGGTCTGGAACGGCAATGACGGCGGACAGGGGAAGCGCCGACGGTTTTGTTCGTGCGGATGCGTGGAGCGGACGGACTATTTGACTGCTTCACTGAGTTCGGTGCCGGGGCGAAACTTGACGACGTTTTTGGCCGCTATCCGGATAGGGGCTCCGTTGCGCGGGTCCCGTCCGGTTCGTGCATGTTTCCTCTCTATTGCGAAGGTGCCGAATCCGGCCAGGGTGACTTTTTCGCCGCTGATGAGCGCGGCGGTTGTTATTTTCATGAAAGCCTCCAGGCTCCTTTTCGCTTCGCCTCTGGATATTCCCGCTTCCGAGGAGATGGATTCGATTAACTGCGTCTTGTTCATTTTAAGTCGGTCTTGCGATGGTGATACGGATGGTTCGGCGGGCAGGGGGCACGTTGCTGCCCGTTCCACAAAATAACTAAAAATAATCTCCAAATCCAAACCTTGTCGTTTCGTCTCGCGGTATTAAGCGAGGGGCTGTGCCTGCGGCGCCGTCCGCAGATACAGACCGTTGACATGCCGTAGGACGGGGCCGGGCTGTGCGGCGGGCGGAGCGGCATCGTGGGGAGATAACCCGTCGGTATGGCTGCGGAACGGTGCTGTACCGTCCGGCCGCCGGTTTGGATAAGTCGAAAAGAGGTTATACTTTTGTGTCCGGAAAGATGGCAGAGTGGTCGATTGCGGCGGTCTTGAAAACCGTTGAGCTGCAAGGCTCCGGGGGTTCGAATCCCTCTCTTTCCGCAGAAGACGGCCGGGAAGATGTAAGACGCGGTGCCGGAATACGAGAGGCGACAGCAGGAAGATTTGCTGGTCGCCTTTCGTGTTTTATGTTTTATGCCGTTCCCGGCAGGGAAGGCGTTCCCTGTTTGCCGGGGCAATGAGCAGCGCACATTGTTGCATGCTTGCCGGAGGGTCGTTTGGCGGAAAGACAGTGAAATGATTGGAACGGACGCATCCATGTTTGCTTGAGATATTTGACCGTTGCGGGAGGCAGGTTCGGTCGGCCCGTGTTGTGGGTGCAGACCCGGACGGGGCCTGGCTTGTGGCCTTGCGGCCCGTTTTCGTTGCGGACTGTGTTTTTTCGGGTGTTGGGAACCAACCGTATGGCGGGTGTGGATTGCCGGACCGGTATGGAAGAGCGTTGCTGTTTTCGGTGAAATTAAAATTCTATCGCCTTTTTAAATCTTTTACCGGTTTTCTGCCGTCATATGAGTGAACGGCCGTAAGTAGAATTTATGATTGGAAAAAGATTGGATGAACTGGAGCGTGTGATTGAGCTCTATCAGGATGCGTTGTTCCGTTTCGCTTTTTTCCGTACCGGTTCCCTGGCGGATTCGCAGGATATCGTACAGAATGTGTTTCTCAAAATGGTTGACAGCAGTCGCGACCTTGCGCATGTCGGGGATTTGAAAAACTATCTGTTTCGGTGTGTCTCGAATGCCTGCTGCGATTGGACGGAAAAAAGGCGGCACACCGGGACTCTTCCGCTGGAAAGCGTGGGTGTTGCAGACGAAACCGGTACGGAGGAGGAGTGGATGCATGAATACGTGCGTATCGGCAGCATGCTGGAGGGTCTGCCTGCAAGGCAGGCGGAGGTCGTGCGAATGAGATGTGTGGATGGACTTCGGTTTGCGGAGATAGCCGATATGCTTGGCGTTTCGCTACCGACTGTCAAATCGAGGTTCAGGTATGGTATTGAAAAAATGCGAACGATTGAAAAAAAGGGAAAGCTATGAAATGCGATGATTTCAAAGATAAGTGCGGAGACCTGTCCGATGGAGAAGTCTCTGCGGAGATGCGGATGCATATGGCTCATTGTGAGGAGTGCGCAGCGTATTATCGGTTAATGCGTTCGTTGGAGCCCAAGGCGGTTCCTGTGGCGCCGGGAACGCTGAAGCGGGAAGTGCTGGCCCGTGCCGCCGCGAAGCACAGAAAACGCCCGGCGGTCGCAGTCCGGCGGATTGGTTATGCCGCCGCAGCCGTGGTATTGGTTGCCGCGGCAGTGTGGATGGCCGTATTGACCGGTCCTTCGGAAGCAATGGCTTCAGCGGCACAGTTGAACAGTTCGCTGCGCGGGATGGATAGGGTGGAAAATATGGTGATGGAGGTGAAGGTTCGTACGATGCCGGCAGAGGGTTTCGGCAGTATCGACCTTGAAGCGGACTTTACGGACCATATCCTGACGGTATTGTTCGGGGATACCTGCCGGTGGCGGCTTGAAAAGGCAGGCCGTACGGCAATGTGCGATGGCCGGAGGAAATACATGTGGTTGGCCGACAGTCGGTCGGGAGTAACGGGGCCGGTCGGGAGTAACTTCGAAGAGTGGTTTGCGGTGCTCCTCGACCCTCGTTTGGTGCTCATGAAAGAGAAGGAAGCAGCCGAAGCGCACGAAGGTGTCCGGTATTCTGTGCGCGACGAAGGCGATGAGGTGTTGTTGACTGTGAGGGCGAAGGCGCGTGGTGATTTTAGAAACGACTATCTGTTCAATGGCTCGATTGACGAATCCGATACCCGTCGTGAATATCGTTTCGATAGTGCGACCAATTTGTTGAAGGGATTGAAGGTCTACGTGCTTGACGGTCGCCGTGAGGTATTGGTTTTGGAGGTCGCTGCCGTCGGTTACAATGTCCTTGTCGATGAGAAGGCTGTCGTTTCCCTGCCGGAGGGGTATGTGTGGCGGGATGTAGATGGACGGTATGCTGCGGCTATGTATCCGTCCGATTCGGCGGAGGAGACCGTTGTTCGGCTGTTTCAGGCATTCCGCGACCTCCGGCTCGATGTGGCGGACGGTATGTTGGCCGTTCTTTATGACCGGGAGGGGTTGTTGGAACGTTACGGCGGGGCGGAGCTGATGCACGTCGGGAGTGCCTTCCGTTCCGGACTCTATCCGGGGCTCTTCGTCCCGGTGGAGGTCGTTCTGAAGGACGGTTCGCGTGAATCTCTGTGTCTGGCGCTGAGGAACGACAATCCCCGTCGGGTATGGATAGTGGATGGCGGTTTCTGACGGGGCTTGCGTCCGGATAATGTGTAGTGGTTTGTGTTGGCCGCCGCGGGTACTTCGGTATCTGCGGCGGATTGGGCGGCGGCTTTTGGCGTGGCGTATGGAAAGAATATAACCGAAAAAAACAGGTATATTATAATAAAAGGTCTCTTGTTGCGACCGGTGCGTCGACGGTTACGGATGCCGTTTGGAACGGAACTTTGCTGTTCGCACAATGCTCGGTGCCGACCGGCAAAGCGTGAGAATAAGACACCTGCACATGAATGGACATGTGCAGGTGTCGGTGTTAATCGGTTATCGAATCGTTGATAACGATTGTCAGGGTACATACCGCATCAGGGCATGGGATATGCACCCGAATCCCATGTTATTTGCCAGTTGATAAAATGATTATGACTGCCTTCCGGCAGTTTGTCGGTTGTCAATAATCCATTTTGTCGTTTTCCAGAAATTTTTCGAAAGTGTACTCTTCTCCCGCCAAGGTCAGAATACGCCTCACGAGCAGTTCCCTGCATACCGTATCGAAATACGGCCACCCTGGGTCTGAGTGCATTATACATCTCGGCGATGCGTGCCATACGCCATACAGGTAATTGCTGCCCCCCCGATAGATTCCCACATCCGGAAACCGTGAATCTCCGATAAGATGCGCCCAGGGGACGCTGGCCGGGTCGTCGGTCAGGGAGAGATTGAGATGTGTACCGACACGATGCCCGTAGTGGATGGTTTCTATTGCTCCTGATGTAGGGGTGGTCTGATTGTGGCCATATTCGTCTCCCAACAATCCGAGGGCATGACCGGTCACTTCATGTACCACTGTAAAGTAAAAAGTGCCATCCAGATATCCTATTGTGCCGAAACTCGGCTGGTACGGTGGATTGATATATCCGGCGCCTGCTCCCGGGCAGTTGTTCACTACAAACCCCCACACTTTGGCCGTTTGCAGCCTCTCGTGGTCTTGTGTGTAATCCGATAAATTGGTCGGGCCCCCATGGCTCATCTGCAGCCCCCAGTTAGTGATGAAGCCGATGTCCAATGCCGTTTCATAATCGGCCGGCCAATCCTTTGTTCGCGGTTGCGCATGCTTTGATACGGCATAAACCATATGGATGTTGAGGTAGTCCTTATACGTTTTCAGGGGTTCTACGGAGAGAAGCGCGTCTTTTGCGGCTTCCATTATCTGCCGGTAACGGCCGACTTCGATATCGATGTCCGTGAAGGCGTCGCCCATCAGCACGATATCCACGCCGTCGCCCCGTGTGGCCGCGTGCAGCAGTTCGTACTGTTTGTCCATCGAATAATCCGTGCTTTCGTATTTGCATGCCCCGACGTGCTCGTAAAAACAAAGCGACACGTAATAGTCGAATCCGAGAGAAAGGATATCTTCCAAAGGCTGCCATGGTCCCATACTGAAAGAGGGGGGGATGTTTTTCCCTTCGTATATCTCGTCTACGATGATTCCCTCTGCGTCGAAGAGCATGTAACTCGGATAGGGGGCGCCGGGTAGGACAAGCTCTTCGCCGCTGAGCGTCCGATAGTCCGAACAGATGTACCATTCCGTTTCATGGGTCCGCAGGTATTCCTCCGCCGCCCTGCGGTACTCCTCTCCCTTCGGAATTACGGCTATTACGTCGAACCCCTGGCCGTGGTAGAGCTTATGCAGTCGTTGCACCGTGGTTTCGGCGAAACGGACGGATTTCTCCTGCAGGGGGTCCCACGACAGCAGCATGGTCATGCAGTTGTCCTTGCAAATATCCTGTACCCGGAGTGTCTGGCCCGTTGTCAGGTCGTCGAAGAGGAAATCGGGCAGTTGTGCACCGTCCATAAACCCCGTGTCTTTGTCGGCCCGCTGCCGCGCTATCGCCATGCTCATCTGAGGCCAACTGTGGTAATTCAGGTAAATATCGGGTACATAGCCGGTCGGTATTTTGTTGTAATTCAGTCTTAGGTCGAGGTTGCGCCCGTCGAAAAGCGCCGTCCACTCCCGCAGATTGCTGTCCAGTTCATTGTACGAGAAATCAATGTAATCCAGGAATTTGTGGCTTTTACTCGTCCACTCCGACCAAAACGGCAGGCCGCCCTCGATGCGGTTGTGACTGAGGTCGATGGCTATCAATTCATGCATGGTATCCATAAAACTGTAAGTGCCATTTTTCGGTGGGCGTCCCTGCTTGTTTATCGTACCTCCGATATCGTTGTGGCTGAGGTCGAGATGGCGTAGGACGGTCAGGCCCGACAGTTCGTCCGGCAATTCGCCCGTGAGGTTGTTGTTGCTTAGGCGGAGGGCGATGACGCGTCCCGAGAGGTCGGTCTCCACACCGTACCACTCGTTCAGAGGCTTGTCGCTGCACCAGTTGTCGTTGTGCGTCCAGCCGTCGCCGCCCGTGGATTCGTACAGCGCCGTGAGCGCGGTCAGCTCCGGAGTCGGGTCTGTCCATGCCGCCTGTACGATGGTCAGCGTATCGCAGAGCTTCGTCTCCGTGTTGCGGAACAGCACCACGCCCTTGCGTTCCCGTTCTTCGGTATTGGCGGCAATGCGGAAGGCGTGCGCCGTCGTTTCGAGCGCTTTCGTGTCGGTCGGCGCTTCCGCCTCTTTTATCCATTGCTGCCCGCTCTCTACGACCGTTTCGTATGCGACGTTGGCCTGCACCTCCACGGTCAGCGTCTGCTCCTCGCAGGAGACTGCATAATCGTTTTGTCCGGACAGAATCGCATTCTTCTGACGCTGACGGACTGCGATGCGCTCCTCGCGCGTCCCGGCACGCAGCACGAGGAACACTCCCCGTTCGGAATAGGTGTCGTTCTCTCCGACGGTCACCTGCAGCCGCAGGTTCTCGCCCGCCGGGCCGGAGGAGGGGGTGATGCTGTACCATGCTTTCCGCTGTGCAGCGAATGCGGACCCTGTCGTGGTCAGCGGTTCCGTCTCCACGCTCCACGGTGAATCCGTGGAGAAGATGAGCAGATTCTCTCCGCCCGAAGCATCGAACGTATAAAGTTCGGACTGTAGCTGAAGGTAGCTGTCCGGCCCTTTCGTACAGCCCGTGAACATTACGGCTGCCAGTAAGAACGTGGGCCAAAATGTCAATTTGATGATTGATTTCATCGTTTGTATGTTTTATTTAATCGTAATGTGTGTCCTGTCTGTGGCCGGGAATACGTCATGCAGACGAGTAGTCAACCGATTTTAAATCATATGGTTTATCTGTATGCAAATTAATGATTATTTATTGAACAACCAAACTAATATGTAGGAAAATAAAGATAATGTGTTTTTATTACGTGCGGTGCGTCGGCGCATGCGAATGATTCATGGCTATGAGCGGGTGCTCCGGTGCCTGCGGCGGTTCTGCGGCGGATTGGGCGGAGGCTTTTGGCGTGAAATGTGCATGGAACAGTATATAACCGAAAAAACAGGTATAGTATGAAAGGCGGATTTTTGTGTGCCGCGCTCCTCGCAGGGGCGTTGGCCGTCGCTTTCCCGGAGAGGGCGGAAGCGTGTACGAGAGTGGTTTATGTGGGGCCCGACGGAACCGTACTGACGGCCCGTTCCATGGACTGGAAGGAGGACAGCCGGAGCAATTTGTGGATATTCCCGCGCGGTATGGAGCGCAGCGGCGAAGTGGGGGGCAACCCCCTGACGTGGACCTCCCGGTACGGCAGCGTGGTGACTTCGGCATACGATATATGCAGTACCGACGGCATGAATGAGGCGGGACTCGTGGCGAATCTGCTGTGGCTCGCCGAATCGGCCTATCCGGAGTGGGACGGTTCCACGCCCGGCCTTTCCATCGCAGCATGGGTACAGTACATACTCGATACCTGTGCGACCGTGGACGAGGCGGTGGCGGAGATGGAGAGCGGACGGTTCGAGGTGGTCTCCGGCATGATGCCGGACGGTTCGAGAATGGCTACCCTGCACCTCTCCGTATCGGATGCAGCGGGCGACAGTGCCATATTCGAATATGTGGACGGGGCTCTGTCCGTTCATCACAGTCCGGCATACAGGGTGATGACCAACTCGCCGCTGTTCGACCGGCAGCTGGCTCTGGACGATTATTGGCAGAACATCGGCGGACTGACCTTCCTGCCCGGAACGAACAGGGCGGCCGACCGCTTCGTGCGGGCCTCCTTCTATGTGGATGCGCTTCCGCAGACAGCCGATACCCGGCAGGCGGTTGCCGGCATATTCAGCGTCATACGCAATGTCTCGGTTCCGCTCGGCATCAGCGTTCCCGACCAGCCCAATATCTCCTCCACCCGCTGGCGGACGGTGTCCGACCAGAAGAACAGGGTGTATTATTTCGAATCCACGCTTTATCCCAATATTTTCTGGGTGGATATGAAGGATGTGGATTTTTCGGAGGGGGCGCCGGTCAGGATGCTCGACCTGGTGGGCGGCCGGACTTATGCCGGTAATACGGCTTCTCTCTTCGTGGAGGCAGAGCCTTTCGAGTTCGAGCGCGTGGATTAGGCCGCAGAGTTTCTCTGTAGGAAGCAACCCGGAAAAGGGTTGCTTTTTTTGTCTTCCGCCAGACCGTGTGTGTTCGAATAGCTACGATATCCAAAAATAAGCAACAATTAATAAAAAATTTTAATAGTGTTTATGTATTTGTATTCCAGTGGTGTGTGTCGATGGTTTCGGCGTCTTTCCGGAATGTGAAATATGATGCGTAAAATATGAGGGTGGGATGTCTCGTTATTTATTTGACAATTAACAAGGATTTATCATGAAACTCAAACAGACAAAAGCACTCGAAAACGCCCTCGCACGCGGCCTGCTGGCTTCGCAGAGGGCCGGCGGCGGCAATCCCGTTGACCGAGCGTTTCTTTTCCTGCTTGAAGAGGGTAATTGTCACGCAGCCCACATCCTGGGCAAATTCATCAAAAGTTGGGAGTCGTACCAAATAAAGGTGAGGATTGAGAAGGATTTGGAAAGCGCGACGCAGGAGAACATCGCGGCCGACAGAAAACTATACGACAATCTGATGGCGGCGCTCCGAAAGGTATGCGCCGAATTCGGGCAGGAAGGGGGCGAGCCGCTCGTCAATACGGGCCATTTCCTGCTTTATCTGCTCCGGAGCAGGAAATTCGCCAGCTCCCGGGTTTTGAGTACGTTCAATATTCCCCGGAATCTGGTGGCGGAGATGATTTCCGACCTGCCGTTCGACGAGGACTACTATATGGAGATGAATGCGCTGCGCAACATCCGTATTCTCCGGATTGACCCCAAGGATACGGGATACGGCGGTACGGCAGGCGACGGCCGGGAGCGGTCGGATGAAGAGGATACGGAACGGAACGACGTCAAGCCCCATGGAAAATCCGTGCTGAAGGAGCTTGAAAAATACGGAACCGACCTGACTGCCGCTGCGGCTGCGGGCGGGGTGGACCCGGTGATTGGGCGGGAGACGGAGATTGACCGGCTCATCCAGATACTCGGCAGGCGCAAGAAAAACAACCCGATACTCATAGGCGAGGCGGGTGTGGGCAAGAGTGCGATAGTGGAGGGGCTCGCCCTGCGCATCGTTTCGCACGACGTACCGCCGTCACTTTACGGCAAGCGTGTCTTTTCGCTCGATGTGGCGTCGCTGGTGGCAGGCACCAAATACAGGGGACAGTTCGAGGAGCGTGTCAAGGAGTTCATGGAGGGCCTGAAAAGAGAGAGGGATGTCATTCTCTTCATTGACGAGATACATACCATCGTGGGAGCAGGTGCCACGCAGGGCGGACTCGATACGGCAAACATCCTCAAACCGGCGCTCGCCCGAGGCGAACTGCAATGTATCGGGGCTACCACGCTCGACGAATACCGGGAGAGCATCGAGCACGACGGGGCGCTTGAGCGGCGTTTCCAGAAGATAGTGGTGGAACCTACTTCCAGGGAGGATACCCTGCGGATTCTCCACAGGCTCCGGGAACGGTACGAGCAGCACCATCACGTCCGGTATTCGGACGAGGCCCTCGCCGCATGTGTGGAGTTGACCGACCGGTATGTGACGGACCGGTATTTCCCCGACAAGGCCATTGATGTGCTCGATGAGGCGGGCTCCAAGGCGCGTCTTTTCGCCCGTCACGAACCCGAGGCCATTTCGGAGCTCGAGGAAGCGCTTCAGGCTGCAGGGGAGGAGAAGCGGTCGGCGGCCAAGGGGATGAATTACGAAGCCGCGGCCAAGGCCCGTATCAGGGAGATTGCGCTTGCAGACAAGATAAAGGAAATCAGGGCTGACTGGCAGCGCGAAGTACGTCTCAGTCCCGGTCTGGTCACGCCCGAAAATATCCGCGAAGCGGTAAGCGCCATGACGGGGATACCGGTACAGGAGGTCTCCGGCGACGAACGGGCCCGACTCAGGGATATGTACGGCCATCTGGCGTCCCGCGTGGTAGGGCAGGACGCAGCTATCGGCAAGGTTACGAAGGCGATACAGCGTTCGCGGGCCGGACTCAAGGACCCGGGCAAACCCATCGGCGTGTTCATGTTCGTGGGGCCTACGGGCGTAGGGAAGACGCTGCTGGCCAAGGAACTTTCGCAGTGGATGTTCGGCAGGCGCGATGCGCTGGTGCGGATAGATATGAGCGAGTATTCCGAGAAACACAACGTGAGCCGCCTCATCGGTTCTCCGCCCGGATACGTCGGATACGGCGAAGGTGGACAACTGACCGAAACGGTACGCCGCCAACCCTATGCGGTGGTGCTGTTCGATGAGATAGAGAAGGCTCATCCCGACGTGTTCAACATCATGCTCCAGCTCTTCGACGAGGGACAGCTTACCGACGGGCTCGGCCGAAAGGTGGATTTCCGGAATACGGTGATAATCATGACCTCCAATGTGGGCTCGCGCCGTGCAGCCTCCCGTCCGCCCGTTATAGGCTACGATGCGCCCGGACTTTGCACCCTGGAGGAACAGAACGGCGACGGTGACTATCGGAGTGCGTTGGAGGATACCTTCGCTCCGGAGTTCATCAATCGCATAGACGATATCGTGGTATTCAATACGCTTTCGCTCGACGACGTGAAGCGCATAGTCGATATCGAGTTCGGGCGGATTGCGAAACGGGCTGCTGCGATGGGCTATACGCTGGAGCTCTCCGAAGATGCCCGCGAGGAGCTTGCGGCGCTCGGCTTCCAGCCGCGTTACGGAGCCCGTTCGCTCCGGCGGATGTTGCTCGAATATGTCGAGGAGCCTCTCGCCGGGATGATAGTGGGCGAGGAGGTCTGCGGAGGGGATACGGTATCGGTCGAGTTTGTCGGCGGACGTGTTGCGCTCGTGCGCCGGGCACCGGCGGGTCATCCCCACATAGCATAGGTGAAAGTATAGGGTGCGCTCTGCGTACCGGATGGAATGACTTCCGGCATTCGGACAGGGCCGGTACCGGCGGCTTGCGTGCCGTACCGGCGGGTATTGAGATGGTTTGTGACATGCCGGGAGGAGAGGCGGAAGTCCCGTGGGCTTCCGCCTGATGAAAAGCGAATCCGAGACGGACCGCTTATTCCGGGAAACCGGAACGGGAAATGTTTTTCTCTTCAATATTAGTTTTTGTGTTTGTGGTGCGCCCCCTTGCGCGACGAGGGGGCGCATTTTCAGAGAGGGGCGGTTGCTCCCGATGCAGGGCCGGCTGCGTAAGACGCATTGCCGGTATCGTGTCCACGCAGGTGGAAATTGTTAACGTTTAGAAGAAAGGGATTGGAAAATGAGAAACAGACAGATTCAGGAAGAGAGGATAAAGACCTATTTTCTGGATGCGGCCAAGAATCTGCTCAGGGCGGAGGGGCTGAAAGGCGTGAGCGTACGCAATGTGGCATACCGCGCCGGCTATTCCTATGCGACGCTGTATAACTATTTCAAGGATATCAACGACTTGCTTTTCCGTTGTGTGGAGGATTTCTGTCAGGAGGTCGGCGATTTCGTGGCAGCCCGGACGGAGGGGGGCGCTCCCGGCAGGGAGGGGCTGCGTCGAACGGCCCGGGCTTATGTGGAGTATTTCGTGGAGTATCCGGGAGTTTTCGAGCTCTTCTTTCTGGAACGGCTCGGCGGCTTCGGCGACCGTACCGAGACGGCGGCCCTTATCACGGGGCTCCTCGGCAGGCTGTGCGAACCCCGTCTGGCGGAATGCATTGCCGACGGAACCTACACGGCCGGAGAGGCGGCTGCCGTGGAGGAGGGGCTTCGCTGCATGCTGCCGGGTATGCTGCTGCTCTACGAGAACAGGCTCGCCCCCGACAATTACGAGGAGTTCATGCAGTCGGTCGATGCGCAGCTCGGCAGGGTAATCGACTGAGGCATGCGGCGGCCGTAGGACAGGGCGCACCGTGGAGACAGGGTGCGCCCTGTGTATGTTCTTCCCTTTCTGCCGGCGTATTATACGGTTGGCGGCTGCGGAAATTTTCAGTACTTTTGCGGGGCTTATAGAACAATGGTTCCGTGTGCCGCTGCTTTGCGGGGGAGGGGTTCTACGCATGACGCTCCGTTGCGGCGGAGTGTCCCGGAGCGGTGGGAACGCTGGCGGGCAGTCTTCCTTGACCGACCGGTACGGACCGGATGCCGCCCGACCGCGAAGGATGCGGAACGGGGCCGCCGGAAGCCCGGCGGGGGCGATGCAAAGGTTTCACTAATGGAAAAATTCAACCGTTCAGGATATTACAGGCGGGTATTGACTCTTGCCTTTCCCGTCATACTTTCGCAGGCGGGACAGATACTCGTACAGCTTGTGGACAACGCCATGGTAGGCCGGCTCGGTGCCGTGCCGCTTGCGGGCGTGTCGTTTGCCAACGCGGTGTTCTTCATGCTTTTCGTCCTCGGGACGGGGATGTCGCTCGGACTGACGCCACTGGTCGGAGAGATGTACTCCGTGAGCAACCATCGCAAGTCGGCCGCCTATCTTCAGAACTCCATCCTCTTCTACGGCTGCATGGGCGTCTGCATCTTTCTGCTGGCCATGGCCGTGCGTCCCTTCATGTGGCACATGGGACAGTCGCCCGAGGTTGTCCGGCAGGCCGTGCCGTACTTCGGCTATGTGGCCGTTTCGGTCATCCCATTCATGGTGTTCGCATCCTTTAAGCAGTTCCTCGAAGGGGTGGGCAACACCAAGGTGGCGATGGCGATAATCATCACTTCCAACGCCATCAATGTCGTCTTTAACTGGCTGTTCATCTACGGTCATTGGGGGTTTCCCGAGATGGGTGCCGCAGGGGCCGGACTTGCGACACTGATTTCCCGTGTATTGACACCCGTTCTCATCATCGTCTATTTTTATCGCCGCGACAGTTTCTACCGCTATTTCAGATTGTTCCGCAGAGAGAATTTCTCATGGGAGATGATACGTTCCCTTATCCGCGTGGGGGCGCCGATATCGCTCCAGATGTTCATGGAGGGCAGTGCCTTTGCCCTGACGGGCATCATGATGGGATGGGTGGGAACGGTGGAGATGGCCGGCAACCAGATAGCTTCGGTGATTTCCAATTTCGCCTTCATGATAATCCTGGGAATCGGTTCTGCCGTCACGATATGCGTCAGCCATGCCTACGGCCAGCGCGACTGGTGCGAGATAAGGCGCTATGCGGGGACGGCATACCGACTGGGTCTGATGTGGAACGCCGTGACGGCGCTGCTGTTCATTTCGCTGCGGCGCTATATTCCGATGCTCTTCACCTCCGACCCGGAAGTGATAGAGATGGCGGCCCGTTTTTTGGTGTTCGTCGCCGTGTTCCAGATATCGGACGGCCTGCAGGCGAGTTCGGTCGCCATTCTGCGCGGTATTCAGGACGTAAAGAGCATCATGTGGATATCATTCATCTCCTACATCGTCATCAGCCTGCCGATAGGGTACTGCCTCGCGTTCGGTACGGAGGTCGGTGCTTCGGGATTGTGGATGGGGCTCATCATAGGCCTGGCAGTCGCTGCGGTACTTTACAATGCCCGTTACCGGAAGCAGATGAAGCGCAGTGCGTCCGTTGTGCATGCGGAATAAAAACAGCATGGAAAAAGGGGCTCGGCAGCGGTATTTATCCGCAGTCTGAGTATCTTTGTAAAATACGGGGAAGGGTGTGCGGCTCCCCGGCGGCTTAGCCGTATATCCGCTTTTCATACGTTTGACAAATACGGAACGACAAATGGAACTGTTTCAAGATAAGAAAGATAAAAAGGACTGTACGCTCGATATGGGCAGGGGCTGCGAATTTTGCGGCTGTGGAGGCGAGGAGCTCTCCGCCGGCGTATGCGAGGGCTGCTTCAAACTGCATGTGACCGACTGGCTGAAAGATTACCCCGACACGCTGCCCGGCGACATATACGAGGTGCGGTTCAAGAATACCCGCAGAGGATACTACCAGAATGTCAACGGTCTCTCTCTGAAAGAGGGCGACATCGTGGCCGTAGAGGCCGCTCCGGGGCATGATATCGGCATCGTCTCCCTGTCGGGCGATATGGTGGCCAGGCAGATGCGCCGCGTGGGCTTCAATCCGCAGAACGGCGAGTTCAAGAAGATTTACCGCAAGGCCAAGCCGTATGACATCGAGAAGTGGCAGGAGGCCATCGCTCTCGAGCATGGTACGATGATAAAGGCGAGGCAGATAGCCGCCGAGATGAATCTCAACATGAAGATAGGCGATGTCGAATATCAGGGTGACAAGATAAAGGCCATCTTTTACTATATCGCCGACGAACGGGTGGATTTCCGCGAGCTTATCAAAGTTTTCGCGGAGGTCTTTCACATACGGGTGGAGATGAAGCAGATAGGTGCGCGGCAGGAGGCCGGGCGCATCGGAGGCATCGGTTCCTGCGGCCGCGAACTGTGCTGCGCTTCTTGGATATCGAGTTTCATGTCCGTGACCACCAATGCCGCCCGTACGCAGGACATATCGCTCAATCCGCAGAAGCTGGCGGGGCAGTGCAGCAAATTGAAATGCTGTCTCGTATATGAATACGACGATTATATGGATGCCCGGAAGGAGTTTCCGCGTGTGTCGGAACCTCTCCAGGCTCTGGACGGGGACTACTATTTCGTCAAGAACGATATCCTTGCCCGTACCATGAGTTTCAGCAGTGCGCCGGGCTCTATGGCCGGTCTCGTGTCGCTGCCTGTCGAACGGGTGCGTGAAATCATGAAAATGAATGCCAGGGGCATCAAACCCGACAGGCTCGAAGCGGCGGGAGCCGCTCCGCGGCAGGAGGTGGACCCCGGTTTCGTGAATGTCATCGGGGAGGACAGCATCACCCGTTTCGACAACACCCGGAAAAAGAAGAAATCGCGCGGCGGCCGTGGCAGGGACGAACAGCGTGGCGACGGACAGCGGCCGCGGCAGGAGGGACAGCGTCAGGCGAAAAACGGCGCGGGCGGCGGAAGTGTTCCGGACGGAGGCGTTTCGCAGCAGCGTACTGCCGCAGGAGCCGGCGGCGAAGTCGTGCGGAACAACGGTGGGAACAACCGCCGCCGCGAGGGAAGTAACGGCCGGCAGAACGGTCAGGACAGGCCCCAGCGTCAGACACCCAACGGGGCGGAAGGCAGTCGTGATAACCGTCGCGGCGACCGGCCGGCGGGTGCGAAACAGCAGGGAAAATCCGCTTCCGGTGCGGAGAGAGAGGCGAACGGTTCTGCCCGTCCGCAGCAGCGTACCGCCGAAGGGGCCGGCGGCGAAGGTGCGCGGAGCAACGGCGGAAACAACCGCCGCCGCGAGGGAAGCAACGGCCGGCAGAACGGTCAGGGAAAACCCCAGCGTCAGACACCCAACGGGGCGGAAGGCAGTCGCGATAACCGTCGCGGCGACCGGCCGGCGGGTATGAAACAGCCGGCGGAACAGGAGGGAAAACCCGCTTCCGGTGCGGAGAGGGAGACGAACGGTTCTGCCCGTCCGCAGCGTACTGCCGACGGGACGGGCGGCGAAAATGCCCGGAACAACGGTAGCGAATCTTCGGTTGCCGGGAAAGAGTGATTTCTGGCGGTTTTCAGCCGGGAAGAAGTGAGGGGATTTTTAAAAATACGGATGCGGTTTGTGTTGTTTTTTATTAATTATTGCGCTGTATTGAAAAAATATTAGTAATTGCTTCCCGGATATGCGGACCGTACGATATTGTGCCGTAATGGCTTTATGTTGCATGTTGTTGTCGGCGGGGTGCTCCGGTCGGCCGGAGAGTAGGGCCGTAGCGGTAAACCCGTGCGGATGGAAGAGCGTTGAGGAGCGGGAGGTATCGTTCGTCAATTCGGATACCGTGTCGTTGAGGGAATTGTCGGTTTTTGCCGTTACGGGGGGCCGGTGCTCTGCCGGGTGCGACTCGCTTCCTCTGGAGATAACGGTGCATACGCCCGATTCGCTGCTCTTTATCGAACGGGTTGTCCTGCCGTTCGGAACGGATGCGGCGGAGGGTACGGTTCGGCAGCGGACGTTCCGGTCGCATGGCGTCCTGCGGCGTGAGGGAACCTACCGTTTCGCGGTCAGTCATACGTCCGGTACGCCGGTGCGCGGCTTGCGTGCCGTAGGCATAGAGATAACAGAAACCGAGCATGGGAAAAGATAAATACCGCAGGTTCCAGGAGAACCTGACATTCGCCAATATGGTGCAGCCCGATTTCGAGGAGGTCTTCGGCAAGGAGTACCGGCTCAAGGGGCATTGGCACGATGAGTTTTTCCGTAATCCGAATCCGATAATTCTCGAACTCGGCTGCGGAAGAGGGGAGTACACCGTAGCGCTGGCCGAGCGCAATCCCGACCGGAATTATATCGGTATCGACATCAAGGGGGCCCGCATGTGGCGCGGTGCCAAAACCGCTACCGAGAGGGGGATGGCAAACGCCGCTTTCCTGCGCACGCGTATCGAGTTCATCAACTCTTTCTTCGCGTCGGGAGAGGTGGATGAGATATGGATAACCTTTCCCGACCCGCAGCTCAAGAAGCAGCGTGTGAAGAAGCGCCTGACCTCACCGCAGTTCCTCGGTTACTATGCGAAGTTTCTGAAGCCCGACGGTGTCGTACACCTGAAGACCGACTCGCGTCACCTCCACGAATATACGAAAGCGGTCATCGAACGCAATGCCCTGCCCCTGTTGGCCTGCGGTGACGATATCTACGGGACGGGGATGGCTGATACGGACCTCTCCATCCAGACGGCGTACGAGCGCAAATTTCGTGAACAGGGCCTGCCCATTACCTATCTGCGGTTCATGCTCGGCGGCCGTTCGGAGTTCGAGGTGCCCGATTTCGAGGAGGACGACAATTTGGATGCATCACAGTTGGGCGAATGACGCAGCATCCGTCCGAGCGGCCGTGGTGACGTCCGTCCGGCTTCCGTGTCGGGGAATGGTGGTAACCGGATATGGCAGAAAGGCCGGAGGAATTCCTCCGGCCTTGTATCATCATCCGGGGAAACAGCAGGTTCCCCGGATGTTTTTCTCTATATTCCGTACATTTTTCCGGTTCGGCTTCTTCCGACAATCGGTGTCGGATGGAGGCTTCCGGATTGGATTTGAGGCCGATTCCATCGTGTCGGGCAGGTAATGGAGATTGGCGAAACGACGGGTGTATTCGATTCTTCTGTCTCGGCCTCCGTTTGTGTCGTGTATGGCAAGACTGAAGTCTTTTGGTATTCGTTGCGGCCCTGGCCGTTCGGGGAGGATTGTCGCAGGTTCCGTACCCGTCGCGGGTGCAGGGCATAACATGTATCTCGGTTGCGTATCGGATAAATGCGTCCGATGGCAATGATTTCGGATAGGATGAGCGGAAAAGGCGGGCGTTCGGCTGCCGCTTCCGGAAGTACCGGTAACTGTCTCGGGCCGTATATGGCAGCGTTACATCTCTTCGGTGAAGATGGCCTTGGGTAGTTGGTCGATACGACTGACGCGGACGATGCGTATGTCGCCGGGCACCTCGGATTTGTCGCGGTAATAGCCCGATACAACGATACGGCCGAAACCGAGCCGGGCGGCTTCGAGTATCCGTTGATAGGTGCGCGGTGCGGGACGTACCTCGCCCGAAAGTCCTATTTCGCCCGCGCAGCATACGCCCGTAGCCAGCGGTCGGTCGAAATAGGAGGAGATGACTGCCGATACCACGGCCAGGTCGAGCCCCGTGTCGGCTACCTTGAAACCTCCGGCGAAGTTCAGGAAGACGTCTTTCTGGTACATTTTCATGCCTACGCGCTTCTCCAGCACGGCCAACAGCATGTTGAGGCGCTTGATGTCGAATCCTGTGGAGGAGCGTTGCGGCGTTCCGTATGCGGCGTTGCCCACGAGCGATTGCACCTCGATGAGGTAGGGGCGGATGCCGTCTGCCGCTGCTCCTACCGCGATGCCGCTCAACGGTTCGTCGTAGTGGGTGAGCAGGATTTCGGACGGGTTGGCGACCTCTGCGAGCCCTTCGTTGCGCATTTCGAACACGCCTATTTCGTAGGTGGCGCCGAAACGGTTCTTGATGCCGCGCAGTATCCGGTAGACGTTGTTGCCGTCGCCTTCGAACTGAAGTACGACGTCCACGATGTGTTCCAGCACCTTGGGCCCCGCTATTGTGCCGTCTTTGGTGATATGGCCGATGAGCAGGATGGAAGTCCCCGTCGTTTTGGCGTATTTAAGCAGCATGGCGGCGCACTCCCGTATCTGCGATACGCTGCCGGGCGAAGACTCCAGTACCTGACTGTAAATCGTCTGGATGGAGTCGATGACCATCAGGTCGGGGCGGACGGCCTCGGCCTGTCGGATTATCTCTTCGAGGAGGGTTTCCGCGTAGACGAGGCATTCCCCGTCGCCTCCGGGAAGCCTGCCTGCCCGCATCTTGATTTGCTGCGGCGACTCTTCGCCCGACACGTAGAGTGTTCGCAGCCCCCGGCTGCCGAGGGCAAGCTGCAGGGCCATGGTCGATTTGCCGATGCCCGGCTCCCCGCCGAGCAGTACGAGCGACCCCCTGACCATGCCTCCGCCCAGCACGCGGTTCACTTCGGTGCTGCCTGTGTCGAGCCGCCGGTGGTGTACCTCCTCGATTTCCCCTACGGGAACGGGGCGTGTCTGGGCGCGTGCGAAACCGGGAGCCGGTTTTTCGTCGCCGCGGCTGACCACTTCCTCGGCAAACGTATTCCATTCGCCGCATGCAGGGCATTTGCCGAGCCATTTGGGCGCTTCGTACCCGCAGGCCGTACAGAAATATGCTTTTTTTACCTTTGCCATCGGAGGGTATGCTTTCGGAGTTTGTTTCGATTATCGGAGTTTCCGTTTGACGGCTGCCGGATTGCCTGCGGCCAGTGAGTCGTCCGGGATGTCCCGCGTGACGACACTTCCGGCACCGATGATGCAGCGGTCGCCGATTTTTACTCCCGGGCAGACCACGACGCCTCCTCCCAGCCAGCAGTCTTCGCCTATCTCGATGGCCGCTCCCCGTTCGATGGGTTTGCGCCGCTCGGCGGCATCCATCGGATGAATCGGGGTGTAGAGTTTGCAGTCGGGGCCGATGAGCGTGTGGGCGCCGACGGTGATGCCTCCCTCGTCGAGGAAGGTGCAGTTCGCGTTGATGTAGACCTTCTCGCCGAGGCGGATGCGGAATCCGTAGTCGCAGAAGAAGGGGGTGATAAGTACCGACGAGGGGGCCCGGTCGGGAATGAGTTCCGTGAGGGCCTCCGTGTAACGGACCGTGTCGAGCCAGGAGGTGGCGTTCAGTTTCTCGAGCTTGCGCCGGGCCTCCCGGTTCAGCCGGCTCACCTCGGGGTCGGTGATGTCGTGCATCTCGCCCGCGAGCATCTTTTCCAGTTCGGTCATGGCGGAAAACTATTTGATGAACAGCCGGTAGATGTCGTTCCCCGTGGCGTAGATGATGAGCGTGAAGAGAAGAAGCATGCCGGCTATCTGAGCGTACGTCATGAATTTGTCGCCCGGTTTGCGGCCCGTGATGACCTCCACCAGCAGGAAGAGCACATGGCCGCCGTCGAGTGCCGGGATGGGCAGGATGTTCATGACGGCGAGGATGATGGAGAGTAGGGCGGTTATCTCCCAAAATGCCGGCCAGTTCCATTCGTCGGGGAAGATGCTGCCTATCGAGAGCGGACCGCCGAGCGATTTGTAAGCCTCTGTCTGGGGACGGAAGACCAGTTTCAGTTGCTTCCAGTAGCTTCCAATCTCTTCGCCGATGCGTTTCGTGCCGGCGGGTACCGCCTGCCAGAAGGTGTAGTCCATCGTGTGGATGGGCGTGACGGCCAGCATGTCCACTGCCGCCCCTATTCTGCCGTCGTCGGATACGCGTACCGGGAGATGTCTGACGACCGATGTGCCCGCACTGTCGCGGACGATGCCGACTTCGGCCACGGTGCCGCTGAGCTGCGGGAGCCGTTCGGTGTATTGGTCGAAATAGGCGAGCGGTTCTCCATTGAGTTCGACGAGGCGGTCGCCCTGCCGCAGTCCGGCCTCGGCCGCACCGCTTCCTTCGACCACCTGTCCGATGAGGAAGGGATAGCGCGGCGAGATGAAACCGGCATCCTGTGCGAGGTCGTTCACCGAAACCACCGGTGTCCGGAACGTTACCGTATCGCCGTCGCGGAGCACCTCGACCGTATAGTTCTGTTCGAGCAGCAATGCGATGCGCAGTTGGCGGAAGTCGTCGTACGTTTCGCCGTTCACCGACAGGATGCGGTCGCCGTCACGGAAACCCATCTCCTCCCCCTGGGGGCTGAATACGTAACCGTAGGTCATGTCGCGCGTGGAGAGGTAACTTTCGCCCCATTTCCAACTGATGCCGATGTAGATGACCAGGGCGAGGAGAATGTTCATCAGCACGCCGCCGACCATGATGAGCAGGCGTTGCCAGGCGGGTTTGCTCCGGAATTCGTCCGGCTTGGGTTCGCTCTTCATCTGTTCGGTATCCATGCTCTCGTCTATCATCCCGGCGAGCTTGACGTATCCGCCGAAAGGTATCCAGCCGATTCCGTAACGGGTACCCCGGCGGGTGAACGATGCGATGGGACGGCCAAAGAAGAGTTGGAACTGTTCGACGCGCACCCCGAAGATGCGTGCGAAGAGGAAGTGTCCGAGTTCGTGTATGATTACCAGCAGCGAAAAGCTGAGTATGAATTGCAGTACCTTGATAAGTATATCCATAAGCGTCGTCCTCTGTCGGTGCGGGTCCTTTGGCTGTCGGCCCGTCTCTGCCGTTACGGTAAGTCAAACGGTGTAAACCCTGTAAAAGTATGTTCCTTCCTCCGCAAACCTTCCGCCTTTTTTCGCGGTCGTTAGGCCGTTGCCTTCATTGTCCGGATGTGTGGCCGCCGATGGGGTCACAGCATGGCCGATACCATGCCGCGCACTTCGCGGTCGCATGCCGTGTAATCCTCCACGGTGGGCGAGGGGAGAAAATCGGCCCGTTCCAGTGCCCGTTCGATGAGCCGCACGATGTCGCTGTAACCGATGCGTCCTTGAAGAAAGGCCGCTACTGCCACTTCGTTCGCTGCGTTCATGGTGCAGGGAGCCGTTCCTCCGCGTTCCAGGCATTCGTATGCGATGCCGAGCGCCGGGAACTTGTCGCCGTCCACCTCCTCGAAGGTCAGCGAAGGGGTTCGGGCGAAATCGAAACGCTGTCCGCCGTAATCGGGCCTTTCGGGAAAAGTGAGTGCGTACTGTATCGGCAGACGCATGTCGGGTGTGCCGAGCTGGGCCTTGATGGCACCGTCCGCGAACTCTACCATGGAGTGTACGACCGACTGCGGATGTACGAGTACGTCTATCTTCTCAGCCGGGAGTCCGAACAGCCAGTGCGCCTCGATGACCTCGAAGCCCTTGTTGACCATGGTGGACGAATCGACCGTTATCTTCGCGCCCATGCTCCAATTGGGGTGACGAAGTGCCTGTTCGACCGTCACCTCGCAGAGCCGCTCTTTCGGAGTGTGCAGGAAAGGGCCTCCCGAAGCGGTCAGGATGAGCCGGCGGGCGGGGGATACTTCGCCGACCAGCGACTGGAAGATAGCCGAATGTTCCGAATCTACCGGCAGGATGGCCGCGCCGTTCCTGTCGGCGGCTTCGATGATTTGCTTGCCGGCTATCACGAGGCTCTCCTTGTTGGCGAGGGCGAGTTTTTTGCCCGTCTCTACCGCAGCGAGCGACGGCATCATACCGGCATACCCTACCAGGGCATTCACCACGACGTCGGCGCTGTCGCCCCGGACGACCTGTTCGATGGCCTCCGTACCGGCATAGACCTTGACGGGCAGATGGGCGAGGGCTTCCCGCAGGTCGCCGTACCACCGTTCGTCGGCGATGACTACCGCATCGGGAGCGAACTCCTCTGCCTGCCGGGCGAGCTTTTGCCAATTGCTGCATGCGGTGAGAACCGCAATTTCGAACCGGTCGCTGCGGGCACGTACGACGTCGAGCGTCTGTTCGCCTATCGAACCCGTCGAGCCCAGCAATGCTATCCTTTGCTTCATGGTCGTGCTATTGGAATATCACATATTTCTCCGGGTCTGCCGGGTGGCCGTCGGCCCACAGCTCGAAGATGAACTCGCCGGAGGGGCGGGTGGCGTTGTCCACGACGCCCGGTTCCACGTAGCCGATGACCTCTCCCGTCTCGACACGGTCGCCGACCCGCTTGAGCAGTTGGGAGTTATGCTTGTAGAACGACAGGTAGTTGTCGCCGTGCTGTATCTGTATCGTGTTGCCGTCTTCGGGTGTCCACTGGCTCATCACCACCGTGCCGGCCTGCGCCGCAACGACCTGTTGCGCTCCGTCGGGTACGATGCCCGTTCCGAACATGTTGCGTCCCGGGTCAAACCGCGAGATGACCTCCCCTTTCACGGGGGCGATGAACTCCATGCGCCGGACGACTGCTCCGGAGGGGGTGACTGTGGCATTTACCAGGGCGAACCGTCCGTCGCCTTCCAGTTGTGCCCGCAGGAGCGAATCGGCCGCAGAGGGCGGAACGAGCGCCTTTTCCGATGCCGGCGTATCGTCCCGGTCGGTCGGTCGGTCGGCCAGCGGCGTCTTCCCTTCCATGATGAGCGCCACGTTATCGCTGTATGCCTGCATGATGCGCAGGCTGTATTCGAGCGAGTCTATCCGCTCGATGTTGGCGAGGAGTATTTCCCGGGCTTTTTTACCCGGATAGCCGGGCAGTGTATCGAGTATCGGTGTGTACACTACGGCCGTCACCACGACGGCGAACATGACCAGCAGCACGCCGAGTACGGCCAATACCATCCGCATGGGACTGATATACATGTACCATACCTCCTGTTCGAGCTCCCGGTCGCGGACGCTCACCCGGTGTTTCTTGGTGAAGTTTCTCAGCAGGTAGCCGAGGCCGGTGCGTATCTTGTTGTCGTTTTTCTGTTTGCCCATGTGGCGGTGATTGCTTTACAAAAGTAATAAATTAATGCGAGTTTGTCGGTCGGAGCTGCGGATTTGTGACGCTTCGGGCCGTTTCGTCTCCGGGTGCGGGATTTTGTCCGGCAGGGTTTCCCGGTTTCCGGTTGCCGTGGGATGGCGGATGTACGCTGCCCGGAAGAGCAGGAGGCCGGGAGCGGAAGCGGCCGAAACGAGAACCGGAGCACCCTACATTGGGGTGCTCCGGTTCTCGTCTTTCTGCTGTCGCGCGGACGGTCTACGCCTCCTCTTCGTGGTCGAGCTCGTCGGAAACGAGGATACGGCCGCAGTATTCGCATACGATGATTTTCTTGTTCTGCCTGATTTCGAACTGCCGCTGCGGCGGTATCCGGTTGAAACAGCCTCCGCAGGCATCCCGCTTTACGGTAACGACGGCCAGTCCGTTGCGGACGTTGGAGCGGATGCGGGAATAGGCCGAAAGCAGCCGTTCGTCTATCTTGGCCCTCGCCCGTGTCTCTTCTTCGCGCAGGCGTGCCATTTCATCGGCCGTCTCCATGTCGATGCTTTCGAGTTCGGAACGTTTCGCTTCGAGGTCTATTTTCCGCTCTTCGAGGACGGCGGCGGCATCTTCGGTCTGTTTCTTCTTGACCTTTATCTCCGCGGTGTACTCCTTGATGTGCTTGTCGTTGAGCTGTATCTGGAGTTCCTGATACTCTATTTCCTTGCTGATGGCATCGAATTCGCGGTTGTTGCGGACGTTCTTCTGCTGTTCGTTGTATTTGGCTATCTGTATCTTCGCCTGTTCGGTGTCCTCCTTGGACTGTTTGACCTGCAGGTTGAGTTCGTCGATTCCGCTCTTGATATTGTCTATGCGCGTCTGGAGTCCTGCCACTTCGTCTTCGAGGTCCTGTACCTCGGTCGGGAGCACCCCCTTTATCTTGTTTATCTCGTCTATTTTGGAGTCGATTTTCTGGAGGTCGTAGAGCGCCATTATCTTCTCCTGCATCGAATAATCGACAGTGTCTGCCGTCCTTCTGCTTGTTGCCATATGTTTTGTCGTTATATGCTTTATGTCAAATAGTTCACCGGATTGACCGACCGCATGCTCTTATGAAGTGCAAAAGTAGGCATTTTTTTTCTAATAATTTCATAGATAAGGTCGATGGCGCAATATTCGCTCTCAAAATGTCCGATGTCTGCAATCACGAGTTCGCGGTCGGCATCGAGGAAGTCGTTGTATTTGAAATCCGCCGAGAGGTAGACGTCGGCTCCCGCCCGTTTGGCGGCGGACATCATGGAGGCTCCGGCTCCGGTGCAGAGGGCTGCGCGCCGAACCGTCGGCCGCGTGATGCCGCTGTACCTTATGCACTTGAGAGAGAGCCTGTCGCGTACAGTCCTCAGGAACTCCTCCGTCGGCAGCACGTGTTCCGGTTCGCCGACGATTCCGAATCCCGAACCGGGCATCTCCGTGGCGGTGGGTTCGAGAAGTATAACGTTCCGCAGCCCCAGAAGATTGCCCAACATCTGGCTCATGCCCTCCGGGGCGCTGTCGAGGTTGGTGTGGCAGGCGTAGAGCGCGATGCCGCGGCGTACGGCTTCGGCCACCGTGCGTTCGATGTAGCTGCCCCCGGTGAGGCGTTTCAGCGGATGGAAAATGACCGGGTGGTGGGAGAGGACGAGGCCCGCTCCCACTTCGGCGGCTTCGGCAACGACACTTTCGGTCGCATCCACGCAAATCAGGGCGCTGTCGATTTCCGCTTCGGGGTCGCCCACGAGGAGCCCCGAATTGTCGTAACTCTCCTGAAGGAAGAGCGGGGCGGCCTCTTCCAGAATGGCTGTTATCTCTTTTACTTTCATTGTCGGTTCGGATTGTCGGAATAAAATTCGGTCGGACGTACGCCTTTGCCCGGTGCGGGCAGTCCTGCCCGCAGTCCCGGTGTCAGAACAGGGTCTGTTCGATGGCCTGTACCCTCGGTTTAGGCTCCTCTTCCTGCGGGGTCTCCTCGCCGGCAGTTTCGCCGGCGAAGGCGGCACGGGCCGATTCGAACCCGTCGTCGTCGGCCGTTCTTCCCGCCTGCATCAGTTCCAGCGGAACGGCCACCTCGAAGAGTACCTGTTCCTCGAAGGGCGGCCTGGTATCCGCCGTGGCAGGGGCCGGTCTCTCCGCTCTCTCCCGGGTCTCCCCGGTCGGCTGCGCGGCAGATTCGGGAGCACGGTCGGCCGCTGCGGCCGTTCCCGTTTTCGTCCCGGTGTCCGTTTCTCCCGCTTCGTCCCCCTTTCCGACGGTTTCCCGTTCGGATTGCTGAGGGACAGCCACGGGCTCTTCGTCGCAGTCGTCGTCCACCACTGCCCCGCCGTAGGCAAGGTCCTGTTTGATTTCGAGCAGAATGGCGCGGATGTTCATCAGGTGTTCGGTAATCTCCGCATCGCGGTCCACCTCCTTGCGGTAGTCCCGGATGTACTTGCGGGCTACCTCGATTTTCATCTTGCGCTCCTTGAGCAGATGGTAGATGATGCGGATGTTGTCCACATCCTTCGGCGTGAAGAGGCGGTTCCCCTTTTTGTTCCGGTGCGGTTTGAGAATGTCGAACTCCTGTTCCCAGTAGCGCAGCAGCGAAGGATTCACGTCGAACATCTCCGCCACTTCGCCCATGGAGTAGTATATCTTGCCCTTTTTGTGGTTTATCTCCTGCATAGGTGGAAATTGGTTGGTAGTGGATGAAAACGCCGCAATTTACGAAAAAACGCGCAACCCGCGTAACGATACCGGCGGAGAAAGGTGTCGCTGTCCCGTGCGGAGCGTCCGTCCTCGGTTGCGGCGGTTGCCGTTACGGGACGTTTTCTCCCAGGACGGTACAGCTCGTGTAGTCCACCGTCAGTGTGTCGAAAGCGGTCGCGAAATCCGTGCCCAGCGAACCGGCCTCCGAACCGGCCGTGGCACCGGCGCTTCCGGATGGCAGTACGTCGATGTCGCGGAGTGTGAAAGGAACGCCCTCCAGCGTGAATTCCACGGAGGGAAGCCGGTAGCATACATTCTCGGCGACACCGGCGAATCCCCCGATGCGCACCGTATCTTCGACGCCGCAGGAGTCTACCTGTTCCCGAAAGAGTTCGTAATATGGGGGGTAGAGGGTCGTCGCCACGTTGCCCGTATCGAAATGGAACAACAGGGGGATACCGTCCGCATGGATACGGACGTAGGGCTGGAAGCTGTTCAGCATCATGTTCGCCATCCTTTTCGTTCCGTCCGCGTGCAGCGTCCGTTCGGCAGGAAAGACGATGTGCCGTGTGCGGTTGTCGATGGTGAAGCGCTCCGCCTTGCGCATGAAGGCGTTGCCGAGCACCGCGCTGATGACCTCGATGGTGTCCGTCGCCTGGTCGGGCGGAGATATCAGAAAAACGGGGTTTCGCATCACGATACCGCCCACGGCGAGGCTGTCGGCCACGCCGAGTCCGACCCACCCCCGGCCGATACCCGCGACGGGAATCGAGTCGGCAATCATCCGTATTCCGTTCTCGCGGGCGAACCTTTCGGAGACGAAGTTGAATTGTGCTGCGCCCGTATCGAAGACGAAATCGCGGACGTTGCCCCCGATGTGTACCGGTACGGTCATGATGCGGCCGCGGCCTACGCTGTCGAGCCGGTAGGGTACGCAGGTGCCGCCTTCGGGCATGACGAGCTCCGGGGCCGGACGTCCGGCCAGGGCGTGCCCCGTGCGCCGGAAAAATTCGAGGCTAAAAAGCAGTTCGTCAGGCAGACTGCCGTCTGTATCGGCAATGAAGTCGTCCGTGAGTTCCGCCGCAGCGGCGTACCGGTCGAGCATGAAGAGGTCGAGCAGGGCCATGAAGACCATGCTCGTCGCATTGTCGGGCCCGAGTTCGTCGCCGTATGTCTCCAACAGTTCCGATACGGCTGCGAGGGCATCGGCCGGCCGGTTGAAGAAGGTGCCGACCAGTGTTTCGGCCATCCCGCGCACGACGGGCGACGCGATGCTGTCTGCCTGTCGGGGCAGCACTTCACGCAGGGTGAAATAGTCGCCGGAGTTCAGCAGTGCGCCGATTCGTGCATCGGCATGCTGTCCCGCGGCCGGTACGGTGACTGTCGCGGCGGCAAGCAGAAACAGCAAGAAAGAGAGTGTGTATTTCATATGGCGGCGATTCATTAGGTTCTGTCCGTGTGCGGGACGGAACGCATCTTCGCAAAGATAGCGAAGCCGGCGTTGCCGGACAAGAACGAAAAGCCGTTTCGGGGGGCGTGATGCGTGTCATATTTTCATAACTTTGTTGCGTAAAAGATTTTTGGTATGGTACACAAGATAAGAGGCAAGGTGGTGCGCGGCAACAGCATCGGGCGCAAGCTCGGTTTTCCTACCGCCAACATTCCCGTCGCGGCGGAGATGCCCGTGCAGGACGGAGTCTATGCGGCGGAGGTACGCGTGGGCGGGGCACTTTACCGGGCCATGGTCAATATAGGGACGAGGCCTACGGTAGGCGACGGTGCAGGCCGTTTCGCGGAGGCCAACCTGTTCGGTTTCGACGGCGATATTTACGGTGAACCGGTGGCGATATTCCTGCTCGGTTATATCAGACCCGAACGCCGTTTCGCCGGCCTCGACGAGTTGCGTCGGCAGTTGGCCGATGACCGACTGGCTGTTATAAAATATTTTAATAATGTAGGACTTTAATTGCGGATATCGATTTATTGGTTGGGTGCGTTTTGATGTTTATTGTATAATTAAGACGTTGTTATGCGTGTATTTTATTAGATGGTAGGTATATATTAAAAATATTAAAAAACAGAGATAGAATGTTCTTGGATAAGTCGATACCCTATCGGGTGGCTGATATGTCACTGGCCGGTTGGGGCAGGAGAGAGATAGAGATAGCGGAGAAGGAGATGCCGGGGCTGATGGCCGTCCGGCGCAAGTATGCTCCGCAAAAGCCGTTGGCCGGCGCCCGTGTCATGGGGTCGCTCCACATGACCATACAGACCGCGGTGCTGATTGAGACGCTGGTCGAGCTCGGTGCCGATGTGCGCTGGTGTAGCTGCAACATCTTCTCCACGCAGGACCATGCCGCGGCGGCCATCGCCGAGCGGGGCATTCCCGTCTTCGCATGGAAGGGGGAGAGCCTCGAAGAGTATTGGTGGTGCACGGCCATGGCGCTGACCTTTCCGGGCGGTGCAGGTCCCCATCTTATCGTGGATGACGGCGGCGATGCGACGCTGTTGATTCATAAGGGATTCGCGGCCGAGTGCGATGCCGCGTCGCTCGACGGCGAACCTGCCTCGCATGAAGAGGCGGTTATCGTGGAGACGTTGCGCCGGTGTCTGGCCGAGGACAGTACGAAATGGCACCGTCTTGCGGCGGAGTGGAAGGGCGTTTCGGAGGAGACGACGACCGGGGTGCACCGCCTCTATCAGATGCAGGAACGGGGCGAGCTGATGGTTCCGGCCATCAACGTGAACGATTCGGTAACCAAAAGCAAATTCGACAACCTGTACGGCTGCCGCGAGTCGCTGGCCGATGGCATCAAGCGGGCTACGGACGTGATGATTGCCGGCAAGGTGGTCGTCGTGTGCGGTTACGGCGATGTGGGCAAGGGGTGTGCCGCGAGCATGCGTTCCTACGGCGCACGGGTAATCGTGACCGAGATAGACCCGATATGCGCCCTGCAGGCGGCCATGGAGGGATATGAGGTGAAGACTGTCGAGGAGGCGCTCGCGGAGGGCAACATCTTCGTGACCTGTACCGGCAACCGCGATATCATCACCCTCGAACACATGTACGGCATGCGCGACCAGGCCATCGTGTGCAATATCGGCCACTTCGACAACGAGATACAGATGGCGCGGCTCGACGGTGACAGGGCGGTGGCCAAGAGCGTCGTCAAACCGCAGGTGGACAAATATACCTTCCCGGACGGACATGCGATTTTCGTCCTGGCCGAGGGACGCCTCGTGAATCTGGGATGCGCTACGGGCCATCCGTCATTCGTGATGAGCAATTCGTTTACCAACCAGGCGCTCGCCCAGATGGAACTTTGGGCCGGGCGGGAGAATCCTGTGCCGGGTGTTCGCTGTCTGCCCAAGCACCTCGACGAAGAGGTGGCCCGCCTCCATCTCGAACAGCTCGGCGTACACCTCACGCGTCTTACGCCCGAACAGGCCGCCTACATCGGCGTGAGTCCCGAGGGCCCGTACAAGTCGGAGATTTACCGTTATTAGTAATCGGAGATACGACCATGCAGCAGGGGCACCAAGCGGTGCCCCTGCTGCATGGTCGTACCGTGCCTTCCGTTACTTCGGTGAAGGCGATTCCCGCCTCGGTGAAGTCCATGTTTTCCGGCGCGTCATGGAGTAGGCCTTTTTCGGGAAGAGGAAAATCACCAGCGTGGCTCCGCCCGCAAGCAGGAAAACGACGCTGACCGTCACCGTCGCATTGACGAAGAACTGGTTGATGTAGATGTCCGACATGGTGTAGTCGCCGAGGTTCTGCATGAGTTTGACGAGTGCATAGACGCTCTTGTAGGCATACATTCCCGGTATCATGGGCAGCAGGGCCGGAATGTAGAGCACTGTCAGCGGACAGTGCGACAGGCGTCCGAACCATAATGCCAGCAGGCCGATGGCCAGCGAGGCGCAGAACGACGAGGAGGCGATGTCCATACCGGCGTAATTCATCAGCGTGTAGCGCAGCGCATGGCCGGCTGCCGCCAGTATGGCTATGTATTTGAATGCTTTCCGGGGCGGGTAGGAGATGGCCCCGAAGCCTACTGCCGCTATCGCCGCCAGCAGGCCGTCCGTAATGATATCCGTTATCATAGCAGGTTCTTCATGAATAACAGCAGGGGCACTGCGAGCCCGGTCGCTATGCAGATGACCAGCAGCGTGGCCTGTATGAGCCGCGAGGTTCCCGTGACCGTGTGCCCTTCGAGGATGTCGATGATGCCGTTGATGAGCGGGACGCCCGGTATGAGGAACAGGACGCTCGTACCGATGGCGATGTCGGGCGTCCATCCGGGAATGAGGGTCAGAGAGGCGAACATGGAGGCGGAGAAAGCCGATACCATGAAGACGATGAAGTGGTTGTAGTGGCGCTTCTGCATCTGCTGGCGGATGAACATGCCCAGCAGCGTGGCCAGTATCACCGTGGCTACGGCGCCCCACGACCCGCCGAACAGCCTGCAGAATGCGCCGTTGGCCAGACCGACCAGCAGGAGTATCAGGCGGGGCGACATCTTCGGACGCGAGATGATTTCCCGGTACCGTTCCCTGAGCTCTGCAAGCGGCATGCGGTTGTCGTAGGCCTCCCAGCTCAGGGCGCTGAGTTCGGAGTTGTACTCGAAAGAGATGGGAAGTGTCGGAATGGAGAGCACTTCGGTGTTTGCGCTGCCTGTACCCGAGTCGTCGAATACGGTGAGAACGATGGTCTTGGAGAGTGTCGTCATGTGTATCCGCAGCCCGAAGGCTTCCCCTATGCGCGACGAGTTGCGCAGCACGCGTGAAGTGTGTACCCCCGAACCGAGCAGGCATGTCGCATATTCCGCAATGAAAGCCGTTATCTCTTTCAGTTCTTCTGTCGTTCTCATCGGTCGTTTATCCGGTGTTTTTTCGCCGCAAAGGTAATGCGCGGGTGTGGAATATCCGCCATGCAGCGGAGGTTTCCGGCCGATTTTCCTGCACGGGGACGGGAATCGGGCATTCTCTGCGGGCAGGGAAACAGCGAGGCGCAACCGAACGGACTGCGCCTCGCTGCTCTTCGGGCCCGTCGGCGGGCCGGGATGGTACGTCTTTCGCGGTCACATGTAGATGACGTTCAGGCGGGCCAGTCCCAGCCGGTATTCGAGGTCGGTCCGTATGCGCGTTTCGAGTGCGGAATAGAAGGTGTCGAGCTCCGAGTAGTAGTCCACGATGTTGATTTGGCCCGCTTCGAGCGTCCGGCCGAGCATGTCGATATATCCGGCGGCATCGGGCAGGCCGCCGAAAGACTCCAGCAGCCGCCCCGTGTAATCCACTTTTAGATAGAGCTCCCTGACCGAACTGCGTTGCTGGGCCAGAGCAGACTCGGTGTTGGCCTTCGCGGCCTGCTCCATGGCATGCGCCCGCTTCACGTTGTGGCGGTTGGAGAGTATCGGAATACTCAGTCCCGCCGTGAAGCCGTTGAAATGCTCTCCCGTACCGTATTCGTATTTATAGCCCAATTCGACTTTCGGGAGCGCCTGTTGCCTGCTGAGGCGGACGTCGTAGCGCGCCCCCTGCTCCTGCAGGCGGAGCGCCGTGAGTTCGGGGGCATACTCCTCCCAGTCGGCCAGCAGGACCTCCAGCGGCATCTGCTCTTCGGCCGGCGGCATCGTATAGCCGCATTCGGGCATCTCCCCGCCGTTGAGTACGGCCAACCGCTGCGACAGCTCAATCATCCGCATGTCCACGGCCGAGAGCTCCTCTTTCAGCAGAAGGTATTCGACCTCCGTGCGATTCTTGTCGATGGCCGTGGCGTCGCCCGTTTCGTAGCGCGAGGCGAACAGGGCGGCCATGTGCTCGGCCGCAGCCAGGCGCGGCCTGTTGAGTTCCATGATACCGTGCAGGGCGCAGAGTTCGAGGTAGACTTCCTTGGCCTCCAGCAGGATTTGTTGCCGCAGGGCGAGATATTCCGTTTCGTATTGCTGTGCCAGCGTCCGGGCTATCCGGCTTCGGGTGGCGTAGAGCATGGGCAGGTCGAACGACTGTGAAACCTCCAGTTCCCCCTCCTTGCCGAGCGCCTGCGGAGAGTCTCCCGCCGAGGAGTATGAGACCGACAGCGGTTCGAGCGAGTTGCCCGTACGGGCTTCGAAGGTGCGGCCGGCAGTTGCATGCGCTTCGGCCTGCAGGGTGAGGTTGTTGCGTTCCACGCTTTCCAGTACGCGCCGCAGGTCGTCCTGTGCGACGGCGGGTGTCGCCGCCAGGAGCGCTGCGGCGACGGTTATGATGAGCGTTCTATTCATTTTGACTGCATTTGTCGGTTAATAACTCTCCGCCTGTTCGCCGGAGTTTCCGCTTTTCGGTTCGGGTAGTGACCAGTATGTACATGATGGGCATGACGAAGCCGTTGAGCAGGGTGGAGCTGACCAAACCGCCCAGTATCACCTGGGCCATCGGACTCTGTATCTCGTTGCCGGAGACGTCGCCGTTCACCGCGAGGGGGATGAGGGCGAGGGCCGTGGTGAGCGAGGTCATCAGGATGGGGGTGAGGCGGTCGAGCGAACCGTGTACGACCGCGTCGTACAGCGTACACCCCTCCGCACGGAGCTGGTTGTAGCGCGATACGAGCAGGATGCCGTTGCGTACCGAGATACCGAAGAGCGAGATGAATCCGATGATGGAGGGGATGCTCACGACATCCGAGGTTATCCAGATGCTGACTACGCCGCCCACGAGCGCAAAGGGCAGGTTTACCATTATCATGGTGGAGAGCGGGACGCTCTTGAACTCCTGGAACAGGAGCATGAAGACTACGAGGATGGCGAGCAGTGATGCGAAGACGAGCGTGCGCGAGGCCGACTGCTGGCTCTCGAACTGTCCGCCGTACTCCACGTAATATCCTTCCGGAAGGACGATGTCCCGGTCTACGGCCTGCCGGATGGCTTCCACCGCACCGCCGAGGTCGCCTCCGACCACATTGGCCGATACGACGATTTTCCGTTTCACGTTTTCGCGGCTTACCGTATTGGGACCCGAGGAGGATTCGATGTCGGCGATGTAGCTGAGCGGTATCTTCGCTCCGTTGCCGTCTATCAGCAGGTTGCCTATCTTCTCTATCGTGTTCCGGCGGTCGTCGGCTACCTTGACCGTCAGGTCGAAGGTATTGTTGCCTTCGTAGACCTGCGATACGGCCTGTCCGGCCAGTGCCGTAGTGATGTATTCGTTGAATTGCGGCATGGTGACGCCGTACAGGGCGAGCATCTCGCGCCGCGGCGTTATTTTGAGCTGCGCACGCTCCACCTGTTGTTCCACGCTGATGTCGGCGATGCCCTCTACGCCGGCGATGGAGCGGCCTATCTGCGTGGCGAGGGCATACATCCGGTTGAGGTCTTCACCGAAGAGTTTGATGGCGATGTTGGCCTTCGTTCCGGAGAGCATGGCATCGATACGATGCGAGATGGGCTGGCCTACCTCCACTGTCAGTCCCTTCAGGTCGCCCAGCCGGTGGCGGACATCGGCCAGGAATTCGTCGCGCGAACGCCTGTCCAGCACGAACGGCGCTTCGAGTTCCGATGCGTTTACGCCGAGGGCGTGTTCGTCGAGTTCGGCGCGGCCGGTCTTGCGGGCCACGGTCTGTATTTCCGGTATTTCGAGGAGGATTTCCTCTACCATCCGTCCCATGCGGTCGGACTCTTCGAGCGATACGCCCGGCATCGTGGCGACGCTGATGGTCAGCGAACCTTCGTTGAAGGGCGGCAAGAAGCTGCTGCCGAAGGTGCTGAAAACGATGGCGGCGCCGACGAAGAGGGTGACCACTCCCGCAAGCACCGTCTTGCGGTGACCGAGTGTCCAGGTGAGTGCCTTGCCGTAGATGCGCTTGAAGAACCGCGTGACGGGAGGTTCCTTCTGGCTCCGTTTCAGGGCACGTTCCGAAGTCAGCATGTAGCTCGACATGACCGGTGTCAGCGTCACGGCTACCAGCAGCGAGGCCAGCAGCGAGATGATGAAGGCGATGCCGAGCGGTTTGAGCATGCGTCCCTCCATTCCGCCGAGGAGGAAGAGCGGCACGAAGGCGACGATGGTGATGAAAGTGGCGTTCACGATGGAGACGCGGATTTCGCGCGAGGCGTCGTAAACCACCTTCAGGCATTTCTCCCGTTCGGCTTTGGGACGGGCATAGTTTTCCCGCAGCCGTTTGTAGACATTCTCCACGTCGATGATGGCGTCGTCTACGAGCGAGCCGATGGCGATGGCCATGCCGCCGAGGCTCATGGTGTTGATGGTATGCCCCGTAAGGCGCATGACGATGACGGTGATGAGCAGCGACAGGGGCATGGCCGTGAGCGAGATGAGCGTCACGCGGCCGTTCATCAGGAATACCAGCAGCACGAGGACGACGAAGAAGGCTCCCTCGATGAGGGAGTTTTTGATGTTGTTTATCGAGCTGTCGATGAAGCGCGACTGCCGGAAGATATCGGTCGATACCTCCACGTCGTCCGGAAAGCCCGCACTGAGCTCGGCGATGGTCGCATCGAGTGTTTCGGTGAGGTCGATGGTGCTGGTGTAGGGCTGTTTGGTGACGGTTATCAGCACGGCCGGTTCGCCCCTTACGGAGGCTACTCCCAACTGCGGCGATTTGGCTCCCGTCTGTACTTCGGCGATGTCGCCGAAGGTTACCGGTTCGCCCTGGGCTGACATGCGGACGAGTCCGGCGGCTATCTGCTCCGTGTCGGTCGTGGAGGCCATGCCGCGCACGATGTATTCGTTGCCGTATTCATAGAGTACGCCACCCGAAGAGTTGCGGTTCATCTCCCGTGCGGCTGCGAGCACCTCGTCGAGCGTGATGCCGTAGGCGTCCATCTTTTCGGGTGAGAGGAGTATTTGATATTCCCGGATATCGCCTCCGATGACGGCCACCTGCGAGACGCCCGCAACGGAGAGCAAACGCGGCCGGAGGGTCCAGTCCGCCAGTGTGCGCAACTCTTCGAGCGAGGTCTCCCCGGTGGAGGTGAGGCCGATTATCATCATCTCTCCGAGAATGGAGGACTGCGGGCCGAGGGTGGGCTGTCCTGCCGTGGGGGGCAGCAGTTCGGCTACCGAGGCGAGTCTTTCGGAGACTATCTGACGGGCGATGTAGATGTCGGTATCCCAGTCGAACTCCACCCATACCACGGAGAAGCCCGTGGTGGACTGCGAACGGACGCGGCGCACGTCCGTTGCGCCGTTGAGCGAAGTCTCTATCGGAAAGGTCACGAGTCGTTCCACCTCTTCGGCGGCCATTCCCTGTGCCTCGGTCATGACTACCACGGTGGGGGCGTTGAGGTCGGGGAATACGTCCACTTCCATGCGCGTGGCGGCCCATACGCCGGCGACGGCGATGAGGACCGCCGCGATAACCACCACCAGGCGGTTATCGAGCGAGAACCTGATTATCCTGTTCAGCATGGCCGTGCGGAATTAGTGGGTATGTCCGTGGGGAATGGCGTCCGATGCGGAGGCCATCTTCACATTGACGGCGCCGCGGGTGACGATGCGTTCGCCTCCCTCCAGTCCGCGCAGGATTTCGACGTTCACTCCGTCGTCGCCGCCGCGCCATACCTGCTGGCGGCGGTAACAGTCGGCGTCGAGCTGAATGTAAACGTAGTAGAGTCCCTGCTGTTCGGTCAGGGCCGAGAGGGGAACGGAAACGACGTCTTCGCGTTCCCGGCCGAGCAGCACTACATCGGCATAGGCTCCGTCGGGGAAACGTCCTCCGGCATCGAACTCGAAGACCACGGGAACGAGGGAGGAGCCTTCCGGAATGATTTTTCCGGAGGTATAGAGCCGGCCGCCCAGTTCGCTTACCCGGTAGCAGGCATCCGAAGCGGGGGTGCGGAAGGTGGCGTCGGTCAGCGAGGGCAACAGGCTGAAATAACGCTGCGATACCATGGCACGCAGCTGCATGCGACCCGATTTGGCGATGGTGGCCAACGGCTGTCCCATCTCCACGTAGTCGCCCGGTGCGACGGATAGCTGCGACACGTATCCGGCGGCCGGAGCCTGGATGAGCGTCCCCTTCTCATCGGAGACCTTCACCGGGTCGTATTCCGCCTTGGCGCGGAGGTATTCGGCTTCGGCGGCCAGATAGTCGCGCTGTGTGACGAGTTTGTCGGCATAGAGTGCCTTGATGCGCCGGAAATCGGCTTCGGCCTGGTGGAAGGCGATGCGTGCCTTCTGTACGGCGTCGCCCGAAGCGAGTCCGCCGGAAGAGAGACGGAACAGGCCCTGTCCCGCGCTCACCGTCGAGTTGGTCATGACGCGTCCGTCCACGAAGGTCACTACACCCGCGATAGGAGCCGATACGACCGACAGTTCGCTTTGCGAGGCGTATATCTCGCCTCCGCAGCGGAGTGTTTCGCGGAACGGACCGCGTTTCACCTCCTGCACTTCGAAGTCGGTACGGGCGGCCTGTTCGGCAGGAAAGACGATTTCGTCCGGATTTTCGGCTCCGGTGTCGGGCGTGCCGTGCGTGTGGCCTTCGAGGCCGTGGGATTCGTCCGCACCGTGGGCGGTGTCGGACGGGCAGGGAGTGCCCTCCGGATGGTCGTGTACGTGTCCCTTTTCCGCTGCGTGCTGTGCGGCGGACGTCTCTTCTTTTGTGGCCGTGCGTCCTGCACAGCCCTGAAGTACGGCGAGCGATACCGCTGCCGTTATCAATAATATGTTTTTCATGGAAATTAAGACTTTATGTGGGGCCGTCTGCGGCCCGTGTTGATGAACGATTCCTGTCGTGCCTGCGGGCAGGCGTTTCAACACATAAAGTCGGGGGCGCGGCACGGTACCGCGGCCGTGAGGAAAATCCGGATATAGGATTCGGTACAGGGAGCGTCGCCGAAGCCCTGCAGGGCGACCTCCGTGAGATGATTGACGACGAAAGTTCGGCAGACCTCCGCACAGGAGAGGCATCCGCATTCCGGCGAGTGGGCGGCGACCGCCTCTTCCAATCCCTCCTCGCGCGGCTGGGGTTGTGCGACGGTGAGGCTATGCGACGCACACGACGCATAGGGTTGCGTATTGTGCGAACCGGTGCCGGTGCAGACGTTGCGGCACGGATTGGCCCCGTTGATATGGCTGTAATTGAGACATACGGCCGTCGGGTCGCCGTGGTGATGGTGCGGCATGAGTGCCACCGCCTGCATCAACACGCAGAGCAGCAGTACGGTCTTCGCGAACCTGTTGTTTCCCAAGTGCCTCATCTCCCGCAAAAATACGCCTTTTTTCCGAATATGGAAATTCCGGGTGTTTTTTTGCATGGTCGGGTCTTGCGGTCAGCCGTACTCTCCGTCCGTCCGCAACCGAGTGAAGCAGGCTACTTCCTTTTTTCCTGGCCTGTGCGGGAGTGTGGCTCCGGGAACGGAAGCGGAGGCCGAGACTGGGAAGTCTCCCGTTCGTATGCGGAGCGGCGGTGGCGAGGAGTGGAAAGTGGCTTGTAGGGGCGGCTCCGGGAACAGGGCCGGAGGTTCGGCGCGATGCGGAAAATGACACCCCCGGACGGCAAAAAGCCCTTTCTCCGGTAGGGGAAAGGGCTTGGCCTGAGCGGACGGATAGTGTGCCGCAGGTGTGTACGGCTCTTCTCCGAATGTACAAATTACTTCGTAGCCATGTATTTGATGAGCTCTACGACCTTGTTGGAGTAACCCCATTCGTTGTCGTACCAGCTCACGAGCTTCATGAAGTTGCCGTTGAGGGCGATACCTGCATCGGCGTCGAAGATGGAGGTGCGCGCATCGCCGATGAAATCCGACGATACGACCGCATCTTCGGTATAGCCGAGGATGCCCTTGAGTTCGTTCTCGGAAGCGCGTTTCACTTCGGCTTTGATTTCGTCATAGGTGGCTGCCTTTTCGAGCCGTACGGTGAGGTCTACTACCGAAACGTCGAGGGTGGGAACACGGAACGACATGCCGGTAAGCTTGCCGTTGAGCGCCGGTATCACCTTGCCTACTGCTTTGGCTGCCCCTGTCGAGGAGGGGATGATGTTGCCGGCAGCGGCACGGCCGCCTCTCCAGTCCTTGGCCGACGGGCCGTCTACGGTCTTCTGCGTAGCGGTCGTGGCGTGTACGGTGGTCATGAGACCCTCGATGATGCCGAACTTGTCGTGTATCACCTTGGCCAGCGGAGCGAGGCAGTTGGTGGTGCAGGAGGCATTGGAGACGATTTCCTGTCCGGCATAGGTGTCGTTGTTGACGCCCATGACGAACATGGGGGTGTCGTCCTTCGAGGGGGCCGACATCACGACGCGTTTCGCACCCGCCTTGATGTGTGCGCCGGCGAGTTCTTTGGTCAGGAAAAGGCCGGTCGATTCGACCACGTATTCCGCACCTATTTCGTTCCACCGGAGGTTCGCCGGGTCTTTCTCTGCCGTAACGCGTATGGTTTTGCCGTTTACGACGAGGTTGCCGTCCTTTACCTCCACGGTGCCGTCAAAATGGCCGTGAACGGTGTCGTAACGGAGCATGTAAGCCATGTAATCAACCGAAATGAGGTCGTTGATGCCTACCACCTCTACGCCGCCCTGCTTGACGGCGGCACGGAAAACGAGGCGGCCGATGCGCCCGAAACCGTTGATGCCGATTTTAATTTGTGACATAATCCTTTATTGTTTTATGGTTCTGTATAATTCTTAATGCCTGTTCCCCTGCGGTGATGCAAAGGTAGGAATCTTTTGCCTGTAAATCAATACGCATGCAAACGTATGCGCAGTTTAATTTTCGGAAGCGTTCCGGGTGTCGGAGTCCTGCGGCCGGGCCGCCTCCTTCACCTTTTTGGCCATGTTCGATGCGAATACGAAATCGTTGAGGGCCCGGTTGTCCGTGTGCAGGATATCCGCCGAAGTGCCTTCCCATCCCTTGCGCCCCTGGTTGATGAACACAATTTTCTCGCCAATCTCCATGACCGAGTTCATGTCGTGGGTGTTGATGATGGTCGTGATGCCGTACTCCTTGGTGATGTCGTATATCAGTCGGTCGATTACGTTGGAGGTGACCGGGTCGAGCCCGGAATTGGGTTCGTCGCAGAACAGGTAGCGGGGATTCATCACGATGGCGCGGGCGATGGCCACCCGTTTTATCATGCCGCCGCTCAATTCGGCGGGATAGAGTTTTTCGGCCCCTTCGAGGTTCACACGGTGCAGGCAGAAGGCCACCCGCTCCCGTTTTTCCGCCATGCTCTGGCCGGTGAACATGTCAAGCGGAAAGCGGATGTTCTCTTCCACAGTGGAAGAGTCGAGCAGGGCGCCCCCCTGGAATATCATGCCCACATCGCGCCGGATGGCCTTCTTCTGGCGGAAATCGAGCGATGTGAAGAGCGTGTCGCCGTAGTATATCTCGCCTTCGTCCACCGGAAAGAGGCCGGCGATGCTTTTGATGAGCACCGTCTTGCCGGAACCGCTGCGGCCGATTATCATGTTGATTTCGCCCGGCAGAAAGGTCGCCGATATGTCTTCCAGTACCGGCTTGCCGTCGAAGGACTTGTATATGTGTTCGCAGCGTATCACAGGTAGGAGATTTGGGTGATTATAAGGTCCATCATCAGTATCACTACCGAACTCACCACCACGGCCTTGGTGCTGGCACGCCCCACTTCGAGCGAGTTCCCTTTGGCGTAATAGCCGTAGAAGCCGGAGATGGAGGTGATGACGAATGCATATACAATCATCTTTATCAGCGCATAGACGATGGAGAAGAGTCTGAAATCCATTTTGATGCCGGTGATGTACGTGTCCGGGATGATGATTCCCGTGACCAGCGTGATGGCGTATCCCCCGATGAGACCGACGACGATGCTGAGGATGGCGAGCAGCGGGAAGAAGATGACCGTTGCGATGATTTTCGGGAGTATCAGGTAGCTCGCCGAATTGACGCCCATGATTTCGAGGGCGTCTATCTGTTCGGTAATGCGCATCGTGCCTATCTCGGAGGCGATGCTCGAACCGACGCGGCCGGCCAGGATGAGCGCCACGACCGTGGAGCTGAATTCGAGTATCATCGTTTCGCGCGTGGCGTAGCCCATGAGCTCGCGCGGGATGAAGGGCGACTCGAAGTTGATGCACATCTGAAGCATGAGCACGGCCCCCATGAAGACCGATACGAGCGTTACGATGCCGATGGAGTTGAGCCCCAGCGTCTCCATTTCGGCCAGCACCCGCCGTTTGTAAACGCTCCTGCGTTCGGGACGGGAGAAGACCTTGCCCATGAGCAACATGTACCGTCCTATGAGGTTGAAGATATTCATACCGGCGATGATGTTATTCCCTGCGGCTTTCAGATGTCTCTTCGCGGATGTCCTCGTATTCCACGTAGTCTCCGACCTCGTTGCTTACCACCTTTTTCGACGATGTCTCGGTCTGCTGTACGGTGATTTCGCCGTCCTTTTTCTTTTGGTTCCGGCCGCCGCCCCATGTGTAGGTGCGGAAAGTCTCTCCCTGCTCCTCCATCTGTCTGCGCAGACGGTTCATCCGGTAGCGGAATATCAGTATGCCGATGAGTACCAGTGCGATGAATCCCATAACGATATAGAAGGCCACGCTGAGTATGTCGCCGATGGATACGAGGCCGAACAGTATCAGAATGACCAGTATGATAAGAATGTATGTTCCTACTCCCGTTCTCATAAAATGGTGGTGTGTTTCGGTTCTGGGGGCCGGTCGCGGGCATCTCCCGCCGGCCGATTATACAAAGATAACTCTTTTTCCCCGAAAATATTATTGCCCTTTTCCCGATTTGAGTGACATAACATATTTTGTGCCCGGCCGGTGCAGTTTGGTAACAATTTTGTATCTTTCGCTCCGGAAACATCGTTTAATTAAAACAGTCACGGATATGAAAAAGTACATTTGTAACGTATGCGGATATATATACGACCCGGCAGCGGGGGACCCCGACAGCGGCGTGGCACCCGGAACCGCTTTCGAGGATATTCCCGAAGATTGGGTATGTCCGCTGTGCGGTGTGGGCAAGGAGGATTTCTCTCCCGTGGAGGATTGAGCCGGCCGGAAATGGAAAAGGCGGCACTGCGAATCTGCGGTGCCGCCTTTTTTGTCTCCTGACGGGTGTTACCGTATCCTGTCGAGCGACTTCACCAGAAGGATATCTTTCCGGATGCCCCGCAGCGCAAGGTAGGTGAAGATGAGCGAAACGGGCGGGAAGAAGGCGGCGGCGGAGAGTTTCCAGGCTGAAACGGCGAGCGTCGAGAGGCTCCGCGCACCTCCCCAGATGTAGTATATCTCGAACAGCATCACTCCGGCGAGGAGTACCGTCTCCACTACGCAGAGCCGGAATTGCAGCAGGCGTTTCTTATAGAGGAAGATGGTTACGAACGGTAGCAGCGCGGCGGCGATGACCGTGGCGGCGAGGCCGTAGGCGGTCAGCACGGGCGTTCCGTCGGCGGCGTCGGAGAATCCGAAGGCCGTGAGGTACATCTCTTCCGTTCCGCCGAGGAAGGTTCCCAGCGGCATCAGCAGCATGAGGCCCGTCAGTACGGCGACGAGCAGCAGGTAAAGCGATTGTATCCTTTGTATCATCTCTTTTGGTATTTGTTGTCTTTTTCTGTTTGTCATTGGTCCGTTTTCGCTGCTTGGCGAGGCGGATGCCGGTCTTCTGGCAAGGGGCGCCTGACGCCTGCTGCGGACGGGCGGGGCGTTAAAGCTCTTCGTCTATGAGATAGTGGTTGCGGTCTGCCGAGTTCCGGTTTATCAGTTCTCCGAGGAAACCCGCCAGGAAGAGCATGACGCCCAGAACGACGGCCAGCAGGCAGAGGTGGAACAGCGGCTGGTCGGTGACGGCGCGGAATACCATGTCGTGCGACTGGCGATAGAGCTTCTGGGCGATTATCACGATGACGGCCACGCCCCCGAAGAGGAACATCAGCGTGCCCAGTCCGCCGAAAAAGTACATCGGACTGCGCCCGAAGCGCGACAGGAACATGACCGTGACGAGGTCGAGGTAGCCTTTGACGGCGCGTTCCCAGCCGAATTTGCTGTGGCCGTACTTGCGTGCACGGTGGTGTACTTCCTTCTCCCCGATGCGGGTGAACCCTGCGTTCTTGGCCAGGATAGGGATGTAGCGGTGCATCTCTCCGTACACCTCGATGCTCTTGACGACTTTCTTCCGGTACGCCTTGAGGCCGCAGTTGAAGTCGTGGAGCCGGATGCCGGAGGTCGCCCGTGCCGTAGCGTTGAAGAGTTTGCTCGGCCACCGTTTCCCTATCGGGTCGTGGCGCCGGCGCTTCCATCCCGAGACGAGGTCGTAGCCCTCCTCTGTTATCATGCGGTAAAGCTCCGGTATCTCGTCGGGGGAGTCTTGCAGGTCGGCGTCCATTGTGATGACGACTTCGCCCCGGGCCGCCTCGAATCCGCAGTAGAGTGCGGCGCTCTTGCCGTAGTTGCGCCGGAAGCGGATGCCGCGTACCGAGGGATTGGTCGCCGAGAGGCTGCGTATCACGTTCCACGAGCTGTCGCTGCTGCCGTCGTCGATGAAGATGGCTTCGTACCGGAAACGGTTTGCGGTCATTACCCGGTCTATCCATGCGGCGAGCTCCGGAAGCGATTCGCTTTCGTTCAGCAGGGGGATGACCACCGATATGTCGGGTGTCTCACTCATGGCCAGTTCCGTTGTCGTCGCGGTCATCGTTCCCGGCGAGCGGGTCGGGCTGGCGCTGTGCCATGGCGCTCGTAAAGAGGCCGATGATGCCTCCCTGTATGAAATAACCTATTACGTAGCAGATGACGAGCACGAGCGGGTTGAACATGGCCGAATAGAGCGCGTCGTAAACCATGTCGAACTGAGCCTGTGGCAGGAGGTCCTGCATGGTGGCCATCTGCAGGTCGATTGCCTCCGTGACCGCTTCCTTAATGAGGAAGTTGTTGATGAGTGCCGAGGCGAATCCGAAGATGACGCCCGTGAAGAGCATCATGGCAAGGACGAATCCCATGCACCGGCCGTAGGAGAACCCTTCCCGTGCATCGGCCATGCCGGCTATCCGGCGCGTGAAACCGTAGGTGAGCAGGATGAACAGGACGAGCGACAGGATGCTCATCCAGCCTCCCAGCGCGAGCGATACTCGTGTAAGCTGCAGAGCAGCCGCCACGAGTCCCATGACGGTGCCGCCTTTCATGGCCTCCGTCCAGAATATCTTTTTCGTTATCTCCATGTCGGAATCTTGTTTGTCTGCGTTGCGTTCACAAATATAACGCTTTTTGCCGCTTCCGGCAACTTTCGCCTCCGTGCCGAATCCGTTGTTCCGGTACCCGGAAGGGCACTGCGCCGATGCGTTCGCCTGTTCCGGTGCGGCGGAATGCGGCGTCTTGCGGAGAGTTTCCTTTCGGGCGCGGAGACCCGTCAGTATTTGCCTTTCCAGAGCGAGGCGATGCGGCGGGCTATCTCGGCCTCCTTCGGATTGTTGCCCGGTTCGTAGAAGCGCCGCCCCTCCAGACCGGCAGGCATGAACTCCTGTTCGGCGAAGTTGCCTTCGAAATCGTGGGCGTACTTGTAGTTCTTTCCATAGTCCAGCTCCTTCATCAGTTTGGTCGGAGCGTTGCGGATGTGCAGGGGGACGGGTCGGTTGTTGGTATCCTTCGCCGCCAGCCCCATGGCCCGGTCGATGGCCATGTAGGCCGAGTTGCTCTTGGGACTCGTGGCGAGGTAGATGGTGGCCTCGGCCAAGGGAATGCGGGCCTCGGGCATGCCGATTTTGTGGACGGTGTCGAAACAGGCGTTGGCGAGCAGCAGTCCGTTCGGGTTGGCCAGTCCGATGTCTTCGGCGGCGAGGATGACGAGCCTGCGGGCAATGAATTTGGGGTCTTCCCCGGCATTGAGCATGCGGGCGAGGTAGTAGACGGCGGCGTTCGGGTCGCTGCCGCGTACGCTTTTGATGAAAGCGGAGATGATGTCGTAGTGCATCTCTCCGTTCTTGTCGTAGGTGGCGATGTTCTGTTGCAGGGCGTCGGTTACGGTGCGGTCGTCTATCACCAGGTCGCCGTCCGAGGCTCCCGCGACAATGTCGAGAATGTTGAGCAGCTTGCGGGCGTCGCCTCCCGCGAAACCGAAGAGCGCGCCCGTTTCGCGTACCTCGATGTGCCGTTCACGGAGTATCGCATCCGTAGAGAGGGCGCGGTCGAGCAGTTCCTGCAGCTGTGCGTCGTCCATCGCCTTCAGTACATAGACCTGACAGCGTGACAGCAGCGGCGAGATGACCTCGAAGGAGGGATTCTCGGTCGTCGCGCCGACGAGGGTGATGTCGCCCTGTTCGACGGCCCCCAGCAACGAATCCTGCTGCGCCTTGTTGAAACGGTGGATTTCGTCGATGAAGAGGAACGGTGCGGGCGTGTTGAAGAATTTCTGTTTGCGTGCCTGTTCGATGACCTCACGCACGTCCTTGACGCCCGAGTTTATCGCCGACAGCGTGAACATCTTCCTGTCGAGGGCTCCGGCGACGAGCCGGGCCAGGGTCGTCTTGCCCACACCGGGCGGCCCCCAGAGGATGAAGGAGGGGACGTTGCCCGTTTCGATGAATTTGCGAAAAACGCCTCCGGGCCCCACGAGATGCTCCTGCCCGATGTAGTCGTCGAGCGTCCGCGGCCTGAGCCGTTCGGCCAGGGGAATGTTGCTTTGCTGTGCCATGTGTCGTGTCCTCCGGAATTTGCGGGTCGGATACCTCCGGCCGGGGAGCTTCCCGGCAGGCATGCCTGCCCGGCAAAGGTAACGAAAAATCCCCGTTCCGCAGTATTCCCCGTCGTCTCCCGGTACAGGGGTTGCAAAAAAGACGGCATGCACAATAAGGAGGGAGAAAGGTGCGTTCTAAATTAGTCACGAATGATTTAAGAAATTAAGAAACAGAACGATATTCGCCTATGGTATGATTCGACGCGCTTTCCCGCAGCAGGCTGTCCGTGCGGCGGCCGGGAAACAGGAGTTCAACTTATACTTATTTTATATATCGTTATGAACAGAAAATGGATGTTTGCGGGTCTCATCGCCGCAGCCCTGGCGGTTGGCAGCGGTGCGACCTACCTTATCACGAAGAACAGCCGGAGCGTGCAGCCGCAGGAGCGGGTGGTGGAGAAGGTTGTGGAGATAGAGAAGTCGCCGGCGGCTCACTTTACCGCCTACCAGGCGGCCGATTATCCCGACCTGACCTATGCCGCCGAGAATGCGGTAAATGCAGTGGTCAACATCGAGGTGACGCAGCAGGTGCAGATGCGCAATGTAGACCCCTTCCTCGAATTTTTCGGAATACCGCAGGGTTACTCCCGCGGCGGGGAGTATGTGCCTCGCGAATTCAAGGCGGGCGGTTCGGGCGTCATCATCTCGCAGGACGGTTATATCGTTACCAACCATCATGTCGTGGATAACGCCACCGAACTGAAGGTGAAACTTTACGACGGGCGTACCTTCCAGGCTAAGGTCGTCGGTACCGACCCGACCACCGAGGTGGCGCTTATCAAGATAGAGGGTGAGAACCTGCCGACGCTGGCATTCGGAGATTCGGATGCGCTGCGGCTCGGTGAATGGGTGCTGGCTATCGGCAGCCCTTTCGACCTGCAGTCGACCATTACGGCGGGTATCGTGAGCGCCAAATCGCGTAACCTCGGAGCGATTCCCAACCAGTACCGCGTGGAGTCGTTCATCCAGACCGATGCAGCGGTAAACCCCGGCAACAGCGGCGGCGCACTGGTCAATACGCGCGGTGAGCTTGTGGGTATCAATACGCTGATTAAAAGTCAGACGGGAACCTATATGGGCTATTCGTTCGCCATTCCGAGCGCGATAGTGAAGAAGGTGGTGGTGGACCTCAAGGAGTACGGCGTGGTGCAGCGTGCGCTGCTTGGCGTCAGCTACCGGGAGATTGACGAAGAGTTCGTCGAGGCGTTCGGCGAGGAGTACGGCATCCGCGAAACGGGCGGCGTCTATGTGGCCGATGTCTCGGAGGACGGTGCGGCCAAGGCGGCCGGCATCCGCAAGGGCGACGTAATCACCGCAATAGACGGCATCCGGCTCGGCAACAATACCAACCTGGCGGAAATCATGTCGCGTTATCGCCCGAACGACAAGGTGACTATTTCCGTAAAAAGGGACGGGAAAACGAAACAATTCGAGGTTGTGCTGCGTAATAAGGCTGGTAAGGCCGAACTGCTCTCCCGCGACTATGTGGATGTGGCCGAGTCGCTCGGTGGACGTTTCGCGGAGATTAACGACAGAACCCGCAGAGAGCTGAGGATAGAGAACGGCATACGGGTGACGGAGGTGCGTCCGGGCGGTGTGCTGGCCAGGGCTCGGGTGAAGGAGGGATTCGTGATAACCCATATCAACGACCGCCCCATCCGTTCGGTGGCCGACCTTGACCGGGTGACGGGTCCCGTGACATATATCGAAGGCGTATATCCCAACGGGCGCGCCATCAGTTACTCCCTTGTGCAGTAGGGAGCTGCCGAGAGGGACGATAAGAGAAAGATGGTCCCGGCCCACGCAGGAGTCGCATTGCGGGGCCGGGTCCGTTTTTAAAACGCCGACAGGCGGGAAAGAGAGAAGAGACAACGTACTATTTTATATTGCAACCAACAACATGAGGCAGTTAAAGATTACAAAATCCATCACGAACCGCGAAAGTGCATCGCTGGACAAATACCTTCAGGAGATAGGCAAGGAAGACCTTATCACCGTTGAGGAGGAAGTGGAGCTTGCGCAGCGCATCAAGAAGGGCGACCAGGAGGCGCTTGAAAAGCTGACGAAGGCCAACCTGCGTTTCGTGGTTTCGGTGGCCAAACAGTACCAGAACCAGGGGCTCAGCCTTCCCGACCTTATCAATGAAGGCAACCTGGGGCTCATCAAGGCTGCGGAGAAGTTCGATGAAACGCGCGGTTTCAAGTTCATCTCCTATGCCGTGTGGTGGATACGCCAGTCTATCCTGCAGGCCCTCGCCGAGCAGTCGCGCATCGTGCGTCTGCCGCTCAACCAGGTGGGGTCCCTCAATAAGATAAACAAGGCGTTCGCCCGTTTCGAGCAGGAGAACGAGCGTACCCCTTCGCCGGAGGAGCTTGCCAACGTGCTCGACCTGCCGAAGGAGAAGGTCTCCGATACGCTCCGTGTGTCGGGTCGTCACGTCTCGGTGGATGCCCCCTTCTCGGACGGAGAGGACAACAACCTGCTCGACGTGCTGGTCAATACCGATTCCCCGAATGCCGACCGCGGGTTGATAAACGAGTCGCTCTCCACCGAGGTGGAGCGTGCGCTCGCCACGCTGACCGACCGTGAGCGCGACATCATCCGTTACTTTTTCGGTATCGGCTGTCCGGAGATGACGCTCGAAGAGATTGGCGAGAAGTTCGGGCTGACGCGCGAACGTGTGCGTCAGATAAAGGAGAAGGCCATCCGCCGTCTCCGTCACAGCTCGCGCAACAAATTCCTGAAATCGTACCTCGGATAGTGCCCGGGGCGCCGGGGCGGTTGCCGCCCGCAGGAGGGGAATCCGCAGAGGGGTTCCCCTCCTGTTTTTGTCGCCGCCGCAGGTGTTTCTTCCCGGGAACAGGTACGGGAAACGGGACAATTGGGTATCTTTGCGCCGTTTGAAAAACATTCCGACCATGAAAGCGCTTTATACCGTTCTGTTGCTCGTATGTTCCAATACCTTCATGACGATAGCGTGGTACGGACACCTGAAGTTCAATGGCTCGAACAACGGCAGTCCCCTTCCGCTCTTCCTCGTCATTCTGGCCAGTTGGGGAGTCGCCTTTTTCGAATACTGTTTTCAGGTGCCGGCCAACCGGTTGGGGTTCGTCGAGAACGGAGGACCCTTCTCGCTCATCCAGCTCAAAATCATACAGGAGGTCATCTCCTTGCTCGTGTTTACGGTTTTCACCATTCTGGTTTTCCGTACCGAGACTTTCCGCTGGAACCATATCGCCGCTTTCGTGTGCATCGTTCTGGCCGTCTATTTCGTATTCAGAAAATAGTCCGTGACAGTGCCGTGCAACGTCCGGCCCTACGCGAACCGCCCGCAGGAAACTTCCTGCGGGCGGTTCGCATATGCGGTAACGCTGCCGTTAGAACAGCGTCCGGTTGTTCTCTTTCAGAACATTCACCGCATCGAACACCTTCTTCGATATCCTGGCCCGCTGGAGGGCATCGAGATAGGCATTGGAGTGCGTGTCGGTTCCCACGAAGGTGTATAACCCCTGCCGGAGCATCTGTTCGGCATATTTCTTCGCACCGCTGCCGTGGTATCCTGCCAGCGAGAGCAGGTTGAGCTGCAATTTGTACTGTTTTATCAGGTTGATGACCTTGTCCTTGCCGTTGGCCTGTACGAACGCATATCGTTCGGGGTGGGCGAGGATGATTTCATAACCCGAAAGGGTCGCTTCGAACAGCATGTCGAAAGCCCGGAGGCTGTATCCGTTGATGGAGAACTCCACGAGAACGTGGCGGCAGTTCATGGTCAGGGGATTGCCTTCGAGGTGTTCCGGGAACTTGTCGTCAATGAAATACTCCGCGCCCAGCCGGATATCCAGCGGCCCCTGGTACCCGAAGTCGGCGAATCGCTGTCGGAGCTCCTCTTCGCCGCGGTTGTCGTAGGCTCCGTGAATGATGTGGGGCGTCATGTAGAGACCTTTTACCCCCATGCCCTGCATTCGCTCCAGCAGTCGAAGGCTGTGTTCCCGGTCGGGACTCCCGTCGTCCACGCCGGGAAGCAGATGGCAGTGGATGTCGTAAAAGTCGTCGAGCAGGTCGGCGAGATATATGTTCTTTGTATGGAAACTGAACATTTCTGCTTTAAATGATGTATAGTATCGGTTTATCGGATAATGCTTTCGAAGTAGGCGATGGTTCGCGCGAGCCCTTCGCGGAGCTGTATCTCCGGCCGCCATCCGCCGAGCAGTTCGCCTGCAAGCCCGATGTCGGGACGGCGCTGTCGCGGGTCGTCCGAAGGCAACGGACGGAAGACTATCCGCGAGGAGGAGCCCGTAAGCTCCCGGATGAGGGAGGCGAGTTCGAGGATGGTGAACTCGCCGGGATTGCCGATGTTTACCGGACCGGTCACTTCGTCCGGGGTATCCATCATGCGCACCATTCCTTCCACCAGGTCGCTGACGTATTGGAAACTGCGCGTCTGTGAGCCGTCGCCGTATATCGTGATGTCCTCTCCGCGCAGTGCCTGTACGATGAAGTTGGAGACCACGCGTCCGTCGTCCGGATTCATGCGCGGGCCGTAGGTGTTGAATATCCTCACGATTTTGATGCGGACGCCGTTCTGACGCCGGTAATCCATGAAGAGCGTCTCCGCGCAGCGTTTGCCTTCGTCGTAGCAGGAGCGGATGCCCACCGGGTTCACGCTTCCCCAATAGCTCTCCGGCTGCGGATGCACGTCCGGGTCGCCGTAAACTTCGGAGGTGGAGGCCTGCAAGATGCGTGCCTTGACGCGCTTGGCGAGCCCCAGCATGTTGATGGCCCCCATGACGGATGTCTTGGTGGTCTTGATGGGGTTATATTGGTAATGTATCGGGGAGGCGGGGCAGGCGAGATTGTAGATTTCGTCCACCTCGGCGTAATAGGGAGCGGTGACGTCGTGGCGCACCATCTCGAAATTGCCGCATCCGGCCAGGTGCATCACGTTTCTCTTGCTGCCGGTAAAATAGTTGTCGAGGCAGATGACGTCGTGGCCTTCGCTTACCAGCCGTTCGCACAGGTGCGAACCTATGAATCCGGCTCCTCCGGTTACAAGCACTCTCTTCATCGTCAATCGTTCAGTGTCGCCGACGGTATGCGGAATACCGTATTTGTGGATGCAAATATAGCTTTTTTTACCATCCCCTTCGAACGCTTCCCTATTTTTATCCCTTCCGTTTCCGCGGTCGGACAATGAAACGGAGGGCGATGCCGTTGTTTAGGAAGAGGGATTGCCGTGCGTGCGGTTTTGCGTGGATAGGTTTTTTGCCTATCTTTGTACATTAAACGGACGCGAGCCGTGTCCGAAGGAAAAAATTCGGCCTATGAAGGGTAAATGCTGGAGAATGTGCGCTGTTGCGGCCGTTGCGGTCGTGCTTGCGGTTTCGGCGTGCAACAAGAAGGGCGAGATATTCGAGCAGCAGATGGATACCATCCGTTCGTGGGTGGAGAGCAGGAATGAAAACGGTAGTGCCTATACCGAAATCATGTCGGGGGTGTTCCGCGACATCGTCTATCCGGAGGATGGCCGGGGAACTCCGCTCGCGGAGCGAGGCGACAGTCTCTATCTGATGTATGAGGTATATAAGTTTTCGACCTCTTTTTCCGAGACGAGTACCGGAGACCTCATCTATACCAACAGGCCGGAGCGGATGCCCGACCGGGTGGAGTGGAACCGCGATACGCTGCGGATAGTGCTGGGTGACGGAAAGCTGATGAAGGGCGTAGAGGAGTCGTTGGCGGAGAGTGCGCCGGGCGACCTCGTCATGGTGGTAATGACCTCCGGTAATGCCTATGGCGACCATACGGTGCAGCAGCTTCCGCCCAACACGCCCGTAGCCTGGCGGGTGAATGTGGAAAAAGTGATTGAGAACCAATGAGAAGGCATAGCGCCGAACAGTGATATATGATGAGACATGTTTTGAAACCTTTGGCGGTCGCCGTCGCCGCATGCGCCTTCTGCTCGTGCGCCAGGACCGAGAGCGAGAATTTCAACGAGATAGAGGACAAGGCGCTCGACATCTGGGTGAGCAGTAATGCTCCCGATGCCGAACCGCTCGGAGATACAGGGATGTATTATGAGGTAATCGAGGCCTTGCCGGACGGAAGTGCCACGAAGGTGGACGTCCGGGGCAGGTGGGTGGATGTGGAATATGTCATCCGTGACCTGAACGGCGACATCGTTTACAACCGTAACGAGGAAACGGCCCGGCTTCTCGGAACCTTCACCAAATATACGCATTACATCCCCGACAGGCTCTATATCGCCAGTCGGCAGGACCTGAGCGATATACCTTCGGGCATCTACCAGGCCATCACGGAAATCACGCCCGGAGAGACGTGGCGTGTCTATATCCCTTCGCGTCTGGCTTTCGCATCGTACGGTATTCAGACTTCGACCGGATACGGGGGGCAGCAGGCCCTTGAATCGGACGTGCCGGTCATTCTCGACAGCCTCCGCATCGTCAATATCGTGGATAATCCCCAGTCCGAAGGGCGGCAAGCGATAGAGGAGTTCGTCACCGCATCCCGGCCGGAAGGGTGGGGCAAACCGCTGAACGATACGGTGCGCGAGGGACTGTATATGGATATACTCGCCCGACCCAATCCCGGTGATACGGTGCCGCTGAACCAGAGCGCCAATATCTACTACAGGTGCGGGTTTCTCGACGGGCATCTGATAGATTCCAATATCGATACCGTATTGTACAACCAGTTCGGTACGGTGCGCAGCAGCGACATTGCGAGTCCGATAAGGGTGACGCGGATGTCCACCGACCCCAACAATGCCAACCAGATGCCGGCGAAGGTGTTCTATGCCATCCTGCCCGACCTCTGTTACGGCGACAGCGTGCGTATCGCCGTCCCGTCGGAGTACGGTTATTACCGTCAGTACATGTATCCGGACAAGAGCAGCTCCATGTGGTCTTCCTCGGCCACGTTCACGTTCGACTTTACGTATCAGTATAAGGACTATACGACGGAGGATACGGACTACTTTTTCGCCTCCTCTACCTATTATATGCCCTATTCCACCTCTTCGGGCACTACTGTACCGGTAGCGGAAATCAAGCCTTATACGCCGTTGATATACGAGTTCGTCGTGCAGAAGCCGGAGTCTTGACGGTCCGGCGGATGAACGACCGCAGGAGGCTGTGCCAGATTGAATCGATACGGTTCAGAATGGCACAGCCTTTTTCGGTGTCGGAGTCGACAAGCTGAAAGATATTCGGGTACGGGAGGAGGACCGTGCAGGACTGAATCGATGCCGATGGTGATACGGCGGGTGGCGGTCGGAAGATACCGCCCTCTCTTTTCGCCGTAGTCGGGCTTGCCTGTCGGGGATGTATTTTCATGCCGTCTCGGTTGTACCGTATGTGCCGAGCCGGGCGGCCGGTGGTTGGCGCAGCGGAAGGACGGGAAGAAACGGCGGGGATGCCGCCCGTGGCGGTCGGCGGATTCTTTCAAGTTTCAAGTCCGTATTTCGATGGAGTGAGAAGGATGCCTGTTGTCCGGTCTCCGTTCCCGGGATTGCCCGGGCCGAGGCATTTGCTGGAAGCCGACGAAAAAGGGGACGAATCGTTCCGTCCCCCTTTGCTTCTGTCTTCCGTCCCCCTGACTGTGCCCCTGCTGATTTATTTGTTTCCCATGAGGTCGTTGGAGGTGTCCTGATTCTCCATGAACGAACGCTGCGACTTGAGAAGGTTTCTCGACTGGAGTACCATGGTCTTCGTTTCGTTCAGGATAGTCAGGTAGAGCATGCTGGCTTTGGTGCTCGTGGCCTTGTTCTGTATCCTGCGGAGCTGGCTCTTCACCGCATCGTCAATCGTGACGAACAGCTCGTCGCGCATCTCCAGCACCACGTTCGTGTCGGAGTAGTCGTTGTCGTTGAGCATGACGTTGATGCGGGCGTATATCTCCGATACCTTGTCGTTGATTTTGAGGAGGTCTTCCACCTGTTCCTCGCTCATCCCCTTGTGGTTGTTGTCGATATGTTCGAAGCAGGGACGGGTGATGTGCACTAGCGCCTTGGACATCTCGCTGATGTAGTCCACGACCTGTACGTAGAAGTGTCCCGCTTCGATGTAGTTGTCCTGAAGTTTCTGGAGGGTGGGCAGCAGGGCGTATTTCTTTTCACGGGCGTTGTAGAAGAGGTCGTTCGATTCGCGCACCATTTCGCGCAGCGTCCTGCGGTCTTCGTTCAGCGTCGCCATGATGGTCTTGCTGTATATCTCGGTCGTTTTGGTCATGACACCGCTTATCTCGGCGATGAGATTGCGCATCACCTCCTGGGTGCTGTTGCCCGAAGCGGTGACGATTTCTTCGGTTTTATGTTCTTTGGCCTTGCGGCGCTTGTGGGTGATGGAACTCTGGATGAACATCCCTACGCAGAGTAGCGAGATGATGATGACGGCCCACGTACCGCCCCACAGCAGGGCGTAGGTCACGACGAGGGCGATGACGAAGGCGATGAGTGCTGTGACGAACCAGCCTGCGATGACCGTCACCACGCCCGTTATTCTGTAAACGGCGCTTTCGCGGCCCCACGCCTTGTCGGCGAGCGAACTACCCATGGCCACCATGAAAGTGACGTAGGTGGTCGAGAGGGGGAGTTTGAGCGAGGTGGCCGTGGCGATGAGTATGGAGGCGACGGTGAGGTTCACCGTGGCGCGTATCAGGTCGAAATGGGCGCTTCCGGCTTTGGGGCGCAGCGGAATGAACCGTTTGTTTATCGCCCGCTGGAAGGATTCGGGAGCGTGGTCCTCGTACCACCTGTTGACGGTGATGGCTCCCCGCACGATGGAACGGGAGAAGAGGGTGGAGCCGAAACGCTCCGTTCCCTCGTCCTGTTTGGCGAGGTTGATTTCTGTTTCGCTGACGCTCTGTGCCTTTTTGGATGTCCAGAGCGTCACGACCATGATGCACCCGGCTACGAGCAGCAGCAGGTGGTTGGCCACTACCGGTTCGCTGAGCTTGCCCATCATCATGCCGTCGTCGCCTCCGGCCGCAAGGGCTATCTTGTAGGAGTCGAGGCCGGCTATCGGTACGCCGATGAAGTTCACCAGGTCGTTGCCCGCGAAGGCGAGCGCCAGCGAGAAGGTGCCGGCGAGTATCGTAACCTTGAGGATGTTGATTTTGGCGAGCTGAAGCAGGAACATGACGAGCGAGCTGACCGCGAAGAAACCGAGCAGGATGGGGAACATGTGGGCCGAGAGCGTATCGAAAAAGGCTGGACTGAATATCCCGGAATCCTGCAGCCCCTTGAAGAGAGCGAAGTAGGCGATGGCGGTGAAGGCGATGCCGCACCACAGGGCGCCGAAGCGCTTCAGCATCTTCTGGTAGCGGAAAGTGAAGATGAGACGGCTGATGAACATCACGAAGGCACCCACCACGAAGGCGATGGCCACGGAGGCCAGGATACCCGATATGATGACGAGAGCCTTGCCCGAGTTGATGTAATTGGACATGTCGGCCGCCGTCAGCGTCGGGTCGGCGCTTATCTTGAGCGAGGTGACTGCCACCGCGGCGCCGAGCAGTCCGAAAACGAGGGAGACGGTCGTGGAGGTGGGCAGTCCGAAGGTGTTGAACAGGTCGAGCAGTATCACGTTGGCGAACATCACCCCGAGAAAGAGCATCATTACGTCGCGGAAGGTGAACATCTCCGGGTAGAACACGCCGCTGCGGGCCACCTCCATCATGCCGCTGGAGGTCATCGTACCCAGCAGGATGCCGACCGAAGCGATGGTAAAGATGACTTTGCGGGAGGCGGCTTTGGAGCCTATCGCCGAGTTGAGGAAGTTGACTGCGTCATTGGAAACCCCTACGACGAGACCGAGGATTGCCAGAACCAATAAAATGACTACGATGACGGTGTAGATAGTTTCCATTATTCGTGTCCTGATAGAAAAATTTGGGACAAAGTTAATCTATAATTTGAAAAGCCCTATAAGGACGGGGCTAAATCTTAACATTTAATTGCCGTGAACGCCACGGTTTTGTCATGGCCGTTTCCCGTGAGGGGGAGGGGGTACCCGGCGGGAGATTGTTATTTTCTGCATAAATTTTGCACATCGCAGGCAGATGGTTAATTTTGTGGATTGGATGAGAAACTACGTTTGGGATTACGCATGGAAGAGAGCAATAAGATAATACGCGATATTGCGGAACAGGAGTACAAGTACGGTTTTACAACCGATATAGATACGGAGGCCATTCCGCGCGGACTGGACGAAGAGGTCGTCCGGCTCATATCCCGCAAGAAGGAGGAGCCCGAATGGATGACCGAGTACCGGCTGGCCGCCTTCCGCCATTGGCAGACGATGAAGCTGCCGACCTGGGCCCATCTCGACATCCCGGAGATAGATTTTCAGGATATCATCTATTATGCCGCCCCCAAGCCCGCCAAGGGGAAGGCGGGGGCTACCGTGGACGACATCGACCCGGAGCTGAAGAAGACCTTCGACAAACTCGGCATACCGCTCGAAGAGCAGCTCGCGCTGAGCGGGATGGCGGTCGATGCCGTGATGGATTCGGTGTCGGTCAAGACCACTTTCAAGGAGACGCTGGCCGAAAAGGGGATTGTCTTCTGCTCGATGAGCGAAGCCATCCGCGACTATCCGGAGCTGATTCGGAAGTATCTCGGCAGCGTGGTGCCCTATACGGACAACTTTTACGCCGCGCTCAATGCGGCGGTCTTCTCCGACGGTTCGTTCTGTTACGTCCCGAAGGGGGTTCACTGCCCGATGGAGCTGAGTACCTATTTCCGCATCAATGCCGCCGGTACGGGGCAGTTCGAGCGGACGCTCATCGTGGCCGACGAGGGGGCGTACGTCAGCTATTTGGAGGGGTGTACCGCGCCGCGGCGCGATGAGAACCAGTTGCATGCCGCCGTGGTGGAAATCGTGGTGATGAAGGATGCGGAGGTGAAATACTCCACCGTCCAGAACTGGTACCCCGGCGACCGGGAGGGCAAGGGAGGTATCTACAACTTCGTCACCAAGCGCGGGATATGCCGCGGCGAAAATGCCCGACTTTCGTGGACGCAGGTGGAGACCGGTTCGGCCATCACCTGGAAATATCCGAGCTGCATTCTCGCCGGGGACAACAGTACGGCGGAGTTCTACTCGGTGGCGCTCACCAACAACTTCCAGCAGGCCGACACAGGTACCAAAATGATACATCTGGGGCGCAACACCCGGAGCCGCATCGTTTCGAAAGGTATTTCGGCCGGGCGCAGCCAGAACAGCTACCGCGGACTGGTGCAGGTGAATCCCAGGGCGGAGAACGCCCGCAACTTTTCGCAGTGCGATTCGCTGCTGATAGGCGACCGCTGCGGGGCGCACACCTTTCCGGTCATCGACGTGCGGAATTCAGGTGCCGTGGTGGAGCACGAGGCCACGACGTCCAAGATAAGCGACGACCAGCTTTTCTACTGTAACCAGCGGGGGCTGGATACGGAGGAGGCCGTGGGACTCATCGTGAACGGCTATGCCAGGGAGGTGCTCAACAAGCTGCCGATGGAGTTCGCCGTGGAGGCGCAGAAGCTGCTTTCGGTGAGCCTGGAAGGAAGTGTGGGATAGAAATTTGCGGAGCCGTGCAACGGAAAGGACCGGTGCGGCGTCATGGTAAGAGAGGCGGGACGATACCCGCTGCATTTGACTGAAACCTCTTGAACCATGAAAAAGTGTTTGCTGCTGTTATGTACGGCGTGCGTGTCGGTTGCAGCCGCCGTGGCACAGACCGGTGGCCGGGATGAGCGGCGGGCGGACCGCAACGTGATTGCTTTCTCCGGCGGTGTGGCTATCGGCGTCGGAGATATTGATATGTTCGGTCCGTTCGGCTATGTCGAGTATGCCCGGAACGTGAAGGGCAGGTTTTGGGCGGGAGGCCGTCTGGGCCTGCAGTCCGATTTTCAGTCCGCGACGTGTCAGCCTTCCTACGTACTCGACCGCTGGCTCCGTCCGGCGTTGTACGGCATCGGGTATTGGGAACTCCCGGTGGCAGGGCAGTGGCTGTCGTTCCGGGCGGGTGCCGGAGTAGGACTGGGCATGCACCTCGGACCAGGAGTGAAGGACCTTGGTCTGGCTCCCTACGTGATGGTACGTGCGGAGTGGGTGGTGCATCTGGGCCGGCATTTCGGTATGACCTTCGCGCCGCTGCTGTTCGGGCCTTTGGGCTCGTCGCAGGCGGAGTGGACGCCGCTGGCTCCGATTACCTACGGTGGCAGGAGAGGGCATTTGGCCTCGATTGATGTATTCGGCCATATAGGTTTTTACGCCCGGTTTTGAGCCTGCGAGGCGGCGGGGCCGCAGAATGGGGCGGAATTTGGCCGGACAGTGCCGGAACGTGCCGACGGTGAGTGGACGCTGCGCCTCGACGGAAGGACGGATAACAGGGATTGTATGCCGTGTGGAAACGGCAATGATATGAACCTTAGAGCATAACAAGATGAAGAGAGCGCTGATTGTCTTGCTGTTCGCCCTTACGGCTTTTGCGGCCCGGGGGGCAGAGCCCGCTGTTGCGGAAAAGGGAGTCGAACGCCCGAATGTTATAGAGATATGCGGAGGCTTGACTTGGGATATAAACAGTAGCTTAGGGTATTTTTTCTACGCTGAGTATGCCCGGCATATGAAGGGGAAATTTTGGCTGGGAGGCCGTCTGGGCGAAGCATACGAAACGTTGGCAGGGAACCCAGTTTCGAATATGGTTTTAATAAGTTATTTCGCGACGACCGCTTACGGCATCGGGTACTGGGAGTTTCCCGTCGCCCGTAAATGGCTCTCTTTCCGGGTCGGAGGCGGCGTGGGCCTGGGGGTTCATGCGGCTGAAGACCTGTACCGTCCGACGGTAGGTCCCTATGTGATGGTGCGGGCGGAATGGGTGGTCCATATAACCCGGAACTTCGGCCTCTCCCTCTCGCCGTTGGTCATCGGGCCTTCGCAGTTCGAGTTCGGGCTTGCTCCTGGCAGGAAGAACGGTGCGATGAAGATGAGCGGCAAGCTGGATTGGCTGGGCCATTTGGGCCTGTATGTGAGATTTTAGTGCGATGGGCCGAGTGTGGGGAATGTAATATTGACACAACGATAGAAGTATGAAAAACATATTGACGGTTAGAGGCCTCCATGCCTCGATAGAGGGCAAGGAGATACTGCGCGGCATCGACTTCACGGTGAATGCCGGCGAGGTACACGCCATCATGGGGCCGAACGGTTCCGGCAAGAGCACGTTCGCTTCGGTGATAGCCGGCAGCCCGCGTTTCGAAGTGACGGCCGGTACGGCGGAGTATGACGGAAAGAACCTGTTGGAGATGAATATCGAGGAGCGTGCCCGCGCGGGGATATTCCTCGGGTTCCAGTACCCGGTGGAGATACCGGGGGTGAGCATGGCTAACTTCATGAAGCTCGCCGTGGCCCGCCGCCGCGAGTACCTCGGCCTGCCGCCGCTCTCTTCGGGCGAGTTCCTGAAACTGATGCGCGAGAAGGGAAAGGTGGTGGAACTCGACAGCAAGCTGACGGGCCGTGCCGTGAACGAAGGCTTCTCGGGCGGCGAGAAGAAGAAGAACGAAATCTTCCAGATGGCCATGCTGGAGCCGGAACTCGCCATACTGGACGAGACGGACAGCGGGCTCGACATCGACGCGCTCCGCATCGTGGCGCAGGGGGTGAACAAGCTGCGCACGCCCCAGAACGCCACCGTCGTGATAACGCACTACCAACGGCTGCTCGATTACATCGTGCCCGATTTCGTGCATGTGCTCTATAAAGGCCAGATTATCCTGTCGGGCGACAGGGAGCTCGCCCTGAAGCTGGAGCGCGAGGGGTACGACTGGTTGATAAACCGATATAAATAACGGCCGGCCATGAGAAAAGCGTCTGAATTGACCGGTATCTGCGGCGGAGCCGCAGTGGAGGTAAGGGACGGCATCTGTACGCGGCCGTTCGGAGTCCTGCCTTCCGGCATCGAAGCCGGTGCGGGAAGTGCCGGAGATGCGGCAGGCGTGACCGTGCATATTCCCGACGGGTTGCAGGCTGCGGAGCCGCTTTGCCTGTCGTTCGGCGGTCGGGGCAGTTGCCGGGTGGAGGTCGTCGCCGGAAAGGATTCCGCGGCGGAGCTGCTCTTTCTGCTTTCGGACGGCGCTTCCGTGGTGCGGAATACGGTCGTGCAGGAGGGGGCGTCGCTTCGGATGCGGGAGGTAGTGCTTCTTGCTGCGGAGGGGAGCGTTTCGGGTTCCGTGCGGCTGGAAGCCGGTGCACGCAGCGAAACGGTAACGGTGGCGTTCGGTTCCGGAAAGACGGCGCTGCGGTATGCCGCACAGTTGGCCGGTCCTGCGGCAGAGGCGCTGCATGCCGGCCTTTTCATGGCGGCGGACGGCGAACGCAAGGAACTGGACGTGCGGGTGGAACATCTCGTGCCCGATTGCCACAGCGACGTGCTGATGAAGGGCGTCGCTTCCGGAACGGGGTACGGTTCGTTCGACGGTATGGTCTATGTGGCGCAGGATGCGCAGCGGACGGAGGCTTACCAGCAGAGCCGCAACCTGCTCATGGGCGACCGGGCGCGGATAGTCACTTCGCCCCGGCTCGAAATATATGCCGACGACGTCCGGTGCAGCCACGGGGCGACGGTGGGACAGATGGACGACGATGCGGTCTATTACATGCGCCAGCGGGGGCTGAGCGAAGCCGAAGCCCGCGGCCTGCAATTGACCGGGTTCGTGAACGACGTCGTCTCCCGGTTGGGCGAGGGGCCGCTGGCGGCAGCGGTGCTGGCGATGGCCGAGGAGAAAATCGCCGAACTCCAGCAGGGTGTCTGAACGGATGCCTGCCGAGGGGGATGCCGGTCCGTCGCAAAGGAGACGTATTGCGGCGATACGAAGGAAAACCGGCAGTGCGTTCGGTGGGGGGAAGCCGTGCCGGACAGAGGCAGAGCCCCGCAGCGGGCGGATGCTGCCGGGCAGGAAACAGGACGGTACCGGACAGGAGGCCGGATAGGGCCATGATTTATGAAGAGTGCAAAATGTTGGATGTAGAAAAAATACGGGAGGATTTCCCGATACTGTCGCGGCCGGTCTACGGCCGGCCGCTGGTGTACCTCGACAGTGCGGCTACCGCCCAGAAGCCGCGGCGTGTCATCGATTGCGAACGCAGGCTGTATGAGGAGGTGAATGCCAATGTGCACCGCGGCGTGCATTACCTCTCCGGGCAGATGACCGAACTGTTCGAGGAGGCCCGCGAACGGGTACGCTCTTTTATCGGGGCCGCCTCGCGTGAGGAGATAGTCTTTACTTCGGGGGCGACGGCCGCCGTGAATGCCGTGGCGTACAGCTACGGCGAACTCGCTTTCGGGCCGGGCGACAACATCGTGGTGTCGGAGATGGAACACCACTCCAACATCGTCCCCTGGCAGTTGGTCTGCGGCCGCCGTGGCGTGGAGATACGTGTGTTGCCTTTCGACGATACGGGACGGCTGATGGTGGAACGACTGCCTGAACTGCTCGACGGTCGGACGAAACTGGTCGCCGTCACGCAGGCATCCAACGTGTTGGGTACCATGCCGCAGCTCGACGAGGTGGTCTCCGCCGCCCATGCCGTCGGGGCCGTCGTGCTGGTGGACGGCTGTCAGGGCATCGTCCACGGCGGGGTGGATGTCGGTGCACTCGGCTGCGACTTCTATGTCTTTTCGGGCCATAAGCTCTATGCTCCGACCGGGACGGGAGTCCTGTACGGTCGGCGCGAACTGCTCGAGCGGATGCCTCCTTTCATGGGCGGCGGCGATATGGTCAGGAAGGTGCGGTTCGCCGGTACCACGTTCGCCGACCTGCCGCTCAAGTTCGAGGCCGGAACGGCCAATTATGTCGGTGCCGTCTGTCTCGGCGAAGCGATGGAATATCTCCGGGAAATCGGCATGGACGGAATCGCGGAGTACGAACATCGCCTGGCGGAGTATGCCGCCGACAGACTGTCCGCCGTGGAGGGGCTGCGTATCTACGGTACGACGCCGGATAAGTGCAGCATCCTTTCATTCAATGCGGAAGGGGTGCATGCTTACGATATGGGAATGATACTCGACAAGCTGGGTATCGCTGTCCGGACGGGGGCACACTGTGCCGACCCGGTCATGGAACATTACGGGGTGAAGGGCATGGTACGTGCCTCGTTTGCCTTTTACAACACCGAGCGGGAGGCCGATGCCCTCGTTGCCGGTGTGGAGCGGGCCGTGCGTATGCTGCGTTAGCGGCGGGCCGGTCCTTTTGCGGGGGGGTCCCGCCGGATGCGGCAACAGCCGCGGTAAATAGTTGTCCTTATGCCGCTGATAGTTCTCGAAGGGCTCGACGGAGCCGGGAAAACCACACAGACGGAGCTGCTGAAAGAGCGGCTCGAAAGCCGCGGGCTCCGCTACGAATACCTGCACTTTCCGCGTTTCGACGCTCCCGTGTACGGCGGGCTCATCGCCCGTTTCCTGCGCGGGGAACTGGGCGGCATCGATGCCGTGGACCCATACCTCGTCGCCCTCCTTTTCGCGGGCGACCGGGCCGATGCGGCCGCGATGATACGGAAATGGCTCGCCCGGGGAAAATACGTCCTGCTGGACCGGTATGTGAACTCCAACATCGCCTACCAGTGCGCCAAGGTGGAGGGGGGCGAGGCCCGGGAGATGTTGAGACGGTGGATACTCGACTTGGAATACGGGCACAACGCAATTCCGCGTCCGGATGTCTCGCTCTTTCTGGACGTGCCGTTCCGCTTTACCGAGCGCAGCCTCACCGCACCACGCCGCGGCGCGGACCGGGGGTACCTGGGCGGCGCGGATGACATACACGAAGCTTCGCTCGCTTTTCAGCGGCGCGTGCGGGAGATTTATCTCGGCCTGGCCGAAGAGGGCGAACTGGAGGTGGTGGACTGCCGTGACGAGAAGGGGGACATGTGCCCGCCGCAGCGCGTGTTCGCCCGGATAACGGAAAAGATGGAAGGCATCCTGTGATTTGAAAGAGATGGAGAAGAAGGAACGGTTCAGGACAGCGGCGCATGTATGCCGCATTGTACTCGGTGCGGTATTCCTCTTTTCGGGTCTTGCGAAAGGGATAGACCCCTGGGGTTCGGCACTCAAGGTGGAGGAGTATCTCAATGCGTTCGGTCTCGGCGGCCTTTCGGCGGTTGCTGCTCCTCTCGCCGTGGTGCAGTGCGTGGCGGAGTCCGCCGTAGGACTCATGCTCCTGTGCGGTACGGGACTTCGGCTGGCCAGTCTTTTCGCCCTGCTCTTCATGGCATTCTTCACCCTGCTGACCCTCGTGATAGCCGTGTGGAATCCGTTGGACGACTGCGGCTGTTTCGGGAATGCGCTCAAGTTGAGCAATTGGATGACCTTCGCCAAGAACGTCGTACTGCTGCCCGTGGCGGCGGTGGTGTGGCACGATGCGAAGAGGCGCCGCGGGTTCGCCTTTACTCGGCGCGAGGCGGTCCGGAGCACGATATTCCTCCTTTTACCGCTCGCATTCTGCCTGTATGCGTGGTACTGCCTGCCGCCGGTGGATACGTCGGTTTACCGTAAGGGAACCGACCTGCGCCGGGACGTTCTCTGCACGAGCTGCATGGAGCGCTCGGTGGTGCTCGTGTACGAAGATTTGCAGACGGGCGGGCTGCAGGAGTTCTCCCTGTCGGATACCACCTGGTACGATACCGCGCGGTGGCGGTATGTCGATACGCGTACTCCGTATGACGAGTTGCCGGAAAAGGCGAAGGAATATGATTTCTCCCTTTGGCTGGACGGTGCGGACCGGGCCGGGGATATGGTCTATGCTGCGGGAAGGAGTTACCTCGTGCTCGTGCGGGATGAATCGGATATCTCCGGGCGCTGCCGCGAACGTATCCGGACATTTGCTGCGAAGGCTGCGGCTGGCGGAGCCCGTGTGATTTGTGCCGTGGGTACGGAGACTCCGGGGGATGCTCCTGCCGGAGCGGATTTGGGTGCCGGAGCGGTATATGGCATGGACCGTCGGCTGATGGCGCAGATGCTGCGGGCGGATGCGGGCGCGGTAGAGATAACGGACGGGGTGATAACCGACAGACGGCCGTGCCGGACGATGGAGAAGATGTTGGAATGAACGGCCGGAACAGGGCCGTTGCAGATAAGATAAACGGAAAATGATGGGACACAGGATATTATTGTCTGTATTGTTGCTGGGGAGCCTGCTCCCGTCGGTCTCTTTCGCACAGGACGGGGGGCTGGAACGGCACCTTTCGCGTGGCGAGGGACTGTACCGTATGGAGAAGTACGGCGAGGCATTCATGGAGTTCGGAAAGGCCGGACGGTATGCGGCCGGTGCCGACGCTGCGGTCAGGGAGCGGTTGTGCCGGCTCCTTGCCATGAGTGCGGCGCAGGCCGGAGAGGGAGAGGCGCAGGAGCTGCTCGAAACATACCTTACCCGTTATCCGGCGGGGCCGGGAGCCGTAGAGGTGCGCTTCGAACTCGGCAATCTCTTCTTCGGGGAGGGCGACTATGCGGCGGCGACGGAACAGTATGCCGGAGTGGATGCCGGCAAACTGCCGGCGGAGGATGCGGACGAATACTGTTTCAAATACGGGTATGCCTGTTTCGAGCAGGAGCGTTTCGAGGCCGCCGTGCGGCTGATGGCCCGCATCGCCTTCACGAGTGACTACTATCCTCATGCGCAGTATGTGATGGGTTATTCCGAATACCGGAAGGGGGAGTACCAGTCGGCCAAACGCTACTTTACCGTAATAGCGGACCATCCTGCATACAGCAATGTGCTGCCTTTCTATATCCTGCAGATTGAATTCAACGACGGCAACTACCACTATGTCCGCGAGAACGGCGGGGCCGTCCTGCGCATGGCCGCAGGTGACCGGCTGGCGGAACTGAACCGTATCATCGGTGAGAGCTGGTTCTATACGGGCGGGTGGCGCGAGGCCGCGCAGTATCTCGAACGTTACCGGGAACTCGGCGGTGAGATGGACCGCGAAGTCTATTACATGCTGGGATTCGCTGCCTATATGGTGGGCGATTACGGGGAGGCGGAACGGAACCTTGCCCGTGTGGCCGGTCCCGACGACAAACTGTCGCAGAACGCGAGCTACCACCTGGCCGACTGTTATCTGCGCATGGGGCGCAAGCAGCAGGCCATGCAGTCGTTCGCCATGGCCTCTTCGGAGGGGTACGACGATGCGATAAGCGAGGATGCGCTGTTCAATTACGGAAAGCTGCAGTACGAGCTCGGCGGCGGTTATTTCAACGAGGCCATCAACGTGCTCAACCGTTACATTGCCCGTTATCCGAATTCGGGACGTGTTCCGCAGGTCAAGGAGTATCTCGCCGCGGCCTACTACAATTCGCGTAATTACGATGCCGCCTATCAGGCCATCATGCAGGTACCCTATCCGGACAACAACCTGAAGGCGGCGCTCCAGAAGATAACCTACTTCCGCGGACTGGAGTATTACAATGCGGGCGATTACGATGCCGCCGCGCGCCTGCTCGACCAGTCGCTCGCCAACCGTTTCAATGCCAAGTACACCGCCCTGGCAGGATATTGGCAGGGTGAAATCTGTTACCGCCGGGGCGACATGCCGGGGGCGGCCGAACGTTTCGCGGCCTATGTGCGCCTTTCGCCCAAGAGCGAACCGGAAAACCTGGCGGCACGCTACAATCTGGGGTATGCCTATTTCAATATGAAGAACTGGGAGGAAGCCAGGAAGTGGTTCGACGAGTTCCTGCTCGATTACCGCCGCAAGGACAGCTATGCCGCGGACGCCTATAACCGCCGCGGCGATATCGAATACAGCGGGCGTTCCTTTTGGCGCGCCATCGAGTTCTACGACAAGGCGGCCGCGATGAATACTCCGGAGCGCTATTATTCCGCTTTCCAACGGGCGATGATGCTCGGCATGGTGCAACGGCCCGAGCGCAAGATAGAGAGTCTCACGGAAATAGTGCGCAAGAACGAAGGTCCCTATGTGGCCGATGCCATGTACGAGCTGGGAAGGGCCTACATGGGGCAGCAGCGCTATTCGGAGGCTACCGGTGTCCTCGAACGTTTCGTGAATACCTATCCCTCCTCGCCGCGCTATGCCTCGGCGCTCAACGAGCTCGGCCTCGCCTGCCAGAATCTCGGCGACGATGCGAAGGCTTTGACCTACTATAAAAAGGTGATGCAGCACGAGCAGCACTCCGATGCTTCGCGTAGCGCCATGAACGGTATCCGCACGATATATGTGGAGCGGAACGACGTGGATGCCTACTTTAAATATGCCGAAAGTGTCGGGATAGAGACCGACCTGGGCGAAGTACAGCGCGATTCGCTGGCTTTCGCGGCTGCGCAGCGGGTTTATCTCTCCGGCGATACGGGCCGGGCAGCTGCGGCGCTCGACAACTACATCGCGGGATACCCGAAGGGTGTCCATGTCGCGGAAGCGCTCTATTTTGCCGGGGAGAATGCCCTGGCGGCGCAGAATGCCGCCAGAGCTGCCGGTTACTACCGGAGGCTTGTCGCAATGCCCAACGGCGACTTTACGGTGCGCGGACTGGAGCGGCTCTCTTCCGTCAGCATGGATATGAAGCAGTATGACGAGGCGGCCGATGCCTACCTCCGGCTGAGCGGACTGGTGACCGTGCCGGCCCGGAAGGACGAGGCGCTGTCGGGCTATATGAAGGCCGTCGTAGCCGGAGGGGACGACGGGAAGATATTGGCTGCGGCCGACGAGGTGGCTGCGCGGGCTGCCGGCGAACCGGCAAAACGGCAGGCCCTCTATGCGAAGGCTTCGGTGTTGAGGCGGACGGGTCGCAATAGCGAGGCGCTGCCGCTTTACGAAAGGCTCGGCAGCGACGTCTCCACTCCGGAAGGGGCGGAGGGAGCCTACCGCGTAATCGAGGCTGCGCGGGCCGCCGGGGAAAATGCCCGTGTCGAGGAGCTCGTATATGCCTTCGCCGACCGGAATACGCCTCACTCGTACTGGCTCGGGAAGTCGTTCATCATTCTGGGTGACATCTATGCCGAAGCGGGGGATGCCTTCCAGGCGCGTGCGACTTACCAGAGTGTGGTGGACGGCTATCCCAATGCGACGGACGGCGTAGTAGAGGAGGCGAAGGCGCGGATTGCCGCGTTGTAAGGTGGCCTCCGCCCGGGTCTGCGTATCCGGACGAAGGCGCGAAGAGCGTACGGGACCGTTCGCTGACGATTGGCGGTAATGCACGGCCTGCGGCCCCGGATGGTTGAAAGATATAATCCCAAAGGGAGATGAAGAGGATAGTTATGACTGTTATCGCGGCCTTTCTGGCCGCAGGGGTGTTGACGGCACAGGAGGATGCCGCCTCCATTACGCAGCGTATCGAGGTGACGAGGCAGTACGTACCGGAACTCGGCGAGGCGCAGAAACTCGATTTTCCGCCCCGCATGGCCGATACGGTCACGCTGAAACCGGATATAAGTTACGCCATCACCCCGACGCCGTGGAAATCGGTATTCGATACGGAACCCATTGCTCCGGTGGCGATAAGTACCGCGGAGTACCGGCACCAGCGGCCGTTCTACCTGATGCTCGGCGGTGGCTATCCGGCTCAGAGCAGACTCGATTTTTACGCCGCCTTCTCTACGCCCCGCGACATTCGGGCCGGGGTGTATGCCAACCATGTCGGACAGTGGGCGAAGCTGGAGAACGAACGGGGAACGAAGGAGCCTGCGTCGTGGACGGAGAACGGCGTCGGCCTCTATGCCGGGCGGGATTTCGGAACCCGCAGCCTCGACTTCGACATCCGTTACGGATACAATTACTACACGACGATGGACAAGGTATGGACGGGATATATGGAGCCCGAGAATATATACTATCATAAAGTGCAGACTTCGTTGACTTTTGGCGATGCGTTTACGGACTTGTCCCGTTTCAATTACCGTTTCGGTATTGCGGGCAGCCTGTGGGGAACGGTCGTGGAGAATCCGGCGGCCTCCGCATTCGCCGATTTCGGTTGGAAGGCGGGCCGTCGCAGCGCGGTGGTGGTCGGCGCCTCGTTCGAGGGGGCGTGGAACGACTGGGATACCGGCGACTGGTATGCGGCGCTGGTCCCGGAGTATCGTCTGCGGACGGACCGTCTTTCCCTGCATGCGGGGGTGAAGTTTTATTACGACAGTTTCCGGCTCTCGGCAACGGACTGCGGCAGTCATTTTTTCGTGCTCCCGAAGGTCGGGGTATCGTATGAACTGGCCGATGCCTTCATCCCGTATGCGAGCCTCGACGGAGAGATAGGAACGGGGAATTATCTGGAACTCGCCGGACTGAATCCCTATATCCATGAGGCGGACATCGCCGGAGCCAAGCGTGCCGAGCTGCGCGGCGGTTTCCGGGGCGACGCCGGAGACGTGGTGACTTACGACGTATATGCCGGTTACCTGATAGGAGAACTTCCCTATTTCCTGAAGACCGGGGAGACATTCGTTCCTCGACTCGCTCCCGTGAACCTGTTCTATGCCGGTGCGGGTGTCGGACTGAAACTTCCGATGGGATTCGGGCTGCAGGCCGGGGTACGGTACGACAGCTACAACAATGCCGGCAACTTCTGGAGCGGTCGGGGCGGCCGGGTAGGAATGGGAATTCCCGAATTTACGGTGACCGGGAGGGCCAGCTATTGTTACCGCGATCGATTCTCCGTCGGCATCAGTGTGGAAGTGCTGGGGGAGAGAAGATTCGCTTCCCTGCAAAACCTCGATACGGCGGTACCGGCGACGGTGAACCTCAAGGTCGATGCGGAGTACAAGACCGGCCCCCGGTTCAGCATCTTCGCGGCTGGCGACAACCTGCTGAATCGGCGTATTTACCGCTGCCTCGGCTATCCGGCTCTCGGAGCCAATGCAGTGGCGGGAATACGGATGTTGTTCTGACGGGTGCATACGGCCTCCGCGGGACGGAGACGGATTTCGGAAGGGTATCCATCGGTGTTCGTAAGGACGGTAACAAGATAACGGAAGAGGAAATATGAATACGGAAGCAGTTGCACATTATATTGCGGAGTGGATGTCGGGTTATCTCGACGGAACGGGCGCGGCGGGATTCGTCGTGGGCGTTTCGGGGGGTATCGATTCGGCGGTAGTTTCGACGCTGGCGGCTATGACCGGGCGCAGAACGCTCTGCGTGACATTGCCTATCCATCAGGCACAAGCACAGGTGGACCGGGCCGGGGAGCACGTCCGCCGGCTGACGGAACGTTATTCCAATGCAGAGGCGGCACATGCCGACCTGACGGCGGCGTACGATGCGTTCGCCGGCTCTTTCGCTCCCTCTCTGGTGCAGGGGGCGGGCAAAGGGGTGGCCGACCTGGCCGGAGCCAATGCCCGGTCGCGGCTTCGCATGACCGCACTCTACTACTTCGCCGGACTCAATAATCTGCTCGTGGCCGGTACGGGGAACAAGATAGAGGATTTCGGAGTGGGGTTCTTCACCAAGTACGGCGACGGAGGGGTGGACATCAGTCCGATTGCCGACCTCACCAAGACCGAGGTGTACGAACTGGGGCGCTGGCTGAGGGTTCCTGAGGCGATTCTCGTTGCGCCGCCGACGGACGGCCTTTTCGGTGACGACCGCACGGACGAACAGCAAATCGGGGCCACCTATCCCGAACTGGAGCGGGCGATGGCTCATGCGGAGCGGGGTACCGACCCGGCACTTCTGTCGGGCCGCGAGCGCGAAGTGTACGACATTTTCCTCCGACGCAACCGTGCCAACCGCCACAAGATGGAGCCGATACCGGTATGCCGCATTCCCCGGTACCTGGTGGAGCCGGCCGGGCGATAGAGAAGCATGTTCCGGCGGGGCCGAAGGCGTCGGTGTTGGGGTGCATACGCAGGGATTGTTCTTTTAACAAAATCACATTATGAAACGGGTTTGTTTGTATTGTGTCTTGCTGTGGGCTGCTGTGGCGTGTGCGCCGGGCGATAATAAGTACAGCGAACGGGATTTCGTCGGGATATGGGTAGAACCCGTACCGGGGATGGCCGGCGTGCAGGGAATCGCTCTCGAAGAGGACGGCGCGGCGCATTCGGTCAATATGGCGACGCTGCGCTATGAGACCTGGAAGTATGAAAAAGGAAGGTTGGTACTGACCGGAATGAGTATCGGGAACGGTGTGACGATTCCGTTTTCGGATACGGTGAAGGTCGAGGGTCTCACGGAAGACAGTCTGCTGCTTTCGCGGGGAGAGACGGTGCTTCACCGTTACAGACGGTCGGTGGAAGAGTGCGGTTTCTCGGCCAATCCGGGTGAAATCGTACGCGGGACGGTAACCTTTGCACATGAGGTCCGCACGTTCCGGCCGTTGAACGACACGGCCGTGTACTGGTTGGTCGATAGGTCGGGTTATCTGCAGCAGCGGTACCTCGATTCCGGCCGGCCGGAGTGGCAGGCGGATGCGGAACTGGAGGTGCGGCGTGTCGATGGTGCGGCGTCGGAATTTGCCGAACGGTACGACGGCGTTTACCAGGTACTGCGCGTCGTGGATGTGCGGGAGCGATAGCCGGTGTCGCCGGAACGTTTTCGGTGTTGTGTGAATCGGATGCGGCTGCCGGAATCCGCTGCTGTGGCCGTTCCGTCTATCGGATGCCCCGGCGGTCGAGAGCGGCGGCGTAGGCGCGGGCGTTGCGGTTGTGTTCGGCAAGCGTGCGCGCGAACGCGTGATAACCCGAAAAGTCGGGCCGGGCGCAGAAGTAGAGATAGTCGTGTTCCGCATAACCGAGCACTGCATCGATGGCTGCCACGGAGGGCATGCGTATCGGTCCCGGAGGCAATCCGGCATGTTGGTAGGTGTTGTACGGCGAATCGACTTTCAGGTGTCGGTTGAGGATGCGCTTCAGAGTGAAATCGCCTATTGCATAACGTACCGTGGGGTCGGCCTGCAGGGGTATGCCGCGGTGTAGGCGGTTGATATAGACGCCCGCCATGACCGGCATTTCGTCCGTCCGGTTGGTCTCCTCGTCGATGATGGAAGCGAGTATCGCCACTTCCTTTTCCGTAAGTCCAGTGCGGCGCAGACGTTCCTGCCGCGTACCGCTCCAGAAGCGGCGGTACTCCCTGTTCATGCGTTCGGCGAAGGCGTCGGGTGATACCGTCCAGTAGACTTCGTACGTGTCGGGAATGAACATGCCGATGAACTCCTCCGGCCGGAAACCGTAGCGGGCGGCCACGGAGTCGTCCAGCAGCATGGCGGCGAAGGCGGCGGAGTCTGCGCGGAGCTGCCGGCCAAGTACGGAGGCCAACTGGGGCATGGTGCGTATGTTGTTGAAGGTGACGCGCAGAGGCGTCTGGCTGCCGCTCCGGAGCATCGAGACTATCCGGTGGGCGCTCATTCCCGCATGCAGCTCGTAACGGCCCGACCGTATCTTTCGGTCGGCGCCCATCGCCCGTGCCACTATCCGGAACCGTCCCGGCCGGGTGATGCGTCCTTCGGCCGAGAGCGTATCGCACAGCGCCTCGAAGGAGGTATTCTCCGGGATGCAGACCACCGAATCCCGGTCGGTGATACTGCCCGTGAACAGGCCGTACCCGGCGGCACCGGCGGCGAGAAGCACGGCAAGCAAGACAGCGGCTGCCGTAAGGAGCCGTCGCTTTGCGGTATGGCGGGAGGGATGGGGCATCGGAAAGGTACGCTCTCTTTGATTCGTTTGCAAAAGTATGAAAAATTTGCTTATCTTTGTGCCGGGTAAGTCTTATACGACCAGCTCCTGCTGAATCCCCCAGGCGTGGAAGCGAGCAAGGGTAGGCGGTCGCAGCGGTGCGATATAAGTAGCTTACCCTTTTTTTGTATGTTGTCACGGGCGACGGCCGCGTATCCTTTCGGAATCCATTCTGTTCGCCCCTTAAACGTTTCCGTCATGTTCGTTAAACTATATCCTGAAAACCCGAACCCCAGGGATGTGACGCGTATCGCCGGGATACTGCGCGGCGACGGTGTAATCATCTATCCGACTGACGGCGTCTATGCCTTCGGCTGTTCGCTGGCGAGCCAGAAAGCGATAGAGCGTCTCAAAACCATCCGCGGCAAACGTGACGATGAACTCACCATCGTCTGCGACGGACTGAGCAATATTTCGGAGTATGCGCGTGTGGATAATGTGCAGTTCCGCATCCTCAAGCGCAATCTGCCGGGGCCCTTTACCTTCATCATGCAGGCCTCGGGCCGCATACCGGGCAGGGCGCTCGGGAGGCGCAGGACGGTGGCGGTGCGCGTACCGGCCAATCCCATTCCGGTGGCTATCGTGCGGGAGCTCGGCGTGCCGATGGTAACGGCTTCGGTCAAGGACCCCGACGAGATTATCGAATACACCACCGACCCGGAGCTGATTTACGAACGCTACCGCGATACGGTGGATGCCGTAGTAGACGGCGGATACGGGAATCTCGTTCCGACCACCATGGTGGACCTCACTTCCGGTGAGCCGGAGATACTGCGCGAAGGCGGCGGCGAACTCGTATGATGGACGGTCTGCCTTGATTTTCTACTTTTTCCATTCGCCCACTTCGAGGCTGCCGATGGCACTGCCGTCTACTTCGAGCCGGATGGCTGTCCGGACTTTGTGGAACCCGTATTTGCCCGCAGCACCGGGATTGATGTGCAGTGCGCCGTGCCGGCGGTCGTACATCACTTTCAGAATGTGCGAGTGGCCCGTTATGACGATGCCGGGTCGGCACGATTCGATACGGCGCAGGAAGGAGGGGTCGTACCGGCCGGGATAGCCGCCGATGTGCGTCATCAGTACGGTGATTTCCTCGCATGCGAAACACGCCGTTTCCGGCCATATCCGTCGTGTCTGGGCGTCGTCTATGTTGCCGTAAACGGCCCGGAGCGGCTTGAAAGCGGCAATTTCGTCGGAGAGCGTAGCCGAACCGATGTCGCCTGCATGCCATATTTCGTCTACATCCGCAAGGAACCCCTTCAGGGCAGTATCGAAAATTCCGTGCGTGTCCGATATGATTCCTATCTTTTTCATCCCTGCAAAGATAAGCCGGCCGGACGTCTGCCGTATCCCTGCGGACGGTTTTTTACCGTGCCGTTCTTTCGGAGAGAACAGTTCGGCCGACCGGTTCCGGTCGGAATGATAAGATTTACTTGTTTAATAATACATATCAGGCATGTGATTTGTAGCGTGTGAGATTGACGGGTACCGGTCAATCGTTTCATTTCTCAAATAAGTGTTCTATGAAGCATGCGTTACGGATTTTTGCAGCGGGTGCAGCACTGCTGGCGGTTGCCTGCACGAAAGAACAGTCCGACGGGGAGCGGATACCGGAATCCTTTCCGTCCGACAGCCATTATGTGAACGTAGATGAGGCCCGTGCGGCGGTGGAGACCATGCTCGGCAGCATGGACCCGGAGACGCGGGGCGGAGCGGTACGGAGCATCACGGGAGTCGTGACGATAGGCGGGCCCGGCGATACGCGGGGCGGCGCTTCGGATTCGCCCGTTTACCACGTTTTCAGTCTCGGTGACGGAGAGGGGTTTGCTCTTGCTTCGGGTGACGACCGCACACCGCCCGTCTTCTGTATCACCGACAGCGGTACTTTCGAGGAGATAGCCGAAACGGGTAATCCCGGTCTGGGCATGACACTGCTCAGCTACGATATCAATTATCGTGTGGCGGTAGGACTGCCCATTCCCGACGAAGGGGACGGGATGATATATCCCGGCGAGCCCGGCTATCCGTCCGCTTCTGCCTATGGCAGCGGCGGTGGGATTACCGATGTCGATATCGATTACGGCGGAGGTGTGGGGAATAATATCACCCGCAAGACTTATCCGTGGGAGCTCTCCGGCTACAAGGGGACGCAGGTCGCCTGCAACTGGGGACAGGGAGAACCGTATCACCTGATGATGCCGATGATATCCGCCAACAAACACGCTTATGCCGGCTGCGGTGCGGTGGCCGTGGCGCAAATCCTTTACCATTACGGCTATCCTGCGAGCATCGACGGTTATGCGTTGGACTGGAATAAGATAAGCAAGCATAGAAGTATTTATAGTTGCGATACGACTGTCTATCCGGCAATTGCCCGTCTGTTCGAGAGGCTTAATTCCCAAAATTATTTGCAGGCAACCGTCAGGGGGAGCAGTGGAACATTTACTAATACGAATCGGATAACGCCTACTTTTCAGTCATTGGGGTATTCGTGTGTAGCGGAAGCCGATTACAGTGCGGTATCGCTTTTGAAAGCTATTATGACAGACGGAAGACCAGTCATGGTGTTCGGCATGTCGCATCGGACACCGAAATATATTTTAGGGAAAGTGTCCGGCTATGATTATTCTGATGGACATTATTGGGTTTGCGACCGGGTAATGACCTACAAACAGAAGATAGAGACCTACAATTGGAGTATCCTGTTGCGGACGGATTACGAATACCTTTACTATGTCCATTGCAACTGGGGATGGGACGGAAGTCACAACGGGTATTTCCTTCCTAATGAATTCGATGCAGCACATGAGCCTGCGAAACCCGATACGCGTGCGGTGGAGGGTGAGGAGAACTATTACCAGTTTCGTATGAAAATGTGGCACCAGATAAAACGATGACAGTGATGAAAAAGGTATTTTATATTTTGCTATTTGCATGGTTCGGGATTTCCTGTACCAGAAGCGGAAGCGAAGTGGGAGGAGAATTCAGTGCAACGGAATATTATATCCAAGGCTATCTGGAGGCCGATATGCTGACAGGGACCGTTTGTACGGGAGGCTTAATCGGGTTGGGATTCAGCGGGGAACTATATTTGCCGTCTCGTGGTGAAAAAGGCGATAAGTTTCGGGAGTTGAGCGCTTTTTACGGAGATACGCACTATAATAAGCCGACCTATCCCGGAGGGCCCAACGTGTTATGCAATGAGTTCAAGAAGATAGATATTGTAAGCGACAAGGATTTCAATGAGATTCCGGCAGGGCAGTCGCTCGGTAATGTCGTTCAGTTCCTTGCTGTTTCGGTGAAACCATTCCTCGATAGCGGGTATACGGAGGAATTCGATTGGAGCAGGAATGATGTGCCGTCAGAATATAGAGACTATGCTTGGAGATTTTGGCCTAAGGAAGAGTTTTATCCGGTATATGGCTTGCTGTCGGAGTTGAGGGAAAATGAGCTCAAATTGCTTGAAAGAAGAAGTCCGAGCCTTTGTTTCCTTGATGAACCGAGGGCTTTTCGGAAACACACGTTTACGATTACGCTGGAAGATACGACGGGGCGGGAGTTGAGCTGCACGGTCGAGTACGATTTCGATGCTGTGTAGCCGGCTGATTGATTCGGTCATTGCTTCAGTGAATTAATGCGTTCCACAAGCCTGCGAAACCCGATACGCGTGCGGTGGAGGGCGAGGAAAACTATTACCAGTTTCGGATGAAGATGTGGCACCAGATAAAACGATGACGGCGATGAAAAAGGTCTTTTATATTTTGCTATTTGCATGATTCGGGATTTCCTGTACCAGAAGCGGAAGCGAAGTGGGAGGAGAATTCAGTGCAACGGAATATTATATTCCAGGCTATCTGGAGGCCGACATGCTGAAAGAGCCCGATGTTTGTACGGACGGTTTGGTCAGTTTGCAATTCAGCGGTGAACTGTATTTGCCGTCTCGCGGTGAAAAAGGCGATAAGTTTCGGGAGTTGAGCGCTTTTTACGGAGATACGTACTATAATAAGCCGACCTGTCCCGGGGGGCCCTACGTATTGTGCAACGAGTTCGAGCGGATAGATGTGATAAGCGACAGGGGTTTCAACGATATTCCTGCGGGTTCGTCTTTAGACAGCGTGGTGGAACTTCTTGCCGCATCGGCCAAACCGTTTATCGACAGCGGTTACGACCCGTCGTACGGTTGGCCTGACAATGCTACGGATGCTTATTATCGGGACGGTGAACCTATCATGTGCGGCACTTATGGAGGGTTCTCTCCGGTTTACGGGGTGTTGTCGGACCTTCGTGCGGAAGATTTGAAATTGCTCTATTTTAGTTATGTGGGATGCATGTATCTTTCGTTTCTCGAAGAACCGGCCGTCAAGGAGCACACGTTTACTGTTACCATGCAGGATGCTGCAGGCCGGACGTTGAGCTGTACGTTCGAATATACATTTTGATTTTCTGTGCCTGCCGGGCCGCCGGTCCGGTACAGTGTGCAGGGGGCATGAAAGGACAGGCTGCCGATGAAAGTCGGCAGCCTGTCGTGTGTCGTAGCGAAGGGAGCTTTTACTGGGCTCCGCCGGTCATGGATTTGAAGAGGGCGTTGTATTTTTCGTACTTGGCCATCATGCCGTCCAGGTCGCGGATGCGGAACGTGACGTTCTTGAGCAGTTCCACGGTGCCCACGTTGGTCGGGTCGCTCGCATAGGCCTTTTCGAGATAGGGAACCGCTTTGGCATATACCTGGAATGCCTTGTTGAGTTCCGCATCGTATTCGTCCTGCGTAGCGAAAGTAGCGGCGCGCGAATTGACGTCTTCGAGGATGGCTTCGGCCTGCTTGATATAGACGATGCCGAGGTTGTTGTTCGCTACATAGCTGTCGGGGACGAGTTCGGCCATCTTGGTGAATGCCTCTATCGCCTTGTCGTATTCGTTGTTGGAGACATACAGTACCCCCAGCGCGCTCCACATGTCGGCGTTGGTCGGGTCGCTTTCGGCCGCTTGCTGGACGATGGTGAGTATGTTGTCGGGGTTCTCTCCGAGGAATACGTATGCTTCCGAGAGGCTTTCGATGATTTTGGAATCCGTCGGATACATGGCCATGCCCTTTTCCAGGTATTGCTTGGCAGTCTGTATTGCATTCGGGTCGGCCATGGCGTTGCCTCGGTAGGCGTGGTATATCAGGTAGTATATTTCGGGGTCCGAAATGTCGGCATTGCCGGCGCTGATTTTTTCGGCTGCCGTCAGGTATTCGATGCTCTGGGGGTACTTCTGGGCGAGCATGAAGGCCAGGCCTGCGTCGTGCAGCAGGGAATAGAGGTCGGCCTCGGAGATGGTGGCTCCGGGCATCTGGGCCACTTCGTAGGCGCTGATGAACATGTTGCCGGCCTCTTCGTACATGCCGAGCGGGAAATAGAGGGCTCCCGTCTTGGAATACTCGTCGTATGCCTGTTTGAGCCCTTCGTTCACTTTCTCGGCAGTTTTCTGATTGTTCCCGTCGAGTTCGTAGGCTTTTTCATACGCTTCTACCGACTTTTGGAGTGCACCGGGATATATCTCCTTGGTCATTATCCACGCTACCGGTATGGCCAGTTCGTCGAGGTAGATGTCCATGTACGGGAATATGCCCTTGGTATAGACCTTGCCGTTGAGCTCCACGACCTCAGCAGCGGTAGGTTCGCCGAACAGGGTGGTAAGCGTGACAACGTCGATGCCGTCGTAAAGGTGCTTGGATACTGCCGTCGCAACTTCGTAGAATACTTCGCCGCGGTGTATCCATGTAGAGGCCTTGCCCGATTTCTTCGGGTTGGCGATATCGGCGTCGGAACGCTCTATCTTGTTCAGCAGGCTCTTTTCGTTGATAGTCACCTGCTGTGCGGAGAGCGACGGACCGCAAAGACAGATTGCGGCAGCCGCCAGCATCAATATGCGCTTCATGGTAAGAAATGATTTAAGTTATTGTTTTTCGTAATGTGGTAATATTGTCTTTTTCATCGGTTCGGGCTGTACCGGTCGAATGTCCGTTTTTCGCGGGCTTCCGGTGCGGCCGGCGGTTACTCTTCGTGTTTCCCGCCGTTCTCCTCCACAGCAATTATCGTTCCGTCGCTCTCCCCTTCGGGCTCTTCGCTTTTGGGAACAGCCATGACGGAGGCTATCGAATCGCCTGCGCGGAGGTTGATGACCTTCACCCCCTGGGTAGCCCTTCCGGCCAGCCGGATGTCGGAGGCAGCGGTACGTATCGCCGTTCCGTTGCGGGTGATTATCATCAGGTCGTATTCGTCGGATACCGACTGGATGGAGACCACCTTGCCGGTCTTCTCGGTCACCTGCATCGTCTTGACGCCCTTGCCGCCCCGGTTGGTCGTGCGGTAGGCATCCAGATCGGTGCGTTTGCCGTAACCGTTCTCGCTGAGTACGAGGATGTCGTTGGCGCTTTCCGGTTCCATGCATATCATTCCTACTACGCGGTCGTCGCCTTCGATGGTGATGGCGCGTACGCCTGCTCCCGTGCGGCCTATCGGGCGTACCTTCTCCTCAGGGAACCGGATGGCCTTGCCTTCGCGGGCGGCGATAATGATGTCGGCGCGGCCGCTGGTCAGGTTGGCGTCGATGAGCTGGTCGCCCTCCTTGACGGTGATGGCATTGACACCGTTCTGGCGGGGCCGGGAGTAAGCCTCCAGTTTCGTCTTCTTGATGATGCCTTCGCGCGTGCACATGACGATGTAGTTGTTCTCGACATACTCCTTGTTGTCGAGCCCGCGCACGTTGATGTAAGCACGTATCTTGTCGTCCGGTTCTATCTGGATGACGTTCTGTATGGCGCGTCCCTTCGAGGTGCGCGTTCCCTCCGGAATGTTGTAGACCTTGAGCCAGTAGCAGCGTCCCTTTTCGGTGAAGAAGAGCATCGTGTCGTGCATCGAGGCCACATAGATGTGTTCGATGAAGTCTTCGTCGCGTGTGGCGCTCGCCTTGACGCCCACGCCGCCCCGGTGCTGCGTCCGGTATTCGGCCAGCGGAGTGCGCTTGATATAGCCCATGTGCGAAATGGTGATGACCATCTCGTCGTCGGCATAGAAATCTTCCGGATTGAACTCTTCGGCACTCATGACGATTTCCGTGCGGCGTTCGTCGCCGTACTTCTCCTTTATCTCCAGCGTTTCGTCCTTGACGATGCCTAGGCGCATCTCGCGGCTGGCCAGCACGCGGTTGTAGTACTCGATGCGTTCGAGCAATTGCGCATACTCTTCTTCTATCTTGCTGCGTTCCAGTCCGGTCAGCGCACGAAGCCTCATGTCGATGATGGCTTGTGCCTGTACCTCGCTCAGGCCGAAGCGCTCCATGAGAGCCGCCTTGGCGATGTCGGGCGTCTGGGAGCCCCGTATGATGGAGATGATTTCGTCGATGTGGTCGAGAGCGATGAGCAGTCCACGGAGGATATGGGCGCGTTTTTCGGCCTGGTCGAGGTCGTAGCGCGTGCGGCGCTCCACCACGTCGTGCCTGTGGTCCACGAAATGGCGGATGAGATCCTTCAGGTTCAGCAGGACGGGCCGGCCGTTCACCAGCGCGATGTTGTTTACCGGGAAACTGGTTTGCAGTTGCGAGTGTTTGTAGAGGGTGTTGAGTACCACGCTCGCCACGGCGTCGCTCTTGAGGATGATGACGATGCGCGTACCGCGGCGGTCGCTTTCGTCGTTGATGTACGAGATGCCGTCGATTTTCTTCTCGTTAATCATGTCGGCAATCTGACGTATCATCTCGGCCTTGTTCACCTGATAGGGAATCTCCGTCACGACGATGCACTCCCGGCCGCTGTGAGTGTGCTCTATTTCTGTTCGGGCCCGCATGACGATGCGTCCGCGTCCCGTTTCGAGCGCCTCACGCACCCCTTCGTAGCCGTATATGATGCCTCCCGTCGGAAAGTCGGGAGCTTTCACGTATTTTGCCAGTTCGGAGACTTCGATGTCCGGATTGTCTATGTAGGCTGCTATCGCGTCGCATACTTCCGAAAGGTTGTGGGGCGGCATGTTGGTGGCCATGCCCACCGCGATGCCCGACGAGCCGTTCACCAGCAGCAGTGGGATGCGGGTGGGGAGCACGGAGGGTTCCTGCAATGTATCGTCGAAGTTGTTGACGAATTCTACCGTATTCTTGCCGATGTCCGCCATCACCTCGTCGGCTATCTTGCGCATGCGGGCCTCCGTATAACGCATGGCCGCGGGGCTGTCGCCGTCCATCGAACCGAAGTTACCCTGACCGTCCACCAGCGGGTAGCGCATGGCCCACGGCTGTGCCATGCGGACCATGGCGAAGTAGACCGAGCTGTCGCCGTGGGGGTGGAACTTACCGAGCACGTCGCCGACGATACGGGCGCTCTTACGGTGCGGCTTGTCCGAATAGAGGTTCAGTTCGTTGCTCATATCGAAGAGGATGCGCCGGTGCACGGGCTTCAGGCCGTCGCGCACGTCGGGAAGCGCGCGGGAGACGATGACCGACATCGAATAGTCGATATAGGCGGTCTTCATCTCTTCCTCGATGTTTATCCGGATTATCCTCGGTTCGGCGGGTGTCTCTTTAGTTTCTTCTGACATATCTGCTGATGTTCAAAACTATCATGAAATAATCGTGTAAAGATACGATTATTTTGGATTATGTACAAAATAAGCCTCTCCCTTTTTCTCCCCCGGACAGCCGGTGCGGAGAGGGTTCCGGCTCTTTCCGGCTTCGCCTCCGGAGGTGTTGCGGGGTGTGCGTGTACGGGTTCCGGCCGAACGGAACGGGGTCTCCGAAATTTCCGGAGACCCCGTTCATGCCGCCCGTTCTGTCGTTGGCACGGCGGATGTATCCGTCAGCCTTGCGGATAGACTTTCAGCGTACCTCGGAACGTGCCCTTGACGGTATAGCCTGCGTCGCTGACGAAATCGAACTGCATGTCGTACGACTCTTCCGTGCTGGAGACCGTCATGGTGCCTGTCCGGATGCACGCTTCTCCCGTGTATTCGCTTCCGGCCATGCGGACGTACCACGTTCCGTTCGGGAAGGTGGGATGGCCGTAATAGCCGAATGCGCCGCCACTGATGTCGCCGGCCTGGGGCGTCAGGTCGGGGTAGTTGCCGAAATTGACCGTTACGGTATAGGTACCGTCCGGAATGCGGTATTCGTTGTCGTCGTTGGCCGCTATCGGTTCGGTGTAGAGGAGAATGTTCAGCCGGTCGCCCGAGCCGGTGTAGGCCGCTCCGTCGAAGCTTAACCCTTCGCTCCAGAGGCGGAGTTCCCAATCGGTGTAGGGCTGGTCGCGGAAGTCGTTGTTGGGGCGCACCAGCACATAGCTTTCGGTGAGCGTTCCGAACTCCACGTGTTCGGTAAGGGTGCTGATATAGTCGGGTTTTCCCGCTTGCGAGACCTTTACCTCCACCGGGCCGACGCCGTCGGCGTCGGTAGTCAGGACAATACGTCCCGTCCGCGCTTCGGCCTCCTCATTTCTGCCGACACTTACGCTGATGCTGTTCATCCCTTCGTTTTCCGATGCGGCAATCCAGCCGGTCGTCTCCGTGTCGTACTCCGTCTTCATGAACCATTCGCAGTTTACGGCTTCGACATCTATGCGGTAGCTTTCCTGGCCGATGTAATCGAAGGAGAGGCCTTCGGAGGGGGTGGCTCCGTTCGTCAGTGTGACGTTCAGGGAAGGGAGCAGCTCTTTTGCCTCCTGTGTGACGCGTACCGCCTTCGCGGGTACTGCGGCATCGCTGGGCGTAACGGTGATGTCCGCCGTGCGTCGGGCCGGTTCGGGATTCGGGGATGCGGTGACGGAGAATTTACCGTCGCTCTCCGTGACGGTGAGCCAGCTGCGGCCTGATTCCGCTATGTCGGTACTCCATGTCAGGTCGTTTCCCTCCACGGTTACGATGACCTCCTGCGGCCTGTCGTCTTCCGCCCCGAAAGTGAGTGCGGCCGGATTGACCGATAGGGAATAGGTCTGGGGACGGTCGGAACCCTGCTGGGTTATCGTAACCATGCGCGATTTGACCTTGAAGTTGTCCGTTTTGACGGTCAGGGAGGCTGTCCTCGGTTCGCTTTTCAAATTGTCCCGTACCGTTACGTTCAGTTTTCCGGCCGTCCGTTCTTCTACCGTGACCCATTCGGAGGCTCCGGCGGAGAGGGTATATTCCCAGGTCACGCCCGAAGCCGTGACAGTGAGCTCCTGAGCGGCCGCCCCCTCTGCTGCGAAAGAGAGCTGTCCGGGCGTTACGTCGAGCGAGGGGAGTTCGGTATCCGTTTTATTGCATGCGGCCAGTGCGATACATGCTGCCGCGATGTATGAAAGTCGTTTCATGTGTGCAAGGTTTAAGATTCATGTTTCGTCTTGTCCGAGGGAGCCCCCTATGCCTCTGCGGGAGGGGCGACGTACCAGCCTATCGTAATGAGGTCCTGGGTACCGGTCATGTCGAGCATCGTACCGAAAATCACCCGGCCGTCAGGTGAAACGGAGTTGATATAACCGGTCGGGACGTAGATACCGTAGGTGTCGTGTACCCATTCTTCCACGGAACCGAGTTCTGTATTCGTGTTCAGGTCGTACACGACTCCAGAGGAGAGGTTCATGGTGCCCAGTCCGATGAATGCGATACCGTCGTCCGTGATATGAATGCCGACGGAGCCGCCGTAGTCTTTCACGACAGTGGTCGTTTCGGTTTCCGTATTGTAAAAGGCGGCGTATTGCGTCCGGACGATATCCATGCGGTTGTCGGCCAGTGTTTCGATGCGGTAACTGCCGGCTATCCATTTGCCCGTGGCGCTTATCTTCGTATATTCGGCGGTGCAGATGATGCCGTCGGCGAGGTTGTAGTCCATCTCCTCCCCGAAGGCGTCGAGCATCTTGACAGGTTTGATTTCGTGGACGTCCTGTCCGACGTAATCCACTTTCCATTCGCCTCCGTCGCGTTTCCAGTAGACCATGCCGAAATCGAGGTTTTCCCATGTCGTACCGTAGATGACCGAGCCGTCGGCCGAGATGCCCCGTGCCATGATACCGTACCAGAACGCTTCGTCCCGGAAATTTTTGGCGGGCATCGGAAGTTTCTCGGCGACGCCGTCCGTCCAGAGCAGCGGCCAGGTGAGTCCCTCTTCGCCGTTGCTCTCTTTGGCGAAGCCTACCCAATATCTGCCGTCGGCAGAGCTGCCCTGTACTTCGGGTTGAAACTGGAATCCGGCGGGAGCTTCGGGAACGATGATATCGCCGGTAGTATTGATGGCTATCTGTCCGCCGTTTGAGTTGGAAAGGAACATCAGCCCCTGGTCGGTGATGGCGATGGTCTGGCTGATGAAATAGAGCGATTCGGGAAACGGGCCGAATTCGTACCGTTCTTCGGTCTCGACGTCGATGATGACCGGCGAGTATTGCCACGAATCGTCCGGTGCGACCGAGATGATGTAGCCGCCGGCGTATTTGCCGCCCGGCGACATGGCCGAACTCGCAAATTCGTCGAGTTTGCGGTAGCGTGCGAAAGAGGAGTCTTTCGGCAGTTGGTTGATGCGGATGGTTTGGGTTGCCCGGTCGGCCTGGATGGTGACCGTTGTCTTGCGTTCCTGGTCGGTATCGTTATCGTCAGCGGTTAGCGTAAGGGTGTGTTCGTCGGTACGCTCGGCTTTTATCCATGATGCGTTCGGGGTGGCCTGCCACGTCGCCGGAGAGGCATCGACGGTTATCGTCAGCGGTGTATTGTCTTCGCCCAGAAAGGAGCAGGCTGCCTGACTGAGATTAACGTACTGTAAATTTTCCGTTCCCTCGTTGCAGCCGTTCAGGACCGAAACTGCGAAAAGCGCCGCTGCGACGCCTTTCGGAAGCAAACATCTTTTCATTTCGTTTTAGATTATTGAATTGTTAGGTAAATAGGGTGTGTGGATATGAAATCCCATATCCTCGTATGTATGCAAACATAATGATAAAATAAATATTATATATGCAATGTTAAGATGTTTTCGTATTTCTTTTGTGAAGAAATATATTCCTCCGGTAAGAGGCGGAGTTGTACGTTCCGTTGTTTTAATGAACGGTTTTCGCTGATGTTTGTCTTGTTTCCTGTACTGCGGCAGGAGAGGTTGCAAGGCGTCGAAAGAGAGGGGGTACCAATACGCAAGGGGATGACTGCCGAGCAGTCATCCCCTTGCGTATTGGTATTGCGGACGGTCTATCGGAAATCTATCACTTCGTAGTCGCCGTAAAGCGACGGGTCGAACAGGAACATGGTTTTGTCAATCTCCTCGAGGGGGATAATCCGGTCGATGGTGACGGTGAGTTCTTCGCCCTGATAGTCGTAGTTCAGCGCCACGGGCATGCCGTCTTCCGCACTCACGTACAGCGTTATCGTTCCGTTGCCGTAACGGTCGCTGCGCGGAACGAGTTTGACCTTTTCCACTGCCTTGCGTTTGAGCTCGGCCGGCCCCGTATAGGTACTTTCGAACTCTTCCGGGGCGAACTCGAAGGCGCGCGTGGGGTTGTTCAGGATGTTATGCGAACCGGTGTCGGCTGCGTCGATGACCACCTCCTTGTCGGCCGCATAAATTTCGTAGCGGTTGGTGCCGTCGCTGAACTGCTCCTGTTTCTGGAGCTTGATGCGGTAGCGGTCGCCGCTGACGAAATAGTTGCCGCTCATGTTTCCCATGCCTTGGGCCGACACGGTGAAACGTACTTCGTAATTGCCGTACGAAGCGAAGGTTTCGGCAATGTGGCGGAGGATGCTTTCGCTTGTTTCGTCGGCTTTTGCGGACGATGTCGCTGCGACCAGTGCGGCCGCTATCAGGATGAATCTTTTCATGGTATCGGTATCTGTTTGTTGCGTTGTACGGCAGATTCCTGCTGTGTCCCCTCTCCGGAGAACGTAGCATTCGTTCGGTTATTGTGCCTGCTGCAGTGCCCTCATACGTCGAGCTCCTCGTCGTCGTAGGAGAGAAGGATGTCTTCGAGCTGGCGCATGTCGGTCACGATGACTTCGCGCGGCTTGCTGCCGTCCTGCCTGCCCACGATGCCCATCTTTTCCAGTTTGTCCATGATGCGGCCCGCCCGGTTGTAGCCGAGGCGGAAGTTGCGCTGGATGGCCGATGTGGAGCCCTGCCGGTTCTGGACGATGAAGTGGGCCACCTGTATCAGCATGTTGTCGGAGTCGGCCGTCTCTTCGCCTCCTCCTCCGTTGCCGCTGCCGGTCGTCCCTTTGAGCTCGAAGAAGGGGAGTTCGAAAGGCCCGTCGTATCCCTCCTGCTGGCTGATGAAGGAGGTGAGGTTCTCGATTTCGGGCGTATCGAGGAAAGCGCACTGCATTCGGGTAAGCTCTCCGTTGAGGTAGAGCAGCATGTCGCCCATGCCGATGAGGTTGTTGGCCCCCGGCTGGTCGATGATGGTACGTGAATCCACCATGGAGACCACCTTGAAGGCGATGCGGGCCGGGATGTTGGACTTTATCAGTCCGGTGATGACCTTCACGTCCGGACGCTGCGTCGCCACGATGAGGTGGATGCCCACGGCGCGCGCCTTGGCGGCAAGCCGCGTGATGGGGATTTCCACTTCGCGGCCGGCGGTCATAATCATGTCGGCGAACTCGTCGATGACGACCACGATGTAGGGCATGAAGCTGTGACCGTCGCGTTTCTTGAGCTTTCCGGCCTGGATGCGGGCGTTGTAGTCGGCGATGTTGCGTTCGCCCGCCCGGTTGAGCAGCGTGTAGCGCTCCTCCATCACCATGACCAGCGAGTTGAGCGTGTTTACCGCCTTGCTCGTGTCGGTGATGATGGCGCTCTCCTCGCCCTCCATTTTGGCGAGGAAGTGCCGGTCGAGTTTGGCGTATGCCGACAGCTCCACCTGTTTCGGGTCGATGAGGACGAACTTCAGCTCGGCCGGGTGTTTCTTGTAGAGCAGCGAGGCGATGATGGCGTTCAGACCGACCGATTTGCCCTGTCCGGTGGCGCCCGCCACGAGCAGGTGGGGCATTTTGGTAAGGTCGCCGATGTATATCTCGTTGTATATCGTCTTGCCCAGAACGATGGGAAGCCGGTACTGGCAGTCCTGGAACTTGACGGACTTTACGACCGAAAGCATCGACACGATTTCGCGCGTGCTGTTTGGTACCTCGATGCCTACCGTACCGCGTCCCTGGCCGAGCGTGACGATACGGATACTCTGCACCTTGAGTGCGAGGGCGATGTCCTCCTCCAGATTGCGGATGCGCGATACCTTTACTCCCTGTGCGGGCTCTATCTCGTAAAGCGTCACCGTCGGCCCTATCGTAGCCTTTATCTTGTCGGTTATCCGGATGCCGAAATCCTCCAGCTTCTCGCGGATGATGTTCTTGTTTTCGCGTATCTCGTCTTCCGAGATACGGATGCCCACGCTGTGGTCTTTCAGGATAACCCATGAGGGGCGTTGGTAGCGGGGCAGGGTACGGGTGGGGTCGCGGAAATCGTCGGCCTCCTCCTCTGCTTCGGTATCCTTGTAGTCCGTCTTGACGATTTCGATGCCCTCCTCGTCGCTGACCACGACACCGCCGGCGCCGAGCGTGGCCGGCGTGCGTGTCGGACGCAGCGTCGAAGCCTTGATGCGTTCGCCCTGTTCGTCCACCACGATGAAGTCGTCTTCCTCCTCTTCGATGAAGGGGGATTCGGCTGCGTCGTTCCCGTCGTTTCCGGCCGTCGCTCCGGTATGGCCGGCGGGTAGTTCTTCGTTGTCCGTCCGGTCGCCGTTGCTGACGAAGATGCCTTCCGCCTCCTGTTCATCGGAGGGATAGACCGTGAGGGTCTCCTCGGTTCCGGATACGGCCGTCCGCTCCGTTCCGGCCCTTTCGGCGGATTCCGTTCCGATTGCCTCTGACGCGATGTCGGATGCGGCCTTCGCGGCGGGTACGGTATCGGGCGTATAATAGTAGTTGGCCGCTTCCATGTCTTCACGCAGCCGCTCCTCTTCGGCCTGCCGCTGTGTGTCTTCCTTTCCCTTGAAGGGATGGACGGGAATTTTCCCCATGAGGTCGGTAGCCCCTTTGGCTACCGACGAACCTACGCGGTTGACGACCTTGATGGTGCTGCGGTTGATATAGACCGCGATGAGTATCCAGCAGACTGCGAGCAGCAGTCCGAGCCCGGCCGTCCCTATCACCGAACGGAGCCAGTCGGCCGCGGCGATACCCGCTTGTCCGCCGAGTCCCGTGCCGAAGATGCCCCAGCGTGTGCCGAAAAGATAGCCGAGCGAGAGCGAGCCGAGTATCATGACGATGAGCGTCGTCCGTACCGAACGGTTCAGGAAGAGCGGCCGGACGCGCATGATGCGCAGCGAGAGAATGAGCAGTACAACGGGAATGCCTATGGCGAAGACACCGAACCACTTGCCGACGAGTGCCGAGCCGGTGATTGCTCCCAGCTTGCCCGCATGGTTGGCGACGTTGTCCACCGCGCTCCAACTGAGTCCTTCGCGCAGGGCGGCCTGGTCTTCGCTCCAGGTGAAGTAGTAGCTGACGACGGCGAGCAGGAAGAAGAGCGACACGAACAGGAGCAGGAATCCGTATATCCAGCGTTCCGTTTCTCCTATTTTCCTGCCTGCGAACAGCCTGGCGGCTGTTCCGGTACTTTTCGCTTTCGTCTTTTCCTGTTTTGCCATGGTGCGGCTTTTCTGCTGTTCGGACAAAGATAATAAAAATGTGCGAGGGTGCTGCCGGCCTGTCGCGCCGGGTGCGGTGTCAGAGCCGGGAAGCCCGTTCCCGGAGCCGTTCGGCATAGGGAACTCCTGCGGCCGAAAGAAAGGTATAGACCGGGACATGTCCTCTTTCGGCCCGCAGTCCATGGCGGTCGAGCAGCGATGCGGTTCGCCGGGCGATGGCCGGTGCGGGGTCGATGATTTCGATTGCGGCGCCGGCCTCGTCTGCGATGACCTCGGCCAGAAAAGGATAATGGGTGCAGCCGAGGACGATGCGGTCGGCGCCCGCTTCTACCAGCGGCGCGACGGCCCGGTGTACGAGTTGTCGGACGGCGGGCGTGTTTTCCTCGCCTCTTTCGACCGCTTCCACGAACCCCTCGCCTACGGCAGGCAGTATCCGGACGCCGGCGGCGTATTTGCCGCTCAGTTCGCCGAACCAGTCGCTTCCCAGCGAAGCGCGTGTGGCGAGCACCCCGATGATGCCGCTGCGGGTGGTAGCCGCGGCCGGCTTGATGGCCGGCTCCATCCCGACGAAGGGAACGGGATAGGCTGCCCGCAGCCGTTTGACGGCTATCATCGTGGCCGTATTGCAGGCCAGTACGATAAGTTTGGTTCCTGCGCCGAGCAGCGTGCGCACGGCATCGTCGATATAGCCGGCCACCTCTTCGGCGGGCTTTTCGCCGTAGGGGCAGTGTGCCCCGTCGCCGTAGTAGACGACCGACTCCTCCGGCAGGGCTTTGCGCAGCTCCCGCCAAACGGAGAGGCCGCCCATGCCTGAATCGAAAACACCTATCGGGGAATTGTCCATACGGTACAAAGGTAGGGATTTTATGCGTGCGTGGTACCGGGAAAACGGCGGTCGTTGCATGCCGTCGGGAAAGGACGGCCGTTGTCCCGCTCGCTTGCGTTACGGTGGCCGGGCGGGGTATTCGTTCCTTCTGTCGGGTCTCGGCGTATGCGGCGGACGCTTTGCGGAGACGGGGCGTTGTGCGGGCGGGCGGCCTGACGATTGACGGCATGATTTTGAAAGGCCGGCAGCGGGGATTGTCGTCCTCCGGCTATCTTAATTATGACAGCGTGGCATACTGCGCAGGCGTTGGCTGCGTGGCCGGAGAGGTATTTGTCATCTGACGGTGCGCGGCAGGTACGATGCCGTGGTGTTGTACCTGATGTTATTTGTATGGGGTGGCGGGAGTTGTGAGTCCGGCAGATGCGCAGGGCGACGAGGAGTGCACAGCGTTGACGGCGTTGTCGCTTTTCGTCGGGGAAGCGGTGTGTTTGCCCGGCACTTCCGGACGGTCGTCTGCGGCGGTTACGGCCCGGATGGTGACGGGTTTTCTGGGGTAGGTGTCCGGCACCGGGTCGGGGCTGTGAAACGGTGGCTGCGATTCGGCAGTTCGCGCGGAGCGCCGTATCGGCGTATCTCTTTTCGGTGCGGAGAGGGGCGGTTATCGGAGCTCCTCCAGCGCGCGGACGTAGGCGATGATTTCGTCGGCGATATGTCGGCTGTCCATGCCGTCGCAGATAACCGTCCGGTCGGCCTGCGCATAGTAGCTTTCCCGTTGGGCGAGCGTGGTGCGGACATACTCTCGGATGCCGGCCTCGTCGAGTCCCGCTATCCGGGGGCGCCGGTCGCGGCGGCAGGCGAGCAGAATATGCACCAGACGTTCCTGAGAGGAGGCGAGATAGACGATGCGGCCCCGCTGCCGCATGAGCGACAGGTTGCGTTCGCTGCACGGCAGGCCGCCGCCCGTGGCTACGACGGTATTCCCTTCCTGCGGAATGGCGACGAGCGCTTCCGTCTCCAGTTGCCGGAACACCGTTTCCCCCTCCTCGGCGAAGATGCGGGCGATGCTCTTCCCGGCAGTCTCCTCCACCAGACAGTCGGTATCGGCGAAAGTGTATCCGAGGGCCCGTGCCACGCGCCGGCCCGTTGAGCTTTTGCCGCATCCCATGAAGCCTGTGAGATAAATGGTCATCGTATGGTGTGCTTCGGTCAGAAAAGGTCAAGCTGTTGGATGTCGGGGTTGCGGGTTTCGTCCTCCTCCTCCGGCCGTTCGATGATGAGGTCGTCGTCAACCGCCGTTACGGTGGTGCGGCGGATACTCCGGTTGCCGTTCTGCAGGGCATCCTGTTCCCCGTCATCGCCGTCGGCGTCGGGGGTCGTCGGCTCCGTCGTCCGGCCTGCGGTATCTGGAACCTCCGGCTGCTCCCCGTTTTGGGACGCATCGTTTTTCTGGTCACCGCTTTCCGGCGATGGGGCCGGCGTGTCCGGCAGGTCGTTCGCTGTGTCATCTGCCTCTCCGTTCCCGTTGCCTGCGGATGTCTCGTCGGGGTCGGGTCGGAGCGGTTCGGTAAAGCGGAGCGACGCCACGTCGTAGGTGGTGAGCCGTTTTCCCTTCGCCCGGTGGCTCTTGACGCCGATGAACTGCTCCACGTCCACCAGGTCGGCGGGACGCGTACGGTGGGCGCCGCCGTAGGTGATTTCCAGCTGCGGATAGCGGTCGGCCGACAGGGCTGTCATCCGCGAGCGGGGGTTGGAGTCGTCGATGAAGGACTGCATACGGTTGTCGCTCGCTTCGGCAGCGAAACGCTTCAGGTAATAGTAACGGCTGTCGGCGTCGTAGTATGCGACGCTGTATATCCGGTCGGGTGCGTACTTCTCCACCCGGATGGTATCTTCCGGGAAGTGGTGGCCGGTGTCGTATCCGGTGGTATAATACTGGCCTTTGGACGTGAAGACGATGATTTTGTCGTCGCCCTGGAACTCGCCCAGCAGGCGTCCGCGGCCGTCGGTATTGAGCCGCATCACGTCCTCGTCGAACCAGATGTTCTGTCCGGCGAGGGTGGAGGCGCCTCGCTCTTTCACCTGTATCTTGTGGATGGCGTAGCGCGAGAAGAGATTGCCCTGCGAGCTGCGCCCCTTGATGGCGAGCTTGCTGAAGTCGAGGTCTACGATGGCCTTTTTCAGCCGCGTACGCTGTTTGAACATGATTTTGAGTACCTCGGCCTCTCCGTTGGGATTCACGCTCATGTAGAGGATGCGGCTGCCGGGCGTGCCTTTGGTGATGGCGTATTCGCGGTCGCGCGTGACGCCCTTGATGGCGCAGCGCTTCATCATGATGGGGCCCTTCTCGCCGTCGCGGTAGAGGACGTTGTAAATCGTCCGTTCGTCGTTGCGCTTGAAGACCCCGATGTACTGGATGCCGGGGGCATAGAAGGCCTTGTCGCTCACCTTCGTCACCAGATAGTTGCCTGCCTGGGTGAAGACGATTACCTCGTCGATGTCGGAACAGTCGCAGACGTATTCGTCCTTCTTCATGGCGTTGCCGATGCCGAAAAAGCCCCCTTCGCGGTCCACGTAGAGTTTGGCGTTGGCGACGACCACTTTCGCCGCCTCGATGCTGTCGAACTCCCGCAGTTCGGTGCGCCGTTCGCGTCCCTTGCCGTACTTCTCCTTTATCCGGCCGTACCAGGCGACGGCGTAGTCGGTCAGGTGTTCGAGGTCGTGGCGGACACGCTCCGTCTCCTCCTCGATGCCCTTTATCTGGTTGTCGGCCTTGGCGGAGTCGTATTTCGAGATGCGGATGAACCGCAGCTCGGTAAGCTTTACCACGTCCTCGTGTGTCACCTCGCGGCGCAGCAGTTTCTTGAAAGGTGCGAGCCGTTCGTCCACCGCCTCGTAAGCCTCTTCGCGCGATTTCTTGCCTTCGATAGCCTGGTAGATTTTGTTCTCGATGAAGATGCGTTCGAGGGAGGCCATGTGCCACTCCTCGTCGAGCTCCCCGAGGCGGATGCGAAGCTCGGTGCCCAGCAGATGTTTGGTGCGTTCGGCGCTCCGGCGCAAGATTTCGCTGACGCCGATGAAGTGCGGCTTCTCGTCGGAGATGACGCACGAGTTGGGCGATATGGAGACTTCGCAGTCGGTGAAGGCATAGAGCGCGTCGATGGTCTTGTCGGCCGATTCGTCGGCGCTTACGTGGACGATGATTTCCACCTTTTCGGCGGTGTTGTCGTCCACTTTCCGTATCTTGATTTTTCCCTTTTCGTTGGCCTTGATGATGGACTCCTTGATGGACTCGGTTGTGGTGCCGTAGGGGATTTCGGTAATGGCGAGCGTGCGCTTGTCGATTTTGGAGATGCGTGCGCGCACCTTCACTACGCCGCCGCGCAGTCCGTCGTTGTAGCGCGACACGTCGATGAGGCCGCCCGTCTGGAAGTCGGGATAGAGCGTGAACGGTTCGCCCCGCAGACAGGCTACGGAGGCGTCGATGAGTTCGTTGAAGTTGTGCGGCAGGATTTTCGAGGCGAGGCCCACCGCGATACCCTCTACCCCCTGCGCCAACAGCAGCGGGAACTTCACGGGCAGCGTGACGGGTTCCTGGTTGCGGCCGTCATAGGAGAGCATCCACTCCGTGGTCTTGGGATTGAACACCACGTCGAGGGCGAACTTGCTGAGCCGGGCCTCAATGTAACGCGGCGCGGCGGCCATGTCGCCCGTGAGGATGTTGCCCCAGTTGCCCTGCGTGTCGATGAGCAGCTCCTTCTGGCCGAGCTGTACGAGGGCGTCGCCGATGGAGGCGTCGCCGTGGGGGTGGTACTGCATCGTCTGGCCGATGATGTTCGCCACCTTGTTGTAGCGTCCGTCGTCGATTTTGCGCATGGCATGCAGAATGCGTCGGTGTACAGGTTTGAGGCCGTCCTCCACATGGGGTACGGCCCGTTCCAGTATCACGTACGACGCATAGTCCAGAAACCAGTCCTTGTACATGCCCGTCAGACGGTAGCGGGCCGTACCCGTTTCCGTGAGGCGCACGTATTTTTCGGACATCCGGCCTCGGCTCTCCGGCACGGCGTTCGTATCGTCCGCGTCCGTCATTCCGTCGTCGCCGGCATCCGCTCCGTCGGTCTCTTCTCCGAAACCTGCGGCGTTGCCCTCTTCGTCCGTATCGTCCGTACTGCCGGCCGCCGCCGTTCCTTCCTCTTCCGGGTCCGTTGCCGCCCGTTCCTTGTTCCTTCTCTCTTCGCTCATCGTATCCTGGTTGGCCTGCGGCAGCCGGACCGCCGCAGGCTTTCGTTATGTTTCCGCGGGCGAAGGAGGGATGTTATCGCTTCCGGGAGATGTCCGGGGAGCCCGTCTTGTTGGGATTCTCCATGTCGGAGAGCCCGTTCTCGTCCCGGCGGAAATCCTCCGTCGCCTCTTTTGTCCCGTCCAGCGGCCCTGTTTCGTTCATCAGGCGTTCCGTATCCGCCTTTTCCGCTACACATTCGTTGGGGAAGTCGCCTTTGTACTTCCTGTCCAGTTCTTTTCCGTTCATAACCGTGGTTTTTAAAGTTGTCCGTAAGTCGCGGCATCGGTGCCGCTCTTCGCAATAACAAGTAAAAACCGTGCCGGAAAAGGTTCGCCGGCATTTTTTTCGCAATTCGGCTGCCGGCAGCCCTCTCTTCCCGCCCTTCGTGCGGATTATATCAGCTCGTCGATGTAGTCGGCCTCTATGCGCAGGTTGTTGATAATGAACTCCTGCCGGTCCGAGGTGTTCTTGCCCATGTAGAACTCGAGCATGTCGTGTATCGGGTCCTCTTTCGTCAGCCGCACCTGTTCCAGCCGCATGTTCTCGCCGATGAACTCCTTGAATTCGTCGGCGGATATTTCGCCGAGTCCCTTGAATCGCGTGATTTCGGGGTTCGGGCCGAGCCGGTTCACCGCCCGCTGCCGCTCCTCTTCGTTGTAGCAGTAGATTGTCTCCTTCTTGTTGCGCACCCGGAACAGCGGGGTTTGCAGCACGAAAAGGTGGTTGTTGCGTATCACGTCCGGAAAGAACTGCAGGAAAAAGGTCATGATGAGCATCCGGATGTGCATGCCGTCCACGTCGGCATCGGTGGCGATGATGACCTTGTTGTATCGCAGGTTGCCGATGTCCTCCTCGATGTTGAGCGCCGCCTGGAGCAGGTTGAACTCCTCGTTCTCGTAGACCACCCGCTTGGTCAGTCCGAAGCTGTTGAGGGGCTTGCCGCGGAGCGAGAAGACCGCCTGCGTCTGTACGTCACGGCTGGCGGTGATGGAACCGCTCGCCGAGTTGCCTTCCGTAATGAAAATCATGGTGTCGAACCGGCGGTCGTTCTTTTCGTCGCTCAGGTGTATCTTGCAGTCGCGCAGTTTCTTGTTGTTGAGGCTCACCTTCTTGGCCATTTCGCGCGCCTTCTTCTGGACGCCCGATATGGCCTTGCGTTCCTTCTCGTTGGAGGCCACCTTCTTGCCCAGCGCATTGGCCGTCTCGGGGTGCATGTGCAGGTAGTCGTCCAGCCGCTCCTTGACGAAATCCATGATGAAATTGCGCACCGATGGGCCTCCCTCGGCCACGTCCTTCGAGCCGAACTTGGTCTTGGGCTGGTTCTCGAACATGGGATTTTCGACCTTGATGCTGAGCGCCGCGATGATGGAGGTGCGCACGTCGGCCGGGTCGTAGTCTTTCTTGTAGAATTCCTTGACGGTTTTCGCCACCGCCTCCCGGAAAGCCGCCTGGTGAGTGCCTCCAAGTGTGGTGTACTGGCCGTTCACGAACGAGTAGTAGGTTTCGCCGTAGCCGCTGCCGTGGGTGATGACTACCTCGATGTCCTCGCCCGTCAGGTGGATGGGCGGGTAGAGCGGCTCCTCGGAAAGGTTGTCGTTGAGCAGGTCGAGCAGACCGTTCTTCGAAAGAAAGGCCTTGCCGTTGAACTTCACCGTCAGCCCCGGATTGAGGTAGGTATAGCGGCGGAACATGGGTTCCACGAACTCGTAGTTGTAGGCGTAGTTGCCGAATATCTTTTCGTCGTCGTCGGGGACGAAGCTCACCCACAGACCGTTTTTTTCCTGCACCCCCTCCTCCCAGCGGTCCGAGAGCTCGTAGCCGCGCGAGAAGCTGACCGTGCGGGCCTGGCCGTCGCGCACGCTGCGGACGGTGAATTCGCTGGAGAGGGCGTTCACCGCCTTTACGCCGACGCCGTTCAGTCCGACCGACTTGCGGAACGTGGTGCTGTCTTCGAACTTGCCGCCGGTGTTCATCTTCGATACCGCATCGGAAAGCTTGTTGAGCGGTATGCCGCGTCCGTAATCGCGGATGGTGACGCGGCGTCCCTCGATGGTCACCTCGATGGTTTTGCCGTGCCCCATCATGTATTCGTCGATGGAGTTGTCCATCACCTCCTTGATGAGCACGTACATGCCGTCGTCGGACTGGCTGCCGTCGCCGAAGCGGCCCACGTACATGCCCGGTCGCTGCCGGATGTGTTCGTTCCATGCCAGCGTCTGGATGCTGTCGTCGTTGTAAGTCGATGCGTTGGTATTCCGGTTCTCTGCCATGAATGGTTATCGCTCCTTTTCGGTTTTCTTCTCCCGGCCGCGGATGGCGGCCAGTTCGCTGACGGTCCGTTCCCGTACTTCGGCGAGTACCTCCCGGACGGGGGTCTCCGCCACCTTTCCGGCGGGTACGGGCGGGGTGATGCGCACGGTGAAGGTGTTGCACCGTACCCGCCATCCCTTGATGAACGTTTTGGCTCCGTCGATGACACACGGCAGGATGGGAACTCCCGCCTCCCGCGCGAGCAGGAAAGCACCCTCCTTGAAGTTGTGCACCTCCCCGTCGCGGCTGCGCGAGCCCTCCGGGAAGATGATGACCGAGGTGCCGCGGTGCAGGTGTTCGAGTCCTTTGGACATGAATCCGAGCGTCTTGCGTACCGAGCCCCTGTCGTCCACCGTGATGTCGCCGTGCAGCCACAGCACCACCCCGAACAGCGGCCATTTGTAGACGCCGCTTTTGGCCACCCATTTGAAGTTAATCTTCGGCAGCACGTACATCAGCGGGATGTCCACCATGGATTGGTGATTGACCGTCACCACGTAGGCGCCTTTCGGGTCGATGTGTTCCCTTCCTTCCACGCGGAGCCGCCAGAGCGGGTTCAGGAAGAAGATGCTCCGTGCCCAGAAACGCGACGCCGCATGGAGCGCCTTCCGTTCCCGGTCGAACGCCACGGTGAGCGCGAAAAGCAGGAGCATGAAGACGAAGTAGGCGAGCGACCACGCCAGCAGGACGAGGTAGTATAGGATGGATACGATGGCTGTCAGCATGTTGCGAAGGTTTGGCCTCCTGTCGGGGAAGAATACATGTAAATTATGGAATCAGCTTGCAATTTTAGCAAAAATTCGCCTCAATTCCTAATCGTCTTCTTTTTGTTTTTGTTAAGATGCTGTTATGCTGTTTGTTGACCGGCAGCAGCGGACGATGTGCAGCGGTATGGATTATTTTGACTATTTTTGTCCCGTAACGCTGTTATCAATCTAACACACAATATGCAATGAAAAAGGCATTCGTTTTCCCCGGACAGGGGGCCCAGTTCGTGGGCATGGGTAAAGACCTTTACGACAACATTCCCGAGGCGAAGGAGCTGTTCGAGCGAGCCAACGAGATACTCGGTTTCCGCATTACGGACATCATGTTCGCCGGTACGGACGAGGAGCTGAAACAGACGCGGGTGACGCAGCCGGCCATTTTCCTCCATTCGGTCATTCTGGCCAAGAGCCTCGGTGCGGCGTTCGTGCCCGACATGGCTGCGGGACATTCGCTCGGTGAATTCAGTGCGCTGGTGGCTACCGGTGCGCTCAGCTTCGAGGAGGGGCTGAAGCTGGTCTCCAAACGTGCGCTCGCCATGCAGCGTGCCTGTGAAATCAATCCTTCGACCATGGCTGCCGTGCTTGCCCTGCCCGACGAGACGGTAGAGCGGATATGCGCAGAAACCGAGGGCGTGGTGGTGCCGGCCAACTACAACTGCCCCGGCCAGCTCGTTATATCGGGTTCCAACGAGAGTGTGGAGCGGGCGTGCGAGGCGCTCAAGGCCGCGGGTGCGAAACGGGCGATGAAACTCGCCGTGGGCGGTGCGTTCCATTCGCCGCTCATGGAGCCGGCCCGCGAGGAGCTCAGCCGTGCCATCGAGGAGGCGGTTATCGTGGCTCCGTCCTGTCCCGTTTACCAGAATGTGGATGCGCTGCCGCATACCGACCCGGCTGAAATCAAGGCGAACCTCATCGCACAGCTCACCGCGCCGGTGCGCTGGACGCAAATCGTGCGCAACATGGTGGCCGACGGTGCCGCTTCTTTCACCGAACTCGGTCCCGGCAAGGTACTTCAGGGCCTTGTGGGCAAGATAGCCCCCGGGGTGGAGGTCACCTCGATACAGGCGCTGTAACGGGTTCCGGCGAGGCCGGTAGGGTCCGATGACCCGCGAAGGTGCGTCGCCGGAGCGGTTGTCCCCGTTTCCGCGGATGTTCCCGAATCGCCCTGGCCCGGAAGAACTTGAAAAGGAAGGCGGCACCCCATGCAGGGGTGCCGCCTTTTATCGTCCGCTTCGGTGCCGGGCCGGAACTCCGTTACGTATCCGGTACCGTCGGATGCGGCGAGTGCCGGGTTATTTGTCGTCCGGGCGGTAGAGGTTCGCTTCGACGTATTGGCGGAGCGTACCCTTTTCCTGCATCTTTTTGAGTCGTTCGAGTTTGCCGTTCCGTCCCAGCAGGTCGCGGTTCCGGTCGTAAAACGCTATCGAATATTCGATGGCCCGCGTGGCCCCTGCGGTCCGGTCTTCGTCCGACAGACCGCGCGGAGAGAGCGTCATTTTGCCGAGCGTGCCGTTTTCGCTTTTCAGTTCGAGTAATCCGGCTGCATACCCGCCTGTATAAACGGTCATCTGTTCCTCGAAGTATTTGGCGTCGTCGAGGAACGCGGTGAGTGTCGGGTCGAGGCTTATCCGGATACTCGGTGTCTCTCGAAGCCAGGTGTCGATGAATTTGCCGATTGTCCGGCGGTCGAAACTGTCGGCTTCGAGAGGGGTTTCCGTCAGCCATTCGACGCACTCCAAAACGTTTGGCTCGTAATGGTAATAGGCTTCCGGGGCGGTTTGCAGGAAGTTTTGCGGGATGAGCGGCTCCTGCGCGTGCAGGGAGGCGGGGACGATGACGACGAGCGTTGCTGCGATGAGTCCTTTCATGTTCATGGTCTGTCGTTTTGAAGTCCGTTCGGTTACAGTTTCTTGAGTGCGAGGCGTATGACCTCCTCTACCCCTGCGGAGGGGGTCTCCTTCAGGATGGATTGTACGGCTTTTTCGGAAGCCGCCTTGCCGAATCCCAGCATCGTGAGAGCCGCTGTCGCTTCGGTGCGGGTTTCGTCCGTTCCGGCTGCGATGGTCTGCGCGGGCGAGCCCGTTCCGGTACTGCCCAGTCCGGCCGCCTTGTCTTTCAGCTCGACGATGATTTTCTGGGCCGTTTTCAGACCGAGCCCCTTGACGTTCTTGAGTAGTACGGCGTTTTCGGTTGCCAGAATGTTGGCCAGCTCCGCCGGAGAGTAGGTGGAGAGTATCATGCGAGCTGTGTTTCCCCCGACACCCGAGACGCTGACCAGCAGCCGGAAAACCTCGCGTTCCTCGCGTGTGGCGAAGCCGTACAGCGTCTGTGCGTCTTCGCGTACCGCGAAATGGGTATATACGCGGGCTGAGGAGAGATGTTCCAGTTCGGCATAGGTTTGAAGCGAAATGACGAGGTAGTAGCCCACGCCTCCCGCCTCGACGACGGCGTAGGCAGGCGTCAGCTCCGTGACTTCGCCCTGTATGTAGTCGTACATGGTTCCTGACGATTTTGTGGATTGCGTAATGCAAACATAGAGAAAATTCATATATTTGCTCTCCGTAACGAACGAAAATAAAACCATACGCGATGAGAAAAATAGTTGTGGCGGCAGCGGTGCTGCTGGCTTTTACCGCTTGCCGGAACGGCGGGCAGCAGGCTCCTGCGGCGACCGGTCAGGAACCGGAGGCGGCAGCGGCGGTCGAAGTACGGAGCGAAAGACCCAATGTGGCTTATATCCAGATAGATTCGCTGATGCTGGATTATCTGCTTGCCCAGGATTTGAGCAATGCCTTCCAGGCCAAGGCCAACAAGGCCGAACGCGAGCTTAACGCCAAATCCCAGCAGTTGGAGAAGGATATGCTGGAGGCGCAGGACAAGATACAGAAGGGGCTCGTTACGCGGGCTACCGCCGAGGAGATGCAGCAGAAACTGATGCAACAGCAGCAGGAACTGCTGGCTACGCGCGACCGGATGATGGGCGAACTCGCCGAAGAGGAGCAGGTGATGAACAACCGGATATACTATGCGGTCATGGATTATCTGAAGGAGTACAATGCCGATTACAAATACTCCATGATAATCAGTACGACCGCGTCGGGGCCCATTCTCCATGCCGACCCCGCAATGGATATCACCGAAGAGGTGCTCGCTGTGCTGAACGAACGTTATGCCGCCGAGAAAGCGGCCGGAAAGAAGTAGTTTGCACGCGGAGGGAAAACGATAGGCGAGGCTGCGGGTGACCGCGGCCTCGCTGTATTTCGGGAGAACGGTCTGTTCACGGAGACTGGCAGCCCCGTTCTGTCGGACGGCCGGGAGCGGTGCAGGGCGTTTTCCGGAGCGGATTGCCGGGCCGTGCTGCCCCGGAGAGCCTTTCCTGCGGAAGATGCGGGACGCAGGGTGTTTCGGTATGAATAAAATGGTGCGGAGGAGGGCGTTTATTCCGGTCTTCTTACTATTTTTGTATCTGGCAAAGCGGCGTTTCGGAGAGTCGCATGCCTTTCCTGCCGGAAGCATTCCCTTGGGGATGCGGGCAGACTGCGGTTTTAAACGGTTTCGGACAATGGCAGAAAACGGCATACAGCCCGGCGCACCGGCGCCGGAGAAGCATTCGGGCGGCGACAGACCGCTCGGAGAGCAGGAGGGGATACCCGCCGTGTTGAGGGAGAGTTTCACGGAGCGTATGCGTCCGTGGTGGGCGCGTTTCACGGCGTGGGTGAAACGGATATGGGCGCCCGTGTGGAAACGGCTCCGCAAGTTCATCTCCGTGCCTTTCCTCGTCATGCTCCTGCTGTCGTTCACGCTGTGGTATGCCATCAAACTGGGCTATACCTATCAGGCGGAGATACCCGTCCTGGTCAATGTGGATGGCCACGTGTTTGAAGTGAATTGTATGGTCGAGGGGCAGGGAACGCGTCTGTTCACCAAACGGCACTCCAAAGGGAAGCCGTTGGAACTCAGTTGGAGCGATTTGGACGTATCGCCGTCGGCCATCAATCCGGGGTGGGTGGTCATATCGCCCTATTCCCTGCAGAATGCCATCTCGGCACGCAATACGGATATCAAGTTCCTTTCCGTCGGGCCGATTCCCGAGATAGAGTTATGACGCGCCGTGTTCCGCTCAAGGTCGGTGTGACGGGGGGAATAGGCAGCGGGAAGAGTACCGTCTGCCGTCTGTTCGCCATGCTGGGTGTCCCGGTTTACGATTCGGATGCCGGGGCGAAGCGGCTCATGTCGTCCGACCCGGCGCTCATCGCCGCTATCCGGGAGCGGTTCGGGGCGGCGAGTTACCGCGACGGCGTATTGGACAGGCGATACCTTGCTTCGCAGGTGTTCAGCAGCCCGGTGGCCCTGGCGGCCCTGAACGGGGTGGTGCATCCTGCCGTGCGGAGTGATTTCCGTCGTTGGGCGGGGGAGCTCGGTGCGGAATATGTCGTGGCAGAGAGTGCCGTGCTTTTTGAGAGCGGGATGGACCGGGAGGTGGACGAGATAGTGACCGTTTCCGCTCCGGAAAGGCTGCGTCTGGAACGTGCCGTCGGCCGCGACCGGAGTTCGGAGGAAGAGGTTCGCGCCCGCATGAGGAGTCAGATGAACGATGCGGAGCGGGAAGCGCTCGCCGGGCATGTTATCTTCAATGACGAAAAGCATCTGCTGTGGGAACAGGTATTGCGGCTCGATGCCCGGTTTGGTGTCGGCCGGCGGTAAACGGCCTGTATGGAAAGGTAGATTGGTTTATACAGTAATCATGATGAAAACGATAAGAGTAGGGAGCCGGCTGCTCGACCTGCAGCGGCCTGTGGTGATGGCCATTATCAATGTGACGCCGGATTCGTTTTTCGCCGGCAGCCGGACACCTGAGGTCCGGGCTGTCAGGGAACGTGTCCACAAGGCCGTTGCCGAGGGCGCTTCGATAATCGACGTGGGCGGTTATTCGTCGCGGCCGGGGGCGGCCGACGTACCGCCTGCGGAGGAGCTGCGCAGGGTGTCGCTCGCCGTGGAGGTCATCCGCAACGAGTATCCGGAGATGGCGGTCTCGGTCGATACTTTCCGGGCGAGTGTGGCGGAAGGGGTGATTTCCCGTTTCGGACCGTGTATCGTGAACGACATATCCGCCGGTGAGCTCGATGCGGACATCATGGGGGTCGCTGCCCGCTACGGTGTACCCTACATCGCCATGCACATGCGGGGCACGCCCGCCGACATGCAGGGGCGTACCGTTTACGGCGACATAACCCGGGAGGTCGTGGAGTATCTGGCCGGGAGGCTGGAAGCGGCCCGCCGGGCAGGCATACGCGATGTGGTGCTCGACCCCGGTTTCGGTTTCGCCAAAACGACCGCCCAGAATTACGAACTGCTTGCCGGAATGGGCGGAATTGCGGAACTCGGCTGTCCCGTACTTACCGGTGTCTCCCGCAAGTCTATGATTTATAAGGTGCTCGGCGTGACGCCCGACGATTCACTGAATGGTACGACGGCGCTCAACTGGGAGTGCCTCCGGCAGGGGGCCGACATATTGCGGGTACACGATGTTGCTCCGGCCGCAGAGGCTGTGCGGCTCTTTAATTTCTACAGGGAACATGGACGGATATAGGATGATAGAGGCTGCCGACGTGCATAAAAGTTACGGCTCGCTGGAGGTGCTGAAAGGGGTTTCGCTGACCGTATGCCGGGGCGAGGTGGTGTGTATTGTCGGGGCGAGCGGTGCGGGCAAGACTACGCTGCTCCAGATACTCGGTACGCTCAGTGCGGCCGACAGCGGTCGTATACGCATAGACGGTATTCCGGTCGAAAGGCTCTCCGACCGGGAACTCTCCGATTTTCGCAACCGCCGGATAGGATTCGTCTTTCAGTTCCACCACCTGCTTCCCGAGTTTACCGCTTTCGAGAATGTCTGCATGCCGGGTTATATAGGGCGTCGCGACCGGGTGGAGGTGGAGAAGCAGGCACGGGAACTTCTCCTGATGCTCGGGCTTGGAAGTCGGGGGCACCACAAGCCTGCTGAACTCTCCGGAGGGGAGCAGCAGCGGGTGGCCATCGCGCGGGCATTGGTGAACTCGCCTTCCGTACTGTTGGCCGATGAGCCTTCGGGCAACCTCGATTCGAAAAACCGCGAGGAGATTCACCGGCTCTTTTTCGAGCTGCGCGACCGGCTGGGACAGACGGTCGTCATCGTGACGCACGACGACGGCTTGGCGGAGATGAGCGACCGCAAAATAGTGATGAGCGACGGCCTTATCATCGCCTGAGACGATGTGCCCGGGCGGATGGGGATGAGTGTGGCCTCCGTGTCCGGTTGGTTTCTTCTCTGTTAGCGCTCATGATTTCTCAGTGTCGGCTAATTATCGTTTGACGATGGGGGCCTGCGTAGTTTTTTCGATACCAGAATGTGCTGGCTATTGTGGCCGTTCGTCCTCTTTTTGTCACCGTTGATGGCTTTTGCTCGGCATCGGTATTTTCTGTCGTTTTTGGGTGGTGTTTCTGTCGGAGTTTTTTCGATATCAAGAGGTGCAGGGGGGGCGTCTTTTTCTGTCACCGTTAACGACTTCTCAGTATCGGCGTCTGTTTTGACAGTAGATTTGTCTCCAAACGTATTCTTGTATCTGTTTGTATTGTCGGAGACGTTCGATATGACAGAAGCTTGCGGTAACTAAACTTACACTCTTGCAGGATGACTTAAGACATATATCCTTCCGAAAAGCAGGAGATTTCTTTGTACCGTTCGGAATATATTGTCTGCTTTCGGAGCGAAATCTCGTTTGTCCCCCTACTGTTTTCACACCGCACACCTTTCCTCCGCCCGTATTGGCAAATTTATTTCAATTCTACATCAAACCACAACACCTTGCAGAACTACCACAACGCCTACGGCGTTGTTTCTTATTTCCATTTTACATCAAACCACAACATCCGTCTGTTCCGGCATAGGTTCATTAGGTTGTTTCTTATTTCCATTCTACATCAAACCACAACATCATGCTTAGCAGGCGGTTTTTCGCAAAGTTGTTTCTTATTTCCATTCTACATCAAACCACAACTGGCTGACGCCAATGGTGTGCTCGGTATGTGTTGTTTCTTATTTCCATTCTACATCAAACCACAACGCGTACCTGTTTCCGTAGCGTTTACCATCAGTTGTTTCTTATTTCCATTCTACATCAAACCACAACCTCGGATATGCGATTTGTTGATTGTCATTCGGTTATGTGGCCGAATGAACGGTACGAACGGCGCATGACAGGCCAGGGAAGCCGGAATGATGCAGGTTTTGAATATATATATTTTTATTGGTAGGAACGATTGTGTAAGGATAGATTTAGCCCGTTTCGATTATAACACGATAGAATTGATGAACACACATTAGTCAATGGTGCTGAACTGTGGAACAGTATGGGCAAAGTGTGTAAAGATTCGCGCACTTCACTAAAATATACAAATAAAGTAATAGTCCCGGAAAAGCTCTCGCCTAATTAATGTCCTGTTAATTAGTGTATTGCTCGTTCTGGAGTTATGGTTTCGTATGTGTATAACACCGGTCTATATCGGTAGGAGGATAGTTATTGCAATTACCAGGGCAACCGTTGCCACCATCAACTTCTGTGCAAAGCCCGAACGCTTTTTTATCACAAGCACAGCCATCATTGATCTTGAACGGGGGTATCGTAGCAAAGACATCCGGCTCCTCCTTGAATATGTGCCATATCCTTTTCAGTCAGTCTGTGGTCGGGATGGAAATCCATCATTGCCGACTCGATGATTTTTAATTTTCCCATAATTTCATAGTTTTAGCTTAGTTCGCGTATCTCCTCGCCAGCAGTCTTGTTATCTTTCCGGATGATATCGAGAAGTCTGTCGAGGCTGTTGTTTTCGCGGCGGAGCCACTCCTCGAACGGATGTTCGATGGGGATGTCCACCTTCGGATAGTCGAACGGGTCGTCGTTAAGATCGACAATGGTGGCCGTAAAGGGCACCATGAAGTCGATGTGGAAATTGGGAAGCGGAATACGGGCAGCATTGCCCGTCACTTCGTTATAACCGCCGCAGTGCTGACCCGCCACAGGCCCGCGTCCCAACTTCTGAATATGGCGGGCGAAGAGCTGCGCCGCCGAATAGGTAAGATGACTGGTCAACACATACACGTTGCCCTCGTACCGGTGTTTCAGTTCGGCCGGCGGCACATGTTCGAGGTGTCGCACAGTATCCGTCCGGAAAAGCGTTCCTTCGGGCACTTCACTGATGTAGGAGATGAGAAATTCGCGGTCCTCTGGAGCGAGTTCACGGGTATTCTCAATATTCTTGCAGGCTATTTCGCGGCTGTACTCGTGGATGAGGTATTTGTCTATGATAGTTATCGGTTCATCGACCAGATAATCGAGCGTATAAAAGATGTTCTCGGTCATACCGCCAGAATTGAGGCTGACATCGATCACCAGCTCCCGTATCTCATCCCGGTCTATCCGGCGCATAGCCTGCCGCAGCAGCCGTTTGTAGCGCCAATCTCTGCCGAAAACCCATAAATGGCTCCACCGCTTCCCCCAGAAACTGTTGATGGTCAGCACACCGATGCCGTCGCCAACCTCTGTGTAAACAATCGGTTTACGGCAGAATCCGCGCTCGGCCTTGCTGCGGCGTTTATCACCGGAACGCACAAATTGCCGATACTTTTCCTGCCGCGTCATCGGCTCCAACACCACCGTATCACATTCGGCATCGCCCGGCATCCGATACACTACCGTATAAGGTCCTTGAACATGAGAGCAAAAAAGCATATTGGTAAAATTACACCAAATACGAGGTTCCGCCTCATAATAGTTATTCATCTTTGCCCAAGCATATACTGGTTCCCCTGGGGTCATGGCCGTATTGAGCGCAGCAAGAAAAGGAACCTCATAGGCCTTACTGAAATCGAACTGTTGGTAAAACTCTTTGTTGACCGATTCGATCACTGCACCCGGAGGAATTATCCCCGAATAATCCTTGACGTTGTACACCGTGCCGTCTTTCCATACCTGAACCCACAGCGGGAATATTGGGTCCTCTTTCCCGAAAAAGCGGAATCGGTTTAACGCTCCGCCGTCCGGAAAGGCGAAGTGGGCGTCGGCAGTCAAACGACCGATGTTACGCAACATGAAAGCAAACTCACGGTCATGTCCGGAGATGAGATCATTTAAAAGCATGCGCTCAATGAAGTCGCTTGTCTGCTGCCAGATACTGTCACTGATCCCACGGCGGCCGGAAACGTAGGCTGTCTCTATTTTATCTAAAATGAACGCTACGTCGTTTGCTCTCAGTTGACGCACGGAATCTATGCGGGCTGCCATCGCAATACTGTCGGCAGGTGGGTTCCGTACACTCTCTCCTGCATAAGCCGTGGAGCACGTACATGTAAGCCACAGTATGAGCGACAAGACTGATCTTACTTTGAACATGATTGGTTCTTTTTAATTTCGATGTAGAAACCACAACGCCGTGCTGGGGAAAGCACTCGTCGTCACGGTTGTTTTTATTTCAATTCTACATCAAACCACAACAGGATTTGTCCGATGGCAGCAAAAGTCTGTGTTGTTTCTTATTTCAATTCTACATCAAACCACAACACATCGACTTGATTAGACGCATACATGAGAGTTGTTTCTTATTTCAATCTACATCGAACCACAACAGATTTTTGACGATTTCGAGTTTGTCGGCGGTTGTTTCGATTATCAAAAATCACGATGCCTGGTAATCAGCTATATACAAAACTATGTAACAAATATGTAGCAAATTTTACCAGCCTAATGCGGAGAGAAAATCAACAAATTCAACTTATGTTAATTTTGTGTTATCCAGTCATTTAAGCCTTAATGACGACTCTAAATACAAAAATAGCAAATAATTAGATATATTCTGTTATTCTCAATCAAAAATATCAATATTGATATACGTTTATACAGAGAGGTATTTATCGGAGAGCCTATCCGCAACATCGGAACAATCTTTGTCCAACCTGAACTCAATTACGAGTATGCTGTCATCATCGTGTTCCGTGTTATAGATATCCAACAATCGGTTCATCTCTTCCATACTGTGTATCTCGGTCCCGATTTTCTCGGAAAGGAATTGAAATACCTCCTCCCAATTCGAATAGTAATACGACTCTTGATAACCCTCTTCCACCTTAATGCGCGGCAGATATTCACTATTGACATCATTGGTCCCGTAGTAGCCCATTCCGGGTTCTTCCGAGCGGTAGTAAATAAAGACGGAGGGGTATTTGAACTGAATGAATTTTCGTAAGTCGTCAAATTCTCCCCAGGCAGTCATAGTGTCGAAACGGACGACTGTATAGTTGTGGTTGATCGAAAGATTGCCGAACTCGCCTCGGCAGCTTATTTTGTGATAGTCACCACCCAGAATCGTTACGAGATTTCCCAGCCAAGTATTGCCGAATCCGTTTTCGATAAGGGATTTTTCACTGTCCTCCAGCGATTTCATCTTTTTGTATAAGTCGCGTATATCTTTTTTATCTCCCACAGCGACATAGGAGGTCCAACACCAATTAGGCATAGTTTTATCGATTAATAAGTTAGTTAATAGATTTGTCTTAATAGGATTTGTTATTGTCGCGTCATTCGAGCGCTTTCAATTTCGGTTTCATCAGGAATCTCCTTTCCCGTAGAAGGGATATAAGTAGGTATGCTGCCAAAGAAGATTTCAAGTTCGGGTTTCAGACAATGTTCTTTTCAGCTTCTTCCTGTGGCAATTTCGGAAGCATCGGACACCGGACTCTACGGAGGAATAGTTGCATTGGTCGAAACAGTATTGCCACACTACCGACATTCTTCATAGAGGAAGGTTTCGTATTCGAACCTGATAAATTCTTTCGTGTTAGGAGCGACAACGGCGGCATACTTGACGGTGGTACCACCACAAAGACTGCATACTAATTTTCTTGAATGAGTTTAGATCAGCAAATGCCGTAACCCAAAATCAGCATTTCGACGCCATTATTCAAATTTACTGTTTTCATGTACTGTAAGTTATTGCAAATTACAGTGCTGCTATTAGAACAATGATACAAATATCACAGGTAAAATTGCAAATTTCATCGGTCGCTGTATTTTTGTGTTTCCCATGCAGAATTTCTATAACATACAGATGCCAGACATTTCTCTGCCTTGAATAGTCTCGTATTTAATCACATTATTGGCAAAAAATCTCTATATTTGAAATTAAAAAGAGACAGAAAGCTTTTATAAATATATTATTAGATGAGCTGGGAGCATTATTAATTACTGGAAATTGGAGTTCAAGCAAAATAGTTTCTGAAAAAAAGATACTAACAGACTTACCAAGGAGGAAGCTTTACAACAATTGTAGTTTCTATTTTTGGCATCCAATCTCTTGCCGAAATAACTAAACGAGTTTTTAATGAATATTTTAAGGCTATTAGAAGATTCGTCATTTGCAACTAAATAGATATAGAAGAACGTTCTGATTATTAGTCAAATGTATTGAAATAAGAAAATTGATAGAATTGGACATGGAACAAGTAGACACCTATATAGCAAATATTAATAAAGTAATATGTTCTAATATAAGCGCATTTTGCAATGTTAGCCGAGGCTTTTTATCTCAGAATATCTTATCACAACTTCGTAATCTTGTGGAACATACTGCTTTGAAAGCATTTAGTAACGGTAAAGATATAGCCATAACATATCAAAATATTGAACAAGCTAATCAGTTCGTACATACGAAAGGGAATTTGAATTTCCTTTACAAGTTTCACAAACTACTGCAAATTACTACCTCACATTATACTCTCGATCCTGAAAATTCAGAGAGACTGATGCTCAAATATTACGAGTATCTATTGAAGATAAAATCATATCTATATTCAGCCCATAATCTAACTGTTCTTGAGAATATTAATCAATTTCCATTGAATACGGACACAACTCTGAAGGAATATTATGAAAAAATCGCGGAACAATTACAACAGCCTCCTTACTTAAGGAAAAACTCATATAACGACCGTTATTACATATTAAAAAGCAGACCTTTTTTTGTCAGTGAAGAAATTTATTACGAGGTCACATTTTCGCTGGCAAGCAACAGAACAAGTAAATTCGATAGGCTGATTGCATTCACAAAACACGATATATCGACCAACTATGCAACCAAATTGCTCATTAGTGAAAGTTGCATTCAGATTTTGGGAAAACAAATGCCTATCCTGATAATTGATGATTGGGAAATATCAATCCGACCTTGCGAATTAAATAATTTCGCAAAAATATTCGGGATACATCACGAATTCAGAAATTCGAAAGAGATATCAGGCCTCATGACTTTTCTAACAAAATCAAAATTAAGTCTGGTAGAATTTATTGATTCCCCCCAACATTATTATCAAAAAACGATAACACAGATAACTAAATCTGCAAAAAATGTCTATTTTCTCCCTATACTCGATCGATGCCGAAAGATGTCAGAATTAAATTTACCGGGGAATAATGTAATTAGATATTTATTGCACAAATTACATAACGTTATAGTAAAACAACAATATAGCACCAAAAAATGTGAGAAATTATCTAATCTTTTCCTTAGTTGCAGCTGCATTCCATTTGATCAAATCCCCTACAACACTTCTTTAGTCAACCATAATCCCAGACTCTCAGACTTGTTTCAATGCATCGATCCTATTAATAGAGAATCTGAATTATTTGCTCGGTTTATTCGGAACAACATAGAGATAAAAAACCAATTATATACAAACGAAAAGGAATTAGAGCAATTTGTTAATATCGACAAATTGATTCGAGAGTACAATGCTAAATTGTATTTTCCAAAGCATGCTTCTCGCCAGCTCCTAAGTTTTCATGATCATATTTACATACAAGATTATGAAAACGATACGATTGAAATCATCCGACAAATTCAGGCACGTTCCGCAGAAAGTGTCAATAATTATACAAACTCGGTAGACGTTTGGCTACAAACGTCTACATACGATATTGATTGTAAAGAAAAAAAGGAATCATTAAGATATTTGTTCGCTAAATCCAGAGTTGCTTTGATATACGGCTCCGCCGGAACCGGGAAATCTACGATGATTAACCATATTTCAAATTTTTTGAATGATAAAAAGAAAATATATTTGGCTAATACAAATCCTGCGGTAGATAATCTAAAAAGAAAAGTTAATGCAGCGAATTGTTGCTTTATGACCATCACTAAATTCATTTCATCGGGGAATAAGGATAAAGTATGTGATGTCCTATTTATTGATGAATGCAGTACGGTCAGCAACAAAGATATGCTCAAGGTCTTAAATGATGCAGAATTCAGATTGTTGGTTCTTGTCGGAGATATATTTCAAATAGAATCCATTACTTTCGGGAACTGGTTCGGTGCTGCTAAAGCTTTCGTTCCTCAATCAGCGGTTTTCGAATTAGAGCAGCCTTATAGAAGTAAAAATAAAAATTTATTGACATTATGGCAAAAAGTGAGGAACATCGATAACGACATATTGGAACATATCACACGGAATAATTATTCCGCTACTCTGAACGAATCAATATTCGAAAAAACCGAAAAAGATGAAATCATATTGTGCCTGAACTACGATGGGTTATACGGAATAAACAATATCAATCGTTTCCTGCAAAGTTGCAATCCTCACGAACCTATTCAATGGGGCATACAGACATATAAGGTAGGTGATCCCGTTCTTTTCAATGAAAGTAATCGATTCGCCCCAATAATCTACAACAATATGAAAGGGCAAATCATAGCTATCGACAAAACAGAAGACGTAATACGGTTCGACATTGAAGTGATGGATGCTATTATAAATGAGTTGGATGTAGAAGAATATGATTTCGATTTAGTCGAAGTCAGCTCCAACGGGTATCCCATCATACGTTTTACAGTGAATAGACTGAAAAGTACCGATGACGATAACGACTCTTCGGATACAATCGTCCCATTTCAGATTGCTTATGCTGTTTCCATACATAAGGCGCAAAGGTTAGAGTATGATTCGGTCAAAATAATTATCACTAATGAAATTGAAGAATTGATAACCCATAACATTTTTTATACGGCTATAACTAGAGCCAAAGAGCGACTAAAAATATATTGGACACCAGAAACTGAACATAAAATTCTGACGGGACTGATTCGCAAGTTTAATAATAAGGATATAGCTTTATTGAAGGCAAAACTGTAATATTTTATAAACATAACATCCGACACAACACGATAGAGTTGCATAACCACCTTGTGACCTACGTTAGAAACAAACAGTAAGTTGAAAACAAATCAAAAGATTGAAAATACAAATTACAGTACCATACAAACGGTATTTTCAGAAACCCCCAGACGGCTCACAGGGTGATTTCAGTTGGAGCACTTGAAATCCCTACGAGAGCACGGAAAGGCAGCTGATAATCGATCGATTATCAGCTGCCTTTGTCTTTACCCTATCCTATCGGGATCTGTAGTTGAAGAAAATCAGGCATTTTTCTTTTTCCAACTTTAATTCATGTTTACAAAGTCTGCATTTTTTTGAAAAATATTTGCATCCATTGTTTCGGAGAGTTTTTCGTACAGGGCTTCGACCACAGCGAAGCATCCGTCGAGTTTCGGATTGGCTTTGCCTTTCGTGCGCCTGTGACGGATACTGTTTCGGGAGAGTTCGGTTACGCTTCGGCACAGGGTCCCATGTGTGCGAAGCGGTATGGGAATCCGCTTGAATTTGCACAGCCCGATAAAATTCTCGCTGGAGATGTATTCCCCAGCGAGGAACCTGGTCCCTGCCAACCGTAACTGTTCGCGCTGCTGCTCTTCGACTTGTCGTCGCTGCTCCTCTTTCCGGCGTTTCCGCTCCTCGTCCTCTCGCTGCAAGCGTAGCCGACGTTCTTCCCGGTAACGGATCAAAGGTGCCGCATCGAGGCCCAGTTCTTCATAAATCCGCACGAGGAGGAGTTGCAGATGTCGTCCTTCCTGCATGGTCTGCTCAATGGTCCGGTGGAAGTTTTTCAGGACTTCGGCTCCGGTAGCGACTACATCCTTATCAGCGAGAAATCGACGATTGTAAGTACCGTATTCGAAAAAGACGTCTTCCAGTTGCAGGACGATGGCAATCATATCGTCCTCTTCACGATATTGATCCTTCTGTTGAAGGTAGGTGTACACGCCCTCGCCGACTTTTTCCAGTTCAGCATAATGCCAGACGACCTGATTGGGATTCGAGCGGCTGTAACACAAAAATTTCGTTTTCATAGAATCGATTATATAATCTTGTTATGATCGTATTTTGCCGTTTCTTGGATTTAAGCGTTTCGGACCAACAGCCAAAAAGCGTCGAACAGTTCCACGACGCATAGGTCAGAAACCGGTACCATCCACAGTCTGCCGTCGTCGTAATCCAACAGAGCATAGAGTACATCTTCGTTCACTCGGAATCCGTACACGCAGCAGGCGTCGTGGTCTTCGTCGCTGATGCGGACGGAGTATCCTTCGGTTTCGAAATTTTGGTCTTCGAACTGAACGACGAGACTCTGCATCTGCTCCACCAGCTCTTTGTCGCGTATGCGGTTACGATGTTCCTGCATGGCAAGGTGCTCCCTGTCCTCATCGGAAATCGGGCATACGATTGTCAAGTAGTGGGCGGAGACATCCCGCGTGTTCTCTCCATCCCCGATACGGATGATACGCTCGCTTTCCGATTTGTCCGCATTGATTTTGTCTTGTGAATCCAGCACCTCATACTCGCCGGACTCCTCGCAGATCGGGTCGTTCCACCAGACCCGCTGTCCTTTCTTGAATGTTGTCATGATTTCGTTTATTTTGTTTCGTCGGGAATTTCCTTTCCCGAATAAGGGTTATAGAGCGGCGTATTGCCCACCGCTTCAGCGTCGATAGCGAAAGCTCCGAGATTCACGTCATAGAAAAGCTCCAATTTCTGCGGTGTCGAAGCCACGTATTTTTCAGCCTCTTCCCGCGATAATCCCGAAAGCATCAGACTCCGGACGCGACGACGGAACATCCCGGGGTTGACCCTCGGGGTCGTGACGACCTCGATCACTTCGCCTGCATCGTCCGTGATGGCTATGCAGTCGTTTTGAGAGCTATTCTGCCAGATATTGCGACACAATGCCACCTCCTGTTTTTCGATTGATAATGTTTTCTGTTTACTCATGTATTGTAATCTTTTGTATTTCATTAACATACAATAGAATAGAATGTAGAAATTAATTTCTGCGCTCTCCGATCATTTTGAATATGGATGACTATGATTCTGTCTGTCGGGCTTTGCGAATGACGGCGTGCATTCGGTGCGGCTTTCTTCCCGCCGTTCCAGCTTTTTTCGAGCGTAGTTCTTGGCATATTATCAGCTTTCGATGTTGCAGAGTGGAACCCATACGGCCTGATAGCCGAAGTCCATGATACCTTTCTTGTCGTTGATAGGTTCGTTCAGCGTATCGGTCGATTCATCAGAAAAGAGATACGGCTGCGACTCGGGCCAACGAAGCGGCTTATAACAGACGTTTGCGGCTGGACCTTTTTGAAAATATCGGATATAGTCGTATTCCGGTACATAGCGGGCACCGTTATCCTTGCTCTGGAAACTGGGATATCCGATGTCGTTTTCCTCAAAATACGCAGTGTCGTCCGGGAACTCCACCAATACGTATGGACTATCGTGCCTTGTTCGTGCTGTCCGCAGCTTCTCTTCCGTGAAGTTGTCTATCTCGTCAAGGTATTCTATGGTGCTCCAGTCCGTATTCTCGTGTCGGCGGGAGAACTCGTCGGCCCAGCCGATAATTGTGCGGACCGTTTCGCGGGAGTTGGATGACAGCCGATATTGTCGTCGGCCGACTTCATAAGCGATATCGACCAGTGTTTCGGAGTAATCACGCAAGGAGACATTGCCCGGAAATTCTACGGGGTGCCTGGCTGTAAAAGTTGCGATAGCTTCGGCAAAAAGGCCGTACAGGATTTTGTCACGCAGCAGAAAGGCTTCTTCGCGTGTGATACCCTGTACGGTAGACTCGTGGCCGTCGATGAACAGTTGGAGTTCGCCCTGATGCAGCACGTCCTCGCGCTCGTGGTAGTTCGGAACATTCGCCTCGATGAAATTCCAGAATGAATCTGTGATAGATAAGTCGCTATTTTTCATTTGTTTATTATTTTTGAGACCATAACAGTGTCTTTTCCTCGATTGACAAACTTTCCCACCAGTTGTCACAAACATCTACGAAATCTTGATAACCATCTTCAGGGTCAAAGTCGTCCTGACGGTAGCCGGTAATGCGCTCCATCTGCCGGAAGTCCAGACCGTGCCACCACTCGTCGAGGTTTTGCAGTAATTCGCTTTCTCGGATTGGGTAGGTATTTTCGTTGCAGTTGCAACAGTAATTTTCATCGCGGTTATATGCCTGCGAATACGCCTCACAGGTGTTGGTATCGACCCAAATTTGTTCCTGCACGGCGAGCGAGCCGCACACCTCGCAGCGCCACGGGTTGTCGATGACAAGGCCGTGCTTCATGAGCCAACGGACGATGCACAGTAACCCTTCTATCTGGATATGTTCGAGAGGTTCGTTGAAATCTTCGCCCGCTTCGCCGTTCAGAGTACAGAGCAGGCGGCCCTTCTCGTCGATAAAAAGTTCGTATACCGTGGCGGCTGCATAACCGCCGTATGTACCGAACGAGTCGTTGTGGGTAATTACGATGGGTGCAGTATCGTACTGTTCGAGCGTCTGGTCATGGGCATAATGTTTACCCAGGTTTTGATAGAATGTACCTAAGATTCGATGTTTGGCCACGGCATTCCGAATGAGGCTGAAGGCTTCGTTCCGAATTGCGGTCAGACGGCGGGTAAGGCTCGTAATGAGGACAGGTTCTGTTTTCATGTCGTTCATAGTTTTGTCGGATATCATTTAATCTATACAGTTGGTAATGGCAATGCACCTGTATTGAGAATCGTCCAGTATTGGATATAGATATTTCGGTTGTCAGTAGCTATACCCGAGAAACATGGAAAATGCTTCCTGCGGTTGCTCTTGTGCAATACCAACATAATATTCCTGCCATTGCGCCGTACATTCGGTATGCCTGACCGTAAATCGCAGGATGGCGTGCTGTTCGCCCAGATAATCGAATGTGGAAAGGACCTCGCGTTGTATCGTTTCCCTCTGGCAATCCCGCCAATTCATGTAATCCGCACCCGATAGAGGTCTGTCAGCGAAGCCTGAAATCCACTTTCCGAATCCATCTTTGGAAACTTCAGGATATTGTTCCCGGACAGCCGCCCAAGCGTCGGCGCTTGCTTCTTCCAGAGTCGGATAAGGAGTCGGAAATTCCGTGCGGTCGTTGCCGTCGCGGGCTACGGGATTCCATTCCGCATCGCAAAGTATGAAGACGACGCCCGGCACGATTCGGCCGCTGCGTTCGCAGTATCCATACGGAGCGTCGCAAAGCGTCCACCACGTATGTTCGTCGAAAGTATCGCGGCCGACATACTGTCTGCCCCCGTTGATATGTTTCACTTCCCAAACTTCCTTGCAGTCTCCCGCATCGATATACAGGAGTCGGGCTTTGTATTCTTTATCACTCATAATAACTGAAAATTAAATCTATAAAGCAGCCTGTGCCGCAGAATCTGCGACGCAGGCTTTGGTATTTTGAACACTCTCTGTCAGTAAGCCAGTTCTGCCACCATTGCGTTGTTACCGATGTAAAGGTCTCGTTCGGTGGTCAATCCGAACGGTCCTCGTAATGCTTGCAATTCGGAAAGCATAAGAGTTCCCCATTCCCACTCGTAGCCGAGGGTACAGTAGCCATACAACATCCAGTCACCGTCCGGTTGCTGCTCGGCTTCAGTCACGAGCCATGTCGCCGCACCCCACGGAGTGAAATATTTGACCAGCACCGTAGCGTCGATTCCTTTTTTGTCCTGTGAACGGAAAGGATGCTTTTGGAATTTCTTTTCGATTTCTTTGGTTATCAATCTCATGATTAAATGCTTGAAAAAAATTAATACTATATCCCGATTCAGCCGTCCGGCTGTTTTCGGTTTTCGGCACGAATGGTAACGGACGGGGCCAGAGGCGATCCGGCAAGGCTTTCGGCAATAAAAAACAGCACATCTTTGGGTGCTGTTTTTTTGCCGAAACTCGTCTTGGCCTTGTCCGGTCGCCGCCCGTCCGGTACTTTTGTCGCCGAAACCGAATGGCAGCCGGACGCAAAGACGGGTATTCCTCACGTCTATCCATGCTGCTTCGGAACATCGACTGATTTGCCGCGACCGAGTATGTCAATATCGAAATGGAGTTATCGACTTATGCCGCAACGATACGCTGGTTGCCCCACGATACGTACAACTTGCCGTCGTCGTCCCGTTGGCGTGTCAGCAGTTTTTCGATAAGGGAGGGCGTTAGGTCGAACTCCTCGAATATTTCGGACTCCTCTCTTATCTCTCCGAGTTTAATGAACTCGTTCAGCCGCTCTTTGGTCGTTACGAGTGCCAACAGGTTTTGTTCGATGGATTCGTCGTAGGTTACGAAATGTACCCGTTTTTTCTGCTCGGAATCCAAGCGTATGAAGCGAAAATAGAACTGCTCCATGCGGGGAATGTTCCACTGGAGGGATTCGAGGATTATGTCGTCGCAGGAAGGGATATTGACCGAACTTTTGAGTGCTTGTTGTGTGCAGACCAATATCCCGTCCGTCGTCCGGTCGAATCGGTCGATAATTCTTCTCCGTTTTTTGAATGATTGCCGGCCATGAACCAAAAATAGAGGCCTGTTCGGAATTATCGCCGAGACATAATCCTCATACATCTCCAACGCATCAAGTGTAGTACATCCTATAGCTACTTTTTGCGGTATATTCCGGACCATTGCAGCTATATGTCTTACTTTCTCCGGGAACGGCTCTCCCGTATATCCGGGCATGGTATTGGCAATCGAGCATGCTTTTATCATCAGAATGATCTGTCGTACGATTTTCATTGCGGCGTCTTTGCGAGTGTCGCCCATACTATTGAAAAAGAGGTTGCATATCTGACAAAATTCTGTGAGAATCTTTTCATAAACGGCTTTTTCTCCTGCACAGGGAAGAACTACATGATTCTTGATTTCGTATTTTTCACCGGCAAATTCCCGGAACTTACGTGTCAGCACCGTTTTGGCATTAAGCTCCCACAGAACTTCTTTATTGTATATATCCTGATTGTGCTTTTCGATGCCGAAGACGGTTACTTTACCGGGGCAAAAGCAGGATTTGAACAGCGAGGCTCCGCCATATGCGGGGAACGGCTCGCCGTAAAATTCGTTGGGTGCGTCTGCTATTTCGTGTGTTTCCCGATCTTGGTGATAGACTTTGGGACACCAGCACATCATATTCACCGAATTGTTATAGAGCAACGATAGCTGGCTGTACTGTTCGGCTACGTTGTTGCGTGTGGTTGTACCCGTTGCCAGTATTTTGTACGAGCAACGACGAAACAGATTGAGCGTATTGCGTGTACGTTGCGAGGTGTCGTTGGTCAGTTCGTCCGATTCGTCGAAGATTAAACATAGTTTGTTGGAGTGGCTCTTTACGAATCGTTTGAGCCAATATTTCAGTTTCCCGAGCATGGAAACCGAAATGACGATAAACTCTCCCGGTCGGATATTTTCCAGATGCCGGGGCTGCGTAATGCGGGTATATCGTTTTTTCTGCCGAGTCAGAAACGGCTCCCAGGTCATTTCGATCGCCAGCGCCGGAGCTACGACGATGGTGTTGTGTACACGCTTGAGGGACCGGATGTATTTGGCGAAGTGGTATGCTACGGCTGTCTTGCCCGACCCCTGCTGCCAGTTGAGCAGGTTGAAGCGTTTCTGGAAAAGCCAGTTCATATCGTGCCGTTGCAGGTCGGTAAACCGGCACCGCTTGCCGTCCTTGTTTACGAACGACAAGCCCTCGATATATTCAGTCAGACGACCATCCTGCGGCATCTGAAAATAAGGAATGCTTTGTCGCAGATATTCCCGGTGTTTTCGCCCGATCACTCGCCGCGCCGCGCGATACTGCTTTTCGATGTCGGGTGTCCGCCACGCTCCGGCATCGGGCAGACCGCCGTTATTGATTGTAAGTTTATAAATGGGCACTTCCCGGACAGCGATGTCGTCGAGAAGGTGCGGGGCGTATGCTTTCAGCTTGTAAGAGTAATTGGTTTTCACCAGTGCGACTTTTCGCTGCGGCACGAAGTGTTGCTCCCGGACGTATCGTCGCAATATGGCCAGCACTTTCGCATAGGTGAGCTTCGAGCGCTGGTACTCTTCATATTGCGTTTTCGACGCATTCTCGGGCGGGGTCTGGCTGCGGAATTTCGATACGAGTGCTATGGCCTGTTCGTATTTCGGCCGCAGGTGCGGATGGGTCTTGATTTCATACAGATACTTCGTCATCGTGTATTCGAATGCTTGCTCTTCTTCGAGTTCTATGCGGTTTGTTTCCTGTCGTAATTTCAGTTTCAGGGAACATTTGATTTCCCGGAAGCGTGCGATCCGCTCGCGGAGCTGTTCCTGCGTAATAAATTCGTCCTCCCGATACGGGCGGCTTTCGATATGTGCGGATTCCCGGGAGAATACCACCAGCTTGGTCGCAAACTCCGCGACGCCGAGATCTTCGAAAGTATCCTGCGGCAGCTTCGTCTGTCCGAGAAATGAAAAACAGTTGTCGATGTAGCGTATCTGGGATTTGTCCCAAAATTCGTTTTGCAGGAAGGAATACGGCACGATGCACAGGAGCAGACCTGCGGGTTTCAATACGCTATATGCTTTCCGGAAATAGTAGAACTGCGAAGAATCGTTGCCGAATTTCAGATTGAAAGGCGGATTTCCGAGCAGCAGATCGAACAGCATGGCAGGCTCGTACTGTTGCATGTCCTGCACGGAAATATGCGCTTCTGGATATAGATAACCTGCAACTTTTACTGCACGAGGATCTATGTCGAAGCCGTAAGCGTTGTGTAGGTTAGGCAGGAAATTGAAGAAGTTGCCCATTCCGCAGCCCATATCGAGAACGGTTTCCGTCGGGTCCGAAGCCGCAAGCGATACGATCTGGCGGCAAAGGGCGTGGGGCGTGAAAAACTGTCCCTGCTCGAACTCCCGTTTGGCGCAGGCATATTCGTGGTAATTGGCAAACTGGTCGGGATTGAGGTCGTGCAACCCGCCCACACCCGTGTAACAGTTGTAAATGGTTTGCCGGGGAATTCTGTTTTCGCCGGATTCGATGTCGGCGAGGATTTTTTCGTTGATTTCCGCACGCCTGGCCTGCGGAATTGATTGTGGAATTATTTCATACATGGTCAATAAAACAAAAAGGCCATACACGACTTGGGTGTATGGCTCGAAAATTTATGATAATGAAATTATGGCAGTTCGATGATGAACTCCGCAAGAGTATGGACTTGACAGTAAAAACAGGAAGAGCAGCTAAGGCTGCTCTTCTTTCCTACGATCATATATGACAATACCGACTCTTCGGATATGCTCTATTAAATCCGGACTATCCAAATCTTTGTAAAGCGATATGTCGAACAGATACGGCAATAATAAATCATCAATAGTAAGTATGACCCGATAAAGATCCATAAATTCCAACTTGTCTCCGGACAAAACGATATCTACATCGGAAAAAGGTTTGTAATTGCCTTTGGCTCTGGAGCCATATAGTATGACTTGTTCGATATTCTCTTCGCAAGAAAACACATGATGCAGTTTTTTTAACGCATCTTCTGACAATCCGTATTTCATTGCTCGAAAAGATTGATTCCCGGCTCTAAAAGAGAATTCATTTTTCTCTCGAACTCCACGAATAGAGGAAAATAGATTTCGGAAATATTAGCGGTTATTTTATCTGCCGATTCGTCATTGTAGGTATGCGATGTAAGGTTTCGGTCTACGATTGAATGCATCCACCTCTCATCGGTTATAATTCCTATTTGCAGGGCTTGGCGAATGGCATCCCGCGATCCGCGAATATCGTGATAACCCTGATATTCCTCGTAATCTTTCATCACCTTCCATGCCATTTCGTGTGTATATTCGAAACGTTGTATAAGTCCCTCTTGCAACAGTTCATCTATATCGTGCCCCATGTGCGACTCTTCGGTCACTATTTCAACGGCTGCTGCGAGTTTCCGCAGCGCTTTACGATAATTTGAAAACCGTTGTTGCCAACGTATATCTTGCTGTTCCATGTTGTCGTATTTTACGCTTGTTTTGCAAATATAACAAATTTTCACGCTTTGGAAACAATACTCATAGGATATGAACTATTTATGATTTCCGTATCGTTCCGAGCTTCAGAGCCACGAAACAATCCAGCGCTTCCCTCGCCGATGGGAAGCGTATGTCGATACGACCATTCTTATAAAATTTGATCTCGCAGCCTTTCGAGTTCTGGATTTGATACCAAATACTTGTATCAACTTCGTGCGACCGTAATCCTACAATATCGTTGCTACTTCCCGTCAGCAACCCGCTGCGGTGCATGATGACAGCGGTACAAATGTCGGATACGATTTTTTCTTTTCCATATGCTATCGAACATCTGGGAGTAGAACTTTTCATCCAAAAGTCATCGAAAAGATAGGTTACGGGAAATACGACCGTCGCTCCTTTCAAAGCCGGAGGATAATATTTGAGGTCTTGCAACAGTCGTTCGATAATCTCCTGTTCCGCTTTAGCCTGAAAACTTTTACCGTCCAAATAGTCGAGAACGTGTCGGAGGCAATTCTCGTAATACGGTCTGAAGTCGATGCGGAGCGTATCGGAACCGAGGTTGAAAGACGGAATTGTGAGGTTGTATTTACGATTGAAATAATCGGTAATCATCGTGCAGAGTCGCCTGCAAGCAGCATCGTGCAAATATACGATTTTGTCGATACTCTCGAACGGCAGAAACAAGAACTGATCGAAAGGTGTTCGTTTCGTCTTATCTTGCGGCAACTTATAGGTCGCCTTGCTGTCGGGAAGGAAATCGACGGAATAATCCTGCAACAACAGTGCTTCGAAGCGCAGCTCGTCGTATTTTTTGCCCAAGGCATCGTGAACGTTGTCGAACTGGGTCTGTAACTGGCGGCAAAAGTCCGTGTCTTCTTCAGGAATAAGCGTTTGTCGATCTGCGGGAATTTCATCGAATATTGCAAGCAAATTCTGATTCTGACCGGTCTTTGGATAAGGTTTGTTTTCCATTTCGATAAATAGTTAAGTAATGTTGTTTATAATAGGAATTTTACAAGTACAGGTTTTTATGATGCGCTACCCACTCTAATCGTCATAGGGACGTCCTGTTTCGATATAGCGTTTTATGTCGATATTTCAGGTGTAGTCCGAGAATGTCCCAACCCGCTTTTCGAGCAGGTGCCGACAAATCACTATATTTGTATATCCCGATTCAGCCGGACAGTTGTTTTCGGGTTACGACACGAATGGTTTTTTTCTACATTGTGGAACCGGTTGTAAAAAGGAGGTGAGAAAGTGCGGTCGATCGACCGCACTTGTCTTCTCTATGCAAGTCTCAGGTGTGTGTTTGCCAGAGGTCGTCGTGATTGAACGTGACGGCACAGGACTGGTCGGGCGAGCCGTGGTACAGCAGGCCGCCGTTCATAATGAGCTGCCCGTCCGGGCCGTACAGACTGAATCCGAAAGAATATGGGGCGAAATCGCCGTAAAGATGCACCGTGCATCCGTCATGCTCCCAACTTTCGAGCCTTGCAAGACACTCCTGCAAGGACTTGTCGCCGAGCGTCGCGGCGTATTCCTGCGCTTCGCAAAGCCGTTCTTGGCATTTGATTATCATATTGTTGATGTTGTGTAATTAAACAAAATGTCCGCTCCCGAAAATTCGGGAGCGGACCGGTTATTGTGAACGATTTGTAATTTGGAGAGGTCGGACAGTTATTCGGCAGGTCCGGTTATGCTGTTCGACGATATCCGTAAAGATTTTGATTATCCCGTACAGTCGCTAATACAAGCATCCGAACATCCATCGAGGAATATCCGTTTAATTTGCAATGGTAGATTTAAGGTCGTTTCAAGTACAAATACAACAAAACACTTTTGTAAAAGCGAATTTCACTTATATCTTCACCTTTTCAAAAGTGTCGTTGGCTTCGGCGGTCCTTTATTTGTCAGTTTTCTCATATTCGATGCTGTTTATAATGCGCGGGCCATCAGCTCTCCGGATATCTCTTGCAACTCCCGGCTGCGTGCGGGAGCCAGCTCCCGAGCACAAGCTGTAATCGCCTGGGTGAGTTTCCAGAGCGTCGCACCGCCTGAAAGTCCGTCGTCGGGATTATTAGCCATCAAGAGTTTCTGTACGCCTTCGCCCTCCGTTTTCTGAAGCCGCCCTCCCTTGACCAGTTTCTTCAATTCCGCCTCGAAATCCACCTCAGCTTCCGAGGCGGCCTGTATCTCCAGCGATTTTTGCCGAAGGTTATTCGGGTCATAAAGATTGCGGGTATAGTCGCCGATGGCCGATACCATCGTCGCGGTATCGAGACGATACGTTCTATCGGAAAGTATCTGACTCTCCGAGAGGCGTGCTCCCAGATGAATCTGTTTCATCACGCTCTCGCGCACCATACCGTTCAGACACACGCCGTTCAGGAGGAACGTTCGCATCTCCACGGCACCGTCCCCGTAGTCGGACGTCGAGAAGCGTGCGCCCATGTATATGGCTACTGTTCCGTTCCGCTGCGTAGGGATACAGATCGGTTCCGGCATGATGGTTTCCACGTATATCTTGGTGTCGGTCATCAGTGCGTCGCACGGCACGCCGCCCTGAGCCGTTGCCGCCGAGAGGAAAGCCGTGACCAGCTCCACGCTGTTCAGACGGCGGTAGCTGTCCGACAGTACGCCGCGTACCTGATCGTCCACCGTCCGCACCAGCAGCCGGCTGCGCTCTGTCCACGATGAGTGCTGGTTGAGTATCTCTGCCGCGAGCCTGCGCTGCCAGGCGGCGCCTTCGGAGAGTTCCCGCAAATATTTGGCGGGTACGGCGACTTTCTCGGCCAACTGACCCACGGCATTGCGATGCAGCCCGTATTTACGGCCGGCCATATTCATAATGAGCTTGTTGCCGTCTTCGAGAAATATTACATCGGGAGCGGCTTGTGTGCGGTTGGCCGCACCTATCGACGCCAGGTAGTCGTTCGCCGTGCCCGCCTCCTGCATAAGTCGCTGCATGGTTTGCCGAAACAACGGCTGGTTGTTGTCGATCATCCGGTGTACACGTTTGCGTGCCACCTCGTTAAGTCCTTGTTGTAATGTTGTCTTTTCCATAATTTGACCGTGTAGGTTTAACCTTTGGTGACTTTAGCGGCGAAAGAACTTTTTCTTTCGTTGTTCACCGATTTCTTCCTCTTGTTCCGGAATATCCGATTCGTCGAATCCGTATCCTGGTTCCGGTATCGGTGTATTGAATGAATGTTCAGCCTGGTCGCGCAGATGTTCTTCCCGAGTCCAATATTCCCGGGTCCAGTCTTCGCCGTTGATGTCTATATTCCATCCTGGGTTCATAATGATGACTTTTAAGATTCAACAATTATTGATATGCCATTTTCACCGACGGGTTCGTCTTCCCGGCGTGTGATACGGTTACGGGCGCATGGAGAACGGACGGGCTGCGAAAGCATAGCGCAGGACAAGGCTTCGGGCATAAAAAAACAGCACTCTTGCGGTGCTGTTTTTTTGCCCGAACCGTCAGGCTTGGCCTTGTCCCTGCGCGGGCCGTCCGTTACCTTTGCTGCCCGGACCGGAGAACACGCCGGAAGACGAACGGACTCCCTCAGCTCTTTCCGCCTGCCATTTATCCGGATTTTTCGGCCGTATCTATCATACTTTACGCCCCAAGCCCTTAGTTTCTCTTACTGCATCGGGAATATGCAACGATACGCCATCCTCCAAATAATTTCGCTGCGACCGCCTGATATCCGGATATTCTTCCGCCAGAATCGTTCGGGCCTTTTCCCGGGCCTGCATCTGCAACTGCTCCAGGGATGACCGGTCATTGCAATCGGCTATGTTCTCTTCCAGGTCTTTGAAATCGGTTTTATGTGGAAAGATGTATCGCCATTCCGGTGAAAGCCTCTGCGTCGGATAGCCTTCTCGGGAGATGTGGTCCAGCAAAGCTATTTCGAACGCCCGCATGTCGACATTCAGAGAGATGTCTTCGCCCATACAGAAGCGGGTATAACACTCGCTCGTGGGATGCAGGTCATACTCTTTTACGAGGAATCCCTCTTTCAGAATGTCGCTGTTAAGAAAAGCGTGAGCCGGGATATCCGTCAATTTGAAATTACGGCTGTAGTGATTGAAATTGAAGTTCAGAGCCGGAATGTGTTTCATCAGCACGGAGGTATCGAAAAAGGAATGCAGATCGTACAGACGGAGTGTTTCGGTCTGGATTTCCCGGTCGAAGAAGTGGTCGGCGATGTGCTGGTGCAAGCTCCGGTATGCGTCGCAGCCCACCGTTTCGCTCATGTCGTAAAGCAAAACGCGGTTGGGAGCCAGTTCCACGGCACGGACTGAAGGGAACGACCGGGGTTCCGTTTCCCCGAGGGCCAGTTGCCGGTCGCTGCCTTCCGCAGAAAGCGGGTCTATTCCGCTGCGGCGGCAGAGCGCGGCATTGCGCAGGGCAACGACGTTGGTGGGACGCAGGTCCGCCAACGTGTCGAGATGACGTAGCCGATGATGGTAATCGCTGTGGTCGCGCCCGGTTTCGAGTGTCGGGAGCAGGCCGCCATCGGGAATGATATATCGGAAAACCCAGTCGTCGGGTACCGGAGCATCCGTCTGCAGGGAAGCGTCCAGCAAACTGTCGATGAATCGCCGGAAGTCGTCTTCGCCGGTCCGGTCGCGGATGATGCGTACGCAGTCCGTCTTGCCGTCAGGGGCAACGCACAGAAAAAGGGTCGCCGGTTTAGTGTTTTCGCGCATCGTTTATCGTCTTATTTTGCAAGTTATATCGGGCTGCTCTCCGGGAAACTGTTTGCGGTCCACGCACAATGCGGTCTGTTGCCCAAACCGAGGACGTGTCATGTGGGTAATATGCTTCCAGAGCTGCCCTACGGTCATCTCTGAGAGAGGTTGTACGGCTCTTTGGCCCGGCTGGGTGCGTCGTCGGAAAATATCGTAGTTCACCGCATTGGCTGTCATGTCGAATTCCTGTAAGATGCGTCCCTGGCCGAGGATGTGCGCATCGGCATAAAGCTGTGCCTGAGGGTCATGTTCCTGTACGGACAGCCGGTCCACCATCTCTGCCACGCGGTCCGGGACGGCTATGATTTCCCAATAACGCAGAGGGCCGCCCGGTTGTGCGGGATTATAGAAGTTCAGCTCCAGGCGGTGTTCGTACTCCCGTCGCTGCCGCTGTCCCTCGGTCGTTCTGGAAAAGAGCATCACTCCCTGCCGGGATTCCAATGCATCGTAGGAGCGGTATTCGGGGATAACGGCATTCTGGCGCGGGTAACTCCTCGCCATCTCCTCTTCGAGAGCGGGATAATCCGGCCGGGCCATCAAAAGGGTCCGCTCGGCGGCAGGAGTCAGGGGTACGATGTCCTGTTCGATACAGAAAAGCACGTCCCGCACATTGGCGGTATAGCGGCATTCCCCACCGCTGCGGCGTATGGTGTCGAGTACCCGGTCGAAGAATCCGTGTCGGCCGGCTTCCCGCAAGTCGGGTACATCCCCGCCGTCATGGAAATGTACGTAAGACACCCATACATTCGGGTTGTGACCTTCCCGAATAATATGTTCCGCATCGTCGTGCAGGTAGCGCAGGAATCCGTCGGTCCCGTTGTTCGAACGTGTTGCGTGCAGGACGTTTTTGTAGCTGTCATAAGTCAGATACAGGTCGGAGTGTTCCCTTGTTTTCATACGCTTCTATTTGCCGATATCCGTACAGTCGTCGGAGGGGTGCCAGGGTTCTATGTCGATGCCATTGTCTGCCTGGGGAGGACAGATAACTTCCGTTTCCGTCTGCTCGGAGAGCGTGCAGCCGCTCATCGCTACAAGCAGAGCTGCCGCCAATAACAACTTTTTCATATGCTTTAACGGTTTTTGATCAGTTCGCTCAGTTCTGGGTCCAGGGCGGCCCGGTAAGAGAGGTCTTCGTTCAAGGCGCAGGCCGCATCGAATGCCTGGAGTGACTGTGTGGGTTTTCCCTGCCGGGCATAAGCGATGGCCCGCAGGTAACATACACGGGCATCATCATCGCTCAGCGAAAGCAGCAGTTCGAGAGCCTGTGCATTGCGGTTGACCGACAACAGACAGATGGCCGTGTTGATGTCTGCATACGGAGCCAGGATGCCGAGTGCCGCGTCATACTGCCGCTGCTGCATCAACCCGACACCTTCGGCATAGAGACTGTCGGGCCGGGTTGTCACGAGCGTATCCTGCACCATGTCGGTACGATGCAGCCGGTAGTCGATGTGTACGGCCCGCAACCGGGGGTACAGCATTCGCTGCATATAGGCATACTCCTCCGGGAAACATGCCGCAATGCGTGTTTCTCGCAGGTCGGGGTCCTGTTCCTGTTCGATAAGCATTTCTATTTCCTGCTTGTGGACGATGTTGTCGTCCTGACGGATAAGTGCTGCAAGTGTTTCCCAGTCTTCGCCGATGCCGCCGGTCCGTATCAGCGTATCGAGGGGCAGTGAGGGAAACCAGGCGGCGAGCCTGTGTTGCAGGTTCCAGGCCCTTTCCCTGGAGAGTCGTTCGTTTAGTCGGACGGGACCTTCGGGAGATGCACCCGCCCGAAGTACGATGCTGTCCACGGCGTATTCGCGGCGGTCGAAGATTTTTTCCATCAGTTGTGCTATCAGAGACAGTTGGACTTCGTTGTTTTCCAGTGTATCGACAATGCAGGATTCTCCGGCTCGGAATGCCAGTCTTTTCCGGTCGCTGACACGGATATGTTTTTCGATGATGCGTTCCACATAACGGGTCGTGGTATCGGCGAAGAAAAGCATCGAAGAGATGTTGTAACGCAGCGTATCGGAGGGCGGCAAGGGATAAACACTGCCGTCCAGCCCTCGGATTTCGCCTTCGAGGGTGACGAGCAGTCGGCGACCGGCTTCCGCCGCAGGAATGCGCTGTACATAACGCAGCGAGATATCTTGTCCGGCTCGGGTTACGGAATCCGCACGCACTCCCTCGGGCAGCGGATATCGTACAAAGCGCCGGAAACCCCGTGCGGCATGCACCGAGTCGGGCCGGAAGCGTTCCAGATAACGGACGTATTGCCAGTAGTCGCGCCTCTGTACCCGGTCGAACAACGTACCCCGCAGGGAAATCTCCTCCAGAGGTATCCGCTCCTGCTCACGATGCAAAACGGGGCGGAGGACGATACTGCGGCAATTACTCTGCAGGATGCGCGGGAGGGTTACCAAAAAATCGATTTCAATATGTCCGCAGCGTTCAGGAACGGTACGTGAGGGAGCTACGACAGTCACGGCATCGAGCCAGATATTGTAGGTTTCCTCGCCGTTCTCATAAGTTACTTCGACGGGAATAAGGTCGAACTCCGTGTTCGTGCGTATTCGGCGGACCGTATCGGCAGGGGGCGCTACAGCCCGCAGGGGGCGGGGCGTATGACTCAGCAGCGCCTGGGCATCACGGCGGGCCAGGCGTCCCGAGGTACTGCAACTGCACGCAGCACCTGCGGCCAGCAGCAGGAAAATATACATTGCGATTCGCATGGAACTTATGTCGTTTTACGGGTCGAAACACGGAAGGTATCGCTGAACCCCCGGGTGTCGGTCAGGGTGAAGTCGAAGTAGTTGTTGGTCGTTTCGTATTGGGTCGTTCCGTCGGAGTTGATGAAGCGGATTTCGACGGAACTGCCTCCGTTGTTTCGGTGAACCTCGATGCGTTCACCCTCCTTCCAGGTTCGGTAGGCATTGCCGAAGGTCCTGTACTGCATTTCCCATTTGGGATAATATGTTCCTGTCGAAGTCCGCTTGAAAGAGAGCGAGAGTACGTTGTCCGGATCGCAATGCTCGGTGACAATGACCAGAACGCCTTGCGCGGTGCCGTTCTGCCAGCGGAAGGTATTGAGATATTCTTTGTCGCCGGCCTTGGTTCCCCAGAAGGTGTACTCCGTTTTGGCGATACGGTAATCGTCGGGATTCGTTCCGAGGATGGTCACGTTGTAGGTGTATGCGGTATTGCGGCGTACATTGAAATCGGAAGTATCGTTCTGTCCGATGTATATGTTGTATTCATAGAATGCCTGATTCAGGCAAATGCGAATATTGACATAAGTAGCCATGCGGGGTGCCTTCCGGTAATTGCGGTCTTCGGGAAGAGTAATTGCGGGAACTGTTCCCTGAAGGTTTTCCAACTGATAGTAAGTGAGGGTATGACGCCTTTTCTTGGAAGTCAGCTTTTCGTACGGGAAGTCGAACTGCCCTTGAGTCGAAAGCAAGCGGTTGTCGGCCCACAGGGAGGAGCGCAGCGGAAGATTGTAGGGGATCATCGACACGATATAGGCGTCCGAGGAGAGTGACGACGAGATGGAAGCTGTGAAAGTAATCTTGCAAAAGGGCCTTGTCAGGCGTAATTCCAGGGATGAGAGCGCCTGCGAAACGGCAAACTCCTCTCTGGTGACGGCATACTCCAGACCGCCGGTCGGAAATCGGTCCGCAAAAGAGGCGGTAACCGTGAGGGCCTGAAGCTGCTCTTCGGTCAAAAGCCCCAAATCGCTGCCGAAGTTTCCGAGCGCATAGATGCGGTATGTACCGTAAGGCAGTTCGAGGCGGGGTTGCATGTCGGTATTCTCATAATAGGCGTGTTTGCGGTAGTCGAGCGCATCGTTGAAAATATAGATATTGACATTATCGGGGCGTCCGTTGATGACCCTCATGGTTCCATCCGGTAGATTCCAGGGCTGCCCGCTCTCTCCGAAGGTGAGATCGACTTCGCCGTAACGGGCTGCAGGTGTCGGAACAATGTCTCCGGTTGCCTCCCTTTGACAGGAAGAGATACCCAGGAAGAGGACGAGAAAGATGCTGATGATGAAGTTCATGATTGCGTGAAGATTGAGTTAAAACAGGTAAGAAAAAGTGAGGGCGCACTTGGAGGGGCCGAAGACCCAGCGCCGGTGATGGCGGATATATTCGGGTTCCGAATCGGGCGTGAAGCGTCGTTTTTCGCTCTCACGCATATGATAGATTCCAATGCCGCCCTCCAGCGTCATGTTCCAGCGTGCCGAGAGCGGCCAGCAGTAACCGTAGGAGATCCCGGCTCCCGAAAGCCATCCTTTGTGGCGGTGCGAGGCATTCCACACGTTGTACGACGCCAAAGCCGCGTGCATCGCCAGAAAATGTCCGGCATACTCCTCGAAAAACCAGTAGCGCACCCCGGGTTGCAGAGCGGCGGCAGTCAGGCCCAGTCTTTCGGTGCTGACAGGATTTGCGAGCAGGGCGAGTTCCACGGACCAATGCGGTGCGACAGCGGCCTCCAACGTAACATTCAGGGTTCCGGAAGCCAGCATCGGGGCGTTGATGCCTACGCTGAAATATTGAGCCGAAGCACGCGGAGCCGAAAAGCAGACTGCGGCCATACACAGTAAAAACAATAGTTTGCGGTTCATGTCGCGGATTCATATAGAGGACAGAGCGGAGTGATAGCCTCCTCTCTGTCCGTTTCACTTGTCGGGATTAAATGCCGATATTGATGTTTTGAGTGACGGGGGTTTCCCACGGAGCGACCGTAATGGAAGCCGTCACATCCTGTCCGGTCAGACCGGTCAGACCAATCGCCACCCGGTAATATCCGTTACGTGCGAGCTGTCCGTTGCCGGCGGTGCCGGATAGTTCGACTTCATACGAGATAGGGACCTGGTCGGAAGTCGTCGAGGTCTTGCCGTCACGGTCATACACCCCGTCGAGCGTCAGCAGGACGCGGCTGCCTGAGGCGAGAGCCGCGTTCTCGAAGCAGTAGAACAGGGCGTTGAACCGACCGCTCGTCTCACCCGGGGTTTGGGTATGCGTAAAAGTCATGGCTCCGGTTTTAGGCGTTCCTCCGAAATAGGGAGTCTGCATCGCCGAACGGGAAAGTTTGACCGAGGTAATCCGGACCGTTCCCGGATACTTGTCGGCAAAGGCAGGAGACAGGGAGGCTTGAACGGCTACTTTGGCTACGTCGCGCCGCAAAGTAATGGCCACTTCGGTTGTCGTACCTGCTGCGCCGATGCTTTTCGTCGCTGTGCCGGACATCAGAAATCCACCGCTGCGCAGCGCCTTGCTCGAGACATTGGCGAAAGTGCCGTTGTAGCTGCCCGGAGTCTCTTCCGTCAAGGCGAGCAGGGCTGTTTTGGTCGTAATGTTTTCATCGACGGCAGCATTCGCCAGCGCATAGAATTCGATACTCTTACCGGCTGTCGAACGCGGCAGGGCGAACGTAGAGCGTCTGGATGAAAGTTCCGCCGATGTGAAATTGCGGCGCACGACCAGAGCACCCTCCTCAAAACAGAATACGGTAAGTGAGGAAAGCGATTGCTCCCACGCTTCGGTCGTGGTGGTATTGTCGAAGAAAGCACGTGTGAAGTCGGCATTCTCTTCGGCGACGAAGGTGATGGATGCTTGAGGCAGGTCGGTGGCGGCCGGAGTGAAGGTCTGTGTCTCCTCTTTGGCACAGGAGGCAAGAAGTGCCGCGCTTGCTGCGGCCCAGATAAGATGTTTTTTCATGGTTGTAAAATGTTTGAAATGGTTAATGAATATGGGTTTTCAAGTGTCAGGGATTTCGAGGTCTGCCGCGAAGCCGCACGAAAAGTCCATGCTGGCTGACATATTCCTGCAGGAACTCCCGCAGCCGAGCCACGAGCGTTCCGTATTCCCGTCGTTGCAGAATGCCGTCGTCGAGGTTGAACGAACCGAACACGGGAGCACAGATGTCGCAAAGCTGAAGCGCCAGCGGCCGCAGTTGGTATTCAGGAATTTGCGGATAATCCGTGGCTAGAATATCCCGCAACAAGTCGTAGCGCGAGAATATCAGCCCTTCGTACAGTACGGCATCGGCACGGGCAGTGGCTTTCAGTGGCGAAAAACCCTGGGCAAGCGTCGTCCGATAGACGGCGTATGCCCGATTGCTGCGGGTTGCGACCAGCTCCCGGGCACCGGTGAGTTGCGGATGGCGTTCTGCAAGGAACTCCTCCAGCCTGCGGCGGTAATAATCCGCAGTGATCTCGCCTGAGCCTGTCATGGCGGCTTATCTCCTGTGACCCCGGCTCTGCGACTGCTCCGGAATATCGTTGTCTACATGCATGTCATTTTCGCTCTGCACCGGGGCACCGGCAGCCTGTTTCCCGGCCTGCTGTTGGCTCTGCGCCTGTGCCTGTGCCTTCTCCTGTTCCATACGGCGCAGACTTACATAAGTTACACCGTTGGTATTCCGGTCAATGCAGATATCGCGCTTGAGCGGCATTCCATTACGGTCCGTAAGGCCCTTGCCGCTGATAGGCTCGTAGGCCAGGAGCATTCTCATGCGGGTGTCGTCCAACTGTCGAGCAAGGTAATCGGGAACATACGGGCGCTGATAGTGATGACCGGTCGTTCTGTAATCCCGTGTGTGGGTATCGTATTGGACATCGCAGGAGAACGTGTTGTCATTGCCGTAATAGTGGCAGTTGTCCAAATGTACCTTCCGACCGCGCTTATACTCCTCCTGCTGTTCTTCGCTCATGCGGGCGTTGAAGACGTATTCGGGGGCCTGAATCTCACGGCAGGGAATAAAGGTCATACGGTTGGTTGTGCGGTTGAAACCGGCTACGCAATACTCTCCATCGTGACGAATGGGACGTTCAAGCGTTTTCCCGGCAGCCAATGCCTTCTTATCTTCCGCACTCAACTCGATGCTGAGCGTGGCGTCTTGCTCGAATTCCGGAATCGCAAGCGGGCTTTGCAGCTCGAAACCGATTTCATTGTATTCATTCTTGACGGCCTTGATAGCATACAGCCCATCCATTTGTATCTGCTCGTTCAGTTTGGATTTGAGAGGATAGAGTTTCTGCGGCTCTTTACCCAGTTCCATCTCCTTGAAAATACCGTCCTGCTCCATCTGTTTGACATCGAACCCTGCTGCCGCCAGTTCTGCCTTGGGCATACGGCATTCATCGAAGATGATCTTTTCGAGGTTTTGCGTATAGGTGCGGTATTTTTTCGCGGTCTCCAGCAAAACTTCGTTTTTGGGGTCCTCATGCAATTTACGAAGGTCTGCAGCTACAGCACCTACCTTGTCGAACGAAACGATATACAGTTCGGGCATTTTGGCAGGATCCTGCATCTGGGCCCGCATGTTTTTGAAGAAATTGGCGATGAACAGGCTGTCGCGCTTTTGATAAAAGGCCGGCTGATTCTTCGTCGTCGGGTCGGTCGTAACAATTTCCTGATTTCCCTTGTTGTCCTGTATCAGGTTGCTGACCGCTTTGACACTGCCGTCTTCGGGGTAACGCAGCAGAATGGTCTCCTTGTCCGGGTCGGGATGGACCGGCATCGGACGTTCCGAGGCTGTCGAATTCGTTTTTTCTTGTTTTGCCATAATAGTAAAATTTTAATGGTTGGTATGTCTTTGCAGTGCGAATGTATGACATTGATTTGATGCGCGATACAGATGTCGCTTTCCTGGCCCTGACAGGCACCGTGGGGCACGTTCGAGCACTCGTGATACGGGGATTACCGGGAGGCAGTCCCTTTTTTCGGTTCAGGAATCAGATGACGAAGCGCGGGGTCGGTTTTGATACGCTCCATTTCGTCCTTGATGATTTGATTCACCTCGACACGGATGCGGTCGTAGTTCTCCTCGATCTGACGCTCCATGCAATCCTCCCCGTTCTCGTCCTCGAAGAAGGAGATTTGCGGTATGGGAACGTAGGATTTCTCTTCGCGGGCGACGGCGGCGGTATCGACGACAATCTTGGCGTGAAAAACCTTCTGCTCGATCTCCTCGCCGAAGTTATCCGCGACGGCTCCGGCGAACATGCCCTGCGAGAGGTTGCTGATTTTGGCGGCCGGAATGAGCGAATCGAGCTGCGTACTGTACGAGGTGGACTGCTGTTCGGGAGAGATGGAGAGGGATTCGCGGCACTGGACGTTCTTGCCGAAGCGCTCGGAGAGGATGCGAGCCGTATCGCCCATGACCTGACCGCTGAAGATGTTGCCGACCGTATTCTCGATGACTTTGGCCTCCTTCTCTCCGTAGTCGCGTTCGAGCTGCGAAAAATCTTGGAAACCCAGACACACGGCGACCTTGTTCGAGCGGGCCGTAGCAATCAGGTTGTCCAGGCCACGGAAATAAATGGTGGGAAGCTCGTCGATGATGATGGACGACTTGAGTTTGCCCTTCTGGTTGATGAGACGCACGATGCGGGAGTTGTACAGCCCCAGGGCGGCTCCGTAGATGCTTTGCCGGTCGGGGTTGTTGCCGATGCAGAGGATCTTCGGCTCGTCGGGATTGTTGATGTCGAGCGTGAAGTCTTCGCCGCTCATGACCCAGTACAGTTGCGGCGAGATAAGACGCGAAAGAGGTATCTTGGCCGAAGCGATCTGACCCTGCAACTGGTCTTGGGCGCCGGACTTCCAGGCGTCCATAAAGGGCGAGAGGTAGTTCTCCAACGACGGATAGGACGTAAGGATGATGAACAGGTCCGAGTAGCGTTTGTTCAGCAGCTCGATGGCGTGCGGGAACGTACAGTAGCGGCCGTCCTTGTAGATTTTGAGAAACCAGATGATTGCCGCAAGCAGGATAATCGGCGAATCGACGAAGAAATCGCCCTGTTTCTCGATCCACGTCTTATTGAGGTTAAGCATGATTGTGTAGGCCGACTCGTAGGCGTCCGAGATGTCGGTCATGAATTTCGCGGCGATGGGATTGCAACGATGCGAGCGGCGCGGGTCGTCGAAGTTGATGACGTAGAATTTGGGCTGTACGTTATAGCTGTGCCGATGTCGGCGCAGATGGTTGTAGGCGATGAGCGAGAGGTCGGGAAACTTGTAGTCGTAAACGTACATGGCGAAGCCTTTCTCGATTTGCTGCTTGATATACTGATTGACTACGGCGTAGCTTTTACCCGAACCGGGAGTGCCCAAGACTATGCTCGCCCGGAAGGGATTGACCACATTGACCCAGCCCGGACGCCACTGTTTACGATAATAGTAGCTGGTGGCCAGATTTACAGAATATTCGTTCTCGATAAGGCGGGTTTCCTGCAAGAAGCTCTCGTTCTCGACATTGAACGGGTCGTCGGGAGGCGCCCCGATAAGCAGTCGTCCGGTCCAGACACCGGCGGTAAGCAGGCAGATGTAACCCGCACAGACGCATACGCTATAACCCAGGCAGAGAACGGCGGGATTGCCGGCTGTGTGCAGCAGCGGCGTACTGCCCAGATAAAGGACCGAACCTGCGAGTGCGCACGGCAGAATGCGGCGCCACGTCATCCGCTCACTACGGACACCGGTTGTGCCCAGGCAGGAAAGAGCCAGGAACAACACCGAGAACAATTTCGTGTAGAGCGGTGAAGAGAAAAGATAGGTAGTATGCTGGAAATTCGTAAGGATACGGTCCGCCAAGTCGAGCGTTCATCCCTGTTGGGCGAACCAGTCATGGCAATACCAATAGAGGTGGATGAGAACGAAAAGCAGACTGATGCCGCGCATGAATTGCATCGTCTGTCCCAAACCCCGCAAGTCGTCTTCCTGTTGCATGTTTTTTTCGGGCAAAGGTATCTTTCGGCAGAAAATTCGGGCATTGAATTGCGGATATGTCATCTTCAGGCACGCCGGGGCATCTTCTCTGTCAGGAAACAGGGCTGTCTGTACAGCCCTGGTCTTCGTTTACTCCTGACTGAGACGGAGCATGACCTCGTGCATACGGTCGAGCAGCGGCGTGAGACGTAGTTTGCGATTGATTGCGGCGTGGCGCAGCACATCGTAATTCGGCATTCGGACATTGAAAGTCGTCTCAAAGGCCCGAACGATGGTTTTCAGCTTGGCCGGACTGCCGCTTGCCGTAGTCAGGAAGCCGAGTTCATATAAGGGGGTAATCAATTCCACCAGGTCTGTCGCACAATAGTCCTTGCCCAGATATAGCGGGGAAACGGGCACAACTTCCGGCAGCGCGGAAAAGGCCGGATGTTCGATGCGCAGCTCCAGAATGTGCAGCTCGCAATCGACCAGATGCAAGGCTTTGTTACAATAAGTCGTCGCGCACTCCCCGCAGGCGATATGTTTCAAAAGCTCGGCATACGAGGCCAATTCAACCCGCAAATGAGACAATTCCCGCATGAGTCCCGGTGTACAGGGACTGTCGGTAAGTTTAGCCAAATGTTTGCAGAAAGTCCCGTAGTATGCTTTCCATACGTGCGGTGCAGAGAGAGTCATCCCTCCGGCAGATGCCTCTTCCAGCATCTTCAATAGTTCCCAGTTCTTCAAGTTCGATTTCATAGCAGTTTGGTTTTAATTTATAGATACCCTGGCATTGCCCGGGGTGAACTGACGTATGAAATATCCTGAAAGAGAAAAGGTTCCCGCAGACGTAAACGTGCACGAAAACCTTTGGAAAGAAAAACGAATGTCGACTGACAAGAATAATGCGCAGGTTGCCTTTCTTCTTGTCAAAAAAGCAGATATATGTCGATGAAAGGTGTATGCAGCCGGATAATCATTGATTCGTTTTTATAAATATAGTGATTTATAAACAGAATCCGATTGTATTCAACCGAGACACTGGTATTTTGTATGTATTTGCGTCCCTAATTATTCCTGGTATATGAACAGGGTTACGACTGATTCGAACAATTAGCTTGAAAACGAGCGTAATTTTAGTAATACGAAATGGAAGAAGTAGGTAGAAAGGAATAAATAATTGCGTCAATCCCTTCCGTAAGTGTATTTTGTTACACTTTTATTTGTAAATAAAGCCTTTTTGCATTAAGTTTGCATCTAAAGGGTATTATTTTGCACCTATGGACTATTCGATTATCAAGGAACGGCGCTTTTTGTTGGGGCTTACCCAGCAGGATTTGGCCGACTATACGGGGCTGAGCTTACGTATCGTCAAGAGTATCGAGGTGGGCAAAGGCAATCCTTCCGTTGCCACACTCTCGAAAATCGCCGACACACTCGGTTTGGAACTGCTATTACGAGTCAAGGAGGTCGTTAAATGAGAAAAGCAGAAATATACAACAACGGTATATTGGCCGGCGTACTGACGGAGACCGACGAGGGACGGTATTTGTTTCGTTACGATGATGCGTTTCTCGCTGACGAGCGGCAGACAGCTATCTCCCTTTCATTTCCGAAAAGGGAAAAAGAGTTCGAATCGGATACGCTGTTTCCGTTCTTCTATAACATGCTCGCCGAAGGAGCGAACAAAGCGTACCAATGTCGCACGCTCAAAATCGACGAGGAGGATGCCTTCGGACTCCTCATGGCAACGGCACATACCGACACCATCGGCGCCATAACTGTAAAGAAAATATGAAAGCATTGACGGTTTGTCCCGGCCATCTGGCCGAAGGATTCGATAGATATTGTCCGTCGTGTACGCGGCGGCTGTTCGACGGAAAGCGGGTCTCTCCATGTCTCGATTTCAATTACGATGCCGACAACGCAGATATGGCCGAGAACATCAACCAGCTTTCCGTATCGGGCGTACAGGAGAAATTGTCTGCTGTCATTGACAATGGCAGAATCGTTCTTACCCCTGTCGGTGAAAAAGGACACTATATTATCAAACCGGCACCGGTATACAAACACCTGCGCTTCCGCAATCAGATTCCGGCCAACGAGCACCTGACGATGCAAATCGCCCGGCAGGTATACAAAATTCCGACGGCGGAAAACGGTCTGGTCTTTTTTAAGAACGGCGAGGCAGCCTATATCACCAGACGATTCGATTATGACACTGACGGTAACAAGATCAAGCAGGAGGACTTTTCGTCGTTAGCGCATAAGACGAACGCAACGCATGGACGCAATTTCAAATATACAGGCAGCTACGAGGATGCCGCAACATTGCTTCGCAGCAATGTTGCGGCATGGCAAGTGCAGATGAGCCGATTCTTCGCACTCGTCGTCTTCAACTATCTATTTGCCAACGGTGATGCACATCTGAAGAACTTCTCGTTGCAACAGACTTCCGGTGGAGATTATCTGCTTGCACCAGCCTACGATTTGCTGAATACTTCGATTCATGTGGCGGACGAGGATTTCGCGCTGCAAGGCGGGTTGATTCCCGAAACGGAATATTCCGATGTCTATACGCGGACGGGGCATCCATGCAGAGCAGATTTCGAAACTTTCGGGCGACGGATCGGCGTGCTACCGAAGAAGATGATAGCGATTCTCGACTTGTTCACGCAGGAGCAACCGGAGGTTTATGCTTTGACCGACCGCTCGTTTCTCGACAAGAAGGTCAAAAGGATGTATGTAAAGTCGTATCAGGAACGATTAAGCCGTTTCTGTCGAAAATAGCTACTCATTACCACTTAAATAAATCTACATCAATCTCTCAAGAATGCCAGACGCATTTTGTGATTGCATACATACAGCAACTTGAACTTCCATTTTTCAGTTTGAGTAGAAACTCGACAAAGCTAATTTATAAAAAACCGGCACAAATATTCATTATTCATGATTATGCTGTAAAAGACTTCCATAATCCTTTATGTAACATAATACGTTCATTAGGATTGAAGCACATGTTTCTATTTCGATACTTAATATAAAAAAGGTTATTTGGTCCACTTAGATGTCCTATAGCACTGCACTCAAACAAAATATAAAAAATATTATCTAAATCTAATTGTGCTTGTAAAGGATTTTGTTCTGCATAAGCTCGAATGTCTCTTAATAAAAATTCCCGTTGCCTATATGATGATAGTAAATGGACAAATGCTTCTATCTGGTCATTTTCCAAATATCCGACTAGCTCGTCTCTTATTTCCGGAAGGAAATAATTCATTGAATATTTTTTAATCCCTTTTTCAATAGCTTGTATCGAAACTGTCGGTTCGTCGCAATATTCTTGAATCTTTTTGAGTAATTGCAAGAAATCTCGTGGTGTATGTCTTGTATATTCAAGTAAAGTTTGAATGGTTGGTTGATCTTCATATTTCGGAGGAAGTAACTCTTCAAAAAGATTATTCAATGACGGACACTCCAATTTCGCTCTAAGATTAGCCAATTTGATGAGATTACAACGTGAATAATCTGTCACGCTACTTTCATCAAACCAGTCAAATTCATATGCTGCATCTTGACGAATTTTGTTTTTATTAGGATGTGGCAATCTTTCAAAAAGATCTGTACGGCACAATATTATAATTTTGGCAGGAATATTTTGTCTGCGGAAGAACAAATTCCATTCTTTGGCTCGATCAATAAGTGCCGCGATGGATTTATACTGAATATCCCTGCCTGTTAATATTTCATCCAATCCATCGATAATGATGTAGTGATGGTTGTTTGTTGTGATATTTTCTAATAATTTCTTCAGATAATTTATAATATATGTTAAATCAAAGTTTTTTTGTGTGTCGTCATGAGTAACGCTAAAATCAAAGGATTTACAGATGGAGATTTTAAACGACCTTTTTGAAGATTTTGTAACAATGTTGCTAATACTTTTTGCAGGTAATATTCCTGCGGTTTGCAAAGTTTGCAATGCTCTTGTCCATTCTGCATTTGACTGCAAACTCTCATCTTTGGTTAAAGAATTTATGATATATATCAATAAAAGCCAATCCCATGCCATTGGAAGTCTGGCCTCTTGGTCATACGTACCTTCTATAATCTTCGCTAAACTTTTATATGGGAAATCCATAAGAAGGATATCATCAACGAACATGTCGTATCGATTTTCACTCGTTAAACGGATATGTTCAAGTAATGCCGTCTTGCCAGCTCCTTTATAACCTAAAAACAGAAACGTAGATTTGTGTAGTGCCAGATCAATAACCCCAGTTTCATCTAAATAACCATTTATCAGCAAATCGGGGTATTCGCATCCTTCATCTTTTGCATCTGCTTTACCGAAATTAATTTTTCTATAATCTATATCCATGATATTCAAAATTTATCAATGCAAGATGTTATAAACGTAATTACATAACATACTCAAATTAAGTGTAATTGTCATTTGCACTATTTCACCGGTTGCCTCCAATTTAGTTAGCTTGGTGAGTATAACTAAGATACACAACAAACAAGAAAAAGCAATCTCTACTCCATATATTTGGTTCATCTATTGCTCCCGCATGTACCGGACAATGTGATAGCAAGTTATGAATATTCGATTAATATTGCAAATAAAACCGGATGATTTCGGTCTTGAAGATATATTCGTATTTGGCTTGCAGGAGTTGAACCTGAGCTTCGACCAGCGCATCGAGCGCCGTGTTGTAATCGACGACGGTAGCCGCTCCGAGATTGTACCTTTGCTCCATTTGCCGGGCGGCTTCCTCGGCCGAGGCGACGTATTTCTGCGAAGAGAGATACTTGTTCCACGCCGTCCGGGAATCGATCAGTGCTTGCGTAGCCTCCTTGTTCACCTGCTTCTCCGTAGTGCGTAACGCATACTCCGCCTGGCGAACGGCGATCTTCTGCCGCTGGACGTTGTGTCGTGTCGTCAGGCGGCCGAAAATCGGAACGTTCAGCGATACGGAAATATAGCTGCTCGCGTTGTCCTTATACTGTTCGGCAAACGGATAGGCTTCGTAACGGTACGTGCCGTCGGGATTCATAAACATTTTCTGCCTGGCGTCGGAATAACTCGACCCATAGCCGGCCGAAAGCGAAAGCGTCGGATAGTAGGACGAACGTGCGATTCGCAGATCGCGGCGGGCGATGTCGATACCCAGCCTTGCGGACTCCACCTCCGGGAGTTGCTGCGCCGAGGCCAGAAGCGCATCGGTACTGACCGGCATCGGCGTATCTCCCAAAATATTATCCGAAGGAGCGACGGTATGGAATGTCGTGTAATCTTCTATTTCCAGGAGCTGACAAATATTCAGGCGGGCGATGTCGTAGGAATTTCGAGCTGACAAAAGAGTGTTTTCCGCATTGGCCAGTTGCGAACGTATCTGCAAGAGGTCGGCAGAGGTGACTTTCCCCGCCTCGACCGATTTACGGGTCTTTTCCTCCTGTATTTTCAAAGTTTCGACCGTCTGTTCGGCATTGCGGATGTTCTCTTCGGCGCAAAGAATTTCCAGATAATAGGCCGTGATATTGAGCCGGATGTCGTTGCGGGCTTTCTCCACACCCAACAGCGCCGCACGCAGATCGAGTCGGGAGCGTTCGAGGTTATGGAGATTCCGCATACCGTTGAATAAAGTGACCGAGGCACCGACAGAGGTCGAAGTACCGTTCACGCTCTGATGCTCCACGAACTCATACGTGGTGGGATCCAGTACGCGGCCGCTGGAGAAGCTGTAACTGCTCGATGCGGAGATGTCGGGAGCATAGGCCCAACCCGCATCCGAGCGGGTGAGCCGTTTGGTTTGAACGTCGAGTTCGGCCTGCTTGACTTCGATATTATGTTCGAAGGCATAAGCGATACATTCTTCCAGCGTCCAGCGTTGCGCTTCCTGTGCGCTGAGCTGCGTTGCACCGAACAACATCGGCACCGAAGCGACGGCGGCGAACAATGGTATTATGCGGCATCTCATGGTCAGCGGTTTTTGAACAGCGATACGATAGGTTGTATGAATTGCTCGATAAGGCGCATATCCTCCGTGATGATTTCGCCCGTACCGTCCATCTGCTGAATCATCGGCAGCTCCTTATCATAGGTCGTCCTCATCCCTTCGGGAAATACGACTTCGACCGTATAGGCGATCGTCGTACCGGTCGCGGTTTGCACCGAAGCCGGAACCGAGGAAATAGAACGTATCGTACCTTTCAGGACGCCATACTCCATATAGGGGAAGCCGTTCAGTTTGACGTTCACCGTCTGCCCGGTTTCCACCTTGCCGAATCCGGCCGAAGGAACCTCCATACGGCCGATCACTTCAGTCTCCTTTTCCGGGACGATACTGGCAAGAGCGGAGCCGACGGTCACATGCTGCCCCTTGCTCCAATATCCCTGTAACGACACGATACCGTCCATCGGAGCGATGACCGCATACTGTTCTTTCCACTGGGCTATGGCAGCGAGCAGTTGTTGGCGTAACTGACCGATGGTACGTTCGTACTCGGCCACCTCGTTCTCACGCTGCACGGTGAGTTCCACCAACTGTTGTTCGGTTTGCAGGATGGAGAGTTCCGTGGAGGTCAGTGTCGCATCGAAGCCGGCCTTGCTGTTCTGTTTGGCGAGATAGTTCTGTGCGGAAGTTTCGTAGTCGGCCGCAGAAATAACCGATTGAGTGAACAACAGCGAGTCCCGCTCCAATATCCGCTGCCCCATAGCAAGGTCCTTGTCGAGCAGTTTGCCCTGTGCCTCCAATTGGGCATAATAGCGCTTGTTTTTCGCAATCTGGGCTTCGAGCAGGCGCTTCTTCGTCCCGATGAGATCGGTGGCCAGATAGTGTCTGAAATCAAGGCAGCGGGCCGCGAACTCCGCCCACGTGGATTGCAGGTCGCCCAGAATATATCGGTCGGACACCCAGTCGGCCTCGGCGAGTGCTTGCGGCGAATCGGTGGCGGAGAGGTGCTCTTCCAACGACCGGATGTCGTCGTAGTCGGCCGGTGTCGCGAGCAAAGCGATAAGCTGACCGGTACAGACGTTCTCCCCGTTGCCGACGCATACGCTGTCGAGCAGTCCGTCGTAACGGGCTGTAAGGTCGGAGGGGGCATTGACTGTCGTAATGGATATGGGAGCCGTGACGGTCTGTGGATACTTGATGATGTAGCAGCCCAAAACGATTAGGGCAAGTATGACGAAAATGACCGTAATTCCCCACCGCACGACCCACGAAGGCGCACGCCCCATGATCTCCTGCGCCTCTTCGCTGTGAAAGTTATTATCTATTTGCGGCATCGTATGTGTAGTTTTAGTTTCCCAATTCCAACTGATTCTTTACCAATTCGTAGTAGTAACCCCGTTGGGCCGTCAGTTCGTCGTGCGTGCCCTGCTCGACGATGCGTCCGTGCGCCAAAACGATGATGTTATCGGCATTACGGACCGTCGAAAGACGGTGTGCCACGATGACGACGGTTTTGCCTTTGAATAATTTCTCCAAACGCTCCATAATCGTGCGCTCGTTGTTAGCGTCGAGCGAATTGGTCGCTTCGTCGAAGAAGAGGTATTTGGAATCCTTGTAAGCGGCACGGGCAATCAACAGGCGTTGTTTCTGCCCCGTACTCAACCCGTGTCCGTCGGCTCCGATACGGGTGTTATACCCCAATGGCAGCGATTCGATGAACTCTCCGATATTGGCGATTTCCACCGCCCGGCGGATCCGTTTCATATCGGGTATTTCATCCGATACTGCGATATTATTGGCGATCGTATCGGAAAATACGAAACTCTCCTGCATGACCGTCCCGCACTCCTGACGCCAGCAATTCGGGCTGAAAGCGGAGAGCCTGCGGCCGCCCAGCAACACGTCCCCCTCGACCGGAGCGTAAAAGCCGAGCATCATTTTAAGCAGCGTCGTCTTGCCGCTGCCGCTTTCGCCTATGATGGCCGTAACCTTGTCATGCGGAATCGTCAGGTCGATTCCGTCCAGCACTTTGTCTGAGTGCGGCCCTTCGTATTGAAAAACTACGTTCCGGAACTCGATGTCGGCGCGGGACGGAATTTCGCGGATGCGTTCTTCGCCGTCCGGTTCTTCGTCCTGCTTTTCGTTGATTTCGTTCAGGCGTTCGAGTGAGATTTTCGCATCCTGCGTAGCCTGCACGAATCCGATGAACTGCGATATGGGGGCGTTGAGCTGGCCGATGATATACTGCATGGCTGTCATCATACCGAGCGTCATGTCGCCCTGAATGACTGCACGGGCGGCGAGGAATGAAATCACCACGTTTTTGGTTTGGTCGATGAACGTACCGCCCACTTCCTGAGTCTGGCCGAGCGTCAGGCTCTTGATCGAAACTTTGAACAGTTTGGCCTGGATACGTTCCCATTCCCAGCGTTTCTGCTTCTCGCAGTTATTCAGCTTGATGTCCTGCATGCCGTTGATAAGCTGGACGATATTGCTCTGGTTGTTGGCCGCCTCCTGAAAGCGCATGTAGTCCAGTTTACGGCGACGTTTGAGGAATATCAATACCCACAGGATATAAAGACCGCTGCCGAGCAGGAATACGCCGAGGATGCCGAGATCGTACCCGGCCATCACGACGCTGTATATGACGAGCGACACGGCAGCCATCACGATACTCAGCAGCGAGCCGGTCAGAAAGGTTTGTATGCGGTTGTAATCCCCGATGCGCTGCATGATGTCCCCGACCATCTTCGAGTCGAAAAACGCGATGGGCAGGCGCATGAGTTTGGCCAGAAAGTCCGAAATGAGCGAGATACTGATGCGTGTGGTCATGTGGAGCATCAGCCACGAGCGGATGAGGTTGTTGGCCATCTGTCCGAGCGTCAGCACCACCTGTGCGATGAGAATCATGACCACGAACGAAAGGTTGCTATTCCCGATACCCGTATCGACGACCGATTGGGTCAGAAACGGAAGAATCAGGCCGAGTACGGCAGCAATAAGCATCGCAAGGCCGAGTTGGAGCAGGTAGGATTTGTAAGGCCGCAGATAACGCAGCATCGAGGCGAAATTCAGCCGTTTGTCCTCATCACCTTGCTCGGCATAGAACTCCGGTTTCGGCTCCAACAGGAGGGCGATGCCTTTGGCCGAGGAATCGCCGGAAAGGTCGCCCTGCAAAACGGAATCTTCGGCTCCAGTCTGCAACCACGATTTGAGAAATTGTCGTTCGTTATATTTGAGTAATCCTACGGCCGGATCGGAAACATAGACCCACCACTGCCCGCGTTTCTTCTCGATTTTATAGACGACCACGAAATGTCGCTGGTTCCAGTGTACGATGCAGGGAAAATTGGCTTCGTCGCGCAATTGCTGCCAGGTGAGTTTTACACCGACCGACCTCAAACCGATACTCTCGGCAGCATCACTGATACCCAACAGCGAAACGCCCTCCCGCGTGATATGGCAGCGATCACGAAGGTTTTGCAGGGAATAATGCCGACCGTAAAACGCAGCAATAATTCGTAGGCACGTCGGACCGCAGTCCATCGAATCGAGTTGGGTATAGTGGGGGAAAGGCATAAGTCCTATTTATTTGTGCTTTGAAATTCAATAGCTTTTTTACGTGCTATATGAATTTTTAGGAATTCAGCCATATAACCTTTATAAAAAGTGCAATTACAGTTATGGCCGTTGTCAAATTTATTCTCGATTCTTTGAAGAGGGCACCCGCCATTACATATAGGAAGATATTTACATTGTGAGCATACAACATCCTCAAGGGTATCGGCTCCGAATAATTGGCGATTCAAGATTTTTTCATTGATATCCATTAAACGGCCCTCATTATTTATTTTACCGATAGCATACTCTTTATTACCTATCACCTCCCAACATTTGTAAGCATACCCTTCAGGGTCGAATGATATAGCCATATGGTCCCGTATAGCGCACTCATTAAATGCACTTTCAGGATAACGAATAAAAGGAGAATCAAACCCTTGCTTTGCTAAATCTAATATAAATTCCGAACGTTCTTTATGATTAAATAACGTGCTTTTGATTTTATTCCTGTCACAATTGCTTGCTCCTCTATCCAATACGAAGGCAGGGGAAATTCCCATGTGGCGACGTCCTTCGAAACGTTTGGAATACAACTGGCATAACGGAATATATTCGTGGGCGTTTTCATGTGTCAGATTAACACGTATAACAATATTAATATCGGGAGCAAGATCATTTAGTAATTCTATATTTTTTAATACTCTTTCAAATACATCTTCTCCGCTGGGCAAGTGTTTTACTTTGTTATGGGTTTCCTTCATACCATCCAAAGTAATTTGTGTTGAAGAAATTCCAACTTTCTTCATTACACGTATGACCTCTTCATTGATATGATATCCGGTAGTTATAATATTGGAAGAAATAGGTTTTTTCCATATGGCAGAAAACTTATCATAAAACTCCTCTATTTGAGATATGGCCATTAATGGTTCGCCTCCGAACCATGTGATCCTCATCATTTGTAAATCGGGTTGAGCAGTAATGTATTTTATGATTGCATCCATAGTTTCAGCAGTCATATAGTTTTTCTCTTTATATTTCTCAAAACAATAATGACATCTGAAACAACAATCCATGGTAGGTGCTAACGTTAAATGCATTCCGATTTGTTGGATTCGGGTATTTGTTATAGACGCTTTATATTTCAAATAATCGTCTTCATCATTTTCTGTTATAATGCCATTAGTGCATAAGGTATCCCATAAATCTTGGTCTATAACGTATTCAGGTAGTTCTTTATACTGTTGATATTTTTGAAGAAATAAATAGGAATCTGCATCTATTTCGATAAGGGCGTTTGAAAGAGAATTGTATGCGTAATACTCTTTGTTCTCGGTATCGAACAAGAACGTGTATTTAGACAGCTTCATTTTTGTATAGTGTTAAATATTAAATTTCTACATGTATTGTCTAAGTGAAAGTATTTTGCCGATATAAACCCTTCCGGCAGCAGTTGTATCCCATAGGTGCAATTAGGTTCGGATTCTTCAGGCGCCAGTATCAGTTTCACCTGCAGTTTATCTTCAGACCATTCTACGGCATTTATGTAGAGTTCTTTTACATTAGGATCATCAGAGCCACTTCCGTAAAATCCCCAAGCGCCGAGCATAGGTTCTGAGAAAGTTATGATTATCTCGTTGAAACCGGTAATATCCGAATTAACTGCAGGATATACATTGGTAATATATGGATGTCTGTTTTGATATTCTGTTAGGACAGAATCAAAATTATCAGCCGTGAAATTTAAAAAAGCTATGAGCTGGGGCATGAAATCTTCTATATGAGGGTACAGATCCCTGTGCGCGTAAAAGTTTTCCATAAAATCCATGCTGCGCCGCATCCATATAAAACCTCTTGCTACTTGATAGCTTACCCGTGCATTGAACGATGAGTACCCAGTTTCTTTCAGGTATGCAAGAACGCATAAATTATTAAGCCATTCTTCTAATGTGACGTCTGCTCCGGAGTAAGCTAACTGGTGCATTTTATCCTCTACATACGGATAAATTTTATTGGCTGAATATTCCATTTGCGGCGACCATCGATCAAATAATGGATTTGTATAATGGTGACAGAATTCATGTATTATGGTCGGTAATGTTAGGAATGAATTCACATGAGGCATACCGTTCCCATCTTTCATAACTCCGACCAATATTCCATTGCGCAAAGCATAATTACTCGGGCCGTTCGTTATACTTATGTATATATCCAGCTCCTTATCGAACTCTTTTCCGAAAAAAGAATAAAACCATTGGGTGTCGATTGTGGCCAGAAGTTCATTCATCCGATTGGTGGCGATATCATATAATTCTTTATGATCTTTGTAGAATTTGTGAAAATTACTTTCTTTATAGAATTGATTGATCATTTTCAGATACTTAGCAAACAACTCCTCATTCCATTGAGAATCATATTTTGATATTTGTGAAATGTCAAATTGAGGCTGCAATCGTATTTTGCCATTTTTTATCTCTAACATTTCCGCTGTAGTGGACACGTTATTGTAACCTATCGCATGCATTGTATTTAATTCGCGGATATAATTGATAGGCTCGGTAAACTCATAGGGAGCTAATTCTGTTATAATATCTTCTACATAAGACGGTATGGCACATTCACAATATTCCGGTACTCCCGCTAATGCGAACATGATGCTGGTAAGCTCAAAGCGCTCATCTACTTTGGATATGATTTGCGAGTAAGATTGCACGTTAAAAAAGAGCATTCCTACAATTATTAATAGTGTTTTTTTCATAATTCTTTGGAATGTGTTTTTATTATTTGGGCAAATGAAACAAATGTTTCATTTGCCCGTCAACGCCTTAATTTTCCCGATTATGGTATTCCATTATAATCCGCTTGACCCGGGCACCATGTCATATACGTAGGCATTTGTCCACAGGTTGAGTGTTCATATAACATCCCCACAGTACATGTCACATATGGTAAAACACTTCCGCAATTTGTAGACTCATACATAGCAACCGAGGATTCTTTGCATGTAGTAAATATTCTGGAACTTCCACCACATCCATCGTGTGCTGAGAGGATAGTACATGTTCCTGAATTGATAATTACGCCACCAGTAATCTCTTTCATAAGATTATTTTTCAGGAATCGACTTTCTTCTATTACTTTAAACTTACTCATAGTTGAAAGATTTTAAGGTTAGCCTACTCTTTTATAGCTTTTCGGCATCCGCTATATTGTGTTATACTTCATAAGATAACAAAAGAAAGCCTAAGCCGTGAATTGATTATTATGATTTATAAATAGTTATTTGGTTCCAAACCATATAGATACCAAGGTGGCTGGCCTCGAACTATTTTTAGACTAATGAAACTATGTGAAAATACATTTATGTCATGAGAATCTTTATCAAAAGTGTGGTTTCATTTTCTTGCAATTTAACAGATATAAATCATCTAAACAATATTTGTTTTGTTAAAAGTTTTCTGTAAATTAGCATGTTATATGATTATAGTGGCTGCTACGCAAAAGGAGGGGAAGGTACTACCGTTTACCCCGCTTTTTTATACCACCACGAAATGCCGCTGGTTCCAATGTATGATGTAGGGAAAATTGGCTTCGTTGCGCAATTGCGGCCAGGTAAGTTTTACACCGACCGACCTCAAACCGATACTCTCGGCAGCATCGCTGATACCTAACAACGAAACGCCCTCCCGCGTGATATGGCAGCGATCACGCAGATTTTGCAGGGAGTAGTGCCGACCGTAAAACGCGGCGATAATTCGCAGGCACGTCGGGCCGCAGTCCATCGAATCAAGCTGAGTATAGTGGGGAAAACGCATGGGAGAGTTTGAATTTGTACTAAAAATATGAAAATAATCGCCGCCAACCAAATCTTTGCTACATAAATATCGTATGGAAGTTAAAACAGTAGGATGTAGCACTGTCACACTGTTCGATTCGATGTAGATATATCAACGTAACTATCGTTGTAGTAGCCACAACAGAATGAGTACAGTTTGCATTCCGTACCGAATCGCTGTATTGGCTAAATTGGAGCGTCTTGGTACATTTGATGTGGAAGTGCGGCAGCCCAAAGAATTATAACAAATCAGGTATTTGTGCCTGTAATCAGTTCTACCGTGACAGAATAGCCGGAACAGCGATTAAGTATTTGAATATCTATTCTGTTTCTTCACAATCCCGAATCGGTATCTGCGTTGTCAATTTTACGTGCACGCTCCTGATACAGGCGCCCTTTGCCGAACTGATAGCCTACACTGACGAGTATCATATTTTCGTTGTCGTGAATCGTATTCGTATCGTAATAGTAGACCGCGCTGTCCGGGACGGATTTGGTCTCATAGCGATAATCTACCAGAAAACCTATACAGGTCACCGAAAAGCTCCAGTCCTTGTATCGGTATCGAACTCCCAGATTCGACATAGGTTCATTGGCCACCAACAGGTTGTTGGACTGCAGCGTGTAAGTACGCAGATTACCCTGATAAAACAACGAGAAATCCTTCCAGTTGCAGGTGATTTCATAAAAAAGCGGTGCAGTCAGATGTTTGTACAAGCCATAAAATCGGCTGCTGTATTCGGTACATCCGACAGCTCCCTGCAGTTTGAGTGTCAGCAGGCGGTTTTTGAACGGCGAGACCTGAACAGTATAGTTGAACCCGTAATAACGGCCGAAATCGGCATTTTCCTGAACAAGTTCCATATAATGTTCCCCTTCTATAAAATAGGAATTGATAGGGTTTTTGCTGTAACCGAAAAAACCGCTTCCATAGATGGAAAGCCAGTTATTAGTATAGGAGATACCGAGAAATGTGTTATTGGAGAAGCCGTTTTTCAGGTACGGATTCCCGCGCCGGATGATATTGTCCGCGATCAGGCTGATATTATTACTCAATTGACTGAGGGATGGAGAGGTATTGTACTGCGAAAATCCTGCACGCAGCATCAGCGTGGGCGTAAACTGATAACCGGCAACGATGGAAGGGGTGAATACCCAGTCCCACGAATCGACTTCCCTGCTTGCGGTATGACGCCCGGTAGCCCCTATCGACAGGCGATATTGCAGCTTGCCATCGAGATGATTGCCCGTCAGCTCCGCATATGTCTGATTCGTGAGAACCTGCGTCTGATATCGGCTGTCCGTGAAGGTATTGTTCAGGTAGGAATCGAGTGCTTCGAAAGAAAGGTATTCACCGACCGAAAGAGACAGCCGTTCGAAATTCTTGGTATAAACTACCTGTCCTATCACTGAATATTTATGATTGCGGGTTTTGTTGAAGTCATTCAGGAGAGGGCGGTTGTCCTGGTCGGCGTACTCGTCGTTATGGGAGTCGTCGGAGGCATCGAAATAAGTACCTACGAGATTTGCGATAATTTCCTGCCGATTATCGAGTTGTTTCCATAGGTACATATTCAACGAAGGAGAGAATGTTTTCTGGAACGAACCTTGCTCTCCATGTCGTTTGGAGAGTATCTCTCCTGTCAGAAAGTCGATCTCGGAAGCGATGTTGTAATGTCTGTTCGTAAAATTGGGCAGAAAATTGACCTGAAACAAATAGTCGTCCTGTACCTGGCTGGTGTATTGCAGCCGGATGTTATTGGTGAAATAACCGAATTTTTGTCGGGTGGCCAGGGTTTTGTTGAAATGTTCCCCTCCGAGCGTGTAATCATAAACGGTAGTCCCGTCCCGGTGATGGTAATTGCGGTAAGACCCGTAATAGCTCACTGCGAACTGACCGCGACCACGGTTGTAGCGCAGGTAGAAGCTGTCGTTGAAGAAGCCCGTCGTGAAAGCATGAGAGAGGTCAATACCGCCATAAATGCCTTCGACGGCTCCTTTGGTTATGACGTTAAGCACTTTTGTCGTTCCGCCGCCGTAGCGCATGGGCGGAAGGTCGTAATACTCCATGCTCTTGATGTCTGTAGGCCGCAGCGACTTGAGTTCCTGCTCCGATGAAGCAGCTCCGTTAATAAAGATTTTGATAGCTCCTTCAGCCGAAGTAAGGCACTGGGAAACCGGATCTAAACGCAACTGTGGAACTTTCAGTGTCAAATCGAGCGCCGTGAAAGCGTGTTTACGGTCTTCCTGCGAGATGTTATATACGGTCCGGTCGAGTTGCTGCGTGACATTATGCGCCTTTACCACAACGCCGTCGATTTGCTCGGCTTCGGCCATAAGTACGAAGTCGCGGACTATCTCCGGACTATCGCCGAGGGATGGCATCCGGAGCTGGATTTGCTCGGCAATCGTTCTGTACCCTACGAGTTGTACAATCACGGTATAACGGCCTTCTCGTTGTTTGGGCAAGGAATAGGTGCCCTGCATGTCCACCATCGCCGAAGCGATAACGTCGGTACTGTCCTTAGCACTGCACAGCAGGACATTGGCAAATGCGGCAGCTTCGCCGCTGTCGGTAGTCACGGTACCCCGCAGGATAATTTGACCATATGCGGTCAGGGCCGATCCGACGAACAACAGTGTCGTGACGAATGTACGGAACAGGACTTTCATGGTGGCACTGATTTGGGTGTTGGTTACTCTCAAAAATCCGATATGCTCTTGTACGCTTATTCCACATCCCAGGCCGTACTGGTCATAAGACTTTCCGCCGGATAGGTGCCTTGAGGCTTTCTTGCATCATGGGTAAAAATATTGAGTATGCCGCCATAGAGCCCCTCTCCCTCCAGGTCGTAATATTCGATACCGCCGACCGGATGCTGCCGGTAGTATTCTACCCATGCAGGATACTGCTCTCCGGGGACCAAGGCCCAATTAAAGAGGATAAGCACGCTCTCGCCGTTTTTATCGGTCGCAAAGCCCTCTTCGTAATCCATGCACGGCAAAGCCGTATAGACGGCTTCAACATCCTTTGCATCTATCCCCAATTCATCGGGTGTCCAACTGTATGTGGGCGCGAGTGGTTCGGCAGACTCTCCGGAACGGACTATGGCCAGCGGATACCATACGTTGCCCTGTATATCGACTTTTTGAGGTCTGATCTTTTTGTCGAGCGTCCGATAACCGGGAGCAGAAACGGTCAGTCTGTAAATCTTGTCGGTTTCGACTGTAGGAAGACTGTAAATACCGTCGAATGCCGTGAAACAGGCGTATTCGAGTTCGCCGGACTCCTCATCGTACAGGCACAAGGATGCGAACGGAACGGCGCAGTTGGTGTTTTCTTCGAATATGGCCCCTGCAATCCACTGCGGAGGGCCGGCAACGGCGGTTGCCGTGCCTGCAAGCAGGCCCAGTACCATCGCCATGGATACGATAACTTTCCTTTTCATAGACATTGTGTTTGATGTTGTAAATAACGTTGTTGAAAATTAATCGTCACATAGTAGTCTATCGGATGCGATTCAAGCAGAGTGCACATTGCTTCTCCGCCCCGCTCCAGAATATGCTGGGAACAGAAACCGGTACAGGAAGGATATAATTTACACGTCCGGCATATCCGGGGCGTCTTCAAAAACATCCTGTTCCGTATTTTCTCTGCATCCCATACAATCTCGCCATTACTGGAGAGAAATCCTTCCCTGTTTTGGGTAGAAAATTTCCTTGCCGTACACTTGAATACATTACCATCGAAATTAATAGCCGCACTATTTAAATTATCCGCATAACATATCGCAGGTTTAAACATATGGAGCGGCATATATTCTATGCAAATATTCCTTTCTGCAGCTTTGGCTATAAATTCCATGATTTGATCGATGTCCACATCCTTTTCCTGAATCTGCCATACTCTGTGAAGACTGATATGCGATGTTTCACGATTTAAAAAAGAGAGACTTTCTAATAATTCTTCGCCGTGGATGAGCGTTTCCTGGTCGAAATTTATTCGTACTCCCAAATGATAGTTCGATAACGAATCAGTAATACGTTTCAGATTACTCACTATTTTAGTGAACGACCCTGTTTTTGAATTTTTATAACAACGGATATTGTCGTGTCTTACCCTATCTCCGTCAAGCGTTATTTGAAAATTGACGGGATAGTCTTGTAAGTAATACAACATCGTGTCGGAAACCAATGTCGCATTAGTCGTAAATTCCAGTGTAAGCCGTACATTTCTTTCTTGACAAAAAGCATGCGCTATATCAATTATCGCTCTTACTTTGGCTTCCCGCAATAAAGGCTCGCCGCCAAAAAAACTCAACTCCAACTGGGTAAAAGGGTAATAGGCATATCTCCATTCCAAATGCTGCCCAAGGCGGGCAACTGTTTCGTCACTTATTTCCGAACCCTTGATGTGATCTTCGTAACAATACCAGCAACCGAGGTTGCAATCCATCGTAGGATTGATTATCAATTTATAATGGTAGCTGTTGAAACAGGCATTGAATCTTTTATTTTGTATTGTTTCGAACTCATTCAGATTCTGTTCGATTATGCAGCCATTGTTTACGAGAGAATTATATATGCGATTATTTGCCTGCCGTAGTCCAACAATGTCATTTTGATGTCGCTGTATCAAAGTAAAACTATCCGGTTTTATCAAAGCATAGTATCCGCTGATGGAATTGTACAAGATAGTATGCCCTTTATGAAAAGGCACGAAGATATTGTAATCGCTCAGCTTCATAATCATGTATTTTAAGAAAGTTCCGGCTCATTAAAGCCGGAACAAGTGCGATCGGAATTACTGACATTGCATAAGATTGTAATTATTGCCTGCACATGGGTTTACTGGACAAGCACTGTTCGGAGAAATGCAAACAGGAGAATTATTGGGCGAAATGCAGGAAAGAGGGTTATTGGGGACACAAGTTAATGTGTTCGGAGCGCAAGAGCCCAAATTGAGCTCACCGCAGCCGGCCACCGTATTGTTAGCCGGACAACCGTTATTGGGAGCATCATCACTTCCCCCTTTTACGAATGCTGTTGTTTCTTTAGGCAAATTCTCAATGATTTGATCATTCAGAATGTCGATAAATCTCTTTTTCATGGCATGTTCTTTTAAGTTAGACGAATAGGTTGGGAAAGTGTTGATTTTCTTTTTGTCAGCAGTCAGTTTAGTGAAAAATACGATATTGATATTCGGATATTATTGGGAAGGACGACAACTCCTTACAGAAACACAACCGAACATCTTTGTGAATGCAATATAGCTAAAATAATCAACTTACACAAATAGATTTACATAATTTGTTAATGGGCTTTTGACGGCTGTTTTCTGTGGTAGTGTCAGGCTCAGTAAAATGATTGATAAATGGTTTCGAAGTGAATGTTGGACCGACGAAATAAAGAGTTTTGCGAATCAAATATTTTAAACATGCAACTTATAGCATCAAAATGGCAGGACTTGGTGAAGAATCTCTATTTTCTTTTCATCAGTTGTCTTTTTTATTTTGTTTCTATAGTAGCTGTTGACGTCAGATAAAGCGATTTAGGTAAAAGGTTGTATCATTACAACCTTTTGGGCGTTTTTTTTATATCTTTGCATTGTTTGTTGATAAATATGAATATGAAGTATCTTAATATAAAGAAAGCGTTGACTGCATGGCAGAATTTGCAGCCGCTGTCGGAGAAGGATAGGGAAAGGCTCAGTCGCCGTTTTACTGTGGATTTCAATTACAACAGTAATCATATTGAGGGTAATACGTTGACTTATGGCCAGACGGAAATATTGCTACTTTTCGGCAAGGTGATTGGGGAGGCAGACGTGCGTGACGTGCAAGAGATGACCGCGAGCAACGTAGGCCTGCGAATGATGACGGAAGAGGCTACGGTGCAGGGAGTGCCATTGACACAGAATTTTATCCGGACATTGCATAAAACCATATTACGAGAAGATTATACTGTTTATCGAGATTTGCCTGGTGGTATGCAGACGAGTTATGTAATTCATGCCGGCCAGTATAAGACTCGGCCTAACAGTGTTATCACCCGATATGGGGACAGATTCGAATATGCCTCACCCGAGGAGACTCCCGGACTGATGGGAGACTTAGTGGACTGGTATAATACAGCAGAACAAGAAAGGAAACTATCCCCAGTAGAGTTGGCCGCACTGTTTCACTACCGTTATATACGCATTCATCCTTTCGAGGACGGTAACGGTCGTATTGCCCGGCTGTTGGTCAATTACATCCTAACGCGCCACGACTATCCAATGATTGTGGTTCGTAGTCGTAAAAAGAGCGAATATCTGGAAGCTTTGCATCAGACAGATCTCGAAGTAGGTCCTGTCCCTAGTGATGGAGCCCATGCAGGGGTCAAGGATATCCGTCCTTTTTTGAAATATTTCAATGACTTGGTGGCTACAGAAGTGTATAATGATGTGCTGTTTGTGAGCGAGAGGAATGAGAATGTGTGGTGGTATGATGGGGAACGGATTGCATTCCGAACGCCCAATTATACAAAAATTCTGAACGCTATGCGAACTCAGCCCACGCTGACGCTGGCGGACATGAAAGAGGAAACGGGTATTAGCGTGACGGCTATTCAGAAACTGTTGGTACAGTTAATCTCCAATAAATACGTGGAGCGCGGAGAGAAGGATGGTAGCTGGAGAGTGTTTGTGACACAGTGATATACTATTTAATACCGGAAATACAGGGACTGGTCACAACTATCCCTATCGGGGTGTTCGACTGGATATTGTTCGACGCCTGTCCTATGGCCTCGGTAGAAGTGCTCTATGAACTGTGAAACAAGATGGAGTGGATCATTCTCTCATCTGTTTGCGTCGATATATTGTGATATTTAATTTTCAATTATTGCAAACATAATAATTTGATTTTGGAGTACCAAAAGCATAGTTAATTCTGCACTCTCCGTTTCCTGCGCTTCTGTATCATTTCGTACTCTTCATAGGGATCCGGTGCTGCGGCTTCGTCGAGCAGCGTATCTACGAGGTCGAACAACAGCCATTTTCCGGTTGTGTCGCTTCGCTGCGGATGCCTGTCTGGGATTCGTTCCGGTGTCTTGGGATTGGCAGGTAAGTTTTCTTTTTCCGTATTCCGGGTTTCTTCCCCGGCCTGCGCGAACAGCCTCTCGAAGTTGTTCGCCGAAAACGCTCTGTCGAGCCGCGAGCCGTTTACAACCAGCCGGTTGTCGTGATCGATGAACGTGACGCCGAAAATCCTCCCGTCGTTCTTCCCGCTGCGGTGGAACACGACGGAAACTCCCGCCCGCCGCATCGCCTCAGCGAACTCTTCCGGCGTTCTGCATTGTCGCATCGCCTGCCGGATGGCTTCTTTGGTCGGCTCCAGCCGCTCCCTGTTTTCCCGAATCCAGCTCTTCGTTGCGGCATATTGTTTTTGCAGGGCGTCGTACCCGACATCCCGTCCGATACGGCTGGCCGGGATCGGATTGCCGATGCGTTCCCCGGAGGCATCGAGCGCTCCGTAAAGGACACCTTCGTAGGTGCGGCCCCGTGCTTCTCCGCGACACTCTTCGAGCCAGACATTGAACGGCCGCAGCAGCGTGTTCAGCTCTCCGGCCGATGCGAAGCGGTAGCGATCCGTCATACTACGCACGACAGAGGCCACCTGTGCCCGTACATTGCCTGCCCGATAATCGACCCGCCGCAACTCTTCGAATACCGGTCGTTCTCCCTGCGAAGAGTGCAATCCGTATTGTCGTTCGAGTTCCCGTGTAATTTCTTGAGAGCGTTTACGGTCGTTGTAGCGGTCGATCGTTTTCCCGTCCGGCCCGATACAGATAGATACGATATGGAGGTGACTGCGGGCTATGTCTTCGTGTTTGAAGACGACGAAGGGCTGGTCGCCGTACCCCATACGTTCCATGTATTCGTGCGCTATTTCGATGAGCCGCGCATCCGACAGCCGGTCTTCCGGGTGAGGATTGAGCGAAGCGTGAAATACCGGGTCGGACAATCGGGAGCGCGGGTCGGACAAGTGAGGTGCGAATGCTTCCACCAATTTATGAAAGTCTATTTTACCGTCGAGGGGCATTACCGGAAGTTTGTGACAGCACAGTACGCCGGCTGTTTCTTTATCGACTTTTAGCTTGTTATACTCCAGCACGCCGACGATATTTTTGCCATAAGTTATTCTTGCGACCATTGCTCCTGCATTTGTTTGGCGAGTGCTTCGATACGTAAGCTGAGCGCCTTCAGTTGGCGCGTATAGCCGGTAAGAATCCCGAGCTGCGTGAGGATCGTGCGGTCGGAATAACGGGTATTTACCTGCCGGACGATCTGATTATAATTCGTTCCTATCCGTTGGAATTGGTAGTAAAAGTCGTTCAGCCGGGCGATGAATTGGGTTTTCGAGGTATCGATTTTATAGACTTTCAGCTCTCAGCCGAAGAGTCGTGAAAGGATGAATCGGGAGATGTTCTTCGTACAATCGGCCTCTTCGAGCATCTTGCGGAAGCGGATTTCCTGCTTGTCATTCAGCAGAAAGTTGTAACGGTGTGTTTTGGGGTCGGCAGCTTTAGGCCGTCCGCTTTTCTTGTGTGCCATAATGATAGTTGAAAGGGTTTGCGACTTGGGAGCGAACCATAGCCCGACAGCCGAAGGCCGCCGGGCCTTTTCGTATGCGGGAAACATTTTCCGCATACGAAAAGATACCTTGCTCTCGGCCCTTGCCGAGAAAACCGCTCCGCACGCGGAGCGGCCTTCGATGCCAGGAAACTACCGGTTCGTCCGACGGTGCAATGTTACGAAAGAATCCATAACGGCACAATGACCCGAAACGGCCTGCGGGTGCCTGTGAGTGTCGTATTCCCGAAATGGAATCCGAGAAGATTTTCAAGTAGTTTCTTTGTCGGTGGATGAATGGCCGCAGGCTTTGCAATCGTGCATTCATTACACTCATGCACTTATTGAATGAACTCATTGCACTCACGCATTCACTGAACAACTGCACTCATTGCCGAAATGAACTCATGTAATAAATGAATCCGCTGAATGAACTGAAATATTGCAATCGTGCATTCATTGCACTCACGCATTCACTGAACGACTGCACTCATTGCCGGAATGAACTCATGCAATGAATGAATCCGTTGAATGAACTGAAGTATTGCAATCGTGCATTCATTACACTCACACACTCACTGAATAAACTCATACAACCTTAAATCAATCGAATATGGACAAACAACCTGTTTTTATTTCGATCGCCAATCAAAAGGGAGGTATCGGAAAATCAACTTACACAATTTTCACGGCCAGCCTGCTTCATTACCGGATGGGTTACCGGGTTTTGGTAGCTGACTGCGATTATCCGCAATGGAGCATCGCCCGGCAGCGCGAGCGGGATTTGGATGTCATGGAAAGCTCCGAGCGTCTCAAGCAGCAGATGATGACGCAGTACAAACAGACGGGACAGAAGGTATGGCCCGTGTTGGAAACCCAACCATCGAATACTCTGGCAGACATCTCGAACTACATCAGACAGGAGGAGGTACCGGATGTCGTGCTGGTCGATTTCCCCGGTACCATCGGAACCAAAGGGGTATTGGGGCTTATGGCCTGCATGGATTATCTGTTTGTGCCGGTCAGAGCAGATAAGACGGTTCTAGAGAGTTCAATAACTTTCGCCCGAACCATTAACGAGGGGATTATCACTCGTAAGAGTTCACCGCTGAAGAGCGTGAGTATGTTTTGGACTATGCTTGACCGACGGGAACGTACCCCGCTGTACGAACACTATGAACAGGTCATCCGGCATTTCGGTCTTTCACTGATGCGGAGCCGTCTTCCTATGCGGAGCCGTTTCAGCCGAGAGTCCGATGGCAACGGAGGCATCTTCCGCTCAACGCTGTTCGCCGCCGACCGCTCCTTTACCGTCGATAGCGGGATGGATGATTTTCTTGCGGAATTATGTGCTATTGCAAAATTAGAGTAGTATGGCACGACGACAGAACGAACCTTTCGACGAAGAGGTCTTGCGTATGATCGCCAGCCGCATGAACAGCGTTCCGGCTCCGGAGGATTCCGCTATGGGCGTTGCGGCGGATTCCGAGGCTTCCGATGCCGAGCGACCTGCCCCGGAAAAGCCTCGCCGCCGGGCCGGGAAATCCTCCTATGCCGAAATCTTTCTCTCACCGATGGTCGTGCAGCGCCGCACGGCCGTCTATGTCAGCGAACAGGTGCGGGACGCTATTTCGACCATCGTCCGGCATTTGGGACCTTCGGGAGAACTGTCCGTCAGCGGATATGTGGAAAACGTACTGCGACATCATCTGGAGAAGTACCGGGAGGAGATCAATACGTGCTATAAAGCCTCGGCACGGGATAAGCTGTTATAAGAGCCATGAGAGATATTCTTTTCACGTTTCTGGGCCTCGGTACGGCCTATCTCTATTTGGATAAGTTCCTGTTCCGGGGACACCTCGGAAGTCTTTTCGTGGAGGGTTGGCGGCATCTTCTGCACCTGCCCCGACGTCGCAAAGGCTCTTCGTCTGAGGCGTCGCCGCCAGTTACGCTGCCGGCAGCGGACTCTTCCGACGGGCAGCTTATCGAAAGAAAGGTGTACACTTCATGCCAGCGGGTGCCGGAAAGTGACATGGCCGCAAAAACGGTATCAAACGCTTCTGCGGACGATAACTTTGAAGACGGAAACAGCCCCCGGGGAGGTTCGGTCGTCGAAACGTGGAGTGCAGAATCGTTCCGTGGCATCTCACAATGGAACGACGAAGGTTTCGCACTGAATGAGAATCAGGAGAGCCTGTCCGATACCGAGCGGATTCGTCAGGAGGTACAGCAGGCACTAAGTCGGATTCCGAATGAGGAAGATTCGTTTGCCGACGAGTTGGAGCCTACGGACGAGGAGAAATACGGTCCTTCGCCGGACCATGCCGGGAGTTTTTTCTAATGGATTGTTTCACTTAAATCATCAAGATTATGAAGATGTGCTATTACGACTCGGGGTGAATTGAGTGCCCATGACCCCAGTTTACCGGCGGCAGGCCGGTAGTGGTCTGCCGCCCGAATTATTTCACTTTTAAACTATTTCGAAATGAGCACGAAACGAAAAAAAATGACTGTACTTCTGTCCTCCCTTCTGTTTGCCGTGGGGCAGACATGAGCGCAAGGCAACGGTCTTCGGGGTATCTCGGAAGCGACCACCATGGTGACGAGTTATTTTGACCCGCTCACGCTGTTGATTTACGCTGTCGGAGCCGTCATTGGGCTGATTGGAGGCATAAAGGTCTACCAAAAATTCAGCAGCGGAGACCCGGATACCTCGAAAACCGCCGCTTCATGGTTCGGCGCCTGTATTTTTCTGATTGTCAGTGCTACGGTATTGCGCTCATTCTTCCTGTAACGGCTATGGCAGCGTATAATATCAACAAGGGCGTCGATGCCCGTGTGGAGTTTCACGGCCTGCGGGCGCAATACCTTTACCTTTTTGCCGGCGGACTGCTGGGTCTCTTCCTGCTGTTCGTTGCGATGTACCTTGCCGGCCTTTCCGCCGGAGTCTGCATCTTCGTCTGCGGCGCTGCGGGCGCTGCACTCGTCTGGGGTGTCTTCCGTCTTAACTCTCGCTACGGGCAATACGGGATGATGAAACTGCTTGCGGGGCTTCGTCTGCCGCGCCGCATCATTCGCCGCCGCAGAATAGGACGTCTTATACGAATCACTAATCACTTCGACGACCATGCAGGGAACGCTTAAAACCGTATCGCTGGAGAGCTGTTTTCCGCTTCTGGCTGTCGAGCAGGGCTGTATCGTCAGCAAGAACGGCGACCTTACCATCGCTTTCCGGGTGGAACTCCCGGAGGTATTCACGCAGACCGCCGCCGAGTACGAGAGCCTGCACAGCGTATGGTGCAAAGCGCTGGCTATTCTGCCCGACTACACGGTCGTGCACAAGCAGGACTATTTCATCGAGGAGCGATACCGCTCCCGAATCGAGGCGGAAGAGTCGTTTCTGTCCCGTTCGTTCGAACGTCACTTCAACGAACGTCCCTACCTGCACCACAGTTGCTACCTGTTCGTCACGCGCACGACCAAAGAACGCATGAGGCAGCGGAGCGACTTCTCGTCCCTATGCCGAGGTGCGTTGATTCCGCGTGAGGCGCTGGACAGCGATGCCGTGACACGATTTCTGGAGTCGGTGGCGCAGGCCGAAAGTATTCTGAACGAAAGCGGCAGCCTGCACCTTCGCCGACTCTCGGCGGAGGAGATCGTAGGCACGGCCTCGGAGCCGGGGCTGCTGGAGCGTTACTTCTCGTTGGGCGGCACAGCGGGTACGGTGGAGGATCTGCGACTCGATGCCGGCAGCGTGCGTATCGGCGAGCGGACGCTCTCGCTGCATACGCTCTCCGACCTGGACGACATCGCCCAAATGGTCGCTACCGATACGCGCTACGAGCGTCTTTCTACCGACCGGTCGGACTGCCGCCTGTCGTTCGCCTCACCCGTGGGATTGCTGCTGGGATGCAGCCACATATTGAATCAGTATGTCTTCCTGGACGATAATGAAGAGATCCTGCGGACGCTTGAGCGCACTTCGCGCAATATGAACTCTCTGTCGCGTTACTCGCGCTCGAATGCCGTAAACCGGGAGTGGATCGAAGAGTATCTGAACGAAGCACACGCGAACGGTTGGCGGTCGGTGCGCTGCCATGTGAATGTGGTCGCGTGGGCCGAGAGCGAGGCGGAGCTGAAGAGGGTCCGCAACGAAGTCGGCGCCCAGATCGCCCTGATGGGGTGCACGCCGCATCACAATACGGTGGACGTGCCGGTATTGTTTTGGGCCGGGATTCCGGGCAACGAGGGCGACTTTCCGGCCGAAGAGTCCTTCACCACCTTTCTTGAACCTGCTGTGTGCTTCTTTGCGCTGGAAACCTGTGGCCGGGACAGCGCCTCCCCGTTCGGAATACGGCTTGTGGACCGACTGACGGGAGTTCCGGTTTTGGTGGACATCTCGGACGAGCCGATGAAGCGCGGCGTCACTACCAACAGAAATAAATTTGTCCTGGGGCCTTCGGGCAGCGGCAAGAGCTTCTTCACCAATCATATGGTGCGTCAATATTACGAACAGGGAACGCACATCCTGCTGGTGGATACGGGTAATTCGTATCAGGGGCTGTGCGAGCTTATCCGCCGCCGCACGCACGGTGAGGACGGCATCTACCTGACCTATACGGACCAGGAGCCGATATGCTTCAACCCCTTTTACAGCGAGGACGGGGTGTTCGACATCGAGAAGCGGGAATCGATCAAGACACTTATCCTCACGCTGTGGAAACGCGAGGACGAAGCCCCGACGCGGGCCGAGGAGGTGGCGCTCTCGAATGCCGTCAATCTTTTCCTTGCGGAGATGAAACGCAATCCGAACATTGTCCCGTCGTTCAATTCCTTTTACGAGTTCGTCGGACAGGAGTACCGCCGGTGGCTGCGGCAGAAGAACGTCCGGGAGAAAGATTTCGATTTGGAGGGCTTCCTGAACGTGCTGGAGCCATACTACCGGGGCGGCGAATACGATTACCTGCTGAACTCCGACCGGGAGATGGACTTGTTGCATAAACGATTCATTGTCTTTGAATTAGACAATATCCGCGACAACAAAACCTTACTGCCTATCGTGACGCTCATCATCATGGAGACGTTCATTTCCAAGATGCGCCGGCTCAAAGGCGTGCGCAAGATGATCCTTATCGAAGAGTGCTGGAAAGCCCTTGCTTCGGCCAATATGAGCGAATACATTCGCTATCTTTTTAAAACCGTCCGCAAGTATTTCGGCGAGGCGGTGGTCGTGACGCAGGAGGTCGATGACATCATCTCCTCGCCGATTGTCAAGGAGACGATCATCAACAACGCCGACTGCAAGATTCTCCTGGACCAACGTAAGTACATGACCAAATTCGACGGCATACAGGCCATGCTGGGACTTTCGGAAAAGGAGAAGGCGCAGATTCTCTCGCTCAACCTTGCCCGGCATCCGGGCCGCAACTACAAGGAGGTATGGATCGGACTGGGCGGCGTGCAGTCGGCCGTCTATGCCGTCGAAGTATCTAAATCAGAATACTATACCTACACGACCGAGGAGCGCGAGAAGACCGAAATATTCGCCCTGGCCGAACGTATGGGCGGAGACCTGGAAGGTGCCATCCGCCGTATGGCTTCCGAACGCAGAACGGAAACGCCGGAAATGACTATCCGCACGATTATCGATAACGCATAAACAGAAAAACAGATGAACGCAAAACAGAAATTGGCGGCTGAATTTGTCGGGCTGCTTAAACAACAGAGAAAGGAACATAACGAACGGGGGCGTTTCCTGGGATATGCGGAGCGCCTGGCAGCCCGCATACGCTTATGCGGCATTTGCGGCAGTTGGGTCGGCAACGGCACTACATACTCAATGCTGGTCAGCCCGCAAGAGGATGGCTTGTCTGTTCTGATATGTGATAATTCCCATTGTTACAAAACCGTGTTGCGGGATTTGTCGGCCGTGCTGCGTGACCGACAGATTGTTCTGGTTGGAGAGCTGGGACAGAGCTGCGGAAGAATCATACTGGATGAGAACGATGTGTTGCATTGTGCCGACTATGGGACGTTCCTTCGGGAGGCCACGCTTTTACGCAACGAACTGCACGATATGCAAAACGACGGTCTTTCCGAAAGCGAGGCATAAAGGAATGGAGCGAGAGGTGATTTTGAAGCTGTGCGATTCGGCGATGGAGATACTTGCGGCCCTGCGCCGGGAGTGTGTACGGCCGATGTCTGCCGACTGAAAGCACACAGGAAAACCGAGGTATTCAAACGTAAAAAGAATCGGAATGAAAAGTAAAATATTGTTGACGGGCTTATTGTTGCTTTGCGTATCGGTAACGGCCCGGGCGCAGTGGGTGGTTTCCGACCCTTCGAATTTGGCACAGGGTATTGTCAATTCGTCGAACGAAATTTTCGAAGCCGCGAAAACCACACAGCAGATGTACCGGAACTTTCAGGAGACACAAAAGATATACCTCCAGGGTAAGGAATATTACGACAAACTGCGCGGGGTAACGAATCTGGTGCGGAATGCCCGCCGAGTACAACAGTGTATCCTGCTGGTAGGCGAGATATCGGACATTTACGTGAACAATTATGATAAGATGCTTCGGGACGAGTATCTCACGGTCTCGGAGCTGACGGCTATCGCCCGTGGATACACGTCGCTGTTACAGGAGGGCACGAACTTGCTGCGCGACTTGCAGACGATCATCAACCCGTCGCAAATGTCGATGACGGACAAGGAGAGGCTGGATATCATAGACAAGTGCTATACGTCGCTCTCGCATCTACGCAACAGGGCCTGGCTGTTTACACGCTGCAATATCGCCACCGCCGTACTTCGGGCCCGCGAAAGCAACGATCTGAAACGCAGTCTCGCGCTTTACGGTACGGATGAAGAGAAATATTGGTAATCCTCTGGAGATAAATGTCTATGTTCCTACCGCTCGCATTTGAAAATCTGCACGTCGTACTGCGGACTCTGTTCGATAAGATGCTGCCGCTCTGCTCGGAGATGACTGCCATCGCCTCGGGTATCGCCGGATTAGGGGCGCTGTTGTATATCAGTTACCGGGTATGGCAATCTCTGGCACGTGCGGAACCTATCGACGTTTTCCCGCTGCTGAGGCCGTTCGCGCTGGGGTTGTGCATCCTCTTTTTCGAGCCGCTGGTGCTGGGTACCATCAACGGGATTCTCTCTCCGGTAGTTCAGGGTACGCACAAACTGCTCGTCGGTCAAACATTCGATATGGGGAAATATCAAAAAGACAAACAGGAGCTGATGAAAGCGACGGCCGAGGCGAATTTCGACCAGCTTGCAACGGCTCAGACCGGCGAAGAGACGACCGCGATGCTCGAAGAGATGAATCTGGAACCGGCGGACCTGATGGCCTTGCAGCAGATGTATGAGGAAAGTTCGTCATGGAGTTTGAAGGGCATGATCACCAAAGCGTTTCACTGGCTGCTGGAGCTGCTTTTCGACTGCGCTTCCCTAATCATCGACACCATCCGCACGTTTTTCCTTATCGTACTGGCTATTCTCGGCCCATTGGCTTTTGCGGTCGCCGTGTATGACGGGTTCCACGCTTCGCTTACACAGTGGCTGTCGAAATACATCAGCGTATACTTATGGCTGCCTATTTCCGATTTGTTCGGCGCTATTCTGGCCCGTTTACAGGTACTTTCGATACAGAAAGACATGGAGATGCTGGCCATAGACCCCTCCTATACGTTCAGCGCCGAAAACGGCGCATCGCTGGTCTTCCTGCTCATCGGAATCTGCGGTTATTTCACCATTCCGAGCATTGCCGGATGGATCGTCCATGCGTCGGGTATCGGTAGCTATAACCGTATCGTCACCCATCTGGGAGCTTGGACGCTGACACATGCAGCGGGTATTGCGGGTTCCACCATAGGCAATGTTGCGGGCAGGGCCCGTGAAGGAGTACGCAGGCATATCGACGTGCGGTCAACCAAAATCAATAAAAAGTAGAAATTATGGAGTTCAAATCATTGAAGAACTTTGAAAGCAGCTTCCGGCATATCAGGCTTTTCAGCATGTTATTTTTGGGACTGTGCGCTCTGGTAGCGGTCATCGCCGTATTGGGGTCGTTCAGGTACGCTGAGAAACAACGCGAAAAAATTTATGTACTGGAGCAGGGCAAATCGCTCATGCTCGCGCTTTCACAGGATCTTCAGCAGAATCGTCCGGTAGAAGCCCGGGAGCATGTGAGGCGTTTTCATGAGTTGTTTTTCTCGCTTTCTCCGGATAAGGATGCGATAGAAGGCAACATCAACCGGGCTTTGCTGTTGGCCGACAAAAGCGCCTTAAGTTGTTACCGAGATTTGCAGGAGGCAGGATATTACAACCGCCTGATTGCCGGAAATGTCATTCAACGCATTACCATTGACAGCATGCAGTGCGATTTCGGAAGCTATCCGTATCGCATCAAGACCTTCGCCCGGCAGCAGATAGTTCGTGAAAGTGTCGTAACCGAACGCAGCCTGATTACCAGTTGCTGCCTGGTGGACGTGTCCCGTTCGGACAATAATCCGCAAGGATTCCTTATCGAACGCTTCACAATCGTGGAAAATAAAAACTTGGGAACGCATGACCGTTAAACGCACCTGTCTGAAATTGCAGGAATCTTTCCGAACGATACGAACGAAATTACGCAGCTCTCTTGAAAGGCTTTCCGAACGGCAAAAACGAATCCTTATTCTGACAATGCTTTGTCTGTTGGCCATGCTGGATGTCTGGCTGCTCGTGCGGGGATTTTCAGGCACTGTTCCCGAACGAATCGAATACGTTGAACCTTTGAACATACGGGATGAAAGAGAATAAGCAACAAAAAACTGGAAAGGAAGGCAACGGCGCCTCCGGCAGAAAACAACGACAGAAAATGTTGATTGCCGTATTGATCCTGCTCGTTCCTTTTTCGGCGGGTATGTATTTCATTTTTCGAAGTGCCCGTAGTACGATGCCGCAGGATGCCGCAGGACTCGATGTTTCTATTCCTGACGGACGCGGCGTGAAAATCGAGGCGAGCAAGACCAAAGCGCTGGCACATGTGGAAAGTGAAGAGGAAGAACGCCGCAGAATACAGCGTTTCGACAGCGACTCTTTCTCGTTGCTGGATACAACGGAAGAAGAACCGACACATCGGGCGGATGCTTTAGTCGGGGTGCGGGAAGCCCATGCCGAAGCTACGCGGACGATAAGCGGCTTTTATAGGTTAGAACACAAGGCTTCGAAGAGCGATGCTCAGCTCGAGGCGTTGCAGCGTCAGGTCGAGGAGCTGACCCGCCGCCTCGAAGAACAGCGAACCCTGCCCCCGGAGCCGCCCTCCGCAGAAGCGCTGATGGAGCGCAGCTATGCATTGGCGGCCCGCTACTTCCCTAACGGTGCTGCCGACGGCAGAGAACCGGTTGCGACATCAGTACCTGCGACCGTGCGGCCGGCGGAACAGATAACCGTCGTGCGGCCCGTAACGTCGGTAGTTTCCACGCTCGCCGTGCCCGACACGTTGCCGAACGTACCCCGTAACCGGGCATTCCATACCGCAGTGGGACCGGATACGACGACCCCGACCGGTATGATTCGCGCTTGCATCGCCGGGGAACAGCGCATCGCGGCCGGGGAGCGCGTGCGTCTGCGGCTCGTAGATGCCGTGCGAGTAGGTGCCGCGACCCTTCCGGCGGGAAGTTTCATATACGGTACGGCCTCGATAAACGGCCAGCGGCTCGCGCTGACGGTATCTTCGGTAGAGTGCGGCGGCAGCATCCTGCCCGTAGCGCTGACGGCCTACGATACGGACGGTATAGAGGGAATATTCGTACCGGATGCCGCAGAACGTAAGGCCCTCAAAGATGCGGCGGCGAGCATGTCGGCCGGCATAGGCTCAGGAATCTCGATAACCAGCAATGCCGGGCAGCAGGTGGCGATGGATCTTACGCGCAGCGCCTTGAGCGGAGCCAGTCAGTACCTTTCTTCCAAGCTGCGCGAAGTGCGCATAACGCTCAAGGCCGGGCACCGGCTGTTACTCATCAGTTCTAAATCGTAATCGTATGCCGAACAAGAAAATCATATTATTGCTTTGGGGAGTGCTGTGCGGAGGGGCGGTACAGGCGCAGCCCAAGTTCCTGCCCGGTACGGTCATCGCACCCCGCAAGATCGAGGTGTCCTATTCCAAGACCACGCATATTCTGTTCCCGGCGGAGGTGAAGTACGTCGATCTGGGGTCGTCGAACATCATCGCGGGCAAAGCCGCCGGAGCCGAGAATGTCGTGCGCGTGAAAGCCGCCGTCCGGGACTTCGCCGACGAGACGAATTTCTCGGTCATCACGGCCGACGGGTCGTTTTACAGCTTCGATGTCGAATATAAAGACAATCCTGCCACACTGTCGCTGGAGGTCGGGGGCGAGGCCGTGTCCGAAAGCGGGACCGACGACCGGGTGCCAGCCTCCCGAATACGGCTGCGCGAGCTGTCCGGAAACAGCGCCCGCACCGTTATGGAGGATATGCAGACGATCTATCGTCGCAACGAGCGCGACCTGCGGCATATCGGCTGCAAGCGGTATGGCGTGCAGACTCTCGTGAAGGGTATCTATATCGAAGACGACCTGTTGTATCTGCATCTGGAGATGACCAACCGTTCGAACATATCCTACGATGTGGAGTACGTGCGTCTGGCGGTCCGGGACAAGAAGGTTGCCCGGCGGACGGCCATGCAGGAAACGGAGATAGTGCCCGTGAGCCGCTATAACGATTTGAGAACGGTAGCCAGCGGCGCAAGCATAAGGGACGTGCTGGTGATTCCCAAGTTTACCATAGCGCCGGGGAAGGTGCTGGAGGTGGAGATCGCGGAGAAAAACGGCGGCCGCAACCAGCGTTTCCGCATCGAAAACCGCGATATCCTCTCGGCCCGAAGAATCGACAAAAAAAGTGAATGATGATGAAACGATCGCTGTTCATACTCTTGCTGCTGTGCAGTTGTCTGCTGCCCGCGACGCGGGCGGCGGCACAGCGTGGCCTGCCCGGGCAGGTAGGCATACAGGTCGGTGCGGGTGTCGCCGACGGATTTCTGGTGCGGCGCTCCGGAGGCGAATACACCTTCGGTGCGGAGGTGGCCGTGACGCGCAACAATGCCAACCGCACGTTCTGGAAGTTCGCAGCCGGCTATCTGCGCCGCGACTACCGTTATCTGCGGCAGCTCGTGCCGCAGGAACAATATACGGCGCAGGCCGGCTATTTCCTGCAGCTGCTGCATGATCGCCGCTACAACCTCTCTTTGGCGGTGGGCGCCGAGGCGCTCATCGGATACGAAACCGTGAATCGGGGACGCCGAACGCTCGAAGACGGGGCGACGCTCCGCAACCGCAATGCATTCCTCTATGGTGGAGCTATTGCGGCCGAAGTGTCCGTCTATTTCTCCGACCGCACGATCTTCCTGCTGTCGGTGCAACAGCGGGCGCTCGCGGGATCGACGCTCGCCACGTTCCACACGTTCCTGTCGCTCGGTGTCCGGTTTATCATCAACTAACCGAATTACAAATAATATTATGAAAGGAATAAATGCCATAATGATAGGCTGTATAGCCTGCCTCGCGTTTTTCTGCCTGTCCAAGTGCAGCAATGAGCTGGAGGTGCAACGCGAATATGCATACGAAGTATCGACCTGGCCGCTGCCCGCAGAGGTCGCACCGGGCGAAGAGGTGGAGATACGCTTCACCCTGGAGCGCGAGGGCGACTACGCAGGCGCGGAGTACGGATTCAGTTGGGTGCAAACCGACGGGAAAGGCAAGCTGCGCGATTCGCGCGGGATGTATTACACGGACCGCGAGGAGTACGAACTGCGCGTGGTTCCCGACCTGGACGTTTCCGACCCGCTGGCGTGGCGCTTTACGCTCTGGTACCGGCCGACGGGCAGCGACGACCCCTCCCTGCGCTTTATCGTAACCGACAACTTCGGCCAGCAACAGGAGGCGGAGTGCTCTTTCCGGCTCGTGGAGTCGGACGATACCGTATAAAACGAAATCGATAACCCTCAAAAATTAACTTCCGATGAAACTCAAATCAATGATTATTCTTGGCGGCCTCGTCGCTGCGGGATGTGCCGCCTGCTCGCGCGAGATACAGCCCGCCGGGGAGCGGAACATTTCCGAAGGGCAGGTACGGGTCGTTATGCCCGTACAAGCCGGGCAGATGGCGTGCGTAACACGCGCGGCGGATGAAGACACGGTAAACGACCTGAACGTCTATCTTTTCGATGCCTACTCCCGGGAGCTGGTTCTGCACAGCTATCTTACGTCTATGGAGCTGGAATTTAATTGCGTTCCGGGAAACTACGAACTCTATGTCATCGCCAATGCCTATGCCGACCTGGGGGAATTGCAGTATGCGCAAGTTACTGACAGGACGGTAAACTTTATGGTCGGGCTTCGGAGCCTGCCCATGTCGGCGATGCGGGAGCTTCAAATCGAGCAGCAGCCGGGCAATCGGGTGACGCTGCCGCCGCTGGAACTCGAAAGGGATATGGCCAAAATAACGTACAGCATTTCCGCAGCTCCTGCCATGAAAGGTATGGAGATCGTGTCGCTGCAAGTCTGCAACATACCCCGGCGCGGAGCAATTTTCGGCGATACGGCTCCTTCGGCGCAGGAAGACGAATATGTTTCCAGCAACCGGAGTATCGTAATGGACGGACAAGGACGCTATACGGATGAACTGTACATGCCGCAGAACTGTCAGGGTATTGTTGCCTCCGTTACCGACCAGCGGCTGAAGGATGCCGACCATGCCCCGCAGTATGCGACGTATTTGATGATTCGGGCCGTGCGGGAAAACAAAGTGCTCGAATACCGGGTATATCTCGGAGAGAACAACACGACGGATTTCAACGTCCGCCGCAATACCCGCTATTCGCTCGACATCACCATCGAGGGCGAGAGCGAAGTGGACACCCGCGTGCAGTGCTACACGCTCGACGTGTACGACGATTTGGAGAACTCCGACGCAGCACTTTCCGGCTATTGCATCCCCTCGAAGGCGTGGAATCTGCATTTCGACATTGCCGGGAATACGGCCGGCCGCAAGATAGACGGCACGGTGACGCTCCGGGAAGGCGTGGCATCCTGTTTCAAATTCAACACCAATCCTTACGGACAGACCGGGACGATCGCCCTGTGGAATCAGAACGGCCCAAACTCCCTGCCGGTAATCTACAATCCGCCCGTCGTGACCGAGGCGAACGGATGGATAGAGTACGACGTGCTGCTGGTCGATGACGGAGGATTCCGCAAGACCTACACCTTCCGGCACATGCTGGCCAACGAGATTCGGGTAGCGCCTTACGGTGATGAAGCGCTCACGGTGACCGGCGCTCCGTACTACCTGCGCCAGGAGGACGGAACCCTGCGCATCGCCTGTTACGAAAACGGATGCACCCTGCGGGCCCCGCAGTACAGCGCAGGGATGCGGTTCGCCGGCTGGTATGCCGATGCCGCTTACCGAACGAGGCTCTCGACCGAAGTGCAGTACCTTTGCAAACCTTCGGCGACGCTGACCCTCCTATATGCCAAATACGAAAAAATATAGCCGGGGAAGAGGTCCCGTAGAAACGATAAAGGCCGGGAATTTGCTTCCCGGCCTTCGTTCGTTATTATAGCTCTGAATTAGGATACACATAACCGATTCGGCCGTGATTGATGGTTTTCAATGTATATGCTTTTTTCGTAACAGGATCGGTAGAAGTGTATTGTTGGTTGGGTTTGTCTGCTGTCGATACATATCTGAATGCGTTTACGATTACATTGTTTTCCAATCGTACCTCTTCAATCGAATACAGTGGAACTGCGCCGGGACGCACTCCGCTATAAATATAACATAATACCGGAGTGTCGTTTGCGGTATTGCCCCATTCACTGTATATCTTCGTATCATAAGCGAATTGATTGTTCTGGTATTTGTTTTCATACAATGGAACGATGTAACTGTAATTCGGATGGTTCTCGAACGGCAGATTGGAAAAAGCATAGAAATCATAACTACCGCCCAAAGTATCAGACGAAATCGAGTAAAAAGGTCCTGCATTGTATATGATACGCTTTTGGGCAGTACCATTGTTTTTCAGGTAAGCTCTTACTCTGGTAATATAAGTAGAATCGTTCGGCCAAGGTGTGACAACTCCCGGCATTCTGACAGTTTCAGTAGGGACGTTGATTTCCAATTCCAACGTCTCATATTTACCCATACCTATTGACAATTTGGCTTGGATGACATATTTGCCTCCGAATTTCGGTACGATATAAAAGTATTCTTCGGAGGGGGCATCCAAAATGAAGAAGTGGGAAGAGTAATCCACGAACTGACGGTTTTCATACCGTCCGATTGACCAATACGGAATAACGGTATTTGGATAGTTTTTGATCGTATAACAATTTCTGTCCCCGATACGCGGCTGCGTACTCGACAAGGCACAGGCGATGATTTCCGGCGGGTCTGCAACATCGACTTCCATAACGGCACGCAAAACGGCATTCAGTTTCAGATGATTGACCGTGAGCGTTATCGTACGTTTTCCTCTTGTAGAAAAGGTTACGTAAAAATGTTCTTGTTTAGCATCCGATTCGATGTTGTATCCTTCGCCCGAAATCTCGAACGACAGGACCTCGACATCTCCCACATAACGGGAATCGATATAATAATCATTTTTTACTCCGACGGACGTATGTTCCGGTCCTTTCAGCATCTCGTTGTAATTGTCTAAAATGAGACGGTACGGGTTGTCGAGTATCAAATCGAAAACACTTCTATCCAGTTTGTCCTGGACTCTCGGGACTTCCCATATCTTCTGCATCCATTCTGCGAAGGTTGCGGAATAGATGACGGTATTTTGCAAATCTTCTACCGTAACTCCGTTGCATATCAACGAAGGTCCGACTTTAGTATAATCCGGATGAGAACCATGCTGTAATAAATCTCCTGCTTTCGTTCGTCCGTAAATGAGACTGGATATATAATATTCCACAGTAACAGCATAGCTTTCGACCATTTTGTTTTCAGCCCTTTTATAATTTTTGTTTCTGTCCGATCCCGGAGTGCTGAGAACGGATTGAAAATGGGAGGCATGGCCAAATTCATGGATAGTAGAAGCTACCATAGCTGCTTTAGATACGTATTCATTGGCTTTTACTCTACCATAAATTTTTATGTCGGTACGCTTACTCAAGCGGTTTAGCCGTTCATCCCAAATAAACCATCCGCCGGCTCCGGGATGTTCTATGCATGTTTCTTCCGGGAAGACACCGATAACCATCAAATGGTCGAAATTCTTGAAGTTCTTGTTCAGTACATTCTGCCCCATTATAAAGGCATAGGTTCCCAAGTGGGTAGCTGCGAAACATTGTAACCGGTGGGGAGTATCATTTTTTCGGGCATTAATAAATAAATTCCAGTTCGTATTCATCATGTCCTCATTGTGATATTCCGCCGTTAAATACCCGCAATCGCGAATAATCCACTCGGTACCGCCTTGGTCATTTTCAAACCGTAGGACATATTGCACATAATCGGTGAACCATCGGCCGGAATTGGCTGCAATATCCCGTGCAATACCGTCCGTTCCGGTATAGGCGAATCCTTCATTCGTAAAATCTCTTACGACGACCTTTACCCCGGGTAACGGGATGGGGTCGGTCAGTTTGTCATCCTGATACGTAACCCTGACGGAAGGATACCAGTCGCCCGATGCAGTAGAAGATGGCCCGGTGGGGAGCTCTATACCTACATTTTTTTTGGCCTGCTTAAGCACTTTTTCCCAGCCTGCTTCTGACAATTGAACAGCCGTGGCTGAAGTCCTATACAAACCATTCTCCACTCCTGAAGACTCGTCCGTATTTCCGTCCATCATCTCTTCTTCATTCTCCATAGAGTTTGTTCTCAACAAAGAATTGGTCGGTTGCATATACAAAGTGTCCAAAATATTGCATTGCACACTGGAAAGAATAGATAGATTTTTTATCGGCAATACGGAATAAAAATATTGATTGTGTTGATTGGTTAAATACTGGTGCATTTCACCGGAACTTAATCGGCGGTCCAACGGATACGGGTAAAGCGATAAACGCATACTGTCACTCAACATGCAATATTGAACCGTATCTTGTACGAAAAACCGGACATATAGATGAGTCGGAGTTAAACGTATAGGAGTCGTTCCTTCAAAAACGGCTATTTGATTGGCTGCCGATTGGATATTTTTGAATGAATAGGGATTGCCGTTGCTCAATGCCATTCCGGTCCTCGTTTCGGGCAGCATTTCCTCACATTGATATTCCTCCTCGAATTTAGTACAAGAGAAACAGACCAGAATAATGAAAAGACAAGATAAAAACTGTTTCATAGGAATAGTAATTTTAGGTAAAGTCAATAATGGTTCAACGGGTAATAAGAATGGTGCTCGCGGCGAATACAGATTAAATTCGAATTTATGTAGGAAATCCGGTTGCATGAGGTGCGGGCACACGCAACTAAATAACAAGATAAATTTACTGAAAAATAATAAATTTAAAAAGGGAAAGATGCAGAATCTTTCCCTTTTTGTCTGCGATACACTCGTCTTACAAAGGTGTTCCGTTCTCGAACAGTTTATCCGTTACGACGAACTGATAGTGCGCTTCTTCCCAAAACGCATCGTCGTACACGCTTCCCGCATCGCCGGGACGCTGGACGACATATACCTTGCCGTTGGATATGGTCGTATAGTTCTCGGTCGCATCCGGCAGCAGGTAGAACGGATTCGCGCCGTCGAACGAGTAAACATCGTGATAGGAGTCATCCTTATAGCCTTTCCCCACGAAAAAACCGTCTTCAGCCCTACCGCCCGGCCCAGAAGAGTAAATCCGGAACAGAACATAGTCGCTGGAACTCTTGTTCTGAAACAGATACATCTGATGATAGTTCGGTAAATATTCGATTCGCTCTACCTGTTTGCGACATGAAAGGCAGCTTGCTGCCAATACGCATAACATACCTATCGCATATATTTTTTTCATAGGTCGAAGTTTTACGTTATCCGATTATAATTCCGTCTCCGAGTTCTTCTACCGGACGCCCATCTTTGAAGAAATCGTCCGTAATGGTATAGACATGGTAAGTAATATGGTTTTCAGTATAGACCGAATCGTAAAAAGCATCGTAATAGGGACTCGGGTAAGAAGAAAAGTATTCTATATATACCTCATCGTTGTAGATAAACATCGCATCCATATCAGAGAAATAACCTGACCAAAGACAAAAAGGACTATCATAACCACCCACAAACATATAAACAGAGTGAGAAGTTCCCTTCGCTATCATAAAACCATCTTCTCGTACCATACCGTTAGAGTTGGATGTATAAATAACGAATACATCTTTCGAGGAGTCATTGATGAATTTATATTCGTGACGTCCGGACCGTTCATACCGGGTAATCACCTCTTTTTCGCAACCGGTAGCCAATACGGGAAATAGGCACAGCAACAAAATTCGAGTGAGAGTTTTCATAGGCTTGCGGTTTTAGATTTTGTCATGCGGATGGTGATAACTGTATCTGTTCAAACAAATTTAATGATAACATCCCGAATATCAAAGTATATATACGGGCGTCTGTATCGCCGGATTTTAATATGGTGGTAATATCGCCCGTCTCGTCTGTCCGGATTGCAGGTCGGAAAAACGATGCTCTTTCGGCTGGCGAAGACGCGCCATTGGGATAATGGTAAATGAAAAGGAAGGGCTTCCCGGCCCTTCCTTTTCATTCAGTCGGTTCGTATCTCTTATTGGAGGCTCTTGAGGAACTCTTTCACCTCTACCGCTACGCTGGGGCCGTTGTAGCCGAACTTCTCGTCGAGTACCTTGTACGGTGCGGAGTATCCGAAATGGTTGAGACCGTGTATGAACCCGTCGTCGCCCACAAGGGTACGCAGGTTTACGGAGAGCCCCGAGGTGAGACCGTAGCGCGGTACTCCCGGCGTCAGTATCTCGCGGACATACGCCGTACCCTGGTCGCGGAACAGTCCCTCCGAGGGAACGGATATGATTCTCGCCGAAATACCCTCCTCTGCCAGGAGCTGTGCGGCGTCGGCCAGTGTGGAGACTTCCGAACCGTCTGCTATCAAGAGCACGTCGGGTTTTGCGACATCGGCTACCACGTAAGCCCCCTTGTGCAGTTTTTTCGCCTCTTTTTTGCGGTCGCCGGGCAGGTCTTTGATGTTCTGGCGCGAGAGGATGAGCGCTACGGGGCGCTGCTCCTCGATGGCGAATTTCCATGCGGCGACCGTCTCCTGGCCGTCGGCGGGACGCAGTACGACCATCGACCGTTCGCCCCGGTGGTTGTGGACGTGCTCCATGAGCCTTATCTGTGCCTCCTGTTCGATGGGCTGGTGCGTGGGGCCGTCCTCACCGACGCGGAACGAGTCGTGTGTCCAGATATAGACGACGTGCAGCCTCATGAGGGCCGACAGGCGGATGGCCGGTTTCATGTAGTCGGAGAAGACGAAGAAGGTACCGCATGCGGGAATTACGCCGCCGTGCAGAGCCATACCGTTCATGATGCAGGCCATGGTGAACTCGCTGACGCCCATCTGGAGGAACTGTCCGGAGAAGTCGCCTTTGGCGAAGGCTTTCGTCTTTTTGAGGAAGCCGTCCGTCTTGTCCGAATTGCTGAGGTCGGCCGAGGCGACTATCATGTTGCCTATTTTTTCCGCGAATACGCCCAGCACCTTGGCGGATGCCGCCCGCGTAGCGACGTCCTTGCCGGGGTCTATCGCATCGAAATCTATCTCGGGGAGTTTGCCGCTGAGGAAGGAATCGAGCTTTCCGGCGAGTTCAGGACTTTCACGGCGCCATTTGGCCTCCTCTTCCTTCATCCAGGCCACCCAGTTGCGCAGCTCTTTCGCACGTGCCTCGTACAGTTTGCGGCTCTGCGGGAAGATGGCGAACGGGTCGTCGGGATTGCCGCCGAGGTTGCTGATGGTTGCGGCGATGTCTGCACCGGCAGCCGAGAGAGGCTGTCCGTGGGTCGATACCTTGTTCTCGAAACTTTCGCCGTTCGCTCCGCGGGCCCCTTTCCCCATGACGGTCCTGCCGATGATGAGGGTGGGGCGTTCGGTCTCCCTGCCCGCTGCAGTCAGCGCTTCGCGTATTTGGTCGGGGTTGTGACCGTCTATGCTGATAACGTTCCAGCCCCATGCACGGTATTTGCCTGCGATGTCCTCGTTCATGACCTCCTCGACAGTGGTTGAGAGCTGGACGTTGTTGGCATCGTAATACATGATGTAGTTGCCGAGTCCGAGCAATCCGGCCATGCGGCCTACGCCCTGTGCCACCTCCTCCTGGATACCGCCGTCGGAGATGTATACGTATGTCTTGTGGGCCATCCATTCACCGAACCGTGCGACGAGGAAGCGTTCGGCAATGGCAGCGCCGAGCGCCATCGCATGTCCTTGTCCGAGCGGGCCGGAGGTGTTCTCTATCGCGTGTGCGAGGTCTGCCTCCGGGTGTCCGGGGGTATGGCTTCCCCACTGGCGGAAGTGCTGCAACTCTTCGGCAGGCATGATGCCGGCCAGTGCGAGGACCGAATAGAGCATCGGCGACATGTGCCCCGGGTCGAGGAAGAAACGGTCGCGGAACGGATAATCGAGTTTGTCGGGGTCATAGTTCAGGAACTCCGAATAGAGGATGTTGATGAAGTCGGCGCCTCCCATGGCTCCGCCCGGATGTCCCGATTTTGCCTTTTCGACCATTGCCGCAGACAGTATCCTGATGTTGTCCGCCGCCCTGTTGGTGATTGTGTTGTCCATGATTAATTAGTAGTGAATTTTATAGCTCTTCGGGTTCGTCACCCGACCGTGCCGGTATGCAACGGCATCGCAAATTTAGGTATTTCGTATGAAAGAAACACGGTTCCTCCCAACTATTTGTCGTTCCGTACTTTTTCCTGATAATCTGTCTGCCTTTGGTGAGGGCGTCGGCGGCCGGTTGTCGGGCTCTTCGTCGTGCGTTCATTTGGGAGCGAGTGACATACGGCTTACTGCCGGAACCGGATGCGGCCGGGGAAATGGCCGAAAGAACGGTCGGTGTGACTGTCGGCCTAAGGAGAGGGGAAGGCTGGCCGGATGTCCGTTGGTGCGTGAGGAAAAGAAAAACCGGCTGAAGATTTCAGCCGGTTTTTCTTTTTGTTCAGGAATACTTTAGAAAGGCCATTCCGTATCGCCTGATATTTCGCCTTCAAACGTGCAGACACCGCCGTTGAAGGATGCCAGGGTTTCCTGTTTGGTAATGGCTGAACCGGTTTCATCCATGATGAGGAGCAGGAAGAAGAACTGAGCATTTGTGCCTTCCAGTTCCATGTTTTCATTCACGGTGAATACCATGGGCGAACTGCACTGGAAGGCGAGGTAGTCGCTGCCCCGCTGGCCCCAGCCAATCTTGCCGTTGTAGTTCGCATCGCCGAAACCGTTCACGCGGCCGTCGAATGTCATCTGCATGTTCTCTGCGTCGAATTCACCTATGAGTTTCGGCGAATCGCTGACGTCGAACATGTTCTCCATGATATAGGTTCCGTTAGCACCTTCCCGCAGGATAAGAGTCCACTCCGAGGGGGAGCCGTTCGAGGTTTTGAAAGTGTACTGACCATACTGTACGGCCATGACATTCTCAATCGTGACGTTGCAGGTGTTGCTCGAACCGATGTTGGCGCCGTTGGCGCTTTCGATGGTGAGCGTAACGGTGAAGTCGTCGTTGATGGTAGGCTGCCATACCGGAATCATCTGTACGAACGAATCGTTGTTTTCCGTAATCTTAATCGTAGTCGATGTGATGAGCAGTACCTGGTCGATGTCGTCCACACCGGTTGCGGTGATATTGACGGTCACGGGGTATCCTCCGGGTTCGCCGGTGAGTTCGAGCGGCACAGTGAATAATCCCGAGTTCTCACTTACCGTTACCGAAGTTTGTCCGAAATTGACCACGGCAGTGCCGGGGTCGATAGGACCTTCGTCCTTTTGGCAGGAAGAGAGTGCCGCAGCGCCCAATATGCTTAAGAATATTACTTTGATGTATTTCATAATGTGTTTGATTAACCGTTTATTACCAGTTCAATTGGTCCGAGATGTTCGGGTTGGATGTTTTTTCCGACTGCGGTATAGGCCATACGAAACGGTAGTCCGTAGCGGGGATGTTGAGGTAAAGGCCGGTGGTTACTACCAGCGAGCTTGCCTGCGGGTCCTGACCGGTACGGTCCATTGCGTCGCCCCACCTTTTGAGGTCCGCGATACGGTTGCCTTCCATGAACATCTCTTTGAGGCGTTCCTGCTTGATAGCGGCGAATACTTCGTCTATCGATGCGTACGGTGTGTAAGTATAGCCCGGGATACGTGCGGTAAGCAGTTTCTCGAGATACTTGTTGGCTCCGTCGAGATTGTTTGCCTGTGCATAAGCCTCCGCAGCCATCAGTACGAAATCTGCGCTTCGGTAAACGACTACGTTCTGCATGAGTTCGTTGGTCGTGGCCGTCGTATTCAGGGCCGGGTTACCGGGATACTTGGCGATGTATTTCACTCCGGTGTAGAGCGTCGTACCGCTGAGTATGGGCACGTCCGACCTGAAATATACCTGCGAACGGATGTCGTTGGAAGCATAGAGGTTCAGCAGCCATGCGGAGGGCAGATAGAGCGGCTGTACCTGTTTGCCGTCGTTGTACGGGTCTTCGCAGAACATGCTGCCGTATTGCGAACGGCCTTCGTTCAGGCTGGCGTAGAACTGGAACAGGATTTCCGTACCGTTGGTGTTGTTCTTCCACATGTCGGCGAATGCGTCGGCATTGTTGATGAGTATCGAGGCGTCTGCAATGGCAGCGGCAGCGGTGGCAGCGGCTTCATACTGGTCGGTGTGCAGCAGTATCTTCGCTTCGAGGCACTGGGCGGTCAGCGGAGAGAGATAATAATACTGCGTAGGATTGCCGAGCTCATTGTAGTAGCGCTCCAGAGCCTCCTTGCCTGCGGTGAGGTCTTTGTTGATGAAGTCGTACGTGTCGAACAGGGTAGACCTTTTATTCCTTGCGTTCACATCGACCTTGTCGGTCAGAATGATACCCCAGTCGGTCGTAGCCGTTTCAGGATTGTAGTCCTTGCAGTAGAACGTGGCCAGCTGGTGGTTTATCATGGCCCTGAACAGACGGGCTTCACCGATATAGAGGTTGAGCTGTTCGCGTTCGCTTTCCGTCATCTTATTTTCGTTGCCTTCTTCCAGCGAGTTGTCCCGTTCGATGAGTTCGTTGGCTTTCTGGATGAAGTAGTTAATCTGGTAGATACCGCCGTAGCAGTATGTCCAGAGCTGTTCTACGTAGCTGTCGTTGTCGGCAAACGTCCAGGTGTACTGGAAACCCATCTGGTTACCGTAATCCAGCGTAGCATTGATACCTTCCGCCTGCATGTTCACCGGGATGACGGTGTACGACGAGAAACACTGACGGGCGAAGTAGTAGAGGCTGAGGCGGAACTGGCCGGCGTCCTTGAAGGTAGTGAACGCCTGCTCTTCGGGTATCGCGTCGCCGTCAGGGTATTTGTCGAGATTACAACTTGCTATGCTTCCCGCGAGGAGCATTAGCAGTGCAACTTTCATTATATTTTTCATATAGTTGGTTTTATATTAATCGTTAATTATTAGAATACGAGTTCCAGACCGAAAGAGTACTGACGCGTGTTCGGGTACATACCGTAGATAATCGAGCTGTCGTATTCGGGGTCGTATCCGGTGTAGTTGGTGAGCGTCCAAAGGTTACGCATTACAACGGAGAATTTTACGCCCTGAATGAAGCCGGTCTTCTTGAGGAGCGACTGCGGCAGCTGGTAGGAGAGCGAGAGGTTCTTCAGACGCAGGTAGGAAGCGTTTTCCAGATATGCCGTGCTGTAGAGCGAAGTTTCGCCGTATTTCGGAATATTGGTAACCTGTCCCGGTTCGCGCCAGATGTTCTTCATGTATTCGGGGCGGGCTGTCCTCGGTACGATGTTGCTGCTTTCGTTGAAGAAGCGGTCGCCGTTGATGAGCCACTTGTCGAGCTGATATGCGAAGTTCACCTGGAGAGAGAGACCTTTCCAGCTTGCGCTCAGGTCGAAACCGCCGTTGTACGGTGCGATGTACTGCTTGTCGAGCGTAATGTATGCGGCGAGGTTGGTATCCTTTACGGGGTTGCCGTTGCCGTCGTCGTACATGGCCTTACCGTCGCGCGGGTCTACACCCATGAATACGGGCATGTAGAACGACCATGCGGATTTGCCTACCTCGTACGTACGGAACGAATCGGGCTGGGGAATCGAGGTCGAGGTGCCGTAAAGCTGGGTTATCTTGTTGTTGTTGTAGCCGAATACAGCGCCGATGGTGATGTTCCAGTCGTCGTTATGGAACAGGGTGGCGTTGATATCGAGGTCGACACCCTGGTTCTTCATCTTGAGGGCGTTTTCGCCTCTGGAGGTGATACCCGACGACGGAGGATAGGGTACGTCGTACAACATGTCGCTGGAACGGCGGTCGTAGTAGGTTGCCGAAACCGACAGCCAGTTGAACAGACCGAATTCGAGGCTTACGTTGAACAGGCCCTGTTTCTCCCATCCGAGGTAGTTGTTACCGGTGGATGCGAAGTATTTGCCCGATACGTCGCCGTAGTTGGCTCCCGTCGATACGAGGCGCAGGCTCGCATAGTTGCTGATGGAGGAGTTACCCTGCGTACCGTAGGTCACGCGCAGTTTGAGGTCGGTGAGTACGCGGTTGTCCTTGAGGAAATTCTCCTCCTTGATGTTCCACATACCGCCGATTGCGTAGAACAGCGCGTTGCGGTTGTCCTTACCGAACCGCGAAGATGCGTCGTTGCGGAGCGTGAGGTCGAAGGCGTATTTCCTGCCGTATTCGTAGTTCACGCGGCCGAAGAACGAGAGCATGTTGTAGCTGCTGTAACTTTCGCTGACGTCGGACATTTTGACTTGCGTACCTTTTCCTATCAGGTAGAGGGCATCGTCGATTTGGCCGCTCGAACCTGCCATGAATCCCTGCGAGTAGTAGTCGATGCCTTCCTGGCCGACGAGCAGGGTGATGTTGTGCATATCCTTGATAGGCTCGAATTTGTATTCGATGGTATTACTGGTCGAGAGGGTGTAGTACTGCGAGAACTGACGCGTACGGCTACCCGTACCGCCCGAGGCGAAGTGTGACGGGAGGGCGGTGAAGGTATAGGTGCTGTAAGCGCCGTCGATACCGTTCAGGCTGGTTATCGTGAGGCCCTTGACGGGAGTCAGCACGACGGAGAAGTTACCGTTGAGCAGATGGTTGTTGCCCCACTGCGGCGCTTTCTCCATGACGTAGTACGGGTCAATCATGTTGTTCGGGAAGAGAAGATAATCCTCTATCCGGCCGGTCTCTTCGTCGAAATACTGCCTGGTCATGTAGGTGGCCATGTATATCGGGAAGTTGGTTACCGACGTCGGGTTCAGACCCTGTGAGGTCGTGGCTCCCTGAGTGGATTCGCGTTTGTCCACCGCTGCCGCGAGGTTGAGGTTGATACGCAGCCAGGAGTTGGCCTGTGCGGAGAGGTTGGTACGCATCGTGTAACGTTCCATGCTCGACTGCGGTGCCATACCGTCCTGGTTCATGTAACTTCCGGATACATAATAGCCGATGTTCTCGCTACCTCCGTTTACGGAAAATTCACCCGTGTAGGTAGGTGCGGTCTGGTAGATATAACGGAACCAGTCCACTGCGCCGAAGGTATCGAGCCTGTCCTTGTAGGTTGCGTAGTCTGTCTGCGAGATTTCGCCGAAATAGAGCTGCCAGTCGAGCAGGTCGTAGCCGTTCATCTGGCGGAACTTGTTGTTTACAGGGGTGGATACGCCGTAGTTGCCGCTGAAACGGAACTGGGCTCTCTGTGCCCTGCGGCTGCCCTTCTTGGTCGTCACGTAGATAACGCCGTTCGCAGCACGCGAACCGTAAATGGAGGTTGCGGATGCGTCCTTCAGCGTCACCATGTTCTCGATATCGTTCGAGTTGATGGCGAGGAACTGGTTGGCCGACGAGGGCATACCGTCGATGACGTAAAGAGGTTCGGTACCTGCACTGATGGAGCCCGCACCGTGGATACGGATGGACGAACTCTGGGAAGGTTCACCGGAACTTGTCATGACGGACATACCGGATACCTGGCCGGAGAGTGCGTCGGCGACGTTCATCACGGGTTTGTCGTTAAGAATGTTCGCATCCACGACGGAAACGGAACCCGTTACGGAACCCACCGAACGCGCCGAACCGTAACCTATCACGACCACCTGTTCGATTTGTTCGTTGTCTTCGGAGAGTTTCACATTCGCAACGGTCATGCCCGCCGTGATGGTTACCTCCTGTTTGGCGTATCCCAGGTATTCGAAAACCAGAACGGAATTCGCGGGAACGTTGTTGAGGGTGTATTCTCCTTCCATGCCGGTGACGGCAGCGTTCTGCGTACCTTTTACGACAACGGTCGCACCCATGACGGGTTCACCCGATGCCGCATCGGTTACGGTACCAGTTACCCGCTGATTCTGTGCGGCCAGTTGGAAGCACATTATCAGCATCGTGAAAACTGATAGTACGATTTTTCTCATACGAATTAATTTTAGTTTGTGTTGTTAAATGTGATGACCTTTCTTCTTGTGCTTAGCTTGTTTTAAAGTTTCTTTCATTTCCTGCATGGCATCATCCCTTTGTCGGATTCGGCCGCCGTTTTCTGCGGAGCCATGCCGTGTTGCGTATATTTTAAAGTTGAACATGCGGCACCGTTACCGCGACCTTTCGCTGAAAGCCACGGTAACAGAGATGAATACTTTCGTTTGCAATGCGTCTTGCTTGTCGCCCGTACATAGTGCGATAGTGCTGCCGCGGTTTTGGACATCACACACGGCGGAACGAAGATACGGATATTTTGTAAAAACACAAAAAAAACCGAGAAAAACAGGGCTGCGGCGAGGAATAGGGGCGGTTCGGGCGTGAAGTGCCGAACCGCCGTAGGACTTTTTTGAAAGATTGTTTTTTATCGTTCCGGTTGTCGGTAAACCGATGTTCTGGCTATATCCGCAGTGCGGATGTTGCGAATCTTTCGAAATGTGCGATAGTTGGCGATTTGTCGTTTTTTGCCGCAGGGACGGACCGGAGCCGTTTGCGGACAGGACGGGCGGAGAACGCCGCGGGGGTACACTCCGTCCGGAAGGTGTTATGCGGGGGTGGTTTCGAGGTATTCCCGGAGGATGAGCGCGTGGTTTTCGGCGGCGTTCCGGGAGGCGAAGAGCAGGGTGACTGTGGGGAGTTCCCGTATCTTCCCGGCGAATGCTGCCGCCGTCCCGGAGTGTTCCAGTTCCGACAGGTACCGTTTCCGGAATTCATCCCATCGGCCCGCCGGGTCCTGATGGTACCATGTGCGGAGCGCGGCGGACGGGGCCACCTCCTTTTCCCAGGAGTCGTAGTGAAGCGCATCCTTGCGGATGCCGCGCGGCCACAGCCTGTCGACCAATACCCGGTAGCCGTCGTCGGGGGATTCGGGTTCGTAAACCCTTTTGATGCGTATGCGTGTCATGGCGGAAATTTTTCCGCATGAGGGGGCAAAAAGTATGCCTTGCCGTCGGGGGGCGGTCAGAGGTAGCGGACGATACGTTCCAGCGCCATTCCGCGCGAGCCTTTCAGCAGGACTACCTTGTTTTTGACGTAAGCGAGCCGTTCCCGCAGGTAGAAGAGGGCGGCATCCATGTCGGGGAAGGTCATGAGCGACATTTTCTGTGTCGCTTCCCGCAGGTCGGCCGCGGCTGCGGCGTCGCAGAACTCCTGCCCTATCAGGACTACCCGTTTGAAATCCATGCCGAGTATCAGCTCCAGTATGGCACGGTGTTCCGCGGCGCTCCATTTGCCCAGTTCCAGCATGTCTCCGAGAATGGCTATCTTCTCCGATTTGGTCGCGTCCAGGTCGTAAGGTGAAAGTTTGCCGAACCAGTCGAGGGCTGCCCGCATGCTCGACGGATTGGCGTTGTAGCAATCCGCAATGACGATATTGTTTTTCGTACGTATTATCTGAGAGCGGTTGATGGTCGGGGCATAGTCCCGAATGGCGCCGTAGAGTTCTTTCTCTCCCACGCCGAAGTGGCGCCCGATGGTCGCTGCCGCGGCGATGTTGAAGCGGTTGTAGTTCCCGACAAGCTGGCTTTTGAGGCCGTCAGCCGCCTCGGCTCCGTACCGGACCGTTTTCAGCGTAGGGCGCTGTGCGGCCATTGCGGCCAGCGTCGCATCGTCCTGCCGGACGAAAGCCACTCCTCCGTCGGCCGCCAGCCGGTCGTAAAGCTCCCCTTTGGCGGCCTTCACCCCCTCTTCGTCTCCGAAGCCTTCGAGGTGTGCCTTGCCGATGTTGGTGACGATGCCGTAATCGGGTTTTGCGATACGACACAGGGCGGCTATTTCGCCCGGGGCGCTGGCCCCCATTTCGACGATACCGAATTCGATGCCGGCGGGCATGGCCAGCAGCGTCAGCGGGACGCCGATGTGATTGTTCAGGTTGCCCTGTGTGGCATATACCCGGTATTTCTGCGACAGGACGGCATGTACGAGCTCTTTCGTGGTGGTCTTGCCGTTGGTACCGGTGATGGCGAGTATGGGGATACCCAGCCGCGTGCGGTGCATGGCTGCCAGCTCCTGCAACGTCTGGAGTACGTTATCGACAAGGAAATAATCCCTGCCGGGATTCGTCCCTGAAGGAATGGCTTCGGGGTCGTCCACCACGGCGAGGGCCGCACCCTTCCGCAGGGCTTCGGCCGCGAAGGCGTTGCCGTCGAAGGAGGGGCCGCGCAGGGCGAAGAAGATGGCGCCTTCGGGAATGTGCCTGCTGTCGGTAGTGACGGCAGGATGCGCCGTATAGAGGTCGTACAGTTCCGATATTTGCTGTTGCGATGGCATGTGGCTGAGGGTGTATGGTGCGGGCGTTAAATGAATCTGTCTCCTTTGGTGAAGCGTGCGGTGTCTATGAACTTCTTGATGTTCTGCTCGTTCTCTTTCGGACATATCATCAGCACGTCTTCGGTGTCGATGACGATGAATTCGTCGAGTCCCTCCACCACGGCGAGTTTCCCCTCCGGTTTTTTGATGAGGCATCCGTGCGTGTCGAACAGGATGCAGTCCGGACTGTCGGTATTGCCGTCGGCATCCTTGGGAAGGTATTCGTAAAGCGAACCCCATGTGCCGATGTCGCTCCAGCCGAAATCGCCGCAGCGCACATAGACGTTGTTCGCCTTCTCCATGATACCGTAGTCTATCGAAATGGCACGGCATTCGGGGTAGATGCGTGCTATTCCCTCCTGCTCCCGGTCGGTGCCGTAGTCTCCCTCGATGGAGGCGAAGAGCTGGCAGGTTTCGGGCAGCATCCGGTTCATGGACTCCAGTATCGTGCGGGTCTGCCAGACGAATATTCCTGAATTCCAGAAAAATTCTCCCGACCGGAGGAAGGCTTTGGCCAATTCCAGATTGGGCTTTTCGGTGAAGGTCTTCACCTTGTTCAGACCGTCCCGGCGCATGGGCTGGTCTACCTGTATGTAACCGTAGCCGGTCGCCGGACGGGTAGGCTGTACGCCGATGGTCACCAGTGCCTCGTGCGAGGAGGCGAACTCGACCGCCTCTTCCACGACGTTCCGGAAAGCCGGTTCATTGAGAATGAGGTGGTCCGACGGCGTGACTATCATGGTGGAGTCCGGGGCGGTGGCCTTCAGCCGGAAAGCGGCGTAGGCGATGCAGGGTGCGGTGTTGCGGCCGAGCGGTTCGGCCAGTATCTGTTGCGGTGCGATTTCCGGCAGCTGTTCGAGTACGAGGTCGCGGTAGGTGCTGTTCGTGACGACGAGAAAGTTTTCTGCCGGGACGAACTCCGCGAACCGTTCGAAGGTGCTCCGGATGAAGGTTTTCCCCGTTCCTAAGATGTCGAGGAATTGTTTGGGCCTGCCGCTGCGGCTGATGGGCCAGAAGCGGGTTCCGGCCCCGCCGGCCATGATAACGCAATAGATATGGCTGTTCATCGCTTTGGGATGGTTTGTGATTGCTGTCGAAACAATGATTTCATCTTCCGGCTTGCATTTCGGACCGGATAAACAAAAGTAGGAAAAAATAGCGCATCGGCCAAACGCTTTCCGCTGCGAATTGCACCCGTTCCGTTGTCGTGTTCCGTCGGCCGCCACCGCTCGCCGGAACACGGAGAGTTCTTCGGGGCGGCTGCCGCTCTTTCCCGTCTGCCGTCAGTAGGCCGTTTTGTCCGGCTTCGCGCTCCAGAGGCGGAAGGCTTCGAGTGCCTCGCTGCGCATCAGCTCCTGTGAGGGGAGCCGCCGTTCGGAGCGCGGCAGGGCCAGTTCGTCGTATATCAGCGAGTCATCGAAACCGATGGCCTTCGCGTCCTCTTTCCCGTTGGCGAAATATACCTTGTCCAGCCGCGCCCAGTAGATGGCGCCCAGGCACATGGGACATGGCTCGCAGGAGGTGTATATTTCGCATCCGCTCAGGTCGAACGTACCCAGCCGCCGGGCCGCTTCCCGTATCGCCTGCACTTCGGCATGGGCCGTGGGGTCGTTCTCGGCCGTTACGCGGTTGGTGCCCGTCGCCACGATTCGGCCGTTGCGGGCGATGACCGCCCCGAACGGGCCTCCGCCTTTCGCCACGTTGGCTACCGAGAGGGCGATGGCCTTTGTCATCAACTCTTCTTTCGTCATGGTATCGCAGTATTGTTCTGTATGTACGGCTCTGTCGGTGAACAGGATACCGTTCAGATGGTCCGTTTCGTGCTGGAAGATGACCGCTGTATAGCCCGTGACCCGCTCCGTAGTGTCGGAGCCCCGGAGAGTCCGGTAGTGTACGGTAATCTCCTGCGGGCGTACCACCGTTCCGACGATGCCCGGAATGGAGAGGCATCCCTCCTGTCCGGCGGCCGTGTCGTCCCCGTAGCCGGTTATCTCAGGATTGACGTACAGTTCGAAAGGTTCGCCCGGTTTGTCGAAACGCTGTACGGCGATGAGACGGCGCAGGATACCTACCTGCGGTGCGGCGATGCCTACGCCCTCGTTCGCGGGGTCACGTACGGTCGCCAGCATGCCGGCGACCAGCCGTTCGAACTCCTCCGTGTGCAGCATTCCGTCGTCCAGCGGTTTCGATTGGGTACGCAGAAGGAGGGAGTCGTTGCGGTCGTTCACGGAGAGCAGGCGCATCGGGCCGCCGTCGGGTCTTATCAGTGCCTGTTCTTCGTCCGTGAAGCCTCGGTCGGATGTTTTCGGTCCGCATGCGGCGAGTGCGGTGCAGGTCAGCAACAGGGCGGCCGTTCGGAGAATGGAGGCTGGCTGGTACATGGTTCGTTTTTTGTTGTCGTTCATTGTCGTTTGGCCTGCTGCGTACCGGCAGTCCGATTGGCTCCGTCTACCGGATGAACCGGCTTTCGTCCACGTCGTACAGTCCCGTATCGAGCAGGCGCAGGGAGGGTATGACCGGCAGGGCTACGAAAGAGAGTGTCGTGAAGGCGTCTATGCGGCGGTTCACGCCCATGCCATGGGCGTGCTTCTCCAGACGATGTATCGTTTCGGCGACCGTGGCGGCATTCTCGGCGGACATCAGGCCGTATGCCGGCAGGGGAAGTTCGCCGACAATCCTGCCGCCGGAGGCTATCGTATATCCGCCGCCGAGTTCACGCAGCCGGTTGCATGCCACGGCCATGTCCGCTGCGTTGTCACCGGCGCAGACCACGTTGTGTGCATCGTGCGAGACGCTGGTGGCGACGGCTCCGTTGCGGATGCCGTACCCTTTGAGCATGCAGACGGCGATGTTGCCGTTCCTGCCGTGGCGTTCCACCGTGGCCAGGCGTGTCAGTCCCCGCCACTCCCCATCGGCCAGCGGTGTTTTGCGTGTGAGAAGCTGTCCCTCCACCAATTCGATGGCCACCTTTTTCATCGTATCGGGCAGGGTGAAGTCCGCTGCGTGCATCTCTCTGAAACGGACGGTATTCGGGAAGTCGCGGCGCGGGGCGGCGCCGCAGCCTGTCGTGCCGGTGAGACGGCCTTCCGCGGCGACCAACCGGCCGTCTTTTATGACATAGACGATGCGGTTGCAGGCGTCGTCCGTGACGACGAGGTCGGCAACGTATCCTTCGCGGACGTTGCCGCGGTCTTCCAGACCGTAGAAACGGCAGGGGTTCCAGGAGGCCATGCGGGCCGTTTCGCCCCATCCGAAGTCCAGCCGGCGGGCCATGCGGACGATATAGGAGATGTGTCCTTCCGCTGCGATGGTGGCCAGGTGCTTGTCGTCGGTGCAGAACGCGAACCGCGCGGTGTCCAGCCCCCGCTCTTTCACGCAGCGCAGCAGTACCTCCGCGTTGCGGGCCGCACTCCCTTCCCGGATATAGATGTTCATTCCCTTCCGGTAGCGCTCCAGCATGCCTGCAGCGTCGGTACACTCGTGGTCGTTCCGGATACCGGCCCCGATGTAGGCGTCCAGCAGGTCGGCCGGCATGCCGGCCGTATGGCCGTCGATGGTCTTGTCGCGGAAGAGGGCGATTTTCTCCATGATTTCCGGACGGCGTTCGGCTACGTCGTAGAAACACATCACTTCGCCCAGCCCGGCCACGTCGGGGCGTTCGGCGAATTCCCGCATCGCATCGGCGAGGAACTCGCCCGCGCCGTTGGTGTCGAGCATGGTGGCGGGGACGCTCGAAGGAACGGCGGTGAAAATGCCGACGGGGGCTGCAGCGGCCTCGTCGAGAAAACTCCGCAGTCCTTCGGCTCCGGCCACGTTCACCACTTCGTGCGGGTCGGCTATCACGCATGTGGTACCGTGCGGCAGTACCGCTTCTCCGAAGGCGGCGGGGAGTACCATGCTCGACTCGATGTGTACGTGCGCATCCACGAAACCTGCCGTGACCACCAGTCCCGTGCAGTCCAGCGTTTCGGCTCCGGCGGCCGGAAGACCTTCTCCGACTGCGGCTATCCGGCCGTCCCGGACGAGTACGTCGGCACGGGAGACCGTTCCCTGCTGACCGTCCGCCACGGAACCGCCCTTCATCAATATTGCTTTCATGTCGTTCCTTATTAAAATTGATGTTCCCGGTACAAAAATGGGGATTTCTCCCGGATTTGCAGGATTTCCGGCCGGATTTTAATCCTTCGGTGCTCCCGTTTTCCGAAAAGGGCAATAACCGGAAGCGGACGACGTTGTAGGTGAAACGGAGTGCGGGGGCCGGCACGGTGGAAATAACCGGCGGAATGGGGCATCGGTCGTTCGGATTTATTACCTTTGCGGAAGAAACGGGTGAAAACAGAGAGAAAGACATGAAAGCAAAGCTTATCACGCTGCCCAATATCATTACGCTCGCCAATCTGCTGTGCGGTACGCTGGGCATTATATCGATGGTGTCGCTCCAGTCGGCCGGGGCATTGCGCGTGGCGTTCGTGCTCATGTTGGCGGCAGCCCTCTTCGATTTCCTCGACGGGTTCGTGGCGCGGCTCACCGGGCAATATTCCCCTGTCGGAGCCCAGCTCGATTCGCTGGCCGACATGGTCAGTTTCGTCGTGCTGCCGACCGTCGTCGCCATGAAAATCTACTATCTCGCCGGAGGATACGGCGCATGGAGCGCGGTGATGCTGCTGATAACGGCCTGCGGGGCGTTGCGGCTCGCCCGGTTCAACGTTTCGGACGACCAGAAGCGGGAGTTCGTCGGGTTGCCCGTACCTGCCTGCGCCCTGTTCGTGGGGGCGTTCGGCTGGTACATGTCGGGCCGTATCGGTTTGCCGGCGGCGGCATGGATGCAGTGGGCCGTACTCGCCGCAGGGGTGGTGCTGGCTCTGCTGATGGTCTCTCCCGTGAGTATGTTTTCGCTGAAGTTCGAGGGGTTCGGCTTCGCGGGCAACGAGGTGCGGTACACCTATCTGCTGGTGTCGCTGGTCATCGTTCTGGTCGCCGGCATGCCGGGCGTCGGGCTCGCCATCCTGCTCTATATCCTCTATTCGCTTGTGATATGGCTTGTGGGTAGGTGTAAGTGACGTGGCGAAAAAATGTTATCTTTGCGGCTGGAAACCCCGTTTTTGGATGCGCGGTCTGAAATATAAAATCATAACGGTCCTTGCCGTGTTCGTTATGCCGTTCTGTGCGGAGGTTAGCGGACAGAGCTTCAATACGCTGAATCCCGGCATGGGCGATTTCAACGACATGAATTTCCAGACCCCCGGCGGCATTGGCGCTAATCCGTTCCAGACCGAGGAAGGGCCACTCGATTCGGCCAGGATGGATACCACCAAAAAGGAGCGCAAACCGCTGGAATCCTACTTCTTCAACGATTCGATACGTTCGCAGAACAACTTCGCGTGGAACATCAACATGTCCATGAACCGGATAGAGATGACGCGCATTGATACGATATTGTACGACTTCCAGGTGGATTATCCCTTCCTGAAGAAAGACGTAGGCGATGCCTATCTCGGCAATCTCGGGGCCCCCTCCATCCCGCTGGGGTTCTACGACCGTCCGCAGTTCCGGGATTTCCAGATGGCCCAGCCGCTCTACTCCTATCTTTACACTCCGGAGAGCGCCCCGTTCTACAATGTGAAGAAACCGCTTACCCAACTGGGGTACATCACCGCCGGACAGCGGCAGTATGCGGAGGAGAATATCTCCATTCTGCACGCGCAGAACATCACTCCCTCGACGGGATTCAACGTGACGTATCATACGATGGGAACGCGCGGCATCTACATGAACCAGGCCACGCGCGATACGGATTTCTCGCTCGGCGTGTCGCACAACGGCAAACGGTATACCGGTTACGCCGGATATATCTTCAATACCATCCGTATGCAGGAGAACGGCGGCGTAGTGGACGACTGGTATATCACGGGCGTGAAGAAGGAGCGCCCGTTCGAAATCCCCTTTATGTTATCGGATGCGAGAAATATATTGAAGAACAATACTTTCTATACCTTCCACAGTTACGGTATCCCGTTGCGCCGCCTGACCGACGACGATTTTTCGATGGCAGGCGTGCCGGCCATTTACGTGGGGTACTCGCTGCAGTACGACAGTTGGAACAGGGTTTATACCGATACCTATTCCGGCATGCAGACCCCCAGTAAGGACGGCGGGTCGGCCGATGCGCCGGTACCGACGACGCCCTTTTACGAGCACTGGTATTTTAACGGTACCGCCTCGCGCGACTCGACCTTCGAATCGAAACTCTCCAACAGGTTGTTCGTCCAGCTTCAGCCCTGGGACCGGGATGCCATCGTGGGAACGGTGGATGCGGGGGTCGGATTGGATGCGCACCGTTATTACCAGTTCCGTCAGCAGGATTACCTGACGGGCAATATGAAACCCGTCAAGAAGGAGAGTTTCTACGTTTACGGTGCGGTGGACGGCAAGTTCAAAAAGTATTTCCAATGGAACGGAAAGCTGCGGTACGTGCCTCTGGGCTACCGACAGCATGACCTCGATGCCGAGGCCAATGCGACGCTCAGCGTCTATTTCAAGGAGCATCCCGTTTCGCTCACGGGAAGGTTCAGCTATTCGCTGCACGAGCCTTCCTACTGGAGCCAGACGTTTTCCTCTAACCATTTCATATGGAACAACTCCTTTCGGAAGGAGAATGAGACCCGTCTTGAGGTAAAGCTGACCGCCCCGACCGTCAATGCGGAGGCAGCCTTTTACCAGAGCGTGCTCGGCAACCGGGTGTATTACGGCGCGAATGCCATGCCCAGCCAGGCCCTGCATGCCGTCAGCGTGACGGGAGTGTATGCCAGGAAGGATTTCCGCATAGGCGGCCTTCATTTGAACCACAGGGTATTGCTGCAATGGAGTACCGACCAGCAGGTAGTCCCCGTGCCTTTAGTCAGCGCCTATATCTCCTATTTCTTCGAATTCGACGCCGTGCGCGACGTGCTGCGCCTCAAGATAGGGGTGGATGGGAGATATAATACCAAATATTACGCATTCGGGTACAATCCGGCGACCGGACAGTTCTACAACCAGCGGGCGCAGCAGATAGGCGGTTACCCGATGCTCGACGTGTACATTGCCGCCAAGTGGAAACGTATGCGTATCCTGCTGAAAGTGGCACATCTGAGCGAGGATTTCTTCAATACGAGGGAGTATTTCCAGGTACTCCACTATCCGCTCAACAAGCGCGTATTCAAGATAGGCATCTCGTGGGGATTCTATGACTGACGGCCGTGCGCGGGAGCGTGCGGTATCGGTTCCGTCGGAGCGGAAAAGCTGCCCGGAGAAATTTGATGAATGTTTAAAAGACGAATATTGCCTGTCATGCTCTTCCTGCTGGTCCTGTGCGAATGCGGTACGGGGGAGGGAGGAGGTGACGGCCGGAATTTCGCTGCGGGTTACGGCCGGCCGGTCAGGGTTTCGGCGGCTGCCGGCATACCGGGATGCTTCGTCGTAGGCGGAGAGCGTTACGGCTATTTCTGCGAACTGATGGAGGCGTATGCGGAGAACGGGGGACGGGAACTCGATTTTACCGCAGGGGTGTCTTCGGCCCGTATGTGGAACAATCTCAGAAGCGGTTTGACGGATGTCGGTGTTGCGGTCTCTTCCGATGTGGAGGCCGGAGCGCTGTCGCTTCCGGTCAGGACGACCACCTATGTCATGCTTGCCGGAAGGGAGCGTCCGTGCGGCGGAACCGGTCTTTCCGGGACGGTCGGCAGCGGTCGGGTGGTGATGCCCGAAGGGTTTACCCGTACGGCGAGTTATGCCGGGTTGCTCGATTCGCTTGCCGGTGCGCAGTTGTACATCTCGCCGCTGAATGTATATGAACTCGCTGCGGGGCTTGCCCGCGGAGAGTCCGACTTTCTGATATGCGAGCAGGGGGAAGCGGCCGTGGTAGGGGAGTTTGTCCCGGGATTGGCGACCGTCTATGAATTTGCGGAACGGGTAGACATCAGCATGGTCTTTTCGCCCGAAAATCCTGCCCTGTATTACGATTTCGTGCGTTGGTTCGGCGGATACAGCCGGACGGAGGAGTATGCCGCGCTGTGCGATGTCTACTCCGGCCGGGGGGATGGCCGGTGTTTTGGCGGTGCGGAGGGTGACCGCCGTGTGCCGAACGGCATCTCGGTATGGGACGGCATGATACGGGAGGTCGGTATGCGGGAGGGGGTGGATTGGCGCCTGCTGTCGGCTATCGCTTACAAGGAGTCGCGTTTCCGGCATAATGTCGTGTCGCCGAGCGGGGCCTGCGGACTGATGCAGATAATGCCCGTCACGGCCCGCCATTTCAAGATAGACCAGCGGAGACTCTCCGACCCGGAGGTGAACATCACGCTGGCGGCGAAACTCATCAAAAGCATCGACGAATCGCTGGGATTTGCGGAGGGCACTCCCGACGAGTCGCGCCTCAGCATCATTCTGGCCGCCTATAACTGCGGAATAGGGACAGTCCGGGATGCCCGCCGGCTCGCCCGGGCCGAAGGGGAGAATCCCGATTCGTGGGAGGCTGTGTCGCGCTGCCTCGCCCTGATGGGCGACGGTGACTATATGTGCGATTCGGTGACCTATCGCCGTTTCAGCGGATACGGCGAGACGCTCGCTTTCGTGGATGGTGTCAAACAGAAATATTATACCTATCGGAAAGTGGTCGAGTGATGGGATTCGTGCGGTGCCTGCTCCTGTACGGTCCATGGAGGACTGCCGTCCGGCAGGAATTTTGAAGGCAAGAGGGGAACCCCGTGTTTTTAGGCCCGATATTCGTCGGCCGAGGCGGCTGTTTTGAGTAAAAATTATACATTTGCATCGTATGTTGCGTAATCGCTTCTGATATGCGGAAATTGTTTGTCATCCTATTGTTCGCCTTTTGTGCTGCGAATACCCTCTTCGGTAGTTCGCGAGCCTATCGCGTGGAGGATATTCCCAATGTGCAGGCGGCCGACCGAACCCGCTTCGTCAGCAACCCCGACGGGCTGCTGTCGCAGTCGGCGGTTTACCGCATCGACACCATGCTCTATTCGCTGAAGGAGAGCGGCAGGGCCCAGGTCGTTGTCGTGGCTGTGAACTCCATCGGGGATGAAGTACCCTTCGACTTTCTGCAGCAGCTCGTTACGCGCTGGGGAGTGGGGCGCAAGGAGGCGGATGACGGGCTCGGCATTCTGCTCGTCGTCGACCAGGGAGCGATAGAGATACAGACCGGATACGGTCTCGAAGGCGACCTGCCGGATGCCCTGTTGAAGAGGATAATCAATAATTATATGTTGCCGGCCTTCCGGGAGCGCGACTGGGACCGCGGGATGACGGAGGGAGTCGCCGCCATCGCCGGCGTGCTCAACGGCCGGCCGCCTGCGGAACTCTCCGAGGACGACGGCGGGGCGATTGGCATGCTCTTCTTTTTCTTCGGCGTGCCGCTTCTTGTTATCATTATCGCCCTCGTGTTCGCCGGACGTTGTCCGCGCTGTCACAAGCGGACGCTGAAGCGTGTCGGTACCGAGGTCATCTCCCGGACGAGGAATGAGGTGGTGGAGGAGACCACCTACGTCTGCCGCAACTGCGGTTATGTGGTGAAGCGGCGGAGCAGCGACCACAGCGGCGGAGGCGGCACGGGCGGTATGATAATAGGCGGAGGTCTCGGCGGTATGCTGGGCGGTATGGGCGGTCACGGCGGCGGATTCGGAGGAGGTTTCGGCGGCGGCAGCTTCGGCGGCGGCGGTGCCCGCGGAAGTTTCTGACCGGGAACATAGGATAAACTTGGATTTACAGAACATAAGACATCAATTAAAATTCGGAAAACAATGAAGAAAGGATGGATAATCGCGATAGCCATCGTGGCCGTACTGGTCATCTGGTTCGCAACGGGGTATAACTCGCTCGTGAAGCAGGAGGAGGGAGTAAAGACTGCATGGTCGCAGGTGGAGAACCAGTATCAGCGGCGCAGTGACCTGATACCCAATCTTGTGAATACGGTCAAGGGGTATGCGTCGCATGAGTCCGAAACCCTTGAGGGTGTGGTGGCTGCCCGTGCGCGTGCCACGCAGACGACCATAGATGCCGACAATCTGACGCCGGAGGCCATTGAGAAATACCAGGCCGCGCAGGGCGAACTGACCGCTGCACTCGGCCGCCTGCTGATGATACAGGAGAACTATCCCGACCTGAAGGCCAACCAGAATTTCTCCGAGCTGCAGGCACAGCTCGAAGGGACGGAGAACCGTATCGCTACCGAACGCCGCAATTTCAACGAGGCGGCGCGGGCTTACAATACACGGGTACGCCGCTTCCCGACCAATATCATAGCGGGACTGTTCGGATTCGGACAGTATCCCTATTTCGAAGCGGCTGAAGGCAGTGCGACGGCTCCGGTAGTGGAGTTTTAGTACGGCCGTCGGCCCTGGGACGAAAGGGAGGACTTGTCGGGTGCGGCCGGTCGGCCGTGCCCGATGTCTTCGATGTCCCGGCCGGAACCTTTTTTCACCGGAACGGCAGCCGGCTGTCCGGACGGAAACGAATGGATGAAAAAGAGATGGACGAAATGAATAGAGGAGGCGGAAAGGTTCGCGGCCCTGCGGCGGAGACCGGCGAATCGGCCTCCGGAAAACGGCACGGCCCTGCGCATGGAGGACATGCCCACAGCCATGCCCATGCGGAGCCGCTCGACCATCTGAACAGGGCGTTCCTGGTCGGTATTGTACTGAATGTGGCGTATGTCGTCGTCGAGCTCGCTGCCGGTTTTTTTCTGAACTCCGTATCGCTAATTTCCGATGCAGGTCATAACCTGAGCGATGTGGTCAGCCTCGTATTGGCACTGCTGGCCTTCAAACTGGCACGGGTAAAACCCAATTCGAAATATACGTACGGATACAAGAAGAGTACGGTGCTCGTTTCGCTGCTGAATGCCTGCATCCTGCTCGTCGCGGTCGGTGTCATCGTCTGGGAGAGTATCGGCAAACTGCGCGAACCGCATCCCGTCGAAGGGGGTGCCATTGCGTGGGTGGCCGGCGTCGGCATCGTGATAAATGCCTTTACTGCATGGCTTTTCATGAAAGACCGTAAGCGCGACCTGAATGTCAAGGGAGCTTTCCTGCACATGGCGGCTGATGCCCTTGTTTCACTCGGTGTGGTGGTATCGGGTATCGTGATAAGCGCGACCGGCTGGTATGTCATCGACCCGATAATAGGGCTCGTGATAGCTGCCGTCATACTCGTTTCCACGACGCATCTGCTGTTCGACAGCCTGCGGCTTTCGCTCGATGGGGTGCCGTCCGGAGTCGTTGCTCCCGAGGAGCTGCGCCGCCGAATCATGGAAACGGAGCCGGCCGTACACGACATTCACCACATTCATATATGGGCATTGAGTACGACTGAGAATGCGCTGACCGCGCATGTGGTGATAGATTCGGCCGAAGAAGAGGGCCGGGTGAAGGCGGCCGTGAAACACGATTTGGCCGAAATGGGTATCACGCATTCTACGCTCGAATTCGAGTATCCCGGCGGTAATGCCTGCTCGGCGGGAGAGTGCCATTCCTGTCGGTAACCGGTATCATAAGCAGCGGGCTGCACCTGTTCAGGTGCAGCCCGCTGCTTATTCGATTCCTATGCCGAACAGCTCGTCCTGCATGATTGCTGCGGGGTATTTTCCTTTGTCTTCCCTTTTGGTGATTATGAGCTTTTCGGGTAGGTGAATGTTGATGGACGAACGAAATAGTGCAGCCGAAAGGGCATCCGGTAGGAATGAACGAGGCCGGAAGCAAATTCCCGGCCTTCATTCTTCTGCTGCCGATGTTTCAGGGGTCGGCTGTGCCGAGCGCCACGAAATTGTATAAAGGACAGAAGTTACGGCAAGTTTTACCGACGCAGGCAGGAAGGTGTCGGAGTTTTTCCTATCTTTATAATTGAAGATATTTTGGAAGATTTTGCAGCGGCGATGCAACGAAACGGCAACGCTTTGCGTCTCACAATAACAGACAGAAGAAACATTAACCTGAACACATATACGTATGAAAAAAAAACTATTATGCGCAATAGTCGGTTTAGTATTCACTATCGGTTTGACCTGCTGCGTTGCCGACCGAACCTATAATGCCTATTATATTTATAGCAACCAGACTACGGTTACGATTACGATGGATTGTTATTATGGAAATGACTTGGACGGAGAGTTACACCCGGACAATTTATATAAGACGATAACAGTTTTCCCGGGGCAAAACGATACGGTCTACTTATCTTCCCGAGGGGGATTCTGTCGTCCGTTCGGATGGCGCAACACGACATCAATTGATTTATCCGTCGATAACGGTCAGGAACGAATCGTTATTCACGGAAGAGAATCCGCATCTCTTTTGGACGAGAAAACTTACACCGTCATTTCGGAAAAGAAGTATTCCCGGCATTGTGAATATATTTTCACCGATGAATTTTTCAAGGACGGAGAGCCGATAGAATAATATTTTCAGACTTTTATATGGCAGGCGGAGCGATATTTTGTCGCTCCGCTTTGTTTTTATGATAATTTTCTGTATATTTAACTATCATCGTGTGGGTATGGAAGAGTTCCGGTTTGTGCCTGCCACTCAACGCCGGTCGGATTGGGATGATGCAAAACATACAAGACCGATTCCGGAAATCATCGTCTTCTTCTCTCCTGTCAACTTTCCAGTTTCCTATGCCATGAACGATGCAAGGCTGTACGGGCCGCGCGGGCGGATTACTTGACGATGATGTTGGAGACGACGTTCATGCCGAGCAGCTCGTTCAGCCGATGACGGAGTTCGGTACGCCGCATGAAGATGTCGTGGCGTGCCACGGAAGAGGTAAGGGCCACGTAGAGTACGCCGTTGCGCATGGTCAGCGACCGCGTAAGCGACGCGGCGCCGGGGCCGACGACTTCCGGCCACAGGTCGGGTATCCGCGCCTCGGCAAGCCGTCGCATCCTCGTCGGGTTCTCCTCGACGAATCCCGACCAAAGTTCGCCTATGCTCATCGGTCTGCTCCGCCTCATGCTTCCCTCCTCTCCTCGGTTATCTCGCCCTCCTCCACGGTGAAAAGCGTATAACGTGCTCCGCAGTTGTCGAGTATGGAGGTCAGCCGCGTATGGTTGCAGTCGGAGATGACGGTCTGTCCGAAACTTCCGTCTCCGACGAGGGTGATGAGCGCTTCGAGACGCGAAGCGTCCAGCTTGTCGAATAAATCGTCGAGAAGCAGGATGGGGCGTTCGCCGGTCTCTTCCGCGATGATGGCGTGCTGCGCCAGTTTCAGTGCTATCAGGAATGATTTCTGCTGCCCCTGCGAACCGTATTTCTTCAACGGATATCCGCCGATACGCATGACCATGTCGTCGCGGTGGACACCGCTTGTAGTGAACTGGTTCGCGATGTCCCTGTCGCGTGCCGCCGCCAGCACCTCGCCGAACGTGGCGCCGTTCAGCTCGGAGCGGTAGGAGAGCTCCACTTTTTCGCGGTCACCCGATATGGCGCGGTAATGCCGTGCGACGATTGGACCGAGTTTCTCTATCGTTTCCGCTCTTTTGGCATGTATTACCCTGCCGTGCGCCTCCAACTGCATGTCGAATACTTCGAGCAGGTCGCCCTGTGCGGCGGAGCGGAGCTGCTTGAGCAACCGGTTCCGTTCGGCGAGCGCATGGTTGTAACGGATGAGTGCGTTGAGGTATTCCCGGTCGTTTTGCGAAATGAACGAGTTGAGCCATTTGCGCCGTTCGTCAGCGGCGTCGCTGACGAGAAAGATGTCGGCCGGAGATACGATGACCGTGGGAACCGCACCGATGTGTTCGGAGAGCCGTTCGTACTCCTTGCCGTTGCGTTTGAGCGTCTTGCCGCCGTTGCGCTTGAACGAGCAGGTCACCGTTTCGTGGCGGCCGCCGTCCGACAGATACTCCCCGTTGAGCAGAAAGAACTCTTCGCCGTGGCGCACGCTCTGCCCGTCGGTCATGGCAAGCGAACTTTTGCACATCGCCAGATACCATACGGCGTCTATCACGTTGGTCTTGCCGGCCCCGTTGCGTCCCGTGAAGCAGTTGATGCCCGGAGCGAGTTCGAGGTCGGCCTGTGCTATGTTTTTGAAGTTCAGCAGCGACAGTTTGCGGATATACATGTGCGGACGGGATGCGTTATGTGCAACTTTCCCTCAAAGGTAGCGATTCCCGCGGGATTTATGAAATGCGTGTTCCGGTACGGCGCCGGAAAAGGGCGCTGCCGGGAAAATTTATTGCAGCCGCCGTCATGTTTTTTCGTAAAAAGGTGTATTTTTGTCGTTTGAATTGGGAACACCAAGCAGTTTGACTTGCGGCGGCCCTTCCGCAGGGGACGGGGCACCGGTAATTAACTTGTTTTATTTATGGCCACTAAATCCACGAACGCTAATTCTAAACCCAGGAAAGGGGAACATGTAGACCCGGAACAGAAAATCGAGACCGCTCTCGATAAGACCGAACTGTTTTTCCAGAAATATACCAAGCAGCTGCTTACGGGGCTGCTCGTAGTGGTGATTGTCGTGGGCGGCTATTTCGCTTACGAATACCTCGTGAAGAGGCCCCGTGCCGTCAAGGCCGCCGAGATGATGTTCGTTGCCGAACAGCTTTTCGCAGCAGAGGACTATACGGCCGCACTCGAGGGCGACGGCAGCAATGCAGGTTTTCTCGACGTCGTTTCACAGTACGGCGCCACCCGTCCGGGACGTCTCGCGGCCCACTATGCCGGCGTGTGCTACATGAAGCTCGGCGATTTCGATTCGGCAATGGAGTACCTCAACAAATACAAAAAGGTAAAAGGAGCGCCTGGCGTGATAATCAACGCGCAGAACTTCGGACTCAAGGGCGACATCTGCGTCGAACGCGGCGATTACGCCAAGGCCGAGGTGCTGTATGCCCAGGCTGCGGATGCTGCCGACAATGTGCTCTCCACTCCTTATTATCTCCGCAAACTTGCCTTCGTATATGCCGAACTCGGCAGGATGGAGGAGGCTGTGAATGTCTGCGAACGCATCAAGACGGAGTACGCTTCGAGCCTTGAGGCGAGAGATATTGACAAACTTATCGGGGAGTTCGAACAGGCCCGATAGCAGCTTCCGTGGTGGAAGACAAAATGAACAGGCTGTACGGCGCAAGCGGCAGCCTGTTTGCATTCGCGTGCCGGATACGGAGCGAGACCTGCGGCGATATGCGGACTGAAAACAATACGATTTGAACTATGGCGACCAAAAACCTTTCACATTTTGAGGCACCGCTCCCTTCTGCGGCCGATATGAAATTCGGCATTGTCGTTTCGGAGTGGAATCCGGAAGTAACCAACGCACTGCGGGACGGAGCCGTGAGGACGCTGCGCGAATGCGGATGCAGCGACGAGAACATCATCGTACGATACGTGCCGGGCACGTTTGAACTCCCCATGGGAGCGCGTTTCTTCGCGGAACATACCGATGTGGACGGCGTGATTGCGCTCGGCTGCGTGGTAAAGGGCGAGACGCCGCACTTCGATTACGTCTGCCTCGGAGCGACGAAGGGTATCAGCGATGTCATGCTGGAGTGGGATATGCCGGTGGCGTTCGGCGTATTGACCACCCTCGACCAGCAGCAGGCGCTCGACCGGGCCGGCGGTCGGTTGGGCAACAAGGGAGACGAGGCCGCGGTGGCTGCTGTCAAAATGGTAAGGTTGCAGCGCGAATTCGAACTCTCTGCGGAGGCGAGTATGAATCCCCGCAATGTGAACTGACGGATATTGGCAGCCGGTGGGACAGATAAGGGGACGCGTATCAACGCGTCCCCTTATCTGTCCCACCGGGAAACCGCTCGTATCCCGATACGGCGGGATATTTTCTTGCGACCGCCGCTGCGGAACCTGTCTGGCCGCCCGGCCAGTTGCCTCAGGCCCGGCCGTCCGGTCAGGGTATGGAGATGTCCGGGCCCGTGATGCGGGAAATCTGGCTGATGTTGAGGTCATAGCCGTCGAGCAGCATGACGATGTGTTCCGTTCCGTCGTAGACGTTCATCACCACTTCCGTCGTATGCCCCTCCTCCTGCCGGATGAAAAACTCTACGCTTTGGCTGCCGTCATGTACGGCACTGACCGTTGCGTATTCCCCGCTTTGGAGCACCGCTTTGACCTCCTCGGCGAATGCCTTGTTGCCGGTCTCCGCCACGATGATAATCATTCGGTTTACGTTATTCAGTCCGGGCGCTCCGGAATCGGTGCCGTCGGCGTCATTGATGGCCCGAAACATTTCGCCCGCCATCTCTACCGTGGTATATCCTTCGCGGCCCGAATATTTCTCATACAGCTTCATGAAGCCGTCCGTCTGTCCGTAGGAGAGCAGTGGGCAGCAGCAGAGGGCCGTCAGTATCAATAACTTTTTCATGGTATCGTCCTTTTTGGTAAGGGGAGTTGATGTAGCGTCAGAAACCGAATCCGAGCCCGATGGTCATGGGCGATACGGCCGGTCCCTTGCCGTATTTGAACAGGTCTGTCACTCCGTAGTTGCAGTAGATGTAGAAGCCGTGGAAACCCGCCCGGGCGGTGATACCCGCATAGAATGGATTCATGTACATGCCGTAAGCCTTCTCCTTCGGAAACTTTATCTTCGTATGGCTGCCTATGCACACCCCGCCGTAAACGCCCAGCGACAGGTGGAACATGTCGGAACGGCCGATAGTGAATACGACCGGTACCTGAAGCGAGGAGGTGCTTAGTTTGGATTTTTTGTAACTCGGAGCAATGGCTTCGGGTACGAGCATGCCGTTCTGTTTCGTGAGCCTTACGTTCTGGGAGAAGACGTATTCGTTGAAGACGAGCTGGAGTGCCGCCGTGAGGGAGAGGTTTCGGGAGGCGTTGAGGTAGAGCGTCACATCGCTGAGCGAGAAGGCGAACTGAAGCGATTTGGCGTTGTTCAGGTCCATGAAGTCATACAGCCCGTCGGGCAGCGTACCGTACAGCGTGTAGTCCGGCCGTGGCAGTGTGTTGATGCCCAGCTCGAAGAAGGATTGGAAGTCTGAGTCGCCGAATGCCGCAGCCCGTCGTTTCGGCGGAACGGGAGCGCCTGCGGTACGTTCCCGGCCGTTGTCATTCATGACTATTTCGACCGACGCCACCCGCACCACGATGCGTCCGTCGTCGGGCTGTCGTATATCGACGACCCGTTCTCCGTCGGGATTCGTTATCACTACTTGTCTCCTGTCGCCGGTAACCGTGTGCTGGGCCTCTGCCGTTTCGATATCCATGACCGCAGATACCAGTACGGCGAGTAAAAAAGCAAACCTTTTCATGGGAATATATATTGTTTATAATTTATAGTTACCTTTATATGACCCCGTATGTGTCCGGGATTGCTGTGTTGTCGTATCTGTCGGGAAAGCTGCCGTCGTATGACGGGAAGAGGTTGCGTACGGCCGCAGGGATGTGTAGCCTGTCACTCCCTCCGGGGTGCAGGACCCGCGGGTTGTTCCTGGCTGTCGACCTCTTCCGCGGCCTTTTTCACATGTTCCATGATGTTCCTTGCCGTTCGGAGGGCGTCCAGCGACCGGCCCGCTTCTCTGATTGCATCCGCCCCTGTCGCTGTGGAGTGTACCCCGGCTTTCAGCAATCTTTCCGCCATATTGACCTGGCGGAGAGCGATGTCTATGTCGGTGACAGGCTCGCCGTTGAGGTAGCAGTAGATTTCCGTATTTTCTCTGCGGTCGGAGAGGTAGAGTGTACAGAGGACGGCGACGGCTGCTGCGACGGTCGTGAGGAGCGCGGCAAGACGGACACGCCGGCCTTGCCGGGGATGGCATTCGGCTTCACCTTCTGTCCGCCGGAGGAGACGTTCGGAGAGCAAGGCATCCGTGAAGCTGCAGGTATCTGCGGCCGTTGTCGCGAAGGCGCCGAACATGGCCTTCGCGTATGCCAGGTCGGCCGGTACCGTGTCGCGGGCGAAGAATTCCCGCAGCTCCTGTTCCTGTGCGTCGGTTGTCGCTCCGTCGAAGTAGAGGGCGAGCAATCGTCTTATCTCTTTATCCGATGCCATAATCCATTATTGCTTTGAATCTCTCTCTGACCCTCTTGCGGGCCCTTGACAACAGTACCCGGACGGTTGGCCCTTCCATGCCCACTATCTCTGCGATGCGGTCGATATCGTAGTTCTCTATGTCGCGCAGATGCATGATGGTGCGCTGTTTTTCCGGCAGCGTTTCCATTGCCCTGCGGAGCAGTTCGTGCGTGTCGAGATGGTCTGTCGCCCATTCCTGTGCCGCGTTGTCCGTTTCGTTGCGGAGCATACCGAGTTTCTCTTGTTTCGTCCGCCGGCTGCGGAGTCTGTCGTAACAGAGGTTGCGGACGCTGACCATGACGAAAGCCTCCAGATTCGTACAGCCGTCCAGCGAACCGCGGCTTTTCCATAGCTTTTCGAAAACGTCCTGCGTGACATCTTCGGCCTCGGATACGTCCGACAGGATAGCCCGTGCGAAACGGAATATCTTGTCTTTCAGTGGTATGAGGCGTGCAGCGAACTCTGCTTGGTCCATAAACTCCGGTCGAGGCCTTTTCCTTGCATCTATATCAAAGACGTCGGACGGGGACGAATATAACACCGTCTCCGGAAAAAACGGTCTTTTCTTGCGAATTTCGGACAGGAAACGACGGTATAGGCAGATTTTATCCGGCTATTGAAATTATTGATTGGTAAATGGTTGCTTTTTCGCTGCGATTCCGGCCTGCCTGCGGGAAAACCGTTGCGGATGGTATGGATTTTGCCGTATCTGACATAAACAGAAAAAAACATGTTACACTTAATATCAATAACGTTATGACACATAAAATGCCGGAACTGCCCTACGCGAAAGATGCGTTGGAGCCCCATATCAGTAGGGAGACGATAGAATACCATTACGGAAAGCATCTGCAGGCTTACGTGGATAACCTCAACAAGCTCATCCCCGGTACGGAGTATGAGGATGTATCGCTGGAGGAGATTATTCGTCGGGCTGAGGGGCCGATTTTCAACAACGGCGCGCAGGTGTGGAACCACACCTTTTACTTCAATACCTTCTCGCCGAAGCCGCAGGAGAAACCGGAGGGAAAGCTGCTGGATGCGTTGGAGAAGAAATACGGTTCTTTCGATAATTTCAAGGCCGAATTCGAGAAGAAGGCTACCGGACTGTTCGGGTCGGGTTGGACATGGCTGGTGAAGGACGCGTCGGGTGCGCTCGATATCGTGAATGAATCCAATGCCGGTAATCCGATAAGAAACGGCCGGACACCGCTCATGGTGATGGACGTATGGGAACATGCCTACTATATCGACTATCGCAATCGCCGGGCCGATTCGGTCAAAGCCACCTGGCATGTCATCGACTGGAAAAAGGTCGGAGAGCGGTTTTAGGGCTGCGGCATAACATAAACATAAAAGAGGGGAACGCCGTTTGTGCGCTGCCCCTTTTTGCATGTGTCGTGTCGTTGTGGCGAGAGGAGAGGGTTGTCTGCTGTCGGGGACATCGTGCGTCTCTACGGTCCGGAAACGGAGACGACGAAAAGGCAGGAGAAATTCTCCTGCCTTTTCTGTCATTCGCAGTTCGTCCGGGGCTTTAGAACGATTGGCCTATTCGGATGAACGAATCCGCTTCGAGGGCCGCTCCGCCGATGAGACCGCCGTCCACATCGGGTTTTGCGAAGAGTTCCTGGGCGTTGGAGGGTTTGCACGAGCCGCCGTAGAGTATCGGGGTGGCGTCGGCGGCAGCGCCGAATTTTTCGGCCAGCGTCCGACGGATGTGGGCGTGCATCTCTTCAGCCTGTTCCGATGTAGCCGTTTTGCCGGTACCTATCGCCCATACGGGTTCGTAGGCTACGACGAGCGAGGTGAACTGTTCGGGTGTCAGGTTATAGACCACCTCCCGGAGCTGTGCCCCGACGATGTCGAAGTGCCGGCCCGCTTCGCGTTCTTCGAGCTTTTCGCCCACGCAGTATATCGGAATGAGGTTGTTGGCGTATGCCATGGCGAGTTTCCGGTTGAGCGTGGCACTCGTTTCACCGTAGTATTCGCGCCTTTCCGAGTGGCCGAGGATGACGTACTCCACGCCGAGTGCGGCCAGCATGGCGGCCGATACTTCGCCCGTGTAGGCTCCCTTCTCCTCGGCGGCACAGTTCTGCGCACCGACCGCTACGCCTTTGCCGCGCGTAGCCTTCACCACCTCGCTGAGGTGGGTGAACGGCGGACAGACGATGAGTTCCACGCTGCTGTCCGTTTCGTGGCGCCTGGCTGCGACGGTCTTGGCCAGTTCCACTCCCTCTGCGGGCAGGGTATTCATTTTCCAGTTGCCCGCAACGATTTTTTTTCTCATTATCCCAAGTTTTTGGTTTGTGATACGGTTTGAAGTTTCAGGAGTCTGCGGTGCCGGGGCGGCTGCTATTCCACCCACCCTTTCACCTCTTCCGCCGTGGGGGTCTTCAGCCCCAGCTTGTTCTTCTTGTTGAATCCGCACAGGTCGTTGAACAGTTTCCCTGCCGAGAGTTTCTTCAGCGAATCGACGGTCAGGAATCCCATTTTGTGCAGTACCGGCACCCACTCCTCCGGAATGCCTTTTTCGGCATACTTCTCCGGATTGTCTCGGACGACGCCCTTTTCGGGTTTCATTTGCGGAAAGAGCAGGACGTCCTGAATGGAGGGCTGGTTGGTCATGAACATCGTCAGGCGGTCGATGCCCATGCCCATACCCGAGGTGGGGGGCATGCCGTATTCGAGGGCGCGGACAAAGTCCATGTCGATGAACATCGCCTCGTCGTCGCCCTTCTCGCTCAGCCGGAGCTGCTCCTGGAAGCGGCCGAGCTGGTCTATCGGGTCGTTGAGTTCGGAGTAGGCGTTGCAGAGCTCCTTGCCGGCCACGAAGAGTTCGAACCGTTCCGTCAGGTCGGGATTGTTGCGGTGGCGTTTCACCAGCGGCGACATCTCGATGGGGTAGTCCATGACGAAAGTGGGCTGAATGAGGTCGCGTTCGCAGTATTCGCCGAAGAGGGCGTCTATCAGCTTTCCCTTGCCCATTGTCTCGTCCGTTTCCACATGCAACCGGCGGCACGCTTCGCGCAGCTCCTCCTCGCTTTTGCCGGTAATGTCGAAACCGGTCTTCTCGCGGATGGCATCCGTCATCGTTATTCTGCGGAAAGGGCGTCGGAAGCTGACCTGCTGCCCCCATATTTCGAGTTCCGTGGTGCCGTTTACGGCGAGTGCCACCTGTTCGACCATCTCCTCGGTGAAGTCCATCATCCAGAGGTAATCCTTGTAGGTGACGTATATCTCCATCACCGTGAATTCGGGGTTGTGGGTGCGGTCCATTCCCTCGTTGCGGAAATCCTTGGCGAATTCATAGACACCGTTGAAGCCCCCCACGATGAGCCTCTTGAGGTAGAGTTCGTTGGCGATGCGCAGGTAGAGGTCCGTATCGAGCGTATTGTGGTGCGTGATGAAGGGACGTGCCGCGGCGCCGCCCGGTATGGGCTGCAGAATGGGGGTCTCTACCTCCAGGTAGCCGCGTTCGTCGAAGAAACGGCGCATGGTGGCGATGATTTTGGCCCGCTTGGCGAATACTTCCCGTACCTGCGGGTTCACCACAAGGTCCACATAGCGCTGACGGTAACGCGTGTCGGGGTCGGTGAAGGCATCGTATACCTTGCCGTCCTTCTCCTTGACCACCGGCAGCGGACGGATGGATTTGCCCAATACGGTGAGTTCGCGGCAGTGTACCGAGAGTTCACCCGTCTGGGTGATGAAAGCGAAGCCCTTCACGCCGACGAAGTCGCCGATGTCGAGCAGTTTTTTGAATACGGTATTGTAGAGGGTCGGGTCACCTTCGGGACAGATATCGTCGCGGCGGATGTACACCTGTATGCGGCCCGTGTGGTCCTGTAGTTCAAAGAAGGAGGCACTGCCCATGATGCGGCGCCCCATGATGCGGCCTGCGATGCTGACCTGCTGGAAGTTGCCTTTCTCCGGGTCGAAGTCTGCGGCTATTTCCGCAGCCGTGGCCGTGACGGGATATTCTGCGGCGGGATAGGGCTCGATACCGAGCTCCCGCAGTGCCGCCAGCGAATTGCGGCGCAGTTGTTCCTGTTCGCTGAGTTCGTTATATGACATGGCTGTTAATAATTTTCCGGGTGTTTCTCCAAAACACAAAATTAGGAAGAATTTCCCGCATTACGCAATTTGACTGGCGTATCGGGCGTTATATGGCAAATTTTTTGTCCCGGTACGGATAAAACGCGGGGAAAGACGGCGCTTTTCGGAACGTTTTCCCTATATTGCAGTACGGATGCCGTCTGTCGGCGGGGTTCCGGGATAACCGGGCCGAAGCGGACGGTTCCGTTCGTTTCCGGCAGGAAGCCGGATATGATTTAATGATTCTGTTGATGATGAGGAGTTATTTCTGTATTGACCTGAAGGGAAAATCGCTGTTTCTCCCTTTTTTGGCGGCGTGGGCAGCGGCTGTCGGCGGAACGCTGCTTTTCCTCCGTTTTGCGGAGCGGTATGCGTCGCCCGAACCGTTGCTGGATTGGTCGTTCGCGGCCTTTGCGATGTGCTGCCTGCTGTTTGTTGTCGTGATGCAGGCGGCCTGCTGTTTCGCCCTCTACTTTTTCGTGCGGGCTACGGCGGGCGGCATGGCGCTCTCCGGTGAGCGGTTCGAGGCCGATTACCCGCCCCGGCGTTATGCGGCACTCTGTACGAAGGGCATCCTGCTCGGTACGGTGACGCTGGGTGTCTACCTGCCCTGGTTCATCCGGGATGTGGTGCGTTATTTCGCCGAGGGGACTTCGTTCCGTTTCCATGCGCTGGAGTTCCGTGGGAGCGCTTCGGCCCTGTTCAGTTATGCGGTGCTTCTTTGCGTGGCTCCGGCTTTTGTCGTGTACTCGCTGGTGCCGGTCGTGATGATGCGGGCTTCGGCCGGGACGGAGGGGATGTATGTGCTTTGCTGGTTCCTCTATATTTTGCTGCTGGCCTTCGTCTGTGTGTACAGGGCGGTGGCCGTGAAATGGTTCGTTGATTTCACTTACGGCGGCAAACGGTTGCTCTCGACGGTGTGCGGCTGGCGGGCCGGATGTTTCGTTTTCGGACAGGCTCTGCTCGTGTTGGTCACGCTGGGCCTCTATTATCCCATGGCCCTGCTTCGGGTGTGGCGGTATTATGTGGGGCGGCTGGTGCTCGGACGGGAGGAGGTTGAAGACCGGTTCGGATTCACCATGCAGCCCGGCCGCAACTACCTGTTCGTCCTCGGACAACTGTTGCTGACGGTCGTGACGTTCGGACTCTATTTCCCGTGGGCATACGCCCGTGTGGCCTCGCTTCTCGTGGAACGTTCCTATGTCGAGGTGCAGGAGGAGCGCGGCAGGGAGCCTATGCCGGAATGTACCTTGTGACGCTCCTGTCGGCGGTCCGGCTGACAGTCATCATGGATTTGTATCGGCAGAAGGGAAGTTGGCACATAATTTGTTTGAATATAAATGTCGATTTCTTCGGTGCGACGGCCTTGAAAAAGCCGAAAAGCGGATAATAAATTCGGATTATCCGCGTTTCCATACCGAAGACAATCCGTAAAGGTTTCTTCATTTATTTAAGTTTGGGTTAGTAGTTTTGGGTGTTATCCCCAAAAAAACAGGAGGCAATCGCGAAGATTCCCTCCTTGTTTTTTATGTTTGCCGCCTTTGTCTCCTCATTCGTGATGGTAAGGGGCATGGTGCAGGATGGAGAAGGCGCGGTAAAGCTGTTCGGTGAAGAGGGTGCGTACGAGTTGGTGGGAGAAGGTCATGCGCGAAAGCGAAAGCATGGCATCGGCCCTGGCATAGACTTCGCCGGAGAAACCGTAGGGGCCTCCCACGATGAAACATATCCGTCGGGCACTGCCGGTGAGTTTTCCTCCGAGCCACGCGGCGAACTCCACCGAGCGCATCTCCGTCCCCTTTTCGTCGAGCAGTACGACGTAGTCGCCCGGCGCTGTCTGTCGGAGTATCATCTCTCCTTCGGCCTGTTTCTGTATCTGTACGGGCAGTTTCCCGGCGTTGCGGACGTCGGGAAGAAAAACGACGGAAAATCTGGCGTATCGGCTGATGCGTTTCGAATAGTCCGCCATGAGGGCGGCTATCTCCGCCGAGTCGGTTTTGCCTACGAGTATGAGGTCTATTCCCATGGGTGTCTGTTGTTGTCTCCGACGCCGCAGCGCTGTTGGGGGCGCTCGGCCGGGGCTTGTGCCGGTCAGCGGGTGAGGGGCAGGTCGTTGTTCCATTCTCCGCCGGCTCCGTCGTACAGTATCGGCCGGTTCGGGTCGGCGGTTCGCAGCCACAGATAGGTGCGGTAGAGGTTGAATCCGTTGCCGCTCTGCCCGCCGAGCGACCATGCGACGATGCACGGATGGGTGTGGGAGCGGCGGAACATCGCCTGCGTCCGCTCCATGTATTCGGGCAGCCATGCCGGGTCGTTGCTCAGGCATCCTCCGATGCGCCGGTTCCCCGTCTCGTAGGAGGTGTTGATGTTGGCCTGGTCTATCACGTACATGCCGGTACGGTCGCAGATATCGTAAAACCACCAGGGCTGCGGAGTGTCGGGCCAAAGCGTGTTGAAGCCCTCTTTTTTCAGGGCGGCTATCTCGCGTCGCAGCGCTGCGGGCGTCGTCGCGTCGCAGCGTGCCGGGCGCAGTTCGACGGGTTTCCCGTTGCGGTAGACTCTCCCTTCGGCATGGGAGACGGTGCCGAAGCCCACGTTTACGGGAACGTATTCGAGGATGCGGTCTCCCTTGCGGACGAAGAGGGTGAGTCGGTAGAGGGCGGGTTTCTCGGCGCTCCACAGCTTTTTTCCCGCTCCGTATATCGTGGCCCGCAGCGTGACCGTGTCGCGGTCTCCGGCCGGGAGCGTTACGCGTTTCGTGCCGTACTCTTCCACCCGTCCTTCGGGCGAGAAGACATCGAAACAGAGTGAAAAGGTCTCTTCGGAAGGGTAACGGTTCTCGACGACGACGCGGGCGGTCAGTTCGCCGTCACTGCCGGTCAGGACGGTGGACACGTCATAATCCCAGATGCGGGTGCGCGGCTGGGAATAGAGGAAACACGAGGTGAGGTCGGCCCGCTGCCGGCGGAGTCCCGATTCGGGTTCGTCCGTGTCGGCGGGCAGTTCGATGCGGAGCATGTTCGTGCGGCCCGCTACGGCATTCGGCAGCTCGAACTCCGAGGGGGTGCCGCTGTCGCGGGCAGAGCCGACCGCCGTGCCGTTGACCGAGACGCGGTGGCTGTTACGCCCCCCTTCGCAGTGCAGCATGATGATGCGGTCGGCCCAGAACTCCGGCAGTTCCACCGTTGCCGTATAGACGATGTCTCCGTCGGCGGTACGGCTTTGGGTGAAGTTCTCTACCGGGAGATAGTTCCATTCGGCCTCCCGGTCGTCGTTCGCGGCGTTCTGTCGGATGGTGTAGCTCATGAATTCGCTGCGCAGAAGCCGTCCCTCGTATCCGGTGGCGGGGAGGGGCAGCGGGGCTTTCGCTGTCACCACCGTCGTGTCGGCGGGGGAGGAAGCGTACATCGGGGAGAGGGCGGCTGCCGGGAGCATTGCCGCGAAGAGGTATCTGTAAAGTGGTTTCATTCTCGCTGTCAATCTGGTTCCGTATCCGGTTTGTGTCATGCACAGGTAGGCGGCTTTGCTGTTCATCGGATTCCCCGCACTGCCCGGAAATCCGCCATGCGTCCCTCGTCATCCGGCGCGTCGATGCCGTATCCTATGGCCATGGAGGCCTCCTGTTCGGAGCGCATGTCGTCTGCCGCCATGGCGGCGAGTTTTGCTGCTGCGGCCGTACCCGCTTCGATGGCGGCTTCGATGTCAACGGCTGTCGGACGGTGACCGAGCAGCTCCTCCAATCGGTGGAGCGCCCACCCTGCGGCGTATTCACCGTACCGTTCGTGGGCCTTCTTCAGCGCGCCGCACACCTCCGCCGTCGAGGCAAGTTCTTCGGAGTCGATGCGGTCGAGAATGCCTTCCATTACCCGCAGCGGGATGTACATGCCTCCTGCATCGGCCCATCGGCCGGTTCCGTCTGCATCAGGCGCTTTCCCGGCGGCCAACATCGCACCGAGGTACTTCTCCTGGGCGAGGCGGTAGAGTCGCAGTCCCCGGCGGAGCATGCCCGTCCGGATGCGGAGCCTGCGGTAGGTGCAGACGTCGCCCGTCTCCCTGCCGAGCAGTTCTTCGCAGGCGGCGATGGCGGCGGTGATGCGTTCGGCGATGTAGGGGTTGCACTCCTCGAAGTTGATGAGGTCGCCCGCATACCGGTCGCGCCGGTCGCGCTGCGGCCATTTGGCCAGGTCGCGGGCCGCGCCGGCGGTGGCGAGGTTGCTGCCGGGCAGCAGCCAGGAGTATCCCTCCTGCTCGATGAGCAGCGAAAAGGGGAAACATTCCGTGTCGGGATGCGATTTGTGGCGTCCTATCACGGTGGTGAAGGCGCCGTCGAGCGCCGGGAGCATCATGTAGGCGTCGCTCCCGTATTTGCAGCCCCGCTGGTGGATGCCCTGGTGGACAGGGCCCGACTTGAGCAGGTGGTTGCTCTGGTTCGTTCCGCTCCCGGCATTGAAGAAGGAGAACATGCCCGCTATGAGAAGCGTCGATTTGTGGTGCGATATGGTGTAGGGGCCGGCCAGTACGCTGCATGCCTCGCCGTTGTCGCAGTGGCTTCCGGCGAAGAAGAGCGAATCGGTCGCCGTGAGGGCCGAGGCACGGGTGGCATTCCCGAAGAAACAGCGCTCGGCGACCGTCCCGTTGTCGATGATGCTGTTGCCGCACACGATGAAGTCGCGCATCTTCACGCCGGGGCCTATGTAGGTCCGTTGCCCCGGATGGGAGGCGACCGTCCCGTTGCTGAGGAACGATGCCCCTTCCACGACGGCATCCGGCCCGATGGCTACGTTTCGCAGTATGCCGCACGAGGAGATGCGGGCGCCGGGCCCTACCGTGCAGAGCGACGCTGCCGCGGGGAGAGTGAACTCCCGTTCCGCCATGCCGAGCAGCCGCTCGACGGTGGCCGGCCGGTGGCGGTACATGGCGATGATGTAGGCGAGTTGCGAAGTGAGCCCCGTGAAGAGCGGAATCTTCCGGCCGCCGGCTTCGTTCACCGCCGCTGCGGGAATGCCGCTGCCGAAGCTGCTGCGCCCCGTGGCCTCCACCGCCGAAGTGTCTTCCACCGTAGCGCCTGCGCCGATGTCGCATCCCGACAGGCGCCCGACGTTGCGCAGACGGACGCCCGTGCCGATGCGAACCGTTCCGCGGAAACCGCAGCCGCGTACCGTGTCGGGCGTGAAGTCCGTCGTTACCTCTATCGAATCCCAATCCTCTGCCGTGCAGCCCTGTGCCTGCAGTCTGCCGCGCTCGTCGGCGGTCAGTTTCCTGTAATCTTCCATAAGCATGGCCGGTTAATGCGTGATGCGGAACACGCGTCCGCACACTGACAAAGATATTCGATTTGTACGGAACGGACAAGGCAATCGTGTCGTCGGTGCGGTACAGGGATGTTTTTTGCGGCTTCCCGGCCCATTTGTGACGTCTTTCCTGCGTGAGTATGGGAAAAAATGCCGATATTTGCGTTTGGTTTGAAAAAAGTATCGTAACGAATAAAGTATTAACGCAATGTCGGAAGTGAAAAGGACGATGGTCGCGGAGCTGCTGCGCTCCGGCCGGGTGGATACCGAAGTGGTCGTAAAGGGATGGGTACGTACCAAGAGGGGAAACAAGAACGTGGCGTTCATCGCCCTCAACGACGGTTCGACAATTAACAATATCCAGATAGTGGCCGATGTCGCCGCTTTCGACGGCGAATTGTTGAAGCGGATAACCACCGGCGCCTGCATCTGCGCGCGCGGTTTGCTCGTCGAATCGGCCGGTTCCGGCCAGCGTGTCGAAATACAGGCGCGGGAGCTGGAGGTGTACGGCGAGGCCGACCCCGAAACGTATCCGCTTCAGAAGAAGGGCCATACGCTCGAATTCCTGCGTGAGATAGCGCATCTGCGTCCGCGTACCAATACCTTCGGTGCGGTGCTGCGCATCCGCCACGCGATGGCCTTTGCCATCCACAAATTTTTTAACGACAAGGGATTTTACTATTTGCATACGCCTATCATAACGGCTTCCGATGCGGAGGGTGCCGGCGCCATGTTCCAGGTGACGACGCTCGACCTGAAGAATCCGCCCCGTACCGAAGAGGGGAGGATAGACTATTCGCAGGATTTCTTCGGCCGCTCCACGAACCTGACCGTGTCGGGGCAGTTGGAGGGCGAGCTGGGAGCTACTGCACTTTCGCAGATATATACCTTCGGGCCTACATTCCGTGCGGAGAATTCCAACACGCCGCGCCATCTGGCCGAGTTCTGGATGATTGAGCCGGAGATGGCGTTCTACGAGCTGGAGGACAACATGGACTTGGCCGAGGAGTTCCTCAAATACCTGATTCGCTATGCGCTCGACAACTGCATGGAGGACCTCGAATTTCTGAACAAGATGTACGACGACGGCCTTGTCGAACGGCTCCGTTCGGTCGTGGCGGAAGAGTTCGTCCGGCTGGACTACACCGAAGGGGTGGAGATACTCAAGGCCAGCGGCGAGAAGTTCGAGTTCCCGGTGGAGTGGGGATGCGACCTGCAGAGCGAACACGAACGCTATCTGGTGGAGAGGCATTTCCGCAAACCGGTCATCCTCATCAACTATCCGAAGGAAATCAAGGCGTTCTACATGAAACAGAACGACGACGGCAAGACCGTCCGCGCCATGGACGTGCTCTTCCCGAAGATAGGCGAGATAATCGGCGGCTCGGAGCGGGAGGCCGATTACGGTAAACTCGATGCGCGCATCAGGGAGCTCGGCATGAGCATGGATACGCTCTGGTGGTACATGGATACGCGCCGTTTCGGTTCGGCACCCCACAGCGGTTTCGGTCTCGGTTTCGAGCGGTTGTTGCTGTTCGTGACCGGCATGGCGAATATCCGCGACGTGATACCTTTTCCGCGCACTCCCAAGAATGCGGAGTTCTGACGGCGGCGGCCTGCGTGCGTGGTGCGGGTTCTGGCATGGTCTTTGGTAAGAGCCGGGAGAGTGCCGTTCTGCACCGGAGGCGATACGGACGTATGTTGCCGGATGCTGCCCGATTGGAGGTCGGAGAGAAAGAGATGAAGTAACCTGTGACGGCCCGTCTGCCGAAAGAGCGGCGGGCCGTCCGAAACGACAGCAAGCGATTTATGCCCGCAATTAACCAGAAACAAGTTTTAAAACAGCTTCAGAAGCTATCGCCGCAGCAGATACAGATGATAAAGCTGCTCGAACTGCCTACCTTGCAGTTGGAACAGCGCGTCAAACAGGAGATTGAGGAGAACCCGGTACTCGAAGAGGAACAGCAGACCGCCGAAGAGAGCACCGAGGACAACGGCATGCCTAAAGAGGTGTCGATGGAAGAGTACCTCAAGGAGGCCGAAACGCCCGCCTATAAATCCTATGTCAATAACTATTCGCGCGACGACAAGGCCCGGCAGGTGGTGCTGTTCGAGGGAATGAGCATGCACGAGTACCTGACGGAACAGCTCTCTTACCGTGAAATGCCTCAGGAACAGTTCGAAATAGCCCGTTACATCATAGGCAACATAGACGACGACGGTTACCTGCGGCTCGACCTGCAGTCCATTTCCGACGACATCGCATTCAATTACGGCAAGGAGATAGACATACCGGAATTGGAGGAGGGACTCCGTGTGGTACAGTCGCTCGAACCGCCCGGGGTGGGAGCCCGCGACATACGGGAGTGCCTGTTGCTGCAGTTGGAGCGCCGCAGCAATCTGACTGCTGCCCAGGTGCTGGCCAAACGGATTCTGGAGAACTGTTTCACGGAGTTTACCAAGAAACATTTCGAGAAGATAATGGGGCGTCTCGGAATAAGCGAGGAGCAGTTCCGTGCCGCCATCGAGGAGATACAGCGCCTTTCGCCCAAGCCGGGCAACCTCTACAACGAGGGAGGGAACATCGCCTCGCCCTACGTGATACCCGATTTCATCCTCGACGAGCGGGACGGCGAACTGATGCTCCGGCTGAACTCCTACAACGTCCCCGAACTGAAGATAAACCGCAAATACGCCGACATGATACGGCAGATGGCACACTCCTCCGGCAATCCGTCGCAGGAGGACAAGGAGGCTCTCCAGTTCGTGAAGAACAAGATAGATTCCGCCAAATGGTTCATATCGGCCATCAAGCAGCGGCAGGATACGCTGATGCGCACGATGCAGGCCATCGTGGACTACCAGCGGGAGTATTTCCTCGACGGAAACGAGAGCAAGCTCAAGCCGATGATATTGAAAGATATCGCCGATATGACGGGGCTCGACGTCTCCACCATCTCGCGGGTAGTGAACAGCAAGTACGTCCAGACGGGATTCGGCATCATCTCCCTCAAGCAGCTCTTTTCGGAGGCGATGCAGACCGACAGCGGCGAGGAGGTCTCCTCATACGAAATCAAGAACATCCTCTCCGAGTGTATCGACCGGGAGGACAAGCGCAAACCGCTGACGGACGAGGCGCTCATGGAGATACTCAACAACATGGGCTACCATATCGCCCGGCGCACGGTGGCCAAATACCGCGAGATGCTCGGAATCCCGGTGGCCCGGCTCCGCAAGGAGCTCTGAAGCCGCAGGGATGCAAAGGCGGCTGTGGACGATTGCAGCGGCAGCCTCGTTGCCGCCAGGCCCTCCTTGTGAAGCAGGCTTTTTTTCGTACCCCGTAATTTTACCGATTCTTAGATAGCGGAGAGGCTGTGCCGTGTCGGACCTGTTGTCCGTTCGATACGGTCTCTCTTTTTGGGTATGCGAGCCGGAGAGCGTGTTTCCGGCAGGTCATGCGACGAATCCGGTCGTATCCCGTCCGGGGAAGAGAGGCGGGAAGGAGGAATGTTCGGGGAACGGCTGCGGTGGGCGGGCCGAGTGGTTGAACGGTGTGCGCACTGGTCGGTACCGCATGAATTCGTAGAATAAAAGAGAGGTTTTCCTGTACCGTAACGCGATAAATCGTAACTTTACCGACCGTTCGGCCGGTTCCGGAGCCGGCGGTTAAAAACGGAAGGATTTGCTTATGGATACTTGCATGGAGGAGCGCAGCGTGTGGGCCTCGCTCAGTCGGGGCGTATCATACTTGTTGCATCCCTTTTTGATGCCGGTATGGCTGTTGCTGATACTTTTCGGGACGGGAATCCTGCCCATCTACCTGCCCGTCGGGATAAAACGTTATATCCTGATGGTAGTCACGGTCGATACGCTTGTCGTACCTGCGCTGGGGATTCTTTTGATGCGGGTGTTCGGGCTTCTCAGCGATTTTTCGCTTTCCCGGCGCCACGAACGCACGCTGCCGATGCTGATTGTGGCGCTGTGTTACGGGCTGTGCGGCTGGATGCTCGGCTCCTCTCCCATGCTGTTCCTGCTCCGGCGGATGATGTTCGCCGCCATGGCCTGTACGCTTTTCGCGCTGTTGGTGAACCTGCGGTGGCAGGTCAGCCTGCACATGACGGCAGCGGGTGCGGCGACGGGTATGGTCGCCATCCTGTTGTATGCCGGTTATACCAATCTCGTCTGGGTATTCTGCGGTGCGGTTCTGTGTTCCGGCGTGTTGGGTTCGGCCCGGCTCTGTCTCGGAAAACATACGCCCGCTCAGGTGGCCGTAGGGTTTGCCGGCGGCTTCCTGCTCGCCGTCGCGGTACTGCTGCTGGCCTGAAAGCGGCTCGGAGGGGACACGAAGGGCGACACAAAATTTGTGTCGCCCTTCGTGTCCCGGTGCGTTCCCGCGGTTTCAGGCCGATACCGCATGTATCCCTTTCAGGTGGCGTGCCCAATTCCCCTGTGCCCGCAGCACCTGTTCGATGATGTCGCGTACACAGCCGTGGCCGCCGGGGAATTCCGATACGTAGCGCGAAGCCTCGATGATTTCGCATGAGGCATCTGCCGGGCAGACGGGGAGTCCTACCGCCTGCATACACTCCAGGTCGGGAATGTCGTCGCCCATGAACAGGACGTTTTCCGGGTCGAGGGAGTGCCGTTCCATGATTCCGCTCAGAACGGCTATCTTGTCGGATACGTTGACATGCAGCTCGGTGACGCCGAGATAGCTGAAACGTTTGTAAAGAATGTCGCCGCGGCCGCCCGTAACGATGAATATCTTGTATCCCTGCCTGACGGCGTAGCTTACCGCATAGCCGTCCTTGGCATTGTAGGCGCGCAGAAAATCGCCGTCGGCCAGAGGCATGATGTTCCCGTCGGTGAATACTCCGTCTACGTCGAATACGAACGCCTCGGTCCGTGCTATGTCCTCTTTGAAGTTTCCCATATGCTTTCGCTCAGTAATTTGTATATCTTGTTGTATCGTTCGTCGTTTTCGCGTGCGAGGATGGCCTCGTGGCGGCGCATGGTGACGGTGTCGCCGCGGACCGCGGGACCGGTCTGTACGGCCGCGGGATTGTCCGTCGCTACGGCTTTGGCTGCCGTTTCGAGTACCAGCGGCCCCAGTATGCCGAAATCGAGTCCCTCCTTCTCCAGCAGTCTGCCCGCGATGGCGTAAAGGTGGTTGGAAAAGTTACATGCGAAGACTGCCGCTGCGTGGAGTCTGCCGCGTCGGGCGCTGTCGGCTTCGCGGACACAGTCGGAGAGCGCCTCCGCGAAGTCCCGGACGGTGCGGCCGGCCCGGTCGGTGGTGTATTCGATGAAGAGGGGGACGGTGCGGAAATCGATGCTGCGTCCCGCCGAAAAGGTTTGCAGCGGATAGCATACGGCCCGGTCGGCGGCGACGCACCGCAGCGAATCGATGCCGAGCCCTCCGGAGGTATGGGCTACCGTGGCGCCGGGAGGCGTGCGCAGCCGTGCGGAAACCTCTTCCACCGCCGAATCGCTGACGGCTATCAGGTAGAGGTCGGCCTCTGCCGTCTCCTCCGGTCGGGCAATGTATTCGGCTCCGTACCGGTCGGCGAGCTCCCGGCCGCGGAGAGGGTTGCGTGCGCATAGTTGTTTCAGGTGCAGGCTGTCCTGTCCGGCGACGGCTCCGGCGAGGGCTGCCGCCACATTACCGCTCCCTATTATCGTTATCTCCATCCTTTATAAGCTCCATCAGAAGTATGTTGTCGTCCGACGTGTCTATCTTTCTGTCGATTTCATCCATGATGCCGGAGATTTCGCGCAGATAGCGGTTGCCGCACAGGTCGCGTACCGCGGAACCGGCCCGTTCGACTGCCCGCACGGCTTCGTGCAGTGTGAGGGTGTGTATGTCGCGTGCCGGAACGTATATCTTCGTCTTCTGGCTTTTGTCCGAGGATATGGGGAGTATCATCCCCGCCTCGTCGAGCGTATAGTTGATGTCCCTTACCAGTCGGACGGGAAGTTTCAGCTCCCGCGCTATCGCCTCGGAGGAGATGCCTCCTTCGCCGCGCATGAAACTTCGTATGATGACCGTGAGGGAGGCGAGCATCACTTTGCGTCGGTTGTCGTAGCTGACACTCGCGGCGTCCTGTTCCTGCACGAAACTCTCCACGTTCTGGTAGGAGAACGAGAGTTCGGCTCCGAAGAGGACGATTTGCCAGCTTGCCTGTATCCAGAACAGAAACAGGGGGACTGCGGCAAAGCTGCCGTAGATGATGTTGTAGGACGATACCCCGCTCTGCAGCGTGACATATACGAGTTGGAATACGGAGAAGGCAATCGCGGCGATGAGGGCCGCCATCGCCGCGTGGCGGAAGCGCACTTTGGTGTTCGGAATGATTTTGTAGGCGCCTGCGAAGAGGAGCCACAGCACTGCGAACGAACCGATGGCGTAGAGTACGCTGTACGGAATGGAGGCGTAGTTGGCGATGAGTGTCCGGATGTAGGAGAGTACCAGCGCGAGCATGACGGCCAGCAGCGGCATGACGAATATCACCGCGGCATAGGTGCTCGCACGTCTTGTCAGGCTGCGTGGCTTCTGGACCTCCCATATCGTGTTGAATGCGTTTTCGACGTTGCCGAAGACACGGATTGCCGCCCATACGAGTACGACGAGTCCGCTCGCGGCGACGAGTCCGCCGCTCGTGCGCACGAGTACGTTGTTGGCGAAGTTGAGGATGTATCTTATCAGTGCGCTGTTCTCCGAGAATCTTTCGAAAAGGTAGTTCTCAAGGGCTGTTTCCAGTCCGAATCCCTTGATGATGCCGAATGCCAGCGCGAGCATCGGAACGAGCGACATGAGCGTGAAAAAGGTGAGCGCCGCCGAGCGGACGACCGTATTGTGATGCTGTACACCCTGCGCGGTGTAGAGGATGAGGCGGGCCTGACGGACGAACCACCACTCTTTGCGGGAGGAGAAGTCGGCTTCCGTCTTCTCCCAGACGTCGTGTCCGACGAATTTCTTGGCTTTTTTGAAAAACGATTTCATCCTTAGTCCGGTTTTTATGGCGTTTCGTACCGCAGGGCCGCCGCCCGTTGTGCCGTTACAAAATTACCTCTTTTAATTCGATAACCCAAAGCGTCGGCCCGACGGCGGTGAAGGCGAGCCGAACGCTGCCCCCTTCGCGGATGCCGAGCCTGCGGGCGAGTTCCGGAGCGGCGAGAGGAAAACCGTGCGTGTAAAGGTCGGCGGAACGGATACCCCGCCGACGCAGTTCCCGTTTCAGGCACGACGGGTCGAACCGTTCCATCCGTTCGACCTCAAAAACTTTGCCGGGTATTGCCCCTGCGGGCAGCGTATTCGTAAAGAGGTAGCTGTCGCCCGGTACGGCGAATGCCTGCGGCATCTCTTCGGCTGCATACCGGGCCGTCAGCCGCGCCTTGCGCAGTGCGGCATCGGGGATGACCGTGTAGCGGTAGGGCGGTGCGAATCCGGCGGTCGTGGCGGGTGCGGATACCGGGTAGGGATAGCTCCAGCGTCCCCGCCCGGCGATGGCGGCGCCGAGGCTGCCTTCCGTATCGGTGTCGCTCATTTCGACGGTAACTTCCTTGCATTCGCCTCCGAGCGAGAAGACTTCCACGCTACACCCTGTTCCGAAGAGACGGAAACATTCGGCCACGTCGAAAAGCGGCGAAAGTTTGACGGCTGTCCGTTTGGAAAGTTGCTTCAGCAGAGGCAGCAGTTGCAGGATGTCCGGACTGCAATCTTCCGGTAGTACCAGTTTGCGCCCTGCGGCGGAGCGGCGGTCGGGGTCGGCGTATATCAGGTCGGCCCTGCCGTCTGCTGCGGCGAATTTGTTCAGGAACTCTTCAGCCGCGGTGCAGACCACGGTGATGTTGTCCGCTCCCAGGCGGCGGAAGTTGATTTCCGCCGCCCTGGCGAGTGCGGCGTCCCGTTCTACGGCGATGACGCGGGCGAAACGGCGGGAGAGGTGGAAAGAGTCCACGCCCAGTCCGCAGGTGAGGTCGATGCACACATCGCCCCTCCAGCTCTTGCGGGTCGCGGCGGCTTCGCTGCTCGACTGCTCGAAGGCCAGAGGCGGGAGGATGGCCCGTGCTTCGTAATAGGAGGGCAGTTTGCGGCGGGCCCGCTGGAGATATTTTACTTGTGTGGCGACCAGTCCGGCATGTGCGATGCGTTTGTCGAGTGCCACGGCATTCGGGTCGCGGCCGATATTCTCTTCCGTGAGCTGTCGCAGCAGCGGCGTATCAAGCAGCAGTATGTCTTCGGTTGTCATATCGTTTCTGAAAGGGAAGGTTCGTTGTGTTTTGTCTTTCGTCCCCGCAGCAGGAGGCAGGCGGCAAGTACCGCGGCATAAAGCGCTATCACCTGCCACGCTTCCAGCCGCAGCGGGAACGAGGCCCAGCTCTTTTCCGCGGCGAGGCCGACTACGGCGTTCTGCAATCCGGCTGCGGCGCCTATGGCCGCGGAGAAGGGGCCTTGCAGCAGGGGCAAGGGAGCAATTATCCAGAGCAGGGAGAGGAGGACGGTCGCGTTGGCCGTCAGAATGAGCAGCGGGTTGAGAATGATGCCGATGAGCGGAATGCGTCCGAAGTAGTACGATACGAGCGGGGCGGTGGCGAGCGAGGCGGCGAGCCCTACCATGAAGATTGCCCAGAAGGCGTTGAGCGCCTTGATGCGGCTATGTACGAGGCCGTACAGCGGCCGGTAGAAGAGAAAAATGCCGGCGACGGCCGTGAAGGAGAGCTGGAAACTGATGTCGTAGAGATAATTGGGGTTGACGAGCAGCATGACGGTTGCGGTGGCGAGCAGGATGTTGGCGCTGTTGCCTGTCCGTGATGCGGCGAGTGCGAGCTGGGCTCCGGTGAACATCATGGCTGCCCGAACTGCCGATGGCGGAAGTCCGGTAAGTGCCGTATAGAGCCATATTGCCGTGATGGCCGCGGCATTTTTGATGATGTGACCGTAGCGAAAGGCGGGCAGCAGCCACAGCAGGAGGTTCACCAGCATGGCGACGATACCCACGTGGAGACCCGATACGGCGAGCAGGTGCGATGCACCGGTGGTGCCGTAATCGTCGCGTACTCCGGCCGGCAGGCCGCCGCGGTAACCGATGCTCATGGCCGCGGCTGTACCGTACGCTGCGGGTGGCAGGCCGAGGCGCGAGAGTCTTTCGGCTGCGCCAGCCTGCATCCGGGCAGCGCAGTAGCGCGGGGTGAGGTGCCGGCCCGGCAGGGAGAGGAGTTTCTGTCTCCCGTCTATCCAGACGGACTGGCTGTATCCGCGCCGTTGCATCAGGCGGGCGTACCATGCGTAGTCTGCACTGCCGAGCTTGCCGGCGTACCCCGTGGCGATGAGGCGCTCTCCGGGTCGGATGCGGAAGGAGGTATCGAAACGGGCCACCGCCTTTTCTCCGGAGAAATGCCAGGCAGTGTCGCCGCCTGCGAAAGCGCGGTAACGGTCGATGCGGACGGTCGCTTTCGTCCAGCGTCCGGCTGCTTCGGGGGTGTCGGTTACGGCCATGGTCATTACCAGCCGCTGGTCGTGCGGCATCACCGTCCGTGGTCGGGTGGCTAATGTCACGGCTGCGGCCGAAAGAAAGATGGCTGTATAGGTCAGCAGTGATGCGGCGGCAGGCCTCCGTCCGGTCAGGACGGCAGCGGCGAGTGCCACTCCGGCGGCAGTGGCGACCGGCCAGACGGGGAACCGTACGGCATTCGCCGCGACGATGCCGGCAACGACCGCCGGCAGGATGCGGGCGAACGGTACCGGTCGTATGTGGGATGCGTTTTTCATGGCGGCGGGTGGGTTCCGGGGGCGCTGTGGCGCTTGTTCCGGAGGGAGGGGCGGGTTTCGGTCACTACCGGCCCCAGCCGGCCCGGTCGAGACTCCGGTAGTTGATGGCTTCGGCAATGTGTTCGGGCCGGATGTCGGGCGATGCGGCCAGGTCGGCGATGGTACGCGCCACTTTCACGATGCGGTCGTAGGCGCGGGCTGAAAGGTCGAGCCGTTCCATCGCACGGCCGAGCATGGCGCTGCATGCCGCGTCGAGGCGGCAGAACTCACGGAGCATGGCCGGATTCATCATGGCGTTGGTATGGATGCCGTTCGTCCCGGCGAAACGTGCGGCCTGCCGTGCCCGCGCTGCGACCACCCGTTCGCGTATCGCGGCGCTCTTTTCGGCCGGTGCCGTGCCGGAGATTTCGTCCAGCGCGACGGGGGTGACCTCCACATGCAGGTCGATGCGGTCGAGCAGGGGACCCGAAATGCGGTTGATGTAGCGCGATACCGAGGCGGCGCTGCATACGCACTCCTTGGTCGGGTGGTTGTAGTAGCCGCACGGACAGGGATTCATGGCTGCCACGAGCATGAAGTTGGCGGGATATTCGATGGTGTACTTCGCGCGGGCGACCGTCACTTTCTTCTCCTCCAGTGGCTGCCGTAGCACTTCGAGCATGTTGCGGCCGAATTCGGGCAGTTCGTCGAGAAAGAGGATGCCGTTGTGGGCGAGAGAGATTTCGCCCGGCTGGGGATTGGTGCCCCCGCCGATAAGAGCTACCTGCGAGGCGAGATGGTGCGGAGCGCGGAAAGGGCGGTGCGTCATGAGGCCCCGTGTGCTTCCCGGCTTTCCGGCTATGGAGTGTATCTTGGTGGTCTCGAGCGATTCGGCGGTCGTCATGGGCGGCATGATGGTGGGCATGCGCCGGGCGAGCATCGTCTTTCCCGACCCGGGCGAACCTATCATGATGACGTTGTGGCCTCCGGCAGCGGCCACTTCGAGGGCACGCTTGACGTGGGCCTGTCCTTTGACGTCGGCGAAGTCCTCTTCGTAAGGCGACTCAGCTTCGTCGCCTTCCGTCGTTTCGTGGACATAGGGTGGGACGGCTGCGTCGCCGTTCAGAAAATCGACCACCTCCTTCAGGGAACCGGCGGCTATCGTTTCCAACCCTTCGGCCACGGCTGCTTCGGCGGCGTTCTCCCGTGGCAGGATGAATCCCCTGAAACCGTTCCGACGGGCATTGACCGCAATGGGAAGGGCTCCGCGGATGGGTTTTACCGTTCCGTCGAGCGAGAGTTCCCCCATGATGATGTAGCCGCCGAGCCGGTCGGGGGCTACCTGTCCCGCTGCGGCGAGAATGGCTACGGCAATGGTCAGGTCGAGCGAAGAGCCCTCCTTGCGGACGTCTGCCGGTGCGAGGTTTACGACCACCTTCTTGCCGGGCATCTTCAGTCCGCTGTTGTCGAAAGCCGAACGGATGCGCTCCTGGCTTTCGCGCACGGCGTTATCGGGCAGCCCGACCAGAAACATGCCCAGACCGGGGGTGATGTTGACCTCCACCTCCACCGTCATGGCCTCTATTCCGACGAGGGCGCTTGCGTAACATTTCGTGAACATGGCGTAGCTTTGTTGCGTTTGGTTCGGGAACGGGGTTTCGGTCCGTCGTTCTTCGGAGCGGGGCTGGGGCAACGGACGGGCCGCCGGACAGGTGCCGTTCCGGAGGGCGTACCCGCATCAGAAGGGGCTCTCCTCGTCGAACGTCCGCATGGGGCGTCCGAACGAGCCGCCTCCGTTCAGGTCGCTGTCGAACTCTGCGGCTCCGGCTCCGGAGAGCGAACCGTAATCGTCGTCGTTCATACTGCTCTCTATCATCGTCCCCGCTTCGTCATCGTAATCGAGGAAGCGGGCCTGCTCTTTGCGGAAGCGCAGTTTTACGGTATCCGTCGCGCCGTTACGGTGCTTGGCGAGGATGATTTCGGCCATACCCGCCGTCGGGTTACCGTCTTCGTCCTGTGTGAAGCCGAAGTATTCCGGACGGTGGATGAAGGCCACGATGTCGGCATCCTGTTCGATGGCCCCCGATTCGCGCAAGTCGGAGAGCTGCGGCCGCTTGAGGCCGGAGCGCGACTCGATGGAGCGGTTGAGCTGCGAGAGGGCGATGATGGGGATGTTGAGCTCCTTGGCGATGGACTTCAGACCGCGAGAAATGGAGGCCACCTCCTGTTCACGGTTGCCGCGGCTGTCGGCGTTGCCCGTCATGAGCTGCAGGTAGTCGATGATGATTATCTGGATGTCGTGCTGTGCCTTGAGACGGCGGGCCTTCGAGCGGAGCTCGTAGATGGAGAGGGCCGGCGTATCGTCGATGAAAAGCGGAGCGGTGGGCAGGATGCGTGTCGTCTGTTCGAGGTGGCGCCACTGCTCGGCGGTCAGCTTGCCGCTCCGCACGTCGGCCGAGGAGAGCCCCGATTCGGCGACGATGAGGCGCATCATAAGCTGCACGGAACTCATTTCGAGCGAGAAGAAAGCCACGGGCTTTTCGTGGTCGATGGCCATGTTGCGGGCCATGGAGAGGACGAAGGCGGTCTTGCCCATCGAGGGACGGGCTGCGATGATGATGAGGTCGGAGGGCTGCCATCCCAGCGTGAGCTGGTCGAGGCGGGTGAAGCCGGTCGGGACGCCGTTCATCGTGCCGCCCTGTGCGTGCGCCTCCTCGATGGCCTTCATCGCCTTGTCGAAAACGAGACTGGCGCTCTGGATATCGCGCTTGATGTGTCCCTCCGAAACCTTGAAAATCTCCGCTTCGGCGTAGTCTATCAGGTCGGTCACGTCGGTACTCTCATCGTAGGAGCGGCGCTGTATCTCGGTCGAGGCGCGGATGAGCTCCCGCTGCACGTATTTCTGTGCGATGATGGTGGCGTGGAACTCGATGTTCATCGCCGAGGCCACCTTCTGCGTCAGCTGGGCGAGAAAAGGGGCGCCGCCCACCTCTTTCAGTTTTTTCTGCCGTTTGAGTTTCTCGGTGACTGTAAGCAGGTCCACCGGCTTGTTTTCCGAGCAGAGCTCTTCAATGGCGCGGTAGATGATGCGGTGCGTGTCGAGATAGAATGCGTCGGCCGTCAGGAACTCCTGCACGGTGGTGATGCTGTCGCCTTCGAGCATGAGGGCGCCGAGCACGGCCTCCTCCAGCTCCACCGCCTGGGGCGGCAGGGTGGCGGCGCCTTCCGTGAGCGTGTCGTATGCCTGTCGGTTGTTTTGGTTGGGTGTATAGTTCTTAGCCATAAGTATCCCTCGGATTGGAGGGTAAAGATACGAAAAAAGGGCGTCTCTTTATTCCCCTGTTTGAATCCGGACCCTTTTTCGGGTTTCGGGAGGGCGCAGCCCTGTTGCCGGTGGAACGGAGTGCCTTCCGAAGGATTCCGTCGCGGGGAGGCGGATGACTGCGTTTCCGGCCCGGAGCAGTCTGCGGGAAACGGCTGCTGTGCGGTGGCCGGAGGGGGCTACCGGTTGCGGCCTTTCGGCTTTTTCCCTGCGGCTGCGGAGAACCTGTCCGGGCCGCCGTGTCCGGGCCGCCCGCTGTTGCGGTCGTTCCGGGCCGTGTCGTACTCCCCGAAGGCCCGGCGGATGGCCTGCGCCGTATCGCGCCCCTTGCCTGCGGGGTGCTCGTTTTGCCTGTCCGGTTTCGGAGCGGCAGGGCGGCTCGGGTGGCTTTGTCCGTGCTTGCCTCGGCGGGGGACGAGCTGGTCGCTGCGCAGGGTGCCGTCGGCATTACGGAAGAAGTAGCTCTTTTGGCGGCGCTTTTCGTCCTGGCTTTTCGCCACGTAGAGGGGACGTCCCGTGTAGGGGTCGCTCTCCGTATAGAACATCACGGAACTGAGCGTCATGGGGGTGGGAGTAAGGTCCTGTACCTGCTCCAGCCGGAAGTCGAGCGAGCGCGTGATTGCCGAGAGGCGTTCCATGTCGGCTTCGGTGCAGCCCGGATGGCTCGATATGAAATAGGGGATGAGCTGGTAGCGGAGCCCTTCGCGGCGGCAGATGTCGTTGAATTGTGCGTTCAGCTCGCGGAACAGTGCGAACGACGGCTTGCGCATCAGCTTCAGTACCTCGTCTTCGGTGTGCTCCGGGGCTACTTTCAGCCTGCCGGAGGTGTGGTTTACGACCACTTCGCGCAGGTAGGCCCCGCCGTCGCTGCGGTCGAACAGGTCGTAACGGATACCGCTGCCGATGAAGGCTTTCTTGACGCCCTTGATTTCCGTCGCCCGCCGGTAGAGCGCCAGCAGCCGGGCATGGCTGTTGTCGAGATTGGGGCAGGGTTTCGGGTGCAGGCAGGAGGGACGCGTGCACCGGCTGCACAGCGATGTGTCGCGGCCTCCCATGCCGTACATGTTGGCCGAGGGGCCGCCGATGTCGGAGATATACCCTTTGAAGCCCTCCATGCGGGTGACCTTCTCGATTTCGGCCAATACGGAACGTTCGCTGCGCGAGGAGATGAATTTGCCCTGATGGGCGGATATGGTGCAGAAGCTGCATCCGCCGAAACAGCCCCGGTGAATGTTCACGGAGTATTTAATCATCTCGTAGGCGGGGATGTCGCCCTTGCCGGTATAGCGCGGATGGGGCAGGCGCGTATAGGGGAGGTCGAAACTGCGGTCGATTTCGGCTTCCGTCAGTGCGGGGTAGGGCGGATTCACCACCACCGGTTTTCCGGCTGCATATTCCACGAGTATCTTCTCCTGTCGCAGGCGGTTGCTCTCGGTCTCGATGCGGACGAAATTCTCGGCGAAGGCCCGTTTGGAGGCGAGGCACTCCTCATAGGAGTGGAGCGTAAGCGTCGTTTCCGGTGCCAGACGGGCGACGTACCCTTCGTCGGCGAGGAAAGCCACCTGCGGCAGCCGGCGCAGGAGTTTGGCATTGAAACCGTTTTTCATCGCCCGTGCCACGTCGATGATGGATTTGTCGCCCATGCCGTACATGAGCAGGTCGGCGCCGCTGTCGATGAGCAGGGATGGATGCAGCGAGTCGCTCCAGTAGTCGTAGTGCGTCAGGCGGCGGAGTGAGGCCTCGATGCCGCCGATGACTACGGGCGTATTCGGATAGAGCGACTTCAGTATGCGGGTATAGACCGTCACGGCGCGGTCGGGCCGAAAACCTGCTTTTCCTCCCGGTGTATAGGCATCGTCGCTCCGCAGCCGCAGGTTGGCCGTGTAGTGGTTCACCATGGAGTCCATGCTGCCGCCCGATACGCCGAAGAAGAGCCGCGGCTTGCCCAACTTGCGGAAATCGCGCAGGTCGTCGCGCCAGTTGGGCTGCGGTACGATGGCCACGCGGTAGCCTTCGGCCTGCAACAGTCGGCCTATTACGGCTGCACCGAATGCGGGATGGTCTACGTAGGCGTCGCCTGAGAAGAGAATGATGTCCAGATAGTCCCAGCCGAGCGCTTCAACCTCTTTGACGGTAGTGGGCAGCCACTCCGCTGCGGAGTGTGTGATGGGGGTGCGGGTCATGTCTCGGGAAGGTTTACGGGAGCAGCAGCGAACTGTCGCCGTAGCTGAGGAAACGGAAACCGTGCGAGAGGGCGTAATCGTAGAGGCGTCGCCACTCTTCGCCGATGAATGCCGATACCAGCAGCAGCAGCGTGCTTTTTGGCTGGTGAAAATTGGTTATCATACCCGAAGTCAGCCGGTAGGTGAAACCGGGCATTATCATAATCTGCGTGGCGGCCTGCAGCTTTTCGGTGCCGGCGGCCTCCATGTACGAGGCGAGTGTGCCGAGCAGCTCCGCACCGTCGGCTTCGGCCGGTAGGTCGTAGGCTTCCCACTGTCCCACGGGGGTGTCGGTATGCGGGTTGCCCTCGCGGAGTATCCGCCATCCCAGTACGGGGAGCGATTCCAGCGTCCGTACCGAGGTGGTGCCCACGGCGACAATGTGCCTGCCTGCCGCCGCTGCGGCGAGGCGGCGTACCGTGGCTGCCGTTACCTCGAAGTGTTCGGTGTGCATGGTGTGCTGCAGGGGATTGTCCGTCTTGACGGGAAGAAAGGTGCCCGCACCCACATGCAGCGTCACCTCTTCGGTGCGTACTCCTTCCCTGCGCAGTCTCTCTATCAGTTCCGGGGTGAAGTGCAAACCGGCCGTAGGGGCGGCTACGGAGCCTTCGAAACGGGAGTAGACGGTCTGATAGCGGGTGTTGTCTATCTCTTCGCTGTCGCGGCCGAGGTAGGGCGGTATCGGGATGCGGCCCAAGTGTTCGAGCAGCTGGCCGAAACTCAGTGCCGCGTCCCATGTGAAGCGCACCACCTGCGAGGTCCCCGCCGTGCCTTCGCGCCACGCCTGCACCCGGCACGGAACGCCGTTGCAGTCGAAGTCGATGGCGAGCGGTCCCTCCTTCCACTTCTTGAGGTTGCCGACGATGCACTGCCACCGGCACTCGCCCTGTGCCGCGAAAGCACGTTCGTAGTCGGCCGGGGCGTGCGGTTCGAGGCAGAAGACCTCCACGCGTGCGCCGCTGGGTTTGTGCATGACGATGCGTGCGCGTATCACTTTCGTGTTGTTGAACACCAGCACGGCCCCTTCGGGCAGCTCTCCGCCGATGCCGCGGAAACGGGTCTCCGAGAGGGCGCCCCTACGGTACACGAGCAGCCGCGATGCATCGCGTTCGTCGGCCGGGAAACGCGCGATGCGTTCGTCGGGCAGAGGATAGTCGAAATCCGATATGTTGACGCTGTCTTTTGGTGTCATGCGTGTGCGGGGAGAATATGGCGTACGGCACGGCCGCATCCGGTTGTTCAAAAAAAAGAGAGACCCGCATGCGCCTGTAAGCCGGGTTCTGTGCGTGCCGCGGCTCGCACCGCGGCACGTTTCCGCCATTTATCTACGCCTGCAGTCTCCCGCAGGCTCAAGCGGCCTACCCCCCGGCAGCGGGCGAGCAACCCTTGAATGCCGGTATACATGGCCTTGCAACCCGCAAGTGGTACGGCCCCGCGTGTCGCCACGGCGGGCGGTGGGCTCTTACCCCGCCTTTTCACCCTTACCCCGAACCGGGGCGGTCGTTTTCTGTTACCTTGACTGTGCCCTCACGGACATCTACCCGTTAGGTAGTGCGGTGCTCTGCGTTGCCCGGACTTTCCTCTCCCCCTCGCGGGGCAGCGGCGGAACGTCGCGGCGGGCTCTCCGTGCCGCAAAAGTAGTCATAATCGGCGGGAATCCGACCGCTTCCCCCGATTATTCCGCATCGGGCCGGTCGGACGGAGGGGCTTTCGGACGGTGTCCGAAACGTCGCGGTGGCCCGTCAGCCGAGCGATAATCCTTATCTTTTGCTATCTTTGTCGGGATAGAGCGCGGGAATGATGAGGATAGTCGTGATGTACCCTACCTGGGGGGAGGCCAGGCCGTTCATGCTCGGTTCCGCCGGAGGTACGGCGGAGGTGTGGCGGTGCGGTATCGGTGCCGTGGAGTGTGCTGCGCGCACGGCGGGTGTCCTCGCTGCACGGAGACCCGACTTCATCCTGTTGGCCGGTATTGCCGGTGCACATCCGTCCGTCGGGCTGGCGAAGGGCGATACAGTGATGGTGTCACGCGAATATGCCGCCGATGTGGGGACGCTGCGCGAGGGGCGTTTCATTCCGCTGCCGGTGGACGGGAACGACGTGAAGAACAACTTTTACGATAACCCCACGTCCGTGCCGCCCCTTTTCCGGAGCGTAGCCTCGGATACGGTCGCCGTCGCGGGAACACCCGTGAGGGCGGAGAGCGCGGCCTGCATAGAGAATATGGAGGGAGCCGGTTTCTTCGCCGTATGCGGTGCGCTGGGGGTGTCTTTCGCCGAGCTTCGCTGCATATCGAATTATATCGGCGAGGAGCGCGGCCGTTGGCGGATTGCGGAGGCGGTCGGAAGGCTTGCGGAGGATGTCGGGAGGTTCATCGACGCTGTGCGGGAGTGGTCGTAAGGAGTTGCCGGACGGACGGGCCGTCTTCGGGACGGAGGAACGAAGATTCAGTAATAGACAGTTGGACGTATGAAATTATCGCTTGCCATTTCGCCGTGTCCGAACGACACGTTCATGTTCGATGCCATGCTCAACGGACGCATCGATACCGAAGGGTTGGAGTTCGAGGTCGTCTTCAAGGATATAGAGGAGCTGAATGCGGGACTCTCCGCCGCGGAGGGAGTACGTCCGCACATCAGCAAGGCGAGTTATGCCGTCCTGCCGCAGGTCGCTGACCGTTATTGCGCTCTGCGCAGCGGGAGTGCGCTGGGACGCGGCAACGGCCCGTTGCTGGTGGCCGGCGACGAAAGTGCCGCGACGGACGACTGTTCGATGCGTATCGCCGTACCGGGGATGCACACCACTGCGAACCTGCTCATGGAGCGTCTCTTTCCGCACCTTTCCGACAAACGGGCCTATCTCTTCTCCGATATTCCGCACATCGTCGGGCGGGGTGAGTGCGATGCGGGGGTGCTGATACACGAGGGACGTTTCGTCTATCGCCGTTACGGGCTCTTTCTGCTGGCCGACCTCGGTGTGGAGTGGGAGCGGGCGACCGGGCTGCCCCTGCCGCTGGGAGTCATCGTCGCCGACCGGAGCCTGCCTGCGGAGGTGGCCGGGACGGCGGAACGGGTGCTGCGCCGGAGCATCGCCTATGCCTTCGCGCATCCGGCCGATTCGTTACCCTTCGTCCGGGAGCATGCGCAGGAGTTGGACGAAGGGGTGATAAGAAACCATATCGAATTCTTCGTGAACGACTATTCGCTGGATATTGGCCCGGAGGGTGCCGAAGCGGTCGCCAGACTGCTCGACATGCCCTCTGCAACGTTGTTCCGGGCTTGAGTGCAGGTACTGTTTCTCTTTCGTGGCGTAATTCAGTTGAAGGCGTGAAATTCTTTCCTATCCTGTTTGTCAGTCGGATGGCAGGCGGGGTAATTCGAATAGCCGTCTGCGCCGGCGGTTTCCTTTCCGGCAGTCGGCAAAAAGCATTTCCGGTTCGGTAGATGGCCGTTCCGGCGCATAGCAGAGTATAGATGGAATAATTCCGTCAAATTCCGGGGCGGACAGTTGGATTTTCCGGATATTATCCGTTTATTTGTTGCCGGAAAAAGGGGGTGCCTCCGTGGGGGCGGCTGAGATTATACCCAATGAACCTGATACGGTCAATACCGTCGTAGGGATTTTTTCTGAGTATATTGCTTTCTTTTCGTGCGCATTCGGGCACTTTCGTTTTCCTTGACCGATATTAAAATAGGAGTGGAACGATGTTCGGCGTACAGTTCATCACACATCATACCGATACCATCACGTACCTCGACTCCGTGCGTATTGCACTGGAGGGAGGATGCCGCTGGATACAGTTGCGCATGAAGGAGGCGCCCGACACGCAAGCGGAGGAGGTCGCCCGTCAGGCGCTGGCCCTGTGCCGTGCTGCCGGAGCGGTATTCATCATCGACGACCGCGTGGAGCTGGCCGGCAGACTGCATGCCGACGGCGTGCATCTCGGCAAGGCGGACATGCCGGTAAGGGAGGCCCGGCGCCTGCTCGGGCCGGGGTTCCGTATCGGAGGAACGGCCAATACGTTCGAGGATGTCCGTATCCATTACGAGGGGGGCGCCGACTATATCGGCTGCGGCCCGTTCCGCTACACCACGACCAAACAGAAACTCGCCCCCATTCTGGGGCTCGAAGGATACCGGGCCATAACCGCCCGTATGCGGGAGGAGGGCATCGACCTGCCCGTGGTGGGCATCGGTGGTGTGACGGCCGAGGATATGTCTGCCCTGGCCGGAGCCGGACTCAGCGGTATTGCGCTCAGCGGGAGCGTATTGCGTGCCGCAGACCCGGTGGGCGAAATGCGGAGGGTCATGCAGATTGCGAAACAAGTTTCAGATAACTATGGAAGACAAAATCAAAATTAACTACCCCGATTCCGAAAAGGTCTATATGCCTGGCTCCCTCTATCCGGAGCTGCGCGTGGGGATGCGGCGTGTGCGGCTGACGCCCACAGTGGTCGTGAAGGACGGGGAGAAGGTACTTACGGAGAATCCTCCGGTGTACATCTACGATACCAGCGGGGCATACAGCGACCCGGCTGTGCCGATAGACCTGCGCAAGGGGCTGCCCCGGCTGCGGGAGGAGTGGATACGGAAGCGGGAGGTGGAACGGCTCCCCGGCATCACTTCCGAATACGGCCGGGCACGGCTCGCCGACCGGAGCCTCGACCATCTGCGTTTCGAGCACATACAGCTTCCTTACCGGGCCAAGGAGGGGTGTCAGGTGACGCAGATGTATTATGCCAAACAGGGTATCATTACCCCGGAGATGGAGTATGTGGCTATCCGCGAGAACATGAACTGCCGCGAGCTGGGCATCGACTCCTACATCACGCCGGAGTTCGTCCGACAGGAAATCGCCGCAGGACGGGCGGCGCTGCCGGCCAACATCAACCATCCCGAGGCCGAGCCGATGATAATCGGTTCCCGTTTCCTGGTCAAAATCAACACCAACATCGGCAATTCCGCCACTTCGTCCACCATCGAGGAGGAGGTGGAGAAGGCCGTGTGGAGCTGCAAGTGGGGCGGCGATACGCTGATGGACCTCTCCACGGGCGACAACATCCACGAGACGCGCGAATGGATAATCCGCAACTGTCCCGTGCCGGTCGGGACGGTGCCGATGTATCAGGCTATGGAGAAGGTGAAGGGCCGTGCCGAGGATTTGACGTGGGAGCTTTTCCGCGACACCCTGATAGAGCAGTGCGAGCAGGGGGTGGACTACTTCACCATTCACTGCGGCATCCGGCTGAGGAATATTCACTACGCCAACGACCGCCTGTGCGGCATGGTCAGCCGCGGAGGCAGCATCATTTCGCAGTGGTGCAAGGCGCACAACCGGGAGAGCTTCCTCTATGAACATTTCGATGATATCTGCGACATTTGTGCGCGGTATGACGTGGCGCTGTCGCTCGGCGACGGTCTGCGTCCGGGAGCCATCCGCGACGCCAATGACCGGGCGCAGTTCGCCGAGCTCGATACCATGGGCGAGCTGGTCGAGCGGGCCTGGGCGAAAAACGTGCAGGCCTTCATCGAAGGGCCGGGGCACGTTCCCATGCACAAGATACGGGAGAACATGGACCGTCAAATAGAGAAATGTCACGGCGCCCCCTTCTATACGCTCGGGCCGCTGGTGACGGACATAGCACCTGGCTACGACCATATCACGAGCGCTATCGGCGCCGCGCTGATAGGGTGGTACGGGACGGCCATGCTCTGCTACGTAACCCCTAAGGAGCACCTCGCCCTGCCGCAGAAGGAGGACGTGCGCGTAGGGGTGGTGACCTACAAGATAGCCGCCCATGCGGCCGACCTCGCCAAAGGGCATCCGGGAGCCGACGTGCGCGACAATGCCCTGAGCAAGGCGCGTTACGAATTCCGCTGGAAAGACCAGTTCAACCTGAGTCTCGACCCGGAACGCGCGCTGCACTATTACCGCGAGGCAAACCACCTCAACGGCAAGTACTGCACCATGTGCGGGCCGCATTTCTGCGCCATGCGCATCAGTCAGCAGCTCCGCGACTGCGATTACACGGCAGGCGGGGAGGACGACGGTATCAGTGGACAGCAATAACTAAAAACAGATGAAGCATATGATTGAGACGAAAGTATCGCAGGGAATCGTAAGTACCTATTTCGACAAGCTCCAGAAAAATCTGGAATTGGACGTAGCCATCGTGGGCGGCGGGCCTTCGGGTATCGTGGCGGCCTACTACCTCGCCAAGGCGGGGCTTCGGGTGGCGCAGTTCGACCGTAAACTCGCTCCCGGCGGAGGCATGTGGGGCGGCGCCATGATGTTCAACCAAATAGTGATTCAGGAGGAGGCGATGGATATCGTGCGCGAGTTCGGGATAAATTATGCCCCCTTCGGTGAAGGACTTTACGTGATGGATTCGGTGGAGAGCACTTCGGCGCTCCTTTATCATGCGGTACATGCCGGAGCGACCGTATTCAACTGCTATTCGGTGGAAGACGTGGTCTATAAGGAGAACCGCGTGAGCGGCGTCGTGGTGAACTGGACGCCGGTGCTGCGCGAAGGGCTGCATGTGGACCCGCTCAACATCCTGGCCAAGGTGGTCATCGACGGTACGGGGCACGACAGCGAAATAGCTGCCACGGTAGCCCGCAAGAACGGCGCGCGGCTCAATACCGAAACGGGGGGCGTCGTAGGCGAACGTTCGCTCGACGTGACCGCCGGCGAGGATGAAGTGGTGAAGGGTACCAAGGAGATCTACCCCGGACTTTATGTGTGCGGCATGGCCGCTTCGGCGGTTTCCGGTACGCCCCGCATGGGGCCGATATTCGGCGGGATGCTCATGTCGGGCAAAAAGGTGGCCGACGAGATAATCGCCTGTCTGAAAAAGTGATGCCCTGCGGCGTCCGCGTATTTGCCGCCCGCCAGAAAAGGCGGGCGGCTTCTTTTTTTCGTATGGTGCAGGCTGCGGAAAGGTGGGAAGGGGTGAAACACGGGGCGGGCGGTGTGCGGGGCGGGAGACTTTTGCCTTCGCCGTTCGGGGCGGGAAGCGGATTGTTCTCGGCGCTGGCAATGAGGTCGGCGGTCGTGTTGCACAGTGGCGGTTTGCATGTCGGGGAAACGCTTCGTGTTCGGGGACGGTGCGTCCGGGGCGGAGGGTCGGGCTGTCGGCGTAGGGAGATGTGTCCGGGCGGGGCAGCCGGGATGCAGATTCGGATGCCGTGGAAAAAGAACCGGGAGCGGGTCAGCGGGCGGCTTGCAGCAGGTGTCTGAAGTGGCGGAGTACCTCTGCGGTGTCGGCCGGCGAGCGGAAGCGTGCCCAGATGTCGCCGAGGAGGGCGGCGCCTCCGAAACCGTAATCGCGCACCTCCGGCAGATTCGCTTCCGATACACCTCCGAGAGCCAGCACCTTTTCGTCGATAATTCCCGCGGCAGCCGCTTCGCGCAGCGCTGCGGGCGGGAAGGCGGAGCGGTACCCCTGTTTCGAGATGCTGTCGAAGACGGGGCTCAGGAAGAGATAGTCCGTCGCCGTGCGGTGTGTGGCCACCTCTTCGAGCGAGTGGCACGACCGGCTGACCGTGCCGCGGTAGCCGTCGGGCAGGTCGGGATTGCGGCCGTTGAGGTGTACGCCGCCCAAGCCGTAGGTGCGCTGGAGGGGAAAGTGGTCGTGCAGGGTGATGCGGGGGCGGAAGGGGGCAGGGAACCGTTCTATCAGTGCGGCGAGCTCGGCGGCCGTGCATCCCGGCTTGCGCAGGTGTATCCGGTCGAGCCCCTCTTCGAGCATGGCCTGCATGAGTTCCGTTTCGCCCGGAAGAAATTCGGGGGAGGTGATGACTATCAGTTTCATTGCGTGTCGTCTGTCTTGCCGGGGAAGTGCCAGAGCGGGCCGTTGCCCCGGCCGATTTGCAGGGTGCGTGCGGCTTCGATGGCGGCGGTTACGTATTCCTTTGCCCTGCCTACGGCCGTCTCCAGCGGGAGCCCCCTGCCAAGCAGGGTGGCGATGGCCGACGAGAGTGTACAGCCCGTTCCGTGGAGGTTGGAGGTCTCGATGCGGTCGGCCGTATAGGCGTACATCCGTCCGTCGTACAGGATGTCGGTGGGCCGGTCTGCGTCGAGGTGGCCGCCCTTTATCAGGAAGGCGCAGCCGTAGCGTTCGTGGAGCAGCCGGGCCGCACGGCGCATTTCCTCCTCGTCAGTGATGGGCTCTCCCGTGAGCAGCGATGCTTCGGGCAGGTTGGGCGTCACCACCCGGCAGAGCGGAAATAGACGGTTGCAGGCGGTTTCAAGGGCGTCGGGCTGGGTCAGTATTTTGCCGCTCGTGGAAAGGGCCACGGGGTCGAAGACCACGTTCCGGCATCCGTATCGTTCCAATACCTCCGCGATGGCGGAGATGATGGCGGGCGTGCCTGTCATGCCGATTTTGACGGCATCCGGGGAGAGGTCTTCGATGACGGCCCCGCATTGGCGTCCGACCGTTTCGGGGGAGAGGTACTCCACCTGCGCCACCCCGCGGGTATTCTGTACGGTAATGGCCGTGACGGCTGCGGCGGCATAGCCTCCCAGCGCCGAGACGGTTTTGATGTCGGCCTGTATGCCGGCTCCGCCGGAGGGGTCGGAACCTGCTATGGCGAGAATGACGGGCGGTGTGTTCATGTTTTCGGGTGGTTGGCCGGCCTGCCGGGGCAGGGGTGCGGCGTTTCTGCAAAGATAGGGAAACCGGCGGACATTCCGGTCTGCGGCGACCGGGCGTATGGGCGTGTCATCCCACCCGGTCGCCCTGCCGGGAGTCACGCTTTGCGGAGGAAGGTACGGAAGAGGAGGGCGGGGCCGTCGGTCTCTATGGCGAAGGTATCGGTCTCGGCTTCGTTCAGCGTACCGCACCACCACGAACGGAATCCCTCTGCGGGGGGAGTGTAGCGCAGGCCCCGGACGGAGATGCGTGTGCCCGGTACGATGGTGAAAATGGAGACCTGCTGCCGGGGCATGCTGTCGAAGGTCGCCGCACCTTCCACGGCATTGAAGACACCGTAGGGGGTCACCATTTGTACGTCGGCCTGCCGGGCATAGTCGGCCAGCAGGGCGATGTTGCCTATCGCATGGTCTTCGCGGCCGCCGGTGGCACCGAGTATGGTGAGCTCCCTGCGGCCCTGCTCCATGCAGAAAGAGAAAGCTTTCGTAAGGTCGTTGGTCTCCTGGTCGGGGACGATGTGCAGGATGTCCCGGAACCGCTGGGCCGTCGTGCGGCCGATGGAGTCGCCGTCGCCCACGATGGCCGACGGGATGCCACCGCGGGCGGTATAGGCGTCGGCCGCCCCGTCGCAGCACACCACATAGCGGGCCTGGGCGAGGAGTGTTGCGGGAATCCCCTCCGCGGGGTATTCGCCGTCGGCGAGGATAACCGTTTCGGGCGCTGTTGCGGCGTCAGGCATCCGGAAGTGTCGTCTTTCCATTTTTCATCATTTTTAACCATTTGAAGTAACCCGCCACTGCCGCGACGGCATACAGGGTATAGAGAACTCCGGTGGGGCAGAGCCCCTTGTAAAAGTACAGACCTGCGGAGACGATATCGACCGCTATCCACACGAGCCACTGCTCCGCATATTTGCGCGAGAGCATCCACAGGGCGGTAATGCTCAGCGCCGTGGTAAAACTGTCGCCGTAGGGCACTGTGCTGTCGGTGAAGTGCACCAGCACGGCGGCTGTCGTGGCGAACACTGCGGCCGTAAGGAACGCGAGCGGCGCGACGAGGCGGAGGGGCATCCTCGCGATGGGAGCCTCTTCGCCGGAACCGCCCCGTTTTCTCCACATGAACCAACCGTATATGCCGGCACCGAGGTAATAGACGTTGACGGCCATGTCGGCATAGAATCCCGAACTGTAATAGACGAAGATGTAGATGGCCGGCATGACGATGCCGGCGAGCCAGAGCCAGATGCTGGCCCTGTATTCGAGCCACAGGTATGCGAGTCCTACGGCCGTACCGATTGTCTCCAGATAGTTCATGCCGGGTACGGGGTTGTCCGGAGTACAAAGATAATCATCTTCCGTGGGCCTTCGCAGCCGCGGCGGCTCTTTGTTCGGACAGGTTGCCTGCCGGTGCGGATACGCGCCGGGTGTCGGTTTGAAATGTGCTTTCGGATTTCGTCGAATATATTATATCTTTGTCAGACGGCAGACAGGTGTGCCGCACAGGATTGAATTGTCCAATCAATTAAATAACTTAGCAATGAGCAAGGTACTGATAATCGGAGCCGGCGGTGTGGGAACCGTGGTGGCGCACAAGGTGGCGGCCAGTCCGGTGTTTACGGAAATCATGTTGGCGAGCCGTACCAAGAGCAAGGCCGACGACATAGCCGCCGCGGTGGGCGGAGGAAGGATTAAAACGGCCCGGGTGGATGCCGACAGCGTCGAGGAGCTGACGGCGCTGATGCGGGCTTTCCGGCCGGATATCGTCATCAACGTGGCGCTTCCCTACCAGGACCTGACGATTATGGACGCGTGTCTCGAATGCGGCGTGAACTATCTGGATACGGCCAATTACGAACCCAAGGAGGAGGCCCATTTCGAATATTCATGGCAGTGGGCCTATCAGGACAGGTTCCGCGAGGCAGGGCTTACGGCCATCCTCGGCTGCGGCTTCGACCCCGGCGTCACTTCCATATTCACGGCCTATGCCGCCAAACATCACTTCGACGAGATACATTACCTCGATATCGTGGACTGCAACGCGGGCAACCACGGCATGGCGTTCGCCACCAACTTCAACCCGGAAATCAACATCCGCGAAGTGACGCAGCCCGGCAAGTACTGGGAGAACGGCAAGTGGGTGGAGACCGCTCCGCACGAGATACACAAACCGCTGACCTATCCGGAGATAGGGGAGCGCGAGTCGTATCTTATCTATCACGAGGAGCTCGAATCGCTCGTGAAACACTATCCCTCCATCCGCCGGGCCCGTTTCTGGATGACTTTCGGACAGGAGTACCTGACGCACCTGCGCGTGATACAGAACATCGGCATGGCCCGCATCGACCCCATCGTCTACAACGGGGTGGAGATAGTGCCCATTCAGTTCCTCAAGGCCGTGCTGCCCGACCCCAAATCGCTCGGCGAACACTATACGGGCATGACTTCGATAGGATGCCGTATTCAGGGCGTTAAGGACGGCCGCGAACGTACTTATTACATCTACAATAACTGCGACCACGAGAAAGCCTTTCGGGAGACCGGCACGCAGGCGGTCAGCTTTACGACCGGTGTGCCTGCCGCGCTTGGGGCGGAGATGTTCGCCCGTGGTCTCTGGAAGAAGCCCGGCGTCTTCAACGTAGAGGAGTTCGACCCGGACCCCTTCATGGCCGAAATCGGCGAGAGAGGCCTGCCGTGGGTAGAGCTGTTCGACGTGAACCTCGAATTGTGACACGGACACCGTTATCTTACGACTTTTCCGGCCGGAATTCTCCGGCCGGAAAAGTTTCCTGAGAATCGTATTTTTTAACCTTAAAACCTATTGAACAGATGAAAAGAAGCATTTGGCTGTTGTTCGCTTCGTCATGCCTCTGGCTGGCGGGGTGTTCCGAACCCGCAGGAGGCACAGGAACTGGCGATGACAACGGGAAACCGGGAGGCTCCTTGGAGGAGGAATATGTGGAGATACCCGACCCGCTCTTTTCCGCCTTTCTGGTAAAGCAGTTCGACAAGGACAAAGACGGCCGCATTTCGAAAGCGGAGGCCGAGGAGGTCACCGCTATTCGGGTAACGGAGAATTGGGAAATCGCCTCCGTCGAGGGTATCGCCTCTTTCCCCAACCTGAAGACCTTCGAGTTCTGCGGCGATTTCGAGCATACGCGGCCGCTGACGGGGCTGGATGTGTCGGCCAATACGAAACTGGAGGTACTCAACCTCAGCCGCAACGAGCTGGAATCGCTTGACGTGCGTGCGAATACTGCGCTGCGGGAGCTGAATATCGCCTGGAACGAGGTGGCTGCGGTGGATGTCTCCGGCAATACGGCTTTGGAGGTGCTCAATCTCGGCAGTAACCGACTGGCATCGGTCGATGTGAGGGCCAATGCGGCGCTCCGCGAACTGTCGGTTTCCGGCAACGAAGCGTTGGCGGAGTTGGATTTGAGCAACAATTCCGGACTGGAGGTGCTGGATTGTTCCGGTACGCGGATTCCTTCGGTGGATGTGTCGGCGATGGCGGGGCTTCGGCGGCTGTCGGTCGGAAGCGGTAACATCACCGAAATCGACGTGACGCACAATCCGGCGTTGGAAGAGTTGAATATCGTTTCGTGCAACATGCTCTCCGTAGACCTCAGCAACAATCCGGAGCTTGCGCTCATCTATGCCGGACTGAACAAGTTCACGGAGCTCGATATCAGCGGGTGCGCATCCAGGATGGAGGGGGTCTATTGTGCAGGGTGTCCCGACCTCAGAACGATTTACCAGCGGAAAGGACAGAAGGTGGAGACACTCCTGAAGGACGATACGGCCGAAGTGGTCGTGAAATAACCGAGGGCCGTGACGGCTCCGACAGCACCGGCGGGCAATTGCCCGCCGGTGTTTTTTATGCCTGACGGGCTGCGTAAATCCCAGCGGATGAGCAGCTATGAGCCGCGTGGAAATTGGACGGCGCCGTACCGCAGGAGGAAGTGTTTGCAAATTCTGGAAAAAATGTTTGTAAGTTGCTATATATTAATGTTTTTTGTAGTATAAGTTTGCAGCGTGAAATTCGTGTGGAGCGGCCGGATGCGGTATCGGTACGGCGGCTTCGTAACGGAAACAAAACGGGTTCGGGTCGCATGGACCGGCGGAACACCTTGAGTGATTGATAATGAAATTCAAAAATACAGGTTTAACTTTTTAATGTTCTTTATCGGCATGATGAGTATCAAGGAGGATATCCGCGCCGCTTATGCGGCACCGAAGATTGAAACGACGGAGGTCAGGCTCGAAACGGGCATCGCACAATCCCTGCCTTCGGCGGGCGATTACGAAGAGGGGGGCGAACTGCAGCCCTGGGAGTAGAACGGACGTACAATTTAAAAACGATTTCAGGGGAGAAGAAAGTATGAAGAGGCAATTGTTGTTTTTGGCGGCGGGGGCCGTTGCGCTCCTCGCTTCCTGTACCGGGAGCGAACCCGGAGCATCTGCCGGCGGGATGCGCACAATAGAGATGACCATCGGTGCCCTGACGCGGGGAGTTTATGTGTCGGAGGGGGATACGCGTGTCTCATACGACGATTTGGCCGCCCTGTGGGAAGAGGACGACGTAATCATGGTCGGTTTCGCGGATGCTGCCGGCCGGACATACGGGCCTTTTGAGTTCAGGGCGTCGCAGGCGGGGGCCGTTTCCGACTTTACGGGGAGTGTGACTGTCGGCGAGGAGACTACGGTATTGACCAAAATATACGCCTACTATTACGGGTCGGGAGTGACCGGCGTGAATGCCGACCTGCGGGCGGGGACACTCGCTTTCGGGCTGCCCGCCGTACAGAACGGAAACCTGTCGGATTATACCCTCGGAGTGGCTTACGCGACGGGCGAGTATTCCGTCAAGGCGGGGACTACGGAGTTTACGCTGCCGGCCGGTTTCGCTTTCCGTCCCTCTCTGGCGCGTCTCGATGTGAACGTGACGGGCCTTGCGGCGGGTGAAACGGTACAGTCGGTAACGGTCGGTCTTGACGGATATACCTTCTATGACGGCGGTACGGTGGATTTCGCAGGCACCGCTGAGCCCGTCTTCTCGGCTGCGGATGTGAACGCGGCGGTACGGGTGCTTCCCGGTGTTTCCGCATCCGGCGACCCGGCCGGATATATGGTCGGCATCGTTCCGCTCGACCTCGGCGGCCGGTCTGCACGGATGGACGTGACGGTCATTACCCGGTCGGGGCAGAGCGGCAAGAGATATACGGCGAGTTTCGTGGCTACGGAGCTCGCGGCGGCCACGCGTTACACCGTGAAGATGGATGTGGCTTCGCTCCAGAGCGAGGAGGTGACCTATATCGAGGATGGAACCCTCGATGCCATCAACAACGACAAGGACGGCTATTTCATCCTGACCGATGACATGACGCTGGATGCGATGCCTAACATCACCGATTTCGGCGGAACGCTGGACGGCGACGGACATACCATAGACATGGGTACGGTCGGCTCGGTGAGCAGCGAGCAGGCCGGTATTTTCGCTACAACCACGGGCGATGCCGCAATCGTGAACCTGAACGTGAAAGTGGAGTCGCTGGAAGGCGATGCGAGCGAAGGCGGCCTCATCGTGGGTAAGGTGAAGGACGGTACGCTGACGCTCGACAACGTGCATGCTTCCGGTTCCATAACGGCTACCAGATACGGTGACTCCAACCACATGTTCGGGGGCGGTCTGGTAGGGTTCGTTCCTATGGGGGCGGTACTCGAGGCTGCGAACTGCTCGTTCACGGGGTCCGTGTCTACGAATATGACTGCACTGATAGATGCCAATGCATATAACTGTTATGTAGGTGGTATCGTAGGTGCACTGGAAACCGGAGTGGATTCTTTTGAAAAGAATACGGATTATGCAGGCAGTGAAGCGGGTGCGGCGTCGTCGATTGTAAATTGCCGGGTATTCGATGCAGCGTTGGTCAATACGTGGCGCGGTGGTACTTCGATTGGTGGCGGTATAGCTGTCAGGTCCGAGTTCTATACGGGCGGTATTGCGGGACGCTGTACGGGACGCATCGAGAACTGCTCGGTCGAGAATACGCATCTGACGGGTGTTGTGGATACCGACGGTGCGGGACGTCAGGCAAAGCCCGTGGTCGGGAACGACTGGTACGAATATACGTTCAATGAAAACAATAGCTATACGAACGTGACCGTAAACGGAGGTGAGGCGCGTACCGGTTTGTACCGGGGAGCCGGTGCTGCCGGAACGGACAGGCCCGATTATTCCGACATACAGTAATGCCGCTTGGCCCCGCAGGGGCGTCGGGCGGCACCCGGGAAAGGCCGCCCGGTATATCTTTTCCGATACCGGTACGGCAGCGCAAAGTGCGCTGCCGTACCGGCGTTTACGGGTGGATGGTTCCGGCTGATTCGGCCGAATCGCGCCTGCCTCTGCGGGTCGGGCTGTCGTCCGAAGACCGCTTTCAGCCTTCGGCGAATATTCGTATATTTGCAGAAATTGTTGTCATGGTGGATTTCGATAAGGTGCCGTCGCCCTGCTTCGTGCTCGACGAACGGCTGTTGCGCAGGAACCTTGCGGTCATCGACAAGGTGCGTCGGGCTGCGGGTGTAGAAATAATCGTGGCGCTGAAGGCGTGTGCGATGTGGCGCATATTCCCGCTGTTGCGGGAACATTCCGACGGGGCTACGGCGAGTTCCGTGGCGGAAGCGCGCCTCGTGCTCGAAGAGTATGGCAGCCGGGCGCATACCTATGCGCCTGTCTATACCGAAAACGATTTTCCGGAGATAATGCGTTGCAGCGACCACATTACGTTTAATTCGCTGGGACAGTGGGAGCGCTTCGGCGCCCGGGCCCTGCTGAACGGCATATCCTGCGGGCTGCGGGTGAACCCGGCCTATTCGACGGTGGCGACCGACCTCTATAATCCGGCGTCGCCCGATTCGCGGCTCGGTATTCCGGCTGCCGACCTGCCCCGGCTGCCGGAAGGGGTGGAAGGGCTTCATTTCCATACCCTTTGCGAGTCGCGGCCGGCCGACCTGCGCGCGACGCTCGGGGCGTTCGAGGAGCGGTTCGGCCACCTGCTGCCGCAGGTGCGGTGGGTGAACATGGGCGGCGGCCATCTGATGACGGCGGAAGATTACGACGAGGAGGAACTTATCGATATCCTGCGCGGGTTCCGCGCGCGGTATCCCCACCTGCGCATCATTCTGGAACCGGGGAGTGCGTTCACATGGCGTACGGGATGGCTCGTTGCGACAGTGGAGGATATTGTCCGCAATGGCGGGGTGAATACGGCGATGCTGAACGTTTCGTTCGCATGCCACATGCCCGATACGCTGGAGATGCCCTACAAGCCCGCCATCGTGGGGGCGCACGAGCCCCGGCCCGGGGAGGTGCGCTGGCGCATGGGCGGCAACTGCTGCCTGGCGGGCGACTACAAGGGCGACTGGGCGTTCGATACGGAACCTTCGGTGGGCGACCGGGTGGTGTTCGAGGATATGATACACTACACGATGGTGAAGACCACGATGTTCAACGGGGTTTCCCACCCCTCGATAGCCATTGTGCATGAAAACGGGAAGCTGGAAGTGGTAAAATGGTTCGGTTACCGCGATTTCCGTGACAGAATGTCGTGAGGAGAGCGACCTCAGGCCAGGTTTTCGCCCGACGACCGTTTTCGGTTTTCATCGAATATGTTTTTTATATTTGCTTCAAACGAATTGCTTTGCGAGCGTGCGCCGGCCTTTGGCCCGACATGCACTTTCGTATTTCAGCGAATATAATTTTGCTATATTTGCAGTCCAAACCAAATAGATAGATATGGAAGATTTCCGGCCTACGAAGTATAAACTGCGCTGTGTGGCTACGGGACGCGTGTTCGAAGACGATGGTCTGGTGCTTGAGGACAGGCAGTGCAATACCCCTTCCCTTATCAGAACCGAATATGAAGTGAAGTGCATCGATATACGGAGCGACGACAGCGGAATTTACAAGTTCTGCGACTGGCTTCCCGTCCGGCGTACCCTGAAGGGGTCGGCCGCACCGGTAACCTACAAAAGCGAGGGACTGGCCGCCCATCTGGGACTCGATAACCTCTATATTACGTTCAGCGGCTATTTCCCGGAAAAGGGGGCGGAGATGACCACCTGTTCCTTCAAGGAGACCGAGGCGTACAGCGTATGCGGCCGTTTCGACGAGTCGGCCGGACGCATACTTGTCGTGGCCTCGGCGGGCAATACCGCGCGTGCGTTCGCGAAGGTGTGTTCGGAAAACAATATACCGCTGCTGCTGAGCGTACCGGAGGACAATCTCGATGCGCTGTGGTTCGAGGAACCGCTCAACGACTGCGTGAAGCTGATAGCCGCCCAGAAGGGTGGCGATTATTTCGATGCCATTCATCTGAGCAATGTGGCGCTCAAATCGGGGCGTTTCATCGCCGAAGGAGGTGCCAAGAATGTGGCGCGCCGCGACGGTATGGCGACCACGGTGCTTTCTGCGGCGGCCTTCATCGGGCGTATCCCGGACTACTATTTCCAGGCCGTGGGCAGTGGAACGGGCGCCATCGCCGCATGGGAAGCGGCCATGCGCCTGGAGGCGGACGGTCGCTTCGGCCCCAACCGTATGAAGCTCATGGTTTCGCAGAACGCTCCCTTCGTTCCGATGTACGATGCGTGGCGGGCCGACTCGCGGCACATGCTGCCCTACGACGACCACCGCGCACGCCGCGATGCGGGTATCATCGATGCCAAGGTGCTATCTAACCGCCGTCCCCCTTACGGTCTGGCGGGCGGATTGTACGATGCCTTGAAAGAGAGCGGCGGCGATTTCTTCGTTTCGACCAATGCGGCCCTTCGCCGGGCGGCCAAACTTTTCGAGCAGACGGAGGGCATCGACATACACCATGCCGCTGCGGTGGCGGTGGATTCGCTGATACAAGCCGTGAAGCAGGGCAAGGTAGGCAGGGAGGATGTCGTCATGCTGAACGTGACCGGAGGCGGGGAGAGACGCTACAAGGCGGGCCGGCAGATGTGGTATCTGAAACCCTCCATCGTATTCCCTCTGACGGCTTCCGAAACGGATATCATCGGCAGGACGGAGGCCCTGTTCGTCCAATAGTCATTTCCTGCGGTGACATTCGTCGGGTTATATCGGGCAGGTCCGTCGGGGCCTGCCCGCTTTTTTCCCGGTAGGAGAGGCTGTGCCGCAGGTTCCGTCTGCCGTGTCGCCTGTTCAGGGTGCTTCCGGTGCTTCTCCGGCTGGTGGGAACACCTCCTCCGGAGAAAGAGGGTAGAGGAAATTCCCCGTCACGGCGTGGCCGTATTTATCTTTCAGCGAAAGGTCGATTTGCAATTGGCCGTCGGCCGTTTCGCAGAGTATCGTTTCGCCTTGGACGGCTCCTGCACGGAGAGTCGGGGCGGATGTTCCCGTGCTGTCGGGGGCAAAGTGCGCATACCAGCAGCCGGCACCCGTATCGAATATCGACGCCTGCCCGCAGTTTACCTCCGGAGTTCCCGGCAGGGCATATCCCGCGGATTCGGGGATTTCGTACCGGTCGTACAGCGGGTAGCTGCCCAGCGGTAGGGTTGCGGCCGAGTCGGCCAGTAGCTGAATACCTATCAGGTCTCCCTCGCCGCTGACGGAGAGGGTACCGTCGGGGGCGGTCAGAACCGTTACTCCCTCTTCATACAGCAGGATGCGCCAGAATCTTCCCGGAACGTTTCCCTTTTTGTCGCGGGGCGGCCATGAGTCGTCGGTGTCGGCCCGGAAAAGTGACAAACCGGTCAATTGTAGGTCGCTGTCGAGCGAAGAGGCGGGAGCGGTCATGTCTATTGCGTGTGTCGGCGGTACGCCTTCGAACTCCCAACGGATGATATCGCTCCGTTGGTGCAGATGTATGGAACCGTCCGTTACGGTGAAACGGATGCCTGTCAGTTCGGTAGAGATTTTATAGATGCCTTCGTCGTCGGTGATGGAGATGGTGCCGTCGTCGATGAGTATGCCGGAGGCGATTGTTCCGTCGACAAGGGTGTATTCGAGTGTCTGAAATTCATTGGCATAACTTTTCAGCACTCTGTAAGTGCGCTCCCAATCCGTGGAGACGTGGAAGATGCCCGTCGGGAGCGTCACGTTGTCGGCCGGGTAGCTACCCTCTTCGGGCAAGGGAACGGTCAGGGCCAACTGCAGTCCTTCGCCGGGAGTTTCGGAATGCTCCATGACGATATGCAGCAGGCCGTGTCGCGGTGCATGGAGCGGATATCCGCCTATGTATCGGAGGGAGAGCCTGTCGGCTCGGTGCAGAAACCGGTCGCTCCGGTCGTCGATGTGGATGGGACCGCTGTATTTGCATTGGATAAGCTGTTCGCCGGCGTAGAACTCTCCGCGGATGAGGTAGCCGCCCGCAGAGGAGAGGATGGAGAGCTGTCCGTCCGTGAGGGGTATGGGGGTACCGTGGTCCATGAGCAGCGAGCCTTCGTCCGCCGTGTTATCGGCGGGAAAGAAGGTTTTGATGCAAAGCGACTCCCGCTCGGCATATTCGTAGGTGCCGGCGACCAGTCTGATGGCGAAGATGGTTTCGTCTACCGTGCAGGAGAACAGTCCTATTCGGAGTTCGTAATCCCCTTCGGTGAAGGTGAGACGGTAGTAGCCGACGTCGCCGCCGAACTTGTCACCGTAATATTCTGCTCCGGAGAGTTCGGTGAACAGGGGAGGCCCCGACGGTGGCGGTGGTGGAGGCGGCGGAGGAGGTGGTGGACAGGTGGTGGTACAGGCGGTAGCCCATGCGATAGCAAACATCGCAGAGAACAGTCTTTTGAAGTTCATGGTATTCGGTTTAGGTTCGTTTAACGGGCGGGTAGAACATCCCGTTTATCCGTATGATGCATGAAGGAGGCGTTTTGTTGCATTGGTTGCGTAAAATGCAGGGGGAAGCCCTATTTCCCCGACGGGCGGCGGGTGTTTCGCGGAGACCTATCGGCCGCAATACGGAACAGGCGGCGCGAATGTTTTCGCGCCGCCTGCGGAGTTTGGCAGCCGTCTTTACACTGCGGAGACGGGAGTGCTGTCGCTGCCGGCCGGGATGTTCCGGGTCGTGTAGCCGTCGGTCGTTATCCCCGGTCGAGACTGTTGCAGTCGGGGTTTATCTTTTTGACCTCCGCTGCGACCTCTTTGCGTGTGACCTTCTGGTTTTCCGGTTTTCCCTCATTGTCGAGTCTGACCTCTGCCACCTTCTCGCGGAGCTCCGCCGATAGCTTCTCTTCCTTTTTCATAGCCTGTATTTTTTTGATTCGAGTTTTGTCGTTTCCGGTTCAGGTATCAAATACCCTGCCAGCGGTCCGCCGGCCGGGGTCGGAAGAGGGTTTGGACGTCCGGATTATTTGACCCATCTTTGCGGCGACATAACGAAAACAGGACGTTTTGTAATCCTCATCGGAGGGCGGAGGTGCCGGATAAGATGGCTGGGTAGAACCAATCGGCTTATTCGGCACTTCTCGTTGGGGCGGTGCGGCGGGCGTCTTGCCAACCGAAATGTTGCAGTATGAAACAGAAGACGATTGAATGGGGTACCGAGAAGATTTCGGTCTTGTTCGGGCAGGTATTTTTTCCCACTCTGCTCGGCATGTTGGGCGTGTCGGCAGTGACGACGATAGACGGCATCTTTATCGGACACGGCGTGGGGAGCAATGGAATCGCGGCGGTCAATATCTGTGTGCCGCTGCTGATGGTGCTGACGGGCTTCGGCCTGATGGTGGGAATGGGCAGTTCGATAACCGCATCTCTTTGCCTTTCGAGGGGCAGGGCCCGCATGGCGCGTGTGAATGTCACCCAGGCGCTGCTTTTCGTGACGGCCGTCGCTCTGCCCTTGGTCGGCGCCGTCATGCTTTTTCCGGAGGGGACGGCCTATTGGCTCGGCTCTTCCGAACGTTTGCTGCCGATGGTGGTGGATTATCTCGTCTGGTTCGCCCCTTCGATGCTCTTTACGTTGTGGACGGCGGTCGCCATGTTCGCCCTGCGTCTGGACGGTGCTCCGAAACTCGCCATGTGGTGCAGCCTGCTTGCTGCTTTCGTCAATGTGGTGCTCGACTGGCTCTTTATTTTTCCTTTCGGCTGGGGCGTGAGGGGGGCGGCATTCGCGACTTCGATAAGCTGCCTGACGGGAACGTGCATCGCGGCGGGTTACTTGACGTTTCGGGCGCGGCACCTGCGTCTGTGCCGCCTGCGGTTCGGCAAGAAGGCCTTCGCATTTTTCGGACGGAACATAGGCAGCCAATGTCGGCTGGGATTTTCGGCGCTGCTGGGCGAGGCGACGATGGCGACGCTGATGTTCGTCGGGAACCACGTCTTCATGCAGTATCTCGGGGACGATGGAGTGGGGGCTTTCGGCGTGAGCTGTTACTATCTGCCCTTCGTCTTTATGATAGGAAATGCCATCGCGCAGTCTGCCCAGCCGATTATCAGTTTCAATGCGGGCATCGGAAAGACGGAACGGGTGCATGCGACTCTGGGAGCTTCATTGACTGCTGCTCTGATGTGCGGTACGGTGGCGACGGCCGCTTTCGTGCTTTTCCCGAAACAGCTCGTGGGACTTTTCCTGAATCCTGGCGATATCGCCGCACGTATTGCGATAGAGGGGTTCCCCTATATCGGGGCGGGGTTCATTTTCTTTATTGCGAACCTTGCCGTGGTAGGGTATTACCAAAGCATCGGGAAGGTGCTGCCTGCTACGTGTTTTGCCATGCTGCGCGGATTCATGTTTCTGATACCGAGCTTTATTCTGCTCCCCAGGGCGTTGGGTGCAGTGGGCATTTGGCTGGCCCTGCCCCTGTCGGAGATTCTGACAGCGGTGGTGATTGCGGCAGTTTTTCGTATCGGACGCCGGCACTCCATGCGGCATTCGGCCGTTTCCTGACCCAGGCCGTCGTGCATGGGGGCATGTGCTGCGGCGCGGACGAGCCTGGGTCGCACCCGTATAACAGAAAGGGAGATACGATATCCGTACCTCCCTTTCGCTTTTCCTGTTGGGCTACCTGGATTCGAACCAAGAATGACAGGACCAGAATCTGTAGTGTTACCATTACACCATAGCCCAATATTCCTTGAAAAAGCGGAGCAAAAATAGGGCTAAATTTTTATTCCCGCAACATTTTTCGTGTTTTTTATCGAAAAAATGTATTGTGTGTATTGCATAGTATATTGTTATTTATTTATATTTGCAATAAATATTATTATGTATCGCATATGGTGCGTATGAGAAAATTATCTCTTTCGGTTGTTATAGGAAAGAGAGGTTGTCCGTCTATTAAAATACGGCGGTGTACAGTTTTCCGGTCGTCTCGATGCGGCAGGATGCGCAGGTGCGGAATGCGGGGATGGTATGATGCGGAATTTGATATATTATTATTGATTAACGATAAATAATATTTGAAAGTCGAGAAAAACAGATTATTTTTGTGGCGGTAATCCCGTGCTTTACCGGAGTATGTCGTGCGGATGCAGTGTGAGAGGGATACTGTAAAAGAAAGGAAAAGGTTTTGCAGCAAAGAGATAGGCCGTCCGTATACGGCGGTCTGTGTCAGATTTTATCAGTTTTAGTTGTGTTGTGTCGTTCCGGGAATATACCTCCCGGAACGTGTTTTTTGCATCCCCGGAGGAAAGGCCTCGGCTGAAATTTTCTAAACCCGTTAATTTTCCGTTATTTTGCACTCTGTCTGCTCCATGTGGCATGATTGTGGGCCGCGTGTGCTTGGTATATATTTTGAGCCTGTAAGGGCGGAAAAAATCAAACAGATAGCCATGAGTAAGGATAAGGAGACGAAAAAGTCAGAACAAGAGGAAGTTAAGGAACAACCTGCCGATGCCGCCGGAAACGGTCCGCAGGAAGCGACGGAGGGCGCCGGTGTCAAGATGGCAGAAGAGGCTGCGCAGTGGCGCGATAAGTACGTCAGGCTTTCGGCCGAGTTCGATAACTACCGCAAACGGACGCTGAAGGAGAAGATGGACCTTATCTCTTCCGCCGGCGAGGATGTCATCAAGGCATTGTTGCCGGTTATGGACGACCTTGAACGGGCCCTTGATGCCACGCAGAAGGCGTCGGACGTGGAGGCTGTCCGTGAGGGAGTGGTGCTTATCTCGAACAAGTTGAGGGATACGCTCCGTACCAAAGGGCTGTCGGAGATAGAGGCTTTCGGGCAGGAGCTCGATACCGATTTTCATGAAGCCGTAGCGAAGATACCGGCTCCGGACAAGAAACAGAAGGGGAAAATCGTCGATGTCGTACAGAAAGGGTACAAACTGCACGACAAGGTCATACGCCACAGCAAGGTGGTGGTAGGCGAGTAGCGCCGTATCCGGACGGAAAGCCGGCCCGGCGGCGGGTATCGTAAAAGAGAAGATAAGAGGCGGGGACGTTGCGTCCCGTGATTTGATATGGCAAAAAGGGATTACTATGAGGTGCTGGGCGTGGAACGTAGCGCCAGCGCAGATGAGATAAAAAAGGCGTATCGGAAGGCCGCCCTGAAATACCATCCGGACAAGAATCCGGGAGACAAGGAGGCTGAGGAGAAGTTCAAGGAGGCGGCCGAGGCGTATGATGTCCTGAGCAATCCGGACAAGAAGGCGCGTTACGACCAGTTCGGACACGCAGGCATGAACGGCCCGGCGGGAGGCGGAACGTACAGCAGCGGCGGATTCTCCATGGAGGATATATTCAGCCAGTTCGGTGATATATTCGGCGGTCACTTCGGCGGCGGTTTCGGAGGCTTCAGCGGTTTTGGCGGTTTTGGCGGTTCAGCCGGCGGAGCCCGTCGGGTGAACCGGGGTTCCGACCTGCGGGTAAAGGTACGGTTGACGCTTAAGGAAATCGTGAACGGGACGACGAAGAAGTTGAAGATAAGCAAGTTCGTCGTCTGCGACCAGTGCGGTGGCAGCGGGGCCCGTACCCCTTCGGGAGTTTCCAAATGCAAGACCTGCAACGGAACGGGTGTGGTGACCGAGGTGGTTGACAGTTTCTTCGGGCGGACGCAGACGCAGCGTGCCTGTCCTACATGTCAGGGCAGCGGCGAGGTCATTACCGACCCGTGTCCCAAGTGCAAGGGAGAAGGTGTCGTACGCGGCGAGGAGGTCGTGGAGATAAAGATACCCGCCGGTGTGGGCGAAGGCATGCAGCTGTCGGTCAGCGGCAAGGGGAATGCGGCCCGCAGAGGCGGCATCAACGGCGATTTGCTGGTGGTCATCGAGGAGGAGCGCGACCCGCAGCTCGTGCGCGACGGCAACGACTTGCTGCACAGCCATAAAATTTCGATACCGACGGCGGTGCTGGGCGGAACGATAGAGGTTCCGACCGTGGAAGGCCGTGCGAAGGTGAAGGTAGCGGCCGGGACCAAGGCGGGGAGCGTATTGCGCCTGCGCGGGAAGGGTATTCCGGATATCAATGGCCGGGGCCGGGGCGACATTCTGGTCGTGGTTGACATCGACGTGCCGTCGAAACTCTCTGTCGAGGAGCGGAAGACGGTCGAACAGCTTGCGCAGAGTCCGTCGTTCGGCACGCCCGACAACTCGCGGCCGGAACAAAATATATTCGAGCGTATGCGGAATTTCTTCAGATAAGGAGTATATTTGTTCGGTCACAGCGGCGTTCGTGCACTTTCGGTTCCGGCAGCGGATACTTGAACGGTACGGACGCGCGTTATTATGACCGTTCGGACCGAAGGCAACGTCACGTAACCCCGCAGAAGTATGGCAAGATTCTTTTATACGCCCAAACCGCGACAGTTCGATTACCGGCCGCGTTATTATGACCCGGAGAAGGAGGCGCGTGAGAAGCGGCGCGAAGAGCTGCTTGGAGCGCGTCCCGCAACTGAGGGGGAGTATGTTCCCGGCGATATGCTGCGCCGGCGGAGAATGCAGCGCATGATGGAGTCGGAGGCCGGCCGCCGGCGCGGCAGGAGAAGGACGGGAAGCGTGCTTTTCCTGCTGGTGATACTCGCTGCGCTGGTCGTGGCCGTGGTGTGGGTAATCAGTTGACCGTTTTAATTTTCCGCAGTTTACAGGATGCCAGACAAGATAAGATTGCTGCCCGATACCGTCGCAAGCCAAATTGCGGCGGGAGAAGTGGTGAACCGTCCCGCATCGGTGGTCAAGGAGATGATGGAAAACTCCGTGGACGCTGGTGCGACAGCCATCACCGTGAGTTATCGCAACGGGGGCAAGGAGCTTATCAAAGTCATCGATGACGGAGAGGGTATGTCGCCTCTGGATGCGCGGATGGCATTTGACAAGCATGCGACGAGCAAGATAACGCGCATAGAGGATGTCTATGCGCTGCATACGTTCGGGTTCCGCGGCGAGGCGCTGGCCTCCATCGCGGCCATCGCGCATGTGGAGCTGACTACGCGCCGGCCGGAGGACGAGCTCGGCACGCAGTTGGTCGTCGAAGGAAGCCGCTTCCAGTCGCAGGAGAATGTCGTGGCGCCGGTCGGGAGCCAGTTCGCGGTGAAAAATCTCTTCTTCAACGTACCGGCCCGACGCCGGGCTCTGGACAAGAGTACGACCGAACCGCGTCATATCGCCGAAGAGTTCAGGCGGGTGGCCATGTGTCATCCGGAGATGTCGTTCTCGCTTTACGGGGAGGATGCTCCGGTGTACACGCTCCATCCTTCGGGACTCAAGCAGCGAATCGTGGGTCTTGTCGGAAAGCACGCCGCCGGCAATCTGCTGGAAGTGGGAACCGAGACGTCGCTGGTGAAAATCACCGGTTTCGTCGGAAAGCCTTCGTCCAGCAAGCAGACCAACCGCGAGCAGTACATGTACGTGAACGGCCGGTTCTTCAAGAGCCCCTATTTTCATAAAGCCGTCATGCAGGCTTACGAGAAGCTGATTCCCGCCGGAACGCAGCCCTCCTATTTTCTCTTTTTCGAGGTGGACCCCGACAAAATAGATGTAAATATCCACCCCCAGAAGATAGAGGTACGGTTCGACGACGGGCCCGCGATATGGCAGATAATACACGCATCGGTGCGGGAATCGCTCGCCAAAACGGGAGCCGTTTCGTTCATGGATTTCGACGATGGGGGAAGCGTGGAGATTCCCGTCAGGAAAGAGGGCCCGATAGAGCGGATACCCCCCGCGGCGACCAATCCTTCGTACAACCCTTTCCGGAGCGAAGGGATGGGGCGGCGTTCGCAGGCGGGGCTGTCGGATTTTACCGGCGGGTACGATACTTTGGCCGGTATCGGTCGGGACGATGCCGTGGAGCGTTTCGACAGCTCCGTGCTGGAGTATATCGAGGAGGGACCGGGCGGCGGAGAGCTGCCGTTCGGCGACTCGGCGGAAGGCTTCCGTGGCGCACTCGCGCTGGGAGGCGGTTATGCGGCCACCTCCTGTTCCGGCGAGCTGGTGTTGGTAGACCTTCGGCGAGCGAGGGAGGCTATTCTGTTTGAACGTTACCGGGTGATGCTGGGCAACGAAACCTCCGTCACACAGAAACTGATGTTTCCGGAGGTACTCGTCTTTTCGGCCGATGATACCGCACTGTTGACCGAGCGGTACGAGGAGTTTCTCGCGCTGGGATTTGAGTATGTCAGACGGGATGAAAATAGCATCGAGGTGACGGGCATTCCCGCCGATTTCTCGGTCGATGAGATACAGGATTTGCTGTACGACATCATGGATGCCCTTTCAGACGGAACGCAGCCTGTCGAAGAGGGGCGGGAGCGTCTGGCGGCCGTACTGGCCCGCGACGGGGCGAAGCGTGCGCCTTCCGGCTACTCCGAAGGCGAGATGACCGCTATCATGGAGGCGCTCTCCGACGGCGGACGGTATAACCATACCTATGACGGGCGTCCGGTCCTCGTCCGGATGGCACCGGATGAGATAAGGAAACTTTTCCGAAAGTAGCGGCGTGCCGCCGGAAGACGGGCGGACGGTTACGGCCTGCGGGCCGGTGTGAACGAAAGAAAAAACAGATTGTCATGGCGATAGCTAACGGGGCTTTCAGAACCCCGCCCGTAGTGGCGAACCTGCTGATAATAAACATTCTCGTCTTTCTGGCGGAGATACTGCTGCCGGGAAGGATAAGCAATGCGCTGCTCGAATTCGGGGCGCTGAGTTTCTGGAAAGGGGGCGATTTCCATATCTGGCAGCCGCTGACCTATATGTTCCTGCATGCCAATTTCGGGCATATCTTCTTCAATATGTTCGCCCTGTGGATGTTCGGCAGGGGATTGGAATACGACCTCGGTAGCCGGCGTTTCCTCACCTATTACATCGTCTGCGGTATCGGGGCCGGGCTGATACAGCTCGGGGTGAACTGGATAGAGTATGCGGCCGCCGCTGCCGACCCCGGTGTGCCGCCCGCCTTGCTCGCCCGTTATGCGCATACCTATACGATAGGCGCTTCGGGTGCGGTATTCGGCCTGCTGCTTGCGTTCGGCCTGCTTCATCCGAACAACGTCATTATGCTTGTTTTTCCACCCATCGCTTTGAAAGCTAAATGGTTCGTGGTGATATACGGCGTCATCGAACTCGTAGCGGGCATCAGCGGCCGCGGCGGCGTGGCCCACTTCGCCCATCTGGGCGGCATGCTCTTCGGCTGGCTGCTGCTGTGGTATTGGAAGAAGAAGGGTTGGATATATTATTAGCGGGTACCGCTCCGCGGTTGTCATGGAAGATTACGGGTATTACCAGAAGAAGGCCCGACGGCAGCGGTCGGGTGCTCCGTTGGCTGTCAGGATAATCGACATCGTCATGCTCGTGCTGACGGTCTTGTGTACGCTGTTGCTCGTTGCCGCCTACCTGGCGGCGTATATCGACCCCCGCAAAGCATGGATATTCGCTTTTCCCGGCCTGGTCTTTCCGGCCATCTATGTCGCCGAGGTACTGTTGGGTCTGTGGTGGGTGGTACGATGGAAGAAGTATGCGTTCGGTGTGGCTGCGGTGCTCCTGCTCGGAATCGGGGCGGCAGGCCGTTTCTACCGGCCCGACCTGCGCAAGTGTTATGCGGAGCCCAAACCCTCGCGGAGCGAACTGGTTGTTATGAGTTACAATGTGATGGGGTTCAACAACCGTTTCGCCGGAGAGGGAAAGCCCACCGTACAGTTGATAGCCGACCTCGTCAATGCCAACAATACCGATATCGTTTGTTTTCAGGAGCTCGGCGGCGACCTCTCCAAACCCGCTGTCAATTCGTTTATACCCGACCTGAAATACTACAAGGCATTTCCCTACGAACTCGAATGGTCGGAGGGGAGTTATTTCACGGGATTGGGAATTTACAGCCGTTATCCGATAGTGGCTTCGGGGCTGCTGCCTGCCGACGGCAGCGACCGTGCCTTCTCCATGTGGGCCGACATCCGGATACAGCGGGATACGGTACGGGTGTTCAACAATCATCTTAATTCCACTTATATCGACAACGACGATATCGACTACCTTTCCAGTCTGAAATTCGTTTCGGAAGAGCGTACGCGGGCCCGGTTTTCGGAGATAGCAGGCAAACTGCGCGAGAGCTATATGCGCCGTGCTCCCCAGGCCGAACTGGTGGCGGAGTATGTTGCGCAGTCGCCCTATCCGGTTGTCGTATGCGGCGACTTCAACGATACGCCTGCGTCGTTCGCTTACCGGCGGGTGACGCACGGTCTCCGCGATGCTTTCGTAGAGAAGGGGTCGGGAACTTCGGGTACGTACGACAGGCTTTTCAACATGTTCCGGATAGACTATATCCTCGTCTCGGAGGGGGTGGAGGTCTTGCACTACTACACGTTCGACAATGTCTATTCCGACCATATGCCGGTAGCCGCCGGTCTGGAACTTGCGGCGGAGTAGGGCCTTTCGGGAACGGTGCGTACTATCGGGTCTCCGCTTTCCGTTATGATTGGACGGGGCCGCTTGTCCGGCCCCGGTACCGCCGAAAGATGGCTGCCGTACCGCCTCTTCCGTATAGTCTCTTCATCTCATCCTGCCGATGCGTAAGATAATCCATATCGATATGGATGCTTTCTATGCCTCCATCGAGCAGCGGGACAATCCCCGGCTGCGGGGAGTGCCCGTTGCCGTGGGACATTCGGGCGAACGGGGGGTGGTGGCTGCTGCGAGCTACGAGGCCCGCCGGTACGGGGTGCGTTCGGCCATGTCGTCGCGGGCCGCACTGGCGCGATGTCCCGGACTCGTGTTCGTGCCGGCGAGGTTCGACGTCTATCGGGAAGTGTCGCACCGGATAATGGATATCTTTTTCGACTATACCGACCGGGTGGAGCCCCTTTCGCTCGACGAGGCTTACCTCGATGTCACGGTGAATCACTACAACATGCCTTCGGCCACCATCATCGCTTCGGACATTCGCCGGCGGATAAGGGAGGCCACCGGTCTGACTGCATCGGCCGGCGTGTCGGTCAATAAGTTTCTCGCCAAGATAGCTTCGGATTACAACAAACCCGACGGACTGACGGTGGTGACGGGCGAAGAGGCCGAGGCCTTCGTCGAAGGGCTGAAGATAGAGCAGTTCTGGGGAGTCGGGAAGGTGACCGCCGACAGGATGCACGGGATGGGCATCCATACCGGCGCGGACCTGAAGATGCGCAGCGAGGCCGAACTGGTATGGCACTTCGGCAAGGCGGGGCATACGTATTATCTCAATGCCCGTGCAATAGATAACCGTGAGGTCACGCCGGACAGGGTCCGCAAGTCGGTGGGATGCGAGAATACCTTTTTCGCCGACATAGGGGAACCGGAGATGCTCGAACGCGAACTGCGTGCTACGGCGGAGGAGGTTTGGCGTCGTGCGGGCCGGCGCGATTTCTACGGGCGGACGGTGACGCTCAAAATTAAGTATGCCGATTTCAGGCAGATAACCCGAAGTCATACGTTTCCTGGATTCGTGACAGAGTATGGACAGTTCCTCGATGCGTCGCTCGGTCTGCTGTCGGGCGTAGACCTTACCTACGGTAAGGTAAGGCTGCTGGGGCTGAGTATCGGCAATCCCGCCGACCTCGAACAGCCGCAGTGCGGACAGCTCGAATTCGATTTTCCGGAGGAGTGAGAGGGAAGAGGGCGTGGCATTAATGTCCCTCTTTCTCCAAGTCGGGAAGACCAAGCGGATTGCCGTTCGGTCCGTACGGAATGAGACGGTTCTCGCCCACACGATAGACGGACGGGAAAACCTCTCCGTGCAGCGTGATGATTCCGCCCGTGGTATCCCAAACGAATTCGCCTTCGGTTTCTTTCGTCTCTACGTTCCCGTAGAGGATATGTAGCTGGTATTTGCTCCCGGAGAGCGTCAGCCTTACGGTTGCTGTACCATGGTCGGGGCAGGGTAGGATTCCCGAATAGCTTCCCTCCCAGTCGAGCGCATTGCGGGAGTTGTGGGAATCCACTGCCGCAGCTACCTCGGGAGCGGAGCCATTCCGTACAGGAGACTGGCGTGTATGGCGGCATGCGGGAACCGTCAGGAACAGAAGGAGTGACAGCAGGAACGGAATCGGAATTTTTTTCATCGCTTCGGATATTTTTGTCTGGCGGTACGGGTATCTTGACCCGTTTCGCCGGAGTGTTTTGTTCCGGACGTTTTCCGGAGCATGCATATGGTCGGCATACAAAAACCGGGACAAACTCCGGCTGCTTCCGGGATTTGCCGCAAAACGATTGTCAGCAAATTTTTTCTGCCGGCAATGTCGGTCGGCGTACTCCACGTGCGGTGCGGTAGAGGAATTACGCGTTGTCTGTCCGATATCGTAGGCCGGCGGATTGCGCGCAGCCGGCGGGAATCTCTCTTGGCAAAGTGAAAAACGCTCCCCGGAATGCAGGAGACCTGAGCGGTTTCCTTGGCGATTCGTGGCGCGCCGTTCGGCTTGTGTGGACGGAGCCGCTTCTCCGAGCCGTTTCACCGTGTCAGGAAGACATCCTGCACGGCTCGGGGAACGGGGGCGGGGCCCGATAGGTCGGACGGAACATGAAACTGCCGGTACGCCTGAGCATACCGGCAGTCCGTCGGCGGAGTGTGTCCTTTAATCTATATGGAGATGTCGAGTACCTCGAAACATACCGTTCCGGCCGGTACCTGTACATCGACCTTGTCGCCTTTCTTTTTGCCGAGCAGGGCTTGGGCGATGGGGGTGCCTATCGAAAGCTTGCCGGCTTTCAGGTTGGCCTCTTTTTCCGATACTATCGTGTACTCGACCTCTTTGTTCGTGGAGTGGTTCATGAGTTTGACACGGCTGAGTATCTGTATCTTGTCCGTATTCACATTGGACTCGTCGAGGATACGGGCACCGGCAAGCGTAGCCTCCATGTTGGCTATGCGCATCTCCAGCATGGCCTGAGCCTCCTTGGCCGCATCGTATTCGGCATTTTCCGAGAGGTCGCCCTTGTCGCGTGCCTCGGCTATGGCTGCGGCTGCAGCCGGGCGCTCTTTCGCGCGCATGTGTTCCAACTCTGCCTTGAGCTTGTTGTACCCTTCGCGGGTCATGTATGTAACTTCTGCCATAACTCCTGTTGCCGGTCGGTTCCGGCTGTTAAGCGGTTAATATGATTCATAAAAACTCCCGAATGTACGGGGAACAGCCCTCTCCCTGAAAAGAGCAATCCCGACGCATCGGCCGGAATCCCTGTGGCGTTCGAGTCTTGTACGGGACCGTCAGGTACCTTGCACGTCCCTTCCGGGGCAGGCGTAGGGGCGGTTCCTCCGGTATTCACGGTGTGTACCGTCAGTTTATATAGGTACATGCAAAAAAAGAATTCCGCTGCCGGAACCCTCTTGCTTCACTTTTGAATACGCTTACAAAGTTAGGCAATTAAACCGAAAAAACAAATTTGCCTCTTGCTTATTTTGGAACGTGCCGGCGGATGCGGCAGTCCGTCAGGCGCGTTTGTCGGGGTAGATGAAGGAATCCGGACGGATTGCGTGCATCGGTCTCTACCGAATCGTATCTGCGAGTGCGGGTCGGGCAGCCGTCCGACGGCAATTTTCGGTGTTCAACGAATATATTGCTATATTTGTCAGTCCATCTAACGTAATGTGGCGGTTATGGCTGGTATGTTCGCATCGATGATATCCATGTCCGATATTCGGAGCGTAATCATGGCGTTGTATTTCGTGATTATTGCCGCCGCCGTCATCGTCATCGTCCATGATCTGCGCGACCCGGTCAAGGCCCTTTCCTGGATACTCGTCATTACGCTGCTGCCCGTGGTCGGTATCGTTTTCTACATGGTGTTCGGCCGCAATTATCGGAAAGAGAAGATTTTCAACCGCAAGGAGATAGATGATTTCGAGCAGATAGGCCGGCTTTGCCGGGTGCAGTTGCGCGAACTCGTAGACCCGGATATTCAGCACATCGAACCCATCGAAGCCAATAAGGATATCATTACCCTGCTGCTGAATAACAACAGGGCGCTCCTGACGGTACGGAACAAAGTGAAGATACTCAATGACGGGAAGGCGAAATTCGAGGAGCTGTTCGAGGCTATCGAAGGGGCTGTATCGTCCGTGCATCTGGAATATTACATTTTCGAGAATGATGAAACGGGGCGCCGTCTGACCGACCTGTTGGCCCGGAAGGTGAAAGAGGGGGTGGAGGTACGTCTGATATACGATGATGTCGGCAGCTGGAACATGAAGCGCCGCCACGCCCGGCGGTTGAGGGCCATGGGAATCCGGGTATGCTGTTTCATGCCGGTCGTGTTCCCGTGGCTCACGAGCAAGCTGAATAACCGCAACCACCGCAAGATAGTGGTCGTGGACGGCAAGATAGGGTTTACGGGCGGGATTAATGTCGCCGACCGTTATGTGCACGGGACGAAGTTCGGCCCGTGGCGCGACACCCATCTGCGGATAGAGGGGGATGCGGTGAACATGCTGCAGGCCATCTTTATGACGGATTGGTATTTCGTCAGCGGTAAAGAACTGCTCAACGACGAGAAATATTTTCCCAAGAGCCGGATACGTACCCGTTCCCCGATGCAGATAGCCTCTTCCGGTCCCGATTCCGACTGGGCTTCCATCATGCAGGCGTTTTTCGCCGCCATCAACAAGGCGAAAAAATCCATCTATATCTCCACTCCGTATTTCCTGCCCAATCAGGCCATCCTGACCGCACTCAAGGTCGCGGCGCTCAGCGGTGTGGATGTGCGTATCGTCCTTCCTTACCGGTCGGACAGCAAAATCGTTTACTGGGCCTCGCGGTCCTATATAGGGGAAATGCTCGATGCGGGTATCAAGGTCTATTTCTTTTGCAAGGGCTTCAACCATTCCAAGATACTGATTATCGACGACAACTTCTGTTCGGTCGGTTCGGCCAACATGGACATACGCAGCTTCGAGGACAATTTCGAAGTGTCGGCCGTCATGTACGACCCCAGGGTGGCGGAGGAGCTGACGGGCTATTTCATGCGCGATATAGGCAACAGCGTCGCCGTGACGCCGGAAGCTTGGGAGAACCGCCCCAACCTCCAGGCCGCCTGCGAGTCCATCGCCCGACTCGCCAGCCCGCTGCTGTGAGGATGGTTTGTCTTTACTTTTATGAATCAATAAATGATTAGATAATATTGTCAAAGTAAATATTAATATATACTTTTGAAAGTTCTTTGTTTTTATAGACTTGGCCTAAGTTATAAGGCTTGGTTTTTGTTAGAATGCAAATGATTGTTAGGTTGAAAACGGGGGCGCAATATTTGATAATTTCTGACCTGTTTGTGGTAGTGAGTTGTGGAAATGAACATAAATGAGTGTAAAATATTGGGGCTGCCTAAAATAGGAGATAAACGGGGAAATCTTTCTTTTGTGGAAGAAATGAACCATGTTCCTTTTGTAATTGTAAGAACTTATTGGATTTACGATGTTCCAGGTGGAGAGTTCAGAGGGGGGCATGCTTACCGCAACAACAAAGAATTCATCATTGCCCTCTCTGGCAGTTTTGATGTAATAATCGACGACGGTACGGAAAAACAGGTTTTCACACTTAACCGATCCTATTATGGGCTTTATATTCCCAATGGATTATGGCGGGAACTTGGAAACTTTTCCACGAACTCATTGGCTCTAATTCTTGCTTCCACGACGTACGATGTCGAAGATTATATCCGCGATTATAGCGAATTCAAAACTTTCCGCCATGAAAGATAGTACGGTTTACGATTGTACAATTATTCATTTGGACAATCACCACTATGCCGAAGGTAATATTACCGTTGTGGCAAATGGAATAACCGTTCCATTTGATGTTCGGCGGGTTTATTATTTGTATGATGTGCCGGGCGGGGAGACACGCGGGGGGCATGCGCATAAGGAATTGTATCAATTGATGGTGGCAGCGAGTGGTAGTTTCAGTGTTACTTTAGATGACGGAGCTGTGAAACGCACGTTTTTATTGAATAGACCATATCAGGGACTGCTCATTGTCCCTGGAATATGGCGTGAACTTGATGATTTTTCATCGGGTTCGGTCTGCCTCGTGTTGGCTTCGCGCCTGTATGAAGAACAAGATTACATCCGGGATTACGAAGAATATATAAATTATAAAGGACAATGAGAAAACTACCGGATAATTTTCATGTGACAAAATATGGACTTAACGTGCGTCTTGTCAATGAGGATGATGCAATGTTTATTGTAAAATTGAGGACAGATCCGAAACTTGGCAGGTATATTCATAGTACGGACAGCGATGTCGAGCAGCAAAAATTGTGGATCAAAAAATATAAAATAAGAGAATTTGAAGGCAAGGAGTATTATTTTATTTTTTCCATTGATCATGTCGATTTGGGAGTCTACCGTCTCTATGACATAGAAGATGATAGATTTGTCAGCGGCAGTTGGGTATTCCGGCCCGATGCGCCACAAGGTGCCGGTATTTTAGGCTGCATTATCGGACGAGAGATAGCTTATGAAATCTTAGGACTTAATCGGAATTTTGTAGATGTAAGAAAACAAAATAAATCAAGCCTTAAATTTCAATTATCTTTCGATCCCATTTTTCTTCGGGAAGATGCGGAAAACCTCTACTTTGAACATGTGAAAGAAAATTTTTATGCACGAAAAAAGCAATATATTCAATTGTGCACCAGATTTCTGTCTTCTAAGAAATAATTGTCATGAATAAAATAAAGCAGCAGGTAATAAAAATTTTATCGGATTGTCTGAATATCGATTGTCGGAATGTGAACGAGCAATGCGCATTGGATAGTTTTTCAGACTGGAATTCTATTATGTATCTGTCTGTCATTACCCAAGTCGAAGAAACTTTCAACATAAAGATCGAAGCGGAAGTTTTGTTCGATGTGGAAACCGTCAGCGATTTAATAAACATAGTGGTTGCGAAAAGCAAGCAGTAAATGGAAACGGTTGTTAAGCAAATAATCGCTGTCGCGCAAAAACAACCCGATAAGGTTGCAATAAAATCAGAGGACGGCGTTGTTACATACGATGAATTGCTGAATGAGATCAAGCGCATCTATTGTTATTTGCACGATGAAATTCACATCGCAAAAGGTAGTTCCGTCATGCTATCGGCTGAAAAAAATATAACATTTGTTTCAACCTATTTCGCATTGCATGCTTTAGGGGCAACGACAATTCCTGTCGATCCTCGAAGTTCCGGAGCTACATTGAAGCATATTAAATTGGTAACTACACCCAAACTATTGATTGGTCTCGGCACGTCGGAAACAGATAGTATAAGTTATGAATCCTTGCGGAATTTGTCTATGAAGTACATCGGATCCGGGGAGCTGAAGGCAGAATCTGTCCCAGGCGATATTGCCGATGTAATGTTTACTTCCGGAACGACAGGAATTCCCAAGGGAGTGATACTAACGCATGGGAATATATCTGCATCGACGAATAACATCAGTCGATATATAGGCAATACTGCTGATGATGTCGAATTGCTGGCATTACCTATCTGCCACTCTTTCGGGCTGGGTAGAATGAGGTGCATTCTGTCCTGCGGAGGAACACTGGTTTTCTTCGATGGTTTCTTCAATGTGAAGAAAATGTTTAAAACAATCAGACAGGAAAACGTAACAGGATTTGGCATGGTTCCGGCAAGCTGGGCGATGATAAAAAGATTGTCCGGAGAAAGAATCGGAGAGTTTTCAGATATACTTCATTATATCGAACTAGGAAGCGCTTTCCTGGATGTCAAAGATAAACAATTGCTCGCGAATTTATTGCCATCGACAAGAATTTGCATGCATTACGGGTTGACAGAAGCGTCACGATCTGTTTTTATGGAGTTTCATAACGATAATTTATCATCAGTAGGAAAACCTCTGCCCGGTGTTGATGTGAAAATCATGGATGACTACGGGAATATTTTACCCGAAACCGGAGAAGGTGAGATTTGTATTAAGGGCCCTCATGTAACTCGGGGTTATTGTAATGATGACAAATTGACTCAAGACAGCTTTTTTGGAGATTATTTCCGGACGGGGGATGTCGGTTACGAAAAGGACGGCTATATTTTTCTTACAGGGCGCTCAAAAGAGATAATAAATGTCGGAGGGAAAAAAGTCAGTCCTGTTGAAATCGAGCGTATTTGTATGGAAATCAACGGTATTCAAGAGGCAGTTTGTGTGGGAATAGATGACCCGGGCGGGATTACCGGTGAAGCCATCAAGTTGTATTTGGTCGTTAAGGATCAGTCTCGCTTCGATCTGGACTCACTCAAAAAAATTCTGTTAATGCGGTTGGAGTGGTATAAGATTCCTCATATTTTCGAGTATATCGACTCTATCCCCAAAACGGAAAACGGGAAACCGAAACGCTATTTGTTGGAACAATTACAGAATAAATAACATGCAATTCAATCAGAAAGAATCAAGAGTATTCAAGAAATTGTCGTTTTGCGCTAGAATAGCGCAAACGATAAAACGATATTCTCTAAGAAAGAGGGGAAATGTTGTTTTTCGGGATATTTTGATTCTAGGTTCAGTTCCCCTTATTAAAACTCCTAAAAAAGGAAAAATCATTTTAGAAAAAGGAGTCATTCTAAATTCCGACAAAGCAAAATCCAATTCAGCCTTGACATCGAATGTCAAACTTACCACAGGTTACCACGGGGTTATCAAAATAGGCGAATGTTCTGCATTGAACGGATCTTGTATTGTTGCCTACGACTTTGTCGAAATTGGTAAATATTGTGAAATAGCATCTTGTACGTTGATTTCCGATACGGACTTCCATCCGGTTCTTCCCGAAGAAAGGCTAAAGCAAATGAAAGGCGAGCCATTTTCGTTCGACTCAGTCAATAAAGCAAAAATCAAAATAGGGGACAACTGTTGGATCGGATACGGAGCGATCATATTAAAGGGGGTTACTATCGGAAATAATTGCATTGTGGCAGCCGGCACCATTGTTCCCGGAGGGAAAACGTTCCCGGACAACAGTATCATTGCGGGTAATCCCGCTCATGTAGTTAAAAAATTGAAATAGTAAATGAGTTAATGAATTTGTCCTCTCTTATAATTTTGTAAGGAATAACGAAAATACCATTAAAAGAAAATTGGGCACTGCTGAAATATACGCGATAAAAAATGGTTAAATTTTTAGATTTACAGGCTGTCACGGCAAAATATGCGGATGAAATACATGCAGCAGTTAACCGGGTTGTCGATTCTGGCAGGTACTTACAGGGGACTGAAAATCAGCGTTTCGAGCAAAATTATGCACGGTACATCGGAACGCGCCATGCTGTAGGCTGTGCCAACGGATTGGATGCGCTCATTTGGATATTTAGAGCATATATCGAAATGGGCGTTATGCAACCCGGTGATGAGATAATCGTGCCAGCGAATACGTATATAGCATCAATTCTTGCGATTACGGAAAACGGACTCGTACCGGTATTGGCGGAGCCTGATTTGGAGACTTACCAGCTTGATGGCACTCGTATTGAGAGATTGATTACGTCTAAGACGAAAGGAGTGCTTATCGTACATTTGTACGGCCAATGTGCTTATACGGCCCAGATTGGTGAAATCTGCGATAGATATGATTTGAAACTGATTGAAGATAACGCACAAGCACACGGATGTCGGTTCGGTCATAGGCATACAGGAGCGTTGGGAGATGCTGCCGGCCACAGTTTTTATCCAGGCAAGAATCTGGGGGCTTTCGGTGATGCGGGAGCGGTGACGACAGATGATTCGGAGTTGGCGGAAGCGGTTAGGACACTTGCCAATTACGGGTCTGCTCAAAAGTATGTATTTAAATATTGTGGACGCAATAGTCGGTTGGATGAAATACAGGCTGCTGTACTAAATGTCAAATTACGGCATTTGGATGAGGATATTGAGGCTCGCAGACGAGTTGCGCGTTGCTATATTAATCGGATTGTGAATCCTTTGGTTACTTTGCCGAAAGTGAGGGATTGGTATGCTCATGTATTCCATATTTTCCCTGTTCGTTGTCCTGAGCGAGACAGGCTGCAGGAGCATCTGGCGGAAGCCGGCATACAAACTATTATTCATTATCCGATTCCGCCGCATAAACAGGAGTGTTATAAGGAATGGAATAATTTGATATTTCCTATCACTGAAACAATACATGCAGAGGAACTCAGCCTGCCTATGAGTCCGGTGATGAGCGATACGGAAGTGGAGTTGGTTGTAAACGCGGTAAATGCATTCCGGTAGGTAGACTGGCATGGCTGCAACTATGAATAATCAGGGGATAGAACAAGAAAAAGAAGGATATAAAACTGCTTTTAAAGCGACGGCTTTATTCGGAGGCGTACAGGTAATTACCATACTTGTCTCTATATTGAAATCCAAAGTCGTTGCATTATGGCTCGGTACTACTGGGTTTGGTATCATGAGTCTTTTTAATTCGGCGACTTCTTTAATATATTCCATAACGAATCTGGGACTGCAAGACAGTGCGGTTCGAGACATTGCTTATGCAAAAGGACAAAACAATCTTTCGTTGATTGCACGTACCGTAAAAGCTATCAACCGGTGGATATGGGTTACAGGGTTGTTCGGCGCTCTTGTTACTATTGTTTTGGCTCCGTGGCTGAGTCAGTGGCTATTTGAAAGTAATGAATACGTTCTGTCTTTCGTGCTATTATCATGCGTTGTGTTGCTGTCTGCCATTTATAATGGCAATTATGCCACGTTGCAAGGAACAAGGAATCTGCGGCTGATGGCAAAAGCCAATATTTTTGGTGCGGTAGCTGGTTTTTTATGTTCGTTGCCTATGTTCTATTTTTTTCGGGACCGGGGAATTGTATGGGCATTGATATTAGCTGCGCTTTCTACGACCGTTGTTAGTCTGCTTTATGTAAAAAAGGCGAACATTCCGGATGCCTGTTTGACATATAAGGAGTGTTATCATATTGGACTCAGAACGGTTAAATTGGGAGTCATGATGTCGCTGAGTGGCATCAGTGTTACGCTTGTGCAGTTTGTCGTAAAAACATTTATCGCAAGGATGGGCGAAATTGCTGATGTCGGACTTTATCAGGCCGGATGGGCTTTGAATGGTACTTATTTGGGAGTGGTATTTACGGCTATGGCTAGAGATTACTATCCTCGTCTTTCACAGGCTGCCACAGATAACCGTATGGTCAAGACGATGATGAACCAACAAACGGAGATTGCACTGTTGGTTTTGGCTCCTCTTGTGATTGTTATGATTGTTTTTATGCCCTTTTTTATAGAGTTGTTATATTCAGGGGAGTTTCTTGGGATAGTCAGAATGACGGAATGGTTGCTTATTGGGTCGTTAATCAAGGCAGGGTCATGGGGATTGAGTTTTGTTTTTCTGGCTAAAGGAGATGGTCGACTTTTCCTTTTCAATGAATTAGGTACGAAAATCATTACTGTGCCGGCTTATTTGCTCGGATTTTACTTTTTCGGGTTGGGAGGTATTGGCTATGCTTATACTTTCAATTATGCAGTGTATTTTCTCTGGGTTGCTCTCGTAGCGTATAAAAGATACGATATATCATATAGTAGCGGTTATTGGCGACTGTTTATGGTGTTATTGGTTATGGTACTCATTTTCCCGTTAGGAGAAAGATTGTGGAATGCAAGTTATGGAACGGGTATCGCATTGATTGTGTGTATCGGAGTATACGCTTTGTGTGAATTCAATAAACGAGTAAATTTGAGAGCTCTGTTAGAAAAGGTTCGTCAAAAGAACGGATGGAAATGATGCTTGTAAAAAAAGACATATTATCATTTTATGATAGCGTTAAAGAACTATCCATACGTTCTTTGAAGAAGGAACGTTACGAAGATGCTGTCTCTTATACGAATATAGCTGCTGAAATTGCTTACCGTTTTAACTGGATATACAGGGATGATGAACTGGAAGATATTCTTGTAAAAGTATCAAATCAACTTATTTGTCGGGACGACTCGTATGTTGCTGTTGGGGGACGTTGTGTTATGTATGCGGCGGCATTGTTGGATAACAGAGGAATTATACAGCAATATTTGAGAGCTTTGATGACTTATGCTGATAAGTTACTCGTTATAGTTGAGCAATCATATGGAGAAGAAGCGAGGGATACCGTCTGTGAACTGACAGCCTGTGCGAAGGTGGAGTTATATATCCTCCCGGATAAGTTGCCTTTGAAAGCCCGGGCACAGCTGTTGTATGATAAGATAGTATCATTTCAGCCGGAGCGGCTTTTTATGCATTTATGGCCGTGGTCCGGTTTCGCTGTAAGTGTTTTTAATGTGTTGCCGCCCGGAATTGTCCGGTATCAAATCAATTTGACTGACCATGCATTTTGGTTGGGGTGCAGTTGTTTGGATTATGTTTTGGAATTTAGACCGTATGGATGTATGGTCTCGGAAGAACGCAGGGGAATAGCTAAGGATAAATTGTTATTGCATCCATATTATCCGATAAGGGAATGCCGACCATTTGCAGGTTTCCCGGAAGACAGTGTGGGGAAAACTATCCTGTTCTCTGGAGGAGGATTATATAAAATTTATGGAGCAGGGGAGTATTTTGAAATAGTAAAAGACATTCTTGATTCATATCCTGATGTTATTCTGTTGTATGCCGGCACAGGAGATGTTGCTCCGTTTGAAAAGTTTATTGAGGAGAATAATTTTCGCGATAGGATATTTTTGTTAGGGTTCAGAAAGGACATAATGGCTATCTTTGAGCATTGTGATATATACCTTAATACATATCCGGTATCCGGAGGTTTGATGTGTCAGTATGCGGCTATGGCGGCAAAACCTATATTGGCTTATAATCGGGAAGAGGATAGGGCGAGGTTTATCGAGAAGGGTATTTGTGTAAATCGGCTTTATAAAATAACTTATACCGATGTGGACAGTTTGGTTGAGGAAGCGGGTCGATTGATAGAAGATGTATCATATCGGAAACGACGGGGGAAAGAGTTGCGTGATGCGGTTGTTACTCCGGAACAATTCGAAACTGAGTTAAAGATGATACTGACTTGTAATACGAGTCTGCGGGATTATGAAAAGATAGACATAGATTATGATGCGTTTTGCGAAAGATATATAGATAGGGAAAACCATTATACGGATACGTTCAAACGATTTGTGATAAAAAAGTTTAAATTTCGTACCGCATGGCTTTTCCCGAAAGTATTTCTATGGTTTGTGGGCTATGTCTTCAGTGGAAGTTTATTGTTGTATCTGGTGCGCCGCAAAAAAGAATGAATATGGTAGCGAAAACGATAGTGAGATATTGTCTGTCAGGAGTTGCTTTTTGTACGTCTATATTCAGACCGTTCAGTAGATTATTGTATCTCGTATGGTGGATGTACTATTCTCAATATAAGCGGAGAGAATTCAAATCTTGTCCTTCCGATGTGTGGATTACTCCGAAAATCAGAATAATAGGCGGGAAGTACATAGAAATAGGACATGGTGTTCATATTCATGGGGACACTATTCTTAGTGCCTATTCTGAATTTGCTGGGAGTAAGTTTCTCCCCAGTATCTTCATAGGCGATAATTGTAATTTGGGACCAAGAGCACATATTACAGCGATTAACCGTGTGGTGATAGGTGCCGGAACTTTGACGGGTCGCGACCTTACCGTGACAGACCATGCACATGGGCAAGTTTCTGACCGAGAACAATTGTTGGAAGCTCCGAATCGGAGGTTGCTGTATTCAAAAGGGGAAGTTGCAATTGGCAGGAATGTTTGGATAGGAGATAAGGTTACGGTATTGCCGGGAGTGCATATCGGTGACGGAGCTATTATTGGAGCCGGAAGTGTCGTGACCGGAGACGTGCCTGCATATGCAGTCGTGGCGGGTAATCCCGCCCGGATTATCAGAAACCTGCAATAAATTGAGGCATGAAGACGACTATGATACAGACATCTTCCGTGGAGAAGGTTGAGGCATGGATATATGCGATATGTCTATTGTTTTCCATTCCGCCTTTCTTTTTCTGGTCGGTGAGTTCGCCTTATTTCATGATGGTGTGTCTTTTGATTTCTTTGAAGCATTTTCGGATAAATCGTGATACGGGTTATGTGGTATTTACCACGTTATTGTTTCTGATTTATTTGGTATTGGCTTTTATGGGGGGCGGTACTTTTGTGGGAACTGTCGTTACGAGTTTGATGGGAATCGTTTTCTTTACCGACCCTCGGTTTTTGAAATTGGTGTTTGATAAGTTCGTATATGTTTTTTCGATTACTTCTTTGTTATCGGTCATCCAATATATTTTGGTCGTCGTCTTCGATATAGGTATGCCGTATAGGGTTATAAATGCATTGAATACGCTTAAGTCCTATGATTACATGGCTTATGCCTTTTTTGTAATGCCCAGCAAGACGTTCGATATATTGCCCAGATTTTTTGGGATGTATGATGAGCCGGGAGTGGTCGGAACGATTGCCGGTGCAATTCTGATGACACGGCAGTTTAATTTTAAGAAATGGATTAATATCCCGATTTTCATTGCTGGGATTCTCTCGTTCTCTTTGTTCTTTTATGTGATTTTTGCAATTTACGTAATATTGTTTGCGAAAATACGATATAAGGTCATTACGACCGTGTTGGTTGCTCTTGCAGTTTACCTGTGGCAGGAAAATGAAATCTTGGAGCGTTATGTGTTTAGCCGTTTGGAGATAGAGAATGGTGAGTGGACAGGAGATGACCGTACGAAAGCACATTTCGATTATTGGTATAAAACGGAGTTCGTTAATTCGAAAGATTTTTATTTCGGTTTGGGGCGCAGTGCGAATACGTTGTATAATCAGGGAGGGGCATCCTATAAGGATGTGATAGTGAATTATGGTATCATATTCTTTGTCATTTATATGGGGACATTTACTTTGTTCGGACTGTATCGCCTGAAGTTTTCCAAAGAGTTTTTCATCTATTTTTTCCTGTTGTACGGTGTTATCTATCAGCGACCGTTTATCGGTAGTTTCGTCTATTTGTTTATCATTTTCATTCCTATTTTGTATTTGAACAGATATATTGGCGGCAGCACACGTCAATTGCCCGTAACGGAACATGTAAATTAAAAAAGCAATGGATGTTTCGATAATTATAGTTAATTACAATACGAAAGAATTGACGGCCGCATGTATCAACAGTATTTTCCAATATACTGAAGGCGTTGAATTCGAGGTAATTCTAGTGGATAATGCATCGACGGATGGTAGCAGGGAGTTTTTCAGAAAGGATACACGAATTATATTGATAGAGAGTGAGATTAATCTGGGGTTTGGTAGAGCCAATAATCTGGGGTATGAATATTCCCATGGGAAGTATGTCTTTTTGTTGAATTCCGATACTTACCTCTTGAATAATGCGGTGAAGATTTTCTATGACAGGATGTCTGTGCTGCCGCAGACGGTTGCTTGTCTAGGTTGTATGTTGTCGGGGCCGGATGGAAGATACAGCCATTCTTATGGGGACTATTTACGGTGGAGAAATGCATGGCAAAGTGTCTTAGTATCTGCGTTCGGTAGGGATGATTCTGTTATTCGGTCAACGGATTTGCCGATTGAGGGTACCACAGTGCCTGTAATCATAGGTGCTGATTTATTTATCCGGCGCAAGGTAATCGAGCAAGAGGGATTTTTTGACCCGATTTTTTTCATGTATCATGAGGAAAATGATTTACAGAAACGTTATGGATTGGCTGGCTACGAATGCCGTATTGTACCGGGGCCGGAAATAGTACATTTGGAGGGAGGCAGTAATCCGTATAAAATCAATATTCTTTCCACGAAGGGAAATTTTCTGTTTATTAAAAAATGGTATAGCTATCCGCAATACTTGTCGTATCGGGTGGTATATGCTTTAACGCATTTTCCGAAAATCTTTATTAGGCAAATACCTTGGGAACAACGTGTATTGTATTTGAGGATATTATTGTTTTATCGGGTTCGTGGTAGTAAAAACGAATAATTTAATGTAGAGGATGAAACGTAAGTTAAATATACTTTTCCGAGCTCTCAATGGATGCTGTCTGCGGATAAAAGCATGGTTTGACATCCGATTGAGAAAAACTATATGCCGTACGGAGGCCACATATGTTCCGGATTTGGTTGTCTCCTTAACCAGCTATGGAGTACGGGTAAAAAGGTGTGCTCCCTATGCTGTTTATTCTGTTCTGAAGCAAGATGTCCGGCCTTATAAAGTTATTTTATGGTTGGATGAAACCAAGTGGAGTATGAATAATGTTCCGAAACTTATGAAAAAACTCATAAGGTCGGGTTTAGAAATACGATTCTGTCATGATGTGAAGTCGCATACCAAATTGTTACCGGCTTTGAAGGCTTATCCAGATAAGGTTATCGTTACGGTGGACGATGATTTGTATTATTCCAGAAACTTCTTAACGACGCTTTATGAAGCGTATCAGACGGATAAAAAATCAATACATGCTTTGAAAGTGCAGTATCCTACGTATGGGCCAGACGGAATATTGGAACCTCATAGAAAATGGATGTTGTCCTATATGATACGGGATAATTTTCCGTATGATGCCCGGAAAATCATGGCTTTAGGATATGGAGGGGTGTTGTATCCGCCTGGAGCGTTTGACGAGGAGGTGTTTAATGAGAAAGTTTTCATGAGGTTATGTCCGTATGCGGACGACATATGGTTTTTTGCTATGGCATTGAAAAAAGGAACATTACGCAAGTATGTGTTGGGAAAAAATGTGTCGTATTATGCGGTAGATTTTTTCTATCAATATTTTCATACTTCAGCGTTACATGATATCAATATTGCACAGGACCGGAATAGTTCTCAGATGACTGATGTTTTGAGATATTATGGTCTTACCGTATAGCAGTTCGATGTCTGTAACAGGGAATAGTTATTGATTAAACGGCAATGATAGGGATTGTTGGAGATGTAAATCTTACGGATGGGTATTTTGATACCGGGTTTGGTGTCGGCAGTGCGGTTGCTGCAGGAGCGGATCCTTTTGCCGGTATCAATCGAAAAGAAGGCGATATATGGATAGGTAATTTCGAGGGGGTTACCGCACGTGTTTCCTCAAAAAAGGGAATATATGGTAAGCAGTTCATTGTTTCTCCGGAATATCTTGCGGGGATTACGCATTTTGATTTTTATAATATAGCCAATAATCATACGATGCAACACGGGCGTGTAGCATTTGACGAAATGCTTGGACATTTGACATCGTTTGGCAGTTGTTATTTCGGTACATGTAAGCGACGTAGTGTTGAGTTTGTATATAAGGGAAAAAGGTTTGCTATAACGGGTTTCTCTCAACGTAAAGAAAATTTTGAGAAGAATCCTTTATATTGGTATAATCCTGAATATGTAGAGATAGAGGCCGAACTGGCGAAATATGCTCATTTGGATTTCAAGATTGCGTATGTGCATTGGGGTAATGAGTTTATTGACCGTCCGTATGTGGACCAGATACATTTTGCTCATTTCCTGATTGATATCGGATATGATTTGGTAGTGGGGATGCATCCGCATTTATTGCAAGGATATGAAATCTATCAAGGAAAATACATCTTTTATTCGATAGGGAATTTTGTATTCAATATGCACTGGGAACCATTACGTTATGCCGCTATTGTGAAGTTGGATGTGGAGGAGGAGAAAATCGTTACCGATGTTGATTATGTGTACATAGGTGATGATTATTTTCCAATAATTATAGCGGAGGAAGACGTACCGGCAGCATATCGATTCTCTTATCTCAATACATTGATAGGGCATCATATGAGTAATGAGGAGTATTACTCATTACTGCGTGAACGAGTTCGGCGTTATCGGAAAGATAATCGTATGATTATTTTAAAGAATATAACTAAATTCAAATTTTCTTATGTTTGTGCGATTGTAAAGGATTTTGCAAAACGGGGTATACGATGCAGAAGAGTATGATGTATAGCAAATGATTGATTCGAGGCGGTTATGTTGAGAAAACTGATATATGAGGCGGGAGCAAGAATGAGGAATCCATCGTTGATGGAACAATTCGATTTTTTGAAGAGAAGCGACCGTTGGGAAAGGGCCCAACTGGACTATTATCAGTTGGAGAAAATGAAAAGTTTTCTGGAGTTTGCTTATCTCTATTCTCCTTTTTATCGGACGATGTTCAAAGAGATTGGATTCGTTCCATCGCAAATGACGAGTCTGAAAGAGATGAAAGCGCTTCCGATAACGGATAAGTCCGTTCTGATTCAGCATAACCGGGAAATACAATCGATTTATCCTTTCGATAAGTTGCGGCGTTCCGAGACGTCGGGTTCTTCCGGTCAGCCGTTATTGTTTTATCGCGATGAAGAGTGGGATTCGGGGCATCGCGCTGCGGTTATGCGAGGGATGAGTTGGTATGGTGTCATGCCGTGGGAGAGGAACGGTTATCTGTGGGGTTATAATGTCGATAAGAGAAAGAGATTCAACACGAGAATCCTCGATGAATTGTGCAATAGGTTCCGTATGTTTTCGTATGCTCCTGTCGATATTGAACGGTTTTGTCACAGACTGAAGAAGGCATCGTATCTGAGTGGGTATTCGTCCATGATTTATGAGGTGGCTAAATATATTAACGAGCATGGAGTCACGATGTCTGATTATCATCTAAAGATGATAAAGGCTACATCGGAAAAGATATATCCGAATTATCGGCAGGAGGTTTGGCAGGCTTTTGGTTTGGATTGCACGAGTGAGTACGGAGCTGCAGAAGCGGGTATTATTGCGTTTGAATGTCCTGAAGGCAAGAACATGCATATTTGCATGGAGAACGTGTATGTCGAGGATGAAGAAGGAGAAATCATCGTAACCAATATGTTGTCTCGTTCTTTCCCTATTATTAGGTATAGATTGGGGGATTATGTTACTTTTGCGGATGCGGGATATGAGTGCCCTTGCGGAAGGCAGCATCCGGTTATTGTGGATGTCTGTGGACGGGTCGGGAAAAATGTCATCGGAAAGACGGGGAAATATCCGAGTCTGACATTCTATTATGTGTTTAAAAATGTAGCGTTGAATGATGGGTGTGTATTGAACTATCAAGCGCGGCAGGAGGAGGTTGGGAAAGTGATTATCAATATCGAACAACCTTTGACTTATGCCGAGAAGATGACTCCCCTTGTTCGTAGAGAACTGGAAAAGTACTTTAAAGATGACATCGAGTTTACGATTCGTTGGGGTGTAAAGTTGCACACGCATAAGGAGAAACTGAAAGATTTTATTACGACAATCGATTGAGATATGTCTGATTTAGTTTCAATCATTACGCCTGCTTATAATGCCGCAAATTATATTGCGGATATGATAGAGTCGGTCTTGGCTCAGACTTATACGGAGTGGGAACTGTTGATAACGGACGATTGTTCTACTGATAACACGGTGGATATTGTGAGGAGTTATGCGGCACAAGATACTCGGATTAAGTTGTTTAGATTAGAGGCGAATTCCGGTGCAGGGGTAGCGCGGAACAATTCCATTCGGGAGGCGCGTGGACGTTATATTGCATTTTGCGACAGCGATGACCTATGGAAACCCTGTAAGTTGGAACGGCAGATAGCTTTCATGTCGGAAAAGGGATATAAGTTCGTTTATACCAAGTCCGATGTGATAGATACGGCAGGGAATGTCATTGCGATTAACGAACGTGTTCCCCGTGTTTCCTATCGCAGTACGATGATAGTGAATTATATTGGAACGACGACTGTAATGTATGATACGGAAGGTATTGGAAAATTTTATATGCAGAATGTCCGAAAACGTCAAGACTGGCTTTTGTGGATAGATATTTTGAGGGTTACTCGTTATGCGTATTGCCTTCCTGAACGGTTGAGCTCATGGCGTTCCGGGAATGAGGGCTCGCTTTCTTCCGATAAGTCTTCGTTGTTTAGATATCATTTGATGATATATCGGGACTATCTGGGGTTTCCTGCACCGGTGGCTTTTCTGATGTGTTACGGAGTCTCGCTGCCGTGTTTTATGGTCAAGAAAATTAGGCACAGGTTGATTAATTATTTGTATAGTCATGGGGTGCGGTATCAATAAATTGGTAGAAATACTTTGTTATGGGAGCGGAGTTTGTCAGGGTCGATAATTACGTTAAACCGTCTAAATGGCATTGGTTCAAGGCGGCATTGTGGAGTGTCGTAACTTTACGCTTTTTTATAGATTTATTCCGGTTGTTGGAGTACTATACGGTCAACTGCATTGTCGGTCGTCAGCAGGCTGTTATCGGCAAAGATTGTAAGATTCATCCTACGGTCATGTTACGGCAGCCGGAAAGGATAAGAATAGGTAATCATTGTTCCATTAACCATAACAATGTTTTTCAGGCGGGGAAAAGGACTGGAACAATAACGCTTGGTAATAATGTTCTGACTGCTGCGAATGTGATGTTTGTGGCTTATACTCATTCATTTGACACCCCGGATGTGCCAATCATGGACCAGGATTGTTATGACGCTCCGATAGTGGTGGAAGATGACGTATGGATTGGATTCGGCGCTATTATATTGGCCGGAGTGACTATCGGAAAGGGCGCAGTGGTCGCAGCCGGGGCGGTTGTCAAGAGCGATGTTCCTGCTTATGCTATTGTCGGTGGCGTTCCGGCCCGGGTGTTGAAAATGCGTAAAACGGAGTGAAGAGAATGACGGTAAGATTATTGCCTCGTTCCAGAGTAAATTATACCTGGAAACGTCTTGTCGGCAGTCTGTTTGTCCGAGAGAAGAGTGTATACTGCAAACGATTGAAACGCCTGCTTGCGCAATATTTCGGAGTTGCGGATGTGGTGCTCACCTCGTCCGGTCGGAATAGCTTGTTTTTGCTGTTGTCTTATTTGCATCATAAGAAAGTTATCGTTCCTTCCTATACATGCAAAGCAGTAACGGAGGCTGCTTTGATGGCCGGTAAACAGGTAGTGTATGTGGAGGTATCCCTGGAGGATTTTAATATATTGCCGGAGAAATTGGTGCATCTTGTGGATGACGATTCCATTGTAATCGCGACACATCAATATGGCAACCCGTGCAGAATCGAGGAGATATGCGATATCTGCCGGAAGGCTGGGGCGTTAGTGATAGAGGATTGTGCGGCTTCGCTTGGAACGGTTTATAATGGGAAGCTGACAGGATTATTCGGGAATTATGCCTTTTTCAGTTTTGATTCCACAAAGCTTGTGACCGTTCCTTCGAAAGGAGGGTTTATTATAGCCGCCGATGCGGCTGAATTTCATGCTATAGAACAGCATGTAATGGAATGTCGCATTCCAGGCATACGTTTCCGTCTGAAGCATACGGTAATTGGGATGATATATCTTGTGCTCAGGAATAAAATCATATATCGTATATTTCATTATGTGACCATGCAACGAAAGGGGAAGGCCCAACTCGACGATAAGCATGCTTTAAATTTAGTCCCCGATGATTATTATCGTTATCGAATGGCCGCATGGCAGGCTTATATGGCAATCCCGCAAATTGAAATTCTGCCGGAACTTATTGAGAGGCGTAAAATGATGTATCATTATTATGACGAACATATCCGGAATACACGGGTATTGCGCAAACCGGTTGTCTGTTCGGAAGCTTGTTGTATCAAATATGCTATTTTGGTGAAGGACAAAAAACGGTTTTATGATGCGTGTCTCGAAAAAGGCGTTGATATGGCATTTAGTTTCAGTTATACAGTCTGTCCACGTAGTTGTGAACATGCTTCTGATATTGCAGCAGAGGTGTTGAATATTCCGTTTTATTGGGGACTTAGGGAAAAGGATATGGAACGGGTAGTGTCCATAATCAATTGGCTTGCTGCGGAGATTGGACGTTAGTAAGTATAGGGGTGAATATGAGAGTATTGTTGACGGATGCACAGGATGTGCAGAGTATAACAGTTGCCCGGGCGTTGAAACGAGAGGGATGTGTGGTGTATGGTTTTATGACATCGCGTATCTCCTATGGTTACTTCTCGCATGCGTTTTGGAAATGTATTATTTGTCCGGATGTGAAAACTGATTCGGAAGGATTCCAGTTGGAATTGATGAGTTTTCTTGCGACCCATCAGATAGATGTCATCATCCCGTTGAGTGACGGTAGTGCGGCTTTTGTCAGTAAAAATAAAACTGAACTGGAAAAACAATTCGGCGTGAAATGTGCGGTGCCGGATTATGAGATATTTTGTACGGCTCATAATAAGGGACGGTTAATGGATATTTGCCGACAATACGATATACCTCATCCTCGCACTTTCACTATTTCCGCTGATATGTTTGAGGAGGCTGTGGCATATGTTGGTTTCCCGGCTTTGATTAAACCGGATATTTCCGAAGGAGCCCGCGGTATTGTTTATGTTGAATCTGCGGAACAGGTACGGGCGAAGGTTGGTGCGGTGATAAAGGAATTTGGTAGCTGTACGTTGCAGCAATATATCCGGCATACCGGAGTATATTACAATGTCATGCTTTACAGAGGGGCTGCAGGAGAGTGTCTGGGGCAGACTGTTATTCGAATTCTCAGGTATTTCCCGTTAAAGGGCGGAACGAGTTGTTATTGTGAGAGCGTAGAGGAACCGGAACTTGTAGCGATGTGTTTCAGTCTGCTTGATAGGATAGGATGGGTGGGATTTGCAGATTTCGATATTATGCAGGAGGCGGATACTGGAGCATATAAAATCATTGAAATCAACCCGCGGACGCCGGCGAGTATAAAAGCGGCCTATGTGTCAGGAGTGGATTTCCCTTCGGTGATACTTCGCGATACGTTGGGCCTTCCTGTTCCGGAGTATCGGTATGAATCGGGAAAGATATTGCGTTATATGGGACTGGATGTCATGTGGTTTCTGTTTTCTCCCGAGCGTTTTCGTTTCCGTCCGTCTTGGTTCAGATTTTTTGGGAAAAATATTTTTTATGAGGATGGCTATTGGAATGACCCGCTGCCTATGTTAGCCGGTTGTGTGGCTGGAGTTATCAAATATTTGAATCCTCGGTTCCGTCGGTCAAAACTGTGTTGATATGAATGTATTGACATTTGATATTGAAGACTGGTATAATCATGACGATTATTCGCATGATTTGCAGTGGGACAAGTTTGAAGTTCGTATTTATGAAGGTGTCGATAAAATATTGAGCGCATTGGATGAACAGAAGCAGAAAGCTACGTTTTTTTGTCTTGGTTGGATAGCTGAACATCATCCTAATATAATTGTCCGAATTACGGCGGCAGGGCATCATTTGGGATGCCACTCTTATCAGCATGAACTTGCAAGCGGAATGACACGTCAGGAGTTTCGGAATGATACCTATCGTGCCAAATGTCTTATTGAAGATGTTGCAGGACAGCCGGTGGACGCATTTCGAGTACCATCGTTTTCAGTGACAAAAACGAATACATGGGTATTTGATGTATTGACAGAACTTGGTTTTAAATATGATTCTTCTGTATTTTTGTCGAAACATGAGTTCGGTGGGTTCCCTTGTTTGGAGGTGGATGGACCGTTTGTTATTACCGGGCCGAAAGGGGCATTGAAAGAATTTCCAATCAATATGGCGGAAATATGCGGTAGACGGATTGCTTTTTCCGGAGGCGGATACTTTCGGGTGATGCCTTACGGTTTGTTGAACTGTTGGATGCGCAGTTCTTATGTGATGGCATATTTCCATCCGAGCGATTTTGACCCAGGACAACCACAAATGAAACATTTACCATTGATACGACAGTTTAAAAATAGGGTGGCGTTGCGTGGTAACTATGGTAAGTTTAAACGATTTATTCATGATTTCGACTTTGTCGATTTGCGACAGGCAGATAGTTTAATCGATTGGCATGGGACTAAGGAGTTGAATATAGAGGGCTTGTAAAGTATAGTGATGAAGATATCGTTTTCACCTCCTGACATCGGAGAGCAGGAGATAGTTGAGGTGGCGGAGGCCTTGCGTTCCGGATGGATTACAACGGGGCCGCGTACGAAAGAGTTGGAGCGACAGATAGCTGCGTTTTGCCGTACGGGCCGGGCCGTGTGCCTGAACTCCGCTACGGCATGTATGGAACTGATTTTGCGGGTTTTGGGCGTCGGGCCTGGTGATGAAGTTATTACTTCGGCATACACTTATACCGCAACGGCCAGCGTCGTGTGTCACGTAGGGGCGCGGGTAGTGCTTGTCGATACAGTACGGGATGGATACGAGATGGATTATGACCGTCTTGCGGAAGCCATCACCGAGCGGACTAAAGTAATCATTCCTGTGGACCTTGCCGGTATTCCGTGTGATTATGCAAAGATATTCTCGGTGGTCGAGAACAAGAGGCCCCTGTTTCGACCGGAGAGTATTTTGCAGGAAGCTTTCGGCAGAATTGTCGTATTGGCGGATGCTGCCCATGCTTTCGGGGCTTCCCGGGAGGGACAAATGTGCGGTGAAATCGCGGATTTTACCAGCTTCTCGTTTCATGCCGTCAAGAATTTCACGACTGCGGAGGGAGGGGCGTTGACTTGGCGGCCTGTTGCGGGTATAGCGGACGAGTGGCTTTATAAACAGTTTCAGTTGATGTCGTTGCATGGACAAAGCAAAGATGCTTTGACGAAAACACAACTCGGCGGGTGGGAGTATGACATCGTCGCTCCCTATTACAAATGCAACATGACGGATATCATGGCTGCTATCGGTCTGGTGCAGATGCAGCGTTATCCCGGATTGCTGGCACGACGGCGGCAACTGATAGCTTATTACGATGAGGCGTTGCGGGATTGCGGCGTACAGGTATTGGACCATTATGGTGATACGTATTGTTCCAGCGGTCATCTGTACCTGACGAGGGTGCTGGGAATCGGAGAGGCAGAGCGTAACGCGGTCATCGGCGGAATGGCGGAACGTGGCATTGCTACCAACGTCCATTATAAACCGTTACCCATGCTGACTGCTTATCGGAACCTCGGTTTCGATATCCGGGATTACCCGAATGCGTACGCCATGTATTGCAATGAGATTACCCTGCCGTTGCATACGCGTCTGACGGATGAGGAGGCTGAATATGTGGTAACTAATTTTGCAGAGTTGATAAGTGGCCGTAGGTAAGCGTATTTTTGATATAGTCTCCAGTTCTGTGGTACTGGTCGTTTTGTCGCCTGTATTTGCAGCGATTGCAGTATGGATAAAACTGGATTCGCCGGGTCCTGTATTTTATAGACAGGTACGGGTAGGGCGGGGAAATCGTGATTTTTATCTTTACAAGTTTCGGTCGATGCGAGTAGGGGCGGATAAGCAGGGGCTTATAACCGTAGGAGGAAATGACCCGCGGGTTACCCGCTCGGGGCATTTTATTCGTAAATACAAATTGGACGAGTTTCCCCAACTTATCAATGTGATAAAAGGGGATATGAGCATTGTCGGACCGAGGCCCGAAGTCCGTAAGTATGTGGCGATGTATACGCCGGAACAGATGGAGGTGCTGTGTGTGCGCCCCGGTCTTACCGACCCGGCTTCCATACGTTATCGTAATGAGAACGAACTGTTGGCGACTGTGGAAGACCCCGAACAATATTACAGAGAGGTGATAATGCCGGATAAGTTGAGGCTTAGTCTGGAATATGTGCATCGTGCGTCTTTTTGGATGGATATCAAATTCATATTTGGTACTCTCGGTGAAATTGTGAGACATGGATGAGCGCGTACAAGAGACTTTTTTGACGTTTGTGGGTAATGCCCTGTTCGATACCCGTTGCGATGCGGCGTCTGTTGCGGCGTGGGATAGGGCGGATTGGGAAGCGTTGTTTCGGTTGGCAGCCCGTCAAGGAGTTCTGGCTGTTGTGTACGATGCCGTGTCCCTGTTGCCCAAAGAGAACCGACCGCCCAGAAACCTCAATTTACAGTGGGCGTTGAGTGTCGAGAATATCGAGAATCGTTATTGCATGCAGTTGGCGAATGGAGCGGAACTTGCCGGTCTATGGACTGCTGCTGGTTTTCGTCCTGTTGTGCTGAAAGGTTTTGCAGTCAGTCGGTATTATCCTGTGCCGGAACATCGGGAGTGTGGTGATTTCGATTGTTTTTTGGGTCAGGATAGGGAGTTGGGCGATAGTATTGCGGTAGGAGCTGGCGCCGTATTGGAAGAGTCCGGATATAAACATTCTCATATTCTGTATAAAGGATTGATGGTCGAGAATCATCGGTTTTGTATCGGAGTTCGAGGTAGTAGGGAGGCGAAAGAATTGGAGCGTTTTTTGGAAGGGTTACTGGAGGAAGGTGCTACAGAAGATAAGGTTCCGGGGACGGATATGATACTGCCTCCGGTTATGTTCAATGCTCTTTTTTTGACGTTCCATGGGTTGAAGCATTTTCTTGGCGAGGGAATCAGGTTGCGGCATATTTGCGATTGGGCCTGTTTTGTCGCCCGAGAGCAGCAAAATATGGATTGGCAGACCTTTTATGCAGTGTGTGACAGGTATCACATGCGTCGGTATGCGGATGTCATGACGGCCATTGCGGTACATGGTCTCGGGCTGCGGGTAGAGAATCCGGAAATAACAGTGGATAGCCGGTATGCAGATCGGGTACTCAGTTCCGTATTGAATGATAACGATCTGATTAACAGCAGGGGAAAAGGTAAATGGTGGGAGCGGTTCAAACTGCTGTCCAATATGTCGCGTTACCGGTGGAAATACCGGGAAATTTATCAGAAAGGTTATTTCGGGGAGATGGTGCAGCTTGTCACCGGATTTGTTCTCGATAGAAATCCGAAAATATAGGAGTATTTTATAGAATATATATCATGAAAGGAATTGTTTTGGCGGGAGGGAGCGGTACGCGGCTGTACCCGATTACCAAAGGGGTAAGCAAACAGCTTTTGCCGATTTACGACAAACCCATGGTCTATTATCCGATATCGGTACTCATGTTGGCCGGTATTCGGGATATCCTGATAATCTCCACTCCGATGGACCTGCCCATGTTCCGCAGACTGTTGGGGGACGGCAGTGATTACGGTGTGCGGTTCTCCTATGCCGAGCAGCCGAGTCCCGATGGCCTGGCGCAGGCATTCCTCATCGGCGAGGAGTTCATCGGTGACGACAGCGTATGTCTGGTGTTGGGGGACAACATTTTTTATGGTCAGAGTTTTACGTCGATGCTGGCCGATGCGGTACATACGGCCGAATACAATGGCAAGGCTACGGTGTTCGGCTATTGGGTGAATGACCCGGAGCGTTACGGCGTGGCGGAGTTCGACGACGACGGCAATGTGCTGAGCATCGAGGAGAAGCCCGCACAGCCGCGCAGCAATTATGCTGTGGTGGGGTTGTATTTCTATCCGAACAAAGTGGTCGAGGTGGCGAAAAACATCAAACCGTCCGCGCGCGGGGAGCTGGAGATAACGACCGTGAACCAGCGTTTTCTGGAGGATGGCGAGCTGAAGGTCAAATTGCTCGGCCGCGGTTTCGCATGGCTCGATACGGGTACGCACGATTCGCTCTCCGAGGCGTCGACCTTCATCGAGGTGATTGAGAAGCGACAGGGACTGAAGGTGGCCTGTCTGGAAGAGATAGCGTTTCGGAAGGGGTGGATAACTCGGGAACGGCTGCATGAGTTGGCCGAACCCATGAAAAAGAACCAGTACGGGCAGTATATGCTGAAGTTGTAACCGTTTCAGCAGCGGTCGGTCCGGAACTTTGGAGGGAGATGGGCGGACCAGAAAAGCGGAGAGACGACGAGGAACGCTGCCGGGTAATTTTTGGGACGCAGTTGTAGGCGACGCACTGCAGGGCTATCTTTGTGCGTTCCGGACATTTGTCGGACGGAGGCGGTGCGAAAAAGGGTGACGGGGCGTGTCCGGAGAATGGGGTACAGGCCGGCAGGGACAGAATGGAATATTGTAACTCAAACAGAAAGAATGAATATTATACAGACAGATATTCCCGGTGTGGTCATTATCGAACCGCGTGTGTTCGGCGATGAGCGGGGGTATTTTATGGAGAGTTTTTCACAGGCGCAGTTCGAGCGGGAGGTGTGCCCTACGGTATTCGTACAGGACAACGAGTCTTGCTCCCGTTACGGTGTGCTTCGCGGCTTGCATTACCAGTTGCCGCCTCGCAGTCAAAGCAAATTGGTGCGCGTCGTCGAAGGGCGCGTGGTGGATTTCGCCGTGGATATTCGCGTAGGGTCGCCCACGTTCGGCAGGTATGTGGCCGTGGAGCTGACCGGAGAGAATCATCGGCAGTTCTTTATTCCGCGCGGTTTTGCCCACGGTTTCGTTACGTTGAGCCAGCGGGCCGTTTTCCAGTACAAATGCGACGAATACTATGCGCCCGACCATGAGGGAGCCGTCGCCTGGAACGACCCGACGCTGGCGATTGATTGGAGAATTCCGACGGCGGATGTGGTATTGTCCGAAAAGGATAGGCACCATCCCCGGCTGGAGGCGGCCCGACTGTTCGATTACGGAGAGAAACTTTACTGATAGCATGCCGCCGTGCGGCATTGCAAGCGGAAATGTAGATTATGGTGATTTTAGTGACCGGGGCGAATGGCCAGCTCGGCCTGTCGCTGCGGAAGATAGCGCCGGAATATCCGGCGCACAGTTTCGTCTTTACCGACCTGCCGGAAGGCGACATCACCGATGCCAAAGGTATGGAAGCCGTTGTGAAAAAGTGCGGGGCGGAGGCAATCATCAACTGTGCGGCCTATACGGCTGTGGACAGGGCCGAGAGCGACGAAGCGGCGGCGGAACGCATCAATGCGGACGGGCCGGCGGTGCTCGCTGCGCTCGCCGTGCGGTACGGTTGTCGGCTCATCCATCTCTCGACCGATTACGTCTTCGACGGTAACGCCCGGAGACCTTATCGCGAAGAAGACCCCGTGGGACCGGTGAGCGTTTACGGCAGGACGAAACTGACCGGTGAAGAACGGGTGCGGACGTCCGGTGCATGCGGAGCCATCGTGCGTACGGCATGGCTCTATTCGGAATTCGGCAATAATTTCGTGAAAACCATGCTGCGGCTGGCCGGCGAAGGAAAGACGCCGAGTGTGGTCGACGACCAGTACGGTACGCCTACTTATGCGACGGACCTTGCGCGCGCCCTCATGGTGTTGGTGCAGCGGCCCGGCGAGGACATGGAACTGTTCCACTATACGGATGGAGGCGAAACTACCTGGTATGATTTCGCGGTGGAAATATTCCGCCAGGCGGACATGCCTGTTGCGGTCGTGCCGGTCGATACGGCGGGTTATCCGACAGCCGCGCGTCGGCCGCATTACTCCGTACTGGACAAGAGCCGCATAGCGGCCGTGGGGGCGGTGCTACCGGATTGGCGCGCATCGTTGCGGACATGTCTGGATATTCTGTTGCCGCAGAACGGAGATAAATAAATTGAAATACCGGAGTTTATGAAAAATATTCTGATTACCGGCGGAGCCGGGTTCATCGGCAGCCATGTGGTGAGGCTGTTCGTGAACAAGTATCCCGATTGCCGCATCGTCAATCTCGACAAGCTGACCTATGCGGGAAACCTCAATAATCTGAGGGATATCGAGAACAAACCAAATTATACATTCGTGCGGGCAGATATTTGCGATTACGAGCGCATGGGCGAAATCATGCGGGAGTATGCGATAGACGGCATCATTCATCTGGCCGCCGAAAGCCATGTGGACCGGAGCATCAAGGACCCGTTCACCTTTGCGCGGACGAATGTGTTGGGGACGCTCGCCTTGTTACAGGCGGCCAAAGAGTATTGGAACGGCGATTACGAGGGCAAGCGGTTTTACCATATTTCCACGGACGAGGTGTACGGGGCGCTGGAGATGACGCATCCCGAAGGTATCGAACCGCCGTTCACGACGACGGCATCTTCGGGCGAACATCATTTGGCCTATGGCAGGGAATTCTTTTATGAAACGACCAAGTACGACCCGCACAGCCCGTACAGTGCGAGCAAGGCGTCGAGCGACCATTTCGTGCGGGCCTTCCACGATACGTACGGACTGCCGACCATCGTGACCAACTGTTCGAACAATTACGGGCCTTACCAGTTTCCGGAAAAGCTGATTCCGCTTTTCATCAACAACATCCGTCACGGCAAGCCGTTGCCCGTATACGGTCGTGGAGAAAATGTCCGGGACTGGCTCTATGTCGAGGACCATGCACGTGCCATCGACGTCATTTTCCATAACGGCCGGGTTGCCGATACCTACAATATTGGCGGGTTCAACGAATGGAAGAACATCGACTTGATAAAGGTCATCGTCCGGACGGTGGACAGGCTGCTCGGCAATCCGGAGGGAACGAGCGAGAAGCTGATAACCTACGTGACCGACCGTGCGGGGCACGACCTGCGCTATGCGATAGATTCCACGAAGCTGAAGAATGAACTCGGATGGGAGCCGAGCCTTCAGTTCGAAGAGGGCATCGAAAAAACCGTCCGCTGGTATCTCGACAACCAGGAGTGGTTGGATAACGTCACGAGCGGCGAATACGAAAAGTATTACGAGAAGATGTACCGGAATCGGTAACGGCATCGTTCCGTGTATGACGGATGGAGATAAGAGGGGGCCCGACGGCCCCCCTCTTTTGCATGCCGGTCTGCTTCGGTATGTTGTGTGTTTGTCCGGAGAAGCTGGGGGGAGACAAACGTGCGGAGCCTCCGGTCGGTTGTGGCGAGAGCGGTGGTGAGGCGGAACATGGTAAATCGTTGTTTTCCTAATTGTGGTGTAGCATGCGAAGGCACGGTGCGGTTGCCCACGGAGTTTTCCGTTCGGTTGATGAGTTGTAGAGGGCTTATTTTATTATGGAACCATGCCGACAGCGGACGCTTTGGCGGACAGTTCGATGATGTGTACAGACAATCATTCCCCAATTGGACAAAAGGTTAATGTTGATTTGCAAAAACGTTTCGGCAGAAGTTTGTTCCGGCGCCGAATAAGCAATTAACACATTTTTTTGTACCTTTGTTATGAAAGCGGTCATTTGCCGCTGGACATACAGAAAGAAGCGTTATGCTCATCTTGTGAATTGGAAACGTAGGAAATTTCACAATTACACGCAAGAATGGCATAGTGGTTCTCACGCATATAGCGTGGGCTGCTATTACTACATTCGTGTGTAAAGGTTATTCCTACGACCTCCAATTCAGAACGTGGCATCGCAGTTCCACACTTGAACCGAATAACATTCTATATCTTTCTGATTATCAAATTATACATTCAATACTCGTTGTAATTTGATACCGCAAAGTTCCCGCGATTTATAAGTTTTTCTAAGAAAACAGTACATGCTATCAACCCATTTTTCTGTTCAAAAAGTGTGTTCTTTTGCATGAAAGCAATTTTGTTCGTCGAAAGTGCCCTAATATCGCAAAATTTAGCGTAATTTTGTAGCAAAATTCAGAGTGGTATGAAGTTGAACAGGATAAAAGATATTCTTGAGCAAAAAGGTATATCACAAACTTGGCTTGCAAAACAAGTTGGCAAGAGTTTCAGTACAATCAATAGTTACGCTTGCAACAGGTACCAGCCGGATTTGGAAACACTTTTAGCGATTTCAAAGATACTTCAAGTAGATTTGAAAGATTTGATAACTGACGAGAAAGAACGCCAATGATATAGATAACCGAATATTGAACTCCGAGTTTTGATGAGTTGAACTTCCGATAATAAAATATTATATGAACATGGGCATCAGTCATGAATTATCAGAGGAAGATGTAAAGTTCCGCTATATCAACGAAGCCATCACAAGCAAGGGATGGACAAAAGATAGTATTTTCATGGAACAACAAGTGAAATTTACCGATGGTAAAATCAGCTTGCATGGCAATATTGTGCATCGTGAAAAACCAAAGTTCGCTGACTATGTGCTTTATGTGAATAAAGCTACGCCAATCGCTATTATTGAAGCAAAGGATGCCAAGCATACTGTTTCCTATGGTTTACAACAAGCGATGGAATACGCAAAAATGCTCGATGTCAAATTTGCGTTCAGTTCTAATGGAGAGGGTTTTGCCGAGCATGATTTTCTAACCGGACAGGAACGATGTTTCGGTATGGATGAATTTCCGACCCGCGAAGAATTGATTGAACGGTATAAAAAAGAGATAAACGAAGGAAACGGGCTTAATGAACAGGAGGAAGCTGTCATTAACCAGCCATTGTGTAGCGGACAAAATATTTTCCCTCCAAGATATTATCAACTTAATGCTATAAATCGTACTATCAACGCCATTGCAAAAGGGCAAAACCGTATTTTACTTGTGATGGCTACCGGTACAGGTAAGACATACACTGCGTTTCAAATAGTCTGGAGACTGCTTAAGAGTGGATTAAAGAAAAAAGTTCTTTATCTGGCCGACCGCAATATATTGGTAGATCAATCCATTGAACAAGATTTCAAGCCTTTGGAAAAAGTAATCCATAAAATAGATTATTCCAAGGACAAGGACAAATTGAAGGAATTGCTTTCTCATCAAGTGTATTTTGCACTTTACCAGCAACTTATCGGACAAAATGATGCAAAAAACTATCGAGAGCTTTTCCCTAATCCGGATTATTTTGATCTCGTAATCATTGACGAGTGTCATAGAGGAAGTGCAAAAGATGACAGCAACTGGCGCACCATACTGGATTATTTTTCCTCTGCATCACACATCGGAATGACTGCAACGCCAAAAGAAACACGTTATCAATCAAGCATTGGATATTTTGGTGAGCCTGTTTATACATATAGTTTGAAAAACGGGATAGAAGATGGCTTCCTTGCTCCGTTTAAAGTCATAAATATTTCAACAAACATCGGGGATGAGTGGAGACCAATCAAAGGCCAAAAGGATATTTACGGCAATGAAATCGAAGACAGGATATACAACAACAGTGACTACGACTATAACATCGTGATTGAAGATCGCCATCGGGAAGTAGCACAAGAAATAACCAACTATCTCAAAAGCACAGATCGTATGGCAAAAACCATTGTATTTTGTGCTGACGAGGCGCATGCGGAGAGAATGCGAATCGCACTGGTCAATGCCAATGCAGATATGTGCAAAAAGAATCCCGACTATGTAGTCCGCATTACTGGCAGCGATGAATATGGCAAAGGGAAACTGGATTATTTTATTTCTGTTGCATCAAAATATCCGGTAATAGCTACGACCAGTAAATTACTATCAACTGGTGTTGACTGTAAAATGGTCAAACTCATAGTCCTCGACCAACAGATCGGCTCAATGACAGAGTTCAAGCAGATTATAGGACGAGGCACCCGCATTCGTGAAAAAGAAGGGAAAACACATTTTGTAGTAATGGACTTTCGCAATGTGACACGCCTTTTTGCTGATCCGGATTGGGATGGCCCGATAGAGATTGATCCAGATTATCCTCCGAAGCCATGTTCTGTTTGCGGCAAAAATCCTTGTGTCTGTCCAAAACCTACTCCACCTTCGGTATGTCCCGTCTGTGGCAAAAATCCTTGTGAGTGCCCGACACCGGTGCCACGACCAAAACCAATTGTGGATAAAAATGGTTGTGAAGTAAAAGTAATCAATAAAGTGGTTTCCGTTTATGATACGAACGGGAAACTACTTCGTACAGAAAGCATCACAGATTATACTAAGAAGAATATTATTGACACATATGCGACAATAGAAACCTTTACCTCTAAGTGGAATGCCCTAAAAAGGAAAAGCGAGATAGCGGAAATGCTTAAAGAAGCCGGTATTGACCTTGCGGTTCTGAAGCATGACCGGAATATGGATGATGTGGATGACTTTGACTTTATCTGTCATATTGCATACGGAAAGAAGACCTTGACAAGACGAGAACGAGCAGAGCAAGTAAAGAAACGAGATGTCTTTAGTAAATATGGAGAGCAAGCCAGACTCGTGCTTGAAGCTCTGCTTGACAAATATATGGACGAGGGTATTTCTGAACTGGAGAATCTTTCGGTTTTGAAAAACGATCCATTCAGAAGATTTGGCTCCCCTGCAAACATTGCCAGACTGTTTGGCGGCAAGCAAGGTTACCTTAATGCAGTAAACAATCTGACTCAACTGATATATAATGTAGCATAAAAAGAAAAGTAAAATATGAGTTTGTCGAATTTCGTAAAACGGATACGCAATATAATGCGCAATGATGCCGGTATCAATGGTGATGCACAGCGCATAGAGCAGATGGCATGGATGCTCTTTCTTAAAGTTTATGACGAGAAAGAGAATGACTGGGAAATGGAGGATGATTATAAATCCATTATTCCTGAAGAATGCCGTTGGCGTAATTGGGCTCACGATGATGGAAGCGGGCATGCCCTGACGGGAGATGACCTGCTATTATTTGTCAACAATGTGGTATTTGATAAACTCAAGAAGATAGAGATTACTCCCGACACACCTATCCGGCAAGCAATCGTAAGAACTGTTTTTGAAGATGCCAACCAATATATGAAAGATGGGGTACAACTCCGACAGGTTCTGAATGTAATTGACGATCTCAATCTTGCCGACTATGAAGAAAGTCATGCTTTCGGTGAAATTTACGAAAACATACTCAAGGAAATGCAGTCCGCCGGATCTTCCGGCGAGTTTTATACGCCGAGAGCTTTAACTGAATTTATGGCGGAAATAATTAAGCCGCAGATTGGGGAGAAGATGGCGGATTTTGCTTGTGGAACCGGTGGCTTTATTACCAGTTGGCTTGGAGAACTTGACAAGCGAGTGGTTACTGCTGAAGACAGAGAGAAGTTTAATCAATCTGTATTTGGTATCGAAAAGAAACAATTCCCTTATATGCTGTGTGTAACAAATCTCTTGCTCCATGGCATAGATAAGCCATTGGTATTTCATGACAACTCACTGACTAAAGATGTTCTCAACTATACGGAAGAGGATAAATTTGATGTCGTACTCATGAATCCTCCATATGGTGGGAACGAAAAAGCCGATGTCAAGTCTCATTTTCCTTCCGACATGCGAAGCAGTGAAACTGCCGACCTGTTCATGGTGCTTATCATGTATCGCTTGAAGAAAAACGGCAGAGCAGCCGTTATTGTTCCTGATGGCTTTCTGTTTGGCGCGGACAATACCAAGATAGCCATAAAGACAAAATTGTTGCGTGATTTTAATCTGCATACAATCATTCGATTGCCAGGAAGCATTTTTTCGCCTTACACCAGCATAGCAACGAATATTCTGTTTTTCAATAATGAAAAGGCAGAAGATTCACCTGTCGGTTACTCTACCAAAGAGACATGGTTCTATCGTTTGGATATGCCGGAGGGATACAAGCATTTCTCCAAAACAAAACCGATGCGTTTGGAACATTGTAATCCTATCAAAGAATGGTGGGATAACCGTAAGGAAATCATTATTGAGGAAGGGAACGAGAAAGCTCGCTGCTATTCAGTCGAAGACCTGATTGGTTCTGACTGCAATTTCGACTTATGCAAGTTCCCGAAAGAAGATGAAGAAATTTTGCCTCCGGCCGAGCTGCTGGCTGACTATTACAAAAAACGGGCGGCTCTTGACCATGAGATAGACAAGACCTTGGCCGAGATACAGAAAATTCTCGGTATAGAAATAGAAAGGTGACCTATTAGAAAAGAAAAAGAAGATGAATACAGAAACAACGATAGTGCAATATAACGATCCGGCGTACAGTGAACTTGTCAACCATATTACGGATTTATGGACGGAGGCTAAGGCCGATGCCATAACAGCCGTAAATGCACACCTTCTTGATGCGAACTGGAAGACAGGACAATATATTGTTGAATTTGAGCAAAAAGGGATGGCTCGGGCCGAATACGGCAAGCAACTTCTCGTAAATCTATCAAAGGACTTGACAATAAGATGCGGTCGTGGGTTCAGCCGGTCCAATTTAACCTATATGCGTAAACTCTATCTCGCTTTCCCAAAAAGTGAGACACTGTCTCACAAATTGACATGGAGTCATTATTTCGAGTTGTTGAAATGTGATGACCCTTTGGAGATGAAGTTCTACTTCACGGAATCCATACGCCAAGGCTGGAAAGTGCGGGAGCTGAAACGGCAAATAAAAAGTGCATTGTTTCAGCGGCTTGCATTGAGTACGGATAAGAAAGGAGTATTGGCTTTGGCAAACGAGGGGCATCAGGTGCTTACTCCACAGGATATTATTAGGGATCCTTTTGTCTTGGAATTTGCCGGACTTCCGCAGAAGAAACAGTACAAGGAAGGTGAATTGGAAGCAGCTCTGAAGGCCAATATGGAAAAGTTCTTACTGGAACTCGGACGGGGGTTTGCCTTCGTGGGGCGCCAGTTTGTGATGCACATTGGAAGCAGACGACTCAAGGTGGACTTGGTGTTCTATCATTGCATATTGAAATGTTATGTTCTGATAGACTTAAAACGGGGTGAGATCAAGCATGGAGACATAGGTCAGATGAATCTTTACCTGAACTATTTCAAGACAGAGATATGTCAGAATGATGATAATCCTCCTATCGGGATTGTGTTGGGCGCAAAGAAAGATGAGCTGCTGTTGGAGTATGCACTCGAAGGTATTACGAATCAACTTTTTGCTGCCAGATACCAATTATACCTCCCAAAGCGAGAAGAATTGCAGGCTCAACTTGACAAGATTCTTGACGAATATCCCGAATGATAAATATGTGAGACAGCGTTTCACATTTCAATACAGCAAATAAATGAACGGAAAACAACTTAAAAACAGCATACTTCAATGGGCGATACAGGGAAAACTTGTACCGCAAGATCCGAATGACGAACCTGCATCAGTACTTCTTGAACGGATTAGGGAGGAAAAGGCTCGGTTGGTCAAAGAGAAGAAAATCAAAAAAGACAAGAACGAATCCATTATCTATCGCGGTGAGGACAATTCCTATTATGAGAAGTTCCTCGCCACGGGGGTGGTGAAGTGCATTGATGAGGAGATTCCGTTTGAGATTCCAAGTAGTTGGGAATGGACACGCATATCGTCTATATTTCAACTTAATCCAAGGGTAGAAGCCAATGATAATATGCTTGCAGCATTTATTCCAATGGAAGCAATTAGTGCTGTATATGGTTCAGATTACCATTACTATGAAAGGAAGTGGAAAGAAATAAAATCCGGCTTTACTCAGTTCGCTGACGGAGATATAGCATTTGCTAAAATAACGCCATGCTTTCAAAACAGGAAATCAGCCGTTTTCTCTAATTTACCAAATGGTATAGGAGCAGGAACAACAGAATTAAAAGTTTTACGTCCATATGGGGAAACTATAAATCGTTTCTATACCTTGTATTTCCTTGAAAGTCCATACTTTATTGATGAAGCTACTTTTAAAGGTACAGCAAATCAACAGCGTATTGTTGTTGGGTATTTGGAAAACAAGCTTTTTCCGTTACCTCCAATTGAAGAGCAATGTCGAATTGCCGGTAAAATTGCTGAAGTTTTACCGATAGCGGATAGATATGGCAAGACTCAAACAAAACTTGATAATCTAAATGTAGAATTAAAAAATATACTTAAAAAATCTGTTCTTCAAGAAGCAATACAGGGCAAACTTGTTCCACAGATAGAGGCAGAAGGCACAGCACAAGAGCTACTTGAACAGATACAACAGGAGAAGCAAAAACTTGCCAAAGAAGGCAAGTTAAAGAAATCAGCTCTCAATGATTCCATTATTTTCAAAGGTGACGATAACAAGTATTGGGAGAAGATTGGAAAAGAAGTGTGTTGTATTGACGATGAAATGCCTTTTGAAATACCTGAAACTTGGGCTTGGGTAAGACTTAATGATATTTGTTCTTATATCCAACGAGGGAAATCACCAAAATATTCTCTAATAAGGAAATATCCTGTTATAGCGCAAAAGTGCAATCAATGGAGCGGATTTTCTATTGATAAAGCACAATTTATAGAACCTTCTACATTGATGTCCTACAGCGAAGAACGATTGTTGCAAGATGGTGATTTGATGTGGAACTCTACGGGATTAGGCACATTAGGCAGAATGGCTATTTATCGGAGCAGTCTAAATCCGTATGGTATAGCCGTTGCTGATAGCCATGTTACTGTCATACGGGCATTAAAACAGTTTGTGCTTCCTAAATATCTCTATTACTATTTTTCAAGCAATACAGTACAATCTGTTATTGAAGATAAAGCTGATGGAAGTACTAAACAAAAGGAACTTTCAACTGCAACAATAAAAAGCTATATTCTGCCACTTCCTCCCTTTGCAGAGCAACAGCGAATAGTGGCTAAAGTTGAAGAATTAGCAAGTATTATGAGCAGATAGGAAGTAAAGTGGTTGATATAACTGGCGATATTCCTTTTGAAATCCCTCCAACTTGGATGTGGTGTCGATTCGGCACAATCGTTAAAATGCGTATAGGAAAGACACCACCGCGTGGAGAGCAGGTATATTGGAGTAATGGTAAACATAATTGGGTTTCAATATCAGATATGGTTGAAGGAGGGACAATAAAAGCAGTAAAAGAAAAAGTGTCAGATATAGCTGTTAATGAAATCTTTAAGTGTTATCCAACTCCTAAAGGTAGTTTGCTTATGAGTTTCAAACTTACTGTAGGACGCACATCTATCTTAGGGGTAGATGCCTATCATAACGAAGCTATAATCACGATTGTGCCATATGCAGATGTTAATAATATATTTCGAGATTATCTGTTTTATATTCTCCCTACAATTTCTAATAGTGGAGATTCTAAAGATGCTATAAAAGGAAAAACACTTAATAACAAAAGTCTAAATAATTTATTGATTCCTTTGCCGCCTTTACTTGAGCAGAAAAGAATTGTGACAAAAATAGAATTAGTAAATAGCAAGATTAAGGGCTAATCAGCCCTTAATCTTGCTGTATATTTCATTGATTCTGTTCACAATTCTCATTTGCTCTTGGTACGGTGGAATGCCGATAATAAGCGAATAGAATATCTCCTTGTTTAGATGTGGAATGGCTGCGCCTCGTTTAGACTTTCGCAATAACTCCTTGTAGAACAGAATATAGTTTAAGACATACGGCAAATGCATAATAGAACTAACCCAGAGTTGCTTAAATGTGCTACCCATATAGCCATCGCAAGGCACTGTGAAAACTTCGCCGGAGTTCTCCCCATCCACAAGGATGATATTATCTCCTTTGTGGACAAATTTGCCTCTTTGCTGATATTCTCCGGCACTCTTGCCTCGTAAAAATTTTGCATCAAGACACAACTGCTGTCCCTCTTTCTTTTCGCCATCAATGAGAGAACAAATTGAGGATAATCTCACAAGCGACCAACTATAGGGAAAGTCATAATCACACTCTATCTGAACGGCTTGCCCATTTATCTGCTCATAATACTTGTTATCGTCACCTTTGAAAATGATAGAATCATTGAGTGCAGACTTTTTCAACTTGCCTTCATTCACAAGGCGCTTTTTCTCTTTACGAATCTCGGCAAGTAATTCTTCGGCTGTTCCTTCCTCAACAATTTGTGGAACAAGATGTCCCTGTATTGCCTCTTGTAAAATAGATTTTTTCAGTTGTTCCTTGACAGAGGTATTTAGTATGTTAAGTTCACTTTGCGCCTTGTCATACCTTATTATTAAGGGTTGCAAACTTTCAATTTGATTAACAATTCGCGCCTGTTCTGATATGGGAGGAACTGTAACCAAAATGGAATTCATCTTTTCCTGATTCATCTTTGGCTGTGCAGTCCCTGTTACATAATTCACAAGTGATATGGCGTTTATAAACAAAGCTATGTATGCCAGATTAAGTCCTCCGCATACATCAAGGACATGAGCATGATTATTTACCCAATATTTCCCTTTGGCTATAAATGCAATAGGAGTACTTCTGTTGATAAGGTTTGCGCCATCTTCTCCTATCAACAACAAGTCTTTGTCAAAAAGATATTTATCAACTTTATCAATTACTCCAGATGCCCCGTAGTAATCGTACACCTTTTTAAGAGTTTGCCGCTGGGCAACAGACAATGGGATCCTCTCGCTATCCCGATTTATCATTAAACTTCCAAACCTGCACCACTCCCACCCTTGTGGAATCTCAAACGGAATCTCCTCGTCAATGCACTTCACCTCCCCTGTGGCGAGAAACTTCTCATAATAGGAACTCAAAACACTAACCACTCTCTACATTATTAGTGATAACAATTTGTTTAACTAATAATGTAGAGAATATGAACAACGAAGATTTTGAATTGTATTTGCGTCAAGGGAATATGGCGGAAAATACTATTAATGCTTATCTTTATGCCATCAAGGAGTATTATTCCAGGCATAGGGAATTGAACAAGCGAAATTTGCTTATCTATAAAACTTATCTCATCGAAACCTTCAAACCAAAGACTGTGAATCTGCGCATACAGGCTATGAATAAATACCTTGAGTGCATAAAAAAGCCGCGCTTGCGATTAAAATCTGTCAAGGTGCAACAGCGTTCATATTTAGAGAATGTAATCAGCAATGCTGACTACATCTTCCTAAAAAACAAACTGAAAAGGGAAAATAATTTGACATGGTATTTTGTAGTGCGTTTCCTCGCTGCGACTGGCGCAAGAGTCAGTGAATTGATACAAATAAAAGTAGAGCATGTTCAGATTGGGTATTACGATATTTACACCAAAGGTGGCAAAATACGCCGAATTTATATCCCGAAGACATTACGCAAGGAGGCAGCCGAATGGCTGATCAAAAGCAATCGCACAAGTGGTTACCTTTTTCTCAATCGTTTCGGAGAGCGTATCACTACAAGAGGTATCGCCCAGCAGTTGAAGAACTATGCTGTGAAATACGGACTGAATGAAAAAGTCGTTTATCCCCACTCTTTCCGCCATCGGTTTGCCAAGAATTTTTTGGAGAAATTCAATGACATAGCTCTGCTTGCTGACCTCATGGGACATGAAAGCATAGAAACTACCCGTATCTATCTGCGTCGTAGCAGCGCCGAACAACAGGAGATTGTAGATAGAGTGATAACTTGGTAAATAAAACACTGTCCCATAGACAAAAAACTATGGGGCAGTGTTTAGTTATTGTCCAATAGCATTTCTCACCGAATCATAATCCCAATATAAGGTATTTCCAATCCATTTTTCCATAGGAACATGAATGCCTTTCCATCTGATTACTTCTGGGCATTTGTCCCTATTGACGAATGTTGATTTATATAGGACTATTATCTTTAAACCATCTCGAATTGCTTTCTCACATTCGAAATCAATATAACTTCGAGTATCTATTGTATGACCTCTGCTACAGGTTCCCCTATAGCTGTTATAACTACCACAGTATTGACATCCTCCAGCTTTTAACTCTTTGGTATGGTCACCAACGATAAGGATAAATGTTTTAGATGCATCCAATCTCTCAGCCAATGACCTTTTAATCGAGCAATTTAGACTTGTGTCCTTTGCTTGCTTTAACTCATGAGCATCTGAAAACGAAAGTCCGTATTTGGAACTCTCATTCCATCGGTGTAATGCTTCAACAGCATCTTTGTCATGATCCCAATCTCCGGCGATGTAAGTTCTTGTCCTGTAATACATGATTAAAATATTTTTTTAATATCATACAAATTAATTTTATCAATAGTTTCTCGTGTCAATACAATTGTTATCGGTTGATATATTGGAGCATTCGATGTTTTAAGCGTACAAAGAATGCAACGAAGCAAATTAAATTCATTCTTATCTGTAATGCGTGTTATTCCTCCCCCAAGTAACGGTATAGCAATAGGTTTATTAGCATATACTCTGCTTATTTCATTCCACATCGCCCTAAGACAAATTTCGTAATCGTTATGAGATAGTTTAGCCTGATTATTCTCAAAATGAGAAAATGCCAATAACAAATAATCTTGATATACAATGATTCGTCCAAGTGGATAACAAATTTTACCTGCTTTTGTTTTTCTTTTCATTCCAGGCATGTCTTCTGCTTCGTTAATTTGTCGCTTCAAATCATCAATATCTTGTAATCTTTCTATGAATTTTCCATTCAACGAGTTCCGAGCAATAACGACATCATCTACAGTGGTATCAAAAAATTCATTAAAAGGGATTAATTTCCAATCTGTTGACTCAAATATATCCCCTTCTTCAATTTTAACATTGATTCCTTTTATTTTTAAAGTGATTGAATGGTCTGCTCTGAATGCCTTTACTACAGATATTATAAGCCAAAATAATAGAAATACACCCACAATAACCAAGCCTTTCTCCCACCACTTCTGTATATTGCAAATATCTGTAATGCTAAAATTAGCGATAGCACAAATAGTTTCTATAGCAGCAATGAAACTAACTGCGTACAAAAAACTGTCTTTCCAAAGTGACTTACTATATAATTTTGATAATTTCATCGTTATATTTTTATATCCAATACAAAAGTAGATATTTTTCTGCTAATCTATCTATTGAATTGATAGCTTTATCGTTTCAATCCTTTGGATTTCTTATCATTCCACGGAAGTTCCGAAGACACCCCTCCACCACTGGTGCCGACATGAACCTCTGCCTGTCCACCGGCGGCAAGAGTGAAAGCAGCGCCCAACAGCTCGGCCTGCTTCACGCTTACCTGTTCCTGCGGCTCGAATACGGCGTTGACAAATTCCTCGTCCGTGATCTGGCCGTTAAAATGTCTTTGGGCCACATCATAGTCTATCTGGAATTTGGTGTCCTCAAAAAGCTCCTCGCCGACCCGTGTCCAGATGTGGAGCGACGGGTTCCGGTAGTTGGACACGTTGATTCGGACAAGCTCGGCACCGGATGAGAGGCTATAACGCTGAGGGTTTGCCTTACGGTCAAGCAGGCCTATCTGTTTTCGCTGCCTGTCTATGACGGCATCTTTCTCTTCTGACTGCCGCTCGGCGGTTTCCGCCCTGCGGATGGCTGCGTCTATCTCTTTCTGGTAGCCGTTCCGCAGCTTTTCGATTCCTGATTTATGTTGCTCCTGCAACCGTGCCTTTTCTGCCTGAAGAGCCTTAATCTGTTTATTGAGTTCGGCAATCTTCTCATCCTTGCCCGATAGTTCCTTTTTCGCTTTGGCAAGGTCTCCCTTGCCGAACCACGAGAGGATGGTGTTCCTGCCCTCCTGCGCCTTCTCCACATCTGCCTGCAACTTGGCTATGTCCTCCTCATAACGGATGACCTGCTGCCTGTAATAATCCGAATTTGCCTGATGTTTGGCGGTGGAGCCGACAATGCCCCGCTGCAGCCCGAACGGTTTCATGGCCGCAGCATAGCTGTTCTGGTATTCGTGCAGCCGCGTACGTCGCATCACATCATCCGCCGACAGCCGGGGACCGGATTTCGTTTCATACTTCTTCTCACCCTCACGTTTCCTGCGGACTCGCTCCCCGGTCACAATGGGAACGATGGTGGCGTGCAGGTGGGGAGTCTTCTCGTCCATGTGCAGCACGCACGATACAAGGTTCTCATTCCCGAATGTATCCCTTAGCCATTTGAGGTTGGCATCAATCCAACAGTCCAGTCTGCCGCCATTGGCAATCTTCATCATCTGTTCATGTGTCCCGGTCAGGATGATACGGATGGCTTTTGTCTGGTTTTTGCCGACCTTTCGGCGCAGTCCGGCGGTATTGATGCGGTGCTGTATCGCCTCGGTGCGGCTGGACACGCCATCGGGAAACTTGACCAGTTCCCGGTTGAGATGTGTCCGGCCAGCATCGGCATTGTCCGGGACATATTTCTTCCCCTTGGCATCCTTTCTTTCTATATGGCATGACATACCAGAGTCATTACCGCTGCCACGCTGCAGGTGGCAGACCGCGTATTGTGTATTACTCATATCCGTTCGTTTTATGATTATAATTTCTGTTGTAAAATCCCGTCCTATTACCGGAGGCATATATTTGAAGTCGGAGGGACATCCCTCGGCCTATGGGCTTTTTGACTGCCGGAAGCGGAGCGGAGGCGGTGAAAATGCCCTAATATGCTACGGGATTTTACAACCCCTTTTTCATGGGACAGCAAGCTGTCCGATACCTTTCCGTCATTCCACCCTCCCTGCATCCACCAGTTCGAGGCCGAAGGTGTCGATGAAGGTCTGCAGTACGGGGTTGCGTTCTATCATCCTCGCAAGAATCATCTGCGGCGTGTCCTCCATCAGCAGGAAGTCGGCAATGTCCAGTCCCTGACTGCGCTGTTCATTGGTCGCGATCCTTTCCAGCAGGTCGGAACATGTGGCACGCCTGCATATGGATTTCAGCAGCGGCAGCCATCGCCGCCATTCTTCCGTTGCCTTAAGGTCGGGGAAAAGAATCACCTCCCGTCCGTCCAATGCCTGCACCGCTTCGCCGTTGAAGCACCCGTGTATCCCTCCGGTGGCAAGCCAGATGAAGTCGGGGATGAAATGGGCGGCGACCAGTGCCGTCTTCTCGCTCTCGACAATGGCTACAGGTTTGGCAGACATTACGGCGGAGTTGTCCGACAGCAGATGTTCTCCGAACAGGCACTGCTTCATCCTGAAATCCTGCACCTTCCTCACGGAATGCACCCAGCTGACTTGGTTAAAAGGCTCCTTAATACGGTGTCCGGTTACGGCATCGTAGCCCATGATCTTGCCCGCACGCACGTTGCTGTTCCGGTCTATCTGCCAGAATACGGTCGCACCGCCCCACCTCCTTGAGGTACCGACCCTGTATAGGCTGAATAGCTTGTCCACATTCTCCTTGCCCATCACTTTGGTAAAGTATCGGTACAAGGGGTTGATGTCGTACCTGCGCATGGACTGCTCCACCCAATCAGAGGGAAGAAAAGAAATCCGTGGTTTCTGTTCGGGCAATGCTCTTGCTGGCGGTCTTGCAGCTATCGGTGTGCCGCCAAACCTTTCCTGCCCATTCAATCTTTCTTTGACAGCCGGATTGTCCCGGAAGTATTCTTTCGGTGTGTAGTGGTAACCGCAACTGTTGATATGGTCGCACATGCCTACGCTGTCAGGGAAGGAAATCTCTCCCGCCTCGTCGATATAACGGGTGAAGCAGGCTTTCCTGCCGCACTCCGGACAGACGGTCTTGCTGCCCGGACGGTATTTCTGAAGATGGAATCTGTATTCGGTCATGATGCTCTCTTTTGTGGATTCCTGCAAGTGGAAACCGTCATTTGCAGTTTGCAGTTCCTGCAGTCTTGCAGGAAATACCTGTTTTTAGAACCCTGAAACTGCAAAACTGCAAAGACTGCAGGCTGCAACGAGGGGGTCATCCGTTGCAGTCTGGGGGTGACGGTTCATTGTCTGTCATATTAAATTTTCCAGATTTACAAAGTGTGGGTGTTAAATGAAAACAAGAGCTAAACAAGTGCAAATAAATACGCTAATTTACAGTGTATTATATGAGGCTTGATATTTTCTTTTGTTTTCATTCTTTTCAGTTGATTGGTTCTTTTTCGGTGCATTTTTGTTTCTTGTTTGTTCCTCGGCCTCGGCTTTTATTTGTAGTTTTGCAGCGGATATAACGAGCAAAAGAGGAGGAAATATGCCACGAGTAAAAAAGCCTGCAAAAGTCAAAGAACCTGTCCGTTTGCGGATGAAAGAACTGGCCAATGGAAACAAAAGCTTGTATTTGGATATATACCGGAATGGCAAACGGACATACGAATATCTGAAGATGTACCTTATTCCCGAAACAGATCATAATGCCCGTAGGCAGAATCAAGCGACAATGGCTGCCGCCAATGCCATCAAGTCGAAGCGTATCATCCAACTTACCAACGGTGAAGCCGGAATCGAAAACAGGGAAAAGGTTTTTCTTTCGGATTGGATGGAGACCTACAAAGAGAATCAGGCGAAAAGGGGGAAGAAAGACGGCAATCAAATCAATGTTACTATCCGTATCCTGAAGGATTTTGCGGGAGATCGGGTAATGATGGACCAGATCGACAAGACCTTTTGCCAAAACTATCTCGACTATCTGCTGACGGAATACCGTCCCAAAGGAAAACGGGTGTCAAACTTTACGCTTCACACTTATTACCGTATTCTGAACGGAGCTTTGAATGCCGCCGTTCGTGCGGATATTATCAAGTCCAACCCATTTACAAAGATCAACAACTCGGATAAGATACGCTTGCCGGAGAGCAAACGCTCGTATATGACCATCGAGGAGGTTCGGGCATTGATTGCTACCCCGATGAAGAATGAGGCCGTAAAACAGGCTTATTTGTTCTCTTGCTTCTGTGGATTGCGAATAAGCGACATTATCGGTTTGAGATGGAAAGATGTTTTTGTGGATAGAGGTCAATATCGCCTTGCTGTGTCCATGCAGAAAACCAAAGAGCCGATTTATTTGCCGCTTTCACCGGAAGCGTTAAAGTGGATGCCGGAGCGAGGAGACAAGATGGCGGAAGACCACGTCTTCGACTTGCCGAGTCCAACGATGATAAACCTGCTGCTCAAACCATGGGCGAAAGCGGCCGGCATAGACAAACGTTTCTCATTCCACACAGCCCGTCACACGTTTGCGACGATGATGCTGACGCTTGGCGCCGACCTCTATACCACCTCGAAGTTGCTCGGTCATGCCGACGTGAAGATGACACAGGTGTACGCCAAAATCATCAATCAGAAGAAGGACGATGCCGTCAATCTGGTGAACGGGTTGTTCGACTGAAACATGAATGGTTCTTTGTACCGGAGCGGCCATGTATATTTTAGTTTACTTTAGTATCTATATATAAGGGAGAAAACTAAAGTAAACCGTTTCCAGATAAACAACTGAAAGAAAATCGGTGGTGAAAGTTTGAGCCAAATACGGGCTTTTGCCGCCTTGTATAAAAGGGGCAAGTCGTCGATAGGATTGAGCTCCCGCCAATGAAAAATATCTCTGAATAGGCTGCGGGGATAGGTTGTTTGATTCGGATATAATTGTTTCGTTTTACATCTTCTTTCTCCCTCTTGTCGCTTGAATGCTGTGCGTGTCGCTGGGGAAATTTAGAAGGCAATACTATGTCTAACCATACCAACCTGTTTGCCACTTAATAATCAGTCCTGCATTGGACAACGAGATTGCCCCTGCTTGCAGATTGAGTGGCACCCCTCCCGCCGCCGAACGGTAGGAGGGGTATTAGGCTACCCCGAAAGAAAATTCGTGGCTACAGAACAAATCAAAACGAGAACGATGTTGGATATAAACTTTATAATGAGAGCGGTGAATTATATATCAATTATACAATAAGAACTATTTATAGGAATAGAAAACTTGCTATTTAACTGTTCACAATATTATGATATAAGGCTTCTAAAGTTTCGATTTTGGTATTCGATTTTAATTGACATTGCCATATGATTAGTACACGATATCCTAACCCCTCTAATTCTCTTTTCTTCCGTTCATCACGTTCTATATTATCTGCAATTTTTTTCTCCCAATATTCAAAATTGGTTGATGGTAGATGAGAGTATCTGCACCCTTTATGACCATGCCAAAAACAGCCGTTAACAAACACTGCAGTTTTGTATTTAGGGAAAACAATATCTGGAGTACCCGGCAACCGTTTTACATTCTTTCTATACCTCAAACCATGTGCAAATAAATATTTTCGCACTATTATTTCAGGCTTCGTTTCTTTCCCTGTTACATGCGACATTATTTCCGAACGTTTCTCTTTACTGACTGTATCTGCCATCTCTACTTAATAATGATTCGTTCTTTAAGGCAATCTATATTTTCTTTACGACTCTTTTTTGCATAGCCTAGTTTATTGCAAATTGCTTCTATTTTTTGACAAAAAATATCGGCATTTAATTGGGTCATACATAGCTCATCATTCTCGTTTCGTTCTGTACTGTGCCATAATGCTTCATCGTTTAAGGGATGTTGCGGTTTGAAAGGGGGAATATTAAAAATTCTATTATCTACTTGTGTAATCCAAGATGCTCCGATTTCTGTCATCGCACCCCATGCATTCGGTGTGTTTTCACTCGTAACGAATATGACGAATATTTTTTGATTAGAATAACTTTCCACAAAGAAATCCCGTAAATAGTTATATATTGATGTAGTTCCTTCGGGTATACGGCTAATTTCATCGTCGCAGCTCGTGTATAAGATATCTTCGGGCGGGATATTATTAAATACTAAAAATGAGTATATTAAATCTGCGAGTGCTTTGTCTTTAGAAGCGTGACTAATCAATATTTTCTTTTTCTGAGAATCTACCACAGTTTTTAATCCTAAAGCATTAGCATTATTATTAATTGCATCGGATATGACTTGTTCAATCGTTTCTCTCGAAGAATCAGGTGCTAATCGTCCTATATTTTCAGCTGCATTTTCACTCACTATATTTCGGAATGCGTCAACGGCTTCCCTAAATTTCGCTTCTGTATTTTTTTGTTCAATCAATTTTCGTTGTTTCTTTTCTCTGTTTTGTTCGATAGAATATAAACTTCTTTTTCGAAGAATATCTGGAAGTAGAACAGTTCGCACATATTTTATAACGGCTTCATATCGTGGGTCATCGGACTTATAGCCTTGCCTATTGCTCAATGCCATATCTGGGAGTTCTGATAATTCGAATAAATCAACATATAGCTGTCCAACTACATAAACCTCATTTAATTTATTTTGACCGACTATCGGCAAAATATTGAATTCCCCCATTTTTTTATTCGCATATAGAGATATGAAGTTGTCAGGGAAATCTGTCAGAGTTGCTTTACGCCCTCTAGTAGAAGCATATGCACCAATCCATCCTGTTATTTCGAGTGTATATTCATGATTTTCTCCTGCATTGTCTTTTAAACTGACCGGCTCTGTATACGACACTCTTTGCTCAACTAATTCAGCTCGTTTTGCCGGATATTTATCAGGAACATTTACTGCTAAATCGGAAAAGTCATCTCCTAAAGATATAAAGGCACATAACTCTTTGGTAATATTTTCATCAAAGGTGTCTATTGTAACTATTTCATTCCCTCTGACTATGTGTATTTTGAAATCATCGTTGACTAATGGGAATATTTTTAGCAAATTCCGTTTAACCGAATCCATAGACTTATTCAATCTGTATTGAGGATTTCTCATTACGATCGCTGTTCCATGATTTTGAATATATACGAATTTTATATCATTATCAGAAATAGGTTGTAATTTATTTCCATCTATTGGTCTACGAGATAAAACGAAACCAGATTTCTCGTTATCACAGATCGTCATTACATCAACGGACTCGGAAACAGACAATGCAGCCAACTTACCAACGCCTTTTCGTCCCATTTTTCGTCTCTCTCCGGAGCGTGTCATAGATTCTTCTTCTTTAGATCGAGAAACACCGGCTACATTCAAGAATTTCTTTATTTCACCATTCTTATAAGACATACCATGCCCATCATCCTCGATTCTGATATCGTCTTTATTAGAAATGACATACACATTATGTGCATCTGCATCATACGCATTAGCGACAAGTTCGGCCAATACATAATAAATGTTTGTATAAAGATTTGGACCCAATAACTCTAAAATTCGTGGATCAACATTAAGTTGATATTCTTTCATGGAATATTCATGTGGTTAGTTGATAACTCGGTTCAAATGGTATATAATGCTTTCGGCTATAACTTCTCCTAATCTTGGGGGAACTGCATTCCCGATATATCGTGAAGCTTTTGTAATCGAAACCTCATTCTCATTTGCGAAAAATTTATATGATTTCGGGAATGTTTGTATTAATGCTGCTTCTCGAACGGATATAGCTCTATCTTGTTCCGGATGCCCGAAACGACCATTCCCTAAACCTGTACATTGGGTAGTCATTGTAGGAGCCGGTTTTTCCCAAACCATTCTGCCGTAAACGCTTCCGAACGAACTGCCGCTATCCCTTTTATGGCATCGTAGTTTCAACTCTTCTGGCCAATCTTTCCATCCTCCGCCGTACGGAGTATTTCGAATACGATCGAGATTCTTCGAAGACAATGCTTTTGCTCTGTGCAATGGATCGTTCGGATCAACCTCTCCGGCTTTCAATTCGGGCAAGTCGCCTATCGCATCTTTAACGGTTTTATATTCGTTGGGTTTATGCGTAGGTGGAATCAATTCGATTTTACCTAATCGCGACGCCAACAATACTAATCGCTTCCGCGTTTGCGGAATTCCGTAATCCGGACAATATACAGGCTTCACCCAAACTCGATAGTCGTTTTCTTTCAATAGATTTACGAAATCTGATAACACCGGTTTATCTTTGAATGTCAAAATTTGAGAGACATTCTCCATCGTGACTATATCGGGCAATGTATCTTCTACCAACCGTCCGAATTCATATAACAAATCGTATTTATTCGGATCCTTTTTTTTGTTTTTGAACGCATACGAAGAAAACGGCTGGCAAGGAGCGCATCCTGCTAAAACCCTAATAGCATCTTTACTGTACAATGCATCAATTTCATCGGCGGATACCGTTTTGATATCTTTATAGATAAACTTCGCTTCGTTATTCATTTCATAGGCATATAGGCATGTGGCATCGAGATCGTATCCTGCGAGTATATCGAAACCCTTGCTTTTCATGCCGAAACTCAAGCCGCCGATGCCGCAAAATAAGTCTATGACTTCTATCGGGGGAAGCGATCTGTTTTCAATATCATTCTTTTTCATAATCTGATTCTAAAACAGAGTATGCTCAATTCGATAATCGATCTATTTCAGCTCTAATCTGCTCTACGACTTCTTTATTGGCGATTTCTCCATCTAAGCTGAACACTATGAATACATTCCCTCCATATTGTTCTTTGAATGATTCGAAACTCGCTTTCATCCGTTCTGTTAGAGAATAACTTCCGAAATTGGCACTTGCAGTTATCGGCTTGATTTGTATGCCTATCGCTTTATTTCCAACTTTTGCAATATAATCGATATCTCCGGCATGATCCAGTTCGGGATCACTTTCTTCAAAAGTTATGTCAGAAAATATTTTGGCCAAACCATCGTTGATAACGGACTTTTCTCGTAAATAACCGTCATAAGTACGATTTATGGTAAGATTATAGATATAATCGATGCAATCTTGTTCAGTCAACTCTCGAAAAGCGGATTCCCATTCGGGTATAACGATTTCTGTAATTTTAGCATATAGTCGTTCTCCTAATTCTTTCAAACTTTCGATTGTGATTTTTGTTGGATTCTTACCTGCTGTATATGCGTTCTCAAAATACCATGATTGCCATTCTTCAAAAGAAGATGGTTGGCAGTTGCGGATTAAAGCCATGACAGCTCCGACTTTATTTGGACGAGATAATTGATAGGTTTGACACGCGTAATTCAACACTCGTTCTTTTTTGCCAAAATTAAGTGAATAACGCTCCATAGTCTAAGGAATTATGTTGTTGGGATTTGCTTGATTCCATGCATTTTTAAGCTCATTACATCGATCATAAATCTCATCAGCTCGATTTATTAATGAGTTTGTACAATCAATGACTTCCTGTTTTATATTGGAACGCCAATATCCATCACGAGGGGTACTTACGATAATATACCCTTGTTGGATAGCATAGCGTATTAATTCTCTTGTTTCTACTTGGTTCCCTCCTGTTGGATACCCCATACTTATTGCAATGTCTTCTGCATGCATTGCATTTGCTCTGCCAACTGGAATGATATTTAATAAACGCTGTAATTCTTGTTGATTATTTGCCATATTAGTACGAAATAAATTTTGATTTATATTTATAATTCGCAACCGTATCTACGGTTACTAATCCTTTTTTTATCAAATGGGCATTGATAAAAGTTTTGTTTTCCAAATATAAATAGCATAATAAATTATTCTGACTATCATATTTTGTTTCGTCAAAACGCATATATACTTTATGCCCTTTAATCTTTTCTTGGATATAAGCTATAGCTTGTTTCGCTAAATTATCATCTACTTCTACTCCAATAAGTTTAATAGTTAAACCCGTATTGAGTTTGAGCATATTCGGTGTGATAATCTCTTTGACAGAAAAATATTCTTCTCTTTCTTTCCGGTTTTTATCTATCCGAGATCCAAATTGTAATTTTTTAATATCAATCTTGTTCTCCAATTTATGCGGATCTTGAAATAGATACGGTAAAGTTTTCATCCTTTCGTTGATAGCGAAAGTTGATTCATCGTTACGGTATTGGACCTCTGCATATCCGAATAATGATGACGATGTAACCTTTTCTCTATAGAATTTTTTATATTCAGGATTTATTTCATACCCGATGGAATTACGCTGCAAGTTACGCGCAGCTAAAGCTGTCGTACCACTTCCCATAAATGGATCGAATACGGTTTCTCCTACAAACGAAAACATTTTGATTAAGCGATGGGGCAATTCTTCAGGAAATACAGCTATGTGTCCGTCTTGTTTTGCTCCACCGAAATTCCAATGAGATGCGAAATAAGTATTCCACTCCTCTTTCGTTATCTCCGAGCATTTTTTTTGTTCTGCAGTAGGGGTGGGTGCTTTCCCTTGTTTTTTAAATATGAGAATAAACTCGTAATCGATTTTCAAAATGCCATTTCGAGGATACGGGAAACTACCCATTACAGCGCCGCCTCCTGTGGTGTTCATTGTAGTCTGTTTTTGCCATATAATTGCACCCATATAATCCATACCGAGTGTTTCGCAAAAGCGAATTATCTCCGTTCTAATGGGTATTACTTTATAACGGCCATAATAAACGGAGCGCGCGAATTGATCCCCGATATTTATACATAAGCGGCACCCGTCATGCAAAACTCGATTACACTCCGACCATACGGAATTCAAGTTATTAACATAACTTTCATAACTATCATGAAATCCTATTTGGCTATCATTACCATAATCTTTTAATTGCCAATACGGAGGCGATGTGATGATCAAATGGATAGATTTATCCGGAATCAAAGAAAGGTTCCGGCTGTCTCCATTGATGAGCGTATGAGTCGTTTTTATTTCCATATTTTTCTATTATCAACAATCATTTTCAATGCTTTATTTGCGATTTTGGGGTCTTCTTCTATAACTGCGTTTATTTTATCCGCAATCCAAAGGCTCAACAATTCGTCTCTATCTATATGCAAAATATCTGAAAGCAATATTACTTGTTCTTTTTTAGCCTGTCGATCACCGCGTTCAATTCGGCTATACATTGGAATATCAATATCTAAAGCTATGGCCAATTGCTTTTGCAGCAACCCATTTTCTACTCTAGCTATTCTAATTCTTTGAGCAAATAACATGTGCATTCAATGATTTGTCATTATTTGACAAATATACTGCTTTTATTTGACTTAGACATAAAAAATACAGCGAAAAGAGAAGAATACGAGCTTTACTTTATTTCCGTCTCATATATACGTTCATTAAAGTAAAGCCAAACAAAGGGAAGAAAAGAGATAGTTGCGCCAAAACTTATTGGTTACAGCCATTTTTCTTTTGGCTGCATTGTTGAACAAGCTGAATAAATTCAGTTTACTTTAGTTTATTAGCTCTATATATAAGCTAAACCAAAGTAAACTATATTTAGATAGGCATATTTGCTTGACAGTATGCCTATGGCTATTACGGTAAAAGCGGTTTTGGCTGCCAATAAAAGGGAAGCACAGGCTGAAGAGAGATCGGGGGTTTTTCTTTTTTGGCTGCAAGTATGTTTATCAATAAATGTCTCTTGGAGTAGAGAGAATAACTGCTCACAGTAAAGCATAGGCTCCTTGTGCAAACAAGTGAAGGGAATGAAACCTAATGAAAATAGAAAAGGTCAGAATTAGCTTTAATCGACGATTTTGTTTCTGTATTGTTTCTTAATTGAAGGTGTAAAAATATAAATGAATTGATTATAAGTGGATTATATATAGAAAACTTACGCTGATTTCAAATTTTCCAGATTTATCATATATGATTTTCTCGTAATGCCCGGCCTTGGACTTCCGCAGCAGCCTGCTCCTGCAAAGCTCCTTGAGGTAGTTCATCACCGTGCGCTCGCTGACATTCTGCAATTCCTTCCCAATGGCGATGGCAGTTTTCGTGTCGAACGTGTCCGGCAACAGCGACAGCAGCACCTTGGGCGGATCCTCGCACATGTCCTCCGCCACGAATGAGCGGATGCGGCGGTACGAGTCCTCGAAGTAGCCGTTCAGCCGGATGGCGGCTTTGACGGAAGCCAGATCCACAAACTGTAGATGGCTCTCGTCGATGGCATACCGCAACACCTGCATGAGCAGGGCCAGCCGTGCCACTTGCGCCGGATGCTTCATCTCGCGACTCTCCACTTGGGCGTCGTCCTCTATCCGGTTGATGCGTTCCACTTTCCTGTTCCACCAAGAGAAGAAATATTCCCTTGCCTCCCTGTCCATAGACAGCACATGGGGCATCCTTTCTTCCTCTCCCGTGTCATAGTCCAAGGCGAGTACCTTGCCAAGTATCTGTTCCCATCGTGCCGCCGCCATGGAAGCCCTGTCCTCCCCGCCATCATCCCAATCGGTCCATTTTGGCACTTCACGGGACTTGGGAAGCACGAACAGGATGCGGTCGAGCAGGCCGTTTTCCTCGAAGCCTTTCGTCAGCAGTTCATGCACACGCTTGGTCTGCGTGGTCCCGATGATGTTGATGCACGGCTGTTCAATATGCACAGGTATAGTGTTGCTGACCCTTGTCACATCCAGTGCCCCGCCGCTCCATGCCGTGAGCAGCTGCTCTATGAGTTGCCCGTTGGTGTAGCGGTTGGCGGAGTTGAACATGCCCATTATCTCGTCCACCAGAATGACCACGCTGCGGGGATTGCTGTTATGTGTCAGCAGTAGCGATTCCGGAGTGAAGTCGGAAACGACGGTGCGTCGCAGTACGGGCTTCCTACCGCTCTCCCCGGCGGCCTTCCATGCCTCCAGTTCCGACTCATACGCCCTGAACAGGGCGTAGTCGTGCTTCCGTATGGGGCGGTATGCCGCCTCCAGCGGCGGTGTCTTGCCCAGTCCCGGCCTGCCCACGAGGATGATGTAGAGGGCGGCGTTGCTCTGCCACTCGCCTTTGATGCGGATACGGTAGGTGCCTCCCAATGCGGCCGATACCGCCGACAGCATGGCCGTCGCGATGAACTCGGTCTTGTAGTTCTCGTACCGGTCCATGTCGAGTATGACGGACTGCACGGCCTGCGGAAAGACATCCAGAGGGAAGCCTGTATCACTGATATGCTCCGCCTCCATGCGGATCATGTTGCACAGTTCAAGTCGGGTGTTTGTCATGTCAGCCATTTTTCTTCTTGCAATAGGATGTCACACTCTCGGACTTGCCTCCCGTCTGCACACGGCGGACATCCGATCTGGCATACATGTTCTTGTTGCCCACCTTGACGGGGACGAGGTAGCCGCGCTTCGCCCACAGGTTGAGCGTCCCCTCGCACACGTTCAGCAGCTCACGCACCTGTCTTGTGTTGAGCCATGTCTCTTCCGCCACACGCCGCATCTCCGCATTCAGTTCTTCCTGCCGGGCCGCCATCGTGCGCTGCACGATGGCCTCGGCAAACATCTTAAGGTCGGCTGGCGTGACTTCCAGTTTCACGTTCGCGCCCTGCTCAACCAGACTTTCTATGGTAATCATAAATATCAGTTTTGAATTTTGTGATGACCATCTTCAAAAGTTCCCTGATGCCTCCCTTTCGATGGCGTATAAAAGAGAAGCACCGCCGACCCTCGGGAAAAGGATTGACGGTGCAAAAGTATATTGGAATTGAAACAGATTGATATATAATGCCTTGTCTTAAATTGTCATGACCATTCAAGTCTGCATGACCATGTAAAACGGCTCGTTTTACCCTATCCGGCCGCAGTTTCCGCTTCATCATCGGCAGCGATTTCTCTGATTTCCGCTGCCAGTGTCCGGTACAGTTCCCGGTTCTCGTCACTCTCGATAAGAGGTGCCATCTGGTCTTTCCCGTCCTTGATGACATGCTTTGCCGCCTTCAGGAAGCCGACCGCCTGCCGTATGGCGCTTTCGCTTTTCAGCGATGGCAGGTCGGGAAACTGCAATGCCATCCCCACGCTGTACTCCTTCGCGGCGTGCATTCCGGCCACCAGCCGCAGGTCTTTCAGCACATAGAACGGGAGTGCCTGATGGACGGCACTCGTGCTTATGGAAACGAAACGGCGGATACATTGTATAACCGCTTCTTTATTTCCGCACTTGAGATAATCCGCAAGTGGTCGCTCCTGTATCTTTTTCTTTCCTGCCGTCCGCAACGCTTGCGGTGCCGTGCCGATACCGGATCCCGTTGTGCTTGTCTGAATGCTTCCGGTATCATTACCGCCCATCTTGTCCTTTACGGACTGCAAAGCCCATTCGCCGATGCCGCCTTTCTCAATCGCGTCCTTCATGGCGAAGTGTCTGTTCCAGTCCTCCTGCGTGCGGAAGCCGTTCTTTATGGACACCTCGATAATCTGCCTGACGACAATGGAACAGCCCATCCTCTCGGCGTTCCCTGCCTTGGGATGCCCGGCCTGCCTGCTGACCATGTCCACCATGGCCTCGAAGCTCTTGCCGTAATACAGCCAGCTCAATACAAGAGGGGCGGACAAGGTCACGCAGCGTTTTCTCAGGCTCTGTCTGAAAATGTATTTCATTCTGCCCCAGAATGTGGTCGGAGGCGGGGCTGTGTCTTCTTCCCTCTGTTTCCTGTAAAGTTCCACGATCTTCCCCGGCACCGCGTTCTCCTTGAAATGGAGGTCTATGTTTCTAAAGCCGTCCGTGCTGTCGTCACACCATGACATCTGCCATTCCTTTTTGATGCCGGGCAGTTGTCTGAATATGGCACGGCATACGGCAAGGTACTGCACCTCGTTCCCGTCCGCCATCATTTTCGCGAAGCGGCGGTATTCTTCCCTGTGCGCGTCCTTCCACTGGAGGATGTCAGCCTTGAACTGTTCGTATGTCAATTTCTGCTCGTCCATATTCATATTGCATTGTCTGTGGAGGGGAAACAGGGAAATTATCAGTCTAAAAGGTTTACCAGCTCCTTCTTCATCTCGTCGTCAATTTTGCGGTACCGTGCGAAGGCCCGGCTTCCTTCCGAATGTCCCGACATAGAGGCTATCAGGTTCGGGTCCTTGACCTGCCTGTAGAGATTGCCGATGAAGGTCTTGCGTGCCGTATGGGTAGATGCCACCTCATACAAGGGTCTTGCCACGTCCTCCCTTGTCTTGGGGTCGAGGACTATGACCTTGCGGTCGATGCCCACATACTTGAGTATCTCCTTTATCTTCTTGTTGTAGCCGAAGTGCGAGAACCGGGGGAGCAGGGCGTTCTCCAGATCCTTGTAGCGTTCAAGTATCTCCCGTGCCTTTTGGTTGAGCGGTACACGCACCGTATTGGCATGCTCCATCTTCGTCTTCTGCGGGATGTACTCCACGAAGCCGTCCACGATGTTGGCCTTGGTCAGCCTGTTCAGGTCGCTCACGCGGCATCCTATCAGGCACTGGAACATGAAGATGTCGCGGTAAACCGGATAGGTAGGCCCCATGCCGCTCAGGTCTGCATAGTACACCTTGTCACGCTCTTCAAGTGTCAGGTAGAACGGGTCGCCGTACATCGGCCGGGCAATCTGGTACTGGTCGAAGGGATTGTTCCTTGTCAGTCCGCGCTTGATGCACCACTTGACGACGGTGCGGATGCGGTAGAGCGAGCCCGACATGCTGTTCTCGGAACGCTTCTGCCCGACATCGCGGTGCTTCTCGTTCCGGTAGAATACGGGATACATGTCCACATATTTGTATTCCTCCTGCATCCACAACTTGAAGTCCCTGATGTCGTCAGCCGTTATGGTATCGATGCAGAGGTGAAAGCCCCGCTGATGCAGCACCTCGTGGCGGAAACGCTCGTAGCGCAGCACCTTGTTGAGATTGTCGAGGTGGTGCTTGCGGCTTTCGTCCGCGAGCGGTGTTTCCTCGATGTATCTCCGTATCTGGTACGAGAGCAGGTACTCGTCGGCCCTGTTGCCGCCCCTCGCGTTGATGTTGGGATGGTGGTATTCCTCTATCAGGCTTTTGAGCCAGTTGCCGTCCACGCCCCGGTGGTACTCTTTCGTGATAAGGTGGGTAATCTGCTGCACGTCCTTGTCGAAGCCCATCTTCTTCTCCTCCGACACCAGAGCCACGCGGGGCTTGTAGCCCTGCCTTTCCGGGCTCCAGTGGTTGGGGTTGATGGAGAGTTCGCTCGCGGCCTTGATGTCCACGCCGCCGATGTCACGGACACGGAAATAGATCCGTGCCTGGTCGGTGATGTTGTTCTTGGCGGCGGTCTTCCGGATGAATGCGGTCACTTTCATATGTATGTCCTCCTTTCTGTCTTAGTCTATCATGTCCACAAGCCTGCGCTTCATGTCATCGTCTATCGTGCGGTAGCGGCTGAACGCCCTGCTGCCCTCCACATGCCCCGACATGGAGGCGATAAGGTTTGGGTCGGGCACCTGCCTGTATAGGTTGCCCACGAAGGTCTTGCGTGCCGTGTGGCTCGTGGCCACCTCGTACAAGGGTCTTTGCACGGTATTGTAGCCGTGCGTGTCGAGGATGGTGACCATCCTGTCTATGCCGCAACGCTTCAGCAGTTCCCGTATGCCGAGGTTGTAGGTGTGTATCTGCCTGAACGGGAACAGTCTGTCGGAATTGGCATCGTATCGTTCCAGTATCTTCAACGCCTTTTCGTGCAGCGGCACCCTGACGGTCTTCGCCTGACATTTCTTCGTCTTCTGCGGCATATATTCCAGAAAACCGTCCTTGATATTGTCCCTTGTGAGACGGTAAAGGTCACCCACGCGACAGCCGACATAGCAGTGGAACACGAAGATGTCACGGATGACGGCCAGCTTCGGGTTGTCGCTCAGGTCTGCGTCATACAGGATGTTTCTTTCTTCGGAAGTGAGGAAAAACGGGTCGCCGTAGGTAGGCTCCTTGCAACCGTAGAGAGCATAGACCTCGTTGTCGGAATACTTCATCTTCTTGCACCAGTGCAGGAAAGTGCAGAAAAGGTTCATGATGTTGATGACGGTCGTACCGGAAAGCGGCCTCGGACGGTGGTTGATGAGTAGGCGGGGAGCATAGAAGTCGGGATATTCCTGCCGCAGCAGGTGTTCGTTCACCACATAATCCCGGAAAGCGTTCATCTGCTCCAACGTGACGGTCTCCACGAAGAGGGTGAAGTCCGCCTCGCCCAGTATCTCCCGGCGGTAGTCGTGGTAGCGGGTCATCTTGCGCTCGAAGCGGACGATATGCTCCTTTGTTCTCTCCGCACCGTCAAACTTCTCCAGATACTCGTGGACACGGGCGAGCAGGTTCGGGTGGTTGCGCTCGAAGGCACGGGCAGGGTACAGCACATCTTCAATGACCTGCCTCATCCACCTGCTGTCCGCCTTGTCCGAAAAGGTCTTCTCCGCCCGCTCTATGATGGCGGCGATCTGTTCCGGCAGCCGTTTCTGCTCGGCGGCAGGAACAGCCGTCGTGCGCCTGTAGCTGAGGGTGTCGGAATCCCAGTACTTGTCTTGCACTTCAAGCGGGGAAACAACCTTTATGTCCACATTCTTCTCCCTGACCCGGAAACAGATGTTCGAGGTCTCTGGGGAGCACTTTTTCAGATAGACGGTAACTTTCATCTGCGTTGCTTTTTCGGTTATGCGGCAAAGGTATAACAAATTCCCGTAAATGTTCCCATATATCCCGAAGAAACTTGCAACGGATTAAGACAAATTAAAAAGTCATTCCCGAATCTGATACCACATAAAATACAGTATATCAATGATTATATTTGCAGATGTTTAGCTCTTTTTTTCATTTTGGGCTGTATCCGACTCCCCTAATATCATATATTGCAGTTCCACGCTTCGTGATTTATAAAGGTTCTTGTGGGAGCTGGGGAACCGCAACGAACGATGACATGAAAAAATTCTTTATGATTGCAGCAGCGCTCCTGTTTGCAAGTTCACTGCATGCACAGCATAACGTCACGCAATTTCTCGGCATTCCCATCGATGGAAGCAAATCCGAAATGATACGCAAGCTCATAGCTAAAGGTTATGTGACAGACCCATACGACCGTGATGTGCTGGAAGGTGAGTTCAACGGCCATCAGGTTCGCATTCATGTGGTAACGAACAGCGACAAAGTATGGCGTATTGCGATAGAGTACGCTACTTACTACAATGAAACGGACCTCCGGATAGCGTTTAATACCCTTTGCAGACAATTTCAAAACAACCCGAAATACCTGTCATTCCAAGATTATAATACTTGTATCATTCCCGATACGGAGGATATTTCATATGAAATAACGGTACATAATAAACGTTATGAAGCCGCTTTTTTTCAAATTCCGGCTTATGTTGCGGACAGCACAGCCCTTGTGACAAAAATCAAAACGGATATAGCATCTGTATATAAACAAGAAGATTTAGCCAATATGTCAGCAGGACAAAAAGTTTTAATAGCTTATTTTATAGACATGCTGGATGATTGGTCGAAGAATTCTGTCTGGTTTATGATAGATCAAAAAGGTTGGAAATATCAAATATTCCTTTTTTATGACAACGAATGCAACCATGCTCAGGGAGAGGATTTATAATCCGGCTCCGGCGCGTTGGGCAACTTGTTAAGAAACGCCGGGTTATTCTACTTTAGATAGTGTCTGGGGGGCAACATGACCTTTTGTGGACGGCAAAACGCCCATGACGAGGAAATCGTCATGGGCGTCGGTGTTGAGGGAGCGAAGCGCCCGCTCCGGTCGTTCCCGGATTATAAAGCGCCTATCTCGTAAAGGACTTTGTTCGTATTGCGAACCGCCTCCGCACTCTTGGCGAATGCGGCTTTCTCCGTTTCGTTCAGGTTTATTTCAATTACCTTCTCGGCACCGTTGCGACCGATGACGGCCGGAGCGCCGATGTAGAGGTCGTCCTGACCGTACTGTCCTTCGAGGTGTACGCAGGAGGGGAATACTTTCTTCTCGTCGTTGATGATGCTTTCCACGATGCGGGCAGCGGCTGCTCCAGGAGCATACCATGCCGACGTTCCGAGCATCTTGGTGAGGGTGGCTCCGCCGACCATCGTGGCCGCTGCTATCTCGCCGAGCGTTTTCTCATCGAGGAATTCGCTGACGGGAACCCCCTTATAGGATGCCTTGCTGACGAGCGGAATCATGGTCGTGTCGCCGTGTCCGCCGATGACCATGCCGTCCACGTCGTTTGCGCTGGCACCGAGCGCTTTGGCGAGGTATCCGCGGAAACGGGCGCTGTCCAGCGCGCCGCCCATGCCGAATACGCGGTTGGTGGGCAGACCGCTGACCTTCTGGGCCAGCGTGGTCATGGTATCCATCGGGTTGCTGACGATAAGCAGGATGGCGTCGGGAGAGTATTTGAGGATATTGGTGACCACGTCTTTCACGATACCGGCATTCACGCCTATCAGGTCTTCGCGCGACATGCCCGGTTTGCGCGGCATGCCCGACGTAATCACTACCACATCCGAACCCGCCGTCTTTGCATAGTCGTTGGTGACGCCAAGCAGGTTGGTGTCGAAGTCCATCAACGTCGAGGTCTGGTACATGTCGAGAACCTTGCCTTCGGCCAGCCCCTCCTTGATGTCGAGGAGTACGATTTCGCCGGCTGTTTCGCGGATGGCCATCGCATTCACACAGGTAGCGCCTACGTTACCTGCGCCGACAACTGTTACTTTTGACATAATCTGATGTTTTATGTTTAACTTTTACGGGCCTCCGCCGTGCTGTCGCCGGATTGTTTTCCGTACGACGCACGGGAGCCTATATCTTAACCTATTAACCTAACCTGACGAAAGGAGCCTCTCCTCCTGCCCGTATCAGCCTACGAGTTTCGCGTAGTCGTCGGCCGAGAGCAGGGTATCCACTTCGGCGGGGTTGGCCATGTTGACCTTGATAATCCACCCTTCGCCGTACGGGTCCTTGTTCACGAGGGCCGGGTCGTTTTCGAGTGCTTCGTTGAATTCGAGTATCTCGCCGCTTACGGGAAGGAATGCGTCGGATACGGTCTTGACGGCCTCTATCGAACCGAAAACTTCGTTCTGGCCGAGCGATTCGCCTACAGTGGGAACATCAACGAATACGATGTCGCCGAGCTGGCCCTGTGCGAAGTCGGTGATGCCGACGAATGCTTCGTTACCTTCCACCCTTACCCATTCGTGGTCGTTGGAATACTTGAGATTAGCAGGTATGTTCATTGCTGAAAAGTTTGATGGTTAATGTTTTTCTGCTTGATTTGTTTTGCCCTTTCGGAATTTCCGTACCTTTCGGTACGGTCATCCCAAAATGTCTGCCAAAGATAGTTTTTATTTTTAAGAGCGCAAAATAACTGTGAATGATATAACAAGTAAAAACGTTCCCTGGTCGGAGGAGTGAGGGTTTTCCGGCGGTCGGTGGTAGGGAACGGTCGTCGCCCGTACCGGAAAGGTTCGGTCGGGTGTCTCTTTCGGCCGGTGCGAGACGGATTGCGGGAATTATGTCGATGATGACTGTACCGACGACGATGCAAACGGGCCCGCTGACGGCCGGCAGCCCGAAAAGGGGGAAATGGGAAGCCCCGATGAGGGTAATCGGGTTGCTGCCTATGCCCGACCATGTAGAACGAGACCGGCAGGTACGGTTGTCGGTACGGGACTGAGATGGTAGCGGACTGCGCCGTCCCGATGGCGGTGATGATGGAAGGACCGGCTTACGTAAACAGTCCGCCCCCTTTTCGGCGCATGAAGAGGTTATCGTATCTGCTGCAATAGCAGGAAACCGGCCAGGAACTGTGCGTTGTCGGGTTCGTAGGGGGCGTTACCGTCTGTCGCTTTTCTGTGCGGCGACCGCTTTGGCCACCCTGTCCGCTATTTCCTGAGGACGTATCGAGGATAAGCATCTGTAATCGCCGGATATGCAGGGCCTGTCTCCGAATACCGAACACGGGCGGCAGGGCAGGTCGGCCTGTACCGCATTGTCCGGATGTTGGCCGTAGCCGTAGAATCCTGCGAAGGGATGCGTAGCACCCCATACCGATACCACGGGGATGCCGAGCAGCGAGGCGATGTGCATGGTGGCCGAATCCATGGTGACGATGGCGTCCAGATTGCCGATGAGGTCCATCTCCTGCGACATGCTCATGCGTCCGATGACCGAAACCACCCCTTTATGCCGTCGTTCCATCCCTTCGGCGAAACTCTTTTCGTGTTCGCCGCCGCCGAATATGAATACGCGGTCGTAGGTCTCGTTGAGGAGTCCTATCAGTTCGTCGGTCAGGGGAATGGGGTATATCTTGCCGCGGTGTTTGGCGAAGGGGGCGATGCCTATCCAGCGTCCCTCTTTGGGGCCGACCGTCTCCTGAATCGGTTCGGGAACGGTGCATGGCTTCGTTTGCGGTTCGCGCGGCATATCGAAGTCGAAGCCCAGACGGCGTATCGTATGGCGGTAGCGTTCGGTCATGGGAGCCAGCGGTACGAGACGCTTGCCCGCCCGGCGCGTCATCTCCCGCTTCTCTTTCCGGCCCTTGTCTATCACCGCCGTACGGATACCCGTGAGGCGGGCGAACGTCCGGACGACCTTTGTCCGGAGCACGTCGTGCAGGTCGGCGATGGTATCGATTCCGGCGGCGCGTATCTCTCCGGTGAGGCGTACCAGTCCGAAAAATCCCTTGTGCCGGCCTGTCGGGTCGAAATCGACGAACGACAGGTCGGGAATGTCGCGGAAAAAGGGACGGAAGCCCCTCCTCGTGAGGATGCTTATCCGGAGTTCGGGGTAGGCCCGCCGCAGTGCCGCGATGACGGGTACGGTCATCGCCACGTCGCCCATGGCCGAAAGACGCATGATGAGCAGATGGCCGGTATCTTTTCTCTTTTTTGCCAAAACCGATTGCGTATTTGGAAGGTTACGTTCCCGTCCGGGCGCCTCCTCCCGTGGCGATGCCGCAACGGGCGAAGCGGATGCCTGCCGCACGGTTACGTTGTAATAACGTTGCGCATGCTGCGGAACGTATCCCGGCCGCTATTTTTTACCGTAGAGAACCGGGTTGAGCGACGGGTCGTTGTACATCTTCATCTGTTTATAGACTTTCATGTATTTGCGGCCCGATTCTATATCGTCCAGCAGCTCCTCTATCGCTATCGAAAGGTCGGCCTTCTGCGTCAGGAGTACGGCGAGCTTCTTGCTACATGCGGTGCGGTGCGCCTCGTCGGTGTCGGTGCGGGAGGCCTCCTGTTCCATGTGGTATATCTTGAGCGCGAGTATCGAGAGGCGGTCGATGGCCCATGCCGGCGTTTCGGTGTTGATGCGGGCGTCGGGAGCGGGTTGTACATCTTTATAACGGTCGAGCATCCAACTGTCGATGAACTCCACCATATCGGTGCGTTCCTGGTTCGATGCGTCGATACGCCGCTTGATTTGCAGCGCTTCCGTGGGGTCGATGTTCGGGTCGCGTATGATGTCTTCCAGATGCCACTGCACGGTGTCTATCCAGTTCTTGTGGTAGAGCAGATGTTCGATGCTCCCCGGCGTGTAGGGGTTGGCTATCGGATGGTCCACGTTGTCGTAATTGTGATAGTCCGCTATCGAACGTTCGAATATTTTGTTCGCCTGTTCCGTAAACATGATAAGGGTTTTATGATTTGTGGATGTATTGCCGTCTGTGAAGCCGACAGGATACAAAGCTAAGGTTTTTCCGCCGAATTCCCAATACCTTCTGCTCTTCCCGTGCGCACGGCACTGCGGGGCTGGAATGTATTCCCATGATTCCCCGGTGAAAGCGGTCGCCAGGCCGCTGTCCGGCCCTTTTGGGAGGGGCGGCTCGCTTTTTCGTCGATTTGCTTCAAACGAATTGTTTCGCAAGCGTGCATCGGCCTTTAGGCCGACATGCACTTTCGGTTTTCATCGAATATATTTACTATATTTGTACGGTGTTTGCGACCGTTTAACGGAATATTCGATGGCTATGAAGTTGTTCGTGCGTTTGGCATTGTTCGCCGCAGTTCTGGGCGCGGCGGCGGATGCGTTGGCCCAGAGGGAGATGACGCGGGAAGAGTATATCGCCACCTATGCGCCGCTGGCTATTCAGCAGCAGAAAGAGTACGGCATACCGGCGAGTATCAAGATAGCGCAGGGAATCATCGAGTCGCGCTACGGCAACAGCGACCTGTCGCGCCGTTCCAACAACCATTTCGGCATCAAGTGCAAGAATAACTGGATAGGCGATACCGTCCGGTACGACGACGATGCCCTGCAGGAGTGTTTCCGGCGTTACGGTTCCATCGAGGATTCCTACCGCGACCACTCCGAGTTCCTGAAGAACAGCCCGCGGTACGAGAAATTGTTCCGGCTCGACCCGAAGGATTATAAGGGGTGGGCCTACGGACTGAAGGAGTGCGGATATGCGACGGCGCCGCACTATGCCGCTTCGCTGATAAAATGTATCGAGGATTACGAACTGTATCTGCTCGATGACGGGGAGTATCCCGCCTATCTGGCGGGTGTCGAGGCGGTACCGATGGTGCCGTCCATGTCCGGGATGGTGGATGCCTACTATCCGCAGGAGCCGATAGACATAGACAACTATGCCGTTGTGGTGCATTCGGTGGGCGGGCGCGGTATCTTCGCCCGCGAAGGGGTGCGTTATGTGGTTGCCCGCAGCGGAGATTCCTATGCCGACATCGCGCAGGCGCTCGGTATTCCGGAGCGGCGTCTGAAGCGTTTCAACCGGAAACACCTGCCCGCAGGCCGGCCGGCTGCCGGGGACGAGGTCTATATCGACAGGCCGCGTAAAAGTTGAGGAAATAAATTCGAATAGCATACATATAAAACACAGATTCAATCAGATGGATTCCGACGGTCAATTACGGGGAGAGATAATAGACAAGCTGACGCACAAGGCGTCTGTAAAACAACGGGTTTCAGACAACACGTTTGTCGTGTTCAACGAGCTGAAAGAGGCGCTGCTGGAGCTCTCGGCCGAGCTGGACGAGGAGCTGGACGAAAAGATAGACAAACGCATACGTATCGAATACCGTGACCGGGGCAAGTTCGAGGCCCAGATACAGGTCGCCGAAGACATCCTCATATTCGCCATGCAGACCGACGTGTTCCGGTTTCACGACGGACATGAGATATGGAAGAATCCCTATTTGGCGCAGCGTGCCGACAATGCCTACTGCGGGGTGATAAACATCTATAATTTCCTGGCCGACTCTTTCAAGTACAATCGGGGAGAGGACGAAGGCTACCTGATAGGGCGTATTTTCATCAACCATCAGATGCAGTATTTCGTGGAGGGCAAAGGGAAATGTTCCCAGCGTTGCGACCGGTTCGGAACGCGGCAGATAGACCGGGAAGCGCTGGTCGAGGTATTGGAAGCGGCCATCTCGTTTGCGCTCGATTTCGACCTCTACGTGCCGCCTTACAGCGTGTCGAAGCTGGTGACGGTGGAGCAGTTCAACTCCCGTAACGAGCTTTCCAAGCTGCATACGGGCAAGCGGCTCGGATACGAATTCGAGTGCGAAGACAAGTGACGTCCGCTTCCCGGAGGAGCCGGTTCTGTAAGAGCGGGGCATCCATTGCGGATGCCCCGCTCTTGTATAGAAGCTGTGTTTCCCTCTTTTATCTTGTTGTTCCGTTTCTGTCCATCCGTTGGTATATGCAGTCTGTATATCGTATTGTTCACTCTCTTTGTCTTATTTAAATTCGCGAAATGAACGATGCGTATGACGACGATGCGGTCGGTTGGGATTCGCTTGTCGGCTATCCCGACCCGAACGTCACCATTCCGGTGAGCTATGAAGCGTTCGTCGAAGAGTGGAATTCGGAAATGGTCTATGTTTTCGACCGGCAGGGGGACGTTGCGACGATTACGCAGACGTGCAGTGTCGTCAAGAATCTGGTCGAATACGATGTCGTGGTCGGCGACAGGTTGGTCGTCGAGCCGAAGCTCGGCTATGCATATACCATACGAAAACAGAAAGGAGACCGAGCTCGGCCGGGGTATCGACCGATACCGTTCATACCGTCTCCTATATGACTCGGTAGGACGGCGTAGGGCCGGTTTTCACGGCAGCGGGGCCGCCTTTCCGAAAGGCGGCCCCGCTGCCGTGTCAGTAGGTTTGTGTGTCGTTCCGCCTTCTGTTCCGGTTTGCCGCAGCCGGGATTCCGGTTCCGTACAGGGGAGACTGCGGATTACCAGCGCACCGGCTCCTTGCCGTGCCCGGCGAGGTATTCGTTGGCTTTCGAGAAGTGCCGGCAGCCGAAAAAGCCGTTGTTGGCGGAGAAGGGCGAGGGGTGCGGGCACTTGAGTATGAGGTTGCGCGTCGGGTCTACAATCGCCCCTTTGCGCTGTGCGTAACTGCCCCACAGCAGATAGACTATCCCCTCTTTTCGCTCCGAAATGGCTTTGACGACCGCATCGGTGAACTGCTCCCAGCCCTTGCCTGCATGGGAGGCGGCCTCGTGTGCCCGGACGGTCAGTACGGCGTTGAGCAGCAGCACCCCCTGTTCCGCCCAGCGGTCGAGGTTGCCGCTGGCCGGTATCGGTGCGCCGGTGTCGGCATTTATTTCGGTGAAGATGTTCCGCAGCGAAGGTGGAAACGGGACTCCGTCGTTCACCGAGAAGCAGAGTCCGTTGGCCTGTCCTTCGCCGTGGTAGGGGTCTTGTCCGATGATGACTACCTTCAGCGAGTCGAGGGGACATTTGTCGAATGCGCGGAAGATATTGCTGCCTCGCGGGAAAATCCTCCGCGATGCGTATTCCTGTTTGACGAATCCGATGAGCTCCTCGAAATAGGGCTTGTCGAATTCCGGTGCGAGTATCTCCTTCCAGTCCTGTGCTATCCTGACATCCATGGTTTACGATGGTTTGGCTCTGTCGTGTAATATAAACGTATGTGTGGGGGCACGCCGTGCGTCCCGCTACTACCCCGGTTATTTTCCGCTGCGCATCAGGTCGTAGAGCTCTACGATGCCCGCCAGCTTTCCGTCGCGGTCCACCACAATCAGCGAGTGTATCTTGTTGTCCTGCATCAGTTGTTCGGCATCCGTGAGGCGGTCGGCTACGCTGACCGTTTTCGGCGTGCGCGTCATGATTTCGTCCGCAGTGATGTCGAAGAACCGTGCCCCGTATTTCAGCATGGCGCGGCGCACGTCGCCGTCGGTGACGATGCCGGCTATCTTCCCTTCATCCAGAATGACGGCCACGCCCATGCGTGCGTCGCTGATGGTGATGATGACCTCGCCGAGTCTGCTGGAGGGTGAGGCCGTCGGCAGATGTTCGCTGCGCATGACGTCGCCTACGCGGGTGAGCAGCCGTCGGCCGAGACTGCCTCCCGGATGGAATCGGGCGAAGTCTTCGGCCCGGAATCCGCGTTCGTTCATCAGTGCCACGGCAAGCGCATCTCCCATGGCGAGCTGTGCCGTGGTGGAGCAGGTCGGAGCCAGGCTCAGCGGACAGGCTTCGCTTTTGACGGATACGTCGAGGTGGTAGGTGGAGTTTTTGGCCAGCGTCGAACCGGCGTTGCCCGTCATGGCGATTACCGTGTTGCCGCACTCCTGCAGGTAGGGGATGAGGCGCAGCACCTCGTCGGTCTGGCCGGAGTTGGAGAGTGCGAGCACGATGTCGCCCGCCTCTATCATGCCGAGGTCGCCGTGGTAGGCTTCCCCCGGATGGAGGAAGAACGACGGGGTACCGGTACTGGCCAGCGTGGCGGCTATCTTGCGGCCTACCAAGCCCGACTTGCCCATGCCGGTCACTATCACTTTGCCGTGCGTGGCGAGTATCGCGCGGACGGCTTTTTCAAAATCGTCTGTAAGCTGGCCAGCGAGCGACTGTACCGCTTCGGCCTCCGCCCTGAAGGTGTTCAGGGCACTCTCTTTTATCGGACTCATAGGAGTGAGGTTATGACTTTTTCAAGGTCGGAGAGGAAGAGCGAATTGGCAGCATCGCTGAGCGCCTCATCGGCCTGCGGATGTACTTCGAAGAAGTAGCCGTTGGCCCCGAATGCCTTGGCTGCAAGGGCCATGGGATGGACGAACTCGCGGTTGCCGCCGGTGATACCCCGTCCTGCGCCGGGCCGCTGCACCGAGTGGGTGCAGTCCATGATGACGCGCGGGGTGAATTCGAACATGTCGGGTATGTTGCGGAAGTCCACGATGAGGTTGTTGTAGCCGAACATATTTCCGCGTTCGGTGAGCCATACTTCGCTGCCGCCCGATTCCCTGACCTTCTGGACTGGATAGAACATATCCTTGCCGGAGAGGAACTGCGCCTTCTTGATGTTGACCGTCCGACCGGTTTTCGCTGCGGCAACGAGCAGGTCGGTCTGGCGGCACAGGAAGGCCGGTATCTGGATGATGTCGACTACCTCTCCTGCCGGCTGGGCCTGCCAGGCTTCGTGGATGTCGGTGAGAATGCGCAGGCCGTACCTGCTCTTGATGTCTGCGAGCATTTGCAGTCCCTTCTCCAAGCCCGGTCCGCGGAACGAGCTGAGGGATGTACGGTTGGCTTTGTCGAAGGAGGCTTTGAAGATGATTTCTGCGCCCGATTGCTGATGCAGGCGGACGAGTTCCGCCGCTACCGTGTCGAGCAGTTCGCTGCTCTCTATCACACACGGCCCGGCGATGAATATGGGATTCGTTGCTTCGGTCATTATCGGTTCGTTAATATCCGTAAAGGTATTAAAAATTCCGCAATTGTGTAGTTTGGCTGGCGGATATGGCTGTTTATCCGTATTATTGCGGGGAAGGGGGCGGTGCGGTTTCCCCGTCCGTCAGCCAGACGCATACGGTGTCTCCGCCCGTGAAGGCGTGCATGGGGTACTCCCGCCAGGTTCCGTCGGTGCTGCGGATGGCACCCATGAGGGTACCCGCGTCCGGTTCCGCCCGCAGTACGCGCAGGTCTTCGATGAGGCCGAGCCCTGTACGGCCGGAGAATTTGTAGAGGGTCTCTTTGGCGCACCACAGTATGGGGAGGAAGAGTGCTGTGTCGCTGCACGACATGGATGCCTCTTCCGGGGAGACAAAGCGTGCTGCGATTCGGCGGAAGTTTCTGTCCTGGCGTTCGATATCTATTGCACACCGCCATTCCGAAAGGATGACGGCTGCTTCGCTGTCGGTGTGGGATACCCCTATCTGCGGGCCGCCGCCTTGTAGATACGGTGCCCCGGCAGGCGTATAGGCGATGGGAAAATCTCCGGCGAAACGGCGGACGATGCTTCGCCAGGCGGTCTGCTCGCTACGCCGTTTGTCGCAGGTCAGCGAGGCGATGTGTCTCCGGTCGCTTTCCGTCAGCAGGGAAGCGGCTGCTGCCGTAACCGGCAGCGGGGTGATGACCAGCGTCGTATCCGCCGATTGCCATACCTTTTCCTTTCGTACCGTTTCCATGCGGTCGGTGGTATCCGTTATTATCGTTCGTGTCGGTTTGTCCGTCGTTTCGTCTGTTGTCCGTTGCTCTGCCTGTCTTCGGACGGTATCGTAATTTTCCAGCTGCCTGATGTGGCGGGGCCGGAGAACGGGGAGCGACAGTCGGGTTGCCGTTCTGTTGTCCCTTTTCCGCATATGGGGTGGAAGGTCAGTTTGCTTCCCTTTGCGGTGTCGGTTCCGTCGTTTCGGGAAGTTTTATCCTTATCTTTTCGATGCGGTGCTTCTCTACGGATTCTACGGTGAAGGTGATGCCGTGCGAAGTGATGGAATCCCCCTTTTTGAGAAAATCGCGTTTGATTTCGAGCATCAGCCCTGCGATGGTTTCGGCCTCTCCTTTCACGTCGTCGAACGTATCGTCGTCGAGTTGCATCACGTCGAGGAAATCGTAGATATGCGTTTTGCCGTCGAAGATGTAGGTGCCGTCGGCCAGTCGGCGGTAGAAGGTTTCGTCCTTGTCGCTTTCGTCGGTTATTTCACCCACTATCTCCTCGAGGATGTCTTCCAGCGAGAGCAGGCCGAGCGTGGAGCCGTACTCGTCCACGACGATGGCCATGTGTACCTTGTTGCTCTGGAACTCTTCGAGCAGGTCGTTTATCTTTTTGTGTTCCGGTATGTAGTAGGCTTCCCGTAACTGTTTCTGCCATTGGAAGTCGTCGCTCTCGCCGATGAACGGCAGCATATCTTTTACGTAGAGAATGCCTTCTATGTTATCGATGCTGTCGCGGTAGGCGGGAATGCGGGAGAATCCCGATTCCACGATGGTGTTGCGCACTTCGTTGAATCCCCACTCCACGTTCACTGCCGTGATGTCGAGCCTCGGCTGCATGATGTCTTCGACATTGGTATTGACGAAATCGACGATTCCGGTGAGCATCTTCTTCTCTTCGCTGCTCTGGTTCTGCGTCATTTCGAGGGCGTCCGACAGTTCGTCCATCGAGATGTTCGTATGGCTTTTCGCGGCCCGTCGGTTGAACCGTTCGCCCAGTTTGACGAGTATCCACGACAGCGGCTTGAAGGCCGACCTGACCCCGAGCAGCGGGACGGCGATGATACTGGCGAAACGGAGGGGAAAGTGCGATGCGGTCACCTTCGGGATGATTTCGCCGAACAGCAGGAGAATGAAGGTGACGAGCACCGTTTTGAATGCGAAGTTCCACCCTGCTGAGGTGAATGTGACCAGGGAGTCGATGATGTTGTTTGAGAGAATGACGATGATGATATTGACGAGATTGTTGAGTATCAATATCGTTGCCAGCGTGTAATCCTCCGTGGACAGAAGTTTCAGGATAGCTTCGTCGCTTTTGTTCCCACGGTTTTTGACCGTCCGGATGTCGCCGGGCGACAGCGAAAAGAGGGCCGTCTCCGAACCGGAAGCGAAGGCCGATATACATATCAGGACGGCCAGGATGACGAGGCTTATGATGTCCGAACCGTCGAAGCCCTTATAAAGGAATATGCTGCAAAAATGTATCAAAATTCATCCGTATTGGTTCCTTCCCGGTGCGTGCCGTACCGGGAAGCGGCGTTTGCTGCCGTTCCGGTATCCGGACGGCGGAGCGTCAGTGCTGGCCGAACAGGTCGTTTTCGGGCTGTTCCGCCTGCTGCGGTGCGTCGGTCTCGTCCTTCATCGAGACTTTCGATATCTTGCCGCTGCCTGGGACGGCGTTGGTGAGCCGGACATTGCGGCGTATGTAGGCCGGGGTGGCGAGGTATTTTTCGATGTCGCCGAGCCGGTTGGTCTTCCGGACGTGGATGACGTTGGCGTTTGTCTGCGGTTTGCGGCCCGCCGTATGGAAAATTCCGCCGGTTGCCGGCCGTTCCGCGGCCTGCTGCTGTCCCTGTTGGGTTCCGAGTGCATTCACGTTGTCGAAGCCGGTCGCTACGATGGTGAGCACGATTTCATCGTCGAGCGAAGGGTCTACACCGGCTCCCCAGATGATGTTGGCCGAGTGCGGGTCGCCGATGCCGCGGCTCGCCTTGCGCTGAATCATCTCCAGTACGGAAGTGGCTTCGTCGAAACTTATCTGTCCCGGGCTGTACGAGAGGTTGAAGAGGATGTCCCGTGCCCCCTTTATCTCCTGATGGTTGAGCAGCGGGGAGGAGAGCGCCGCCTCGGTCACTTTGGCTATCTTGTCTTCGCCGCTGGCCCGGCCCGAACCCATGAGCGCCATGCCGCCGTCGGTCATGACGGCCTTCACGTCGGCGAAGTCCACGTTTACATTACCTTCCCTCGTGATGAGTTCGGCAATACCCTTGGCTGCCGTCGCCAGAATGTCGTCGGCCTTGCCGAAGGCCTCTTCCAGCGGCAGCGAACCGTATATCTTGGCAATGTTGTCGTTGTGGATTACCACGAGCGAATCCACGTTTTTGCGCAGCTCTTCGAGCCCCCGGTTGGCCTGGTCTACCCGCTTGCGTCCCTCTGCGTGGAAGGGCAGGGTAACGATGCCGACGGTGAGGATACCCCGGTCGCGTGCGGCCTTGGCGATGACCGGTGCGGCTCCCGTACCCGTACCGCCCCCCATGCCCGCCGTGACGAATACCATCTTGGTACCCTCCTGTTCAAAGCGCAGCACGATGTCGTCGAGACTCTCTATCGCGGCCTGCCGTCCCTTGTTGGGGTCGTTGCCTGCGCCGAGCCCTTCGCCGAGCTGAACCTTGATGGGAACGGGGCTGGCATTGAGGGCCTGCCGGTCGGTATTGCAGACCATGAAGGTGACGTCCGTGATACCCAGGTCGTACATGTGGTTCACGGCGTTGCCGCCCGCACCGCCGACTCCCAGTACCATGATGATGGAGGGATTCTTTTTCGGCAGCTTGATGCCTACGATTACTTCGTTTTCGTCTGTCATTGCCTGGTGCGGTTTATATTTCGTCGTCATCGACGACCTCGAAGATTTCCTTGAAGAATCGGCCGATACCTCCGAAAGGTCTCTTTTTGTCCTTGCCTTTGCCGTTGTTCGGAGTACGGGGCGTATCGCCGTCCGTCGGACGTTTGACGGTATCCTCCTCCTTTTCCTTCCGGGCGTCCTCTCCGTGGTCGGGCTGCGGTTGCTGTTCTGCGTCCGTCGGTGTCTGCCTGTCGGCTGCGGTGTCTGTCTGCTCCTCTGTTTTCTCTCTTTTCCGGAGCGGTTCGGCGTCGGCCGCTATGCGGCTCTCCTGCAGGCCGAGCAGCAGCAGACCTATCGCCGAAGAGAGGTGCATGTCGTCCGCTGCCGGGAGCGACCGGTCGTTCACCAGTTCGGGATAGGCGCTGCCTGTGCGGACGTCGTATTTCGTACGTTCCCGGAAGAGGGTGTCGATATCCTTGAGGTAGGCTCCGCCGCCGGTGAGGACGATGCCCGAACCGAGTTTGTCGGCATATCCCGACTCCTTTATCTCCTCCATGACGTTCTCCACGATGTCCAGCAGACGTGCCTCGATTATCTGAGCGAGGTTGTAGAACGAAATCTCCTTGTTTTCCCGTTGGGTGCGTCCCTTTATCTTGATGTTCTGCGACCGCTTCTCCTCAGGAATCTGAGCCGCCACGGCATAACCGTGGGTGGTCTTGAGTTTTTCGATGAACCGTTCCGGTATGGCGATGGAACGGATGTCGCGGTTAATGGCATCCGAACCGACCGGCAGTACGCCCACATAACGCATGATGTTGTCCTGCCAGATGCAGATATCCGTGCATCCCGCGCCGATGTCGATGACTGCGGCGCCGAGTTCCTTTTCGTCTTCGGTCAGTACCGCGGCTGCGCTCGCCTGCGCGTTGGTGAAGAGCCGGCGCTGGACGATGCCGAGCCGCAGGAAAGCCTTGTTGAGCCTTTCAAGGCTTCCCCGATTGGCGAGGATGAAGTTGAAAGTGGCTTCGAGTTGCTGTCCGAAGCGGCCCACGGGCTGCATCGTCTCTTCGCGCGAGTCGATGACATACTTCTGCGGCGTCCGGTCGAGGATGCAGATGCCTTCGGGCGGCTGGAGGCTGTTCATGCTTTCGTGGAGCTTGGCGACATCCTCTTCGCAGATTTCGTGGTCTTCGCCGCTGACGTAGACGAAGTAGGAGCTGTCGGCGCACTTGATATCGTGGCCGGAGATGCCCGCATAGGCTTCCGTCACCTTGATGCCGAGATGTTCCTCCAGTTCGCCTACGGCGGCACGGACTGCGCCCGTCACCTGTTCGATATTGATAACCTCACCGCACGACATGCCCTGCATGGGTTTGGAGACCATGTCGATGATGTTGAGTCTGCCGTCGGGGTCCTTGCTGCCGGCTGCCGCCGTCACGCTGCCCGAACCGAGGTCGATGGCCACTATGTAGTTCTTGTTTTCCGCCTGCATGTGATTTTCCCTTTTGCAAAAAAGCGGCCGTGCCGCTGTTCTCCTGTAATCATACCTGCGGCACAGGGAGGCTTACCGTTTGCTGCATACCACCTGGCCGTCGTATTTGAGGTTGATGTAGTTCCATTTGTTCCAGCCCTCTTTCGGCATGGCCTTTCTGTAAAAGGCCAGCAGTTTATCGAGTTTCCGTTCGTAACCGTCTAACCAGCCGAGCAGTACGACATGGTCGCCGACTCTCGGAATCAGTTCTATTTCCGGTTGGGTACGGGCATTCGGCGGCGGCAGGACGTTTATCTGCACCACCTGTGCGTTCCAGAACTCATTATCCTCAATATATTCTACAAAATTAATGAGTTTGTATAGAAATACGTAACTTTCATTTGACTTTTTTTCAGTCTCTTCCATCCCCGCACCTAACTGTCCGCTGAAGCCGTTCGCAAAAGGCAGGCCAAAGTGGCCCGTAACGACCGGTACGTAATGGGCGGAGTGCCGTCCGGCCGGAACGATGTAGCCGTCGGCTGTATAATAGAAGTCGTATCCGTTGTCGGTCATGATGCGTACGACCGGCCTGCGCTGGTCCATCGTCACAGTCAGGACGCCATCCAGACCGACGGAGGTTTTGGCGGTGCGGACGAAATCGTGTGAGCCGACCGTCTGCGTGATGGCCATCAGGTCTATCGAGTCGATGTGTTTCCCTACGGGGTCGAGGCCGGCAGCGTTTATCCAGCGCCTGACGTCAGCCGGGCGTATGATTCCTATCTCCGCACTGTCGCGCACCGAGATTCGCATTTCGTGCACCGATACTGCCGCACGTTTGCGCTCGCCGAGGCCGCCGGCCCAGACGAGATACGCTGCGATAGCCGCCCATGCGATGGACGAAAGGGCTATTTTCAGGCTGCGGTTCATGTCGTTCGTTAATCGTGTCGCGGGCAGTCCCGGCTACCGAGCCGCTGTCGGGCGATTCCGGCCATAAAATTACGATAAAAAATCCAAACGGAGATGAACGGGGATGGACGGTACGCGGTGCAGGGGTGCGGAGGCCATACTCCTGCGGGATTCCCGTCGGCAGGAACCCCGCGTGTGTGACGCATACCTTTTATTTCACTTTTTCGGCCGTTCCCGCAGCCGGCGGGCGATTTCGCCCGTATAATTCTCGATATTGCCTGCCCCGAAGGTGATGAGGATATCCGGGCGGGCCTTTTCCGTTTCGAAGGCGATGTGTTCCAGCGGTACGGTGCGGTGGGGAACGGTGAGCAGTTCCGCTATCATGTCGGACGATACGCCTTCGATAGGCTCTTCACGGGCCGGATAGATGGGGACGAGCAGCACCTCGTCCGCCAGTGAGAGCGCCTGGGCGAAACCGCGATGGAAATCCCGTGTGCGTGTATAGAGGTGCGGCTGGAAAACGGCCGTTATCTTTCGTCCGGGGAACATGCCCCGTACGGAGGAGAGTGCCGCGCGCAACTCTTCGGGGTGGTGGGCGTAGTCGTCCATGTAGATGAGTTCCGGCGTATTGATGTGGAAGTCGAAGCGGCGCTTCACGCCCCGGAAGGTTTCGAGTCCCTCACGGAGCTTTGCCTCATCGAAACCGGCCACCCACAGCAGGGCCACGGCGGCCACGGCGTTCTCCACATTCACCCGGCCGGGGATACCCAGCCGGCAGTCGGGGATGGTGCGGTCGGGGCAGACAATGTCGAAACGATAGGTGCCGTCGGGCTGTACCTCCAGTCCGGTCGCGTGGAAGTCGGCCTCCGCGTCGCAGGCATACGTGTAGGTGCGGATGTCCCGGTTCGCTATCGGGAGCTCTACGCCCCGTTTGATGATGAGTGTCCCGCCCGGTTTTATCTGTCCGGCGAAGCGGGCGAAGGTGCGGCGCAGCTCTTCGTGCGTGCCGTAGATGTCGAGGTGGTCGGCGTCGGCGGAGGTGATGACCGCCGCGTCCGGCCACAGTTGGAGGAACGAGCGGTCGAACTCGTCGGCTTCCACGGCGAGCCGCCTGCCGGGACCGTGTACGAAATTGCTGTCGAAATTTTTCGATATGCCGCCGAGGAAAGCGCTGCCGCCTCCGCCGGCCACGTGATTCAGCCATGCGGTGAGGGTGGTGGTGGTGGTCTTTCCGTGCGTTCCCGCCACGGCCATGACATACTTATCTGCGGCCAGTACGCCGAGGATTTCCGAGCGTTTCAGCATACGGAAGCCGCGGCTGCGGAACCAGGCCGTTTCGGCGTGGTCGTGGGGGATGGCGGGCGTATAGACGACGAGCGTGTCGTCCGGATTGCGGAAAGGGGCGGCGATGCGGGCCGGGTCGTCCTCGTAATGGATGTCGGCCCCTTCGGAGGCGAGAGCGCGCGTGAGGGCGGTTTCTGTCCGGTCGTATCCGCCCACCCGGACCCCTTCGAGCAGGTAATAGCGGGCGATGGCGCTCATGCCGATGCCGCCGATTCCCAGGAAATAGATATTTGTGGCTTGCGTGTCCGTCATGGTCTGCGTGCGAGTTTGATGATTTCAGAGGCCACTTGCTGTGCGGCGTCGGGTGTAGCCATTGTACGGATGTTCCGTTCGAGTTCCTCCCGGCGAGGCAGGTCGCCGGCGAGGACGAGGGCCGCGGGCAGGGCTTTTCCCACCGCTTCGGCATCGGGAATGAGCAGGGCCGCTCCCCGGTCGGCCAGGGCGCGGGCATTCTTGGTCTGGTGGTCTTCGGCCACGTTGGGCGAGGGGACGAAGATGACGGCCTTGCCGGCGAGGGCGAGTTCCGAAACCGAGCAGGCTCCCGAACGCGAGACGACCACGTCGGCCGCCGCATAGGCGTAGTCCATGCGGTCGATGAAGGCTCCCCGCCAGATGTTGGGGTAGTGCCTCTGTGCCATGAACGCCTCCATCTCCTTTTCGTAGTATTTGCCCGTCTGCCATATAACCTGCACCTCGTTCCGGGTGCCCAGTGCATCGGCATGGCGTTTCATCGCTTCGTTAAGCGTGCGTGTGCCGAGGCTGCCGCCCACTATCAGTATCGTGGGGATGTCGGGTTTCAGCCCGAAATGGGCTGCGGCTTCCGCCCGCGGTGCGGCCTTGCCGAAGTCCCCCCGGAGCGGATTGCCGGTGAAGAGGATACGGTCGGCAGGGAAGAAACGCTCCATCCCTTCGTAGGCGACGCAGATGCGGTCGGCCCGGCGCGAGAGTATCTTGTTGGTCACGCCGGCGTAGGAGTTCTGTTCCTGAATCAGGGTGGGGATTCCCATGTGCTGTGCCGCCCAAAGGACAGGGGCGCTGGCATATCCGCCGAAACCGGCCGCCGCATCGGCCCCGAAGGCGCGTATCGTGCGCCGGGCTTCGCGGATGCTTTTCATCACCTTGAAGGGCAGGGCGAAGTTCCGGAGGTCGAGTTTGCGCTGTAATCCGGCCACCGGCAGGCCCACTACCCGGTAACCGAGGGCGGGCAGTTTCTCCATCTCCATTTTCCCTTCGGCGCCCACGAAGAGGAGTTCCACACCGTCGCCCAGTTCCCTGCGCAGGGCCTCGGCCACCGCGACGGAGGGGTAGATATGGCCGCCCGTACCGCCGCCGCTGAGGATGATTTTCAATTTGCCGTTCTCCATTGCCTGTGTCGTTTATCTTGTTTCGGCCGCTCCGTACCTTTGCGGGCCGGGCGGCTGTGTATCGCTATCGGTTGCGGGGAGTGCCTGCCGGTTGCTTTCCGGCCGTCTCTTTCTCGAACAGCGACTCTCCTTTCGGGTTGTCGAGCGTCTTTTCCGAAGTCTGTCGGCTGACGCCGAGTATCATTCCCAATGCCGTGAGGGTGAAGACGAGCGACGAGCCGCCCTTGCTTATCAGAGGCAGCTGCTGGCCCGTGACGGGAAAGAGCGATACCGATACGAGCATGTGTATCATCGCCTGAAGCACTATCATCAGGCCGAGCCCCAGCACCAGCAGGCTGGGGAAGGCCGTTCCGCACTTCTTGAATATCTGTATCGTCCGGAAGAAGAGCCACAGGTAGAGCAGCAGGACGACGAGACCGCCCACGGCGCCGTACTCCTCGATGATGAAAGCGTAGGCGAAGTCCCGTTCGGCCTCTTCGAGGTTGGAGCGGTGGGTGCTCATTCCCGGGCCCTTTCCGAAGAAGCCGCCCGACGCAATCGACATCTTGGCATTGACGGACTGGCTCGGTTCGGCGGGGCTGACCTTGCCGTCGGGCAGCGTGCGCGCCGGGTAGTCGTATATTTCGATGCTGTCGGAGGTCATGCGGGCGTGTTTGGTCAGCATGTCGGGTTTGAAACTCGCCATACGGCTCCGTCCCGTGTCGCTTCGGCCCAGCCCGGCGGCGAAGAGTACGATGCCGAGCAGTGCTACTGCACCGACCATCTTGCCCAGGTCGGCCATACGTACCCGGCCGATGAAGAGCATGACCAGACAGGTCGCGGCGATGATGAGCGTGGTGGAGTTGCCCACCGAGAGAAAGGTGAAGATGCAGGTGATGACTATCGGGCCGAGTACCGGAATGGTCTCGTTGCGGATGATATCCACGTTGCGTTGGGCGTCATCGACCCATGATTTCGGATTGAAACTCGGCAGGATAGGAGTGTGTTCAATGTTCTTTTGGCGGCGGGCCAACTGCTTGGCGAGTACCATGATAACGCCTATCTTCAGTATCTCGAAGGGCTGGAACCGGATGTGGATGAGCGGGATATCCAGGTCACGCCGCGCTCCTGCCTCCTCGGGGCCGATGACCATGGCCAGGACAGTCAGAATGAGCCCGAAGATGAAGACGGCGTTGGCGATGCGTCCGTAGAACTGATACTTGATGACGTGTACCACCAGCAGCGCCGCGATGCCGGCCCCGATGAATACGAGTTGGTTGATGAGTTTGGCCGTCGGTGTTCCTCCTGGCTTGTAAACCGTGGCGGAGAAGGTCAGCAACATGGAGAAGATGAGCAGGACGATGATGACTGTCCACAATACCTTATCGCCCCCGAAGATGGCGTCTATCCATCGGCGGCTTCTCTTTCCGACCTTCTTTCCTATCTCCATGCCGGTTTCGGAGAGGCGTTTGGCCTCTGCGCCCACCATGCGTGCGGCTTCCGTTCCCTTTTCCGACCATGCGGCGAAGCGTCCCTCCGCGGAGCCCCTCCCGGTACGCCTCTCCGGTGTACCGCCCTCCGTGCGTCTTTTTTCATCCTCCATCACCCGGCGTTCTCCTTTAGTCTTTCAACGGCGGCCTTGAAGAGCCGGCCCCGCTCCTCGTAGTTCCGGAAGAGGTCGAAACTGGCGCACGCGGGCGAAAGCAGGACGGTATCGCCCGGTTCGGCTGCCTCGGTGCATACGCGCATCGCTTCGTCGAGGGAGTGGGTGTCGTAAATGACCGGGACAATGCCCGTAAAGTCGCGTATCAGCTTGGCGTTGTCCACCCCCATGCAGACGAGCGCCTTGACGTGCCGTTCGGCCAGCGGTTTCAGGACATCGTAATCGTTTCCTTTGTCGGTGCCTCCGGCTATCCATACCGTGGGACGTGTCATGCTGTCGAGGGCATACCATGCCGAATCGACGTTGGTGGCTTTCGAATCGTTGATGTATTCCACGCCGCCGACGGTCCCGGCCGGTTCCATCCGGTGTTCCACTCCGGTGAAGGCATACAGGGTATCTTCCACGACGGAGGGCGACACGCCTGCCGCAAGTGCTGCGAGTGCCGCTGCCTCGGCATTGTAAATGTTGTGTATCCCCTTGATTTTCATTCGCGAGGGGTCTATCATGGCAGTCCGTCCGTCAGCCGATACCCGGAAGACGCCCGCAGGGATGTAGAATGCTCCCGGATAGTCGTGTACGGTCACGTCATCTACCAACTGTCCGGCCTCTCCGGCAGCCTGCTCTTCGGTACGGTACGCGTTGTCTGTCCGGCGTTCGTACCCCCTCCCTTCGGCCGGTATGTGCGTATCCGTACAGCCGGGTGCAGTCTTGGCCGTAAAGGGCAGCATACGCATGGAGGGCGTCCGGAGCGCGATTTCGCGGCATATCACCATGTTGTCGATACCGTAGATGAAGTAGTCTTCGGGCCGTTGATTGCGGATGATGCGGAACTTGCTGTCGATGTAATTCTGGAACTTGTTGCCGTAACGGTCCAGGTGGTCGGGGGTGATGTTCGTGATAACGGCTATGTCGGGCCGAAAATCGACGATACCGTCGAGTTGGAAGCTGCTCAGCTCCAGTACGTACCACTCCCGGTCTGCGGTGGCGACCGTATAGGCGAAACTCTCTCCGATGTTGCCTCCGACGGCTACGTCGTATCCTGCCGCACGGAGGATTTCGCCCGTCATGGTGGTCGTGGTGGTCTTGCCGTTGGAACCGGTGATGCAGATGGTCTTTCCTTTCGTATAGCGTCCGGCGAACTCGATTTCGGAGATGACCGGTATGTCCCGTTCGCGCAGCTTCACCACAATGGGGGCCGTTTCCGGAATGCCGGGACTTTTGATAGCCAGGTCGGCGTCGAGTATCCGGGCTTCGGTGTGCGTGCCTTCCTCGTAGGCGATGCCGTAACGGTCGAGTATTTCGGCGTATTTGGGCGCTATCGTGCCTTTGTCGGAGAGAAAGATCTCCAGCCCTTTGACTTGAGCCAGTACGGCCGAGCCGTATCCGCTCTCTCCTCCGCCCAATACAACTACTTTCATGGTGCTTAACGTATTTTAAGGGTTACCAGCGTCATGGCTGCGAGCAGTATCTGGACTATCCAGAAACGCACGACGATTTTGTTTTCGGGAATCCCTTTTTTCTGGTAGTGGTGGTGCAGCGGCGCCATCAGGAAGTAGCGCCTGCCTTCGCCGTAGCGGTGTTTGGTGTACCGGAAGTAGGAGACCTGCACCATGGTCGAGACCGCCTCCACGAGGAAGATGCCGCACAGCAGCGGCAGCAGGAGTTCCTTGCGGACGAGCAGCGCGAAGACGGCGATGATGCCGCCGAGTGCCAGGCTGCCTGTATCGCCCATGAACACCTGTGCCGGATAGCAGTTGTACCACAGGAATCCGATGAGTGCTCCCACGAGTGCGGCGGCGAAGACCGTCAGTTCGCCCGCTCCGGGTATGTACATGATGTTCAAGTAGTCGGAGTAGATGATATTGCCCGAGAGGTAGGCGAAGGCACCCATGATGACGATGATGACGGCCGATACCCCCGTTGCGAGCCCGTCGAGCCCGTCGGTCAGATTGGCGCCGTTGGAGACCGCCGTGATGATGAAGATGGCTATCAGAATGTAGATGAGCCATGTCAGTACGTCGCCCCACGGCTTGTCGGTCGGAACGAGCCAGTGGTAATCGAACTCGTTGTTCTTCACGAAGGGGATGGTGGTCTTGGTCGTTTTCTGCGGTTCGTTGCCGGGGTATGCGGTCACCGTGTAGCCCTCCTCTGTCGCCGTGTCCGTATTGTCCGCCCGGACGTTCACCACGGCCGCTTTGGGCTGCGACTTCTCGATGATGACGATGTCGCGGCTGAAGCACATGACCGTGCCGACGATGATGCCGAGTCCCACTTGGCCGATTATCTTGAATCTGCCCTTGAGCCCCTCCTTGTGTTTGCGGAATACCTTGATGTAGTCGTCGGCGAAACCGAGCAGGCCAAGCCATACGGACGACACTATCATGAGCTGGATATAGACGTTGCCCAGGTCGCAGAAGAGTATTACCGGGATGAGCATGGCTCCGAGGATTATCAGTCCTCCCATCGTGGGGGTTCCGCGTTTCTCCATCTGTCCTTCCAGACCGAGGTTGCGAATCTCTTCGCCTATCTGGTGCCGCCGGAGCCTTTCGATTATCTTTTTGCCGAAGATGGCGCCGATGAGCAGCGCAAAGACGATTGCACATACCGAGCGGAACGAAAGGTAGCGGAACAGGCCCGCTCCCGGCAGGTCGAAATGGGTTCCGAGGTATTCGAGCAGAGAATAAAGCATTTACGTAAACTGTTTTTCGGGTTGTCGTTCGGGCCGTAAAAATACGCTATAAATGATTCGGTTGATGTCCTGCAGCCGGAATTATTGTCGGGACGGCTTTCCGTCCTCTCCGGGAAGAGCCATGCCGAGCGCCTTTCTTGCCTCCTCCTTGTCGTCGAAGTGGGTGCGCGTGTCGCCGGTTATCTGGTAGGTTTCGTGTCCCTTGCCTGCTATCAGGATGTAGTCGCCCTTGCGTGCCATGGCTGCGGCGGCCCGGATAGCCTGCCTGCGGTCCGTAATGGTCAGCCACCGTCCCGTGTCGGGCAGTGTGGCGGTCATTTCGGAGAGGATGGCGTCCGGGTCTTCATGGCGCGGATTGTCGGAGGTGAAGAGCGCCAGGTCGGCTCCTTCGGCGGCTATTTGTGCCATGACGGGCCGTTTGGTGCGGTCGCGGTCGCCGCCGCAGCCGACGACCACGATGAGCCGGCCCGCACCGCTGCGGAGTTCGTTCACCGTATCCATCACGTTGCGCAGTGCGTCCGGTGTATGGGCGTAATCCACGATGGCCGTTATTCCGTCCGGAGAGTGCAGCGTATCGAAGCGTCCGTTCACCGGTGTGAGCGTGCTGAGTGCCTGCAGCGTTTCGTCGCAGTCCGCGCCGAGGAGCCTTGCCGCACCGTAAACCGCCGCGAGGTTGTAGGCGTTGAACCGTCCGAGGAAGCGCGTCCATACCTGCTGTCCGTCCAATTCGAGCAGCATCCCTTCGGGCGTGTTCTCCAGTATGCGGCACCGGAAGTCCGAGAAGCTGCGCAGCGCATAGGTGTATGTTGTCGCGGCGCTATTCTGCACCATCACTGCTCCGTTGCGGTCGTCGGCGTTCACGAGTGCGAATGCCCCTTTCAGCAGCCGGTCGAAAAAGCGTTTCTTGGCGCGTATGTATTCGGCGAAGGTGCCGTGGTAATCGAGGTGTTCGTGCGTGATGTTCGTGAAGATACCCCCGGCGAACGTCAGCCCGGCGATGCGTTCCTGAACGATGCTATGGGAACTGACCTCCATGAAGCAGTAGTCGCATCCGCGTTCCGCCATCTCTGCCAGCATGGCATTGAGGCGGATGGCGTCCGGCGTGGTGTGCGTGGAGGGAAGCGTCTCGTTGTCGATTCGGTAGACGACCGTGGAGATGAGTCCCGCCTTGTAACCGAGCCTGCGGAACAGGTCGTAGAGCAGGGTGGCGGTCGTGGTCTTGCCGTTGGTGCCCGTCACGCCCACGAGTTTCAGTTTGTGGCTCGGTTCGCCGTAGAATCGGGAGGCGATGGTACCGAGCGCGGCGGAGCTGTCCGCCACGACGATGTATGCCACTCCGGGAAAGGGCTCTTCCGGCAGCCGTTCGCATACCACTGCAGCGGCGCCGTTGGCCGTCGCCTGTGCCATGTAGTCGTGCCCGTCGCTTGCACTGCCCTTGACGGCGAAGAAGAGCTGGCCCGCCGTCGCATGGCGCGAGTCGAATCCGAGCGAGGTGATGTCGGTTTCCGGAGCGCCTGCCCGTTGCAGCGTTTCGATGCCCGATAGGAGTTCGGTCAATTTCATGCCTGTATCTGTTTTTATCGTCTGTTGTCCGTTGTTCGTATATGTGCCGGCTGTGTGCCTCTGTCTGCGGGGCCGGTTAGTTGCCTGCTGGCTTCAGCGTGATGGTGACCGCATCGCCTTCCCTTATCTGCGTGCCTGCGCGTATGGATTGCGCGACCACCTTTCCCTTGCCGCTGACACGCACGCGCAGTCCCCGGCTCTCCAGCAGATAGAGTGCATCCTTCAGAGCCATTCCCTGTACGGCGGGCATGACGCCTTCCTCGCATTGTACGGGCGTCACCTCCACGCGTGCGGAATCCTGCGTCGCTGTGGCCCATCCCTGCCCGCGGCGGGCGATGTCGGTCGTTATCGAAAGGCGGCCGGCCGCCGTCCTCATCTCCTGTACATCGCCTCCCTTGACCGGTGCCACGGAGGGGACGTCGCTTTCGGTCAGGGGTGCATGCCACTCGGCATCCAGGGCATATACCCGTTCGACGATGGCTTTGAATGCCGGTGCGGCGAGCGATGCGCCGTAGTAGGAGTTGCGGGCGCCTGGGCCGTGGTAGGTCTTGATGGCGACGATGCAGCTGTAACGCGGGTTGTCGGCGGGGAAATACCCCACGAAAGTGGCGAGGTAGTCGCGGCCGCCGCGTTCGTCGGCGTATCCCCTGTTCTTCATGGCTATCTGTGCCGTACCCGTCTTGCCCGCTATCTTGAAGTTCGGGTTTTTCATCATGGAGCCCGTTCCCTCCTCCACGACGCCTTCGAGAGCCTGGCGCACGAGCCGCAGCGTCTTGTCGCTGCATATTTTCCGGTTTACCGTTTCCGTTCCGAAGCGTTCCACCGCATGGCCGTTTTCCATGACTGCGGTGACCAGGCGTGGGGCGACCATGTGGCCGTCGTTGGCCACTGCATTGTAGAGCATCAGCGTGTGTATCGGTGTGACCTCCACGGCATAACCGTAAGACATCTTCATGAGCGACAGGGCATCCCATGCGGTCTCCTTTTTGCGGCGCGGGTCTTTGATGATGGGTTTGAGTCCGCCGTTGAGCTGCATGTTCACCTGCCGGTCGATACCCAGCGAATGGATGAAGTCGACGAACCGTTCCGGGGAGTCGTGGTACTCCTCGTCGATGACTTTGACGAAACCGATGTTCGAGGAGTGTTCCATGACGCCCAGCAGGTCGGTCTGGCCGACGGCGTGGGAGTCCTGGACAAGGTATTTGCGTCTGCCCACCTGATAGTAGTAACGGCCGTTCTCGGTACAGTCCACCGGGTAGTCGAGCCCATAGCCCGCCTCGTCGATGAGTGCCATGAGCGAAACCAGCTTGAAGGTGGAACCCGGTTCGCAGCGCATCGTGACGGCGTGGTTTTCGTCGTCGCGTACGGTACTGCCGTAGCGCGTCAGGTTGGAAATAGCCCGGATTTCGCCCGTCTTCACCTCCATGATGACGGCCGTTCCGCAGGTGGCGTTCTTGTCGAGAATCTGTTTGCGCAGTTCGCTCTCCACGATGTCCTGCATGTCCACGTCGATGGTCGTCAGCAGGTCGCGTCCGTTTTTCGCCTCGATGTTCTCTTTCGAGACGACCGGCACCCAGATGTCGCGTACGAGGCGGACGCAGAGGTTCCGTCCGTTGCTGCCCGAAAGCGCGTCGTCGAACGAAGCTTCCAGTCCGAATTCGCCCGGCTTGCCGAGCGTGCGGGCCGCGAGGGTCCCGTAGGGTTTGTAGCGTTCCGCATCCTGCGTATAGATGAGTCCGCCGCCGAGCCGTCCTTTGTCGAAGATGGGGAAGGTCTTTATCCGGTCGAGCTGTATCTGGTTTACCTTGTCGCGTACCAGACGCTGGTTTTGGCTGCCAGGGCCGCCGCGCAGGGCTTTCGCACGGATTTCGCGCAGCCGCCGCAGGAAATAGTCTTTCGAATAGCCGGGAATGGTCCGGCTGAGGCTGTCGGCCAGTGCGGCGCTGAGGCGGCCGAACTCCTCGTCGGACATGTCGAGTACGGTGAAGTCCAGCGACAGGTTGTAGGAGGGGGAGTCGGTGGCGAGGATGCGGCCGTCGTGCGAGTAGATGTTGCCGCGCGAGGCGGGTACTTCGATGGTCTTGTAGCACTTCAGGTCGGAACGGTTGCGCAGGGGAGTGCCGTTGGGGCCGTACTGCGTGACGAGTATCATGGCGAAGATGGCGACGGCTATCACGGCGAAGACGGCGTAAAGCACCCTCACGCGAGACATGATGCTTCTCTTGATATTCTGTTGGTGCGGATTGGCCGGATTGTTTCCCTTGTTTGTCCGTGACATTGCCTTGCTCTCCTCCTTTGCCTCTTTGGTCTGGTGCTGTGTGTTGCCTGTGTGCCGGCTGCGATGCCTGTTTTCTTTCCGGTGCTTACCGGACTGTTTTGGGCGGTACCGTGGACTCTTCGAGTTTCAGTCCGCGCCGTTCTATCTCCTCCACGATACGGCTGTGACGGGAGGCGTTCATCCGCATGGAGGAGAAGACCATCGACCGCGAGCGTTCGTTGTTGAGCTCCATGCGTTGCTGTATCTCGAGGCGCTGAAGCCGCTGGAAATTGAATACGTGGCCGATGTAGAGGAATACGAGCAGGATGCAGTAGAGCGCGAGCGGGTACCAACGCCTCAGGCGGCTGTCGCCCATGAAGTCGCCCGTGATGACGTCCTGTGCGGCGCGGGCGGCCCGGCTTTTGGGTCTGCGCTCCCGCTGTCCCACTGCGCCGATGGGCTTCTCGTCTCCGGTACGGGTCATCTCCTGCTCCGGATTGTATTCCGTATGGCGGTCGTTCCTCTCCATGTTACCGTGCGGGTTTATTCTTTTTTCTCCGCGGCACGCAGCCTCGCACTGCGGGACCGCGGATTCTCCTTTATCTCTTGTTCCGTCGGAACCACCGCCTTGCGGGTTACCGGCCGGAAGGGCGAAGCCGTATTGCCGAAGAAATCCTTCTCCGCTTCTCCGGAGAAAGTTCCGCTGCGCATGAAGTTTTTCACGAGCCGGTCCTCCAGCGAGTGGTACGATATGATTACGAGCCTTCCGCCGGGGCGCAGCATCTTCAGGCTCTGTTCGAGTGCCATCTCCAGCGCCCGCATCTCTCCGTTCACCTCGATGCGCAGGGCCTGGAACAGTTTCGAGAGGAATTTGGTCTCGTCCTTTTTCGGCGTGCACGGTGCGACCGCCTCGGTCAGGTCGCTGACGGTGACTATCGGTTTTGCGGTCCGGGCGCGTTCGATGCAGTTGGCTATTTTATAGGGTGTCTGCAATTCGCCCCATTTGCCCAGCAGAAGCGTGAGCCTCTCGGGGTCGTAACCGTTCACGATATCGGCGGCCGACACACCGCCGCGGCGGTTCATGCGCATGTCCAGCGGGGCGTCGTAACGGAATGAAAATCCCCGTTCGGGAGTGTCGAAATGGTGCGACGACACGCCGAGGTCGGCGAAGACGCCGTCGAGCGCCTCTACTCCCCGCATACGCAGTTGGCCGCGCATGAAACGGAAATTGCTTTCGATGAAGGTAAACCGGTCGTCATGGATGCGTTCGGCATTGGCCTTCGCATCGGCATCCTGGTCGAACGCATAGAGCCTGCCCCGGCTGCCGAGCTTCGAAAGTATCAGCGAGGAGTGGCCGCCGCCTCCGAACGTCAGGTCGGCGTAACTTCCCTCCGGTCTGATGTCGAGCAGCTCGATGGATTCCTCTGCAAGAACCGGTATGTGGTATTCGTTCATCGCGTTTGTTCCGTTCCTGTGCGGATTGTGTCCGGCAGGGTGTCGCAGGCACTCCTGTCGTTTTGTTTTATCGGCTTGGTTTGTCCTGTTCTTTCCGCTTGTCCGCTCCCCTCCTTTCCGGGCCGGAGCGTTTGCTTCGGCATTGGGGCGGTTGGCTTTTGGCGGCCGATTTTCGGCCTTTGTGGCGGTACCCGTATTCTGCACCGGGCGCCCCCCGCTCCCGCCGATTGCGCGGCGCTGCTGCCGTTCCGTTGCTTTTGGTCTGCCGCTGCGCTCCATCGGTCATTTTTCGTTGCCGCTAATCCGGTAATAATGTGTGCTTTACCGGTTTGTCGGCTGTTGCTCGAATGGTGGCGGGGAGATTGGCTGTAATTACAGACAAAGGTACTACTTTTTCAGGAAATGAAACATACGACGACGATAATAGCGGCGGGAAACAGAGAGAGGCGTCCGTGCAGCGGTCATTGGGAAAAGGCAGGTGAAATTTTGGCCCGGTCGGTTGTCGGACGGCGTATGGAGACTGCGGAAGATGGGTCCGGCGGCTTGTGTCCTCCGTGCGGAAACGTCCGCGTGCAAGGTTGTCAGGACGGATAAAAAACGGAAGCCATCCTGTGCAGGATGGCTTCCGGAATAGGTTGTCCGTAAAGGATTATTTCGAACGGACGGAGATGTTCACGTCGTCGATACGGAAGTTGCTGGCAGCAGATTCGGAGCCCATAAACCCAGCTTTATCCAGTGCATAGAATTTGACGGCTGCGGAGGTAACGCCTGCCGGAACTTCGATTCGGTTCTCGAAGTACTGCCATGTGCTGGCGCTGTTGAGCGAAGGAGTGACGCTCTGCGTCGTACCGTCGCTGTACACGACATCCATCACCAGATTGCCCTTGCCGTAGTTGGCACGGCCCCAGAGACCGAAGTTGATGTACAGATAGGTAGCGTTGGAAATCGTTGCTTCCGGGATTTCGATGACGAACGACGGGTCTAAGTCGCCGTCAGCCAGGCCGGCTGCGGGTACTGCATTGATGAAGTAGAGGTTACCTTCACCGCTGGCCGCATCGTAGTCTTTGCTGACACCGCTCCTGCTTATCTGCATGCCGGGGTTTATACCCTCTGTGTTGTATGCCAGGTTGATGAAACTGAGCTCATAGTCGCCGATACCCCACTGTTCGGCCGTCAGCTGGTCGGTGACGTCGAAATCGGCTTCCGGTCTCGGTCCGAAATCTACATTGTATATCTCGGTTTTCGGGTCGGCCGCAGGCTGGGTAATTTCGTAGGTAGCCAATACGGTTTCGCCGCTCTTGAGCTGGATGGTTGCCGTGCGTGCAGCACCGGTATCGTTGTCTTCTATTACCTGCATGGTGCAGATGGAGGTCATCTGGTTGCCGTACGGGTCGTTCATTCTATCGGTCTTGTCCCTGGGGTCGTCCCATCCGCTCCACTGCGGCGGGTTCACCTTCAGCCACTGTTCCGTACCTTCCGGTATGACCAGTTCCCACGGGCCGCTTACGGCGAAGCTGAACTTGGGCAGAGTCGTCTGGTCGATGTTGCCGTATGCGTCTCCCAGCTCTTCGACTGCCGATACTTCGATGGTGGCTTTGCCCTCTACCTGTTCCGGCGTGGAGAACAGCAGTTCGGCGGGTTCGGCGGCTACTTTTGTACCTACAGTATTTTCGGTTTCGCCGTTGGCGATGGAAACTTTCAGGTTATCGATGTAGAAGATGTGCCGCGGAGCGTCGTAATTTGCTACGTCGCCGCCGAAGACAAGTTTCGTGTCGGCATCTACGTCCTCAATGAGGAGGGTGTATTCATACCAGGTGAACGGGTCGGTATTATTGGCTCCCAGTTCTACCTCTTTGAGTGTCGTGCCGTTCTTGGTCGCTTTGAATGCTACCAGACCGTCCCACGATTCGTATTCGCCGGCTCCGGTGCCGTATTTGGTGAAGTAGGAAGCCGCGCGGAAAGTCACGACGACGTCACCCGTATAGGTAAAGAGCGGACTCATCGGAATGATGAGGTTGCTGTTGCCGTTGTCGGGGCTACCTATTTGCAGCATACCGTTGTAACTGTTGAGTGCATTCAGGTTGTAACCGTCGTAAAGGTATCCGCGGCTTGCGAGGGTTTCACCTGCGTTGTAGTAGTTGTACGTCGAATAGAGCGGGTTGGTATAGGGGTCGGTCCATCCGTATTTGTCGTACTGGTCGCTCCAGGATTCGGATATCCATGCGAAATCGTCTTCAAGAATGATATCGCCTGCCTGCCATTCGGTTTTGGGTGCTGCCTGACCGAGCTCGGAGGCTTCGATGTCCTTCACGCTGATGTAGGCGATGGAGTTGGAAGTGAAGTCTGCGGTACCGGCAGGTATCGTCAGGGTCCTCGTTGCGGACATGACGGCCGGAGCGGTCGGTTCCTCGGTGGTGTCGTCTGCGGTCGTCGTAGCGTCGGGCTTACCGTAAACGGTAATCGTCAGCTCCGTACCGGCACCCGTGAACGGCATCACCATGACGGGAATCCACTGGGTGGTGGGCGTCAGCGCGAGGGTGTTGGAGAGCGTCAGACGAACATCTTCCGAACCGGCGACAAGCGCATCATCCTTCATGTCGTTGATGAACGAGCCGCCCTGCGATGCCAGCAGTGCCGAACCTTTCGTGCCGGGTTCCGGACGTGCAAATACGTTGGCCGTAACGGCGCCTTCCGGATAGGAGAGCGTCTGGCCGGCAGCCTTTACGACAACGGAGTCGATTTTGGCCGAGCCCTTGAGCCCCAGCATCAGGGTGGTAAACGCGTTCGAGAACTGCAGCTCGACGGTATTGTCGGTGCTGGTCGCCGTAGCGTGGGCGGTCAGGAACATGATGTCCGCAGCCGTGTTGTAAAGGATATTGTATGACTGGTTGCGCTTTACGGGGTCTTCGATGGCCTTGAAGTCGGTTGCGAAACTCATCGCTGTCGGCGGCGTGTTCCGGGACAGCGCGTAGATGTCGGCCGTCACGTCGGCCGGAATCTGGAATCCGTTATAGCCTGCGTACAGGAAGTCGGTGGTCGTCGAAGGCGTTTCGGTCGTGGCGGTGAATGAGTCGAACAAGTCGTATGTCGTTGTTCCCCATGAATTCTCTTTTTCGCCTTGTAACAGATTTCCTTCGCTGTCGTAAGCGCCGACGACGATTTGGTCATCCGATGTCCACAGAAGCGGTACGGTCGTGTCGCCTGCGGTATAGTCACCTATTTCGACGCGCGTTGCGTTGCTGTCGTCCAGGGTACCCAGAATGGTGATGGACTTGCCTTGGCCTTCGGTGCCCTGTTTGTCTTCGACAGCCTCTTTGGTACAGCCCGCCAGTGCAAGCGCACACAGCGATGCGAAAAGTATAATCTTTTTCATAAGTTAAGTAATTTTAGAGGTTTATTCGGCTTCCCAGGAACCGATTACGGTAAAGTCTATGGCTGTCTGGTCCTGTTCGCCCGTGAACGACACGGCGATGCCCGATTCGACTGCGAAACTGGTAGTCTCGACCGAAGGGCTTACGTAAGGGAATTTCCCTTCTTGATTTTCTCTCTTCATGTTGGTTAATATTACGGTTAATTATTAAGTGTAAAAAGCGATTGCTGTATGTTCGTGCAGTCCGTCGTGCTATCTTCCGTCTCCGGACAGGATGTGTGTTATGCCGTATATGCCCCCGTAAGCGGGCCCTGAGCGGTTTTCGGCTATTTAAACGGTAGATAGTTATAAGCAAATATAACTATATTTTTTTATTTGCAAAAACATATATGAAAAAATAAAAGGATGTGCGGCCAGAGGGGCGTTTAAGGGTATTTTCCCGGATTGTTGCCGTATGGGGAAGCGGCTGCCGGCATTTTGCGTTTCGTGAATATTTATGTATCTCCGATTCGGTGCGGCTTTCCCGGCCGCAGGCGGGGGGCCGATACGGTGTTCGCCGTAAAGCCGTATATTTGTCTCCACCGAACCGCATCTGCGGACGCGGGGCGGCAGTCGTCCGACGACCGCTTTCGGTGTTCGTCGGATATAATTATATTTGTAGCACGTCCGTCGTGTGGCGGTATGGGTATGGAACAGGAGTGCGATAAGGAGACGATAGAGGATGAGCGGCTTCTCGCCCTGCATGCGCAGGACGGGACGAACCGCTGGTTGGGGCAGCTTTACAGCCGTTACCTGCCTTTGGTGTACGGTGTCTGTCTCAAATATCTGCGCAATCCGGACGATGCGGGAGATGCCGTCATGGATATTTTCGAGGAGCTGACCGTCAAGGTCGGCCGTTACGAGGTGGAGCGGTTCCGCCCGTGGCTCTATACGCTGGCCAAGAACCACTGCCTGCAGCGGCTGCGCCGCAAACGGCTGGAGATACCGGCGGATGATGCGGGACGGATTATGGAATATGCCCCGCTCGTGCATCTATTGGACGGGGAGGGTGATGAAGCGCGGTTCGCGGCACTGGAACGCTGTCTGGAGCGGTTGCCGGAGAAGCAGCGGGAGTGTATCGACAGGTTTTTCTATGGCGGCAAGTCCTATGCGGACATCTCTGCCGAGACCTGTTGGCCGGTCAAGAGCATCAAGAGTTTTCTCCAGAACGGTAAGCGCAACCTGAAACTTTGCATGGAAAAGGAGGCCGATGAAACTGACTGATTACATATTCGGCAGCCGCCGTGGGCGGGAGGCCAACCGTCTCGAACGGGAGGCGATGGCCGACCCGTTTCTGGCGGACGCCGTCGAGGGATACGATTCGGTATACGGCGGGCATTCCGACAAGTTGGCCGAATTGGAGCAGGAGGTGGCCCGCAGGGCCGTCCGGCCGCGCCGCAGGGCAGGTCGTCGGCGCATCGTACCGTTGATTCGGGGTGCCGTGGCGGTTGCTGCGGTCGTCGCCGTGGCGGTAGTATGGTATCTCCGGCGGCCGTCGTCCGAGGTTCCTTCGGAGGAGATTGCCCAAGCCGTCCGCTCTTTCGGACTTCCGGCGGAGAACCTTACGGAACCCGCGGGGGACTTTGCGGTGCCTGCGGAAGGTTTTGCGGAACCGTCGGAGGGATTTTGGGTGGAACCGGCAGACGGGCAGGCAGAGCCGGCGGCGGACTTTGCGGCAGCGGATGAGGAGGCTGCGCCGGCTGTTGCGGAGACGATGCGGCAGGCAGCACAGCCCGTTGCGTCCCGGGCGGCCGTGGAGACCGACCGCGTGGAGGTATCGGTGCAGGAGGAGGTCGGTGCGGCGAATCGGGCTGCGGTGTTACGGCCGAACGGTGCCGACCGTTCGGCCGCGACGGCGAATCTTCCCGCCGGTATGGATGCAGGGGCGCGGAGTGCGTCGGTGCTGCGGAACGGTACGGAACCTGCGGCATGGGACGGTGACGGGGAAGCGGATACCGCAGCCTTTTCGGAGACGCGGCGGGATACGGTGTCCAATCCGGCGTTTGCGGAGTATTTCTATAAATATCGTCGGAGGGTGACGTTGGCAGACGGTACGCCGGCTCGCGGCAGGGTGGTGGCCGAGTTTCGTGTGAACGATGTGGGGGTGCCTTCCGGCATCAGGATAGTGGCCGGTCTCTCGCCGGAAATCAACCGGGAAGTAATCGAACTGCTGCTGGAGGGGCCGCGCTGGGAACCGACTTCCGGCGAACGTATCCGGACGGTACTCCTTTACGAGTAGGCAGGAACCGTTCGGCAAACCGCTGTCGATTGTTACCGTCCCCATTCGGATGTTTGGCATAGTTATGGCAGTATGAAAAGTATGCCGCGCCCGGCGCGGTGCAAATAAAGACAACTTTTAATACGAATGGTTATGGCAACAGCAATCAAGACAAAAGAACAGAAACAGACGCGGACCGGTACGGATTACGGTCGCTTTTTCGGGGAGATGTACGCTTTCAATAACAGCCTGAAGCTTTTTCACTGGCATGTGAGCGGCCCCGGCAGCTATGCACAGCATATGGCGCTGGACGAAGCGCTGACGACGCTCGCCGATGCGATGGACCGTATCGTGGAGACCACCTACGCCATGAAGGGCGACATCGAGGTTGTCATTCCGCAGACCAATACCCCCCGCAATATCGAGACGCATTGCGAGAAGTTCTTCAAATACATCGACGAACAGCGTGAAATGTTCGAGGAGGATTTTTCAACGGCCATTCTCGACGACTATCAGGAAGCTATCCAGCAACTTCTTTACAGGCTGAAGAGGCTGCAGTAAAGGCCGCTCCCCTGAGCCGGCGGGGTGCCATAACGGCACCCCGCTGCGCTCGTTCCGGTCTCGGCGCCCGGACGTTTACTGTGGTAAAGTCCTGCACCCTGACTGCCGGGCTCCGGTATGCAGCCGGTTTCTCGTATATGTAAAAGGCTGTGTCGCGCTGAACGGTATTCGTTCAGGCCGGCACGGCTTTGTTGCGTTTTGCGGTTCCGCATCGGGTGCAGGCTGCGGATGTCGGCTGCGGAACGGTGTCGTGTGCCGGACGCTATTGCGTGGTATCCGGCGGACGGCGGAACCGGGAAAGGGTCTTGCGGGTGCGGCCGGCTTTCGGCAGAATCCTTTGCAGCGGTGCGGCCGGTCTCCGGTACGTCCGAAGGCCGGAGCATTGCCGTCCGGTCGCACAAGCGGCGGTTCGGTACGGCGGCGGTCGGGAGGCGTACGGACTTTCGGGTCGGGAGGACGCGGCGCGAATGGGCGGTATTTTCCGGCCTGGCGGTGCGGGTACAGCGTCTTTTTTGTATTAACTTCGCAGAGCCGCAACAGCGGAAGTATCGGTATGGAGATATTGCTTGTAGACAATTACGACTCGTTCACCTTCAATCTGGTGCACATGCTCCGTGAGCTGTGCGGCTCTGCCGGGAACGTGCATGTGGTGAAGAACGACCGGCTGGGGGAGACGGACCCCGCCGCATACGACCGGATAATCGTGTCGCCCGGTCCGGGGACTCCTTCCGAGGCGGGGAAGCTGCTTTCCTTTATCGAACGGTGTGCACCGGTGCGCCCCTTGCTGGGGGTGTGTCTCGGTCATCATGCCATCGCGCAGGTTTTCGGCGCGTCGCTCCGGAATACGCCACAGGTTTGGCACGGCATCTGTTCGTCGGTGGAGCTCCTTGCCCGTCCCCGTATTTTCCGCGGCCTGCCCGACCGGATAGCGGTCGGACGGTATCATTCGTGGATAGTGGACGGGGATGGGATTCCCGATTGTCTCGAAGTGACGGCCCGCGACGGAGAGGGTACCGTGATGGCGCTCTCCCATCGGGTGTATGACGTGCACGGCGTGCAGTTCCATCCGGAATCCGTCATGACGCCCTGCGGGGGCGCCATACTCGCTAATTTTCTTAAAGACTGCGTATGACGTGTTTCTTCGATGCCGGGCGTGTCCGGGAACTGATGAACCGCTGCGGTGCTCGGCGCCGGCCGTTCCTCTTTGCCGTGAATTTCGAGATGACGGAGGGTCTCTTTGCCGAGAATCCGCTGGCTTGCAGCTCGGTCGGCTTCTCGGTGAACGGGGTCGGCAACAGAGAGGGCATGGCCGGGAAGAGCGGGAGCGGTGCGGCGCTGCTGGAGGCGCGGCCGATGGAGTTCGCCGAATATGCCCGCCGTTTCGGAACGGTGCGCCGCGGTCTGCTGCGCGGCGATTCGTTTCTGACCAATCTGACGGTACGTACTCCGGTCGTTTCGGGGCTGTCGCTGGAGGAGATTTTCATGCGGGCCGAGGCGCCCTACCTGCTCTATGTGCCGGGACGGTTCGTCTGTTTTTCGCCGGAACGTTTCGTGCGTATCGCCGGCGGTCGTATCGCTACCAATCCGATGAAAGGCACCATCAATGCTTCCGTGCCCGATGCCCGGCAGACGATACTGAATGACCCGAAGGAGACCGCCGAACACAATACCGTCGTGGATTTGCTGCGGAACGACCTGAGCATCCATGCCGACCGGGTACATGTGGAGCGGTTCCGCTACATCGACCGTATCGCCACACGCCGCGGCGACATCCTGCAGGTGAGTTCCGAGATAGCCGGCCGCCTGCCGGCCGGGTACGAGGCGCGGATGGGCGACATCCTTTTCGATATGCTTCCCGCAGGTTCGGTATCGGGGGCCCCGAAATCCTCCACGCTCCGCATCATCCGGGAGGCCGAAGGGGAACCGCGCGGATATTATACCGGCGTGTTCGGCTATTTCGACGGGCAGACGCTCGACAGTGCCGTGTTGATACGCTTTATCGAAGAGGAACAGGGCCGGATGTATTTCCGCAGCGGCGGAGGTATTACGGCTTACAGCGACTGCCGGTCGGAATACGAAGAGGTGATAGAGAAAGTTTATCTGCCGTTCGTATGAAGGGGCCGTTGTTTACCGAAGTCATCCGGGTACAGGACGGAGAGTTCTGCCGGCCGGAGCCGCATGCGGCGCGGATGGCTGCCACCATGGAGCATTTCTTCGGAAGCGGGGCGGGAGCGTGTCTTCCGGCCGAGGTGCCCGAGGGGATGCGCGAGGGGCTCGTGAAGTGCCGCGTGGTGTACGACGAGTCCGTGCGCCGGGTGGAGTTCGCCCCCTATCGTCTCCGCCGTATCGCCAGTGTGGCGTTGGTTCGTGCCGACGGACTCGATTACCGGTATAAGTACGCCGACCGGAGCACGCTGGAGGAGCTGCGTCGGGGAAGCGGGTGCGACGAGGTCGTCCTGTTGCAGGAGGGCTTTCTGACCGATTCCTCGTTTTCCAACATCGTGCTGGGCGATGCGTCGGGTCTTTATACCCCCGACTGGCCGCTGCTCGCCGGGACGCGCCGGGCGGAACTGCTCCGGACCGGACGCGTGACTGCCCGGCCCATCCGGGCGGAGGAGCTGGAGCACTATGCGTATCTCTGGTTCGTGAATGCCATGGTGGGGCTTGAGGATGACCTCTGCTTTTCGGTGAAAAACATTCGGATATAGAAAGTATTCCCCGGGAGATGCGGACGGCCTTTCCGTTGGGTTTTCTTGCCGTCCCTCCGTCTTTGCCGGGGTGGATTGCGGCTGCATGTAGCGGGATGAATGATGCGGCAGTACGACGTCGTACCGTTCGTTCTGCCGGCTTCCGTATGGTACGGAGGGTCCCGTCGGACGGCACTTCCTCGGTCGATGGACGTGTGCGGGTATTTTCGACCTTTTATTCCGCCGCAGTCCGTCTGCCGTCGGGAGTGCATGTCGTTACGCAACAGTTCTCCTTGCCGCGCCGGTAGACGGTGATATCCGTAAATCCACTGTCGGCCAGTGCGGCGCTCAGCTCTTCCGGAGAGAAGACCTGCATCCCCTCGATACGGCTCGTCCATGTGTTGTTGCCGGGGTTGCTCATCTCGCAGCAGACCAGGAATACTCCGCTCGGTTTCAGGACGCGTGCCACCTCGGCGAAAGCCCGGTGCAGGTCGCCCCAGAAATAGACCGTTTCAAATGCGGTCACGGCATCGAATGCCCGGTCGCCGTAAGGCAGGTCGTCGGCCGTGGCCTGTTCCACGCTGCACCGGTCGGCATATCGCGCGGTTTTCCGTCGGGAGAATTCCACGCTTTCGGGCGATGCGTCCACGCCGCATACCATTCCGTCCGGGCAGCGTTCCAACAGACGGAGCAGCGTGGCTCCGCCTCCGCAGCCGATGTCGAGAACACACCATTGCGGTTGCCATTCGATGTGTGCCGCTCCCCAGCGGGTGAGCGGCGCATGACCGTTGTTCATGCCGCGCAGCATCATTCTGCCCAAGAAACCGTCCGGCCTGCGGGTATGCTGCAGCAGCGAATTGATGAAGTTCCTTTTTTTCATGATTCCGTCCACTCCTTCGGCGAATATCCTGTACGGAAAGAGTGCGCAACCGTAAAATTACGGATGTTTCCGTTGTGATGTGCTTGTCGTTTGCGCATTTACCTACAAATGGGGAGCGATGCGGGAACCGGATGCCTGCCGCTGGGGATGACGTCCGTTTCCGCTCTGCCGCATCGCGCAACACCGGAAGGCTGCCGGCCTTTGCAGAAGAGATGTGTGTTATTCGAGGTCGTCTGCGGTGACGGTAAACGTCCATTCGGCCCTCTCTTCATCGGTGCGGTCGAATGTCCATGCCCCCCGGTCGTAGAATTGCTTCCCCGGTTTGTCGCGCTCCTCCAGCGTCCATATCCTTGCAGGAACCGAGCCGCCGTCGGTGTAGATTGACAACGGATGCGACTGGGGACGGTAGTCGAAGACTTCGTAAAAACTCGTCTGTATGTCGGAACCTCGGACGGTAGTACGCATGATTTCGGCACTTTGCCCCGCCTGAAGGGAGTGGAGACCGAAATCGGCGAATTCGAACCACAGTTCCCGGCCGCTGGCGTTACGCAGCAGCCAGGTGACATCGCAGCTCTCCGGGTCGGTATCTTGTTTCTGGAAGAGCCGGTCGAGCGGGTTGCAGGCTGTCGGCAGTATGAGCAGCAGCACGACGGCGCAGGTCATGGCAGTGAGTTTTCGTGGCATGTCGGCAGGAATTTATTCGTTGGCGATATCTTTGGGCGTTACCCGGAATACGTAGTCGCAGTCGTGGCTGGCGCGGTTTTCGTCCGGCCATTGCGAACTGTCGAAGAACTGTCGGTCGGAAGTGAAATCGTAGTCCTTGTTCCACTTCCGGAGGGTGGGGCCGTCCGGAGCGGCCGAAACCGAGAGCGTGCGGTATTCGGGGTGCAGTTCGAAAAGCAGCCCGGGATTGGGTTTCGTGTCCGGCGGAAGGACGGTCGTCCCCAGAAGCCGGTACTCGCCCGGTTCCACGGTGAACGGCGTATTGTCGTTAAAGGTGAAATAAAGGACGGAGTCCGTCGCATTCAGGAGCATCCAGCGCAGGAAGTAGTCCTCCTCTTCCGGTTGGCAGCCTGTCGAGGTACAGAGCAACAGTACTGCGGTGCAGAGAGCGTGGAGAAAGGTGCGTTTCATGGTCGGTAGTTTTTCAGGTTCATGCAACGTATTTGAAAGATAGATGCTTTTTCTGTCCGTTTTGTTGCATGCCCTTCTATTTTTTGTCGGAAACCGCCGGTTGCCGGCATGAAAAACGGGCGGGACGCTGACCGGCGTCCCGCCCGTTCGGTATCTTTTTCGCTTTCCTCTTGATTATTGTTCGGGAACGGCGACCCGGAGCGCCAGCTCGTCCAACTGGGTATCGGCTATCGGGGCCGGAGCATCTACCATGACGTCGCGGCCGGCATTGTTTTTCGGAAAGGCGATGAAGTCCCTGATGGAATCGGCTCCGCCGAAGAGCGAACAGAAACGGTCAAACCCGAAAGCGATGCCCCCGTGGGGCGGTGCGCCGTATTTGAAAGCGTTCATCAGGAATCCGAACTGCTTTTCGGCGTCCTCGTGCGAGAAGCCCAGCGTCTCGAACAGCCGGCTTTGCAGTCCGCTGTCGAAAATACGTATCGAGCCGCCGCCCACCTCGGTACCGTTCACCACGAAGTCGTAGGCGTTGGCGCGTATCTTCGCCGGGTCGGTGTCGAAAAGCGGGATGTCCTCCGGTTTGGGCGAGGTGAAGGGGTGGTGCATCGCGTAGAAGCGTTTCGTCTCCTCGTCCCACTCCAGCAGCGGGAAATCGACCACCCACAACGGGGCGAACTTGCCCGGGTCGCGCAGGCCCAGTCGGTCGCCCATCTCCAGACGCAGCACGTTGAGGGCCGCGAGGGTCTTCATGCGGTCGCCCGCCAGCAGCAGGAGCAGGTCGCCGGCCGCAGCGCCGCAGGCAGCCGCCCATGCGAGCAGCTCCTCTGCCGGGAAGAATTTGTCGATGCTGGATTTGACCGAGCCGTCCTCCGCGAGGCGTATCCACACGAGTCCTTTGGCCCCTACCTGCGGTCGTTTGACGAATTCCGTGAGTTCGTCAATCTGTTTGCGGGTATAGCCTGCGCATCCCGTCGCGACGATGCCGCCGACGTATTCCGCCGAATCGAAGACTGCGAATCCCCGGCCGCGGGCCCGGTCGCTGAGGTCGTTTATCTCCATGCCGAAACGGATATCCGGCTTGTCCGAGCCGTAACGGGCCATCGCCTCGCTCCACGGTATACGCGGGAAGGCACTGCCGAACTCGATGCCGAGCGTCTCGCGGAACAGGTACTTGGCGAACCGTTCGAAGATTTCGAGCACGTCTTCCTGTTCGACGAACGACATCTCGCAGTCTATCTGGGTGAATTCCGGCTGGCGGTCGGCCCGCAGGTCCTCGTCGCGGAAGCAGCGTACGATTTGGAAATAGCGGTCGTAGCCGGAGACCATCAGCAATTGCTTGAAAGTTTGCGGCGACTGCGGCAGGGCGTAGAATTCGCCGGGATTCATGCGCGAGGGGACCACGAAGTCGCGGGCCCCTTCCGGCGTGGAGCGGATGAGGAACGGCGTCTCTATTTCGAGGAAGCCTTCTCCGTCGAGAAAACGGCGGGCGCTCTGGGCCATGCGGTGGCGCAACAGGATGTTGCGCTGCAGGGGTGGCCGGCGCAGGTCGAGATAACGGTATTTCATGCGGAGGTCGTCGCCGCCGTCGCTGTGCTCTTCGATGGTGAAGGGGGGTACCTCGGACCGGTTGAGGACGGTGAGCGCCGAGACGGCCACTTCGATGTCGCCCGTCGGTATCTTGAGATTTTTCGAGGAGCGTTCACGTACCGTGCCCGTCGCCTGTATGACATATTCACGCCCCAGCCCGGTCGTAGCTGCACGTACCTCGGCCGGCGTGTTTTCGTCCACGACGAGTTGCGTAATGCCGTAACGGTCGCGCAGGTCGATGAAGGTCATTGCGCCGAGGTTTCTCACTTTCTGTACCCATCCGGCGAGTGTCGTGCCCGTGCCGGTATTGTCGATGCGGAGTTCTCCGCACGTATGCGTCCTGTACATATTATGGAATTTTTAGTGGCCCTGCATCATCAGTATAAAACGCCGGATTGCGTTTTGCTGCGTGCGGCTGTTGCGCCGCACGACCGTTTATACTACATTTGCGGGGTTTCAAAAGTACGAAATTTCATGGAGAAGGGACGGCAGGAGGATGAATTTTTTATGCGTGCGGCAATTTCCGAGGCGCGTAAAGCGTTAAGTGAGGAAGAGGTGCCTATCGGCGCCGTGGTCGTGGCATCGGGCCGGATAGTGGGCCGGGGGCATAACCTCGTCGAAACGCTCCGTGACTCTACGGCGCATGCCGAGATGCAGGCCCTGACGGCAGCCATGCATGCCGCAGGGGGGAAATACCTGAACGAATGTACGCTTTATGTGACCGTTGAACCCTGCGTGATGTGTGCGGGAGCTGCTGCTTGGGCGCAGGTGGGGCGTATCGTATACGGGACTTCCGATGCGAAAAGGGGATATTCCGCGGCGGGCGGCAAGCTGCTTCATCCGAAGACGCAAGTGACGGCAGGGGTACTCGCCGGGGAGTGTGCCGCGTTGATGGAGGATTTTTTCAAAAAACTGCGCAGGTGATATTTGGCGTGATTGCCTATTTTGATAATTTTGCATGCCATGCAGCCGGGAGACGGTTGCCGGACTTTGGTCGGAATGACGGCGGAACACACACACAACACACATAACAAAACTGACGAAAAGATGAAAAAAATCAAGTTTTTGCTGGCCGCAGCGGCGATATTTGCCGCGACAGGACTGTCGGCTCAGACGGTCAGCGAGGTGAACACCAAATTCAATGAAGCGGCCGCACTCATACAGGCGAAGGACTTCGGAGCGGCTATTCCCGTTCTGGAACAGACCATTGAAATGGGACTGAATGCCGGTGCCGACGCTTCGGCTACGGTACAGCAGGCACAGAAACTGCTTCCCACCTGTTATTTCCAGTACGGCCTGTCGCTCTGCAAGGAGAGCCGTTTCGACGAGGCACTTACGGTACTCGATTCGGCAATGCAGTATGCGGAGCTTTTTCAGGATGTGAAGGTGCTCGGCAATTCCCGTAAACTCATCTCCCAGACCTATACCGTGATGGGGGCGGATGCTTTCAACAACCAGCAGTGGGACAAAGCTATCGAGATATTCTCCAAAGGGTATGAGGCCAACCCCACCGATACCGACCTCGCCCTCTTCCTGGCCGAGAGCTATGCGGCTTCGGGCGACTACGAGAACGGTATGAAGATTTACAAGGACATTGTGGAACTCGAATCGCGTCACAGCCGTTACAAGGAGCCGGCCGATGCCGCACGGGAGAAGATGGCCTATTATCAGATGCTGCGTGCCGCAGAGGCCGACGAGGCGGGCAATGCGGACGAAGTGTATGAGATACTCGGCGAAGTGCTCGCCATAGACCCTACGAACCCCGCTGCCAGCCTGATGCGCATTCAGGTTGCGACCAACAATCAGGATTGGGCGCATGTGATAGAGTGGGGCGAGGCCGCTGCGGCTGCGCAGACCGACCCTGCAGACATGTCCGACATCTACTTCATGCTCGGGGCGGCCTATCAGAACAGCGAGAACAAGGATGCGGCCGTTGCTACCTATCGTAAGGTGACCGAGGGCAGCCATGTGGCTGATGCGAAGGCACAGATAGAGATACTCACGAAAGCATAGAGGGCGCATTACGCATAAACGTTACGGGAGCGGACGGAATTCATTCCGTCCGCTCTTTCGTTGTTTCGGTTTGCCGGGACCGGTGAATTTGTGCCGTGTAGATTGGAAAAGACGGCGATTATTCTATCTTTGCGGAAAACACGTTAAAACCAGATGAAGTATGAAGACGATATTCTTGTTTTTGATTACCGGGTTTGAAGAGATAGAGGCGCTGGCTACGGTCGATGTGCTTCGCAGGGCGGGGCTGCCTGTCCGCACGGTGTCGCTGACCGATGAACGGACCGTAACGGGCAGTCACGGCATTCCCGTCGTAGCCGACGGACTTTTTGAGGAGACCGATTTCGGCTTGGCGGAGATGTTGGTTATCCCCGGCGGAACTCCCGCTTTCGACAGCCATGAGGGGTTGAAACGGGAGGTGCAGGCTTTCTACGACAAGGGGGGCCGGGTGGCTGCGATATGCGCGTCGCCCATGGTGCTGGGCGGACTCGGCATCCTGCGGGGACGGCGGGCTACCTGCTATCCCGGTTTCGAGAAGTATCTGTCCGGAGCGATATTGGCTACGGATAAAGCGGCCGTTGTAGACGGCAATGTGATAACCGGACGCGGCCCCGGTCTGACGCTCGATTTTGCGCTGACACTCGTCGAGGTGCTGGCCGGTGAGGCGAAACGACACGAGGTGGCCTCCCAACTGCTGGTGGGGTGACGGCGCGGCGACCGGTGCTGGAACGATGTCTATTATATAGAACTTTGTGCAGTTTCGACAGACGAAGATGGTGACATTGTAGACGTTGAATCGATTGCAAAAACTGAATATTACTATATTTAGTAAAGGCCGTTTCAGGATTGATGATTGACCGTAACCGCCGCATTGCGGCGGTTACGGTTGTCTGACAGTATGTATTTGTAATATAATAATGTAAAAATGAATAGCCGATGACCGAGAAAAAAAAGAAAGACGGCTGGGGCGGACGCCGTCCCGGCGCCGGTCGTAAACCGATAGGCGACCGGGCCGGTGTCTGCATATCCTTCAAGGTGCCGGAAGAGGTTCGGGATGAAATCCGTGCCCTTATCCGTCGGAGGGGAATACCGAGCGCCGTGTTTCTCATCGAGGCCCTCCAGCTGATGAAGGAGCGTTACGGCGATACGACGCCGGAGCAATAACGGCCGTGTTCTTACCGTTTTTTCGCGGCGTCCGCGTCGGTGAACGCGAAGTCGAACGACATGCGGAACTCGCGGATACCGTCGTCCCGCCGGGCCCGGACGCACCGGGAGCGCGTCAGGGGCGAGAATCCCGGCCCGGAGAGGCCCTGCAACGCCTTATACACCGCCTGGAGCAGGTCGAACATGGCGAACTCCGCCTGTGAGGCGGGGGTCTGGAAAGAGCCGTTGAAAACGCGGTTATCGGCCACGCGGACGGTGAGCGACGCCTCTCCCTGCTGGAAGCCCCGACCGCTGTCTGAATAGCGTACTTCCTCCGCGTCGAGCAGGACGCAGGGAAAGCGCACGGGCGGCTGGTTGAAAAAATCGAGCTGTCCCCAGTCCTCGGCCGTATAGCGCAGGTCGGGGACGGTTTTCAAGGCCTCTTTTACGGCCGTTAAAGTGTCTTTAATCATACTTGAAAAAGGATTATTTGTGTGTCATTTTGGTGAATTTCGGGTCGATGTTTTTCGCCACCCATTCGCGCACGTTCCGTTCGCAGGTATCGCGGACGATGCGTCCGACGGCGGGATGGTCGCCGACGACCTGACGCCGGGGGATGTCGAACTCCGTTTTCTTAGTCAGGGCGAGGGAGCGGTAATAGGCGGCGGTGCGGCTTTTGCGGTCGGCCCGTTTGCCGGTAGCCCCTTCAGGCGGGACGTTGCGGTAGTACATCGCCCAGAAGTAGCGGCGCATTGCCGGGGTAACGGGCACTTTTCCGCCGCGGTTGTGGATGCTGAAATAGGGCAGCTCGGAGGAGAAGTAGAGGGAGCCGCGGGCGGCGGAACACCGCAGGGAGCGGCGCATGGCTCCCGACACGACCAGCAGGGTGCCGCGTCCCGTATCCATTTTCCGCGCTGGCCAGGGCTGGTCGAAGAATGCCTTTCGGGTGAAGTTGCGGTTGAACTCGTCGAGCACTTCCACCCGGAGGTCGGAAAGAATGTTTCGCATTAAATCGTTCATAGAACCGTTGCAATAGTTATTTTTGTAAAAATTACAATATTATGGATTACAATAGCCTCAATTTACGCGAACTTACCGTGTTCGACCTCTGTACCGATGAAAAGTATCTTAACGATTATTTTCCGTGGGGTAAGGAAGCATATATTAGGGAACTCCAGCAACATCCGAATTTGCGTTGGAATAGTATGCTTAGTTTAGCAGAAGAGCCCGGCTATGAAGGTTTGGAGGCGGCTGTTGAGAAACAGTTTGCCGAAGAAATTGCAGTTTCATTTGATGAATAGTTTATAACGAAGTCTTAAATAGTGTCTTTAACATATCTTCACCAAAATCGACGCAATATTTCATCCATTGCCCCAATTCTCCTTTTTTCAGCACTGTACCGTCTTTCTTTTTAGCACCGCCTTTTATGAGGGACTTTACCAGTCCCTCTTTCTGTTTATCATACGGTGTATTGAACAGAGCGTCCTGCACGGCTTCCGTTACGGTTTTCCGGTCTGCACCTGTTGCGTCTATCAAGGCATCGAAATTCCGTACCATACGGTTATATCCGGTTGATACACGATTCGTCAGCAGTTCTTTCGCGTGTAATTCACCGCCGAGCGCTCCGAAGAACTCGGAAAGTGTATTCCGTGTGACAAATTCGTTGGCCAGCTCCATATATCTCGTTTCCGTTTTGCCCAGCCGCATATTGCCGTGTTTGTTACGGTTATGTGTAATTTCGTGCCATAGAGTAGACAGAGCATCTTCCTGTTCAAATGTCGCGGCAGTACCTTCGGACATACGATTTATTCCGTCGATGGCGCGTTGCATACGTTCCGGTGCCAGGTATATCCGTCCGTCCATACAGGTATATCCGTCCGTCCATATATGTATAGCCATTCACCCCCTTTTGGGTAGTTGTGGATAATTGTGCGGGGCCGTGCTCGAACCACCTCTTACCGATACGGTTCAATTCGTCGGCCAGTTGTTCCGGAGTTTCTATTGGGTCTGCTTGCAGTTCGATAACAACCTTCTTTACCTGTTCGGCCGCCTCCCTGCTCAGTTTGTAGTATGGGTGTTTCGGCGGGAAGAGCTGGCCGTCGATACCGGGATTGAAACGGAAAATCCGTTTCTTCGGGGTATCGGTCATCCGGTCTCCGGCCTGTATGGCCTGTTTGTCGTCCGATGTCGGATATTTCCCTTTGAGCACCTGAACGGCGGTACAGCGGCAGTTCCAGCCGTTGGGCGGATAGTAATAGCGCCAGAAGTCATTCGACGGGGGGAGCGTTACGCCGTTCAGCGCGCGGTGCTCCTCGCGGACGTGGTCGTCGCCGGCCGTCCGGTATTGCAGGTCGTACCGGTCGCCGTCCTGCGATACTTCGGCCCAGGAGGCGGCCATCTGCGCGGAGCTTACGGCGAAATTGTACTCCGCCTCCAGGTAGCGCACGTTGTAATTTGCGTCGATACGCCGAATATCGGTCAGGAACCGGGAGAAGCCTTTTACCGTACCGTCTTTCTCCCGCAGCAGCAGGGACGCTTCCTTCAGCTCCTGTGCGGTCTTGAATCCTGAAAAGAGGAAAGCACTGTTATCCAGCTTTCGGGCCATCGCGGCGGGGATGACGTTGTCGGCCACGCCCTTGTCCATCGCCTTGCGGATAATACGGTAGGTTTCGCGCACCATGTCGGCGACCGGTTCCTCCTCCATCATGTCGGGCGAGAACTCTCCGCGCGCGTGAAGCCATCGGGCGGCCCGCGCGAACACTGCCGCCCGGAACCGCCGCGGGGCGGATGTCCCGGCCAATGTTACGGGGCGGAGGGTATCGCCGTACAGGTCGTCGAGGGCACTGTGCAGCCCGGCGTAATAATTAGCCGGGCTCAGGCGAAAAAACCGTCACGGGCCGCAAGGGGTACGGAGAGCGCGCCGGTCGAACAGGCATCTTTTCTCACGGTATGCCGGGTTTATTTCGTATCTTTGCGCACCGATGAAGCGTCGTGAAGTGGAGATGTTGTGGAAACCCGAGAAGATTGAGTTGCTTGCACCTGCCCGCGATTTGCGGAGTGCTCGTGCCGCTATCGACTGCGGTGCGGATGCCGTTTACATGGGCGGACCGCGTTTCGGCGCGAGGCAGGCGGCCGGCAATAGCGTGGCGGACATAGCCGCCGTGGCGGAGTATGCCCGCCGGTTCGGCGTGCGTGTTTATGTGACGCTCAACACCCTCCTGTTCGATGACGAACTCGCCGATGCCGAGCGTATCGCACGGCAGGTGGTCGAAGCGGGTGCGGATGCGCTCATCGTGCAGGATATGGCTTATCTGGAGATGGAACTCGAAGGAGTGGAGTTGCATGCCTCGACGCAGACTTTCAATGCCTCCCCGGAGAAGGCGGCTTTCCTGGCCGACTGCGGTTTTTCGCGCGTTATTCTCGAACGTAACCTTTCCCTGGAGGAAATCAGGCGGATACGGGCTGCCACGGATGTGGAGCTGGAGTGTTTCGTGCACGGGGCGATATGCGTGTGTTACAGCGGGCGGTGTTACATGAGCCGTACCATGTCGCCGCGCAGCGGAAACCGGGGCGACTGTATGCAGGCCTGCAGGTTGCCCTACGACCTGCTGGATGCCGCCGGTAACGTGTTGATGGCCGGCAAACACCTGCTTTCGGTACGGGATATGGACCTTTCGGGGCGGCTCGGCGACCTGCTGGATGCCGGTGTCACCTCGTTCAAAATAGAGGGGCGGCTCAAGGATGAGGCATACGTGCGGAACGTCGTCGCATGGTACCGCACCCGTCTCGACCGGGAGATAGCTGCCCGTCCCGGACTGGTGCGGGCCTCTGAAGGGCAAAGCGACCCGGGTTTCGAGCCCGATTTGGCGCGTACCTTCTCTCGTGGACGTACCGAATACTTTTTCGACGGCCGGCGGGCGAGGGTTTCCACACCCGATACTCCGAAGGCCGTCGGCGGTTTCGTCTGCCGGGTGGCGCGTTCCGGTCCCGGGTGGTTCGAGCTGCAGGGCGGAGAGGCATTCGCCCCTGGCGACGGCATCTGTTTCATGTACGGAGGCCGGTTGGCAGGTACGAACGTGAACGGTACGGAAGGGGGGCGCGTGCAGCTCAACAAGGAGTGGAAACTTCCGGCCGGGACGGAGATTTATCGGAATTACGACCGCCGGTTCAGCGCGCGTTTGGAGGGAGCCCGTGCCCGCCGTTCGGTACGGGTGTCCGTGACCGTGAGTTTTGACGAAGGTGCGGTGTCGGCAGAGTTCCGGGATGGAGACGGCTGTTCGGCGACGGCTTCCGTTGTCTGCGGCAACGGGGCGGCGCGGGAACCGGAGAAGGTGCTGGAGATGCTCCGTACGCAGCTTGTCCGGTCGGGCGATACCATGTTCGATGTGGCGGAGGTGTGTTTTGCGGACGGTATGGAGGGAGTGCCTTTCGTGCGGGTTTCCGAGGCGAACGCTTTGCGACGGGAGGGGTTGGAAGCGTTGCTGCGTCACCGGACGGAGCGCCGGACCGAGAGACATCCGGCCCGGGCGGCTGCCGGATGCCGTTATCCGTACGGTACGCCCGAGGCTTCGGAGAACGTAACCAACCGGCTGGCCCGCAGATTTTACGAACGTGTCGGCGGGGCGGGCGCTGCGCCGGGGTACGACCTGCAGGCCGACCTGCGTGGAGTGGCGGTCATGCGGACGCCGTTCTGTGTGCGGCGCGAACACGGCATGTGTCTGAAAGGGCGGCGGGATGAAGGGCCTGCTCCGCTGTGGCTTCGCCACGGGCCGTTCGTCTATCGTCTGGAGTTCGACTGTGCGCAGTGTATGATGAGCGTCGTTTTCGAGGGACGCGGTTGACGGGCGGTTCCGGTACGGAGTTCTTTTCCGTATTTTCGGTTGTGTTGAAATGGATTGAATCGAATGTCTTATGAAATGTACGGATGTTCCGGAGATATTGTCCCCCGAGTGGGAGAATTATGAGTTGGTCGATTGCGGCGGCTTCGAGAAGCTGGAGCGTTTCGGGCGTTATGTGACGGTGCGCCCCGAACCGCAGGCCATCTGGCACAAGTCCCTGCCCGAAGAGGAGTGGGAACGTATGGCGTCCGCCGTTTTCCGGCGCGATGCCAACAGCGAGGAGCGCGGCCGGTGGCTGCTGGGGGCGGGAATGCCGGAGCAGTGGCGAATCGACTATCGTTACCGCGGCATGTCCCTGCGGATGCGGCTGGGCCTCACTTCGTTCAAGCATGTGGGCGTATTCCCTGAACAGGGTGAGAATTGGAATTTCATTTATGACAGCGTTGCGGAGCTGAAAGCCCGGCTGGGCAGGGAACCGCGCGTGCTCAACCTCTTCGCCTATACGGGCGGTGCGTCGCTGGCGGCCCGGAGTGCAGGTGCGGAGGTGACGCATGTGGATTCCGTGCGCCAGGTGGTGACCTGGGCCCGTGAGAATATGGAGGCGAGCGGATTGGACGGTATCCGTTGGGTGGTGGAGGATGCGATGAAGTTCGTTCGCCGGGAGGTCCGCCGCGGCAGAAGTTACGACGGTATCATTCTCGACCCGCCGGCTTACGGCCGGGGCCCGGAAGGGGAGAAATGGGTGCTCGGCCAGGATATCGGGCCGATGCTCGAATGCTGTACCCGGCTGCTGTCGGCGACGGACGGTTTTCTCGTACTGAACCTCTATTCCATGGGATTTTCGGCCCTGTTGGCCAAGAGTATAGTCGGCCAGCTTTTCCCCGTACCCTCGGCGGAAGAGTTCGGGGAGCTCTTCTTTTACGACCGGTCGGAAAAAATGCTGCCGCTCGGAGTGTTTTATCGGGCCCGCTACGGAGGAGACATGCAGGGCCCGGCGCAGAAACGACCGGAAAACAGCAGACGGTAGGAGAAAAAGATGGAAGCGTATCGTGTTGATTGTTATGTCTGTGTGTGATGTGTCGTAAAAAAAGACTGAAAAAAACTTCGGAAAAATTTGGAGTGAGAAAAAATTGCCCTATATTTGCACTCGCAATTGGGAAATATGAAATGGTTTCCGCAAACTATCAGTATTTTTCAATTGCACCACGAGGGAGTATAGCTCAGCTGGTTCAGAGCATCTGCCTTACAAGCAGAGGGTCCGGGGTTCGAATCCCTGTGCTCCCACACAACAGAGTGAAGTTGAGAGCCACCCGATATCGGGTGGCTCTCTTTTTATACTGCACCGGTGAATTTGCTCGTATCGGATGATATTTGAAAGGTGGTGCCTGCAACGTGGAGAGACCTTCGGTTGTCGATGGAGTGAAGGTTTGTTTATTCTTGCAGGAATTTTAGGGGTACGGTGCGGGTAGCGGCGAACCCTGTTTTTTCATGCAGTAATCCGGCGAGAATTGTTTGCAGAAGTGTTTTTTCGTTGTCCGAGAGTAGTGCGGTTTTGCCGGCGCGGGCCCTGTGATAACGGAGCAGGTACGGAAGTTTCCGAGTGGAGACCGGCGGGATTTTGTTGCGGGATGGATGGGGCCGTTTCGCATTGTTGATAGTGTCCGTTCTGCATCGAATCGGATGGATTGTATCGGAACCGTCGGATGGTGCCGTACTGTGTTCCGGGATGCTTTCTTCCGGAAGGCAGAGACAATGTAATCCTTTTATCTTTAATTTTGCGCGGCGTTTTCCGCCTCTATAGAGGGCGGGGCGCAGGGTAGGAATCGAAGGAGAACTGAAAAAGCATCGTCATGACAAAGGAACGTCTCATCACACCGGGTTACTGTTTCATCATCGCAGCGAATTTTCTGCTTTATTTCGGATTCTATCTTCTGATGCCGGTTTTCCCTTTCTACCTGACGGAGGTCTTCCATACCGGAAGCGCGACGATGGGCATCGCTCTTTCCTGCTATACGCTTGCCGCACTGACGATACGTCCCTTTTCCGGTTACCTGCTGGATACATTCGCCCGCAAGCCGCTCTATATCTTCGCCTATTTCATCTTTACGAGTATTTTCGCCGGCTACATCGTCGCCGGTACGCTTGCCGTTTTCATCATCCTGCGCGTCGTGCACGGTTTCGCGTTCGGTACCGTGACCGTGTCCGGCAATACGCTGGTTATCGACATCACCCCCTCGTCGAGGCGCGGCGAGGCGTTGGGATACTACGGTCTCGCCAATAACATCGCCATGTCCATCGGTCCTATGGTGGGGCTCTTCATGCACGATGCGGGGCTGAGTTTCGACGTGCTTTTCGTCGCTTCGGTCGTTTCGTGTTCGCTCGGCCTCGTCTGCGCCCTGCTTGTCCGGACACCCGTGAAACCCCAGGTGAAGCGCGAGCCCATCTCGCTCGACCGTTTCTTTCTTGTCAAAGGCATTCCGGCCGGCCTCGACCTGTTGCTGCTCTCCATCCCCTACGGTATGACCACCACCTATGTGGCCATGTACGCAAGGCAAATCGGTATCGTATCGGGCAGCGGGCTTTTCTTCACGCTGATGGCGGTAGGAATGGCCGTGTCGCGTCTGTTTTCGGGTCGGCAGGTCGATAAGGGGCGTATCGTGGCCGTCATCTCCTTCGGCATCTATCTCGTTTGCTTCTGTTTTTTCGGCCTCTCGTCATGCAAATGGCTGATGGCGGAGTTCCCCGCAGTCGGACGGTACGTCTTCTTCGGCATCGCGCTCCTGCTCGGGGTAGGATTCGGAACGATGTTCCCGGCCTTCAATACGCTGTTCGTGAATCTCGCCCCCAACAGCAAGCGCGGTACGGCCACATCCACCTACCTCACGTCGTGGGACGTGGGTATCGGAGCCGGGTTGCTGCTCGGCGGTTACATCGGACAGGTCAGCACGCTGAATGCAGCCTATTTCGTCGGGGCATGCCTGACGGTGGTTTCGGCGCTCTTTTTCAATATCAAGGTCGGCCCCCATTTCGAGCGGAACAAGCTGCGGTGAGATTTCTTGTGTTTACGGGAATAGGTAGGCGTACGAAGATATTTTCATATAATACATATGAATGTAAAAAATATGATATAACTATTGCTTTGGTGCAGGAAACATATTAACTTTGTTTAAGGGAATAAACCCTAAGTTCTCAACCTGAAATGAAAATTTTTAATTTTTGTTTAGCAAGCGTTGCGGTTCTGTTTCTGGCTGTTTCCTGCGGAAAGGAAGAGTATGGAATGAGCGGGCGTAAAGAAGTTGTCGGTAACGACGGTTATGGACTGTCGGCAGTGACGATGGATTATGACGAGGTGATGGGAAATCTGGCTCTGTCGGTCAGCCGGGCGATGTGTGGAAATACCGAATTCAGACAACTGATTCATGAGAATGCGTTGGAACAGTTCGACGGAGACTATGATGTCCTGTTAAAACATGTTGCGGATGATACGGTTTTGGCTGACGATGAAACGGTGGTTACACGGTCGGCGGACGGTACGATTGCCGTGAAAGACCTGCTGAGTGTCTATTTCCCTGAGGAGGGGACAGAAACCCGGAGTTCCGGTACGAATATTATAGAAGAACTTCAGAGGTTATATCCGAATCTGCAGATATCGGTACCTGTGCACGCGGAAGATTGGAATCCGGAAGAATATGTACCTGTCGTAGCGTTTTTGCCGGAAGATTATTGCGATGCGACTGTGACGGAGATTCCGGGATATGATGCGGCGGGAAATTTCGTGTGGATAGATGCGATAAATATTCCGGAAAACCCGGTTATAGTCGTAGGATTGTGTGAACGCACGGATGCGAACGGCGAGTTGTTGGATGGATATAATCCGGAGGCTGTTTATCCGTATCAGGATAATGTTGCAGGCGATACGCGTGGTTGGGGTGTGACAGCTCCTGCTGCTCCGACCAATTTGGCAGCCAATCGGGTTACGACGGGAGTTGCATTGTCGTGGGAACATTCCGGTACGGCAAACGGTTTTTATATATACCGTAAAGCAGCCAAAGGAGGCGCCTATCAGAAAATAGGTACGGTTACAGGAAGTAATAATAAGACTTATTTCGATTACAATCTTATTTCGAATGAATATTATTACTATTATGTTTCTGCCTATTCGGTGGGAGGAACCTTAACCGGCCAGCAAATTGCCGAATCCGGCCAGTCCAATGTCGTTTTCGTGCAGGCACCTGCTGCGCCTGCCGCTTTATCGAGTTTTACGACTCATTACAGTGGAAAAAATGTGGAACTTCGCTGGAATAACGACGGTGATAATTCTTCGCGGGTTGTAATCGAATATATGGTTCCAGAGCATCAGAGTGGGTATCAGCGTTTGATTACCAGATCGGGTGGAGTGAATAATTATATCTATTCACCGGCGTACCGGGGAACGAAGATTATGTACCGGGCCTATCGGGAGAATTCCATCGGTAATTCCGATGCGGTGTACGATTTTATTTATCCGCCTTATCGGAATGCGGATGCGAGTTCGCCGGTTTATGTGAAACAGATTAAGTTTACCGATTGGTCGCTGGAGCGCTGGCCTGCAGGAAAACCGGAGTTTTATTTGAAAGTCGTAGGAGCTGCCGATGATGGAAAAACATATGAAATACAGAACCAGGTCGAGTTCAATTTCGATTCTAAATCGAATATATCTCAGGTGTTTAAGGATAAAAAGGTAGTGGATTGGCGGTGTTTTTCAGACCAGGATTGGTATTCGATGATTACGTTTTGCCTTGAAGAATACGATTTGCCGAATGCTGCCATAAGTTTTAAAATCAGTGCGGATATTGGTGTGAAAATTGCTGATGCTTTGGAAGTAAGAACAGGTGCAGAATTGGGTGTGCAATTTTCTAATAAAGGAGAAATGTGTGGGAATGCATCCATATACTATTTTGACAATCCGGAGCAATGGGTTGTTTTTCCGAATTATGGAGTGCAGATGTTGATTAGTGAACACGGCAATTAGGCTAATTGAATTGACTATCATGAAAAAGGTATTGCTATTGGCGTTGTGTGTCGTTTTATGGCAAACGCTGGAAGCTCAAAAGATTTCCAAGGAACGGTTACCGATAACGGTAGAAGCCGGTTTTGGTATATTTAATACAGATTTGAACTTGGATGTCTTCATGGATATGAATTATCCGACACAAGGAGGAAAAATTTATGGACAGGGTAATATCAAAGCGTTTAATTTGAAATTTACGACGGAAACACGTTACCGGAATCTTGATTTGATTTTTGGTGCGATGGCCTTAATAGGGGAGCGTTATAATCAGTTTAGTGTTGGAACTTATGAAAAGGATGGGTATCAGTATCTGATGAACGGCGGCGGGGTGTATGCCGGAATCAGTCCGAAGTGGAAAACGAAATATTTCGGACTAACCTCGGATTTCGCGGTCGGTATTTTTCCGATAAAGGAGTATGCTTCGGCTGTATTGGCTGACGAGGCTCATCCGAATTTTACCAATGTGAATCAAAACAAGGCCTCCGTGTTCGGAGCCATGGCTTCGGTGGGATTCTATGTGAACGTCTGGCGGATAGGAATCAATCCGACTTTCAATGTGCTCTATGCCGGTGGAGCGGGTGCGGGATTTTTCCTGTACGGTTTCATGCTGCCGCTGACGATTACGTTTTAGCCGCTGCGAAGAGGCAGACACAGGGAGCCGGGAGGCTCCCTGTCTGTTTCCGGCCGGTCGGGCGAATACGCGGTTCATGTTTATTGATTACATTTGTGGACCGATTGCGGCGGGAGAGTGCCGCCGCTGTCGGTGCGGAACGGATTGGTAATTTAAAAGACGGAATAATGAAACGTTTGGCTGTGATTATGTTGTGTGTCGCTTTGCCGTTGTGGATACTCTCCTGCGGACGGTGCGGCAAGACCGGGAACGGCGAGACCGTGGCAGGCGCTGCGGCTGCGGGCGAGGTCGTAATCGCCGATTCGCTGCCCGTGAAGGTGCAGGTCAGGGATGGCTGCGGACGGATGGTGATTCTCAAGGAGCCGGGCAGAACCGTAGATGTCGAATTCGATTCGGGCGGGTGCGACCTGCTGTACGGCGAGATTACCGGGGTCGGCGATATGGCCAATGTACGGTTCAACCAGATTGTCATGCCCGACGGTACCTCGGACGGGCCTTTCGGCCGGAGTATCGAATACGGCTTGGAACAGCAGGGGACGTATCATCTGCTGATAGGGGAGAGCCTGATGGCGGGTGAGCCGTGGGGCGGCGAGTTCATGCTCGAACTGTGGCTGGGTTGCAAGGTTCCCTATACCGAGGGACATAACTATTTCGTCAACAACAGCTATACCGAAGACCGGCTGCCGGCAGCCACCATCACCACGCGCGAGGAGTTCGATACGGTGTTCGGCAAGGCGCCCGTAATGGGGTCGCTCCCCACGCCGGTGGATTTTGATACGCAGTATGTGATAGCCGTCATAGAACCTATGACGGACGAGGCCGTTTACCTCGAGGTGGAGAGCTTGGTGAAGATAGGTGACAAGTTGATAATGACCTACAGTCGGGAGACGGGGGACAGGCGTTCCTACTCCGTGCGCCCTATGCTGATGCTCGTGGTCGACAGGGAGTATGCGGGCGAGGTAGAGATAGTGATGGAGTGATTGCCGGTTGCGGTGCGTCGGCGGGTGGAAGTGGCGCATCGGCTCCGTTTCGGCGGAAGGAAAAGTGGTTGGATGATGGAGTGCGACGTGATACGGACCGAACGACTTCGGGCGGGTGTATGGCGGGGGGAGGACACGACGGAGTTTATCCGGATGAATGCCGACAGCCGCGTGATGCGGTATTTCCCGAAGCGGCTCTCGCCGGAGGAATCCGTGGAGTTTCTCGGTCGGATAAAGCGGGAGTTTGCAGTGTACGGTTACGGGCTCTTTGCCGTGCGGGAGCGTACCGGAGGACATTTTGTGGGGTTTGTCGGGCTGCACCGTTTCGATTTCGATGCGGATTTCGCTCCGGGTGTGGAGATAGGGTGGCGGCTGCTGCCGGAGTATTGGGGACAGGGGTATGCGCCGGAGATGGCGGCGGCATGTCTGGCATACGCCCGTGATACGCTTCATCTAAAGGAAGTCTTCTCTTTTACTGCTGTGCAGAACCAGCCCTCCGAACGGGTGATGCAGAAACTCGGGATGTGCCGGGTGAAGGAGTTCGACCATCCGGCCGTTCCGGCAGGCCATCCGCTGTCGCGGCATGTGCTCTATGTGATGGAGTTCCGGAAGGGAGGGTGAAAGTTGCGACCGTAAGGCAGGGGAGGGAATTCCTTCCCTGTCGCTTTGATGGGCGGCAGGGCGTGGAGTGTCCGGCTTTCTGAGGTTGCGGTACGTGGAAACGGAGGAGATTTTCCCGGCGTGGAGAGCTTGCGGGGCTTTTGGTTTCCTGCGGTAAATGTTATCTTTGTGCCTAAGCAAGTATTAACAGCAAAAAAGGATTTCACACATGAAGAAAGGTATCTTGTTGGCGGCTTCGCTCGTGGTTGCGGGAGGTATTGCGGCCGATGCACAGTCCATAACCGGCGATGACGTGGCGCGGATGCGCGACCGTTTCCGCGGCGACCCGTCCGTCGTGGCCATACAGAACGTATTGACCTCCAACGGCGATATACGGGCCCTGGCGCTGAACCACGGGCTCGACGGTAAGGTGGACCATTATTTCAAATACAGGGTGAATGTGAAGGGGATTACCGACCAGAAGCAGTCGGGCCGCTGCTGGATGTTCACCTCGATGAACGTACTCCGTCCTTCGGTCATGGAGAAGTACAATTTGGATGAGTTCGATTTTTCGCATAACTATCTTTATTTCTGGGATATGCTCGAAAAGGCGAACCTCTTCCTCGAAAACGTGGCCGCGACCGCATCCAAGCCGATGGACGACCGGGAGGTCGTACACTACTTTTCCGCTCCGCTCGACGACGGCGGGGTATGGAACCTCTATTACAACATTGCGGGCAAGTACGGGGTGGTGCCTGCGCAGGTGATGCCGGAGACTCCCCATTCGGAGAATACGGCCCAGATGGTGGCGCTTATCAACGAGAAGCTGCGGGCCGAGGGGTACAGGCTGCGGGAAGCGCTGGCCGGTACGAAAGGCAAGGCCCGTGCGGCGGTGGTGAAGGAGCATAAGGATGCCGCGCTGAATGACGTTTACCGGATGTTGGCGCTGTGCCTCGGCGAACCTCCTGTCGAATTTGAATGGAGGTTCCGTGACCGTGCAGGCAATCTCGTCTCCAAAACCTATACGCCGCTGGAGTTTTATGCCGAGATTACTCCGAACGACTATTCTCCGGAGAACTACATCATGATAATGAACGACCCCACGCGCGAATATTACCGGGTGTATGACATCAGCAACTACCGCAATACGGTCGAAGGGGTGAACTGGGTGTACCTCAACCTGCCGAATGACGCCATCAAGCGTGCAGCGCTCGCCTCCATCAAGAATAATGAGGCCATGTATGCGTCGTGCGACGTGAACAAGCACCTCAACCGCAGGACGGGTGTCATGGACCCCGCCATGTACGACTACGGCGCACTCTTCGGGGTGGACCTGTCGATGGACAAGAAGGCGCGGATACTGACCCGGCAGAGCGGGTCGAGTCATGCCATGACGCTTATCGGTGTGGATACGGACGAGAACGACGTGCCTGTGAAGTGGGAGTTCGAGAACAGTTGGGGTACGGAGTATGGCAACAAGGGGTACCTGACCTTTACGGACGCCTGGTTCGACGAATACATGTTCCGGCTCGTCATCCACAAGCGGTATCTGGATGAGAAGGCCGTCGAGGCGCTTTCGGGCGAACCCGTCGTACTGCCCGCGTGGGACTATATGCACTGATGCGGAACGAAGAGTGCGGAAAGCGGAGGGCGGACGACAATCCGCCCTCCGCTTTCCGTGTCCCGGCATCTTTCGGATGATGGCGGGAAGTCGGCCGGCCGGTCAGAAGTAGTCGGAGAAGTAGGGCTGTCCGTCGGGGATGATTTCTTCCAGAAGTCGCAGCGTCCGTTTGTCGGTGTGCAGCCGTTCGATTCTGGCGAGATAGGAGGGGCGTTTGTAGCCCATGAGCATGGCCGAAAGGGTCTGTATGTCGAGTTCCACCGCTTTGCCTGCCGGTTCGTCGGTCACGGAGACGGTACCTTCCCGGTCGGTTGCGACACTGAAGATGCCGTTGTTCCACTCCGCCATGGGGTCGGTCACGACGAAATGGAAGGGGCGTATGCTCCCTTCGAACGGATAGAGGCGCAGGAACTGGGCGACGTCCACGATGCGGGCCATGAAGTAGGGTTCTATCGTCTCCTGTATCTGACTTTCGTCGAGCAGGAAGGCCAGCGGTTCGCCCGTGTAGATGTGTCCCTTCACGGCGTCTATCATGGAGTAGTGCGCCCGGATAAAGTTCCACAGCCCCTTGCGGGCCTCCTGCGTGAGATAGACCATTTCGCGGATGTGGAAAACGTCCTCCTCCACCCAGTAGAGCAGGAATCCCTGGGGGATATCCTTTGCGTCGTAATAGACCGCCGCCGTCCGTTCCTCCTCGTTCTCCCAGCGCCAATACTCCATCCACTCGAAATCGTTGCGGATGAGGGCGCCGTGCGTGCAGCGGGCGAAACGGTCGTACGTTCCCTTGACGTCTTCGTCGCCTACGGGGAGCCGTTCGACATGGCCCGGCACCTCGACGGTTTCCGGTATCTCCGTATCTTTCAGGGTAAAGGTGATGTGGTCGGACATGATTTCCCACCCCTTGCGTCTGTAATAGGGAATGGAGTAGGGATAGAGATAGGAGACATACTGCTCCGCCTTGCGCATCTTTTGCAGCGCAAGCCGTATCAGGTCGTTCATCAGGCCCATGCCGGCGAATTCGGGGTAGGTGCCCACTCCCGTCACGCCGCCCATTCTGAAGATGCGGCTGTGAATGTTCACTTCGCACGGATAGATACATATCTGCGACACGAGTTCGTCGTCGTGGGTGAACCAGCCGAATACGTCGGCTTCCTGCAGAATAGGACGTTTGGAGCGTCTCAGTTCCCCGTCCTCATAGCCGCTCTCCTCCAGCTCCCGGTCGGTGACCTGAAAGACATATCGCAGCAGTTCATTGTATTGGTCGAGGTATTTCAGGCTGACGGGTTTTATCTTCAGGCTCTCCTTTATCTTGTTTTCGTGCATTTGTGTCGGGTTTATTCCGTACAAATTTATTGAAAATTGTCGAGCATTGGAACGGAACGTGGCCGCTGTCCGCATCAGGACATGAAAAACCCTCCGTGTACCGACGGAGGGTTTCGGCTGCAGGCCCTGCACGGCGGGCATCAGTAGGTGCGTTCGCGCACCGCGACGAGCTCCTGCCACTCGGGGTGGCGGCGGATGTAGGAGGCGACGAATCCGCACTGGGGGATGACCTTGCTCCCCTGTTCCCGGATGTCGGTGAGTGCCTTGAAGGCTATCTGGCTCCCGACGCCCTGGCCCGCGTGGTCGTAAGGCACCTCCGTGTGGGTGAGCGCCACTTCTCCGCCCGGTGCGAGATAATACTCTATCATGGCTATCTGGCCGTCTTCCAGGTCGAGTTCGTACCGCCGTTTGGCGGTGTTGTTGCTGAATCTGTAATCTTTCATGGCAGTATCGTTTGAATCGGTTCCGTTACAGATAGAGCAATAACCCTGCCACTGCCGAGAGGACGATGATGAGGATAGGATTCATCTTTTTGAACGAAGCGAGGAAGGCGGCGGCGAGTATCGCCCAGCTTTTCCAGTCGATGAAGGTTTCGGGGGTGAGGAGCAGGAGCGCCGCGGCCATTATCATTCCTATCATCATCGGTTTCATTCCCTCCATGGCGCCGGACACGTAACGGTTGGCGCGCAGCCTGAGATAGAACTTCGTGGCCGCAAGCATCAGGGTAAGCGACGGGATGCAGGCAGCCAGCGTAGCGAGGGCCGCACCCCAGACCGTACCTGTCACGGCATATCCGACGTATGTGGCGCTGTTGATGGCGATAGGGCCCGGCGTGACCTGTGAGATGGCGATGATGTCGGTGAGCTGTTCGGATGTGAGCCATCCGCGCTGTACCACGATTTCGTTCTGGATGAGCGAGAGCATGGCGTAGCCGCCGCCGAACCCGAAAAAGCCTATCTTGAGATAGGAGAGCAGCAGTTGGAGGTATATCATTGCATTCCCTCCTTTCCGTTCCCGGCCGTGCCGCGTTTGTCGTGCAGTGCATGGAGGATGCCCGCGGCCGCACCCGCTATGATGAACCAGACGGGGGATACGCCGAGCTGCCATACGATGACGGCCGCGATTGCCGCGAGCGCGATTTTCCACCAGACCATTCCGCGGGCGAGATTCAGGATGGGGGCTGCGATGAGTGCAATCACGGCGGGGCGCATTCCCTTGAAGGCGGCATCCACGTAACGGTTCTCGCGGATGTCCGTGAAATAGATGGCTATGAGCAGGATGATGACGAACGACGGGAGTACCACGCCCGCCACGGCCGAGAAGGCGCCCCGGTAGCCGGCTATCTTGTAGCCGACGAATACGGCCGAGTTGAGGGCTATCGGGCCGGGAGCCGACTGGGCCAGCGTAAGCAGTTCGAGAAAGTCACCGCGTGCTATCCAGCCGCGCCGGTCTATCATCTCCCGTTCGATGAGGGGTATCATGGCGAAGCCTCCTCCGAAGGTGAAAGCACCTATTTTGAAAAAGGTCGTGAAGAGCGAGAGGCATACCCGCAGGCTGCCTGTACCCTTCGGTTGTACGTTGCGTATGTGCCGTAACTCTTTTTTCATGACGCTGTCGCCGTTTCCTTCGGGGGTGCCGGCTGTTTCATGCCGTTTATGAGCGCTGCGGCGGTCACGACGGCGAGCGCCGCCGTTTCGGTGCGCAGACGGCTCTCGCCGAGACTCACCTCCGTGAATCCCGCGGCCCGGGCCGCCGTTATCTCCTCGTCGGAGAAGTCGCCCTCGGGGCCTATCAGGACGAGGACGTTCCCGCCCCTGGGCAGCGCGTCGCCGATGAAGCGCCGTTGCGTATCGGGGCGGCAGTGCGCTATGAGTTTCACGCCGTCAAAAGGTATGCCTATCACTTCCTCTACAGGCGTCAGTTCGTCCAGCTGTGGACGGTAGGCCTTCAGGGACTGCTTGACGGCACTTGTCACTACCCGTTCGCCCCGTTCGCGTTTGAGCGTCCGGCGTTCGCTGCGGCGGCATTCGATGGGGATGATACGGTCGATGCCCGTTTCTGTCGCCTTTTCCAGAAACCATTCGTAGCGGTCGGTATTCTTGGTCGGCGCGACGGCCACCGTCACTCCGTAACTGCGTTTGCCGTATTCGGGGAGCGTCTCCGTGATGCGTACCCGGCAGTGTTTCGGGTCGGGTTGCAGAACGGTGGCCCGGTAGAGATTGCCGCACCCGTCGGTCAGGTGGAGTTCGTCGCCCGTCCTCAGGCGCAGCACCTTCATGCAGTGTGCCGACTCCTCTTCGGGCAGTGTATATTCGGGCAGGGAGATGTCGGGCGTGTAAAATAATTGCATTTGTATCGCTAAAATCGTAGTTTTGTACGTTATATAGAGTAACGCAGGTGAATCGAAAAAACGCATAAAAGTATGAAAAAAATCCCATTGCTATTGACCACAGTGTGTATTATGACCGCAGTTTCATCGTGCGGCAGCAAGGAGGCGCCGGCCGGTGCCAATCCGCTGCTCTCCGAATGGGATACGCCTTACGGCGTTCCCCCGTTCGATAAAATCAAGGTATCGGACTATATGCCGGCTTTCCGGGAGGCCATGAAGCTCCATCGGGAAGAGATAAAGGCCATTGCGGAGAATCCGGAGGAGCCCGATTTCGAGAACACCGTTCTCGCCTTCGACAACGCCGGGGAGATGCTTACGCGCGTGGAGCAGGTATTCTGGAGCGTGGCGGCCGCTGACACCAATCCGCAGATGCAGGCCGTACAGGAGAAGGTCGCGCCGATGCTGTCGGAGCATTATGACGGCATCATGCTCGACGAGAAACTGTTCGACCGCATCCGGAAGGTGTACGAGGGCCGTGATGCGGCGGGGCTCGACCGGTTGCAGAAACGTCTGGTGGAGAAGGTTTACAAAGATTTCGTCCGGTCGGGAGCCAATCTGACCGCCGAACAGAAGGCCGAATTCAAGGAGATAAACAGCCGGCTTTCGGAACTGACTTTCCGTTTCGGGAAAAACCTGCTCGAAGAGAACGCGCGTTTCCGGATGGTGCTGAATGAGGAGGATGTGGAGGGACTGCCGTCGGGCGTGCGCGGCGCGGCCCGCAATGCCGCCAAAGAGGCGGGACTCGGCGACGACAGATACCTTTTCGATATCGGGAAACCCAGCATGTTGCCTTTCCTCTCCTATTCGCCGCGCCGCGACCTGCGTCAGGAGCTTTATACGGCTTACATAGAGAAGTGCGACCACGGTGACGAGCTCGACAACAAGCAGTTGATAAACGAGATAATCGAACTGCGCACGCGTCGGGCCAATCTGCTCGGTTACGGTACGCATGCGGAGTATGTGCTCGACGCCAACATGGCCAAGACTCCGGAGAACGTGTACGGGCTGCTCGACGAGATATGGACGCCGGCGCTCGACAGGGCCCGCGGGGAACTTGCCGAGATGAAGGAGCTGAAGCGCAAGGAAGACGGCAGCGACGATTTCGCCTCGTGGGACTGGTGGTATTATGCTGAGAAGATACGCAAGTCGAGGTATAACCTCGACCAGGAGGCGCTGAGGCCCTATTTCCCGTTGGAAAATGTCAAACAGGGTATTTTCGAGCTGAGCAACCGGCTTTACGGCATCACGTTCCAGCCGGCGGTGCTGCCGGTCTACAACAACGAATGCGTGGCCTACGAAGTCTACGATACCGACGGCAGCCTGCTCGGCATCCTGTATATGGACCTGTATCCGCGTGCCGGCCGCAAGGGGCCGGGGGCGTGGTGCGGTACGTTCCGGGACCAGAGTTACAAGGACGGTGAACGGGTGGTGCCGGTGGTCTATATCGTGGCGAATTTCACCCGTCCGAACGGGACGATTCCCGCCCTGCTCGATTTGGACGAAACCACCACCTTTTTCCACGAGTTCGGGCATGCCCTCCATTTGCTCTTCAGCGACGTGCCCTATCGCGGACTGCTTGCCGTAGAGAACGATTTCGTGGAACTGCCTTCGCAAATTATGGAAAACTGGGCTACCGAGCCGGAGATGCTCCGCAGTTATGCCATCCATTGGCAGACGGGCAAGGTCATCCCCGAAAACCTGATTAAGCGCATACAGGAGAGCGCTCTGTTCAATCAGGGATTCGAGACGGTGGAACTCGCGGCGGCCTCCTATTCCGATATGGAGCTGCACGACATGGAGGAGTATGTCCCCGTTGACCTGGATGCATTTGAGAAGCGCGTTCTGAACGAGGAGCGGGGACTGATACCCCAGATAGAGCCGAGATACCGTTATCCCTACTTCTCGCATATCTTCGACGGAGGCTATTCGGCCGGCTATTACGGTTACCTCTGGGCGGAAGTGCTCGATAAGGATGCGTATGAAGCCTTCCGGGAGACGGGTGAACTGTTCAACAAGAAGGTCGCTGCCCGGTTCCGTGAGGAGATACTCTCCAAAGGGGGGACGGAAGACGGTATGGTGCTCTATGAGAATTTCCGCGGACGTCAGCCCAGTCGGCTGCCTCTGCTCGTGTCGCGGGGACTGGTAGAGGAACCGGCGGCGAACGGTGCGGAGTAGACGCAGAGGCCGGGGCGGTCGTTCTGGTGGAGGTTCCCCGGCGGATTGGATTTCGGAGGTGCAGGCCCTATGGGCCTGCACCTCCTGTTTCGGCCAGGTCGGACGGACCGGCCGAATAGCGACGGAGGCAGAGGCAGAGGCAGAGGGATGACGGACGGTGGAGCTATCGTAAGTGTATGTTAGAGCGGAAAAAGATTACTTTTCGCGGCGGATATCGCCGAAATACATTTCGAGCAGTTTGCGGGCGGCGACGAACGAACTGAGCCGGTCGCCGAGTACCTTGCGTTCGAAGTCCGGAAGGGCCGCTTCGATATCGGGGTCGCGGTAGAAGCTGTTGCGCAGCGCCTCGTTGATGGTTTCGTACATCCAGTATTTGTTCTGTCTGCGGCGGTTGGAGGTAAAGAAGCCGTTGCGGCGCGTGCAGGCGATGAAGTCGCCGACCTCCTTCCATATTTCGGAAAGTCCGCTGCCGTCCACCGCCGAACAGGTGAATACCTGCGGCCGGCATCCCGACTCCGGTTCCGGAAACAGATGGAGTGCATTGGATATCTGTGCTTTCGCCAATTCGGCCTTGCGGATGTTTTCGCCGTCCGCCTTGGTGATGACCACCAGGTCGGCCATCTCCATGATGCCGCGTTTGATGCCCTGCAGTTCGTCGCCGGCTCCGGAAATCTGGAGCAGCATGAAGAGGTCTACCATGGAGTGGACGGCCGTTTCGCTCTGTCCTACGCCGACGGTTTCGATGAATATCGTGTCGAAGCCGGCCGCTTCGCAGAGGATGACCGTCTCGCGTGTCTTGCGTGCCACCCCCCCCAGCGAACCCGCCGACGGAGAGGGGCGGATGAAGACGTCCGGATTGGAGGAGATGCTTTCCATGCGTGTCTTGTCGCCGAGGATGGAGCCGCCACTCCGTTCCGAACTCGGGTCGATGGCGAGTACCGCCAACCGGTGGCCGAGCGAGGTCACCATGTTTCCGATTGCTTCGATGAAGGTGGATTTTCCCGCTCCCGGTACGCCTGTGATGCCGATGCGCACCGAATTTCCGGAACGGGGCAGGCAGCGTTCGATTATCTCCTGTGCCTGTTCGTAGTGTTCGGGAAGGTTGCTTTCGACGAGGGTGATGGCTTGCGACAGTACCGTGATATCGCCGGCGAGGATGCCTTCCACATATTGGGCCGTCGTGAGCGCGGGTCGTTTTTTCCGCCGGAAATGGGGATTGACGGAGGGTTGTCCGTTCACGCCTTCGGTGACGTGCAGGGCGCTCCCTTCATTCTCTTCGCGGTGGCGGTGTTCCCAGTGTTCGGAAAATTTCATTTTTCGTGTCGCGGTTTAGTGGATGATGTCGGCGACGTCTGCTGCGGAGAGCGACGAGGGATTGCCTACCCAAAGGATGCGTCCCCGTTTGTCGTAAATGACCGAGTAGGGGACATAACGGGCCGAGAAAGCCGAGAAGACCGAACCATCGCCGTCATAGCCCACGCGGTAGGAGGGGTTGCCTCCGAGCAGGGACGATATGACGGCATCGTCCTTCTCGCGTGTCACTACGATGACGGCCAGCCGGTCGCCGTAAGATTTGGCGAGTTCGTCGAGCTGTGCGAGCCGTTCCGCACCCTTGGGATTGGAGGAGTGGTAGAACTCGACCATGACCGCTTTCCCGTCGGAGACGGGAGCTCCGTTGAGCCATTGTGTTATATTCAGGTCCGGTACGCGTTCGCCTATCACGAGCCGCTGTGCATGCAGCGGTATGGCTAAAATGGCCAATAATGCCATCGTCAGTAATCTTTTCATCGTTTTTCCGTGTTTCGTTCTTCTGCGGCGGACAATGCCGTCTCTCCGCATGCGGGCAAATATCGGGCCCTGTTCCGGGGGTCTCTATCGTGCGAATTTACGATTTTTATTTCATACTTCTGCGCCTTTCTGCCGGAAAGCTGTCGGGAGGGGGCGGCTGCCCTCTGTCGTTCACGGTGAGAAACGGGTATACGGGCTGCCCTGCGGCAGCGGTCGGAGACCGGCCGGCGGCGTAGCCGTGAAGGATGCCAGTTGCGGAAAAAGGGAGGCTGTATGGCGGTTTTTCGATAGATTGTTTTATCTTTACGGGCACGGAATCTTTCATCAAACAGGGGAATGTCATGAATGTCGGGTTCGATGCGAAGAGGCTTTTCTTTAACGGAAGCGGTTTGGGAAACTATGCGAGGAGTACGGTGAGGCTGTTGGCCGAATACGCTCCGGATAATCGCTATACCTTGTTTACTCCGCGGGAGGGCAACTGCTGCGGGTTCGAGGTGCCGGACAATGCCGGAATCGTGACGCCGCAGGGTATCCGGGCGCTTTTCGGTTCGCTCTGGCGCAGTTACGCCATGGGCCGCGCCATCCGCCTGAGCGGAGTGGATATCTTCCACGGCCTCAGCAACGAACTTCCGGCCGACATCGGACATACCCGTGCGCGGAGCGTGGTGACGATGCACGACATCATTTTCGTGCACCATCCCGAACTCTATAAGCCGGCGGACCGGTGGCTCTATACGCGCAAGTATTCCCGAAGCTGCCGCAACGCCGACCGTATCATCGCCATCAGCCGTCAGACGGCGGGCGACCTCGTAAACTATTGGCATGTTCCGGAAGAGAAGATTGCGGTGGTGTATCAAGGGTGCGACCCGGCATTCGAGAAGACCGTCGGGGAGAAACAGCGGCGCGAAGTGCGTGCCGCCTACGGTTTGCCGGAACGGTATATCCTGAGCGTGGGGACGATAGAGGAGCGCAAGAATCTGATGCTGACCGTGCGGGCGATGGTCGCCGGAAAGCTCGACATCGACCTTGTGGCGTGCGGGAGGCATACCCGTTATGCCGACCGCGTGATGGAGTATGCCGCGGCGCACGGCATTGGCAGCCGTGTGAGAATGCTCCACAGCGTGCCGTTCAGTGACCTGCCGGCCCTTTACCAGATGGCTTCCGTGTTCGTCTATCCCTCTTTTTACGAGGGGTTCGGAATTCCCATTCTCGAGGCGCTGAATTCGCGTGTGCCCGTCATTACCACCCGTGGCGGGGTGTTTCCGGAAACGGGTGGCGATGCCTGCATCTACGTGGAGCCGGAGAGTACGGACGAGATGCTCCATGCGCTGGAGACCGTGCTCGGCGACCGGGCGGCGGCCGACGGGATGCGCGCGCGCGGTGCAGCCTATGCCCGCAATTTCCGCGAACCGGTCATTGCATCCAACCTGACGGCCGTTTACCGGAGTCTGTTGTAGAGCGGCGGTGCGTTTTTACGAACCGGCCGGGCCGGAGGCCGCACAGGGGAGGGATGGTTCGGAGATACGCCGTGCTGCTGTGGCGCGGGAAAAAATCGCGGGTTTGTTTCCGGCATCTGAAAAGAAAGATTATCTTTGTAACGTTTGGGATTTTCCGACCGCCGACAAGCGTGTCAATTCAGTTAAACCAAAAATATCAAAGAGATGAAAATTTCTCATATCGAACATCTCGGAATCGCCGTGAAGAGTCTGGAAGAGGCGATACCTTTCTGGGAAAACATTTTGGGTTTCAAGTGTTACAGTATTGAGGAAGTTGCCGACCAAAAGGTGAAGACTGCATTTTTCAAAGTCGGCCAGACCAAGATAGAACTGCTCGAACCGACGAGCGAGGAGAGCACCATCGCCAAGTTTATTGCCAACCGGGGCGAGGGAGTGCATCATGTGGCGTATGCGGTGGAAAACATCGAGGAGGCGCTTGCCGAGGCAGAAAGCAAAGGCGTACGCCTTATCGACAAGACGCCGCGCCGCGGGGCCGAGGGGCTGACGATAGCCTTTCTGCATCCCAAGTCTACCGGGGGTGTCCTGACGGAGCTCTGCGAGGACAAGAACGGGAAATGATACCGCAGCATGTGACGGCGCCCCGCAGTCGCAGGGCGCCGTTCTTTGGCGGCTTTCTGCCGGGCCCTGCGGGTGCAGGCGATAACGAACGATAATAATTTAGTTGGAAAACATATGAGCGATAATCAGAACAAGGTCGCGCAGTTGATAGAGTTGCGCGAGGAAGCAAGGCTGGGTGGCGGTCAGAAAAGGATAGACGCGCAGCATGCGAAGGGAAAGTACACGGCCCGCGAAAGGATACAGATGCTTTTGGATGAGGGCAGTTTCGAGGAGTTCGACATGTTCGTGACGCACCGTTGTTACGACTTCGGCATGGAGAAGAGCCATACGTACGGCGACGGCGTGGTAACCGGTTACGGGACCATCGACGGCCGGCTGGTCTATATCTTCGCACAGGATTTCACCGTATCGGGCGGTTCGTTGTCCAAGACGATGTCCGAGAAGATATGCAAGGTGATGGACATGGCCATGCGGGCCGGAGCTCCCTGTATCGGTCTCAACGACTCGGGTGGTGCACGCATCCAGGAGGGGGTGAACGCGCTGGCCGGCTATGCCGAGATATTTCAGCGCAACGTGATGGCTTCGGGCGTCATACCCCAGATTTCGGTCATTCTCGGCCCGTGTGCCGGCGGGGCGGTCTATTCGCCGGCGCTGACCGACTTCACGATTATGAAACGCGATACGAGCTACATGTTCCTTACCGGTCCGGCCGTAGTGAAGACCGTGACGGGCGAGGATGTGACGCAGGAGCAACTCGGCGGTGCTTCGGTGCACACCAGCAAGTCGGGTGTGGCCGATTTCGCCGCTTCGACCGAAGAGGAGGCGATGGAACTCATCCGCAAACTCATCTCCTATATCCCGCAGAACAACATGGAGGATGCGCCCCTGGTGCCCTGTACCGACTCCATCAGCCGGCTGGAGGATTCGCTCAACGAGATAATTCCCGACAGTCCCAACAAGCCTTACGACATGTACGAGGTGATACGCGCCATCGTCGATAACGGCGATTTTCTCGAGGTACACGAGTCGTTCGCCAAGAATGTCATCACCTGTTTCGCCCGCTTCAACGGCCAGAGCGTGGGCATCATCGCCAACCAGCCCAAGTACATGGCCGGTGTGCTCGATATCAACGCTTCGCGCAAGGCGGCCCGTTTCGTACGCTTCTGTGATGCGTTCAACATACCGCTCGTGACGCTGGTGGACGTTCCGGGCTTCCTGCCGGGTACGGGTCAGGAGTACGGCGGCGTCATTACGCACGGGGCCAAGCTGCTCTTCGCCTACTGCGAGGCGACGGTACCCAAAGTGACCGTTACGCTGCGCAAGTCCTATGGTGGGGCTTATATCGTGATGTCCTCCAAACATATTCGCGGCGACATCAACTATGCCTGGCCGAGTGCCGAGATAGCCGTGATGGGTGCCAGCGGTGCCGTCGAGGTGCTTTTCGCCCGCGAAATCGCCAAAATCGAAGACCCGGCGCAGAAGGCTGCCTTCATCGCCGAAAAGGAGGAGGAGTACCGCCAGAAGTTCTCGAACCCCTACAATGCGGCCAAGTACGGCTATATAGACGACGTGATAGAGCCGCGCAATACGCGTTTCCGTATCATCCGTGCATTGCAGTCGTTGGCGACCAAACGTCTCACGAACCCGGCCAAGAAACACTCCAACATACCGCTTTAGGCTTATGAGGAAATTTTGTCTGTTGGTCGTTATGGCGCTTTGCGGCCTCGGAGTGTCGGCGCAGGGCGTGCTTAATGTGAGAATAAACGAAGTGCTCGTGCTCAACGAGAACGACATCGTGGACGATTACGGTGTCCGGGAGTCGTGGGTGGAGCTCTTCAATACCGGTTACGAACGTGTCAATGTGGGTGGCTGTTATCTGGGAATCCGGTATGCCGACCGTTACGATGCGGATGGCAACAAGCTCATCAAGAAGTACTATATCCCGCGCAACAATCCTGCGACGAGTATCGAACCGCTGGGGTACAGGCTCTTTTTCTGCGAAGGTACCGATACGAAGGGAACTTTCTACACCAATTTCACGCTCGGCGACGAGCCTGTGGACATGGTGATACTCTACAATGCCAACGGTAAGGATATCATCAGCGTATTCAAATTCCCGGAGAATTATACGCCGGTGCCGGATGTAGCGTGGGGCATCCTTGGTCACGAGGAGATAGAGTCCAAGGTTTTTCCCGAATTCACCCGGGCCGAACGGCGTGCGCTGCGGGGCGATGCCTATCTCGATGCTGTCGCCGCACGGTTGAAATACCAGCCGCAGGCGATGCTGAAGACCACTCCGTTGGCGACCAACGAAGTGAACGAGGAGGTGCCGCGGCACGAAGTCTTCCGCCAGCGGGACGAAACGGGCGCGGTCATGTCGCTGACGGCCATGAGCGTGGTGTTTCTCGCCTTGGTGGCCATTTTCCTGGTTTTCAAGGTAATCGGCATGGTGATGGTCAGGAGGGCCAACCGGAAGTCGGTCAAGGAGGGCGGCGAACCCGTAGTGGGAAAGCAGGCCCGGGACGGCGGCTATACCGGAGAGGAGATGGCGGCTATCGGACTTGCGCTCAAGCTCTATCAGGAAGACCTGCATGTACACGAATCGACGGTCATCACCATCAACCATGTGAACAGGATGTATTCGCCGTGGAATTCCAAGATACACGGCATAACCGAATTACCCCAGAGAAAAAACAGATAGCATACCTATATGAAAGAGTATAAATTCAAGATAAACGGCAATGCGTACAAGGTTGCCGTGGAGAGCGTCCAGGACGGTATTGCGGCCGTGTCGGTGAACGGTACCCCCTATAAAGTGGAGATAGAGAACGACCTCGGCGGTCCGAAGCCGGTCAAACCGGTGCAGGTGGCTCCGGCAACCTACCAGGCGACGCCCCAGGCCGCTCCCGTGAAGATTGCCAGCGCACCGCCTGCCGGCGGCAGCGAAACGCAGTTACGGAGCCCGCTGCCCGGTACGGTGCTCGAACTCCGGGTAAAGGAGGGCGATACCGTAAAGGAAGGGCAGACAGTGATGATACTCGAGGCCATGAAGATGGAGAACAACATCGACGCCAACAAGAGCGGTGTGGTGAAGAGCATCGTGAAGCGGGCAGGCGATTCCGTGATGGAAGGGGATGTATTAATAACCATCGGATAGCCTTATGACCATGTTTCTGGAAAGCGGGTTCGGGGCTTTCATCGGGCAGAACCTGCGCGAGTTCTGGAGTATAACGGGTTTCGCCAACGCAACGTGGGGGCATATCGTCATGATTGCGGTGGGCCTGTTTTTCCTCTATCTCGGTATCAAGCACAAGATGGAGCCGATGCTGCTCGTCCCCATCGGTTTCGGTATTCTTATCGGCAATATTCCGTTCCACGACGGAATGCAGATTGGCGTCTACGAAGAAGGGTCGGTGCTCAATTACCTCTACTTCGGGGTGAAGAACGGCATCTATCCGCCGCTGATTTTTCTCGGTATCGGAGCGATGACCGACTTTTCGGCCCTCATATCGAATCCGAAGCTGATGACGATAGGTGCAGCGGCGCAGCTCGGTATTTTCGGTGCATACGTCGTGTCGCTCGCTTTCGGATTTACGGCGGCCGAGGCCGGTGCGATAGGCATCATCGGCGGTGCCGACGGCCCCACAGCCATCTTCCTTTCGAGCCGGCTCGCTCCGGACATGATGGGTTCCATCGCCATAGCGGCCTATTCTTACATGGCCCTCGTGCCGGTACTCCAGCCGTGGATAATGAAGTTGTGCACAACCAAAAAGGAGCGTCTTATCCGGATGCGGCCGCCCAGGCCCATCTCCAAGAGCGAGAAAATCATGTTCCCGATAATCGGTCTTCTGCTCACCTGTTTCCTCGTTCCCTCCGGTCTGCCCCTGCTCGGCATGCTCTTTCTGGGAAACCTGTTGAAGGAGAGCGGCGTTACCAAACGTCTTGCCACGACGGCCGGGGGACCGCTCATCGATATCGTGACGATACTCATCGGATTGACCGTGGGTGCTTCGACACAGGCCACGACTTTCCTGACGGAGAAGTCGCTGCTCGTTTTCGCAATCGGTGCGGCTTCGTTCATCATCGCCACTTTCGGCGGAGTCCTGTTCGTCAAGTTCCTCAACCTGTTCCTCAAGGAGGGAAACAAAATCAACCCGCTCATCGGCAATGCCGGCGTTTCGGCAGTGCCCGATGCGGCTCGCGTTTCGCAGGAGATAGGGTTGAAGTACGACAAGAACAATCACCTGCTCATGCACGCCATGGGGCCGAATGTGGCCGGCGTGATTGGCAGTGCGGTGGCTGCGGGTATCCTGCTCGGATTCCTCGGTTAGCGCCGGGACCGCACGGTAAGCGAGGGAGCTCCCGACCGGGGTTCCCTCGCGGCCGTTCGGAGATGTGCAGTTTCGGAGCGGCCGGCGGAGGGCTTGGCCCGATTATTTCGTACCTTTGACTACGTCTTAGATACTCCGCCTCGGCAAAAGGCAAACTCCGGTTTGCCTTTGCTCTCGGCTTATCCGTATCTTTGAAAGGACGGGCCGCAGGCGGAACGGCCGGCCGGAAACGGTATGGGAAACAGTAAAAACGGAATCGGTTATGAATGTGGTGTTGGACAGTTTGAAAACACGCCGCAGCATCCGGGGATACGACCCCGACCGGATGCCGGCGGAGGAGTTAATCGGGCAGATAATCGAGGCAGGTACCTATGCCCCGACGGGCAGGGGGATGCAGTCGCCCCGTATCGTGGTCGTGACGGACAGGACCGTGCGCGACCGTCTTTCGGCGCTCAATGCGGCCGTGATGGGGAGTGCTTCCGACCCCTTCTACGGTGCTCCGGTAGTGCTCGTGGTATTGGCGGACCGTAGCCGGCCCACCTACCTGTACGACGGTTCGTTGGTGATGGGCAACCTGTTGAATGCGGCTCATGCCGTGGGATTGGGAAGCTGTTGGATTCATCGGGCCAAGGAGGTGTTCGATTCGCCGGAGGGAAAGGCACTGTTGAAGGCGTGGGGCATTGAAGGTGATTATGAAGGTATCGGACACTGTATTCTCGGTTATCCCCTGCCGGGAGCCTTACCTGAGGCGCAGCCCCGCAAGGCCGATTATGCCCTGTGGGTGCGGTAATTGCCGGGAAAAGAGAGAAAGACCGGGCCGTGTCGGACGGAACTCTTTCGGTTCGGCAGGTCGTAGAGAAGTGTAGCAAACGTATGGGGAAAGAGATGAAAACCGTTCGGCTCATCTATCCGCAGTGGCAGGGAGCCGATATTGTCCGGCTGGTGCCGGAAGTGAAAGACCCGGCCGATGCTGCGCGGGGATACTATCTGGGGGCCCGGCTGCTGGATTTTCTCGCTCCGGCAGCCGAGGGGGAGACGCTGACCGTTCCGGTGGATACCGCCATGACAGCCCGCACGGTACAGGACGGCGTTATCGACCGCGATATCATCTTCCGCCAGACGCAGGCGGCGCTGGCGATGTTGCGGGCCGCGGCTCCCGACCGGATTGTTACGCTGGGAGGGGAGTGTTCCGTCAGCGTGGTACCGTTCACCTATCTGGCGGCACGGTACGGGGGCGACGTGGCGATGGTGTGGATTGATGCCCATCCCGACCTCACATGGCCCGGCGATGTCTATCAGGGCTATCATGCGATGGCCGTCGCGGCCTGCATGGGGGACGGCGAGCAACGGATTGCTTCCCTGCTGCCCGCCCGGTTCTCCCCTTCGCAAATTCTCTATGTGGGGTTGCGGAACTGGGAGCGGGATGAGATTAAGGTGCGTCAGCGGATGTACGGCATCGCCCAGGTATCGAAAGAGGAGCTAACTGACAACAGCGATGCAGTGCGCCGTTGGCTGGATTTGTGTGTCTGCTCGAAAGTGGTCGTGCATTTGGACCTGGATGTCCTCGACCCGGCCGAAATCGTCGCAGCGGTGGGAACCGACCCCGGCGGCATGTCGATGGAACAGGTTGTCCGGGTTGTCGATGCTGTCGCGAAAGAGAAGGAGCTGGTCGGACTGACCGTAGCCGAACCGATGCCCCGTACGGCCATCCGGCTGCGGAACCTGCTGCATAGCCTGCCCCTGCTCCGGTAGGAGGGTGCGGGGCAGGGTACCGGCACCGGAGCCCGTTTGGAAGGATGTTGGGTGTCGTCTGCCTGCAATATGGGTATTAAGTAAAAAGAAAGGATAGTTGATATGGCGGTCGATTCGTATATGACGTTGTCGCAGTTGCAGGAGCGTATCCGGGAGACGCTTTGCCGCGGATTCGCCGCGCCGGTGTGGATAACCGCCGAAATAGGCGAACTGAAGGTGAATGCCCGTTCCGGGCACTGTTACCTGCAGTTGGTGGAGAAGGGCGGCCGCAACGGCGTGCCGCAGGCGCAGGTGCAGGCCGTCATCTGGGCCGGACAGTACGGTATGCTCTCCTCTTATTTCCGCGGGGCGACGGGGGAGGAGCTGGCTGTCGGGATGAAGGTGCTGCTCCATGTGACGGTGACCTACCACGAATTGTACGGCCTGTCGCTGCGAATAGTGGATATCGACCCGCTCTATACGCTCGGTGACCTGGCCCGGCAGCGCATGCAGACCATCGCCCAGCTCCGGGAGGATGGTGTGTTCGACCTGAACCGCGAGCTCGGTATTCCGGAAGTACCCCAGCGCATTGCGGTCATCTCCTCCCCGCAGGCTGCCGGTTATCAGGACTTCATGAAGGAGCTCGGTGCGTCGCCTTACCGTTTCGATGTGACGCTTTTCGGTGCCGTCATGCAGGGGCACGGGGCCGAGACGTCGATAATCGGGGCGTTGGATGCGGTGGCCGACCGGGCGGAAGAGTTCGATGCGGCGGTGATAATCAGGGGAGGCGGTTCGCAGAGCGATTTGAGCTTTTTGAACTCCTATCTGCTCAGTTTCCATATTGCGCAGTTCCCGCTGCCCGTTATCGCCGGATTGGGACACGACAAGGACCAGAGCGTCGTGGATATGGTCGCCGCCCTTTCGCTGAAGACGCCGACGGCGGTGGCGGCTTTTCTGGCCGACCGTGCGGCAGGGTTCGATGCCCGTCTGGAGGGACTCGGTGACGAGATACGCAGTTGTGCCTGCCGAATCCTTGACCGGGAGGGGAAGGATGTGCAGATGTGCGGCGCCCTGCTGCGCGAGCGGGTATCGGGGGCCCGTCTGCGGATGGAGTGGCGTTTGCGGACCCTTGCCGACGGCCTTGCTGCCGGTGCACGCAGAGTGCTGCAGATGAAGGGTCTTCGGCTCGATGAACTCCGGGAACGCCTGGAAGAGGGTGCCGGTCGGGCCGTAGCGAGCGGGGAGGCCCGTTTGCTTCAGGCACGGCAGCTTGTTTCGGCTGCCGACCCGCGCAACATCCTGGCCCGCGGCTTCGCGGTGGTGCGTACCGCCGGCCGGGCTCTGACCGACGCCGCCGATGCGGTTCCGGGAGAGAATCTCGATATTACGTTATACAAGGGTAGAGTGACTGCAAAAGTGACCGATAATGATGGGAAAGAGTGAAATGACATACGCCGAAGCAATGGCTGAAATCGAGGCGATTCTGGCGAAGATGAACGAGGCCAACCCCGATATCGATGCGCTGGCCGGACAGGTACGCCGGGCAGGCGAACTCATCCGCTTCTGCCGCGGGCGGCTCCGCAAGGCGGAAAAGGAGGTGGCCGAAGCGCTCGGCGAAGAGGAGAAGGAACAGTGACGGGAGCGGTTGCCGTACCTCTTCCTGCACGGCCTGTTTTCGGGCTGTGGTTTCCGTTCCGGCGGGTGGCGGTCGTCCTGTCCGGAGGATTTTCCGGCTGCCGCCGCCTCACCGACAGGGAGAGGCGGCTGGGGCAGGTGCTCGGAGCGCTTCTCCGTTGCGGTTAGAAGGTGAAGCCCGCGGTGAAGGAGAGCGAGGCGCTCAGCTCGGAGGATTCGTGCACGGGCCGGCCGTTGATTCCATAGTCCCTGTAGAATTCTCCGTAGTTTATCATGACGCCGAGGCCGAGATGAAGGGCCCGGCGTTTTCGCAGGCGGAACGACACGCCCGCTTCCGGACGGCAGTAAAACCAGGTAGGCTGTCCGTACGTGATGGGGCGGCCCGTGTAGTCGGGGAAATGGCAAACGGTAGCTCCTCCTAAAAAAATCGGTATGCCGAGGTCGAGTTGAAAGTAGGGGGTGATGCGTGAGGTTAGGAAAGCGTATCGCGTCCGGACGAAAAGCGGCAGGGTGATTCGTCTGTCGTCTTCGTCGGCCGGATAGTAAATGGCGGACGAGAAGCCGAGACCGAGAAACCAGTGCCTGTCGAAAGTGTAGCCGCCCGTAAAGGAGAACGGATGAAATCCTCTTACCCGGAATTTGTCGGCGCCGACGAATCCTCCCGTCTCTATCGTGAAGTTTGCACCGCGGTATTTTTCGGGTGTTCCCTGCGCCTGCGTCGTGGGTGCGTGCAGCAGGAACAGCCCTGCAAGCAGGGTGATGAAAGTCGTTTTGCCCATAGGTCGTGTCGGTTTCGGTTATTTTCAATTATAGATGCACGGAAGTTTTGTTTTGTTGCATGGCCCGGAATTTTTTCTGGCAAGGGCGTGGCCTGTATTGGCAGAGGGTGATGACGGTCATACGCAGCGGCGAAACATACGTGGCGTTCGATTCCTCCGCCGAGGTCCAGTGTCGCCGGGCCGTCCGAAGGGCGCTTAGGAAGGCTGCCAGCATGGGAATCGGAGGACGTTCCGCAGGTACCGTCTTTCCGTAAACGATAGGTCGGCAGCCGCTTCGGCCGGCCTCATGCAGAGGTCGGCTTTTTTTTCATCCTGTCCGGGTTGTGGGATGTGAATTTGTGTAAAATCAATCGCTGCGGATAGTATTCCCCTGTATGACGTCGATTTGGTTGTATATTCGTGTTTTGGTGATTTATATGAAATATTATTAACATATGTGGATTATTATTAATTTTATTCCTATATTTGTTCACGAATGGTTCCGGTAATGTGAACCGTCACGAGAATAACCTTTAAACTAACTGGACTTATGAAAAAAACTTTGACTGCAAGTGTCGCATTTGCGATATCTCTTTTGTTCTTTGCAACGAGTTGTACAGACAAAGGGCAGGAGACGTTTCATTATGTAAATTTGAGTCAGGTGGCTTGTTCGTTCCTCGGCGAGGGGAGCTCCCCGCTCGCCGTCGACGTCAAGGCCTCTCCGGCCCAATGGACGGCTACGCCCGGCGCGACGTGGGTAAAAATCGAACGCACGGATGAAAGGACGCTCACCATTACGGTAGACGACAATGACACTGGCGCCGAACGGAATACGACGGTTATGATTGATGCAGGGCAGGCTTCTCAGACGATTACGGTGACCCAGCTTCCGAAAGACAGCGCTTTCGCCCGTTTCCGTAAGTTGGATACTTTTCAGATGGGTGCTGCGATGTCGCCCAGCGGCAGGTATGCCGGCGGTTTCACCGCTTCCATCGCACCGGACGATTCGTTCCTATACACGCCGACCATTGTGGACCTGGAGACGGGCGAGTGGCATGAGTTCGGCCCATACCCGGAATCGGTGCACTACCTGCATCAGACCATGGCCATTACCGACCAGGGGCTGCTCTTCATCAGCGACGGTGCGAATGGCGGCCAGATAGCCATCGACCTTACCGGCAATATCTTCATTCCGGAGTCTCCGGCAGGTTTCAGAGGCAAGCCGGAGATACAGGCTACTTCGGCCGACGGCAAATATTGGGTGGGCTTTGCCATGAAAGGCAAAGTGTTCGAAGACCCCGCACCGTGCAAGGCGCTGCTGTGGACAGACGGCGTGCCGCATGAACTCCCCTGGCCGGAACTCAACTACCGTGACGAAGAGGTGTGGTACGGCGGTATGGCCCGCGGTATCTCCGCCGACGGCAGTATCATCTACGGCACTTCGTGGGAAAACTCCGATTTCGGCATGCTTTACTGGATTAACAACGGTGAGAATACTGCCAAACCCGAGTGGGTAGGCAAGGACGTCAGGGAAGTGACTCCGGTTGTCATGAAGATGAGCGATGGTACGGAGTACGATTACCATATTGTGAACGGTATGATATGTACGGCCAATCTGACCAACATCAGTGCTACGGGAAAATGGATTGCCGGTTCCTATCGGACTGAAACACCCGCCGATGACAGGATTTCAGTTATTACGACGCAGACGGCCGCCTTCTACAATACCGAGACCGAAACGACCGTCATCGTTGAGGATTACGGTGAATCCACCGGCGTGCATGCGACCGACGACGGCATCGCTTTCATCGGAGTGGGCTCGCTGGGTATCTCTTCGGGCAAAGTGTACGACCTGAATACGGGAACCGACCTGGGCAGCACGCAGGAATGGGTGTACGACAACTACGGTATCGTCATTCCGGCCGGCTATATCAACCATGTATCCGCCGACGGCCGGTTCGTGCTCGGCACCAAGGCCGAATCTTCGGCAATGGGCGTCGCTTTCATCAATTGGTACATTGCCCCGCCCATTGTCAAATAAGCGGAGGAACATAGGCGAGTGTAATTTTGCGAAGAACATTCGCCATACGATGAAAGAGCCGAGGTCCGAAAACCTCGGCTCTTTTTATATATACTGCCGCATCGGGATACCGTTGCCGGGACTCTGGTTTCGTACAGGCCGGTCATCCGTTTCCGAAAAATCGCTCGTCGAAATTCACGAGGTAGACCTGCTCGCTCGCACGGGTAAGGGCGGTGTAGAGCCAGCGCATGAGGTCGCGGCTCATGGGTTCGTCGCCGAAGAGCATCCGGTCGATGAAGACGGCCTTCCACTCTCCGCCCTGTGCCTTGTGGGCCGTGACGGCATAGGCAAACTTCACCTGTACGGCATTGAAGTGTGGGTTCTCGCGTACCTCCTTGTAGCGTTTGGCTTTGCTCCTGATGTGTTCGTAGTCTTCGCTGACGGCGTAAAAGAGCGCATTGCCCTGTTCGTGCGTCAGCGCGGGGGCTTCGGAGGCGAGGGTGTCGAGCAGGATTTTGCACTCGATTTCGTAGTCGTCGTAGTCGGGAAAGCTGAGCCGGGCCTCGGCAAAGCGGAAGCCGTAGAACTCTTCGAAACGCCGCAGTTTGACCAGTCGGGCCGTGTCGCCGTTGGCCATGAAATCCATATGCGGCTCCTCCTCCCGCTCCGTAAAGTAGTAGTTGTTCTTCACCACCATCAGCATGTCGCCCGACTCTATCTCCTCCTCGGCGAAGAGCACATGGCGCCGGATGCCTTCGTTAAAACGGTTGGCCCGCCGGTTGGAACGGGTAATGACGATGGTCTCTTCACGTCCGTAGCGGGAATAGCACTCCTCCACCTTTTCGAGGAACTCCCCGCCGTCTATCGCCCGGAAGTCGGGATAGGACATCTCGAAGAGGGGAGGCTCCGTGATGCCCGCCTCCAGCATGCACCGCACCATGGTGGCGTTGAACAGGATGCCCGAATCGTCGCTCTGGCGCATCACTTCGTCCAGCGTGCCGTACTCCACCGCACCGTATGCTGCCATGAAATCGGGGTCGAGCGCCGGACTGCGGTCGTGTCCTACCGGCGGCAGCTGGGCATCGTCGCCCACGAAGAGGATGCGGCAGCGTGTACCCTGCCGGACATATTGGAAGAGGTCGTCGAGCAGCGAGCCGCTTCCGAAGGGAGAGCCCGCATCGGCGGAGGCGGAGAGCATGGAGGCTTCGTCGACGATGAAACAGGCGTCCTTTTCGCGGTTGAAGTCGAGCGAGAACCCCGGTTCGGGGTCTGCTGAACTTTTTTGCCGGTAGATTTTCTTGTGTATCGTGGAGGCGCCGAGTCCCGTATGGCGCGCCATGACTTTCGCCGCCCGTCCGGTAGGGGCGAGCATTACGGGTTTTATCCTCAACTTTTTAAGTGTCGCCACGAACGCCGCAATGATGGACGTCTTGCCCGTTCCAGCATATCCGTTGAGGATGAAGATGCGTTCGGTATCGGCATCGGAAAGCCATGAGGCCAGCGCCTCAATGATTTTTTTTTGTCCAAGTGTTGGCGCAAATGCAAAATTCGCGTAAATTTGAGACGCGATATGTTCGTTTAACATTGCGAAATATTAGCTTGTAATCCTGTTTTTACTGCCTTACGCGTTACAAACTTAAAAATTAAAAATATAGAGATGAAAAAAGTTATCCAGATTGTGCTCGCTGTTGTGATAGTGTTCCTCGCTTTCGTGGTATATCGCCAGCTGACGATTCCGCTCAAGTTCCAGAAGGAGGTGGAAACGAGGTCTGCGGCCGTAATCGACCGCATCAAGGATATCCGTACCGCCGAAAGGGCCTATAAACAGGTGAATCAGGTCTATACCGGCAATTTCGACAGCCTCATCAATTTCGTGCTGAACGACTCCATGGTTTATGAGAAGGCTTTCGGTTCGGCGGACGACTCGGTGGCCGTAGCCCGCGGGCTTGTCAGCAGGGAGACTTTCAAGGTGGCTGTCATAGATACCATTTTCGGCTCGAAGCAGATGACGCCCGAAAAGGTGGAGATGATTCGGTACATTCCCTATACCGACGGCATGGAGTTCATCCTCGAAGCCGGTCAGTTGAAGACCGAATCGGGCGTGACGGTACAGGTGTTCGAGTGCCGCGCTCCTTACAAGGCATTCCTTGCCGACCTCAACCGACAGGAGCTCATCAACCTGATAGACGAAAGGGAGAATACCTTCAACGACTATCCGGGCATCAAGGTGGGTTCGATGACCAGTGCGACCAACGATGCGGGTAACTGGGAATAGTACCCGTCCGGTGCAAAAGATATTGTCCATTCGGCTCCGGCAGGGTGGACTTTCTTTTTATGCTTCGGACGGCGACGGTGCGGGGACGGTCTCGATGGAGGCGTATTTCGCCCCCGGGGGGAGCCGGCGCGAACAGATGACAGCGGCGTTCGACGCATTTGCGGAGAAGAGCGGTATCGATACATATGATAGGGTGCGGCTTTTTGCCGATACGGCCGATACCGTTTTCGTGCCGGATGCGGTGGTCGGTGATGCCGTGCCGGCGGAGTGGCTCGCCCGGATGGGGGTGCATCTTTCACCGGACATGAAGGCTGTCCGGACGGAGGCGTATGGGGGCGTCTGTGCCCTATTTCCGGTCGATACGGGTGTCGCATCGTGGTTGGCGGACAGGCTCGGTCATCGGGCGGCGTGGTACTCCCCGCTTCACGAGAGCATGGCGGCTTTCCGCCGGACGGAGGCTTCGGGCGACTGTTGTTTCGTGGTCTATCCGACACAGGAGAATGTCTACATCTCCCGGTACGGCACGGCAGGCGAATTGTCGCTTGCGGAGGTCTATCCGTTGCACGGTGCGGCCGATATGGTCTATTATTTGTCGGAACTTGCCGCCGGGGAGCGTAATATCTCCCTGTATATTTACGGCGACCGGCCCGTGCGTTATACGGATACGTTGAAAAGGTATTTCGGCCGGGTGGCGGCTATCTGAAGTTTCCGCCTTTTGGTTTCGAGCGGCGCAGCGGTATCCGACGTGCCCATGCGGCGGCCATTTGTGTAACACATTTTCATGCGGTACTATGAGAATCGTAGGCGGTAGATTCGGCGGCAGGGTGATAAATCCTCCGCGTAATTTGAGGGCTCGTCCTACCACGGATTTTGCGAAGGAGAACCTGTTCAATGTACTCGGCAATCTCATCGACCTGGAGGGGACCGAAGTGCTCGACCTCTTTTCGGGGACGGGTTCCATCAGTTATGAATTCATCTCGCGCGGTGCGGCGGGTGTCACCTCGGTGGAGGTCAATGCGGTGCATCACAATTTTATCCGCCGGACGGCTGCGGCTTTCGGTATGGAGAACCTCTATGCCGTCAGAGCCAATGTTTTTCTTTACCTGAAGAGCGCATCGAAACGGTTCGATGTGATATTCTCCGATGCGCCGTATGACCTCGAAGGGTCGGAACAGGTTGTGGAACTTGTGTTCGAACGGAAGCTGCTGCGCCCCGGAGGATTGCTGATATTCGAGCACTCCAAGGAGCGGTCGTTCGAGGGGCATCCTGCCCTGCTGCAGGTACGTACCTACGGCAGCGTACATTTCTCCGTCTTCCGTATGCCGGATGTGGAATAGCAGCCGTTTTTCGGCCTTGTAATATCCGGACGCAAGCGCCTCGTTTCGGGTAATTCGTTTTTGACGAACAGTCGGTATGAACTCCTTTCGTATCGTATCCCCGGTTATGCTGACCGTTTTTTACGGTATCTATTTCTTTAAACAGTTGGCCATGCGTTTGGCGGGTAATCCGTACCGACCGGCTCGGCCGGGTAGAGAAACCGCGTTTTCTGTTCGTGTTTGCAGGCCGGGTAAAGATATCTCCGGGTTTGGGCTGACAAGATACGGAATCATTTTCATATCTTGTAATAGGTGTGGGGGGAGCAGTATGTATTGGCAAACTGTGCATCGGGTAGGGAGCGCATCTCGGATGCGAAGATTCCGGTGGAACCGAATCTTTGCGAAAGCGTCGGTTGGAATGCAGTCGATGGTATTCTGATTTTCCATCCGAAGCCGGTAGGGAAACAGGAACAAGAACAGGAGCGAATGCCATAGAAAAAGCCACTTCCAGCGGAAGTGGCTTGTGCTCCCTCTGGGGCTCGAACCCAGGACCCCAACATTAAGAGTGTCGTGCTCTACCAACTGAGCTAAAGAAGCATCGTATTTGCCTACAGGAACCGGAGTTTCCCAGGAACCGGAGTTTCCTAAAAGCGCCACAAAGATAAGGAGTATTTCCGAATTTGCAAAGAGGAAAGGCAATATTCCTGTAATTTTTTTGTGTGCCGTATTTTGAGTCCCGGCGGTCTGCTGCTGTCGGTGTTTCATGCGGTATACCGTAGGCGGCGCGCCGTATCTTCGTGTGGGGCGGGATGCTTTTAAGCACGCGCAGTGTGCTGAAGGACGCACGCGTCAGTGCCGGTTTTCCCTGCTCTGCCATGCTGCCTCTATCTGGAGGAGTGCCGTTTTGATAAGGGTACGGGAGGTCGCCATGTTCATGCGCATGAAACCGCGGCCCTGTACCCCGAACGCAGCTCCGTCATTGAGTCCTACACCGGCTTCCCGGGCCATGAAACGGAGCAGTTCCTCGTGTCCCAGCCCCAGGCCCCGCAGGTCGAGCCACATGAGGTAGGTGCCTTCGGGAATGGCGGTCCTGATTTCGGGAAGGTGTTCTGCGAGGAACCGGACAGTGAATTCCATGTTGCCGTGTACGTAGTCGAGCATCTGGCCGAGCCACTCTTCGCCTTCGTTGTAGGCGGCGATGAGCGCCGCCGTGCCGAAGATGTTGCCCTGGTCGACATGGTACCTGCCCAATTCCGTCCGCAGCGCTTCCCGGGCGGCGGGGTCGGGCGTGATGGCCGCGGAGGTCGAAAGCCCGGCGATATTGAAGGTTTTTGTAGGGGCGATGAGCGTGATGCACCGCTGTCCTTCGGCGCACAGCGAAGCGATGTGGGTGTGGCGGCAGGGAGCGAATATCAGGTCGGAGTGTATCTCGTCGCTCACTATCGCGACATCGTGTTTCCGGCACAGGTCGGCTACTCTGCGCAGCTCCTCCGCAGTGAATACGCGGCCGGTGGGGTTGTGTGGATTGCAGAAGAGCAGTACCGTGGCCTCTGCCAGTTTGCGGTCTAGGTCGTCGTAGTCTATCCGGTAGTATCCCTTTTCGGGAATGAGCGGGTTTTCCACTACCCGCCGGCCGTTGGCTTTTATCTGGGCGGCGAACGGAGGATAGACGGGAGGCATGATGACGATACCGTCGCCCTCGGCCGACAAGGCCCGTAGGGCGAAGACGAACCCCGCAACCACACCCGGCGTGAAATCTATCCATTCGCGGTCGATGTGCCAACCATTGCGGCGTTCCACCCAGTTCGTGATTGCAGCGTAATAGGCATCGGTACGCATGCCGTAGCCGAATACCCGGTGTGCGGCGCGGCGCGCTATCGCCTGGCAGATGAACTCCGGAGCTTCGAAATCCATATCGGCTATCCACAGCGGTATGACATTTGCATTGCCGAAGGCCGAAAGGTCGTCGTATTTGACGCATCCGCTGCCCCGGCGGTCGATGATGTCGTCGAAATTATATCTCATGGACGTTTTATGATGAACAAATTTTATGACAGGTGTAAATGTATGAAAAATGCGTTACATTTGTTGTCCGTATGGCATTAATACTTAAATAATGAAAGATTTCGGAAACAGTGACGGCCGTCCTCATCGGGAAGATACGGATGGCTCGCAGGAGGGACAGCCTGCTTATAAGGCATTTGCAAAAGACAAGCGGACGCGGATAACGACTTCGAGGCCGGTTGAAAAGGTGGATTACCGGCGTGAGGGACACGAACCCGCCGAGGGGGCCCGTTACGACGGAGAGCACCGGCGTCCGCAGGAGTACCGGAGCGGCAGCGGTTATGCCGGTTCGGGGCGTTACGGCGGGGAAAGCGGTGATGACCGCAACCGCAACAGAACGGAGGGCGGCTACCGTCCGCGCGAGCGGGCGCCATACGAGCAGCGAGGCGAAGGTGGTAGCTCTGACCGTTCCGGTTACCGCCGGAACAGTTACGATACTCGGACTTATCCGTCCGACGGTCGTCCGCAGGGACCGTCCGGCGAAGGGGCAGCGAGGCGCAAATCCTACAATCCCAATTTCGATGAGTACAACCGGCCGGTTGGCCGGAACCGTTACGACTCCTCCCGCGATACGGAGGGGGGCGAGCGCCGGAGCGGCGGATACCGCAGACCGGAAGGCGGTTTCGAGGGAGGCAGCCGTTACGGGAACGACCGTTCGCAGGAGGGGCGTCCGGAGCGTTATGCCCCGCGGTACGGTCACGGCGAAGGTGAACGCGGCGAAGGCAAGGAACCGAGAGAGTATGCCGGCGGTCGGCCGTATGGCCGCAGCGAGGGCGGCGAACGGCGTTATGGCGACGGCAAGCGTCCTTACGGCGAACGCGGTACGGGGGACAGGAAAGGGTACGGCAGCAAACCTTACGGAACTCAGGGCGGCGGTGCTTACGGCGGTCGACCGACCGACAGGCGTCGTCCGGCCGGTCAGCGGGGCCCCAAAGTGCCCAAGTACAATTCGGAGAACTATCCGACTTTTCCGGCGCCGGTTATCGAGGATAAGATACGGCTCAACCGTTATATCGCCATGTCGGGTATCTGCTCGCGCCGTGAAGCGGACGAATTCATCCAGTCGGGTGTGGTTTCGGTCAACGGACTGGTCGTGACCGAACTCGGAGCCAAGGTGTCGCAGCAGGATGAGGTGCGTTTCAACGGGAACGTCATCCGCAACGAACGCAAGGTATATATCGTGATGAACAAACCCAAGGGATATGTGACTTCGGTGGAGGACCCCCATGCGGACAAGACGGTGATGGAGTTGCTGAAAGAGGGCTGCCGGGAGAGGGTATATCCGGTGGGACGTCTGGACAAGAACAGTCTCGGCGTACTGCTCATCACCAACGACGGCGATATGGCCAAAAAACTGATGCACCCTTCTTTCGAGAAGAAAAAGGTATATCAGGTCTCGTTGGACAAACCGCTGACGCATGCCGACATGGATGCGTTGGTGCAGGGATTCGAGCTCGACGACGGAGAGATACATGCCGATGCGGTCAGCTACGTGGGGACGAAGAAGACGGAAATAGGTATCGAGATACACTCCGGGCGCAACCGTATCGTGCGGCGCATGTTCGAGCATCTGGGCTATAAGGTGACGAAGCTCGACCGTGTCTATTTCGCCGGACTGACGAAACAGCGTCTCAAGCGCGGCGAGTGGCGTTTCCTGACGCCGCGGGAGGTGCAGGCATTGCGTTCCGGACAGTATGAGTGACCGGAGGCGGCGGATGAAAGCACGGAACGGCACGCAATCTTTGCGTGCCGTTTTCGCTGTGATGTGATGATTGAGGGGAGCTGTCGTTTCAGTGGGTAGTGCTGCTGACTACGAAGTAGGCGATGCAGGCGAAGAGGAGAAAGACGGCGGCGAAAACCAGGATGCCGGCGATGCGCCGCATGATGCTGTTCGCCCCCTTGCCGTCGTGTTCCCGTTCGGCGAGTTCCGCCCCCTCCTTTTCGGTCTGGCGGATGATTTGCTGCTCTTCCGGTGTGAGTTGCCTGGGCATGGCCGTTCGTGTTTCTGCAAAAGTAGTGATAAAAAGCGGATGGGCAAGCGGCATCTGTCGGATGGGAAACGGTTCGATGCGGAACGTGGTTCCGGCCAGGGACGGACGGTTGGATTTTAGGTGCCGTTTGCGTAATTTTGACGGGAAATGAAACGCGGGGAAGTGTTGGAAAGAGTACGGCGTGCCGTGCCCGATGCCTATACGGCAGGAGAGGCGCGTGCCATTGCGTTCGAGGTGGCCGAATGTTTCTGCGGCTTCTCGCGGGCGGAGGCCGTGGCCGACCCCGGCGCAGAGGCCGTGGCTGACGAAGGAGTGCTGGAGGAGTCGTGCCGGCGGATTGCAGCGCATGTCCCGTTGCAGTATGTGACCGGACGGACGGAATTTTACGGTCTGCCGTTCCGTGTCGGGGAGGGGGTGCTGATACCTCGCCCGGAGACTGAGGAGCTCGTGCAGTGGATTGCGGCCGACTGTGCCGGTATTGCGGGAGTGCGTCTGCTGGATATCGGGACGGGCAGCGGGGCCATTGCTGTCGCGCTTTCCCGTTTGCTTGTCGCCCCGACGGTCGATGCGGCGGACATCTCGCCCGATGCGCTGGTTTTTGCGGTGGAAAATGCGGCCGTGAACGGCGCAACGGTGCATTTCGTACAGGCCGATGCGACGGCGCCGTACGATACGTTCGCCGGACTGCTGCCGCGGCACCGTTACGATGTCGTCGTATCCAATCCGCCCTATATTCCCCGCTCGGAGTATGCCTCCATGCGTGACAATGTGCGGTTGTACGAGCCCGCCGGGGCACTGTTCGTGGAGGACGCCGACCCATTGCTTTTCTATCGGGAAATCGGACATAAGGCCGCCCGGCTGCTGGATGCCGGAGGCCGGCTCTTTTTCGAGGTGCACGAAGATTATGTCTGCGGCGTTTGCACGCTGTTGTCGGGGCAGGGGTTCGTCGGGGTGGAGTGCCGGTGCGATATGAACGGCAAGCCGAGGATGGTACGGTGTGTGAAGGAGTGAACGATGAAGGAGAAGGAAGAGGAGGCAGGGCCCCACGGAAAGCGGGCCAAAAGTGCGGAGGAGGCGCTGGCAGGGTTGATGCGCTATGCTGCCCGGGCGGAGCGTTCCAGCGGCGATGCGCTGCGGCTGATGCGTCGGTGGAACGTGCCCGAAGCCGATAGGGAACGGATACTGCATCGGCTGTGCGAGTCGGGATTCATCGACGACCGTCGCTTCGCCGCCGCCTATGTGCGCGAAAAGTCCTCGCTGGCGGGATGGGGCGTGCACAAGATACGGGCGGGACTCCGTGCCAAGGGAATACCGTCCGACCTCGTCGAAGAGGCCGTTGTGCGGGAGTACGAAACCGGCGCCGTGGCCGACCGACTGCAGGAGCTGCTCGACCGGAAACTTCGGAGCGTGTCGGGCACGGCATATGAAGTGAAGGGGAAACTCGTCCGTTTCGGCCTCTCGCGCGGTTACGATTACGATATTGTGGTAGAGGCGGCTTCGCGGGCCGTCGCACGGACGGGAGCGGAGGAAGAGGAGGAGTGACAGATATTGTTCCGAATGGGGCGGATGTGGCTGCTTTCTGGCAGAAGGTGCCGCCGGTTGTCGGGACGGAAGCTGTTTGCGGTCTGTCCGGCAGGCTGTCGGGAGTGTTGCGGGTGATAAAGGCGCACTCCGGAATAAGGGAAACCGTATGTTGAAACGATATAAGCAGGGAACGCTTCGTAATGGGGCGGCCGAAACGAGGGAACGTATGAAAGAGATGGTTCGGACCGGATGCCGGAGACTGCGGCTGTCGGTGGGCGTGTGTTTGGTTTGTGCGGCGTTGCAGGGCGGTACGGCGCATGCACAGGATTATGGAAAGCCGCTCGATATGCCGGTGCTGCAAAGCTCTTCCAATTTCGGGAAGCTTCGTTCCACCCGTTTCCATTCGGGCGTCGATTTCCGTACCGGGGGCGTCGAGGGGAAGCGGGTGCTTGCCGTCGAGGACGGACAGATTTACCGTATTGGCGTGAAGCCTTACGGTTACGGCAATGTGGTCTATGTGGCGCATCCGGACGGCAATATCTCGGTCTACGGCCATCTCAGTAAATTTACTCCGGAGGTGGAGGCGTACGTGCGCAGTGAGCGTTACCGGCAGCAACGCAACGACATCGACCTTTTTCCCGAGGCGGGTCGTTTCCCCGTAAAGCGGGGCGAAGTCATCGGCCTGTCGGGCAATTCGGGCAATTCGTTCGGCCCGCATCTCCACTTCGAGATACGCGAAGGGGCTTCGCAGCGGACGGTGAACCCCATCGCAAGGGGATATTACCGGGTGAAAGATGACCTGCCGCCCCGGATATTCGGTGTCAGCTACTATCTGGTGGATACGCTCATGGGCGTCCCGGTGCACACGCTTGCGGGAAGGGCTGCCGCAATCGGAGGAAGCGGTGCCCGCTATACGCTGGAGGCTCCCATGGTACTGCCCGGCCGGGGGTATTTCTGCGTGGAGACGATGGACAGGAAGAACGATGTAAGCGGCTCGATGGCTACCTACCGCATCGTACTTTCGGTTGATGGCCAAACGCGTTTGGAATATCTGATGGACGGCTTCACTTTCGGGGAGAACCATTTTGCCAAGGTGCTGTCGGATTACGTGCTGAACGGTACCACCTCCAACGATATATTCCGCCTGGCCGTACTGAACGAGGGGGCGATGCCTTTCTACCCTCGGGCCGTGGGGCGCGGCCTGATAGACCCCGCATCGGGCATCGACGAGGTCCGTATCGAAGTGGAGGACGACAGCGGCAATACGGCCGTACTGACTTTCCCCGTGACGTATGACCCCTCGGCCGCCGCTGCGACGGTCAGTATCCCGACCGATGCCGAAGCGGTGGATTTCCGGCGTCACTACTCCCGGACGACGGACGGGCTCAAGGTCACCATTCCTGCCGGCGCACTTTACGAATCGCTGTTCTACGAGCAGGAGAAACTCTCCGGCCGGCCTGCCGTGACGGTGGGAAAAGGGACGCATATCCTGTCGGATTTCTATGCCGTCCATGATGCGTCGGTACCCTTGCAGGCTCCCGTGACACTCTCTTTCCGGGCCGACGTGCCGGAAGAACTGCGCGAACGGGTGGTCATTGCACGTCTTACCGATAAGGGGCGGCTTGCCGCCGCACCGGCGAAATATGCCGACGGTGCCGTGACGGGGCGTGCTTCCCTCTTCGGGATATGGTGTGCCGCGGCCGATACGGTAAACCCTACCGTCACGCCATCGTTCAGGTCGGGAACCGATATGTCCGGCGAGCGGCGCATCGGTTTCCGTATAAGCGACGATTTTTCCGGCGTCGCCTCCTATTCCGCGACGGTGGACGGAGAGTGGGTGATGCTCGAACACGATACGGTGCACGGGATGCTTTACCACTATTTCGATGACGAGGTGTGCGGTACGGGCAGGCGGCACGAGGTGGAGCTCCGGGTTACGGACGGTGCCGGCAATACCGCTGTTTACAGGGGCAGCTATTACCGATAGGCAATGCGGACGGAGATATCGGGCCCGGTACGGATACGTATCGGGCCCTGTTTCTGGTGCGGACGGAGTGCCCGTCCGGATATATGCGGTTTCCGGCAGAAGCCTGTCGAGGCGGCGTCTCTTGTTCCGCACCGGAGACAGTGCGTTCCCCGGTCCGTCTTTTCCGGGCGCTGTTCTTTTCGGCGTGCGATATTCCGGTATCTGGACGGGGACCCGAACTGCGCGTCGGGGCGGGAGCGGGCGTCAGGCTTGCAGCCCCTCTTCCGTAATGGTACGGAGCACCTTTTCGATGCGCAGGGCGAGCAGGTTGTAGAAGTAGTAATTTCCCAGCGAGAGGAGGCTTTGGAGCCCCGTATGGTTGAAGACCATCAGTTCGTCGGCGCCGGGGATTTCCGAGGCGGCGATGTTGCGTTCCGTGATGGGGATGCCTGCCAGGGAGCAGGCCCGGAACATCAGGTCGCGTTCGGTGCAGGCGGGAAACGTCTCTGCCGGCGGGGTGAAGAGGGCGCCGTCGCGGGCAAGGAAAACCGGGTATTCGCCGCACGATATGAGGCGTTCGGCCCGGTTGCAGTGCAGGGCTACATGGCAGCCGGTACGCTCCGCGAACGCCTGCATGTAGCGTGAGGTCGTAAGCGATACGGCGGTACGATGGCCGCAGAAGGGAATCTCGTAGTTGGTTAGTATCGCTTTGGGGCGGATGCTGATGAGCTCGTAACCGCGGTATATGGTGGAGTGGTCGGCCATTGCCAGCAGGTCGGGCACGGCATCGCCGCTCCGCTGCGAAGGCAGCAGGTAGATGCGGACGATGTTGCCCAGCCGGGGCATGCGGTCGGCATCCAGCAGGGCCTCTATTCCTTCGCGCAGTTGCATTGTATCGAACTGCGGCACGGTGCCGTAGAGTTTGCGGTAGGATTCGGCGGCGTATGCGAGGTGCTTCTCCAGATAGAGCGGACTGTGGGCGGAAGTGTTCACCGCGGCATGGACGTAGTTGTCTTGTAAGAGTCTCTGTGCGGAGAGCGTTTCCTGTCTTCCGTCGAGCAGGACACCGTTGAGGTAGATGTGCTGCGGCGGGGTCATGTCATGAAGATTTTGAGCAGCAGTTCCCGCAGCAGTTCTCCGTCGTCCTGCGGACCGCCTCCGATGCCTTTGCTTCGCATGTCGTATTCGCGTAGCAGGCCGAGGATATTGAATACCTTACGGTTGGGGTAGAGGTTGGCCGCCTGTTTGTATTCATTGAGGAAGAAGGGGTTGGGCAGTTTCAGCAGGGCGCTCAGTTCGGCGTCCGAAGGGGCCGGAACGTTTTTGTGACGAATCTCCCACCGTTTGTAATTGACGATGAAGATGCGCTGGAAATGGGTGAACAGGGCGCTCAATGTCACCGTCAGCGGATTGTCCTTCGGGTTGCGCCGGAAGTGGTCGGCAATGAGCATGGCGCGGGCCATGTTCTTCTCCGAAATAGCTTTCGTCAATTCGAAGTTGTTGAAATCCTTGCTGATACCTATGTTGTCCTCGATGTGCTGCGCGGTGATTCGTTTCGTTCCTTCGGGCAGGAAGGTAAGCAGCTTGGCAAGTTCGTTGGAGATGCGGGAGATGTCCGTGCCGAGATGGTCGGTAAGCATTCCCAGCGCCTTGGGCTCTATCGTGCACCCCTTCGATTGGACGAAGTCGCCCAGCCAGGCCGTGATTTCGTAGTCGCGCGGACGTACCGATTCGAGTACTTCGCCCTTTTGCACGATGTGCTTGTAGAGCTGCGTGCGCTTGTCGAGGCTCTTGCCCTTGTAGCAGACGACGAGGATGGTGGAGGGCGAGGGGGCAGCCGTGTAGAGCGAGAGCTGTTCGGGTTTGCGGAGCGACTGCGCCTCCTTGACGATGACCACTTCGTAGCGGCCCATCATGGGCATTTGCCGTGCGTAGTTGATGATGGTTCCCTCGTCGGTATCTTTCCCGTAGACCACGATTTGGTTGAAGTCCCGTTCGGCCTCGGTGAGTACCGTGCCGGCCAGTTGGTCGGCGATGCGGTCGATGAAGTATCCCTCCTCGCCCATGAGCAGATAGACCGGAGCGTACCTGCCGGCGGCAATCTCCCGCCGGAGCCTTTCGTAGGCCGTTACGGTATCTTTGAATGTCGTCTTTCCGCTCCCTTTCGCCATGGTTTCCCTTTCCGCCGCTGTGTCGGCCTATATGATTTCCCTTCTCAGCAGAAGGATGTTCTCGGTCCTGTCCGATACCCGGTAGCGGTCGTCGATACGCCGGCCGACAACCCAGACGATGTCGTCTCCGCTCACGAGTACGAACTGCCGGTTCTTCTCCGGCAGCGATACCTTCTCGTTTATCAGAAAATCGCTGACTTTCTTGCGACCGTTCATTCCGAAGGGGACGAACGCGTCGCCTTCGTGCCATCTGCGCAGCTTCAGCGGCCACTGGAGCAGGTCGGCATCCAGCAGTGCGACGTTTTCGGGCTGGCGGAGGCTCTCGATATTGTCGATGTCGGTGTGGCGGGCGAGTATCACGCTGTTGCCGCAGTAGACCTTGTGTGCCGTGGCGGTGAGCTCCGTTTCGCAGGGGTCTTCTCCGGCGACCGGGACGACGATTATCCGTCCCCGGTTGATGTAGGCGGCGTAATCCTTCGAATAGAACCGCCGGCCGGTGGCTCCGCGCTGGAGCGCCTCCATCAGTCCGTCCACGACGTCGCCCTTGAAACCGTATCCGGAACTCATGATTTCATATATCACGTAGTTGAGCGGCATTCGCGGGTCTATCGCTGCGGGGTCGATGGTGACGATTCCGTCCGCAGTCGTCACCGCCTGCTGCATGATTGTTTCGATGCAGCGGTCGATGAAGAGCTGGGCATCGGTCAGCCTGCTGATGTTGGCCCCCATGAGTTCGGTGAAGTTCGGATTGATGGTGCGCAGTATCGGGACGATGCCGAGCCGTATCTTGTTGCGCATGTACTTCGTCGAGCGGTTCGAGGAGTCCTCCCGGAAGGGGATGCCGTGGGCCGTGGCGTAGTCGAGTATCTCCCGGCGGGAGGCGAAGAGCAGCGGGCGGATGATTTTCCCGTTTACCCTGTGGATGCCGGTGAGCCCCTTGAGCCCCGTGCCCCGCATCAGGTTGATGAAGAACGTTTCGATGGAGTCGTCGGCATGGTGGGCGATGGCGATGGCGTCGTAGCCGTGCTCGGCGCTCAGTTCGCGGAACCATTCATAGCGCAGCCTCCGGGCGGCTATCTGTACCGATTCTCCGGTGGCTTCCATTTCGCCCTGCGTGTCGAACCGGCGGTTGAAGAAGGGGAGACCATACCCTGCGGCACGCATCTGTACGAGCGTTTCGTCCTCGTCCGACTCCTCTCCGCGCAACTGGAAGTTGCAGTGCGCGACACCGACCTTGTAGCCGGCCGACACGAAAAGGTCCATCATGACCATCGAATCCACGCCTCCGCTGACGGTGAGCAGTATCCTGTCGTCCGGTTCCACCAGCGCGTGTTCTCTGATATACCTTTGAAATTTCTCTTCGAGCATAGTTCCGTATGATTGCGGCGTCTCTTCCGTCCGCCGGCTTCGTTTCTGTCGTTGCGGGGACACTGTGTTTCCGTGCCGTCCGCTTCCGTCACCATATGTTCACTTCGGTCGCTATTCGGATACCGAACCGGGTCTCCACGTCGTCGGTTATCCGTCGGGCCAGCGCCGTGACCTCGTTGCCCGTTGCTCCGCCCAAATTCACGAGGATGAGCGCCTGTTTGCCGTAAACGCCTGCCCGGCCCAGCGAGGCTCCTTTCCAGCCGGTCTTTTCTATCAGCCAGCCGGCCGGTATCTTCACCCCCTCCGGCACCGGATAGGAGGGCATGTCGGGATATTTCCGTTTTATTCTTTCGGCCAGTTCGCTGTCCACTACCGGGTTCTTGAAGAAGCTGCCTGCGTTGCCCGTGACGGCCGGGTCGGGCAGTTTCTCGCCGCGTATCCGCCGGACGGCCGTCCGTATGTTCTCCAGTGTCGCCCCGCCAGCATCCTCCACTTCGCGTGCGAGTGCGTCGTAGCCGAGGTTGGGGCGCGGGGTGCGCGAGAGCCGGAAAGTGACGGCCGTAATGACCGCCCGGCCTTTCAGTACCCCCTTGAAAATGCTGTCGCGGTAACCGAAACCGCAGTGGCATCCTGCGATGGAGACCTCCTTAAGCGTGGCCAGGTCGAGGGTCTCGACGGATTCGACGATATCCTTCGCTTCGGCTCCGTAGGCTCCGATGTTCTGTACCGGAGCGGCGCCGACCGTTCCCGGTATCGCCGTCAGGTTTTCCGTCCCCCACAGACCGAGGCCGATGCACCGTTCCACGAACTTCTCCCAGTCGAGTCCCGCTTCTGCCCGTACCGAGACGCTGTTGCCCGAGGAGCCCGTGACCGAGAAACCTTCGCCTGCGGGGTGCAGCAGCGTTCCGTGAAAATCCTCCGTAAAGAGGATGTTGTTGCCTCCGCCCAAAACACCGAGCTTTCCCTGCCGGATGTCTTCGTGTGCAGCGAGGTAGTCGCGCAACGAGGCTGCATCGCTGAACTCCACGATGCGGTCGGCGGTGGCGGCGACGCCGAAACTGTTCCGTCCCAACAGGTCGGCATGCAGGATTTCCCTTGTCATAACGGCGCAAATTTACCCAAAATTTCCGGATTTGTCCCCTGTCTCCGGTAATTTGGGCGGCTCCGAGAAGGCTCTCCGGAGGCACTGCCGAAAGAGGCGGAGAACAAGGTTGTTCGTTTTTTCGCATATTTTTAAATCCCTTGCGTTATACGATAATCAAAATAATTGTTATCTTTGAAGATTGTTGGATTTAACAAGATGGAATATGCTGGATAGACGCGATTGGGAGTGCGTGAAGGCTCACGGTATCGACCCGGAAGCGGTGGAAGCGCAGCTTGTCGGTTTTAGAGAGGGATTTCCGTATCTTGATGTGGTGCGTCCCGCCTCCGTGGGCGACGGTATTCTCCGTCTCGACGACAGCCGGCTGGCTACTTTGGGGCGTCGTTACGACAGGGCCTGCGGCGTATGCCGCGTGGTGAAGTTCGTGCCTGCTTCGGGTGCGGCGACGAGGATGTTCCGGGAGCTGTTCGGGTATCTCTCCTCCGGGGAGGAGAACCGGGTGACTGCCGAGGTACTCGGTGCGCTGGAGCGATTCGCGTTTTACGACCGTTTGCGGCGGCTTCTGCCCCCCGGAGCTTCGCCGGAGGATGTCGTCCGCGGTATCGTAGGGCCCGGCGGACTCGGGTACGGAAACATGCCCAAGGCGCTGATACTTTTCCACCGCTATCCCGCCGAAGTGCGCACGGCTTTGGAAGAGCACCTGACCGAGGGGGCGCAGTATGCGGCGTGCGGGGGCCGGGTGGCGGTGCATTTTACCGTATCGCCCGAACATGCCGGCGATTTCGGCAGAGTGTTCGATGCCGCGCTTCCGAAGTACGGCGAGCGGTTCGGTGTGGAGTACGATGTCACCGTGTCGGTACAGAAAAGCTCGACCGATACGATAGCCGTGAATCCGGACAATACGCCTTTCCGGAACGGCGACGGTTCGCTTCTGTTCCGTCCGGCCGGTCACGGAGCGTTGATTGAGAACCTGAACGAGATGGATGCCGACCTCGTTTTCATCAAGAATATAGACAATGTGACCACCGATTCCCGTCGGGGCGATACGGTGGTTTACAAGAAGGCGCTGGCCGGGCTGCTCCTCGAAGTGCAGGAGAAGATTCACGGCTACCTGAGAATGCTGGAAGAGGAGACGCCTGCCGCCGAAGGCGTCGATGCGGCGGAGGCTTTCGTGCGCGATATCCTGCATGTGGAACTGCCCGAAGGATTCGGGGCGCGTGCGGCGGCCGACCGGGCCGCGTTTCTGTGCCGGGTGCTCGACCGGCCGGTACGGGTGTGCGGCATGGTGCGCAACGAGGGGGAACCGGGCGGAGGCCCGTTCTTTGCACGCAGTGCCGACGGGCTCGTATCGCTGCAGATAGCCGAGTCGTCGCAGATAGCGCCTGAACGGAGGGAAGCGGTCATGGGCGGCGCCACCCATTTCAATCCGGTGGATATCGTGTGCGGCGTGCGCGGCCCAAGGGGGCGCAAATACGACCTGACACGCTATGTGGACCGTTCGACCGGATTCATCTCCGAAAAGTCCAAGGACGGAAAGCCGCTGAAGGCGATGGAGCTGCCTGGATTGTGGAACGGTGCCATGTCGGATTGGAACACCCTGTTCGTAGAGGTTCCCGCGACGACCTTTACTCCGGTAAAAGTGGTGACCGACCTGCTTCGTCCCGGCCATCAGGAGTGATGTTTCGGACAAAAACGTGGCCGAACAGGACAGAAAGGGTGCGCCGGCGGATACTATTTTTGCAGGACGGGCGTTACCCCGGTATCCGCGGTAGCGGATGAGGAGTGCAGTGCAAGGAATAATAAAACATATACAGCATGGAAAACAAACTTCAGGAACTGACCAACAAGCTCTATGAGGAGGGGCTTGCCAAAGGGCGCAGCGATGCGGAGAGACTCGTAGCGGATGCGCAGGCGAAGGCCGACGCTATCGTAAGGGAGGCCGAGGAGAAGGCAGCCGCCGTCGTGGAGGAGGCCCGCCGCAAGGCGGAGGAGCTTCGCAGAAATACCATGACGGAAGTGACCTTGGCCGGGCGTCAGGCCGTCGGTGCGCTCAAGGAGCACATTTCGGAGATGATAATCGCCAAAACCCTCTCCGGACCGGTGCATGAGGCGGCGGTGGACCCCGCATTCGTGCGGGAGATGCTGCTCGCCGTCGCGGCGGGCTGGCGCGCCGATTCGGCGGGAAAGGTGACGCTCTCGGCGCTGCTTCCGGCCGAGTGGCAGGAGCGGTTCGGCAAGGAGTTCGAGGCCGCGGCCAAGAGCCTGCTGGCGCAGGGGGTGGAGGTCGGTTATTCCGACAGTGTCCGCAGCGGATTCCGGATAGGCGAAAAAAACGGCGGATATTATATCAGCTTTTCCGAAGCCGATTTCGAGGCGCTGCTGTCTGAATTTCTGAAGGAGCGGGTGGCGAAAATGCTGTACGCCGAAAAATAGGTCGATATGTTTCGGAAAGATTACTATTGTCTCATCGCAGGGCTCAGGGAGTATTCGCTCGATGCAGAGAAGAAGGGTTTCGATGCCCCGGCCATCATCGCGGAGATAAAGGAGGAGCTCTCTGCGCGTGACCGCAGGACGGTGGAGCTGTTCTATACGTATTACGATATAGAGAATATCGTCAGCCTCCGGGCCGGTAGGGAGCACTTCTCGGCGTTGGGCAATCTTTCGCGCGAGGAGCTGCAGGAGGAGCTCGTCTCCCCGTCGCGGCTTCCCCTTTTCCTCGGCCGGGTGATAACCGCTTTCAATGCGGCCGACAAGGAGGGGGAAGGTACGGACGTCAGCGAGGAGGTGGATATGGAGAAGTCTCTCGAACGGAATCTGTTCGCTGCCTATTATGCCGCGTGCGCCCGGTCGTCGTCGAAGTTCATGAGGAGGTGGGCGGAGTTCGACCGGACACTGCGTAACATAGCGGCCGCATTCGCCGCACGGCGTCGCGGGATTCCCGTGGCGGAGGTCATCGTGGGTACGGGCGATATAGAGAGTGCGCTCGCACGCAGCTCCGCAGCCGATTTCGGAATCAAGGGAGAAGTCGCTTATGTGGACCGCGTGATGCTTGCCGTGGCCGACGACAGCAATCTGGTGGAGAAGGAGAACCGGATGGATGCCATCCGTTGGGAAATGGCCGACGAACTCACCCTGACGAACTATTTCGATTTGGATTTCATCCTCGGCTATCTGGTCAAGGTGAATATCATCCACCGGTGGGCGGCGCTCGACCCGCAGCGCGGACGGGAGATGCTCGGCAGACTCGTGGAGGGTCTGACGGCGTCCGGAACGCTGCCCGACATGTAAACCGACAAAAACAAAGAGACAGATATGAAAACGAAAGGTAAAGTAACCGGCATCATTTCCAACATCGTTATCGTGAAGACGGAGGGGCCGGTGGCACAGAACGAGATAGCCACCGTGAAGCTCGGCGAGGTGAGAATGATGGCCGAAGTCATCAAGGTCGTCGGCGACGATGCCTATATACAGGTGTTCGACAGTACCCGCGGCCTGCGGATGGGGGCCGAGGTGGAGTTCGAGGGGCACATGCTCGAAGCCACGCTCGGACCGGGCATCCTCTCGAAGAATTACGACGGTCTGCAGAACGACCTGGCCGATATGGACGGTCTGTTCATCCGGCGCGGGCAGCGTACCTCGCCGCTGAACGAGGAGACACTCTGGGAGTTCCGTCCGCTGGCCAAACCGGGCGACCGGGTAGAGGCAGGCGACTGGCTCGGCGAGGTGAAGGAGCAGTGGATAATGCACAAGATAATGGTGCCTTTCGCGTTCGAGGGTAGCTATACCGTCCGCAGCGTGGCCGGAGCAGGAGAGTATAATATCAACCATACTGTGGCCGTGCTCGAAGATGCGCAGGGCGGGGAACATCCGGTGACGATGGTGCAGAAGTGGCCGGTGAAGCGTCCCATCAAGGCGTATGTGTCCAAGCCGCGTCCTTCGCGCATACTCGAAACCGGTGTCCGGCCGATAGATACTTTCAATCCGATAGCCGACGGCGGTACGGGATTCATTCCCGGGCCTTTCGGTGCGGGTAAGACGGTGTTGCAGCACGCTATCGCCAAGCAGGCCGAGGCCGACATCATCATCATGATTGCCTGCGGGGAGCGCGCCAACGAGGTGGTGGAAATCTTCGCGGAGTTCCCCCATCTGGACGACCCCCATACGGGACACAAGCTGATGGAGCGGACGACTATCATCTGCAACACCTCCAACATGCCCGTCGCCTCGCGCGAGGCGTCCGTCTATACGGGAATGACCATCGGGGAGTATTACCGGGCCATGGGGCTGAAGGTGCTGATTCTCGCCGACTCCACCTCGCGCTGGGCGCAGGCGCTGCGCGAGATGAGCAACCGTCTGGAAGAGCTTCCGGGACAGGACGCCTTTCCGATGGACCTCTCGGCCGTCATATCCAATTTTTACGCCCGTGCCGGACTGGTGCACCTGCGCAACGGTGCGACGGGTTCGGTGACTTTCCTCGGTACGGTGTCGCCGGCGGGCGGTAACCTGAAGGAGCCGGTGACGGAGGCCACCCAAAAGGCGGCCCGCTGTTTTTACGCCCTTTCGCAGCAGCGTGCCGACAGCAAGCGCTATCCGGCCATCGACCCGCTGGACAGCTACTCCAAATACCTCGAATATCCGGAGATAATCGAATACCTCGATGAACGGGTGGAACCGGGATGGGTGGACCTCGTGAACAGAGGCAAGACCATCGTCCAGCGCGGCAAGGAGGCCTCCGAGCAGATTGACATTCTCGGCGACGACGGTGTGCCGGTGGAGTACCACGACCGCTTCTGGAAGAGCGAGCTGATAGATTTCGTGATATTGCAGCAGGATGCTTTCGATGCGGTGGATGCCAATACGCCGCTCGACAGACAGCGGTACATGTACAATCTCGTACTCGACATCTGCGACCGCAAATTCGGTTTCGACGATTTCCAGAGCTGCGTCGAGTTCTACAAATCGCTCATCAACCTTTTCAAACAGCTCAACTATTCCGAATGGGAGAGCGACAAGTTCGCCGAATACCGTGCGCGAATCGACGAGATGGTCGCCGCGAAGGAGTCAAACAAATAAATCCGTCACTGTCATGACAACGAAAGCATTTCAGAAAATATACACCAAGATAGACAACATTACCAAAGCCACCGTGACGGTCAGGGCGCAGGGCGTCGGCAATGACGAGCTGGCCACCGTCGGCGGCAAGCTGGCTCAGGTGGTGCGCATTTCGGGCGACGACATCACGCTGCAGGTATTTCAGGGAACGGAGGGTATCGCCACCGATGCGGAGGTGGTTTTCCACGGCGAGCCGCCGGTGCTGAAGGTGAGCGACGAACTGGCGGGCCGATTCTTCGATGCCTACGGAAATCCGCTCGACGGCGGCATGCCGGTGGAGGGCGAGGCACGGGAGATAGGCGGCCCGACGGTAAACCCCTTCAAACGTATCCAGCCCTCGGAACTCATCGCCACCGGTATCGCCGGTATCGACCTGAACAATACGATAGTTTCCGGGCAGAAGATACCTTTTTTCGCCGACCCCGACCAGCCCTACAACCAGGTGATGGCCGATGTGGCGCTGCGTGCGCAGGCCGATAAAATCATCCTCGGCGGTATGGGCATGACCAACGACGACTATCTCTATTTCAAGAATCTGTTCGAGAATGCCGGGGTGCTCGACCGCATCGTATGTTTCGTGAACACGACCGAGAACCCGCCTGTGGAACGGCTTCTGGTGCCCGATATGGCGCTCACTGCGGCTGAATATTTCGCCGTGGACAAGGGCGAAAAGGTACTCGTGCTGCTGACGGACATGACGCTGTATGCCGATGCGCTGGCCATCGTGTCGAACCGTATGGACCAGATACCCTCGAAGGACTCCATGCCGGGGTCGCTCTATTCCGACCTGGCGAAGATATACGAGAAGGCCGTGCAGCTTCCCAACGGCGGTTCGATAACCATCATTGCCGTGACCACCCTTTCGGGCGGCGATATTACCAATGCCGTGCCCGACAATACGGGGTATATCACCGAGGGACAGCTCTTCCTGCGTAAGGACAGCGATACGGGCAAGGTTATCGTAGACCCTTTCCGAAGCCTTTCACGTCTGAAACAGCTTGTGATAGGGAAGAAGACCCGCGAGGACCATCCGCAGGTAATGAATGCCGCGGTGCGGCTCTATTCCGATGCGGCCAACGCCAAGACCAAGCTGGAGAACGGCTTCGACCTCTCCGATTACGACGAACGGACGCTGAAGTTCGCCAAGGAGTATTCCGAAAAGCTGCTGGCCATCGACGTCAATATTGAAATTACCGAGATGCTCGATACGGCATGGCGGCTCTTCGCGAAATATTTTACCAAGAGCGAGGTCGCCATCAAGGAGGCGCTGACCGAGAAGTATTGGCCCCGGACAGCCTGAACGGAATATGGCGGGGCGCATGAATTGCTGGTTGTACGGTTTGTTGACGAGTGTCGTCATGCTGGTGCTTGTGCATGTGCCGATGCTGGTCGCAGGAGGATTTCCCGAAAAGGGACGATGGATGCCTGCGATAGCGGTTTGGGTGGTGACGCTTGCGGCGGGAACGCTGATTTTCGGCATCCTCGAAAGGCGGAAGGAGCGTAACCGACAGGGTGGAGAAGAGAAACAGGCGCGAGACGGCCGTTAGGAACCGGTTACGGAATCGGATATATGAAAAGAAGCGGAGACAGTTGGTGGTACGGTTTGATGGTGAGTACGGCATATTGGGTACTCATTGTCGTGACGGTCATGTTGCTGTCCGAATACGATAGACACGACCTCGTGCTGCTCCTGCTGATAGGGGTGTTCGTTGCAGGGGGCGGTACCCTGCTTGTCGGCGGTATCGACCTCAGGGAGCGTCGGTATGCGGTACGGCCGGCGGAGACGGCGATGCCGCCGTGGAGATACGGTTTGTGGCAGGGTATCAAGCTGCTGGCGGTGGTCGTTCTTGTCAAAGGGGTGAATGGTACGCTTTGGGACGCTTCGGTGTGGATGTGGTGTGCCGCTGCGGTATGTCTGCTGGGCGGAAGTACGTTGCTGCTGGGCGCCGTGGAACGCTGGCGCCGTACGCAATGGGAAAAAGAGAAGAACTATGGCAATTAAATTTCAATATAACAAGACGTCGCTCGGCGAGATGCGCAAGAAGCTCCAGATGCGCCAGCGTGCCCTTCCGACCATTAAAAGCAAGGAGTCGGCGCTGCGGCTGGAGGTGAAGAAGGCGCGCGATGCGGCTGCCGGTGCGCAGGAGCGCATGGAGGCGCTGCTCGGCCGGTATGAATACATGTCGGCGCTCTGGGGCGAATTCGACCCCGGTCTGCTGACGGTGAAGGGGGTGGACCTGCGCATGTCGAAGATAGCCGGCGTGAATGTGCCGGTTCTCGGCGCGGTCGATTTCGAGGAGAAGGATTACGACCTGTTCAGCAGTCCGGTGTGGTATGCCGACGGCATCGCCCTGCTCAAGGAGGTTGCGCAGGCGGGTATCGAGTCCGAGGTCTATATGCGCCGTATGGAGGTGCTCGACCATGCCCGCAAGAAGACCACCCAGAAGGTAAACCTGTACGAAAAGGTGCAGATACCGGGTTATGAAACCGCCATTCTCAAGATAAGGCGCTTTCTGGAGGATGAGGAGAACCTCTCCAAGAGCGCACAGAAGATAGTGAAGAGCAAACACGAACAACAGGAACCGGAAGCCGTATGATAGTGAAGATGAGCAAATATACTTTTGTGCTCTATCATGAGAGGCAAAAGGAGTTTCTCGCGGCGCTGCAGGAGCTCGGTCTGGTCGATATAACGACCACGGGCTGGGAAGCGAACGGCGAGGAGCGGGCAATGCTGGCCGAACTCGAACAGCACCGTGCGGCGAAGAGCTGTTTCGCCGAACTCGCCAAAGAGGAGGGATTTGAGCCGGGCGAGCCTTTCAGCGACGGGGAGGAGGCTTTCAGGCAATACCTGCAGGCTTCGGCTGCCATCGAGGAGTTGAAGGGGCGGCTGGAGAAGGCACGCAGGGAGGCGGACGAGTTGGCCGTTTGGGGCGACTTTTCGCCGGAAGCGGTGAAAAAACTTGCGGAGGATGGAGTGGTGCTGCGCTTTTTCTCTGTTTATGACAGCGAATTTGCGGCTGTGCGGCGGGCGGCCGGCGATGCGATTATCGTGGAACCGGTAGCCGAACGGGAGGGACGCACTTATTTCGTGGTCGTCGCACCCGACGGCGGAGAGATTCCGTTCGATGCACAGGAACAGAAGGCACCGGAAACGACCGCTGCCGGAAAACGCCGGGAGATAGCGGCCATGGAGGCGCAGATGGATGAGCTGCGGGCGGTAATGGCCCGTGCGTATGCTTCGCGCGATGCCATCGAGGCACATGGCGAACGGCTCCGTGAACGGCTCGATTTCAGTCGTGCGGCGGGCAGCGGCCGCCGCGAAGTGGAGAACCGGCTCGTTATCATGGAGGGCTGGGCCACGCAGGAGACTTCGGCGCGGGTGGACGAGCTGTTGGAGGAATATCCGGATGTCGTCTATTTCAAGGAGAAGCCTACGCCGCAGGACGATACTCCCGTCGTTCTGAAAAACAACCGGTTCGTCAATCCGTTCGAGGTCATCGGACAGTTCTATGCGCTTCCGAAATACGGAACGATGGACCTGACCGCTTTTTTCGGACCTTTCTATATGATATTTTTCGGGTTCTGCCTCGGCGATGCCGGTTACGGACTGATTCTCGTGCTGGCTTCGTTCTTCCTGCGCAGGAAAAAGACGACTGCCATGAAACAGATAGCCAACCTGACGCTGCTTTGCGGTCTCGCTTCGGTGCTTTTCGGGTTTCTGGCCGGTTCGTTTTTCGGGGTACAGCTTGCCGGTGTGAAGATGTTCGCCGGCATGCGCGAAAAGTTTTTCGATACGGACATGCTCTTTACGCTGTCGCTGGGGCTCGGTCTCGTGCAGATAATTTTCGCGCTGGTGCTCAACATCGTCAATGTGTCGCGCCGCTTCGGATTCAAATATTCGCTCGGAACGCTCGGATGGCTCATGATACTCGTCGGCGGGCTCGGCATGATGTTTCTGCCGGGAGTGGGAATCGTATTGCCTTCCCCGGTCTATTATATCGTGATGGGCGTCGGTGCGGTGCTGATGCTGTTTCTCCACAATCCGGAGAAGAACCCGCTGGTCAATTTCGGCAGCGGACTCTGGAATACCTACAACAACGTCACGGGCTTGCTGGGCGATGTGCTGAGTTATATCCGGCTCTTCGCACTCTGCCTGTCGGGCGGTACGCTCGCACTGGTCTTCAATGACCTCGCATTCGGTCTTACGGCCGACATGCCCGTGGTCGTGAGCCAGATAGTGGCCATCATCATCCTGCTCTTCGGGCACAGCATCAATCTCTTCATGTCAGCGCTCGGTGCTTTCGTACATCCGATGCGTCTGACCTTCGTGGAGTTCTACAAGAACGCCGGTTTTGAAAGTACGCAGCGGGAGTTCTCTCCGCTCAGAAAAGCAGAAAAATAATTGTAACGAAATAATTATCAAACTAAAAACAAAAACATTATGGAACCAATTTATGTTGCTTACATCGGCATAGCGCTCATGGTGGCCTTGTCGGGTATCGGAAGTTCTTTCGGCGTTTCCTATCCGGCGAACGCCGCCATCGGGGCGATGAAGAAGAACAAGGGGGCGTTCGGCAGTTACATGATACTTACCGCGCTTCCCGGTACGCAGGGTCTGTACGGTTTCGTCTGCTTCTTCCTCGTGAAAAACTACCTGACACCGGGTATCACCGTGTTGCAGGCCGCCGCCATCCTGGGTATGGGGCTGCTGGTCGGCCTGGTCTGCCTGCTGAGCTCCGTACGTCAGGGGCAGATATGCGCCAACGGTATAGCGGCCATCGGTAACGGGCACAACGTGATGGGTAATACGCTTATCCTCGCCGCTTTCCCCGAACTCTACTCCATCCTTACGGTGGCAGCCGTCTTCCTGCTCCGCAGTCTGCTCGGTGCGATAGTCATGTAAGCTCCGGTATCGGCCGAATGACCGGGGCGGCGCATGTGCGCCGCCCCGGTTCGTTGTGGTATGGGCATCCGGGAATAGACTGGTTTCCGATGGCTGCCGGAGGGACTCCGGCAGCGGTTGTTGAAGCGGTACCGGTCGGCGTGATACTTATGCTGTCCGGAGACCGTTGCCTCCCGTGCGTGAAAAGAGTGGCAGTGCGGACGTGAGATTATTCCTGCCGTTCCATGTATCGATAGACGATGTCGGATGCCTCTGCGATTATCCGTTCGGTCTCCTGCAGACTCTCCTGCGAATCCTTGACGAATACCGCAATCGTGTAGTGCCGGCCGTCGGGCAACTGTACAAATCCGATGTCATTCGTTCCGATGAGGGCTCCGGTGCTGTTCCGGTCGCCGCTGCCGGTCTTGTGGCCGATAACCGCTCCCGTGGCGGCCAGCGGTTTCGGCAGCCGTTCCGGTCCCGTATTGCATTCCGTCATGGTTCGGATGATGAACTCCTGCAGGGAGGCGTCCCGGAACAGGGGGCGGGTAATCAGCATCTCCAGCAGCCGTGCCGCATCGAGCGGATGGCTCCAGTTTCGGTAACAGGCTGTCAGGTCGCGGTGCATCTCCTCTTCCGTCGCTTCGACGGCGAATCCCTCGATTCCCAGTGTACGAATATACCGGTCGGCGGCAGTCGGACCGCCGATGTATCTGAAAAGGAGGTCGCAGGCGTTGTTGTCGCTCAGTTGCAGCGTGTAGACGAGCAGCTCCCCGATACTCATCTCGATGCCGCCCTGCGGGTATGCATCCCGTAGCGGACTATAGGTGTCGGGCAGCAGGTCGCTTTCCCAAATCGGCAGGGGCGTGGAGAGCGGCAGGCCGTTCCGGTCGAGGAAGTCTGCCACCGCGAGTGCCTGGTGGAATTTGAAGACGCTCATCATGGGATACCGTCCGGCGTCGTTTACCGTGACGGTATCCGTTCCGTTCAGGATGACGGCGATGCCCGTCTCCGCCCGCTTCCTTTCGACGAGGGTGCGGAGTGCCTGTTCCAATTCGGTCCGGTCCCTCTCCTGTGCCGGCAGGGACAGGGAGAGGAAGAGCAGGAGGGAGAGCAGGAGGGAGAGCAGGAGGGAGAGGATGATGCCGGATGTCCGTTTCATTCGTACAGTCTTTCCTTATCTTTTTTACATGGTCAGTTTGAGTCCTGCGAAGAACATGCGGGGCAGCGCGGGGCCGTAGACGTAGCCTGCATCTTTCAGCGGCCCGAAGTCGAGGTCTTTCTGGTAGCTGTTGAAGATGTTTTTGACGCCCGCACTCAGTTCGAGGTTCACGCTCGTCGAGAGCCGGAAAGTGTAGGCGAGTTTGAGGCCCATGTCGAAAAAATCGGGCGTCAGCGTCTCCGCATCCTGCATGCTGTCGGTTTGGGCGTTGTAGAACGTGTGTTGGACGAGCATGGTGCCCGTATAGGTTCCGAACAGCGAAGCGCGGAACCGGGGGGCGATGTTCCAGGTGGAGGTGAAGTAACCGTAGCTGTCCGGGGTACGGAACATTTTGCGCTGTGCGGGCAGGTCGGAGTTTTCGGCCCACTCGAAGGGCCGGTCGTACAGGCTGCTCTGCAGGGTGTATCCCAATTGGAGTTCGAACAGATTGGGTATCCCTATCTTGCCCTCGAAATTGAATCCCTTGACGGTAGCTCCCGAAGCGTTGCGGCGCTCCATGATGAAGTTGCCGTCCGCATCCTCGCCTATCTGGACGAGGGTGAAGACGTCGTCGAGTTTGGTATAGAATCCTTCGATGAGCAGGTTGGTCTGTACCCGTCCGAAGTTGTGGTAGAGGTCGGCCGACAGGCTGAAACTGTTGGAATACTCCGGTTTCAGGTCCGGTGCGAGGACAATCAGTTTGAGGGCGCCTCCCACGGCATCCACGTGCAGGTCTTCGTCGTAGGCCTGCGGTGCGCGGAAGCCGCTCGAATAGCTGGCACGCAGCCCTACCGATTCGGTAGGACTGTACCGGATATTGGCCCGCGGACTGAATACCGCCTTGTCCATCAGGTTGTGTTTGTCGAGCCGTCCGCCGATGAGCAGGCTGAACTTCTCCGTGCGCCACTCGTTCTGGAGGAAGCCCCCGACGATGTGCGTCACCTGGTCCATCTCCCTGCCCAGACCGAGGTACCGGTCGGTGAGGTGGTTGTAGTTGTACTCCACACCTGCGGTCAGTTGGGCGGGCATGAAGAGCAGGCGGTCCATGTCGTAGGTGTACTGTCCGCCCGCGACGAACGTCCGGTCGTGGGTGGCTCCGTAGGAGTCGAGCTGCCTCTCTGTTCCGAAATAGGTCTGGCGGGCGATATTCTGGGCGGAGGTATAGAGGGCCCCTTTGTGGCGCGTGTCGGGCGAGAAGATGTCGAATCGCAGGCCTCCGCCGTCTATCGTATTGTTGAGCTGTTCGGCGATGACCGCCTCGTGCGGAGGCCGGTCGAACATCTCCTGGCCGTCCTCTCCGACCATTTCGCCGCCTCGTCTGAACTCGTGGATGTGGTGGTATTCGGCTGTGAGTTTGGAGCGGAGGCCGGTGCGGTAATAACCCCGGAAGCCTACCGTTTCCGACTTGATGCCGGGAACGTCCGAAAAGTTGTCGCCGTTATGGTCGTAAGGCGAGCGTTCCTTCACCATGCCGAAGATATACATGCCGGCTTTGTGGTCGTCGGAGACGAATGCGCCTCCGATGGAAGTGTTGATGTCGAGTTTGCCGTTGCCGAAGACATTCGTGATGTTGGAGACGTTCAGGGTGTTGTAGAGGGGCTCCTTGGTGATGATGTTTACGACGCCGCCGATGGCGTTGGCTCCGTAGAGGGCCGAGCCGCCCCCGCGTACCACCTCCACCCGCTCTATCATGGAGACGGGAAGCTGGTCGAGGCCGTAGACCGTGGCCAGCGAACTGAATATCGGGCGGCTGTCGAGCAGTATCTGTGAATAGTGGCCTTCGAGTCCGTTGATGCGGAGCTGCGTGACGGCGCAGTTGCCGCAGTTGTTCTCTATGCGGAGGCCCGGCGTGAAGTTCATGGATTCGGAGAGTGTCGAGGAACCGACGGCCGAGAAGAGCTTGCCCGATGTGATGTTCACGATGGTGGAGCTCTCTTTTTTGTTGGTTTCGTTCCGGTTGGCCGTGACCACGATTTCATCCATGCGTTCGGAGTCCTCCGTTAGTACGAAGTTGACCTCGATGGTCTTGCCGCTCGTGGTCGTAACCCTCTTCTCTACAGTCCCGTAGCCGAGCATCGATGCTTCGAGGACAAATTCGCCTGCGGGCAGGTTCTTCAGGAAATAGTGTCCCGTTCCGTCGGTCGCCGTCCCGATGGTGGTGCCTTTGACGACGACGGTGATATAGGGAAGGTGTTCGCCGGTGGCGGCGTCCTGTACGTGTCCTGTAATATTGGCGTCGCTGAGCGGTTTGCGGGGACTTTCTTCGGTGTTTTCCGCGGCGAGCATGGCCGGGAAGAGGAGGGAGAGAAGCAGTCCGGGAAATATCTTTTTCATGAATTATGTGTTTCGTTTATATATGGTATCGGTAGTCCGCTCTGCATGGGGCCATGCGGAACGGAGAATCTTGATGAGGAAAGGTTCGGAAGTCAGGCCGATACTGGAGGGCCTCGGAGCGATACCGCCCGAGTATGCGGGGCCGTGGTGCCGCAGGGAAGGAGGTGGCGTAGCAGCCTGCCCGTTTCCGGAGCGGCGGCCGCCGCTCCGGCCAGCATGGCGGCGAGTGCCGTGAAAGCCGACAGCAGGGCGATGGTCAGAAATTGGGCCGCCGTGTGCGAATGGCACGGATTGTCGGAAGTGCCCGTGTAGGGATGCGAGTGGGTGATGCGGTAACTGCCTATCGTATGGGTATGGCTGAAGAGGGTGGTACAGCATTGATACCACACCGTCAGCGACAGCAGCAGCGCCGCTATGTATTTTATCCTCTCTTTACCCACGGCGCCCAAAGGTACGACATATATCTTGTACCCGCAAATGAAGGTCTTTTATCCGGGTTAGCGGCCGCAGGCGGCTGCCGTCAGAAGGTTTTCCCCAGACTGAAATAGACGCCGAGCGATTTATCGATGTTGGAGACGTCGAAGAGAATCGAGATGGGGCCGATGGGTGAGTTATAGGCGTATTTCAGCCCTATTCCGAACAGGTTGCGGCTTTCGGTGAACATCTTGAAAAAGTTCTCGTTCTGTATGCCGTATGCCCCTTTCAGGGATATATAGTGGCGTGCGAAGAGCCGCATGCGGGCTTCGAGGTTCACCGTGAGTACCGACCGGTTGGCCGTTTCCATGTGGTTGATGCCGACGAAGGGAATCTGCTGTTCCATGTAGCGGCCGGCCACCTCTCCGCCTATGTAGTTGTAGTAGGAGTAGGCCACTTCGTTGCCGATGAGCGTGCGCCCGTACAGCGAGGGGATGAACGTCAGACGGTCGGTGGCCGACAGCGCCCAGCGGAAACTGTACGATACGGATGCGAACGGCGTTCCTTTGTTGTAACCGTAGCCGTTGTCGGTATGGAGAGCCGCTTTTGCGTAGACCGATACGCCCCGCGTGGGAAAGTAGTGGTCGTTCAGCGTTTCGAGGTTGCCCGTCAGGTAATAATTGACGAACCCTTCGGGTTTCACGGCGATGCGGTCGTCGTCCGAGGCGAAAAGGAACGAGTTGTAGTTGAAATGTTCGTAGCTGACTCCTACCTTGGGATTGAAGACGATGGGGTTGGCGGGTGAGAAGAAGAGTTCGACGCGGTTTTGGCCGAAGGTGATGTTGTTGATGCCCCTGCCGTTGCGGTAGAGCCGGTAGTTGTTGCTTTTGTACATGTACGACAGGCTGAGCCGGCCCATCAGGATATTGCTGGAGCGGAAATCGAGCTTGATGTAGGGATTTTCGTTGAGTCTGACAGTCAGACCGAGCCGTGGCCCCTGCAGTCCGCGCAGGGTAAGGGTGGTGTTGAGAAGGATGCTCGCCATCTCCTCCGTGTCGAACCGGAAGCCTACGTTTATCATCGCCTCCTGTTTCTCGTCCACGGAGACGGTGAGCGTATAGGGGGGTCTGCTTTCGAGCGTATAGGTGACATAGGAGAAGGCTCCCGACCCTCTGAGTTTCGTGATGGCGTCGTTGAGATGCCCCTTCGTTATCACCGTCTGTTCGTCAATGCCGAAAGAGGGGCGGAGGAACGTCTCCTCGTTGCGTGTCAGCCCCACGAATTCGATGTTGCCTATCCGGACGGAATCGGTGTCGCTGGCGAGGATGCGCTCCTTACGTATCATGTAGGTGTTGCCGGTGTAGATGCTGTCCTGCAGGGCCACGATTTTATCCCAGTTCTGCCGTGCGCACCGCTCGCCGCGTATCAGCAGACTGTCCACTGCTTCGGGGTTGAAACTGCCCGAATTGTACGGTTTGATGTCGGGTTTGAGGTAAAGATCTACGTCCTGCAGGTTCTTCGTGTATTCGTCCCGGCCGAGGAAGGTGGTTATCTGGTCGATGAGTCCCATCATGGAGGTGAGTCCCTCCATGTCGTGAGGGCCTGCAGCGAGGTCTACGCCTATGATGATGTCGGCTCCCATGTCGCGGGCGACGTCTACCGGAAAATTATTGTATATACCGCCGTCCACCAGCACCATACTGTCGCGTATGACCGGTGCGAACGCCCCCGGAATGGACATGCTCGCCCGGATGGCCAGCGGCAGGTTGCCGTGGCGGTAGACCTGCTCCTCGCCTTTCACCATGTCGTAGGCCACGCATGCGAAGGGGATGGGCAGCGAATCGAAATCGAGGTCGTCGTCGTGATAGCCGAGCGTCATCTCGTTGAGCAGGTTGAGGACGCTCTGTCCGGCCAGCACGCCGGAGGGTATGGAGAACTTCTTGTCCAGCGAGAGCGGGACGGAGAGGATGTACATGTCGGTTATCTCCTTCTCCGAGAGCAGTTTGTCGCGTCGGGGTATCTTGTCGCTCAACAGTGCCATCCAATCCTGGTTCCTGACCAGCGAATCGAGCTCCTGCGTGGACCAGCCTATCGAATAGAGGCCGCCGATGATGGCACCCATGCTTGTCCCCGCGATGTAGTCGATGGGGATTCCCGCCTCTTCCAGCACTTTGATGACGCCGATGTGCGCGACGCCTTTGGCCCCTCCTCCGCTGAGTACGAGGCCTACTTTCCGGCGCTTCTGTTCTTCGCCGGAGGAGGGCTCGTCTGACGGTGTAACGGACTGTAATGCACATGCTTTTCCTGTCTCGGCATTCCCGCCGCGTATTCCATCCGCCGGCATGGACACTCCGGCTGCCGGCAGTAGTAGCATGCAGGTTGTGAAGAGGATGCGGAGAAATCTGTCCATCGTTAGCGGTTCGCTTTGGTAAAATTATCGTAAAGCCGGGAAAGTCGTCTTCATCCGGATATATGCATGATGCATTCCGGAGGAATTCCGTTGCATGCAAAATTAGTTTTTTTTGGCGTCATTCCCGCATGCCGCTCCTACCTTTCCGTATGAATGTCTTTCTCCGGGCTTTCCTTGTAACGGTAGACGGATGGTGAACGGTTCCGTTTCCGTATTCAGGGCTTTGCCGTACTGCCTTAAAATACTGTCCGGCGGATATGTATCCGCCGGAACAGCCGCTGCATCCGGAATGGAACGATAGGCCGATACAGTTCTGAATCTCCGGATGGGCAGGTTTTCTGCCGCATGTTACGGAATGTGCAGCAGTCGTGTTTCGGCTCCGAGCATACACGTTCATTGTGTAAATAAAATTATGGAATATAAATTGAACAAACAAGTTTCGGATGTGTTGTAATTGTGGATTTTTGTCGTTATCTTTAACGATTGTCTGTCGGTACGGTCGCGTTCGGCCGTCCGTTTTGGTGTGTCCGGAAACGACCGTCCGCCGCCTTTCGGAGAAGGCGGCGGACGGTTTGATTGTAAGAGAAAAAAGGCACGGAGCTGTGAAAAGTCCGTGCCTTCTTGTCGAATTGGAGAGGGATTACTTGCCCGTTCCGGAGCCTTTCGTCCCTGCACTCGCAGCGGTTCTTTTTTTCGCCATGACGCTGCTGACGATGAGCGGGATGGCTACGAACAGTATCGTTCCGCCCGCCACGAGCGCCGTGTAAGTGGCCGGACTGCCGACCGGAAGCTGCGACGGCGGGAAGAAGGTGAGTACGAACGAGAACAGCACCGCGAGGAATCCGATGCCGGCTATCAGCCACATCCCGGCGTTGCCGCCCGGAACCTTGTAGGCCCGCGGAAGGTCGGGCTGCGTCCTGCGCAGTTTGATTGCGGAGGCGTACATCAGCATGTACATGATGAGGTAGAGCCCTACGGTCAGTGCGCTGAGCAGGAACCATGCGACATTCACGTTCTTGATGAAGATGTAGAACAGCGACAGCAGGGTCACTATACCGCCCTGTATAAGGAGGATGTTTTTCTGGACGCCGTTCTTGTTGGTCTTCGTGAGCGATTGGGGGAGTTCTCCGTCACGTGCCGTCCAGAGCAGTCCGCGGCTCGGCCCCGCTATCCAAGAGAGGACGCCGGCGAGCGCTCCGAATGCGACGAGCAGCGAGACGACGTTGGTCATCCAGCCGATGTGGTAGTGGTCGAATACGTAACGGAAACTCTCCATGAGTCCCGACTGCAGGCTGATGTCCTTGTAGGGAGTTATCACCGCCATGGCGAGCGCTCCGAGCGTGAATATCAGGAACGACATGATTGCGGCGATGAACATGGCCTTCGGGTACTGCTTCTGCGGGTTGCGGAGTTCGTTGGCGTGTACGGCATGTACCTCGACGCCGGCGAACAGAAGCACGATGCCTGCGAGGAAGGCCAGGTCGCTGAGGCCGGTCATATGGGGGAAGAAACGCGGGTGGGGATGCCCTGCGGTCACGGAGGCGATTTCCGGCACGGATGCGGGAAGCTCCTTGAATGCGATGGGGTTGCCGCCGATTATCCATACCAGTGCCATCACGATTATCACGATGCCCGGCAGGACGGTGCCGATGAGGAACCCCCGGCTGGTTATTTTCGATACGATGGAGCTTCCCTTGAAGGTCAGCAGGGTAGCCAGCCAGTAGACCGCTATCGAGAAGATACCGACGAACTTGCCGTTATCGGCGAGTTCCGGCTTTCCTATCGTGTAGGCGATAGCCGCTGCGGCGAATCCGAGTACAATCGGGTACCACGCCACGTTCTGTATCCATTGCAGGAAGATGGCGAGAAAGCCCGCCTTTTTGTTGTAGGCCTCCTTGACCCATGTATAGACGCCGCCGCCCTTGGCCGCGAATGCCCCTCCCAGCTCGGCACTGACCAGCGAGGCGGGGATGAGGAACAGTACGGTGGCGAAGAGAATATAGAAAAACATGGTCAGTTCTTCCTGTGCCATCATAGGCAGTCCCCGCAGGCTGATGACGGCCGCGGCCGTCATCAGCGCGAGTTGCCATGTACTCATGCTACCCGGTTTGCCCAGGCCGGTACTGCTGCCGGCCGTGGGCTTCTTGGTATTTGTCTTGGCCATATCCGATTATTTTAATGGTGGTATCCGCCGGCCGTCTTTTCGTCGAGGCTGTGCGTCATGGGATTCTTGCGGAGGTATTCGATACTGCGCTGCAGGTCGTCTATCAGCAGTTGGGCCATGTCGTGGCTGAAGCCGTGGCGGATGAGCACACGCTGTATGGCCATGTCCTGGCAGTTTACCGGGAGCGTATAGGAGGCTATCTGCCATCCGCGCACACGCATCCTGTCCGAAAGGTCGAAGATATTGAAGCCGAGGTCAGTTCCTTTCTTGAGCATCCATGCGGCGCCCGGAATACCGGTCGAACCGTCGTAAAGGATGTCGAAGATACCCATCTTTTCAATCTCTCCGGCAATGAACATGCCGTGTTCCTGACAGGCCTTGTGGATGCGTTCGTATCCCTTGCGGCCGTTGCGCAGGAAGTTGTAGTACTGTGCGATGATTTGTCCGCCGGGCCGCGAGAAGTTGAGGGCGAAGGTAGGCATCTCTCCGCCGAGATAGTTGACGTTGAAAATCAAGTCTTTCGGTAGGTCGCTTTCTTCGCGCCATACCACCCAGCCCACACCCAGCGGCGAGAGACCGAACTTGTGGCCCGAAGCGTTGATGGATTTTACGCGCGGCAGGCGGAAATCCCATACGATATCCTGCTGGATGAAGGGGGCGATGAAACCGCCGCTGGCACCGTCCACATGGATGGGGATATCGAGCCCCGTCCGCTTCTGGTAGTCGTCCAGCGCGTCGCTTATCTCCTTGACCGGCTCGTACTGTAGGGTGAAGGTCACGCCGAAAGTCGGCACGACACCGATGGTATTTTCGTCGATACGCTTTATCACCTCTTCCGGGGTCATGAGCAGGCGGTCGTGTTCCATCGGTATCTCGCGCAGTTCCACATCGAAGTAGCGGGCGAACTTTTCCCAGCATACCTGTACGGGACCCGTGATGAGGTTCGGTTTGTCGGTTGGTTTTCCTTCTTTCTGCCGTTTTTCGCGCCATCTCCATTTCATGGCCAGGCCGCCGAGCATGGCGGCTTCGCTCGAACCGATGGTCGAACATCCGATGGTCGTCTTGCTCTCGGGCGAGTTCCAGAGGTCGGCGAGTATCTGTACGCAGCGCCGCTCGATTTCCGCCGTCTGGGGATATTCGTCCTTGTCTATCATGTTCTTGTCGATGCAGGCGTCCATTATCTTGCGGATATAGGGGTCTGCATAGGTCTGGCAGAATGTGGAGAGGTTCTGTTTGGCATTGCCGTCAAGCAGCAGTTCGTCCAGAATAAGGTCGGTAATGACCTCCGGGTCGTGGGAATCGTCGGGCATTTTGTATTTGGCGATGGTGCCTTCCGAGGGCTTCTGTGCATAAGCGTCGTACACGCTTTCCGAATCGCTTTGGCCGATTTTGTGTAATAGTGCCATAATCATCCTTTCTTTTAAGTTGTTATTCCGTTACCGGGAATTTTCCGGTCTGCGGAAAGGGTGCAAAACATGTGCCACGGAGCCGCATGCTGCGGGGACTTTCCGCTTTCGCCTGTGGGAAGAAGCGGGAGTAACGGCCCCGGTACCTTGTATGTGAAGGGGCGTTTTCATAACTTTGCGGCGTCAAACGGTCGTCCCGGATGAAGAGAGAGAACAAGACCAATGCGGCCAGGCTGCTCGACAGGGCGGGGATAGCGTATGAACTGAATACCTATCCGGTGGATGAGAACGACCTCTCCGCGATACACGTAGCCGAATCGCTCGGTGTGGATGCGGGGGCGCTGTACAAGACGCTCGTGCTGCGCGGCGACCGGACGGGTATTTTCGTATGCGTCGTACCCGGCGATGCCGAGGTAGACCTGAAGAAGGCGGCCAGGGCATCGGGCAACAAGAAGGCCGACCTCGTTCCGGTAAAGGAGCTACTGCCGCTGACGGGGTATGTCCGCGGCGGGTGTTCACCCATAGGGATGAAGAGACGTTACCCCACATTCATCGATGCGGGTGCCGGGCGGCGGGAGCGGATATACATCAGTGCCGGTGTCCGGGGGGTACAGATTGTCATCGCCCCGGCAGACCTCATGGCTTTCGCGGAGGCGGTGCCGGCGGATTTAATCATAGAGTGAATTAAGATATGGAAAGCAGGGTGGAGCAAGCGGTGGAACGTTTCAAAAAGGGGTGTAACTGTGCGCAGGCGGTGTTCGTTACTTATGCCGACCGTTTCGGGCTCGACGAGGGGACGGCCATGAAACTGTCGTCGCCGTTCGGCGGAGGGCTGGCGGGCATGCGCCATGTTTGCGGTACGGTGAGCGGCATGTCCATGCTGGCCGGTCTTCATAACGGTGCGGTATCGGAAGGCAAGGAGGCCCGGAATGCCAATTACGATACCGTGAAGATGATGGCGGAAGCGTTCAGGGCAGAACACGGTTCCATCCGGTGCGGTCAGTTGTTGGGACTCGAACCCGGCCTGCCCGAAGGATTCAGGAAAAAACCCTGTACGGAATATGTGCGTACCTGTGCCGCATTGGTCGAGAAATACCTGCTCGGCTGACCTTTCCGTGACGGAAAGTGCCGTTGCAGAGGGCTATGGCACCGGTTATTTATTTTTCCGGGGTGAACTGCGTATTGGTTTTTGTACTATTTTTGCCCCCGAAATCGCTCGGGAAATGAACTGGAAGCAATTCATCGTATTGTTGACGGCGATACTCTTCAATGCGTTCGCGTACTGTTTCGCGTCGCGGAGTCCGATTGCGTTCGGCAGTGAGACGGCGGAGCATCCCGGTCTCGTGCTGACGGTCGACTGCGACGGGGGAGACACTGCGTGCGAACAGGGGAGTTTCGGTCTGTCCAACGGTTTCTCGTGTGCTTATTCTGTGCTGAACATCAAGGATTTCCATAAATTCATCAGTTTCCAGCCGGCCGCGGAGAGTGCCGTTGTCGGCGAACTGCGTTTTTATGAGTCCGTGTTTAACGGCAGTGTCCGTTCGGGCGGTTCTCTCAGCGAACTGAGGCGGCTCAACCTTTGACGTCTATATAGTCCGTCTGTCGTGGCGGACGCCGAGCTCTGCAGCTTTCCACGGTCGGTGGAGAGGGGTGCGGCATTCCCTCGGCTTCGTTTCCGGGCGGGTCGTGCCGCAGTTGTCGAAAATACATAAAATCATTCATGAAATGAGCAATTCAGCATTATTCCTTGTCGTCCTGATAACCGCCGTCGTGTTGGTGGGAGCGGCCCTGTTGATAGCCCTGTGGCTCGCGCCCCGTTCGACGAACCCGCTGAAGGGAGAGGTGTATGAGTGCGGTATTCCTACCCGCGGTACGTCGTGGATGCAGTTCCGCGTGGGGTATTACCTGTTTGCGATACTTTACCTCGTGTTCGATGTCGAAACGGTGTTGTTGTTTCCGTGGGCTACGGTGATGAGGGACCTCGGCCCCGAAGGGCTGGAGAGCGTGCTGTTCTTCTTCATTATCCTCGCCCTCGGTCTGGCCTATGCGTGGAAGAAAGGAGCGTTGAAATGGAAATGAGCAAAAGGACGCATATCAAGAATATGCGCTACGAAGATTTCAAGGATAACGAGTACCTCGAACAGTATGTCGAGGAGCTCCGCAAGGGCGGCGCTCCGGTGGTCGTGACCCGGCTGAGCGACATGATTAACTGGGGTCGGTCGCATTCGGTATGGCCGCTGACCTTCGCCACGAGCTGCTGCGGCATTGAGTTCATGTGTGTGGGCGGCGCCCATACCGATTTTGCCCGCTTCGGCTGGGAGGTGTACCGCAACAGTCCCCGTCAGGCCGATGTCATCTTCGTGTTCGGTACCATCGTGCACAAGATGGCCCCCGTGCTGAAACGTCTGTACGACCAGATGGCCGAACCGAAATACGTCGTTGCCGTGGGAAGCTGCGCCATTTGCGGCGGACCGTTCCGCAACTCCTATCATGTGGTCAAGGGGGTGGACGAGGTGATACCGGTCGATGTCTACGTGCCGGGATGTCCTCCGCGACCGGACGCCATCCTGTACGGGATGATGCAGCTCGAACGCAAAATCAAGGTACAGAACTTTTTCAAACTGCCGCAGCAGCCTGCGGTGAAGGAACATGTCACACCCGAAGAGAACGAAGCCGTGTATGATAAGGGAAAAAATGAGAAATAGATTCGGTTGGCTCGCCGAAGAGGCGGTGACCGAGGCCGACGGACGCGAAGCGTTCAACGTTCCGTCCGAACGGCTGCCGGAAGCGGCTGCTTTCCTGAAGGAGTGCGGTTACGATTTCCTCGTGGATATGGTTGGCATGGATTACGGCGACGCGCTCGGCATAATCGACTATGTGGCTCGCAGCGAGGATACGGCCGATGTGGTGGTACTCAAAACTGTCGTGGCGGACCGGGAACGGCCGGTGATTCCTTCGGTGGGGGACGTATGGGAAGTCGCCCTGATGTACGAACGCGAAGTGCATGACTATTTCGGTATCCGCTTCGCGGGCAACGGCGACATGCGCCGTCTCTTCCTGCGCGAGAGCTGGAACGGCTATCCGCTGCGCAAGGATTACGACGCTTCGCCCGAAGCCAACCCCGTACCGCTGGAGAACGAATCCCTGGCCGACATGGATACCGTACCTTCGGTGGAGGTCGGGCCCGACGGCAACGAGCGCACGGTGCTCCGGCCGTTGTACGGCGAGGACGATTACGTCATCAACTTCGGACCGCAGCATCCTGCCATGCACGGCGTGCTGCACCTGCGCGTGGCGCTCGACGGCGAAATCGTCCGGTCGGTGGACCCCCATTTCGGATACATCCACCGCGGGGTGGAGAAACTGTGCGAGGGGTATACCTATCCGCAGATACTGCACCTGACCGACCGGCTCGATTACCTGTCCGGTACGATGAACCGGCATGCCTTCTGCCTCTGCTGCGAGAAGGCGCTGCAGATGGACGTTCCGGAGCGGGCGGTGGTCATCCGCACCATTTTCGACGAACTGACGCGCATTGCCTCCCACCTGCTGGGATGGGGTTCCATGTGCATGGATATGGGGGCGGTGACGGCTTTCATGTACGGTTTGCGCGACCGCGAAAAGATAATGGACATCTTCGAGGAGACGGCCGGGGGAAGGCTCATGGCGAACTATAACGTCATCGGCGGCGTAGCGTGCGACCTGCATCCCAACTTCCGGAAACGGGTGAAGGAGTTCATTCCCTATATGCGCAAGATGCTGCGCGAGCATCACATGCTCTATACCGGCAATCCGATAGCCACGGGGCGTATGGCCGGTAGCGGCTATCTTTCGCGCGAGCGGGCTATCGCGCTGGGGGTCACGGGACCGTCGGGCCGGGCGTCGGGCTGGGCCAACGACCTGCGCCGGGCGGAACCTTATGCCGCTTACGGAAAAGTGGAATTCGAGGAGCTGCTTCGCACGGGCGGCATGACCTTCGACCGCTACATCATCCGTCTGCACGAGATAGAACAGTCGCTGCGCATCATTGAACAGCTCATAGACAACATTCCGGAGGGGCCGTATGCCGAGAAGGTGAAGGGCGTCATCAAACTTCCGCAGGGGGATTACTTCCAGCGGGTGGAGAATGCCCGCGGGCAGTTCGGCGTGCACATCACCAGCCGCGGCGACAAGACGCCTTACCGCGTCAAGTTCCGTTCGCCGTCGATGGTGCTGGTGGGGGCGCTGAAGGATGTGGCGCCGGGAGGCAAGGTGGCCGACCTCATCATGCTCGGCGGTTCGTTCGATTACGTGATACCGTGCATCGACCGGTAAGTGGATATTAATGAATGAGGAATGGATTATGTGGAGTTTTGAAAAACTGACGCAATGGATTGACACTTCGCTGCACGGCTGCATGAGCGACGGTTGGGCGCTGCTGGTGGAGTTCGTGCTGATAGGAGTGGCGGTACTCGTCGCCTACGCTCTGATAGCGCTCTTCCTGATTTATGCCGAACGGAAGATATGCGGATTCTTCCAGTGCCGCCTCGGCCCCAACCGCGTGGGCAAGTGGGGCATCTTCCAGTCCGTGGCGGACATGATAAAGATACTGCTCAAGGAGCTGGTGCACATCGACAAGTCCGACAAGGTGCTTTTCCGGATGGCATCGTTCTTCGTGATTATCGGTTCGATATGCACGTTCGGGGCGCTGCCTTTCGCCAAAGGGTTGCAGGCCATCGACTTCAACGTGGGCGTATTCTACCTGCTCGCTGTCTCGTCGCTCGGCGTGGTAGGCATCCTGCTGGCCGGATGGTCGAGCAACAGCAAGTATTCGATGATAGGCGCCATGCGCAGCGGGGCACAGCTTATCAGTTACGAAATATCGGCCGGGTTGTCGCTGATGGTCATCGTGGTCTTTTCCGGCACCATGCAGCTCTCCGAAATCGTGGCCCAGCAGGCCGACGGATGGTTCATCTTCAAGGGACACGTTCCGGCGTGCATCGCCTTCCTGACCTACCTCATCGCGGGCCATGCCGAGACCAACCGCGGACCGTTCGACATGCCGGAGGCCGAATCGGAGCTGACGGCCGGTTACCATACCGAGTATTCCGGCATCCAGTTCGGGTTCTTCTACCTGGCCGAGTACCTCAACCTGTTCATCGTGGCGGCCATCGCGTCGACCATGTTTCTGGGGGGGTGGCAGCCGCTGCACGTTCCCGGCTGGGAGGGGTTCAACCACGCGATGGACTGCATCCCGTCGCTGCTGTGGTTCTTCGGCAAGACGTGCGTCTGCATGTTCCTGGCCATGTGGGTGCGGTGGTCGTTCCCGCGTCTGCGCATCGACCAGCTGCTCAACCTGGAATGGAAAATCCTGATGCCCGTCTGCCTGCTCAACCTGATACTCATGTCGGTGGTCGTTATCTTGTAGCCTTATGAAAGTCGTGAATTACATAAAGAACATATTCGTCGGGATATGGCATTTGGGGCAGGGGATGTATGTCACCATGCTCAATTTCTGCCGTCCGAAGGTGACGCAGCAATATCCGGAGAACCGCGGCAGGCGGGAGTACGGCGAGCGGTTCCGTGCGCTGCTCACCATGCCGCACGACGCGGAGAATCACCACAAGTGCATCGCCTGCGGCATGTGCATGAACAACTGTCCGAACGGTACGATACAGGTCGTTGCTCGGACGGAGACCGACCCCGCGACCGGCAAGCCGAAGCGGGTACTCGACAAACACCTCTACAACCTCGGAAGCTGCATTTTCTGCGGTCTGTGCGTTTCGGTCTGCCCGACGGGAGCCATCCGGTTCACGAACGAGTTCGAGCATGCCGTCTTCACGAAGGAGCGGCTGCTGCTTCAGCTCAATCGGCCGGGCTCTTCGCAAGCTCCGAAACCGGCACCCGCTCCGAAACCGGCCGCTCCGGCGCCGGAAGGAGGGACGGCATCGCCGGAGGCTCGAACGGAATCAAAAACGGAATAAGTCATGGAAGGGATAGCTAACGTAATCATTTTCTATCTGCTGGCCGCGGCGATAATCGTATCGTCGGTGCTGGCGGTCACCTCGCGCAAGATATTCCGTGCGGCGACCTATCTGCTTCTCGTGCTGATAGGCACCGCAGGGCTTTATCTCATGCTGAATTACCACTTTCTGGCGGTCGTGCAGCTTTCGGTCTATGCGGGCGGTATTCTCATCCTCTTCATTTTCGCCATCCTGTTGACGAGTTCCAAAGGCGACCGGACCGAACCGCACGACCGGCGCAGGGTGCTTTCCGGTGCCGTCACGGCCCTCGCCGGACTGCTCATCACCACCTGGGTGACGCTGAAGCACCGTTTCCTCTACGGCAGCAATCCCACCGTGCTGGGTGACCACGAGACCGATATGAAGGCGGTCGGGCAGACCCTCATGGGGACGGACAAGTACGAATACCTGCTGTCGTTCGAGGCGCTCAGCATCCTGCTGCTCGTGTGCGCCATCGGCGGCATCCTGATAGCGCGCAAACGGTAAACGACAAAAAAACGGCAAGACTATGATGATATCCATGGAGCATTACCTGATTGTCAGTTCAATCATGTTCTTCGTAGGAATCTACGGGTTCATCGCCCGCAAGAACCTGCTCGCGGTGCTCATATCCATCGAGCTTATCCTCAACTCGGTCGAGATAAATTTCAGCGTGTTCAACCGATACCTCTATCCGGAACACATGGAGGGACTGTTCTTCAGTCTTTTCGGCATCGCCATATCGGCGGCCGAAACGGCGGTGGCCATCGCCATCATCATCAACGTGTACCGCCTGGCGAACAACATCGACGTCCGGCATATCGACAAAATGAAATATTAGGAGTATGGGATATACCGTATATATCATTCTCGTCCCGATGGTGATGTTTCTCTTCATCGGGCTCGGCAGCAAATGGCTGCGGCCCCGGGCCGCCGGCCTTTGCGGTACGCTCGGAATGGCCGTCTCTGCGCTGCTGTCGTACCTGACGGCATACCGCTATTTCTTCGTCGAAGGTCTGGAGAGAGACGCCTACCGCGCCCTGACGGCATGGTCGGCGCAGTGGCTCCGGTTCAGCGACACGCTGCACATCGACATGGGCGTGCTGCTGGACCCCATTTCGGTGATGATGCTGGTGGTGATAACGACCGTTTCGCTGATGGTCCATATCTACAGTTTCGGCTACATGAAGGGCGAGCGGGGGTTTCAGCGCTACTATGCCTTCCTGTCGCTCTTCAGCTTCTCGATGCTCGGACTGGTCGTGGCTACCAACATTTTCCAGATGTATATTTTCTGGGAACTCGTGGGGGCTTCCTCGTATCTGCTTATCGGTTTCTATTATACGAAGCCCGCTGCGATAGCCGCCTCCAAAAAGGCCTTCATCGTGACGCGGTTCGCCGACCTGGGCTTTCTAATCGGCATTCTTATCCTTTCGTTCTATACGGGTACGTTCGACTTCGGACTGCTGACGGCCGACAATGCTTCCCTGGCGGTGACCTCCCTGGCGGGTGGTTCGTTCCTCGGCCTTTCGGCCGCGACGTGGGCGATGGCGCTCCTCTTTATGGGGGCGGCCGGCAAGTCGGCAATGTTTCCGCTGCACATCTGGCTTCCGGACGCCATGGAGGGTCCGACGCCGGTGTCGGCGCTCATCCATGCCGCCACGATGGTGGTGGCGGGCGTCTACCTTATCGCGCGGATGTTCCCGCTCTACTATTTCGCCGCGCCCGATGTACTCACGCTGATAACCTACGTGGGGGCTTTCACGGCGCTTTTTGCCGCGGTCATCGCCATCACGCAGACCGACATCAAACGGGTATTGGCCTTTTCCACCATTTCGCAGATAGCCTATATGATGGTCGCGCTCGGCGTGTCGGGTATGGGCGGTCATGCGGGCGAGGGCTATACGGCCTCCATGTTCCACCTCTTTACGCACGCTTTCTTCAAGGCGCTGCTCTTCCTCGGTGCCGGTGCGGTGATTCATGCCGTGCACAGCAACGAGATGGAGGCCATGGGCGGCCTGCGGAAATACCTGCCCGTCACCCATATTACCTTCCTTGTCGCTTGTTTCTCCATAGCGGGTATCCCGCCTTTTTCGGGCTTTTTCAGCAAGGACGAGATTTTGTCGGCTGCCTTCGGGCACGACAAGTTCATCTTCGCCGTGCTGCTGCTCGTGGCGGGGCTGACGGCCTTCTATATGTTCCGGCTCTATTTCCGCATCTTCTGGGGAACGGAACGGAAGTACGAAGTGCGTCCGCACGAGGCGCCGGCTTCGATGCTCGTGCCGCTGGTATTCCTCGCACTGCTCTCGTGCGCGGTCGGCTGGCTGCCTTTCTCGCGGCTGGTCAGCAGCGACGGCATCCCTTACAGGCTCGGCATCGAGTGGGCGATTGCCGCCGGCGGCATTCTGGTGAGCCTGGCGGGTATCGCCGTGGCGACACGCTTCTATATGCGGGAGCGGGGACTGGCCGCGCGGGTCGCCGCGAAGTGGGCCGGTTTTTGGCGGGCGGCCTACCATCGCTTCTATATCGATGAGGCATGGCAGTTCGTCACCAAAAAGATTCTGTTCCGTTGCGTGAGTGCTCCCGTGGCATGGTTCGACCGCCATGCGATAGACGGCGGTATCAATGCCCTCGGAACGGGGACGGAGAGCCTGTCGCGTGCCGTGAAGGGAATGCAGTCGGGCCGTGTACAGACCTACGCGGCGGTATTCGTATGGTCGGTACTCGTTATCGTGGTTTGTGTATTTATATTCTGACGGGGTTATGAATATATTGTCTTTATTGGTTATCATACCGTTGCTCACCCTGCTCGCGCTTTTCACGGGAAAGGGGCAGCGGTTCGTGCGCACGGTGGTCACGGCGGGGTTCGGACTGCAACTGGTGTGCGCGGTGGCGGTAGCGGTCGTGTTCCTGCAGCAGCGGGCGGTGTCGGACGAGGCGATGCTGCTTTGCAGCGACACCGTATGGTATGCGCCGTTCAATATCCATTATACGGTGGGTGTGGACGGTATCTCGGTGGTGATGCTGTTGCTTTCGGCCGTCGTGGCCTTCGCGGGCGTCTTCTCGGCGTGGAACATGGAGCGCGATTTCTTCGTGTGGTACAGCCTGCTGGCGGTGGGCGTTTTCGGCTATTTCATCTCGCTCGACCTCTTCACGATGTTCATGTTCTACGAGATAGCCCTCATCCCGATGTTTCTGCTGATAGGGGTATGGGGTACCGGAAAGAAGGTCTATGCCGCCACGAAGCTGACGCTGATGCTCATGGGCGGTTCGGCCTTCCTGCTGACGGGGATTCTCGGCATCTACTTCACCGCCGGGGCGACCACGATGAATATCATGGAGATTTCGCAGCTCAGTATTCCCATGAATCATCAGTATTGGATATTCTGCCTGACATTTATCGGTTTCGGAGTGCTCGGGGCGCTCTTTCCGTTCCATACGTGGTCGCCCGACGGCCATGCCGCGGCGCCGACTTCGGTCTCGATGCTGCATGCCGGCGTATTGATGAAGCTGGGCGGCTACGGCTGTTTCCGTGTGGCGATATTCCTGATGCCGCAGGCGGCGCAGGAGCTGTCGTGGATATTCCTTATCCTTACCGGTATCGGGGTGGTATACGGCGCCTACGGCGCGGTGGTGCAGACCGACCTGAAGTACATGAACGCCTATTCGTCGGTGAGCCACTGCAGCCTCGTGCTCTTCGCCATTCTGATGCTTAACCGGACGGCCATGACCGGCGCGGTGCTTCAGATGCTTTCTCACGGCTTGATGACGGCCCTGTTCTTTTCGTTGATAGGCGTCATTTACGGCCGCACCCACACGCGCGACATCCGCGAGATGGGCGGCCTGATGCGTATCATGCCCTTCGCATCGGTTTGTTACGTGATAGCCGGTTTCGCTTCGCTCGGCCTGCCGGGATTCAGCGGGTTCGTGGCCGAAATGACCGTTTTCATCGGTTCGTTCGAACATGCCGACCTGCTGCGCCGCGTACTGACGATACTGGCGGCGACCTCCATCGTGGTGACGGCCGTCTATATCCTGCGTACGGTCGGCAAGATACTCTACGGTCCGGTGCAGAATCCCGACCACTTGAAGCTGGACGATGCGCACTGGTACGAGCGTTTCTCGGCCGTGGCGCTCATCGCCTGCATCGTGGCGGTAGGCGTGTGGCCCTCCGGTGCGCAGGGATTGATTTACGAGAGCCTCGGACCGATAATGGAACATTTAAACCTCTTTTAGCGTATGGATTTGGGTAATTTCTTGGTAATGCGCCAGGAGCTCGGTCTGCTTGCCGTGTTCGTGGTACTGCTCCTGTTCGATATATTCGCCGGCGAAACGCGTGCGATGCGGTGGTTCCGGCCGCTGGCGATTGTCCTTTTCGCACTGCATACCGTGGCCGGATTCTTCTGTTGTCTGCCCGAAGGGAGCGCCTTCGGGGGAATGTATATCACGAGCCGGCTTACGGTGCTGATGAAAAATATCCTGAATCTCGGTACGCTCGTAGTCTTCATGCAGGCCGGCGAATGGCTGCGGGGCCGGGAGACGGCCATCCGCGAGGGGGAGTATTACGTCATCACGCTCGCCACGCTTCTGGGCATGTATCTGATGGTCTCCGCCGGGAACTTCATGCTGCTCTATATCGGTATCGAGATGGCATCGCTGCCGACGGCATGCCTCGCGGCGTACAACAAGTACCGGGAGAAATCGGCCGAGGCAGGAGCGAAATACATCCTGATGTCCACGCTCTCGTCGGGTATCATGATGTTCGGCCTCTCATATCTCTACGGTGCGATGGGGACGATGTATTTCGCCGACATGCAGCCGCTGGTGAGCGCCGATTTCATGACGGTGTTGGGATTCGTCTTCTTCTTTGCCGGACTGGCTTTCAAGATTTCGCTCGTGCCTTTCCATATGTGGGCTCCCGATGTCTATGAAGGGGCACCTACGGCTACCACAGCCTACCTTTCGGTAGTTTCCAAAGCGGCGGGTTGTTTCGTGCTGCTGCTGACGCTGCATCATGTATTCGGCAACATCGGTCGTATCTGGTACTATATCCTGTGGGTGGTTACGGTGGCGACCATTGTGGTGGGCAACCTGTTCGCCATCCGTCAGCGGGACATCAAACGTTTCTTTGCCTACTCGTCCATTTCGCAGGCGGGGTACATCATGCTCGGCGTGCTGCACGGTACGCCGGAGGGACTCTCCGCCGTAGTGTACTACGTGCTGGTCTACCTCTTCGCCAACATGGCGGCGTTCGGTGTCATCGCTTCCGTCGAAAACCACAGCGGCCGTACGGACATCGGCGCTTACGACGGACTGTATAAGTCCAATCCGAAACTCGCCTTGGTGATGATGCTCGCGGTCTTTTCGCTCGCGGGTATCCCTCCGGTCGGCGGTTTCTTCAGTAAATTTTTCATTTTCGCGGCAGCTGCGGCGAAGGGGGATTACCTGCTGGTCTTCATTGCGCTGGTCAACACGGTAGTATCGCTCTACTACTACCTGAGGATAATCAAGGCCATGTTCATCAACGCTCCGGAAGGCGGCATTTCGGAACGTCTTCGTACGGACGGTTATAACAGGGCGAGCCTCGTATTCTGTACGGTCGGGATACTTGCTTCGGGTGTTGTGAGCAACCTCTACGGCTACATCAGCGGAATCGGGTTTTAACGGATACCGGCAACCGGAACGACTGCCTTCCCGGATGATTGCGTACGCCTGCGGCTTCGGCTGCGGGCGTGTGTTTTCCGGTCGGCGTGTCTTGTTCTGCGCCTTGTTCCGAAAAAGAGACGGGGCGGAATATCCGCAGGCATATCGGCGTATATTTGCACCGTTAAAAACGATACGGACTATGAGGAGTTTTGCGAGCGATAACAATTCGGGCGTCCATCCGGAGGTGATGGCCGCCATTATCGAGGCGAACCGCGACCATGCAGCCGGGTACGGCGACGACCGCTGGACCGAACGGGCCGCGGAGTGTGTACGGCAGGTCTTCGGGGAGGAGGCCCGTCCCTTTTTCCTGTTCAACGGAACGGGGGCCAACAGTGTGGCGCTGCAGGCGGTGACGCGGTCGTTTCACAGCATCCTGTGTGCCGCTACGGCACATATCTACGTGGATGAGTGTAACGCTCCGGCGCGAATGACGGGGTGTCAGCTCATCGCGGTCGCCACGCCCGACGGCAAACTGACGCCCGACCTGCTTCGTCCCCATTTGCAGCACTTCGGTGACTGCCACCATGCGCAGCCCGGCGCCGTCTATATTTCGCAGGCTACGGAGCTCGGTACGCTCTATACGGTGGAGGAGGTGCGGGCTATCGCCTCGCTCGTCCACGCCCACGGCATGAAGCTTCACATGGACGGGGCACGTCTGGCCAACGCCTGTGCGGCGCTGGGGTGTACCATGCGCGAGGTCACCGTAGATGCCGGGGTGGACATTCTCAGCCTCGGCGGGACGAAAAACGGAATGATGATGGGGGAGGCTGTCGTGGCTTTCAGGGAGGAGGTCGCTGCCGACATCAAGTATTACCGCAAACAGTCGGCACAACTGGCCTCCAAGATGCGTTACCTGTCGGCCCAGTTCATCCCTTATCTCGACGGTTTGTGGCTCCGTAATGCACAGCATGCCAACCGGCAGGCCCGCCGCCTGGCTGCGGCATTGGCCCGCTTCCCGCAACTGCGCCTCACCCAGCCGGTGGAGACGAACCAGCTCTTTATCGCCATGCCCCGTACGGTTATCGCACGGCTTTCCGAACGCTACTTCTTTTACGTGTGGAACGAGGCCGCCGACGAAGTGCGGTTCGTGACCTCATGGGATACTACCGACGAGGATATTGACGCGCTGGTGGATGCGCTGGCCGAAATCATGGAGTGATGCGTTTGGCTCTGGCGCGTGTCCGATAGCAGCGGAAAAACACCGTCAGCGGGCAGGATACATCTTTCGATGAAGGTTCCTGCCGGTTGTTTTGTGCGGAACGGATGTATGGATTTCGGCAAGGAAGATTGGCATATGTTTCCCGCACGGATGATGTCGTTTCTTTGGCGGAACAAAAGCGCTGTCTCGTTCCGCTCATTTCGTACCGACCGCCGTATGCGGTACGAATGGAACTCTTCGAGGAAAATCTCCATGCCGCAGCGATTTTAGCGGCAGACAAAAGTAAAACACCCGAAAAGTCCCGAAAAACGGATTCCTTTTTGGGTGTCTTATTTGTAAGGCCTTAATAATTAAGGTTATCTGCGGAGAGAGGGGGATTCGAACCCCCGGTACAGTAATCCCGTACGTCAGTTTAGCAAACTGGTGGTTTAAGCCACTCACCCATCTCTCCGGGCTTCTTGTCTTAAGCGGATGCAAATATAAGCCAAAAAAACGATTATCCAAAGCCTGGTGGCGGAGAAAATGCCGGAGACCGTTTGTGACATTCGGTCCGGGGTATTTTTTGGGACCGGTCAAGACGACGGAGCAGTCGGGGGAATGTTTATGTAGGGTCGGCAGGCGGTATGGGGAGCCGTGAGGTACGGCGAAGAGCGGTTTCAGGGAGAGAGGCGGCGGGCGCTACTCTTTATGACAGGAGATATCGGCTTGATTGTGCGTATTGTGCGGAGGAGGATTTCGCAGGGGGCATGGCGTATGGGCCGGAAAAAAGATGATATAATGGTCGGGCATGACACTGTAATGCCGGTGATTTTGTATCTTTGTTCCTTGGCAAAACCAATGCAGATATGATAGAGAGATACAGCCGGCCTGCCATGCGGGCCATTTGGACGGAACAACGGAAATTCGAGGCATACCTGAGGGTGGAGATACTTGCTGCGGAGGCGTGGAGCGAGCTCGGCGTCATTCCGAAGGAGGATGTCGCCAAGCTGTGGGAGAAGGCGTCGTTCAGCATAGACCGTATAAAGGAAATAGAGGAGCAGACGCATCACGATATCGTGGCTTTCACGCGTGCTGTCAGCGAGACGCTTGGCGAGGAGCGCAAGTGGGTGCATTATGGTCTGACGAGTACCGATGTGGTGGATACGGCCAACGGGTATCTCATCAAGCAGGCCAACGAGATATTGCTGAAAGATATCGAGGATTTCATCGAGATGCTGCGCCGGCAGGCACTTCGTTTCAAGGATACGCCCTGTATCGGACGCACGCACGGTATCCATGCCGATATTACCTGTTTCGGCCTCAAGTGGGTGCTGTGGCACGAGGAGATGATGCGGAATTTGGAGCGTTTCCGTGCGGCGGCCCGCAATATCGAGGTGGGCAAACTCAGCGGGGCGGTCGGTAATTTCGCCAACATTCCGCCTTTCATACAGGATTATGTATGCGAAAAGCTCGGTATCCAGAGTGCCAATATCTCCACGCAGGTCATCCAGCGCGACCGGCATGCCTACTACATGGCGACGCTCGCTGTCATTGCCGCTTCGCTCGAACAGATGGCGTTCGAGGTGCGGAACCTGCAGCGCACCGAGGTGCACGAAGTGGAGGAGGCCTTCGGTAAGGGTCAGAAGGGGTCGAGTGCCATGCCGCACAAGCGTAATCCCATCAGCAGCGAAAACATTACGGGGTGTGCACGCGTGATGCGCGGATACATGCTTACGTTCTATGAGAACGTGGCGCTGTGGCACGAGCGGGATATCTCCCATTCGGCTACCGAGCGCATCATCCTGCCCGACGCCACCATGCTGCTCGACTATATGCTGACGCGTTTCCGTGGCGTGCTCGAAAACCTGACGGTCTTTCCGGAGGTGATGCTGGAGAACATCTACCGCACGCGCGGCGTCATCTTCGCCCAGCGCGTCATGAACGCCCTTATCGGGAAGGGGCTTTCGCGCGAGGGAGCCTACGACATGGTGCAGCCCATCGCCATGCGGGCCATGGGTGAGCGGCGCGATTATCAGGAGTTACTGCACGAGAGCCCGGAGGTGATGAAGTATCTGACCGGCGAGGAGCTGGATGCATGTTTCACACTGGATTACTATATGAAGAATGTAGATTACATCTACCGCAGGGCGGGGATTAAAGAAGATTCAGAAGAAGAACGATAGCGATGAAAAAGAGGCTGGTTGTCGTCGGAACCCAGTGGGGGGACGAGGGAAAAGGAAAGATAACCGATTATTATGCCGGGAACGCCGATGTGGTGGTGCGTTATCAGGGCGGAAACAATGCCGGTCACACCATTACGTTCGACGGGCAGCGGTTCGCCTTGCAAAGCATACCGTCGGGTATATTCAATCCGCACATCAAGAATGTGATGGCCAACGGCATGGTGGTGAACCCGGTGAGCGTCGTCAGCGAGCTGGAGGCGCTGGAGGCGCGCGGTATCAGGGAGTATAATCTCTACATTTCCGACCGGGCTGCGGTCGTGATGCCTTACCATTCGGTGCTCGACGGGGCGATGGAATCCATGAAAGGAGGCAAGCTTATCGGGACGACCAAGAAGGGAATAGGCCCAGCGTATGCCGACAAGTACGAACGGACGGGCATCCGCATGGGCGACCTGCTCGATGCGGACTATTTCGCTGCGAGGCTGCGCGACGCGCTGGAGGAGAAAAACATGGAGCTGCGCATGTTCGGATGCGAGCCCATGTCGTTCGACACGATTTATGCGCAGTACATGGAGCTTGCCGGCAGGCTTGGCAAATACATATGCGATACGTCCGTGCTGATAAACGAGGAGATAGAGAAAGGGTCGAAAATCCTTTTCGAAGGGGCTCAGGGCGTCATGCTCTGCATCGACCACGGAACCTACCCCTATGTGACCTCCTCCAGTCCTACGGCGTCGAGCGTTCCGCAGAATACGGGCATCGCTCCGCGGTATGTCGATAACGTATTGGGGGTCTGCAAGGCCTACACCACGCGGGTGGGCGAGGGTCCTTTCCCGACGGAGCTCGAAGGCGTCACGGCGGATTATATCCGCGAACGCGGACACGAATACGGTACCGTGACGGGGCGTCCGCGCAGGGTGGGCTGGCTCGACGCGGTAGTGCTCAACCATACCCGCCGGGTGAGCGGCATCGATTATCTGGCGCTCATGCTGTTTGACGTCCTTTCCGGGCTCGACACGGTGAAGATATGCGTCGCTTACGAGCTCGACGGAAAACGTATCGAGACCATGCCGCCTACCATTCCGCAGTTCCAGCGCTGCAAGCCGGTCTATATCGAGCTGCCGGGCTGGAAAGAGGATATTTCCGGTATCAAGAGTTTCGGGGAGCTGCCGCAGGCGGCGCAGGATTATGTGCGTAAAATCGAGGAGCTGACGAAAATCAAGGTGGCCGTACTGTCCGTAGGGCCCGACCGGTTGCAGACCGTGCGGTTTTGCGATATATTTTAAATCTTCGCGGACACGCCGTGTCTTTGGAATCGTTTCCCGGCCGCCACGGCGGCCGGGAAACGTCGTTTTCGCCCATATCTTTCTGCTTTCGGCGGGATAACGGGTGCGGCGGATGCTGGACGTCCGGCATCTTTCCGGCGGAACCCGCAGTGACGAGTCCGTTTTCGGAACGTTGTATCCGGCGATTGTCCGTTTGTTTTACGGGTTCCTCCGTCGTGTTCGGAAAACATTTCGTTCTTGGTGGCGTGATGTCCGGGGAGCATTCGGGAGTCTGGCGAAACGCAGCTCCTCTTGCGGAAAAGAAAGCATGGCAAAAGGTAGGTACTTGGGTATTGGTTCGTGGAGCAGGCTGCTGTTCCGCGCGGAAAGATAGCGGTACGGTATTTCTGTTCCCTGGCGTGGGCCGTACGTGCGGTATGATTCGTGCCGCGGTCTGTACGGGAGAGACCGGGGTTGTGGAATGGGATTTTTACGAAATAATTCCTATCTTTAGATAGTGTTTTAAAGAGCCTGTGTATGTGGAGAAAGAGAATGACGGTATGGCTTGTCCTGCTCCTTGCGGGAGGAGGGAGTCTGTTGGGCGGAGAGCCTGTACCGGAGGCCGACAGCATTGTACTCGGACTGACGCCGGTACTTTCCGTATCCGACAGAACGGATGCGGCCGGAGAGGAGGACGGATTTTATGTCTACTCCGAGCTCGGGTTTCGGTTGGTATGGGGCGGCATCGCGGTTTATCTGGATTTCGGAGTGGACAAACTCCGGCCCTATCTGATGGATGACCAGGGGAACCGCTTGGTGTTCGACAGCCTGCTCGAAGCGCTCAACTACCTTTCGGCACGGGGATGGGAACTGGCGGAGGTCTATCCGGAGGTAGATGACGGCGATTCCTCGGCATGCTATCTGATGAGGAAGAAGCTGTGCGATTTTACGCTGCAGGAGCGGGAAATTTACGATAGCTATGTCAGGAGGTGACGGGCCTGTCCGGAGACTTCCGGGGTGACCCGTCGCGGGATAAGCGGACAGGGATGCCGGGTAATTGCCCGGCATCCCTGTCCGCGTCCGTTCGGTAGACGGCCGCAGTATTTTCCGGTTATTCGGAAAGCCGGCAGACGGTCGTTTGGCCGGCGTGTGCGAAATAGGTGTCGTATGCGACTACGATACTTGCCGCACCTCCCAGCAGGCAGCCTATTATCGCCCCTTTGATGAGCACTCGTTTGACGGTGAACTTGGTGCGGCTGAAAAGCCCGGCGGCCACTCCGCCGGTGATGGCACCGAAACCGAAGCCGATGATGAGGTCGCGCAGGCAAAAAAGCGTTGTCTTGAAGTAGAACCAGAAGCCGCAGGGCCTGGGGGCGTCGTGTGCTGCCGACAGAGCCGGTGCAGCGGCGGTATCGGCCGGAATGTATTCCCTGCACTCCGTGCCGACAGGGGTGTCCGTTGCGGGGGACTCTCCGTAACCGGTATCGGTAGTGGGGGTGGCAGATGTGGATGTGTCGGCATGTGCCGGTGTGCTGGATGAAAGCACCAGAACGAGTACGGCGCAGAAAAGGTAAACGGCTTTCGTGATGGCAATGGTTTTAAGGTTCGTGAGTCGTTTCTCAATATAATGATAAAAACGGATATATGATGCTGCTTATCGGTTCTTTGGATTGTAGGAAAGTGTAATTTGTCTCTGTTATTGGACGCTTTCGGTTGGCTTGGTTGCTGTGGTACGCGTATTTTGTGGAGGCAATCGTTTATCGCAATGACAGGTTATGTGCCGTTCGCTGTCTTCGCTCGGAATATGAAGCGGTCATGTCGGTTGGGGTCGGCAATGAATGTGTTTTTTATCTCTCTCTTCTTTTCTGAGTTCGGCCGGGCCGATAAGGATGCGTTGTTTTCCAGTTTGTCGGTAGCGGCCTATAGTCCACGGTATTGGGTGGACCATCTTTTGCCGATAGAATAACAGTGCCGGTACGGAAGCCGGAGAAACGAAACGGGGAGGTGCGATGGCCTCCCCGTTATCGTGTTTGCGGCGTATGTGTTTACAGTACCTTTCTGCCGCCGAGCACGAGCCCTGCGGTGAGGGAGGTGCCGTAGGCGTAGGGGATGAATTCGAGCGACGACACGGGCTGCGTAATCCAGAGGTTCGCCCATTTCCCTTTGGTGATGCTGCCGTGCGATGCCTGCAATCCCATGGCGTAGGCGCCGTTCAGGGTGGCCGCATTGAAAGCCTCCTGCGGATTCATGCGCAGCTTGATGCAGGCGAGCGACACGATGAACTTCATGTTGCCGGAGGGCGACGAACCGGGATTGAAATCGGAGGCGATGGCCACGCCCAGTCCGGCATCAATCATCCTGCGGACCGGCGGATAGTTCATGCCGAGGAAGAAGGCGGCTCCGGGCAGGATGGTCGGCATGGTCTGCGAACCGAGCAGCGCGGCGATTTCTTCTTCGCCTGTGAATTCGAGGTGGTCTACCGAGAGCGCACCGTGCGCCACGCCTACCTGGATGCCTCCCGATGCGGCGAGCTCGTTGGCGTGGATTTTCGGACGCATACCGTACTTCGCGCCGCATTCGAGCATGCGTGCGGTCTCCTCCGGAGTGAAGAAGCCGCGGTCGCAGAAGACGTCCACGAAATCGGCGAGTCCTTCGGCTGCCACGGCCGGTATCATCTCCCGGCAGATAAGGTCCACGTATTCGGCCTGCCGACCGATGTAGTCGCGTGCTACGGCATGGGCGCCGAGGAACGTGGCGCGGATGGTCATGGGCGATGCTTCGGCCATGCGGCGGATGACGCGCAGCATCTTCAGCTCGTCCTGCGTGGAGAGTCCGTAGCCGCTCTTGATTTCCGCCGCACCAGTTCCGGATTCCATCATTTGGTGCAGGCGCGGCATCGCCTCGTCGTAGAGTTCCTGTTCGGTGGCGGTGTGCAGCCGGTCTGCCGAGTTGAGGATGCCTCCGCCGCGGCGGGCGATTTCCTCGTAGGAGAGGCCGTTGATTTTGTCCACGAATTCTCCTTCGCGGCTTCCTGCATAGACGATGTGCGTATGCGAGTCGCAGAAGGCGGGCAGCACGACGCCTCCGCGGGCGTCTATCTCTTCGTCGGCCCTCCCTTCGGGCAGCTCTTCCATCCGTCCGTAGGATGCGATGAGGCCCTCTTCGGCGGTCAAGTAGGCGTTCTCCACGACCTCCAGCCGGGCCATATCGGCACCCGCGATGCGGTCGCGGCCGCTCTCGTCGATGCCGGCGAGTATCCCTATGTTTTTAATCGTCAGTTTCATTGGATGTTGTTTTGCGGGCCGGAGCCCGGTTGTTTATAAATCACCGCTTCCCGTCGTTTCGGCGGAAAGCGGCGACTTGTAAAGACTATGCTGCGGCGTTACATGTCCCTGACGAACTGTACCGAACTTTCGATGTGCGGGTACATGATTTCGTCGTTGGAGATGAACGGAACACGCTTGCGGTACTCGGCGAATATCGCTTCGATTGCGGGCGACGACTTGAGGGGACGGCGGAACTCCAGCGCCTGTGCAGCGTTGAAAAGTTCGATGGCGAGTACCCGTTCGGTGTTGTTCACCACACGGTAGAGCTTGGTTGCCGCATTGGAGCCCATGCTCACATGGTCTTCCTGCCCCTGCGAGGAGGGGATGGAGTCGGCCGACGCCGGCATGCACAGCCCCTTGCTCTGGCTGACAATCGAGGCGGCCGTATACTGCGGAATCATGAAACCGCTGTTGAGGCCCGGATTGGCCACGAGGAACGAGGGCAGCCCGCGCGAACCGGAGATGAGCTTGTAGGTGCGGCGTTCGGAGATGTTGCCCAGCTCGGATACCGCGATGGCGAGGAAATCCATCGCCACGGCTATCGGCTGGCCGTGGAAGTTGCCGGCCGAGATGACGATGTCCTCGTCGGGGAATACCGTGGGGTTGTCCGTCACGCTGTTGATTTCCGTGGTGATGACGCTCTCCACGTAGTCGATGGTATCTTTCGATGCGCCGTGTACCTGCGGGATGCAGCGGAAGGAGTAGGGGTCTTGAACGTGCTCCTTGTGGCGTGCTATCAGCTCGCTGCCCTTGAGCAGCTCGCGGAAGTTGCGTGCCGTTTCGAGCTGGCCGCGGTGGGCGCGTACCTTATGAACCGGTTCGTAGAAGGGTTCGATGCGGCCGTCGAAGGCGTCGAGCGACATGGCGCCGATTTTGTCGGCGCACTCGGACAGGCGGCGTGCGTTCACCACGCACCATACGCCGAACGCGCTCATGAACTGCGTGCCGTTCAGCAGTGCCAGCCCCTCTTTGGACTGGAGTTCGATGGGCTCCCAACCGAACTTTTTCAGCACTTCGGATGCCGGTACATCTTTCCCTTCGAATTCCACTTCGCCCAAACCGAGCAGCGGGAGCGACATGTGGGCGAGCGGAGCGAGGTCGCCCGATGCACCCAGCGACCCCTGCTGGTAGATGACGGGCAGGACGCCGTTGTTGAAGAAGTCGATGAGCCGTTCCACGGTCGCTACCTGTACGCCCGAATGACCGTAGGAGAGCGACTGGATTTTCAGCAGCAGAATCAGGCGGACGATTTCCGACGGAACCCGTTCGCCCGTTCCGCAGGCGTGCGACATGACGAGGTTTTTCTGGAGTTCGCCCAGACGCTTCTTGTCTACCGATATGTTGCAGAGCGAACCGAAGCCGGTCGTTACACCGTAAATCGGTGCTGCGTCCTTCTCTTCGGTCTTGCTGTCTAGATAGTCGCGGCAGCGCTGGATGCGCGTGCGCGCATCGTCCGACAGTTCGAGCCTGTATCCTCCGCGGGCAATTTCGTAGGCCTGCTGCGGAGTGATGTGTGCGGATGAAATCTTATGCGTTTTCATTTGGTTGTCTTGTTACTGCTTCCTTCCGCGTGGGTCGCGGAAGGGCTGCGTTATTGATTGTGTATGTGCCGTGCGCCGGCGATGACCGGCGGAGCCGGAAACCTTACAAGTTTTTCAGTGCCTCTTCCACTACCGTGTCGTCGGCGATGTTCGGCAGCGTGACCTTCAGGCCGGGGGTGCGTTCCATTTCGCGTTTGATGGCGAACATGGCGCCCTCGTTGCGGGCCCAGCTGCGGCGTGCGATGCCGTTGTTCACGTCCCACAGGAGCATCTCCTCGATGTGGCGGCGCGAGTCGTCCGAGCCGTCGATGACCATGCCGAAGCCTCCGTTGACGACCTCGCCCCAGCCGACGCCGCCGCCGTTGTGGAGCGATACCCAGGTCGCTCCGCGGAACGAGTCGCCGATGACGTTCTGTACGGCCATGTCCGCCGTGTAGGAGGAGCCGTCGTAGATGTTGGAGGTTTCGCGGTAGGGCGAGTCGGTTCCCGACACGTCGTGGTGGTCGCGGCCCAATACGACCGGGGCGCTGATTTCGCCGCGGGCGATGGCCTCGTTCATGGCCAGCGCGATTTTCGTGCGGCCTTCGGCGTCGGCGTAGAGGATGCGTGCCTGCGAACCCACGACGAGCTTGTTTTCGCCCGCCTTGCTTATCCAGAGGATGTTGTCGTCCAGCTGGCCCTGAATCTCCTTCGGAGCGGTCTTGCGTATTTCCCGCATGACTTCCAGCGCGATGCGGTCGGTCGTCGCGAGGTCTTCCGGCCTGCCCGACGTACATACCCAGCGGAACGGGCCGAAGCCGTAGTCGAAGAACATCGGGCCCATGATGTCCTGTACGTAGGAGGGATAGCGGAAACGCTTGCCGTCCGGCGCCATGCAGTCGGCACCGGCGCGGGAGGCTTCGAGCAGGAAGGCGTTGCCGTAGTCGAAGAAGTACATGCCTTTGGCCGTCAGCTTGTTGATGGCGGCCACCTGCCTGCGCAGCGACTCCTGTACGCGTTTATGGAACTCTTCGGGCTGTTCGGCCATCATCCGGTTCGACTCTTCGTAGGTGAGCCCTGCGGGGTAGTAGCCGCCCGCCCACGGGTTGTGGAGCGAGGTCTGGTCGGAGCCCAGGTCCACGTCGATGCCCTCCGCGGCGAGGCGTTCCCACAGGTCGACGATGTTGCCCTGGTAGGCGAGCGATACGGCCTCCTTCTGTTCGCGTGCCCTGCGGATGCGGGGGATGAGCTCGTCCAGCGAAGTGTGCACCTCGTCTACCCAGCCCTGCGAATGGCGCGTGTGCACGGCCTTCGGATTGATTTCGGCGATGACGCTCACCACGCCGGAGATGACGCCCGCTTTGGGCTGGGCGCCCGACATGCCGCCCAGGCCCGACGATACGAAGAGCATCCCGGGAATCTCCCCGCCGCCGCGCTTCTGGAGCTGCTTGCGTGCGGCGTTGAGCACGGTAATGGTCGTACCGTGCACGATGCCCTGCGGGCCGATGTACATGTACGAACCGGCCGTCATCTGGCCGTACTGCGTGACGCCCATCGCGTTATAGCGTTCCCAGTCGTCCTGCTTGGAGTAGTTGGGAATCATCATGCCGTTGGTGACGATGACCCGCGGCGCATCCTTGTGCGAGGGGAACAGTCCCATCGGGTGGCCGGAGTACATGACGAGCGTCTGCTCGTCGGTCATTTCCGAAAGGTATTTCATGGCGAGGCGGTACTGCGCCCAGTTCTGGAATACGGCGCCGTTGCCTCCGTAGGTTATCAGTTCGTGCGGATGCTGCGCCACCGCCTTGTCGAGGTTGTTGTTAATCATCAGCATGATGGCGGCTGCCTGCCGGCTGCGGGCGGGGTACTCGTCTATCGGCCGCGCGTACATTTCGTAGTCGGGCCGCAGGCGGTACATGTAAATCCGGCCGTAGCGTTTCAGTTCGTCGGCGAATTCGGCGGCCAGTTCCTTGTGGTGTTTGGCCGGGAAGTAGCGCAGTGCGTTCTTTATGGCGAGTTTCTTCTCTTCCGGAGTGAGTATGTCCTTCCGTTTGGGCGCATGGTTGATGGCCGCGTCGTAAGGTTTCGGTGCAGGCAGGACATCCGGAATACCGGCCCTGATGTCGTCCTGGAATTCTTTTAACGTCATGGGTGTTTCTGTTTTTGGAACCTGCGGCGGGATAACGGTGCACCCCGCCGCAGGCGGTTTGTCAATCTATTTTCTCGTGTACTATCTCCAGCACCTCTTTTTCGAGCTTTTCGGCCTCGCGTGCGATGCGTTCCGCTTCTCCGATGAGTTCTTCCGCAACGCTGCGGTCTTTGAGCCCGGCGGCGTTGATTTTTACGTTGAGCATGGCGCCGAGTACGGCCGAACGGGCCATCAGGGCACCGACGCCGGCGTCGGATACCGAATTGGGATTGCCCTGGGCGGCCATCGCCTTCACGATGTCGAAGACCTTCACCGATGCCTTCATCGTCCGCAGGGGCACCTGCGTCGCGTAGAGCGTGGCCTCCTGAAGGGCTTTGGAGCGGGCGGCCTTTTCGGCATCGGTTCCCTTGGGCATGGCGAAGACGTCCATGATGCGGTTGAACGCTTCGGTGTCTTCATCCACGAGCATGAGCAGTTCGCTCATGAGCGCCTGCCCCTTGTCGGCCCAGTCGGAGAACTCCTCCCAGCGGGCGTCCCACCCGGCCTTGTGCGAGGAGAGGTTGGCGACCATGGTGCCCAGCGCGGCGCCCAGCGCACCGGCGTATGCCGAGATGGAGCCGCCGCCCGGTGCGGGAGATTCGCTCGCGGTCTCTTCGGCGAATCCTTTGCAGGTCAGGTCAATCAGCCGGTTTTTCTTGTTCTCCGCTTCGAGCAGGTATTCGATGACTTTCTCTTCGGGTTTGAAGGGTGCCAGGTCGCTCAGTCCCATGCTGTGGATGGCGATTTTGAGCAGCTCGCTTTCCGATACGCCCGTCGAGCGCTGCTGTTTGCGCAGGAAATATTTGCCCGCCTCGATGAGGGAGTTTCTCGGTACGAGGCCGACGATTTCCGTTCCCGTCACCCGGACGCCGCGGGCTGCCGCAGCGCGGCACACTTCATCGAACGCCACATGGAGCGGGGTCTGTTTGATGTCGGTGATGTTCATCGAAACCTGGGCCACGCCGTATTCGGGAATGAACCAGCCGATGGCCTTCGTGCCCTTGAGTGTGCCGGGTATCATAATCGTGTTGCCTTCGGCATCCTTCAGCGGCTTCCCTACGGGCGAACCGCCTTCGCGCATCGGCCGGCCCTTCTCGCGCACGTCGTATGCGATGGCGTTGGCGCGGCGGGTGGAGGTGGTGTTGAGGTTGAAGTTCACGGCGATGAGGAAATCGCGTGCGCCCACGACCGTCGCGCCGCTGCGGGCCGCCTGTTCGGTGTATTTGCCGGGGCCGAAGTCGGGCGCTTCGTTCGGGTCGGAAATTCGCTTCTCCAGCCCTTCGTATTCGCCCTTGCGGCATACGGCGAGGTTGCGCCTTTCGGGGCGCTGCGCCGCCGCTTCGTAATTATAGGTCGGGATGCCGAGTTCGTCGTATATCCGTTTGGCCAGCGTGCGGGCTATTTCGGCGCACTCTTCGAGGGTGATGCCCGCCACCGGAATAATCGGCAGCACGTCCGTCGCCCCGATGCGCGGGTGCGCTCCCTTGTGATGACGCATGTCGATGACCTCCGAAGCCTTCTTCACGCCGCGGAAAGCCGCCTCGGCCACCGCTTCGGGTTCGCCCACGAAAGTCACCACCGTCCGGTTGGTCGCCTGGCCGGGGTCTACGTCCAGCAATTTGATGCCCTCCACGGAGGTGATGGCGTCGGTTATCTCCTTGATGATACCCATGTCGCGCCCCTCGCTGAAGTTGGGGACACATTCCACAAGCCGTTTGTTCATGATGTCAGTTCGTTATTTGTTTTTAAATATTGGTTTCAATCCGCCTCCAAATTTAACGGTTTTATTTTAAACCCTAAATATAAAAGGTGTTATAAAATCACATTTTTCAGGGAGGAGGCACAGTAACAGCAGATGGCCGTATTATGAAAAGTACAGACGGGTAATTTATTGATGTGCGGGTCTTAACTGTGGTTTGTGCTTTAGCGGCATCTTTCTTTTGTCGGTAATGTTATTTTGCTTATCATTGTTTAGTCTGAAGGAACCGGGGATTGTAGAAAAATCACATGAACTTGTATGTTGTCTTATCGGCGGTATGGTGTGGAACACATGACGCCGGCTCTTTTTTCAAATTATAGAGAAACAATGAATTAAAAACAGTGCGTTATGGAAACGAGACGAAATCGGTGTTTGTTGTGGGCGGTGCTGTGTGCGGCGGCGCTCGTTGCGGGTTGCGACAAGCGGCCGGCACCGCAGGAGGAAGAGGGCGGAAAGGGAGAACATGTCGATTATGTTTGCACATCCTGTTATCGTTATGTGAACGGGACATCCGAGTCTGTAACCGTGGAATTTCATTCCGCGCAGTACGACCTGACGCCCCCGCCTGTAGAGGAGGCCTTTACGGTCGCCGTTGGCGGACGTCATGAAGTTAGTTTTGCCGGATTCGGCCTCTTTCCCGGGCCCTTCTGCCTCGGTGACGATACGTGGGTGAAGGTGTCGCAGGGGGAGCGGGAGTTCGTGCAGCGGGCAGGGGATGAGTCGGCTTTTCTGCTCGATTCGACCGCATATGAACGGCTTGAAGGAGACCGCCTTACCCGCGTGTACGAGTATCGTTTTATGGGCGATGATTTTGCAGGGGCGGAAATCATCGATTGACAGGGAAGCCTCCGATTGGAATCGCGCCGGCGGTTGGGAAGTTATTCGGCCAACAGGTAACCGAAGACTTCCGCGGTGAGGCGCGCGAGGCTTTCGGCGGGGCGGGTGAAGGCTTCGTGCCGCGGAACGCGGTCGGTCAGGGCGAAGAGAGCCGATATGCCTGCCGGAGCGAGGATGTCGGCGGTCATATCCTCTCCGCGCGAACCGCACAGGACGATGGTCGGTATGCCGTGGGCATGTGCGAACGAGGCTATATGGCCGGCTACCTTGCCGTGGAGACTCTGGCTGTCGAACCGCCCCTCGCCGGTGACTGCGAGCGCAGCCTTGCGTATGGCCGCGTCGGTACCGGTCAGCGCGGCAATGGAGGCCGCACCGGGGATGAAGTCGGCTCCGCAGAAAGTTTTCAGCGCCCAGGCGATGCCGCCCGCAGCACCGCTTCCGGCTACCGCGCGGCAGTCGTGCCCGGTCGCCGCTGCGGCTTTCGCGGCGAAGTGTTCCGCTCCCGCTTCGAGTAGGGCGACCGCAGCCGCGTCGGCCCCTTTCTGCGGCGCGAAAACAGCCGCAGCTCCTTTCGGACCCGTCAGCGGATTGTCCACGTCGCACAATACCTTGAACCGGCACCCTTGCGTAAGGTGGTAGAGGGGGGCCGTGTCGATGGCATCGAACCGTATCAGGTCGCCGCCGGCGGGGTAATCGATAAGGCGGTTCTGTCCGTCGAGAAAACGGCATCCCAGCGCGGCGAGCATGCCCGCGCCGCAGTCGCTCGTCGCCGTACCGCCCACCGCGGCAATTAGCTCCGTACAGCCTGCCTCGATAGCTTCGCGCATGACTTTTCCCACTCCGTAGGAAGTCGTCCGGAGAGGGTTGCGTTCCTCTCTGTCCAGCCGGTAAAGCCCGACGGCGGAGGCGGCCTCCACGGCAGCGTACTTTCCGCTGTTGCCCGGGAGTACGGCATAGGCCGACTGCACGGGGCGCATCAGCGCATCGAAAGTCTCCACCGGATGGTATTCTCCTTCGTCCCCGGCCAGAATGCCGAGGCTCCCTTCGCCTCCGTCGGCCATGGGTTTCAGTATGAGGCGCACGTCGGTGCGGCCTGCGCGGCGGGCCGCACGGTCTATTCCGTCGGCAATGGCTCCGGCTGCTTCGGCTGCCGTCAGCGTGTCTTTGAATTTGTCGGGTGCTATGACTATCTCCATTTCTCGTGCGTCGGTCCTTTGGAACCGTTTACAGGACTTGCAGCTCAAAAGTAACGAAAAAAAACGCATGGCCGGTTCGTCCGCACCGCGTTGCGGTCAATTGCCGGGTCGCCGGAGGCAGCCGCTTGCGGTTTTCATGGAATATATTCGTATATTTGCTCACCTTACGGAAAGGTGCCGTAAGGTGAGGCGTGCGCACTGAACTAAATTTAAATCATATGGAGGAAAATCAACAGAACTACTCTTTGCCCGACAATGCCTACACCGAGCTGAAGCCGGGCGAATCGTACAAACCCATCCTGCCCGCCGGCTCGAAGCCGAAGGAGGTTACCCCCTATTCGGTTACGATGGGGCTCATCATGGCCATCCTCTTCTCGGCGGCTGCGGCTTATCTCGGTCTGAAAGTGGGGCAGGTGTTCGAGGCGGCCATACCGATAGCGATTATCGCCGTCGGCGTGGGCAACATCTTCGGAAAGAAGAACACGCTCGGACAGAACACCATTATCCAGTCCATCGGCGCAAGCTCCGGGGTTATCGTCGCCGGAGCTATTTTTACGCTTCCGGCACTCTATATTCTGGGGCTGGAGGCGCAGTTCTATCAGATTTTCCTTTCGTCGCTTTTCGGCGGCCTGCTCGGTATCCTGCTCATTATACCGTTCAGGAAATATTTCGTCAAGGACATGCACGGAAAGCTGCCTTTCCCGGAAGCCACCGCGACTACCGAGGTGCTTGTGTCGGGCGAGAAGAAGGGCAATCAGGCCAAGGTGTTGGCTGTCAGCGGGCTCGTGGGCGGTCTGTATGACTTCATCGCGAGCAGCGTAGGGCTCTGGACGGAGACCATCTCGACGCGGGTACTCACCTGGGGCGAAATGATAGCCGATAAGTTCAAGGTGGTGTTCAAGGTGAATACGGGCGCGGCGGTGCTCGGCCTCGGTTATATAGTGGGGCTGAAATATGCCGCGTTCATCTGCGCCGGTTCGTTCACCGTCTGGTTCGTACTCATCCCGCTCATCAGCTACTTCGCACCCGGCATGACGTTGCCCGTAGGCGAGGGTATTCTGCAGACGGTGGGGAACATGACGCCCGAGGAGCTCTTCTTCAACTACGGCCGTCCGCTCGGTATCGGCGGTATCGCCATGGCCGGTATCATCGGCATCATCAAATCCTCGAAAATCATCCGTCAGGCGCTGGGGCTTGCCGTTAAAGAGCTCAAAGGTAAAAAGAATGTGGAAACGCGCGAGCGGACCGAACGCGACCTGCCCATGAAGACCATCCTGTCGGTGCTGATTGCCGTACTTGTGGCGGTGCTCTTCTTCTTCCAGTTCGGTGTATTGCACAACTGGCTCTTCACGGTCATTTCGCTGCTGCTGGTCTTTATCATCTCGTTCCTCTTTACGACGGTGGCGGCCAATGCCATCGCCATCGTGGGGTCCAACCCGGTGTCGGGCATGACGCTGATGACGCTCATCCTCACCTCGCTCGTGCTCGTGAGCGCGGGGTTGAGCGGAACGAGCGGCATGACGGCGGCCATGATAATCGGCGGCGTGGTGTGCACGGCGCTCTCCATGGCCGGCGGCTTCATTACCGACCTCAAGATAGGCTACTGGATAGGGGTGACGCCCGCCCGGCAGGAGAAGTGGAAATTTCTCGGTGCGGCCGTATCGGCGGCTACGGTGGCCGGTGTCATGATGCTGCTTAACAAGACTTATGGTTTCGGCCCGGACAGCCAGCTCGTCGCACCGCAGGCGAATGCCATGGCGGCGGTCATCAAACCGCTGATGGAAGGCGGCGCCACGCCGTGGATGCTCTATTTCGCAGGTGCGGTATTCGCGCTGATACTTACCATGATAGGCGTTCCGGCACTGGCGTTTGCGCTCGGCATGTTCATCCCGCTCGACCTCAATACGCCGCTCCTGATAGGCGGGCTTATCAGTTGGTTCGTTTCGACACGCAGCAAGGATGCTGCGCTCAACAAAGCCCGCAAGGACCGTGGAACGCTTATCGCATCGGGTCTGATTGCCGGCGGAGCGCTCATGGGCGTCGTCAGCGCCATCCTCAAGTACCTGAACGTAGACTTGATGCTTACCTCGTGGTACGGTACGACCGGTTCCGAAGTGGTAGCCATCCTCGTCTATGTCGCGCTGATTGCCTATGTCGTATGGGATTCCAAGCGGGCCAAGCCGGAAGTTTCGGAATAAATACGTAAATTTGCATACGGACGTCGGCGTATTCGTGCGGTAGGGTTGCCGCACGAATACGTTGCGTCAAGGAAAACAGTATAACCAAAAAAGATGCATATGGAATTGCTTGAAAGATTCCTGAAATACGTCGGCTTCGATACGCAGAGCGACGAGAACAGTACGACTTTCCCTTCGACCGAGAAGCAGAAGGTGCTGCTCGCCTGTCTGGCCGAGGAGATGAAGGCGCTCGGCCTGCAGGAGGTGGAGATGGACCGTTACGGCTATGTCATGGGGACGATTCCTGCGACGCCGGGTTATGAGGACCGGCCGGTGATAGGGTTCATATCCCATGTGGATACGAGTCCCGACATGAGCGGCAAGGATGTGAAGCCGCAGATTATCGAACATTACGACGGCGGGGATATCCGGCTGAACGATGCCGTGACGATGACCGTGGCCGAATTTCCGGAGCTTCCGCTCTTCAAGGGGCAGACGCTCATCGCCACGGACGGGACGACGCTGCTCGGTGCCGACGACAAGGCGGGAGTGGCCGAAATCATGACCGCTGCCGAATACCTTATGTCGCATCCGGAGGTGAAGCACGGGAAGATACGCATCGGTTTCACGCCCGACGAGGAGATAGGACGCGGGGTGGACTATTTCGACGTGACGCGGTTCGGTGCGCAGTATGCCTACACCGTGGACGGCGGTTACGAAGGCGAGCTGGAGTACGAAAACTTCAACGCCGCTTCGGCCCGTTTCGAGGTGCAGGGGAAGAACATCCATCCCGGTTCGGCGAAAGACAAGATGCTGAACGCCTTGCAGGTGGTGTGCGAGATAAACGCCATGCTTCCGCCCGTACAGCGTCCCGAACATACCGAAGGGTACGAGGGTTTTTACCATCTGGTGGGCATCGGCGGCAGTGTGGAGGCGGCCGAATCGAGCTACATCATTCGCGACCACGACCGGGCGAAATTCGAACGCAAAAAGGCTTTCGCGCAGGAGGTGGCCGATTTCCTGAATCGCAAGTACGGCGAGGGAACGGTGAAGCTGACGCTGAAGGACCAGTATTACAACATGCGCGAGATGGTGGAGCCGCATCCGCAGGTAATCGCCAAGGCCGAGCAGGCCATGCGTATGGCCGGTGTGGAACCGTTGGTGAAGCCCATCCGCGGCGGTACGGACGGTTCGCGTCTCTCCTACATGGGGCTTCCTTGTCCGAACCTGTTCACGGGCGGTATGAACTTCCACGGCAAATACGAGTATGCATCGCTCGACACGATGAAGAAAGCTATGCAGACCATCATCAACCTGGCCGGCCTCTGGGCCGAATAGGATGGCCGTGCGGTGGTTGCGGAACGGCAGGCATGTACGATTTATTTACCAATCAATAAAAAACAACAGACTATCGGAATGAAGAGATTTTTTGTGACGGCGGCCGCCTTGTTGGCGGCTTTCAGCCTCGGTGCCCAGACGCCCGACAAGGAGGAGGTGAAGACTCCCTATGAGTTTACGGCAGTGAAGGATATCCCCGCTACCTCCGTCAAGGACCAGTACAGCAGCGGTACCTGCTGGAGTTTTGCCGGCATCGCTTTTCTGGAGAGCGAACTGCTCCGTACCGGCAAAGGCGATTACGACCTTTCGGAGATGTGGATAGCGCGCCATGCCTATCTCGACAAGGCCAAGAAGTACACCCGCATGCACGGCAAGGCCGAATTTTCGCAGGGCGGTGCGACGCACGACGTATTCAACGTGATACGCGAATACGGCATTGTGCCCGACGAAGTCTATACGGGCTTGCAGTACGGTACCGACAACCACCAGCACAGCGAGGTGGAGGCTGTCCTCAAAGGATATATGAAGGGCGTAGTGGCCAATCCGAACGGAAAACTTACCCCCGTATGGGCCGACGGGCTCGACGGTATTCTCGATGCCTATTTCGGGGAGCTGCCCGAAACGTTCGTTTACAACGGCAAGGAGTACACGCCTCAGAGTTTTGCTGAGGAGCTGGGCCTGAATATGGACGATTACGTTTCGTTCACTTCGTTCACCCACCATCCTTTCTATACGCAGTTCGCGATGGAGGTGCCCGACAACTGGGCCTGGGGCTTGTCGTGGAATGTGCCTCTCGATGAGTTCATGGCGATTATCGACAATTCGCTGGAGAACGGCTATACGGTCGATTGGGCTGCGGATGTCAGCGAACCCGGTTTCCAGTATTCCAAAGGCTTTGCAGTGATTCCCGCCGGTGTAGGCGAGGATGCCCAGAACACCGAGTGGTCGAAGTGGGAGACCATGTCGGCCAATAGCCGCAGGAACATGATTGCCAATGCGACGGAGCCCATCAAGGAGATGGAAATCACACAGGAGCTCCGCCAGCAGGGATACGATAACTACGAGACGACCGACGACCACGGCATGCTCATTACCGGTCTTTACAAGGACCAGAACGGCAACACTTTCTACAAGGTGAAGAATTCGTGGAATACGGACAACATTTACGACGGTTATTTCTTCGCTTCCGCACCTTTCGTGGCGTACAAGACGCTCAACATCGTGGTACATAAGGATGCCGTACCGAAGGATATCCGGAAGAAGCTCGGTATCAAGTAGGTTTGCTGCGGACTTCGTGCCGCATGAATGCGCCATCCCCGGAACAATGGTTCCGGGGATGGCTGTTTTTTGTACCGGGAGAACCGACGGGCGCATGTGACCCGTATCGGGAGCGTGGGCGGGCGGAATCAAGAGTGCGTTCGCCCGTCAAAAGCTCACGTAGGTTGCGACATGGTAGTATTCGTATCCGTATGGTTCGGCGGTGTGCCGGACGAGTATCATCGTATCGGCCGACATCTCTTCCATCCGATAGGTGCGCTCGTCTCCGGCCTCGGTGTAGTGGATTGTCAGCGTCGTCTCTTCGGACCGGTATTCCCATCGAATTGCCGAGGCGGAGGTATGTTCCTCGCCGTTGAAGTGTTCTCGGGTGATGTAGGTGCCGGTATGGTCGTCGCGGAACAGATAGGTGGCGTCGAAATCGTCTGCCTTGTCGCTCCATTCCTCCAAATAATCTCCGCTTCGTTCGTAACCCTGCTCTGTTATCAATTGCTAGGCGGTATCGGTGAGGACGTTCTCGTCGTTGCTGTCGCCGGTCGGAGCCAGGGCTTTTCCGCGTACTGGAAAAAGCGGTCGAAGTCCGAGGTGATGGGCGGGGCAGACCGAAAAGAGAGAATATTCCGCGCTGTGTCCTGGAAGCGGACAGGGAAAGGTAAATTGCCCTGTCCGGCGCGTCTCTTAGAACACGCAGGCGAATCCGGCTCCGTAGTAGCCGTATCCGACGGCCGGGGCGAACATCATGCTCGTCCGTCTCGTCGTTTCCTCCTTTTTACCGTAAATCCACCGGTTGAATACGGGCAGCAGGAGGTAGGCGATTTCGACGCTGGCGATGCCGATGCCCGCACCCGTGACGACGTCGCTCAGCCAGTGGCGCCTGTTGAGTATGCGCATGACACCTGTCGCCGTGGCGGCCGCGTAGCCTGCGACGCCTATCCACGGCGATACGCTTTTGTATTCGCGGAACAGCAGATGTGCGCCCGTGAAGGCGGTTGCAGTGTGTCCTGAGGGGAAGGAGTTCCATGCCGAACCGTCGGGGCGCTGGACGGGGATGGCGAATTTCATGGTATTGACGATGGCGGCCATGACGAGGTACGAAGTGGCAGCCACGATGGTTTTTTCCAAAAAGTTGTGCTCGGTCTTTATCCATGAGAGGCCGAAGTAGGCGGCTACGGGGGCGTATTGCAGGTAGTCGTCCACATGCGTCCGGCCTGGAAAGGCCCGGAATGCGGCGGATTTGACTTCGGCATTGGCTTTTTGCAGGAGCGGGTTGCATTGCGCTACGACGCCGTAGGTGATGAATCCGGCCGGAATGATGAACCGGGCGCCGGTGGTGTGCCAGAAGTCGCGGCGGGGCCGGACGCTCTCCGGCATCCGCAGCGGGTTGCGGAGGGCGGGTGTATAGTCGGGAGCTTCGAGACCGTATAGAGGCTGTGCAGCAGCGGGTAACAGAGGAGTGGCAGTCGAGATGCGGAGACTGTCGTTCGGAACGGAACATGCGGTGCCGGAGCGCTGTGCGAATGTCCGGCTGCCGGGCAGGACGGCACCCGCCTTTCCGCCGGTGACGGTCAGGAGGGCAAACAAAAGGGGAATTATCCGTGTCATTGCGGTACGAAATCGTTTGGAGTTCCAAATATAGATATTTTGGAAGAATATATAGACAGGCACGGAAATTCGCGGTTCTGCATACGGTGTGCGAACCCGCGGCTCTTCCCGACGGCGGGAGCTGTCTTGTCCGGCTGCCGGGCGGGTATCGGTGGAAACGGCGTATCCGGCTGTTTGTCGGGTGGTAGGAGCGTACGGCGAGAGAGCCGTGGAATGGCCTCCCAAGAAAGAAAACGGCCATGATTCGCATTGACAATCAAAGCAAATCATGGCCGTGTACCCGGAGCGGGAATCGAACCCGCACGGACATCGCTGCCCACGGGATTTTAAGTCCCGCGTGTCTACCTATTCCACCATCCGGGCCTTTCCGGTAAAACCGTGCAAATATAGCAAATATTCGATGAAAACCGAAGGAGGCGGCCGAAGTCGATGGGCTTCCTGTGTGGCGGTTCGGCCGGAACGAAGCGATTCCGGAGAAAAGACCGGCCGGGGACGGCTCCCTTCGGTCCGGAGCAGCCCTTCGGGGAGAGCAAAAGCAGTGATTTTCCGATGCTCCGCATTTCGTGTTCCGGCGGATAAAGCGTATCTTTACCGCAGTTTGGATGCACGGTTTCATGCCGTTCCGCATCCCTTACCCAATGTCGAACTGTATGTAAATCGTTTTGCGCATGAATCTTTTTCTACAACTCTCCAAACCGAATGTGGATATTCCCGAGGACAGCGAAGTGCTCGGCAAATTCGAGAACTGGCTTCACCGCATTCTCCAGATGAGCTGGGACGACCTGCTGCACGAGGCCGTCAAGCTCGGAGGAAAGCTGGTCGCTGCGGTACTTATCTATATCGTGGGGCGCTGGCTCATCCGAAAGGCCGACGGACTCCTGAACCGCATATTCGAGAAACGCGGGCTGGACCCCTCGCTCAATTCCTTTATCCGGAGTATCCTGCGGATAGTGGTCTGGGTATTCCTCGTCATGATAATCGTGGGAGTGCTCGGCATAAGGACGACGTCGTTCCTGGCGATACTCGCTTCGGCCGGTTTTGCCGTCGGCATGGCATTGAGCGGAACGCTCCAGAACTTTGCGGGCGGGGTGCTTATCCTGCTGCTCAAACCTTTCCGCACGGGCGACTATATCGTGTCGCAGGGTGTCGAGGGTACCGTGAAGGCCATCAATCTCTTCAATACGGTGCTGATAACTCCGGACAACAAGACCATCATCATTCCCAACGGCGGCATGTCTTCCAGCATCGTGAACAACGTGACCGAATCCGGTACGCGCCGCATCGAATGGACGTTCGGCATTTCGTACGGCGACAGTTACGACGAAGCGCGCAAGGTGTTGGCCGGCTTGATAGAGGCCGATTCCAGAATACAGCGTTCGCCCGAGTATCTCATTGCACTGAGCAATCTGGCCGACAGTTCCGTACAGATAGTCGTGAGGGCATGGACGGACACTTCCGAGTACTGGAACGTCTATTACGACATGAATGAGAAGGTTTACAAGACCTTCCCCGAACACGGACTGACCATACCTTTCAACCAGTTGGATGTGAACCTGACTTCGGCGGCGACGTCCGGAGCCGTACTCCGACAGGAGACCGAACGGGACGGGGCTCGGGAGCAGTAGATATCCGGGACGGCCTGTTGGGCCGGCCGTCCGCCCCGCTCCGGTCTGCTGGTGTCCGGTATCCGGGCGGCGTGCCTGTACGTTCGCCCGGGCGGTTTTGCGATTGCTGATGTTATGATAGATATCAAAGCCAAGATACACGATAAGTTTTCGGTGGAGTTCAAGGTGGGCTTCGTGGCGGATGGGGAGCGCGGTAACGATTTTGCCATCAATACGTGGATATTCCTCCCGAACAGCCTCGACATCAATCCGGCCACGTACGGGAAGGAGGATTTCTACCGCGACGTGAAATCCAACGTGCGCTTCATCACGCCCATTTTTCCACTGGGAGAGATAGCCGGGGGGGCCGCGGTGCCGCTGGAACATATCCGCCGGGCGCTTTCCGGTCTGGCTGCCGACCCTTCGCGCGAACATGTGGCGGATTACGAGTACCATATCAAGATGTTCTCCGCCATCGTCAAGAGTGCCATGCGCGAGGCGGTGTATGCCGTAGAGGAGTGCGGGACGGCTTCCGTCGCGGAGGAGTTGTGCCGGAAATTCGTAGCCGACGCGAGGAGGACGGTGGACGCTTACCGGGAGGCCGCGCGTATCATCGATGTACCTCAGGTCGGTGTCGACCTAAAGCACCTGTACGATTTCGGCGACGAATACATGAGTCGCCTGACAGAGAGCTTTTCGTTTCGGCTTTTGCAGTCTCTCGGACGGTTCCGCGGCGACGAGGGGGCAGGTACCGCTTCGGCAGCCGTGGAGGAGCTTATCCGCGAGGAGGCGGATTACAAGAGGGCACGGGGATATGCGGCGGTCGCTCCGGACGACCCGCAGGGGAACCGTCGGCTCGTGTATCGCCACAACGTGCTGAAGAAGTACATCAGCAGCGACCTCTATATCAAACTCGACAAGAAACAGGACGGGAAGACCGTCCGTCAGATTTATTACAGCATCGCCGCCGGTATCGCCATGGTGTTCGCTACGGTCGTGGCCTTCGCATTCCAGCGCCGGTTCGGTAACTTTTCCGGTCCCCTTTTCGTGGCACTCGTCGTGAGCTATATGCTCAAGGACAGAATCAAGGAGCTCGCCCGCTACTATTTCGCGCACCGGCTCGGACGCAAATATTTCGACCACAAGGCCGACATCAACATCAAGGAACAGCCGATAGGGTGGCTCAAGGAGGGGATGGATTTCATCAGCGACGGGAAGGTGCCCCCGGAAGTGATGGAGATGCGCGGCCGGACGCCGCTGCTCGAGGCGGAGAACCGGATATTTGACGAGAAGATAATCCTCTACCGCAAGCTGGTCTATATCGACGGGCAGGAGCTCGCCAAGTATGACGAATACAGGCTTTCGGGCATCAACGACATCCTACGGCTCCATTTCGGCCGTTTCACGCTGAAAATGGACGACCCGCAGACTCCGCTGCGCCGCCTGCGCGACGACGGCAGCGTGGAGGTCATCTACACCGACAGGATATACTACATCAATTTCGTCATGCAGTTTCGTTACGGTGCCGGCTCCGAGTACAAGCGTTTCCGCCTGGTGGTGACGCGCAACGGCATTCTTTCCATCGAAGAGATGAACTGACGTTTATTTTGTTCGTGAATGTGATTGTTCTATATTTGTGAGGCTAAAAATTTTTAATTAAAACAATGACCGATATGGAACTGAAAGATATCCTTGCGATTTCCGGCCAGCCGGGACTTTTCCGTTACGTGGCCCGCAGCAGCAATGGTGTCATCGTGGAATCGCTGGCCGACGGCAGGCGAATGAACTCTTCGGGAACGGCCAAGATAAGCGCATTGGCCGAGATAGCCATCTACACCGAAACCGAAGAGCTGCCCCTTTGGCAGGTGTTTGAGAAATTCTACGCCTATACGGACGGAAAGCCGACGATAGATGCCAAATCGGATGCGGTGCTGTTGAAAAAGACTTTCGGCGAGGTTGTGCCCGATTACGACCGCGACCGGGTGCATGTGTCCGACATGAAGAAGGTCGTGTCGTGGTTCAATCTGCTCGTAGGGGCGGGCATGACCGATTTCCGCCTCGAAAAGGAGGACGGTACGGAGACAGACGGAGAGAAAGACGAAGCTGCTGCCGAATAGGACAAGCGGGGTGGAAAGGGCTGGGCAAAAGCCTTTCCGTAACGGATTTGCAGTGCGCGGGCCGGAGCCTGCGCATTCTTTTTATGGGACGCTCCGGGCAGGACGCCCGGGACATGCGGTTGCGGGATGTCTGTGACCGCTTTTTCGGCACTTCGTTTTTTGCGTCCTGTACCGTGTTCTTCATGCCATGTTCTGTCGGCTGTGCCGGGCGGGAGCAGGGGCGCTCTTTTCTGTTCCGGATGCGGGCGGTGTCGTAGGCCGTCTGGTCGTAACCACCGGTCGGTATGCCGGGGCGTTGATGCGATTTTGGCCGTATGCGGTGGCTCCCGCCCTGTCCGGACGGTGACGGAATAGGATGCGGACGGATAACATCGTTGCAGGTAATTGCTTATCTTGCGGCGAAATAGGATTGGATGTATGGAGACGGAGATGATAAGGGCTGCCGGGGCACAGCCGGGTGGCGAATGGCGGTTTTCGGTGCTGGACAGGGCATGCCTGAATATGGTGATAAAGGGAATGTGGCTTTTTCACGGAAGGCTCGATGCCGCAGCCATGAAAGAGTCGTTCGCCCGGCTGCTCGGATATTATCCGCACCTGTGCGGCAGGGTAATGAGAGGGGAGGCTGTGGCGTGCGACAATTCGGGTGTACCTTTTGCGGTGGATGAAGCACCGCGTTGCAGGCTGGAGCAGGCAGTGCTCATGCCGGATGCTCCGAAACGTTTCGGGGCACATTTCGACCTGTCGGGTTTCAAACGGGGAAGGCAGGCGCCGTTGAGCGTGAGGCTTACACGGCTGGCCGACGGTACCGTGCTGAGCCTCCATGGTGCGCATGGCTGCATGGACGGCGATGCGTTCTATACGTTGGTGGAGAATTGGGGCAGGCTGCACCGCGGCGAACCGGTGGTGCAGCCCGTTGCGGACCAATCCTTGTTGCCGCAGCCCGCAACCCTGTCTGCGGAGGAGCTTCTTCGCAGTGTGAAGGCGGCCGGATGGTATCCTGTCGGGTGGCGGCAGCTCTTCCAGACCGTCTGGGCTGCCGCGACGGGTATCGGCCGGCGCAGGTCGCTGCCCCTGCACATCGGTGCCGGTGATTTGGAACAGTTGAGGCAGGCTTTCAACGACAGGCATGGCGTGCGGTACGGGATACACGTTATTCTGTCCGCCCTTGTCGCAAAGATGTGTATCCGCCTAGAAGGACTCGCTCCGGAAACGGCCTGTTCCCACATAACAGTGACCGACCTGCGTGGACGCATACCCGGCTTGCCGGCGGGTTTCGCCGGCAATGCCGTTTGTAATCTGACGGCGGGGCCTTTCCCGGCCGGCAGCACCCTTTTCGAGGTCGCTGCCTCCGTCGATGCCATGCTGAGGAAGATGTTCGGTGACGACGGTGCCGGACTCGGGGAGTTTACGGCGCTGTACTTTGCGGCGATTGCCGGCAGGGTGCCTTATCTTCCCATAAACCTTTCCGGCATGAACAGCCGCCGGCCCACGGTATTTTACGTGAATGATTTTCTGAAGCTGCCCCTGTATGGGGCGGAGTTCGGGACGGGGGCTCCGTATGCCGTCCTGCCGCATGACCTTCCCGACCAGGTGAAGATATGGCCCTCTCCTCCCGACCGTCCCGGTGCCGACCTCTATTTTACGGGGCATTTGGCCCGGTTGGTCGATTCGTCCGACACGGCCGGTTTGCTGGCTGACATGCTGCGGGAGTATGGAGTGACTCTGACCGTGTGAAACGGGAGCGGCTGTTTCCTGCGGTAGGGCGTTTCGGTCATCCGGCAGTGATATAGGCGTTTACCACCGATTTCAGGTGACTTTTCAGGCTTTCTTCCGGCCGGAGGCCCGCTTTCTTCCTGAGTCTGCTGCGTATCGAGGTTACGGTCGAAGGTGATACGTGTCGGATTTCGCAGATTTCCGACACGGTCTTATCCTTTACTATCAGCAGTGCGACTTCCGCTTCCGCATCGGTAAGCTCCGGATGCCGTTTCCTTATCGCTTCCCTGACCATCTCTTCCGAGTGGATGACATGTTTGACCTGCGACACGAGCGTATCGCGCACCTTGGCGTCGAGTTCGTCCATCAGTTTGGCGGCCTCTCTGGTGCCGTGGGCGCCTATCAGCTTGAAGCGCTCCGCTTCGATATTCATTATCCGCAGGAATTCGCTCTTTTCGCGGGTAATTTCTATCTTTTCGCGCTCGAGCCTGCGGGAGAGGATGACGATACTCTTCAGTGCTATCGGAGCTCCTGTGTAGATGAGCATCAGGATAGGCATGCAGAGAAAGAGTTTTTCGTCGCCGATGAGGATGGCGCTGACCGAATAGGAGCAGATGATGATGAGGGTGATTATCACCGGTGCCGCCCTTATTCCGGTCAGCGAGGCCATGATTATCGGCAGGGCGCAGATGCACATTCCCAACAGTACGGTGAACGAGGCGTCCGGCCTGTTGACGATTCCCTCGTAGACGATGGAAACGGCCAGGTTGAGCGTTACGATAAGCATATTGGCGAAGAGGGCGATGTCTGAATCTGTCTTTCCGGCGGCATAGACTGCGAAAACCGCCCCCATCATCAGCAGGGCTGCGGTATTGGCCGCCAACAGGAACCATTTTGCATCGAGCGTGTAGAGTACGATATCGTATGTCAGTCCGGCTGCGAAGAATATCGATGAATAGATGAATATCGCCGTAAGCAGTTGATTGATGCTTGTTTTGTCGTCCCCGTTTTTTTTCTTTTCCCTGTTCATGGCCGGTTATAGGTATCGGTTTGTGTAGCAGTCGGTATTTGTAAGTATGCAAATTTTATGCTATCCGGTGTATTTCAGTATCTGTAAGTATTATTAATCGTGTGTTTCTTTTTGAAACGGTTCGATTTTTTCTTTCCTTTGCAACGGAAACAGATTTCTTTCAAGACAAGACATACCACTGCGACCCGAATAAATGGCAAAAAGAGAATTTGTATAATGGGGGTTATACAAATGTTGTGGGGACGGACCGTAATCGATACGGTCCGTTTTTTTCTCTGAAAAGAGGCACCGTCCGGTCTCAGTCCCGGTTGGGGTGCCGGCGTACGGGAGGTATTCTTCCGGCCGGGATAGGGTGGTAATGGACGGTTCGCCGTATCGGATAAGGGTGCGTGGCAAGGGTTCGAGCGGTTTCCGCCGGAAGAACGAACGGCGGAAACAATTGTGTGTTTGCCGACGGGTAAAGAATTGGTACAGTTATTGGTGATGGTAACGAACAAATCGGCGGACTGCTGTTTTGTCAGAAAACCAAAAGTCATACGGAATATGGATACCAGAAAAAGGATTTACAAATTTCTCTCGACCGAGCGGTGGAACGATTCGGCGATATTCTTCATGCGTATCTTCGCAGGGGTGCTCATGCTGATTCACGGCATAGGGAAAATCAACAATTACGAGATGCTCTTCACGACCTTTCCCGACCCGCTGGGGATAGGGAGCGAAGCCTCCCTCGTATTGATAATCGGTGCGGAGACCATATGTTCGCTGTTGCTCATCGTAGGGCTGTTCGTACGTCCTGCGGCGTTGATACTCGCCGTGGGTATGTTCGTGGCTTCGTTCCTGGCCGTGCCGGGCGAACCGTTCGCGGCACACGAGCTTTCGTTCGTCTATATGGGAATATACGTGATGCTGGTCATCAGCGGCGGTATGCGTTATTCGCTCGACAGGGTCTTTTTCAGGGTACAGTAGAAAGGGGCGGTCATGGAGAATTACGGACATGAAACGAGGGTGGTGAAGCTGCCCGACGATTACGAGGGGCCCGTTACGGCGACGGTCGTTTCGCTGAGGGCGGAGCCTCCCTCCGCTTCGGCGGTGCTCTATGTACACGGTTATCTGGATTATTACTTCCAGTACCATATGGGGAGGCATTTCGCAGGGCATGGCAGGAATTTCTATGCCCTCGACCTGCGGAAATACGGGCGTTCGTGGATGCCGCACCAACACTTTAACTACTGCCGCCGCATGGAGGAGTATTTCCCGGAGATGGATGCGGCGATAGACGTTATATTGGCCGACGGCAATACCGACATCACCTTGATAGGCCATTCGACCGGCGGACTGCTGTCGGCGCTTTACTGTGCGGAAGGTGCACGGCGGGGATTCATCAACCGGTTGATTCTCAATTCGCCTTTTCTCGAATTCAATACGGGATGGTTCGTGCGCAGGGCGGTCATTCCTGTAGCAGGGGCCCTGAGTCTCCTGTTTCCCTACGCGAAAGTGAGGAATGTGCTCTCTCCTAATTATTTCAAGTCGGTACATGCTTCCCGTTACGGGGAGTGGGAATTTGATACGCGGTGGAAGCCGGAACAGGCGCCGCCCCTCTATCTGGCATGGCTTCGGGCCGTGCGTCTGGCCCAGCGTAGCGTACACAGGGGATTGGGGCTACCCATTCCCGTATTGGTAATGTTTTCCGATAGATCGACCTATCATAAGCGGTGGCACGAGGAGGCGCTCGCTTCCGATACCATCCTGAATGTCGGGCATATTGCGCGGTACGGTGCGAAGCTCGGCGACAATGTGACGCTGGAGGAGATACCCGGCGGACTTCACGACCTTGTGCTGTCGCAGCCGGATGTCAGGGAGAAGGTGCTTACTGCCATGGAGTATTTCATCGGCAAGACGCAGAAGGCCTGAGGAACGGCCGCCCGCGGCGTATCGTGGAGGGAGCGGTTCCGAGGTCGGTCGTGCGGGCATTTTCCGGACGGAGCCGGTGAGTTGCCGGGGGACCGTTCGCGGGAACGGGCCTGCGGTTGGTTTGCTTCAAGGAAGCGTGCGGAGCGGAGGCGTTGTTTGTGCGGGATACGTCGCACGGCGGGAAGCGGGAGTGCCGCTGCGAAAGGCGATGCGAGAGGAGCACGGAGTGCCGGAAATGTGTCCGCCATGTACCCCTGTTCCGGAGTCACGGTCGTGTATGCTGACGGCCTGTTTGCTGGTGGCGGTCGAGCGCGGATATGAGGCCGAGTAGGAGTTTTGGCCGAGGAACGTTTTCAGAAGATAAAAGCGACTGTCCGGATATTCCGGACAGTCGCTTTAGATATTGGGCCGTGTCGGCCTCAGGCGTCTATCTTGGCGTAGCGTGCGTTCTTTTCGATGAATTCGCGGCGCGGCGGCACGTCGTCGCCCATCAACATCGAGAAGATGCGGTCTGCTTCGGCGGCGTTCTCGATGGTTACCTGACGCAGGATGCGCGTTTCGGGATTCATGGTGGTCTCCCAAAGCTGTTCTTCGTTCATTTCACCCAGACCTTTGTAGCGCTGGGTGTGTACGCCCTTGGTGCCGAAATCGGCGATGGCCTGTTCGCGTTCCTCTTCCGTCCAGCAATAACGTTTCTGCGTCCCCTTGCGTACCTGGTAAAGCGGAGGAGTGGCGATATAGATATGACCCAGTTCGATGAGGTCTTTCATTTTGCGGAAGAAGAAGGTGAGCATCAGCGTGGCGATGTGGCTTCCGTCCACATCGGCATCGGTCATGATGATGATTTTGCCGTAACGCAGTTTCTCGAGGTTCAGCGCCTTACTGTCCTCTTCGGTGCCTATCGACACGCCGAGGGCAGTGAACATGTTCTTGATCTCCTCGTTCTCCCACATCTTGTGCTCCTGTGCCTTTTCGATGTTCAGGATTTTACCGCGGAGCGGCATGATGGCCTGGAAAAGCCGGTCGCGACCCTGTTTGGCCGTGCCGCCTGCGGAATCTCCCTCGACGAAGAAAATCTCCGTCTTTTCGCGGTCGCGCGAGGAGCAGTCGGCCAGCTTGCCCGGCAGGCCGGAGCCGGAAAGCACCGTCTTGCGCTGCACCAGTTCGCGGGCATGGCGTGCGGCGTTACGGGCCGTGGCGGCCAGTATCACCTTGTTCACGATGGCACGGGCGTCCTTCGGATTCTCTTCGAGGTAGTTGTTGAGCGCCTGGGAGATGGCCTGGTCCACCGCTCCGGCCACTTCGCTGTTGCCCAGCTTGGTTTTCGTCTGACCCTCGAACTGCGGTTCGGAAACCTTTACGGAGACCACCGCGGTGAGTCCCTCGCGGAAGTCGTCGCCGTTGATGTCGAACTTCAGCTTGGAGAGCAGTCCGGAGTCGTCGGCGTATTTCTTGAGCGTGCGCGTCAGCGCCCGGCGGAAACCGGTCAGGTGCGTGCCGCCCTCGATGGTGTTGATGTTGTTCACGTAGGAGTGGACGTTTTCCGAAAAGCTGTCGTTGTACTGCATGGCCACCTCCACGGGAATGCCGTCCTTTTCGGTGTCGATGTAGATGATGTCTTCGGTCAGCGGCGTGCCCCGGTTCTCGTCGAGGTACTTGACGAACTCCTTGAGCCCTTCGACCGAGTAGAACACTTCGCCGCGGAAGTTCCCGTTTTCGTCCCGTTCGCGCCGGTCGGTGATGCTGAGCCGGATGCCCTTGTTGAGGTAGGCCAGCTCACGGAGCCTGGCCGACAGGACGTCGTAACTGTATTCGGTGGTAGTGAAGATGGAGGCGTCGGGCAGGAAGGTGATTTTCGTCCCCGTGTTCCCACAGGTGCCGATGATTTCGATTTCGGAGGTCGGGGCGCCGATGCTGTAGGTCTGGCGGTGTATCTTGCCGTCGCGGCGCACTTCCACCTCGAACTGTGTGGAGAGGGCGTTCACGCACGACATGCCCACGCCGTGCAGTCCGCCCGACACCTTGTAGCTGTCCTTCGAGAATTTACCGCCCGCGTGCAGCACGGTGAGCACCACCTCCAGAGCCGATTTGCCCTCTTTCTCGTGAAAATCGACCGGGATACCCCTCCCGTTGTCCTCCACGGTGATGGAGTTGTTTTCGTTTATCGTGACCTCTATGTCGGTACAGTAACCGGCCAGTGCCTCGTCTATTGAGTTGTCCACTATTTCGTATACCAGATGGTGCAGACCCCGCACGCCGATGTCGCCGATGTACATGGCCGGACGTTTGCGCACTGCCTCCAGTCCTTCGAGCACCTGTATGCTCGATGCGGAATACTCTTCGTGGTTTACCGGTTTGCCGTTTTCCAATTCGCTCATATTTCGTTTCCCTGAATTAAGTCGTTCCTTTCGGTTAAGCGCCCAATACGGAGCTGATGTCTATCTCTTCGACCTTCCCTTTGTTAAAACGTATCGTACGTGCCGGGAATTGCTCGATGTTGGCGATGTTGTGCGTGGACATGACGATGGAGCACCCCCCTGCGACGATACGCCGGAACACCTCCATGATGTCTTCCGCCGCCCACGGGTCGAGATTGCCCGTCGGTTCGTCGGCCAGTATCACGCGCGGATTGTTGACCAGTGCGCGTGCCACGGCCAGACGCTGCTGCTGGCCGCCGGAGAGTTCGAAAGGCATCTTGAACGCCTTGTTCTCCAGACCCACGACGGAGAGCACCTCCTCGATGCGTTTGCGCATGTCGGTTTCGTTCTTCCACCCGGTGGCCTTCATGACGTAGTGCAGGTTGCCGAACACGTCCCTGTCCGAGAGGAGCTGGTAGTCCTGAAAGACGATGCCGATGCTGCGCCGCAGGCGGGAGATGTCGCGCCGCTTCATGCGACGCAGGTCGAACCCTACGATGCGCCCCTCGCCCTCGACGAGCGGTACCTCGGCGTAAAGCGTCTTGATGAGCGAGCTTTTGCCGCTGCCCACCTTGCCGATGAAATAGACCATTTCGCCTTCGCATACCGTGAGATTCACGCCCGAAACGACCATCTCTCCCCGCTTTTTCGGGTTGGACGAACCAGGTTTCGCCGAATGGAATACGGCCACGTTCCGCAGTTCTATCACAGGATTCTTCTCCATGCTGGCTGTACTGAAAAAATCAAACAAAGATAGCGAATCTTCCTCAGAAATCCTAATCCGTCCCTTGCTAAAAACCGTTTTGGCCTCTCTTTCCGGTATCGTTTCTGCGGGCCGGTACCGTCGCGTATCCGCGAAAAAGGGTATCTTTGCAGCGGTCGTCCGGCCGCATCTCCCCGCCGTCCGTCCGGTTGCTGTACGGTGCGGTCGGGAACGGTTTCGGGCGGGCGGCGGAAGAAAAATGTGATTCGTTATGATACTCGCTTGTTTTGTCCTGTTCGTGGCGCTGACGCTCTACTGCGAATATTCGCTTCTGAGACATATGGGACATACGGGCCGCCGGAGCCCGGCCGGTGTGGCGTATATCGTGCTCACCGTCCTGCTGTGGCTTGCCGTGGCCGGTGGTGTGGCATATGCGTTCGCCGGGGGCGATACCGCCGGATGGTTCATGCGCGCCTTCGGCATCGTGCTCGTCCTCTTTCTGTTCAACGGGCTGGCGAAGCTGTTGTTCGTCCTGTTCGGTTATATAGGGCGCCGTACGGGGCGTGGCAGGGCGATGGGGATAACGGCGGCAGTCTGCTGTACGTTGCTCGGCGCCGTACTGCTCTACGGATTGACGGTCGGGCGGAGCCGTATCCGCGTGGAACGGGTGGAGGTGGCTTCGTCCCGCCTTCCGGCCGGATTCGACGGGTTCCGCGTGGCGATGTTTTCCGACGTACATACGGGACTGCTGCTCGGCCGCGACCGGGTGCTTCGCAGGATGGTGGATATCATCAATGCGCTCGATGCCGATGTGGTGGTCAATTGCGGCGATATCGTCAATTACGACTATCGCGAGCTTGACGGCCGCGTGCTGGAAATTCTCTCCGGAATCCGGAGCCGCGACGGGGTGTATGCGGTGCTCGGCAATCACGACCTGGGTATATACATTCGCGATACGGTGGCGTATCCGCCGCAGGAGAACGTCCGGCACATCGTGGAGGCGCAGCGTTCGTTGGGCTGGACGGTGCTGAGGGACAGCTCCGCGATACTTGTACGGGGCGGCGATTCCATCGCCCTGACGGGGCTGTCGTTTCCGGAAGAGCTCGTACATCGGAGTCATGAGCGAATCGAGAGGGAGCTTGACCTTTCGGAAGCCTATGCCGGGTTGCCGGAGAAGCTGTTCGGCATCACCCTTTCCCATGCTCCGCAGGCATGGCACCGGATTATGGCTGCGGGCCGGGGCGACCTGACGCTCTCGGGTCATGTACACAGCCTGCAGATGAAGCTGCGGCTGGGCCAGAAATGGCAGTGGTCGCCCGCCGCATGGTTTTACGATGAGTGGAGCGGCCCCTATGCCGACGGAGAGCGGATGCTGTATGTGAATGACGGAATAGGGTATGCCATGGTGCCCATGCGCATAGGCGCCCGTCCGGAGATAACTTTGTTTGAATTGAGGAGAAGCGATGGAGGTGATTGTATCGGCGGCGGTATCGAGTGACGGCTATTTGGACGATTGTACGCCCCGCCGGCTCGTACTGTCTTGCGCGGAGGATTGGGCCGAGGTACACCGGCTCAGAGCCTGGTGCGATGCCATTCTTGTAGGAGCGGAGACCGTGCGACGCGACAATCCGTCGCTGGTGATACGCGATGCCGGGTTGCGGATCTGGCGCGAATGGCTGGGTATGAAGCCCGACCTGACGAAGGTGACGGTGACGGCCGGCGGCAGCCTCGATGCCGGGGCGCGTTTCTTTACCGAGGGCCCCGGTGCCGAAAAGATAGTCGTTACGGTACCTGCCGTGCGAAGAGGGCTGGAGGAGCGTCTGCCCTCCGGCGTGCGTGTCGTCGCGCTGGAGGAGATAACCGCCGGCGGCATCTTGGATGCACTGGAGGGGTTCGGCGTGCGTTCGCTGATGGTGGAGGGCGGAGCCCGTACCATCGGCATGTTTCTCGATGCGGGAGTCGTGGATTCTCTGAGGCTCGCCGTGTCGCCTGCGGCGGTGGGCGATACGCGTGCCCCGCGTTTTCCGGAATTCGGCCGTCTGCCGTTCGAAGGTCGTGCGGCGAAGGTCGTGCGGAGGGTGGGCGATATGGAGGTGTACGAATACGCTTTCCGTCCGGCCTCGGACGGGTTGACGCTGACCGACCGGCGCCGGTTGCTGCGTGCGGTGGAGTTGGGCGAACGCAGCGAACCGTGCGGTACGGCCTATCGGGTAGGGTGCGTGGTGGCCGTGCGCGACGGCCGGGAGTACGAGGGCTATACTCATGAGACGGATTGTCGGAACCATGCCGAAGAGGAGGCCCTGGCGAAGGCGGCGGCCGACGGTGCCGATTTGCTCGGCGCCTGTGTCTATACTTCGATGGAGCCCTGTTCGGTACGGGCGTCGAAGCCGGTGAGCTGCACCGAACGGATTATTCGGTCGGGGGCCTCCAGGGTGGTATATGCCTATGCCGAACCGGCCTGTTTCGTGCGGTGTGAGGGGACGCGCCTGCTGCGCGAGGCGGGCATCGATGTGCTGCCCGTTCCGGCGTATGCGCCGCTCGTCCGGAGGACGAACGCGCATATCGTGCACGATTGATATATATTGTTGCATACGGACGTCCGGCAAGTTATATTTGCCGGACGTATTGTTTTATCAAAAGAAATAACTATCTTTAATTCACTATTGTCATTTAACCTGAAAATCGAATCCAATGAAGAGACGTCATGTCGTGAAGACGGTCGGACTGGTGGCGGTGCTGCTGTCGGCTGCGCTGTTCGGGGGGTGCGACCCCGACAGCAAAGAAGGGGGCCTGCGGGTTTCCGAAAATTATGTCTGGTTCAATCCCGGCGAAACGCATACCGAATCGGTATCCGTTTCCGGTGCGGCCGAATGGAGTGCCGTGGCTGACCAGGAGTCCGAAGGGTGGCTGACGGTGACCGCCGACGAGGCTAATATCTATATGACGCCGTGCGAGAATTTCGGGAGCATGGTGCGCAAGGCGCTGATAACCGTTACGGCCGGGGACGGCAGTACGCAGACCGTAACCGTGGAACAGGGTGCCTCCGAGGCCGAGTACGATATGCAGTTCGATGAGGGGTATTCCTGTTATTTCGGCGACCTCGCCGCTGTCGGTACGGGATTGCACTCCCTGGTGTTCAAAATGGGCGATGCCGAATTCATCGACGCAGCCAACGGTTACGCTGTGGAAGAGGGGATACAGATGATAGTGGGAATGGCCGCCTCCTATGCGAAGACGGGTTCGGACGTACGCATAGCTCCCGGCGAATATCCGGTGAACGACTACATGGATTATACGGCCGAGAATACGCTGTTCCCCGGAGCCAATGCTCAGGGGTCGATGGTGCAGTATTACAGCGCAGGAGTGCTGACCGACATCAAGTATGTGGTCGGAGGCAGCATGAAGGTATCCTATGCGGGGACGGGCTGTACGTTTGTCTTCGATTTCGAGCTCAGCGACGGTACGGTGTTCACCGCACGGTGTGAGGGGGATTTTGCCGTGTATCACCTCGTGACGAATACTACGCTTGCAGAGGATATCGAAGCGGCCGGCCTCGCCGTAGGCGGCCTCTCCTTCGTGGGAGAGGAGTATATGGCGGGGCTGAACTATTGGAGCATGGTGCTGTTGGCCGACGGACTCGATGTCGGCGATGCGGGCTTCACCGGTTCGGGGGATATCCTGATGCTGGAGTTTCTGACGCCTCTTTCGGTGACGGAGGGGATACCGTCGGGCACCTATCCCGTTTCGTTCGAGGACAGGGAATCGGTAGCCATGGCGGGATTTGTCTACCGGAATCTTTTCATGGGTTGCTTCTACATGGGGATAGAGAACGGAGCCATTGGGAATGTCGCGGCGGTTGTGTCGGGAACGGTGACGGTCGAGCGGGACGGCGAAACGTATGCCGTTGCGCTGGACGGTGCCGATATGGCCGGTAACCGGATTATGGCTGCCTTTCGCGGGGCGGTGGAGGTCTCCGATGAGCGCGACACCGGGTTCCTCGAATCGGCTGTCTTGCGCGGCAGGGCTTCTGCCGCAGAGGCGGTACGTGCTTCCGCATACGGCCGGATGGCCGGGTACTGCATGCCTGCGGACCGGTAGCCCGGACTGTGGATAGCTGGAATGTTACGGCCGGGACATGCCCGGCCGTAACGTTTCCCGGCATGACATTTGCCCTTGGCCGGATAATATCGGGGAAGGGCTGCGCGTTCTTATTTCGACAATCGGAATATTTTTCGTAAGTTTGCAGTCCGCTCCGGCTGTCGGAGATACGCGACGGAAGGAACGTCTTTTCGGGGCTGACCGGTTTTGACAGCAGGCAGAGTCGGAAAGTAAGCATGCCGAGCATTGTGTGGTGGCTCGTTAATCTCAACGCTCAAACGTATAAATGGCAATAATAGCTATGCACTCGCTGCGTAATCTTACTGAGTAACATTACCTTAATCCCTGTGCCCAAGGAGGTGCGGGGACGAGTACCCCGCCGGCAGGACCCGCTTCTTGTTCTGCTGGCATCGGGGTATCGACAATGAGAAGCTGGCTGCGGCGCATGTCCGGGCGTTCGCGGCGAGATTTTACGGACTGGGCTTCGTATTGGGCTGCCGTATGCCGGGTACGGAGAGAAGGATGAAATGACGGATAAGCATGTAGAAAGCCTTCGGGTTCCCTGTTTGGACGAGGGTTCGACTCCCTCCAGCTCCACAGAGGTGACGGGGGAAACGGCATTGCCGTTTCCCCCGTCACCTCTGTGGCCGCGGTTCGTTCCCGGAGACGGGAGTGCGACCGGGTCGGGAGGGCATCGGAAGAGTTTCGGCAATATATTATTGCGTATTCGTTTTTTTCTGTTTACCTTTCATGACGAAACCATTCTGCGGAAGGATATGAAGAAACTGTTTGTTGTCTGCATCTGCTTGCTGTTCGCGGTAGAGAACGGCCATGCGCAGTTGCGCAGCCGGGTGGACGAGCGTTTTGAACTGACGAGTATCATGTTTGCCCTTGCCGGAGCTCCGGAGTACTGCAGCATCGGCATTCCCTCCTACCTGCAGGACATTATCGACGAGCTGACTCCCTATCAGGAGAGCGAGCCGATAAACTATGTCCGTGTACTCAATCAGCGTTACCTCATCGGATACAATGCCGTATCCGGCACGGCTGCCATGATGGAGATTGTGGATGGCGAAGTCCGACTCCAACCGCAGTACGATGTGGCCGACGTCGTGAAATACGACAACCGCTGGACCGAGGAGCTTTTCACGACCTATCTGGAGATGGTGAACCGTTTTTATCGGGAGAGCGACTTCCATGCGTTCTTTACCGCCCACCGACCCCTGTACGACGAAGTGACGGCGCAAATGGATGCATTGTTGGACGGTACGGTACCCGATTGGTTCCGGTCATTTTTCGGGAAGCCTCTGGCCGGCGATATCGAGGTGTATGTCAGCCTGACCAACGGGCCGAGCAACTATGCGATACCGGGAGGAATCCTGATAGGTTCAGGTACGGGTGTTGGCAACGGGCAACCGTATATCGATGGTTTTAACGCTCCTTTCCTTGTCATCCACGAGCTGAGTCACCATTACACGAATCCGCTGTTTCTGGAGTGGTGGCCCCGGATAGAACCGGCAGCGAATGTCATCTATCCCCACATCGCCGACATGATGAGAACAATCGGATACGGCGACGCCTCTTCTGCACTGTGCGAATGGATGAACGACCTGTTCGTCATCATGTATATGACGGAGACAGGTAATGAGAACATCCCTATGTACACGGCGCTGGAGATGAATAAAGGGTTCTTCTGGATGGAGCGCAGCGTGGATTTCATGCGGAACTTCTATGCCGACAGGGAACGTTATCCGCATGTGGGGGACTTCATGCCGCAATTGGTCGCCTTTATCAATTACATAGCCGATAATTTCGATTTGGTATTGGCCGAGTACGAGAACAGGCGGCCCTATATCACGAACGTATATCCGGCGGTCGGTTCGGACATCTCCGGTTTCGAAGAAATCGTCATCACGTTTTCCGAGCCGATGTTTCCTTCCTGGGGATTCAACGGTACCGGTACGGATGACCCGACTGTCGAATGTTTGCCCTTCGATAAGGTTACTTGGTCAGAGGACGGTATGCGGGTCACCCTTTGTTTACAGCAGGAAGAGTTGAAGGAGGATACACGGTACGGAGTATATTTGAGACCGTCATTTTTCGGTTCCATCCGTAAATTCGGCTTGAATGAAAAGTGTACGACACTGAACTTTCATACGATATCGCAATAGAAGACAGAATACAGACGGAAAAGAAGATGCATGCGTCTCCTTTTTCCCGTCGCATGACGGTTGGCGGAACCCGTATCTGCCCGGCAGCGGGCGGATGGCGTCGGAAGAGCATCCGCAGATGTCAGCCGTTGCGATTCCTCCGGTTTTCAGGCCAGCGATTCGCCGAGGCGGCGGGCCCGGCCGGGGTAGTCGCTCGTTTCGATGTCGCTGCGCGTATAGGCGCCTATGGCGATTATACGGCCGCAGTCCTGCCAGCGCAGGTAGCGGCAGAGGGCTTCGTAATGGGCTTGCAGCGCATCGGCTACCCATGTCTCCGTATCGCCGCAGGTGGCGAGGAGGAGGGCTCGTTTCGGTGTTCGGAGGGCGTCGTTCAACGCATAGAAACGGTCGATAACCCGTTTCAGTTGGGCCGACATACCGAAATAGTAGAGCGGGGTGACGAATGCTATCGCATCCGCTTCGAGGAGGTCGTCCCGAAGGTAGACCATGTCGTCCTTCTGAATGCACTCCGTATCATGGCTGCGGCAGTAGTCGCAGGCACGGCACGGTTCTATTCTGCTGGAGGCTGCGTCGAAACGGATGACCTTGTGGCCGGCGGCTTCCGCTCCGGCGGAGAATTCATCGGCCAGCAGCATCGAGGTACCCCTGCGGTGCGGACTGCCTGTAATGACGAGTATCTTCATGATGCGTCGTATTGATGTGCAGCGTAAAGATAGTGTTTCGTCGGGATATTTGCGGACTTTCCGGAACTCTTTTTCATCCGCCGTTCCGTGTCGTCGCCGTACGTCGGGGACGGTGCATGGTTCCGACGACCGGTCGGAAAACCGGAGTGGTCGGCACCGGAATGCTCTGCCGGGGGCCGGTGTAAAAATTGTTGCCTTTTGGGGAAGATACGGGTGTTTCACGACGAAGGAACGACAATTCTTCGTACTTTTGAAGATGCTGTTGGGCGGCAGTGCGGTTGTCGCGGACGGATGTCCGCCGGATGCAGAACGGCCGCGGTAAGGACAAGGTGGAAAAGTGAAAGCGAAGAGTGGAATGTGGCAGTATTATGCTATCCTGTCGGCGGTATTCGCGGCGTTGACGGCTATTTTTGCCAAGGTAGGGGTGAAGGACATGGATTCCGACCTGGCTACCGCCATACGGACGGTAGTCATCCTGTGCATTACCTGGGGTATCGTCCTTTTCGGCGGTAAAGTCGGCGGAATGGGTGCCATAGGCGGCCGGAATTGGATATTCCTCATTCTGTCGGGAGTGGCTACCGGATTGTCGTGGCTCTTCTATTTCAAGGCCCTGCAATTGGGCGATGCTTCGAAAGTGGCGCCGATAGACAAGTTGAGCGTCGTATTTACGATAGTGCTCTCCTATCTGGTGCTCCGGGAACCGGTCAGTTGGAGGGTGTTGCTCGGCGGTTGCCTGATTGCGGCCGGCTCTATTGTGATACTCTCCGGAAAGTGACGAAAGAATAAGATAAAGAACGATATGTACAGAATAATCCGGAAAGGGGAGCTGCCGGTATCCCGCTGGAGCGGGGGGACGACCACGCAGCTTGCCATTTGGCCCGAAGGGGCTGTGTATGCCGAACGCAATTTCGTGTGGCGCGTCAGTTCCGCCCGGGTGGAGACCCAGGAGTCGGAGTTCACGTCACTTCCGGGAGTCGCACGCTGCCTGATGGTTCTGGACGGTACGCTGCATCTCGAACACGAAGGCCGTTACGAGACGGAGCTCGTGCAGTTCGCACAGGATAACTTCAGCGGTTCGTGGACGACGCGGAGCCGCGGACGGGTGACCGATTTCAATCTGATGACCACAGCGGGGGAGGGACGCGTACAGCTTCTCGAACTCGGGGCCTCCTCCCGTCGGGAGGTGGAGCTCATGCCGGTAGTGGAGGCGTGGAGGGGCGTCAGCGAGGTGTTTTATCTGCTGGCGGACGGTATTCTCCTTGTTCTGCCCGACGGTACCGAACACCGGGTGTCGGCGGGCGATGTGCTGGTGGTGCATCGGGAAGAGCACGGGGAGGTTCCTGTGCTCGTAATGGAGAACCGTCTGCCGCAGCTCGCCCGCGTCGTACGTGCCATCGTCTATCACGACTGACTGCGGCGGGCCGGCCGCCCCTGTCAATCAATCACTATGACCAGTGATTCGAGGGGTGTCGCCCAGTCGTAGATGTATTTGGCGTGGGAGGTGGCGTTGCGCACGCACATGTGCGAACGGGGCGTCGTTCCCAGTGTCGGACTGAATTCGATGTAGTTCTTTTCAGTCGCTTTCGGATTGTTGAGCGGAACGCCGTGAATGTATCCGCCGCGGGTGAAGCGGCTGGCCCACGGCGCGAAACCTGCAATTTCGGAGCTCCCGTCGCGGAGGTAGTACATCTTCGGCTTGTGTTCCTGTATCACATAGACGCCTAGCGGTGTCTCCTGCTGGTAGGGCGGATTGTGCAGGCCGGTGGTCGCCGGATTCATGCTCCGTACGTACCAGACGGTGCCCATCTTCTCCAGCGTCGCTATGTTCTGGTCGGTACGGTCGACGAAAATCACTTTTGAAAAGCGGTGTACGGGGAGTGTCCGTACATAATCCTTCGGGACGTACCATGCGCCGTCGTAAAGCATTGAACAGACCTTGACGTAGTCGGCGCTGTCCTTCAGCAGCAGGAAAAGCGCCCCGTCGCGGCTGTAACGGGCCGGTTTCCCCGTCTGGCTGCCGTACAGGGGGATGGACTGGTAGCGGCTGACGCCGTAACGGTCCGTGGCGCTGCGGTATTCGTTTATCTCCGGGTCTTGTACTTCGGGGGCTATGCCGTTCCTGTCCTTGTAGTTCTGGAGCGTTACCCATGTGACGGAATCCTGCTGGGCCGCTTCGAGAGCCGAAAGCCATTCACCTATCTTGTCCCATTGGAAGCGCCTTTCGGTGTCCTTGTAGGGGTAGGTGTCGCCGAGGGTGTGTTGCGTATAGGAGAGTTCCTTGACTATCTCTACTCCGTTCGGTGCCGACGTTCCGTCGGTATTGCATGTTATCCTGACCGGAGGGGTTTGCTGTGCCGTGGCGTCCGGCGGAGTGCCGAGGCAGCAGGCGAGAAGGGTTGCCGTCCATGCGGCGGTAATCGTGTGATTCATCCGGATTGTCTTGTTATGGTTTTACCTGTTTTCCGTAAACAATTTCTGTGCAATTCGCGGCCGGTTTGGAAAAGAAAGTGTATACACGGAATGTTTAAAATGATTGTTTTTGTAATGTATTGTTTGATAGACTGTTTGTGCCTGCTGCCGGCCGAAGGGCGGTGAATCAGGTGCTGAAAGATGTGTCGGCGTTTTCTGATTTTATATATTTTGTATATATTAGTAGGTAGAAATGTGGTTTCATGCGCGCCGTATCCGTTTGGCGTGCGTTTCGTGTCCGGCAGATACGGATAGATGTCGTCATTTAAATTATCGTGTTCATGGAGAGTGTTTACACGGATGGAAGTTCTCTTTTTGCCGCAGTTACTTCCGGTTCCGAGAAACGTTACGGCAGACATACGGTGATAGAGAATGTCAGGCTTGCTCCTTGGGAGGTACGTATGGGGGCGGATAGTCTGCCTGTCGTATTGCTCGTACTGTATGGCCGGGTCGATATATCCGTCAATGGTGCAGAGCGCGTACCGGCCGGGGCAGGGACGGTCGTGTTGCTGCCGGCCGACTGTTATTACGTATTGACGGCCCGCGAGGAGGCGCATTTGTTGGCATATGCCGTCGAAGAGCTGTTGGAGATGTGGGAAGGCGAACCGCTTTCCGGGGGAGGTGCCGTCGGAGGGGGAATCGTCGGACGGCTCTCCGTGCTGGAGATGAACGAACGCCTTTGGGAATATGCCCTGACGGTGTCGGAGTATCTTTTCGACGGTATTTCGAGTCCGCGGTTCATGCGGATGAAAGCATTCGAGTTCATGCATCTGTTGCAGTTTTATTATGCGCGGGATGAGCTCGCGGCCTTTTTCTCTCCGCTGTTGGACGAGGACATGGATTTCACCCGTATCGTGATGGACAATTGGAGCCGGGTGAGGAGCAAGGCGGAACTTGCGGCGATAGCGGGATTGAGCACTTCCCGCTTTGGGGTGAAGTTCAAGGAGGTATTCGGCACGTCGCCTTATCAGTGGATGATGTCGCGCAAGAGCGAGCAGATATACCACAAACTGGTGTATGGCAGCGAATCGCTGAGGGAGATAAGCGAAGAATTCCGGTTCGGTTCCGTACAGCATTTCAATGATTTTTGTAAAAAGAGGTTCGGAATGACCCCCGGGAAGCTGCGCAGTCAGAAGCGTGCCGAGGTGGTTGCCGTGTGAATGTCCGGTTATTCTGTGAAACGAACGGCGGCCTGTCTTGAGACAGGCCGCCGTTCGTTTCTTTCGTTGCCGTCGGTATCAACCGCAGTAGTAGTATTTGCTGACCATTTCGGACATCAGTTCCGGGTGCTGTTTTACTTCACGACGTATGTCGGCGTCGTTGTACGACCGCAGCGTCTTGATGATGCTGTCTATCATTGCCGGGCTGAAGATGCCTTTGGCTTCGTATGCGGCACGCTGTTCGGCCAGTTTGTCGGCGGATGCGGCGCACGAGTCGGGAAGCTGGTCGAGTGATGCGACACGCGCCTTGTTCTCCTCCTTGTGGATATTGACATCCACATAGGTCTTGTCGGCTATTTCGAGCCCGTTGGGAAGTTCGAGTCCGTAGCGGCAGGCGACACAGAGGGCCGATAGCAACTGATAGATGTCGGCGGAGCAGTCGGCCGAACGTATTTCGACGGTCTGTTTCGAGGAGGCATCCACGTGCATCTCCTTGTCCTGCGGATTCACCTGCGAGAACATGTCGCGTTTGGTAGTCCATCCCAGCGGTACGCGTACGAGTACCGAACGGTTGCGGTCGCCCCAGCAGATGTTCGTCGGAGCCTCCTGATGAGGAACGAGGCGGAAGTAAGAGGTCGGGTTGGCGTTGCCGAACGCGGTAATCGACGGTGCGAGCGTCATCATGCCGGCGATGGCCCGGCGTGCGGTTTCCGACAGTTTGCCGTCGGCATCGAGCATCATGTTCTTGCCGTCCTTCATGATGCGCATGTGGATATGGAGTCCCGAACCTGCCTTGCCTTCGGTGATTTTTGGAGCGAAGCTGGTATCGAGGCCGTATTCGTAGGCGAGGTTGCGAATCACCCATTTGGCCAGCACCAGCTGGTCGGCTGCGTCTTCCACGTCGGTGGGGAGGAACTCGATTTCGTTCTGCTCGTAGATGCGGCCGTCGAGGCGGAAATTGCCCACTTCCGAGTGGCCGTATTTGATTTTGCCGCCGATGAGTGCGATGTAGTACATGCACTGGGTGCGGAAACTGTTGAATTTTGCGAACGGTGCCGATTCATGGTAGCCTTTCTGGTCTACGGCAGGATACATTTGCGTCTGTTCGTTTTCGGGAGCCGACACATAGTATTCGAGCTCGCCCATCGCCTCGTACGTCATGCCGGTGGCTTCGGTGAAGGCTTTCTTGGCCTTGTACAGCGTATATTCCGGCGAACTTTCGAGGCGCTGGCCGTCTTTGTCGAAGAAAGAGCAGAGGAAACACAGCGTGGGCAGTTCGGCGAACGGGTCGATGAAGGCCGTGCGCAGGCGCGGTATGACGTACAGGTCGCTGCTGCCCGCCTCGATGAAGGGGAAGAGACTGGAGCCGTCCACACGCTCTCCGGAGGTGAGGATGGAGTGGAGGTACTCTTCGTTCGTGATGACGAAGTTCAGCGTTTTCAGCCTGCCGTCTGCGGCCGGATACATGAAGTTGACCATGCCGATGCCGTTGTCCTTGACGAATGCGGTGATGTCGGCGAGCGTAAATTCCGCAGCCGGTTTTCCGATGAGGGCCTGCATGGTGTTAGAACGTATGTCCATTTCCATGATGTGATATTTTATGGTTGTATCTGTCGTTATTACAGCCCGGCCGCATCCGCGGCCGAGCTGTAACGGCAAAGATATATCAATATTTTGCTCTCGCAATGATTTTGCGTAAAAATTATCATGATAAAACCCGGAATAGTGCGGAATTGTAACAATGGCGACCGACATCCGGGTGCGTTTTCTCCTTGTCTTGCGGTTGCCTGATGCGAACCGTCCCTCCGTATCATCATACGGAGGGACGGTGGCGGAAACAGGGACAGGGCATCTGCCTACTCCTCTATCAGGTCGATTATCTCGTTGTTTCGCACATCGACGGAGTGGGTCGGCGCGATGTCTTTCAGAGGGACGTAATAGACCGTGGAGGTCGGCGTATAGATGCCGAAGGTCAGCGAGCCTACCAGACCGTTCAGAAAACTCGAATAGGTTCTGACCACGTAGTTTTCCCGGTCACCCACATACTCCGTTGCCTTCATGGTCGCGTTGTTGAGCGGTACGAGACCGTAAATCAGTTGGTGGTTCCACTCCCGGCTGACCTCGATGAGCGGTTCGCTCTTTTCTACGTTGCCCACTATCACCCGTGTATTGTAGCAGGAGGTCAGGACCGTTGCGCAGATTGCTGCAAGCAGGATTCTTTTCATGTTGTTTCGTTTGGTTAGGTGCCGCCGGACGGACGGCCCGGTGAATACATTGTATTACGTTCGACAAATATACGTTTATCTGCAATAATGTAAAAGTATAATGTCCAGTAAACGGCATTTTCCTCCGGGAGCGCATTTTCCGGTTGCGAGACGGTGCGTTTTCCCGATTTTGGTATTATCTTTCACCACCGGCCGACGTTGGCCGGTCCATAAAAGTTACGGGACGATGGGAAGATTTTTGTATCTGTACGCAACATGTCTTGTGTGGGTCTGCGGGAGTGTCTGGGCGCAGGAGCCGCGAACGCATGAATTCGGCCGCATGACGGTACGGGAGTTCATGGAGAGCGAACGGCTTCGGGAAACGGGCGCCGAGGCTGTGGTGCTGTACAGTCTCGGAGATTATGCATTCCTGCACGATGATTGGTTCATGGAGGGGAAGGAGCCTTTTCCGGTCTTCAGTGCGGGGCTTGAAACGCGTATTAAGATACTCTCTCCCGAAGGGGTGCGTTACGGTATGTTCGAGTTCCCGTACGAGGAGTTCAGCTGGCCCGACGGTATCTTCGATATAGAGGGTTTTACGCATAATATGGACGACTCCGGTCGAATCGTCTCCGTGCCGTTGAAGCTTTCCGATATGTCGGATGCGGATGCCGGTGCCGGAGAAAGGGTGAGGCGTATCGTTTTTCCCGATGTGCGTGACGGTTCCGTCGTGGAACTGCGGTGCGTACAGCGCTCCAGGCATACGCGGATGCCCGAATGGCGCTTCCAGCGCGGAATTCCCGTATTGGTCAGCGAACTCGTCTATACCACCTGTCCCTATCTCGGGTATTCGCCCGTACTGAAGGGGGCCCGGCGTTACGATTATACGGAGAAGAGGGTGGTGAAGGGACGGCAGCGGGCTGCTTATGAGTATGAACCGGATTATCTGGTTCTCCGGTATGGAATGAAGAATCTGCCCGCATTTCCACAGGAGGAGTATGCCGGCAACGCCGTCGATGCCGTGGTCAGACTCGTATTCCGTCCGGAGTTTTCGCTGTCGCCGCGTACCGGCGCACGAACCTCCTATACGCGCACTTGGCGGCAGGTGAATACGGAACTGTCGAAAGAACGCGATTTCGGCAGGTACGTACAGGCGGCCGCCAAAGAGTACAGAAAGGTGAGGGAAGCCGTTTCGGGAGAGGCCGGCGGGAGCGTCGCCCGGCAGTTGTATGCTTACGTGCGGGACAATTATGCCTGGAACGGCGTGCAGGTGGCGTGTGCTTCGGGCCGTGTCGCAGACCTCGTTCGGAGCAGGGAGGGCAGCAGTGCCGACCTCAACCTGTTCCTGGCGGGGCTGCTGCGTGCTGCGGGGACGGATGCCGTACCCGTATTGCTGCGGGTGCGCGGCAGCGGCAGCGTGGAGCGGGAGGCCCCTTCGAAAGATGCCTTCAATGATGTTGTCATTCGTGTTACGGATGAGGAGGGCGTACATTTTCTCGATGCGTCGGAACGTTTTGCCGGCTTCGGCGAGCTGCCGGCGCGGTGTGCCGACATGGAGGGATTGGTCGCTGAACCCGATACGGAGGAGTGGGTAATGCTGTCGCAGGAGCAGGTCGCCTTCGATGGTCGTGAGGTCGGTATCGTTGTCGATACCGCCGGTATCGCGGATGTTTCGGTAGTGCGCACTTTCGACGGGGCGGCCGCGATGAATCTGAGGAGCGGCTGCGGCGGGTCTGCCGATGCGCTTGCCCGGATGGTGGCAGGGGAGGAGGGGGCATCCTCCGCCCGGACGGAGGCGTGCGACGAACCCGGGAAGCCGCTCGTGGTACGGTATGTTTGTACGGAGGAGGTGGAGCGGGAAGAGGACGGGACACTGCGCCTTGCCCCCTTCGGGGCTGTCTTCCCCGGGGACAATCCGTTCGGACAGACGACCGTCCGGCACTTTCCGGTCGATATCGTTTTCAGACCCGTGGATGTCTATCGGGTGCGTATCGCAATTCCACAGGGGTACCGGGTGAAAAGCCTGCCGTCCGGCATGAAAGTCGAAGACGGAATCTCCCGGTTCACGTATGAGGCCGTCGCAGGAGAGAATGAGGTGGTTATCGAGGCCGAATTCAGCCTTTCGGAGAGCCGCTATCCGGCTTCGGCATACGCTCTGCTGCGGAAACGGTACGACGGGATGCTTGACGCACTTTCGCGTCCGGTAGTTTTTGAGCCGGAAGAGCTGCTGCCGTAACGGACGGTGGCTCCGCGGTGTCGGTACGGATGCGGTCAGAGAAGGATGCGGTCGGATGGCATCTTCCGTATGTATTTATAAGCGTAGAGCAGGTTGGCGAGGGTCTCCGGTGACAGGGGATGGTTCCGGAGGTTGGAAAGCGTATTGTCACGGAACTCGTTGCGGCCGTCCACGGACTGTCGGAAATATTTGACGAACTCCTTGTCGGTGATGTACGGTGTGAGAATGAGGAAAAAGAACTGCGGGGTACCTCCCCGGGCGAGTTCCCGTGTGAAGGCCAGCGGAATGACCTTCAGAATGCGTTCGTTGGAGAGGGAGAGGCCCTTGTGGGCGGCGTATCGGTCGTAGCCGGTCTCTTCGAAAAATTCCCTTTTCATCTCTTCGCACAGGTATGCCAACAGGTCGCCGGAGGCGAGTCCCTGACGCGTGTCGGCATTCGGGATGCCGGCAGAGCTGTCGGTTTCTTTGCATGTGGGAGCGGTTTCGGCGGAGGCGAATTTCGGTGGGTTGGCGTAACCGCTCGTCGTGCCGAGCATATCGGAATAGACGCTCATGCCCGTCTGCCGGCATTTCAGGTAATAACGGTAGCGGGTTTCGAAAGAGCCGCTGCCGCAGTCCATGCACCAGACGGCCGATACACCGATGAAATTCATCATGCGGGAGGCGGCCAGGGACGGCAGCGTTCCCGGTCTCTGCGCACTGTCCGTCTGGCGCAGCGTCTCCCGGAAACTTCCCTTCAGCGGATAATCGAGTGTCAGATTCGTGCGTACCACATCTAGAAAGTCGGATTGGGTGAGCCCGCAGCGGTAACCGTCCTCCTCCGTCCTCTCCAGATACCTCATGCACAGGATACGGTCATTGTAGGTGGCGGGATTCCTTTTCAGGTAGGCGTCGAGGCCGGGGCGGGTACATTCCGTGATGCCGTCGTCCGGATAGCGTACCGGGATATCTCCGTCGGTGCGGATACCGGTATGCGGCCGGAGAGTAAAATCGACCACCTCTTCGTAGGGCAGCGTAAAGGTCCGTTGCTCTTTGTTCCGGTGTACGGTCATGCGGATATCGGTGCCGGGATAGAGGTTGCCGTCAATTACATCCCGGTAACGGATGAATTCGTCGTTGCGGATTTTCGTATCGTCGAAGGAGAAGATGAGTTCGCTGACAGTCTTTTCGCTGTGAAAGAATCGTCGCATCATGGTTTCGTACCGGATACGCAACGCGTGTCTCTTTTTGGCGATGCGGCTGACGGCGAATGTAATTCCTGTTGCGATGAGGCCCGAAACGATGGCCCCGACGACGATTTCCGTCCAGTTCATGGCAAATCCCTCTTTTTCTGCGAAGATACGGTTTTCCGCCGGGAAAGACAACGGCCTGCCTGCCGTTTCCGTGCACGGGACAAGGTCGGACCGCATGGGACTGCCGGTCGGGGAAAAGGGAACCGGAAAGTTTTGAACCGTGAGCAGGAATGAATATTTTTGCAGTGGATTTTCTGCTGTCCGAGTGAGGAACGGCAGTTGACGGATACGATGAAGTTTTCTACGCGTTTGAAATATATCTTCGCCACGCTGCTCATGGGAGCGGTCGTGGTCTTCGACCATGTATGGGGCGGGTGGCTGCCGGACGACTATCCCTATGCGGTATGGATACACTACGGACTGCTCGTTCCGGTGGGGTTTTGGCTGGCGGTCAGCCTGGGCATGAATACCGGTAATCCGGAGCGTAGCGTTTTCGCCGTCACCTGCGGCGTTGCGGCGACGGTGTTGCTCGCCGTACTGCCCGGCATCGGGATGGCTGTGATACTGAACCGATTCGTCCCGATGATTATCGGAGCTTTCGTCCAGTGGCTGATTGTTCGTAAATGAACGGCATGAACCGTTTCGGATGAAATCCACGTATCGGATTGCATTCGGTCGTAGCAGAAGCCTGTATTTCCGATAACAGGTCGCTGCCGTGGTATCCGGGAAGCCGGCGGAGAGAAGCGAACCGGTCTTGCAGGAGCCGGGGTATCGGCGGAGTCTTGCCGCCTGTTTGAGTTCGCTATGGAAGGTATTGGTTCAACCGACAGCGTATTGAACGTTTTGCGGCTTCGACACAACCGGAAAATCCATCGCAAACGACACAAAAAAGAGACTTACATTGCTGCAAGCCTCTTACCCTCAGTGACTCCGACAGGATTCAAACCTGTAACCGCCTGATCCGTAGTCAGGTACTCTATTCAGTTGAGCTACGGAGCCATATTTCCTGATTGCGAGTGCAAAGATAGTGATTTTTGAAAACAATGCAAATTTTTTTCGTGTACTTTGCAGGTTTCCTTTCGGTACTTTATGTCTTCCGTCGGTCGGCGGGGAGAGATGAAGAGTGGAAGGAATTGATATTGAATAAGCAATCCGGGAACTGTCTGTTCCCGGATTGCTCGATGTTTGGCCTCTTTTCCGTGTTCTATTTGTTGATGAGCTCGGCGAGTTTGGCCTTTACGTCGTCGCCGCGCAGGTTCTTGGCTACGATGGTTCCGTCGGGGCCGATGAGGAAGTTGGAGGGGATGCTCTGGATGGCGTATGCCTTCGTGGCCTTTTGCTCTTCGTCATTCATGGCTGCCACGTTTATCCATGTCATTTTGTTGTCGGCCATGGCTTCTTTCCATGCGTCTGCTTCGCTGTCGAGCGAGACGCCGTATATTTCGAAGCCTTTGTCATGGAACATCTCGTAGGACTTCACGAGGAAGGGGAGCTCCATCATGCAGGGACCGCACCACGATGCCCAGAAATCGAGCAGGACGTATTTGCCTTCGCCTACCACCGAAGAGAGCGCTATTTCGTTGCCTTCGGCATCGGGCAGGATGATATCTACGTATTTGCTGCCCACGTCGGTGTTCTTCTTGGCTTCGGCGTGTTCCCGGATTTCACCCGCGAGCTTGGTCTCCCGGACGGCCGGTGAGAACTGGTCGAGTTTGGCGATGATGGCGTCGCCGTTCCATTCGTTCATCAGGCTTGTCAGGAGATAGAGTCCGAAATAGTTGTCGAGGTTGGCGTCCATGGCTTCTGCGATGGTGCCTTTCATCTCGTCGGCTATCGCCTGGCGTTCCTCTTCCGAACCGGCCGTGTAGAAGCGTTCCATGATTTCATACTGGCGGTCGTTGAGGGCCGTGTTGCTGTCGTTTGCCTTGGTTCCGGTAATTTTCAGCGCTTCGTTTTTCTCTCCTGCGACGGTTATTTTGCCCGGTTCGAGGAAAATCATTGCCAGAGGCTGGTCGTTGTTGCTGAGCAGGGCGAGCGACGGTTCGTCGGCGGTACCCTGAAGGGTGAACTGGCCGTCGGTGACGGGTGCTTCGGCGATGTCGTCGCCCGCATCGTTCATCAGCGTCACGGTTCCTTCGAGTCCCGTTACGTTACCCGTAATGGTGTAGCTGTTCTTCTTTCCGCAGCTGCACAGCATAACCGCCATGGCTGCAATCAATAGGATTTTTTTCATACTTTTTTGGATTATAACGTGTTCATTTCTTTCTTCTTGCTTTTATTTCCCTCTCCGGGTTGCGGGCGACGAACTCTTCCCAACTGCCCGAACTGCCGCTCCGTCCACTCTTTGGATGCGTTCCTTCTGCCGGCAGGGGAGAGGTGGTGACAAAATAGTGACACAAAGCTACTGCCAAACCGTCCGTCGCATCCAGTCTTTTCGGATTATATTCCACTCCGAGCATACTTTTGAGCATGGAAGCCACCTGTTCCTTCGCCGCTCCGCCTACACCCGTAACGGACTGTTTGATTCGCCGAGGGGCGTATTCGAATACGGGTACCTCCCGGTGAAGCGCGGCGGCCATCGCCACACCCTGTGCGCGGCCGAGTTTCAGCATGCTCTGTACGTTCTCTCCGAAGAAGGGCGATTCAAGGGCCACCTCGTCCGGAGCATACGCTTCGATAAGGCCCGATACCCGTTCGAAAATATGATGCAGCTTTGCATAGGCATCGGGCAGGCGCCCCAGTTCGATATCCCCCATGGCGATGCACGACACGCTGCTGCCCTTCACTTCGAGCACACCGTAGCCCATACGGTTCGTCCCGGGGTCTATCCCCATGATGCGCAGAGGCTTGTCTGAGGTCATGTTCACGGTTGCGTTTAGGTCGTGCGAAGGTCGATGACTGCGTAGAGGATTATTCTCCGGTTTTGCCGGTCAGTTCGTTGAGCTGTTTCTCCATGCGGTAAACCGTCTTGCTCAGTTCGGGCAGGTTGCGGAATACGGCGTTGGCGCGGTGGTACCGCGAGATGGGCAGGGCAGGGTAGCCGAAATAGACCGTCCCTTCCGGGATGTTGTTCGAGATGCCCGATTTGGAACCGAGCTGCACGTTGTCGCCGATGGTCAGGTGGCCGGCGATGCCCACCTGTCCGCCCAGCATACAGTGGCGGCCTATTTTGCTCGTACCCGCTATGCCGACCTGCGAGGCGCATACGGTATGTTCGCCCACGACCACATTGTGGCCTACCTGTATGAGGTTGTCGAGCTTCACGCCGCGACGGATGACGGTCGAACCCATCGTGGCGCGGTCGATGCAGGTATTGGCTCCTATCTCCACGTTGTCCTCCACCACGACGTTTCCTATCTGGGGTATCTTGGCGTATTCGCCCTTCTCGTCCGGAGCGAAACCGAAACCGTCGGCCCCGATGACCGCTCCCGCGTGGATGATGACGTTGCTGCCGATGCGGCACCCTTCGTATATCTTGACTCCGGCATATATTGTGGTATTGTCGCCTACCGTCACCCCGTCGCCGATGTAGACGTTCGGGTAGATGCAGACGTTGTCGCCGATGCGTGCACCGGCCTCGACGACGGCGAATGCACCGACGTAGCAGTCGCTGCCGAGCGTCGCGTCGCCGGCGATTTCCGCCCGGTCGCTTATTCCTTTCTTGCGCGGTTTGTGGGCGGCATAGAGTTCGAGCAGTTTGGCGAACGAGGCGTAGGCGTCTGTCACCCGTACGAGCGTCGCCCGGACGGTGTCCCTGGCTTCGAATTCCCGGTCCACGATTACCACGGACGACTGCGTGTCGTACAGGTAGTGTTCGTATTTCGGGTTGGCGAGGAACGACAGCGCTCCCGGGCGTCCCTCCTCTATCTTGGCGAATGTCGAAACGACGGCATCCGCATCCCCTTCGACCTCGCCGCCGAGGTAGGCGGCAATCATGCCTGCGGTAAATTCCATATCGTGCTAAAGGTAATTTTTGATGTCTATGTTGTCCGGCATCAGTCCCGTCGGGTCGCCGCCGAAGGCGATGAGCTCCCGGATGATGCTCGATGAGATGGCCACATAACGGGGCGGCGTGAAGAGCAGGACGGTGGTGATTTCCGGAAAGAGCATCTGGTTCACTACCATCATGTTCCGTTCGTACTCGTAGTCTACCGTGTTGCGCATGCCGCGCAGCAGGAAACTCGCGCCGATTTGGCGGCAGAATTCGCCCGTGAGTTCCGAGTAGACGGCCACCGTCACCCGGTCGTCGTCGCCGTACAAGTCTTCGATGAGCCGTTTGCGGTTCTCCACGGTCAGCAGCCCGTTCTTCTCCGAATTGGAGCCGATGCCGACCACGATGCGGTCGAATATTTTCAGACCGTCCTCCACGATGGCCTGGTGTCCGAGTGTGAACGGGTCGAACGACCCCGGAAAGAGCGCCGTTTTTTTCATGCCGTGCTATGCGAGTTTGTCCAGCAGGGCACGCATGCCGGCCTTGCTCTCCACGAGGGCCGGTATCGCTTCGATGTGTACCCGCTCCTGCCGCATGGTGTCGCGGTCGCGTACCGTGACGGTTCCGTCTTCGGCACTCTGGTGGTCTATCGTGATGCAGAGCGGGGTGCCGATGGCATCCTGGCGGCGGTAACGCTTGCCGATGCTGTCCTTCTCGTCGTACTGTATGTTGTAGTCGTATCTGAGCGTGTTCTTGATGCGGTGGGCGATTTCCGGCAGGCCGTCTTTTTTGACGAGCGGCAACACGGCTGCCTTCACCGGTGCGAGCGGGGCGGGAATGGAGAGTACCGTGCGTTCTTCGCCGTTCTCCAGCTTCTCCTCCTGATATCCCGCCGAAAGTACCTGCAATACCATGCGGTCTACGCCGATGGAGGTCTCTATTACATAAGGGATATAGCTTTCGCCCGTCTCCGCGTCGTAGTAGCGTATCTTCTTGCCGGAGAACTCTTCGTGCCGGCCCAGGTCGAAGTCGGTGCGGGAGTGTACGCCCTCCACCTCCTTGAAACCAAACGGGAAGCGGAACTCGATGTCGGCGGCTGCGTTGGCGTAGTGGGCCAGCTTCTCGTGGTCATGGAAACGATAGTTGTCGTCGCCAAAACCGAGTGCCCGGTGCCACCGCATGCGGGCCTCCTTCCACTTCGCGAACCATGCGAGCTCTTCGCCCGGACGTACGAAGAACTGCATCTCCATCTGTTCGAATTCGCGCATGCGAAAGATGAACTGCCGTGCGACGATTTCGTTGCGGAAAGCCTTGCCGATTTGTGCGATGCCGAAAGGAATCTTCATGCGGCCCGTCTTCTGCACGTTGAGGAAATTGACGAAGATGCCCTGTGCCGTTTCGGGTCTCAGATAGATGGTGTTCGCTCCGTCGGCCACCGAACCTATCTTCGTATCGAACATCAGGTTGAACTGGCGTACCTCCGTCCAGTTGCGCGTTCCCGAAATGGGGCAGGCTATCTCGGTGTCGATGATGATTTGGCGCAGGCCGTCGAGGTCGTTGGCGTTGAGCGCCTGTGCCATGCGGGTGTTGATTTCGTTTCGTTTCGCGGTAATCTCCGCCACGCGCGGATTGGTGGCGCGGAACTGCTCCTCGTCGAACCGTTCCCCGAAGCGTTTGCGGCCCTTTTCGACCTCCTTGTCTATCTTTTCGTCCTGTTTGGTAATCCAGTCTTCGATGAGCACGTCGGCACGGTAGCGCTTTTTGGAGTCCTTGTTGTCTATCAGCGGGTCGTTGAAGGCGCCCACGTGTCCCGACGCTTCCCATACGCGCGGGTGCATGAAGATGGCCGCGTCGATGCCCACGATGTTGTCGTGGAGCTTCGTCATCGAATCCCACCAGTAGCGCTTGATGTTGTTCTTCAGTTCGACGCCCATCTGGCCGTAGTCGTACACGGCGCTCAGGCCGTCGTATATCTCGCTCGAAGGGAATATGAAGCCGTATTCCTTACAGTGTGCGACGAGTTTCTTGAAAAGTTCTTCCTGTGTCATTATTTTGTGCCTCTGCGTTTAATATGCCAAAAGTACTACAAATCACGCGACCTGCCCAGCAAAAGGCGGGAAATTATCGAACAAAGATACTATTTTCCGCAGGGATTTCCCTCCGGTCCTTCCGAGTACACCCGAATCCGGCCGCAGTCCGGTGCGGGGAGCGGATGCGATAAATCCTCCGGGCGTTTCCGAATCCCGCCGTAAAAACGTAACTTTGCAGGCGGTATGGGACGGATACTCGCCATAGACTACGGTACGAAACGCACCGGTATAGCGGTGAGCGACCCGCAGCGCATCATCGCCGGCGGACTCGACACCTTGCCGACGGCGCAGCTCATGCCGTGGCTTGCGGAGTATGTCGCCTCCGAAGGAGTCGATATTATCGTGGTGGGGCTTCCCGTGCGGACGGACGGCTCTCCGAGCGATACGCATGCGGCGGCCGGCGGATTGGCCAGGAGGCTTGCGGAGCGGTTTCCCGCCGTGCGGGTAGTGATGTTTGACGAGCGGTTCACCTCCGTGCTGGCCCATCGGGCGATGCTGGACGGCGGCATGAAGCGGATGCAGCGGCGCGACAAGGCTGCGGTAGACCGGATAAGCGCTACCATTCTGCTGCAGGGGTTCATGGAGAGCCGCATGTATGAAGAGATGAAAAACAGATAGAAGTCTTATGATATATCCTATTTACATATACGGTTCTCCCGTATTGCGGGAGGAGTGCATGGAGGTGGAACGGGAGTATCCCGAACTGGAAAAGCTGGTGTCGGACATGTTCGACACGATGTATGCGTCGGAAGGGGTGGGGCTTGCCGCTCCTCAAATCGGCAAGTCGCTGCGGCTGTTCGTCGTGGATACTTCGCCGTTCGGTCAGTATGACCCGTCGGCGGCCGGTTACAAAAGGGTGTTCGTCAATCCGGAGATAACGGAGGAATCGGACGAGGAGGTGCTTATGAACGAGGGGTGCCTTTCGCTGCCGGGGCTGCACGAGGATGTCTACCGTCCGGAGAAGATTCGGATACGCTATTTCGACGAGCGGTTTCAGGAGCACGAGGAGGTGCTCGAAGGATGGCCGGCCCGGGCGGTGCAGCACGAATACGACCACATCGAGGGCATTGTTTTCACCGACCGCTTGGCTCCGCTGCGCAAGACGCTCGTGAGGAATAAGCTGAATGCGATGGCGAAAGGCAAATACGAGGCAGCCTACCGTACGAAACAGACGAAAAAGTAGCTCCGGAAGGGCCGTACGGAATCCCTGCCGTTGGATGACCGTCCTGCGCAAAGGGGAACCGGCAGTGCCGGTGACCGCACGGAACCTTATCCCTTGGCGGCTTTGGAGATGCCCGAAACCCGGCGGCATTCCGGCTTTCCACATGCCGGAATGCCGTCGGTGTCGGAGACGGCCCGTCAGAGAGCAGCTTCGATGATTTCCCTGATAAGCCCTTCGGCGTCTGTCCTCGTCCGTTTGAGGTAATCCTTGTAGAGGTCGAAATGGTGCTTCAGTGCCTCTTTGTAGCCTTCCGTGTCGCCGGCCTTGATGCGTTCCAGCAAATCGCGGTGCGTGACCAGTTTGCCTTTCGCCGCGAGTTCGGCCCGGCGCGTCTCGAACATGGGCTTGTGTTGTTCCACGACATATTCGAGTACGGGAATGATGAGCGTCTGGAATTCCGTCATCATCTTGTTTCCCATGTTTTCATACAGTTTCCGGTGAAAACCGGTCAAGTACGGGTCGCCGAAACGCTCTTCGTTCTCTACTAACTGTTCCAGGTCGGCGATATCCTGCGGGGAGAGCAGGTTGATGACGAGGTCGGCCGAACCGAGTTCGAGAATTATCCTCATCTCGAAAATGTCGCGCAGGGTCGTTTCGCTCATCAGGAGCGGGTTCATGCTGCGGCGGAGGCTCGCCAGCAGCGAGGGTTCGGCGAGCGTCATGCCGCGTTTGGTGCGCGACTGAATCATGCCCGTCATCTTGAAACGGCTGAGCGCTTCCCGCAGGACGGTACGGCCTATGCCGAGCGATGCGGCGAGTTCGTTTTCGTTGGGGATGCTGCTGCCCGGACGCAATCCCTGTTCCTTGAAGTATTGAATCAACTTCTCTTCCACCTGGTCTACGAGGGTGTATCCGCTTCTGTCAATCCGAAGGCTATCCATACTACTAAATTGTTAATTGGGGTGTCGTACAAAAAAGGAAAATTCATTACAAATATAATTGTTTTGGCGTTAATGCCGTAAAATACGGATTAAATATTATTTGTATTTCGTTCGCCGGATTTGTCCTGTTTTTGTTTTTTCCTGTTCATTGTTCGGGTATCTTGTTCCTTGTTAGTCTGTTGTGTTTATTTTGCCCGTCGCGGCACCCTTTCCGTAACGGAAAAGGCGCAGGGCGGTGGCCCGACGACTGCTTCCTTTATGCGATATTATTATCTTTATAAGGTTTCAGGCGGAAAATTGAAATAATGTTCGCCCGAAAAGTTTGTATCTGATATAAATAGTTCCTATTTTTGGAAAATCTAAAACTTTAATATCATCATGAAGAACACCCTGATAGAGCCGTCCGTAGTCCGGGCGGCCATGGAACAGTTTGATGTTACAGACCTTAACAACGGCTCCATAAGACAGATAGGCGGGATAGTGAAGACCATCGAAGAGCGTACGGGCGAAGAGTTCGTCCACCTCGAGATGGGCGTGCCGGGCCTGCCGCCCGAAAAGGTGGGTATCGCGGCCGAACACGCCGCGCTGGACGCCGGCGTCGCATCCATCTATCCGGAGATGCCGGGTATCCCCGAACTGAAATACGAGTCGTCCCGTTTTCTGAAGGCATTCGTCGATGCGGATATTTCGCCGGAAGGGTGCCTGCCCACCGTAGGTTCCATGCAGGGTGCGTTTGCGGCTTTCACGCTCTGTTCGCAAATAGACCCGAAAAAGGATACCATTCTTTATATAGACCCCGGTTTTTCGGTACAGAAGACGCAGGCCGACGTAATAGGGGTGAAGCGGGAGGCGTTCGACCTCTATGACTACCGGGCCGAGAAGCTGGGACCGAAACTGGAGAGCTACCTCGCCAAAGGCAACATAGCCGCCATCATCTACTCCAACCCCAACAATCCGACGTGGATGTGTCTCACGGATTCGGAACTGAAGACCATCGGCGAGCTGGCCGCCAGGTACGATACGATTGTCATCGAAGACCTTGCCTACATGGCGATGGATTTCCGCCGCGACCTGGGCAAGCCTTTCCAGCCGCCCTATCAGGCGAGTGTCTCCAAATATACCGACAACTACATCATCCTGATGAGTGCCTCGAAGATATTCAGCTATGCGGGTCAGCGCATCGCCGTGATGGCTATCTCCGATGCGCTCTACAAGCGGCCCTACGAGGTGCTGAAGGAGCGTTACGGTCTGGCCAAGTTCGGGCCGGTCATGCTACAGCGCATCCTCTACTGCCTCTCGTCGGGTACGGCGCATACTCCTCAGTACGCTTTGGCCGCCATGCTCAAGGCAGCCAACGACGGCGAACTCGATTTCGTGGAAGAGGTGAAAGAGTACGGCCGGCGCACGGAGAAGATGAAGGAGATATTCGAGCGGAACGGATTCCACATCGTTTATGACCGCGACCTCGACCAGCCGCTGAGCGATGGTTTCTTCTTTACGGTGGGATACAAGGATGTAGAGGGGGGAGAACTGCTTCGCCTGCTGCTTCACTACGGTATCAGCGCCATCGTGCTTTCGACGACCGGAAGTCTCCAGCAGGGATTGCGCGTCTGCTCCTCTACCATCAGGCCGCACCACTACGCGATGCTCGACGAGCGGCTGCGCATGTTCAACGAGAATTACGGAAAGTAGAGGCCGAAATCCGGCAGGATGTTTGCTGTCCGGTGGCAGGGCCTTTTTCGGCAGGTGCGCTTCCTGCCGGAAAGATGAGAGAAAAAGCATTTGTTGATATGATAAACGAGAAACTGTTCAATCCGTCCGGTGTCGTCGTGGTAGGCGGCTCGGACGACGTAAACAAACCCGGCGGCGCCGTGCTGCGCAATCTGTTGCAGAGCCCTTTCAAAGGGCAGACCTATGTGGTCAATCCGAAAGCAGACAGCGTGCAGGGCGTGAAGTCCTGCCACACGGTGGAGGAGCTTCCGCAAGTGGATTGCGCCATCATCGCCATTGCCGCCAAATATTGCCTCCATGCGGTGGAGGTTCTCGCCAAAGAGAAAGGTACCCGCGCGTTCGTCATCCTTTCGGCCGGTTTCGGGGAGGAGAACAAGGAGGGTGCAGCGCTCGAACGCCGTATCGTGGAGGTAATCGATTCGGTGGGAGGGGCACTGATAGGGCCCAACTGCACGGGTATCCTGACCACGAATTACAACGGTTCGTTCACCTCGCCCGTCCCGCAGCTCGACCCCAAAGGGGTGGATTTCATCTCGGGCTCGGGGGCGACGGCCATCTTCATTGTGGACAACGGCATGAGGAAAGGGCTGAAGTTCAACAGTGTCTGGTCTGTGGGCAACTCGGCGCAGATAGGCGTGGAGGAGGCCCTCGAATACCTCGACGAGTCGTTCGATTCGGAGCGCAGTTCGCGCATCAAGCTGCTTTATATCGAAAGCATCAACAATCCGGAGAAGTTCCTGCGTCACGCCGCGTCGCTGATACGCAAAGGATGCCGGATAGCCGCCGTCAAATCGGGCAGTTCCGAGGCCGGCGGCCGGGCCGCTTCGTCGCATACCGGTGCGCTCGCCAGTCCCGATATCGCGGTGGACGCCCTGTTCCGCAAGGCGGGCATCGTGCGCTGTAGCGGCCGCGAGGAGCTGACTACGGTGGCCGGGATATTCATGTACCCCGAGCTTAAGGGGCGCAACATCGCCATCGTCACCCATGCGGGCGGACCGGCCGTGATGCTGACCGATGCGCTTTCCAACGGAAAACTGGAGGTGCCCCACATCGAGGGGCCGAAGGCGGCCGAGCTGCTGGGCAAACTCTTTCCCGGCTCTTCGGTCGGCAATCCGATAGATTTTCTGGCAACGGGTACGGCCGAGCAGCTCGGTTATATCCTTGATGCGTGCGAGAACGATTTTGAGGAAATCGACGGTATCGCGGTGATATTCGGCAGTCCGGGACTCTTCCCTATATACGATGTCTATGCGCTGCTGGCCGAGAAGATACGTACCTCTAAGAAGCCGATATTTCCGATATTCCCCTCTTACGGATGGGTGAAGGGCGAGATAGAAGAGTTCGTTCGGAACGGCGGCGTCTATTTCCCGGACGAGGTGCTGTTCGGCAATGCGCTCGCCAAGGTGTACAATACGCCGCGTGTGGAGCCGGAGGATGCCCAGTTTCCGTGCGTGGATGTGGAGCGTATCCGGAGTGTCATCAACGGTGCCGGAAACGGTTACCTTTCTCCCGACCGTATCCACGACCTGCTTGATGCGGCGGGTATCGCCCGCGCGAAAGAGGGAACGGCCGACAGCGAGGCGGAGTGTCTGGAGCTGGCCCGCGAGATAGGGTTCCCGTTGGTGATGAAGGTCGTTGGTCCGGTGCATAAGTCCGATGTGGGCGGTGTGGTACTCAATGTGCGGGATGAGGAGACGGTCGTACGCGAATTCCGCCGCATGATGCAGATTAAGGATACCTATGCCGTGATGCTCGCCCAGCAGCTCCGCGGAACGGAGGTCTTCATCGGAGCGAAGCGCGAGGGCGGTTTCGGCCACATTGTGATGTGCGGTCTGGGTGGTATTTTCATCGAGGTGCTGAAAGACGTGAACGTGGGACTCGCTCCCGTTTCGCCGGACGAGGCGCGTGCGATGATACGCGGCCTGAAATCCTATAAGATTATACAGGGTGTCCGCGGACAGGAACCGGTCAATGAAGAGAAGTTCGTGGAGGCCGTCGTGCGTGTTTCGATGCTCGTGCGCACCGCCCCGGAGATATTCGAGATGGACCTGAATCCGCTGCTTGGCAACCGCGACGAGGTCGTGGCGGTGGATGCCCGCATCAGGATAGAGAAATAGTTCTCAATTCCTAATTAATTATATATGTAGAAGCCGGGCCGCCTGAAGCGGCCCGGCTTGTCGTATGATGGAAAGAGGAGACCATGGCGGGGCCGGACGCGATTGGAGCGGTGTCGGTCGCCTCGTTTTTCCGGAATGTTGCGGATAACGGAGCCGCCGGCAGGGAATGGCTTGAATTTTGCAAAGGATAAGGCTGTATCGGATTGCAGCCGTCGGTACCGCCTGTCGGGACGTGCGGACTCCGCACTTCGGTTTTCCGGGAGTGTGCACCGGATGAACGGAACCAATTTATTCACTGAATTATTAAAACAAGCAAAGTTATGTATTACAGCAATGGAAATTACGAGGCATTCGCAAGGCCGAAGAAACCTCAGGACGTAGAGAACAAATCGGCTTACCTGGTGGGTTCGGGTCTGGCTTCCCTTTCGGCGGCACTGTTTCTGGTGCGCGACGCCCAGATGCCGGGCGAGCGGATACACATTCTGGAGGAGCTGGAGCTGCCGGGCGGCAGTCTCGACGGTATCCTCGATAATACCCGCGGCTATATCATGCGCGGGGGACGGGAGATGGAGAATCATTTCGAGTGTCTGTGGGATTTGTTCCGGTCGGTACCTTCACTGGAGGTGAAGGACGCTTCGGTGCTCGACGAATTCTATTGGCTGAACAAGGAAGACCCCAACTTTTCCAAGATGAGGGCCACGATGAACCGCGGCAAGTCGGCCCATACCGACGGCAAGTTCACCCTGACGGACAAGGCGGCCGAGGAGATTGCCCGGCTGTTCCTTACTTCGGAGGAGGAGCTCAACGACAAACGTATTTCGGATGTCTTTTCCGAAGAGTTTTTCCAGTCCAACTTCTGGCTCTACTGGCGGACGATGTTCGCCTTCGAGGAGTGGCACAGCGCCATGGAGATGCGTCGCTACATCGCCCGTTTCATCCATCACATCGGCGGACTGCCCGACCTGTCGGCGTTGAAGTTCACCCGCTACAACCAGTATGAATCGCTGGTGATGCCGCTCGTCAAGCACCTCGAATCGAAAGGGGTGCGCTTCGAGTACGGCGTGCAGGTGAAAAACGTAATCGTCAGCAAGGCGGGCGGGAAGAAGACCGCCACCAAAATCGTCTATGAAAAGGGCGGAAGAGAGGGCGAGATAAACCTGACGGAGAACGACCTCGTGTTCGTCACGAACGGCAGCATTACGGAGAACTCTACCTATGGCGACCAAAATACCGTTCCGGTGCTCGATGCTTCGCTGGGCGGAAGTTGGAGCCTCTGGACGAATATTGCCGTACAGGACCCGGCGTTCGGCAAGCCGGAGAAGTTCTGCGGCAACATCAAGGAATCGAATTTCGTGTCGGCCACGCTGACCACGCTCGACGGACGGATTCCTCCCTATATCGAGCGGATATGCCAGCGGGACCCGTTTGCAGGAAAGGTGGTGACGGGCGGCATCGTCTCCGTCAAGGATTCGTCGTGGCTGATGAGCTGGACGCTCAACCGCCAGCCGCAGTTCAAGAAACAGCCGGGGAACGAACTCGTCGTGTGGATATACGGCCTCTTTTCCAACCGTCCGGGCGATTACGTGAAGAAGCCGATGAAGGATTGTACCGGCATCGAGATAGCCGAGGAGTGGCTCTACCACATCGGGGTGCCGTTGGCCGAGATACACGATATGGCGGTCAATTCGGCCAATACCGTCCCCTGCATGATGCCCTATGTGATGTCCTACTTCATGCCGCGTGCGCTGGGCGACCGTCCGGCCGTTGTGCCCGAAGGTTCGGTGAACCTTGCGTTCATCGGCAACTTCGCCGAGACGCCGCGGGATACGGTCTTCACTACGGAGTATTCCGTGCGTACGGCCATGGAGGCGGTCTATACGCTGTTGGGCGTAGACCGCGGTGTACCGGAAGTCTTCGCTTCGTGTTACGATGTGCGCATGTTGATGAACTCGGCCTCGCGTCTGATGGACGGCAAGAAACTCGCCGACATCAAGGTGCCGTTTATCGTGAGACAGCTTGAGAAGAAGGCGGTCGAGAAGAGCAGGGGTACCATTATCCACGAACTGCTGGAACAGTATGGTCTGATATGATGCGGCGCATGCCGCATCGGACGGAACGGTTACGGCGGGCAATTTGCCCGCCGTAATTTTGTTGTCCCTCCGTACCGCATCCGCTGTGAGCGGGGAGGAGTTTTATGACAGGGTACCGTCCGGTGCGGGGGCGGCATAGTGCACGAGCACCTTGTCGATGCGTGCACCGTCCATGTCGACTATTTCGAAACGGAAACCGTTCCAGGAGAGTGTTTCGCCGGTGGAGGGGATGTGTTTCAGCTCGTCGAGGAGGAGTCCGCTCAGGGTGTTGTATTCGTTGTCGCGGTAGAGCTCTTCGCGGTCGAACTGTTCGAGAAAGTTGTAGAACGAGCACTGTCCGTCTACCAGCCAGCTTCCGTCCTCGCGCCGTACCATCTCCGCCTCCTCGTCTTCATCCGGTACCTCGCCCACGAGGGCCTCCATCATGTCGCGGAGTGTCACGATGCCCAGCACGTCGCCGAATTCGTCGATGATGAAGCCGTAGGCCGAATTGGTACGCTTGAACTCTTCGAGTGCTTCATAGACGCTTTGGTTCTCGGGAAGACAGTTGGCCGGTTTCAGAATGGAGGACAGACGGAAATCCGGCCGGTGAATGTTACCGAAGAGGTCTTTCATGTGTGCCGCGCCGGCCAGTTCGTCCGGCCGGCCGTCGGAGACGGGATAGACGTCGTGCATGTCGGCGCATACCTTGCGCAGTATCTCTTCGGCGGAGTCGTTCGTGTCGAGCCACACCAGTTCGCTGCGGTGTGTCATGATGGAGTCAACGTCCCGGTCGCCGAGGCTGAAGACGCGCTCCACGATGTCGTGCTCGACGGCCTGGACCTCGCCCGTGTCCATGCCTTCGCGGACGATGGCCTTAATCTCCTCCTCCGTCACTTTGTTTTCGCTCTCTTTGAGCCCTATTGCTTTGGTCACCAGTGCCGTGCTCTTGGAAAGCAACCATACCAACGGCGCGGCCACAAGCGACAGCGCCTTCATGGGCCTTGCCACGGCTTTCGATACTTTTTCCGCCATGGCCATGCCGATGCGTTTCGGGACGAGCTCCCCGAAGATGAGCGTCAGGTAGGTGACGGCGATGACGATAACCGTTTTGGCGATGCCGTAAGCGTATGGGGCCAACATCTCCGCGCGTGCGATGACGACCGCGAAGTCGGCGGCGAAAGCTTCGCCCGAATAGAGACCGGTCAGAATGCCGATGAGCGTGATGCCGATTTGTACGGTGGACAGGAACCTGTCCGGTTCGCCGGAGAGTGCGAGGGCTGCGCGGGCGGGCTTGCTGCCGCTGCGGGCTTCCGTCTCCAGCCTCGACCTGCGCGCCGATACCAATGCTATCTCGGACATCGAAAGGATGCCGTTCAGAACAATCAGCAGCAGGATGATAACGATTTCCATAGTTGATTTGAAAATGAATGATACGGTCGTTGTTTCTGTTCGGTGCGGCAGGGAAGAGTGTGTGACGGGCCGGTGCCGCAGGCCGGAGGCCTCGTCACTCTTTCAGTACGGTATGCAGGATGTTGATTCGGATGCGAAGCAGACCGTGCATCCGCCTGGCGGCGGTGCGGAGAGAGGAACCGGTCACTTCGGTTTTCTGTGGTATCCGTAAACAAAAACCCGGAAACCGGTTCGGTTCCGGTTCCGGCTGCTGGCCCTCCTGTATGTTCTCTCGGTGTTTTGCGGCTGCTGTAATTTTGAAAACGACAAATCAACGCATCGTACATTGTTTTCGTATGCGAATATCGGAAATATTTTTCGGATAAGCCCATGCCCGTGTTGAAAATTTTGTAGCGAACGGACGGTGGCGGACACTCGGGAGGGAGACCGCAGACGATGCGGTCGGGTGTTTTTTGTCGGGGTACGGAGGTTACCGTTCCCGGTAGCGTTTGCCCAGCGGGTGGTGTTCGTTCAGTGCGGCGTGCAGGCGACCCGTGTCGAGGTGGGTGTATATCTCCGTGGTCGTGATGGATTCGTGGCCGAGCAGTTCCTGTACCTGGCGGATGTTGGCCCCGCCCGCGAGCAGGTGGGTGGCGAAACTGTGGCGGAAGGTGTGCGGACTCACCTCCTTGTCGATTCCGGCGGCCGCAGCGGCCGCCTTGATGGCGTTGAACACCATGATGCGCGACAGCTTCCGGCCGTGGCGGTTGAGGAAAAGCGTATCGGAGGATTTTTCATCGCCCGGTATTCCGCGGTATTCGCGCAGGTAGGTCTCCACCTGCATGCGGCAGCGGTCGCTGACCGGGACGAGGCGCTGTTTGCTCCCCTTGCCGAGCACGCGGATGAAACCTTCGTCGAAAAAAAGGTCGGAGATGTGCAGCGACGTGAGTTCCGATACGCGTAGCCCGCAACTGTAAAGCATCTCTATCATCGTCCGGTTGCGGTAACCGTGGGCGGTCGATACGTCTATCGCATCGAGGATGGCATCTATCTCTTCGATACTCAGCGTGTCGGGCAGGTAGTGGCCGGATTTGGGACGTTCGACGAATTCGGCAGGCGACTTTTCCAGCACGTCCGTGCGCAGCAGGAAGTCGTAGAAGCTGCTTACGCCGCTCAGTGTCCGGTTTTGGGTACTCTTTTCGGCTCCCGCCTCGAAGAGCGAGTTCAAGAACTCCTCCACCACCGGGGTTTCCACTTCGAGAGGGGAGAGCCGGTAACGTTCCGTGACGAAGCGGCGGAAGCGGCGCAGGTCGCGCATATAGGCCTCTACCGTATTGGCGGCCAGCCCCCTTTCCGTCTTGATGTATGTTCTGTATTTGCCGGAATAGACTTCCCACTCCTTCTCTGCCCGTGTCATCCTGTGTATTCTTGTCGTTCGGGAACGCTCCGCCGAGAGTGGCTCTCCGGGCGGATGCGGTATTGGCGTAAAATGGTTATCTTTGGCGCTAAGTTACGAACTGTTTCGGACTTTATGATTCTTCATGCGGTATGGATTATGTCGAGTTGAACGTGCCCGTGGCGGATGCCGGGCAGGCAGAGATAGTTACGGCCATGCTGGCCGATTTTCCCTTCGAGAGTTTCGCCGAAGAGGCCGGTGTACTGAAGGCTTATATTCCGAAGGAGGCGCTCTACGGGTGCAAGGAGGAGACGGACAGGATGCTGGCCGGTCTCGGAATAACGGGTGCGGCCTATATCGAGATAGAGACGCAGAACTGGAACGCTCTCTGGGAGTCCAATTTCGAACCGGTGGAGGTGGACGGTGTCTGTACCATCCGCGCCCCCTTTTCGCCCGCGCCCGTACAGGGACTGGATATCGTCATCATGCCCAAGATGTCTTTCGGTACGGGGCACCATGCCACGACGTGGCTCATGACGGCCGAACTGATGAAGCGTGACCTGTCGGGGCTTTCCGGTCTCGATATGGGAAGCGGTACGGGCGTGCTCGCCATCGTGGCCGCAAAGCGCGGGGCCGTGCACGTCGATGCGGTGGACATAGACGACTGGGCCTATGAGAACAGCCGGGAGAACATTGCGGAAAACGGTGTGCAAGGGCGTGTCACGCCCCTGCTGGGGGATGTGTCCGCCATCGCGGGAAAACGTTACGATTTCATCCTGGCCAATATCAACCGCAACATCCTGCTCGCCGACATGCCGCGTTACGCACAGGCGCTCCGGGAGGGGGGCGAACTCATCATGAGCGGTATTCTCGAACGCGACGTAGAGGCCATCGGGGAGCGTGCCGTCGGGCTCGGTCTTCGTCCCGAGGGGATGCGTGTTCGCGAAGGGTGGGCGGTCGTGGTCTGCCGTCGGGAGGCATAGCGGCCTTTGCCGATTGACCGGGCATCTCCTGGCTGGGGCGTATCCGGCGAGCGCTGTCGGGAGCTTTCCGGCCGGAACCGTTCCGTCACAGGGGTCGGAAGGGGCTTTTTCGGGGAAGGTTATGACGGGTGCGGCGCTATTATTGTCGGCAATTTTGTAATTTTGCCCCGCTGTTTGCCGTTAATCGTTTCACAGTAGGGATTGACGACGTAAAATTTAGGCATGCGATGAACCTCGAAACGGATTATCTGGTGATAGGCAGTGGTGCTGCCGGCCTGAGCTTCGCCCTGAAGGCGGCGGAGCACTCCCATGTGATTGTCGTCACCAAAGGGGAGATGAACGAATGCAATACGAACTATGCGCAGGGGGGCATCTGCTGCGTGACCTACGAGCCGGACACGTTCCAGAAGCACATAGACGATACGATGGTGTGCGGCGGGGGTATCTGCGACATGCAGGCGGTGGAGCTGGTCGTGACGCGCGCTCCGCAGCTGATGAAGGACCTCGTGCAGTGGGGGACGCGGTTCGACAAAACCCGGGAGGGGAGATACGAGCTCGCCCGCGAAGGGGGGCATTCGGAGTACCGTATTCTGCATCACAAGGACGAGACGGGGGCCGAAATCGAACGGACGCTCATCTCGCAGGTCAAGAGCCACCGCAACATCGAAGTGCTCGAATATCATTTCGCCATAGATTTGCTCACGCAGCATCATCTGGGGCAGCTCGTGACGCGGCATACGGAAGGTATCGAGTGTTACGGTGCCTACGTGATGGACCTGAAGAGGGGGCGTATCAAGACCATTCTTTCCAGGGTGACGGTCATCGCCACCGGCGGCGTGGGGAATGTCTATAACGTGACGACCAATCCGGGGGTGGCGACGGGCGACGGCATCGCCATGGCGCACCGGGCCAAGGCCGTGATTGAAAACATGGAGTTCATCCAGTTCCACCCCACGGCTCTGTACAATCCCGGCGAACGCCCCTCGTTCCTCATCTCCGAGGCGCTGCGGGGTTTCGGGGCTATCCTCAAGACGCAGGACGGCAAGGAGTTCATGCAGAAATACCATCCGATGGGGTCGCTCGCTCCGCGCGACGTGGTGGCCCGCAGTATCGACAACGAGATGAAGGTGCGAGGCGACGACTATGTCTTTCTGGACATCACGCACCGCGACCCGAAGGAGACCGTCAGCCATTTCCCGAATATTTACCGGAAATGCCTCTCCATCGGTATCGACATCACCAAGGAGATGATACCGGTGGCCCCGGCGGCGCACTACTGCTGCGGCGGGGTGAAGGTGGACCTGAACGGGGAGACCTCCATCAGGCGGCTCTATGCGTTGGGCGAAACTTCGTGTACGGGGCTTCACGGCGCCAATCGCCTCGCCTCCAATTCGCTGACGGAGGCGGTGGTCTATGCCGACCAGGCGGCGCGGCACAGTGCCGCCCATCTGCACGAATACGGCCTGCAGAAGGGTATCCCGGCATGGAATGCCGACGGAACGACGGCGACCGAGGAGATGGTGCTCATTACCCAGAACGCGAAGGAGATGCAGCAGATAATGAGTAATTACGTGGGCATCGTCCGTTCCAACCTCCGGCTGGAGCGTGCGTTGCGCAGGCTGGAAATCATATTCAAGGAGAACGAGGAGCTCTACCTCAAATCGACGCCTACCAAGGAGCTGTGCGAACTGAGGAACATGATAGACGTGGGCTACCTCATCATCAAGCAGGCGCAGGCCATGAAGCGGAGCATCGGACTGCACTATTCGCTGGACTATCCGATAGAGCAGCCCGTCGAGGCGGCCCTGCGTAAAAGCTCCTCCGAGTTTTAAGATACGAACTGCAAGACAGGATTCATGGGATTGAAGGAAGAGATACTCAGGCGCAGGACGTTCGCCATCATCAGCCATCCTGACGCCGGAAAGACCACGCTGACCGAGAAACTGCTCCTTTTCGGAGGGGCGATACATGTCGCCGGCGCGGTCAAGAGCAACAAGATACGCAAGACGGCCACTTCGGACTTCATGGAAATCGAACGCCAGAGGGGCATCTCGGTGGCTACCTCGGTCATGGGATTCGAGTACGGAGGCATCAAGGTGAACATCCTCGATACGCCGGGACACGAAGACTTCGCGGAGGATACCTACCGAACGCTGACGGCCGTAGACAGTGTCATCATCGTCATCGACGGTGCGAAGGGCGTGGAGACGCAGACGCGCAAACTGATGAACGTATGCCGCATGCGCAAAACGCCGGTAATGGTCTTCGTGAACAAGCTCGACAGGCCGTGCCGCGACCCGTTCGACCTGCTGGACGAGATAGAGACGGAACTCAAAATCGCCGTCCGTCCGCTCTCCTTTCCCGTGAGCAGCGGCCCCGCTTTCAAGGGGGTTTACAACATATACGACGGCAGCTTCTCGGCATTCACCTCCAATGACCGGCAGACTGTGTCTGAGGCTGTCAAACTTTCGCTCGACAGTCCGCAGCTCGACGAGTATATCCGGCCCTATACCCGGAAACTGCGCGACGACCTGTCGCTGGTGGAGGGGGTGTATGAACCTTTCGAACGGGAACTCTATCTGGCCGGCGAACTCGCACCGGTCTTTTTCGGGAGTGCCATCAACAACTTCGGGGTGAAGGAGCTGCTCGAAACCTTCATCGAGATAGCTCCTTCGCCGCGTCCTTCGCCTACCGAGACGCGAACGGTGGAGCCGACCGAGCCCAAGATGACCGGTTTCGTGTTCAAGATACACGCCAACATGGACCCGAACCACCGCGACCGTATCGCTTTCCTGAAGATATGTTCCGGGACGTTCGAGCGCAACAGGAATTACTTCCATGTACGCAGCGGCAAGCAGATGAAATTCTCTTCGCCCAATGCTTTCATGGCCGAAAAGAAATCCATCGTCGATTTCGCCTATCCGGGCGATATCGTGGGATTGCACGATACGGGTAATTTCAAGATAGGAGATACCTTCACGGAAGGGGAGAATCTGAAGTTCACCGGCATTCCTTCCTTTTCGCCGGAGCTGTTCCGTTACATTGAGAATGCCGACCCGCAGAAGTTCAAGCAGCTTGCCAAGGGTATCGACCAGCTTATGGACGAAGGGGTGGCGCAGCTCTTCACGAGCCGGCTGAACGGGCGCAAGATTATCGGAACGGTGGGTGCTTTGCAGTTCGAGGTCATTCAGTATCGGCTGGAGCACGAGTACAACGCGCTGTGCCGTTACGAACCTATTCAGATATACAAGGCATGCTGGATAGAGTCCGACAATGCGGAGCAGTTGGCCGATTTCATGAAACGGAAACATACCAACATGGCGGTGGACAAGCACGGCCGCAATGTCTATCTGGCTGATACGAGCTATGCGCTCCAGCTCGCGCAGGAGAAGTTTCCCGACATTCGGTTCTATTTTACGTCGGAGTTCTGACCGGCGAAGGCGAACGACAGACCGCACGGGCGCACGAACTTGTTTCGTGCGCCCGTGCGGTCTGTCATGTCGTTGTCTCGGTCTGTCGTCGGAAGGGCACGGCGGCCGCTTTCCCGCAGACCGTTTCGGCTGCATCTTCTCCTCTTTCGGTTTGCGATACGACGCCGGCAGACGTTTTAAAGCGAAACGAGCCTGTCGAGCGCGAGCCGTATCATGTGTTCGATGTAAGGCGCATAGTCGGTATCGGACTGATAGGAGGTACGCTGTGCGATGATGGTGCAGATGGTGCCAGCCCGATGGCCCATCATTGCAGCCATGCCGGCAATGCCGGAACTCTCCATTTCGCAGTTGGTTACGCGGCGGCCTTCGTAAGTGAAGGAGATTATTCGGTTGAACAGGTCGGTGTCGGCCGGTTCGAGTCGTATCCAGCGCCCCTGCGGAGCGTAGAAGCCGGGGGCGGATAGGGTGATTCCCTCCGTCGTGTCGTTTCTGAACAGGTCGAAAAGTTCCCGGTCGGCATCGACCGCATAGGGCGCTGCCAGCCGGTCGTCCCAGCCCGTTTCCTGCACGAAATGCCGTTCCATGTCGTGGTTGCATACCTCGCTGCGTCCCTTGTAGAAGTTCAGCAGGCCGTCCAGACCGATGGAGGTGCGTGAAAAGACGAGCGTCCCGATGGGCAGGTCGGGCTGCAGTCCGCCGGATGTTCCCAGGCGGAGGAGGGTGAGCCTTTTCAGTGTGTTGTGGATGTGCCGCGTTTTGAAATCTATGTTGGCCAACGCGTCGAGTTCGGTCATGACGATATCGATGTTGTCGGTCCCGATGCCGGTGGATATCACGGTCAGTCGTTTGCCTTTGCAGGTTCCCGTTATGGTGTGGAATTCGCGGTTGGAGACCTCTTTGTCGCGTGTGTCGAAATGGGCGGCCACCATGGCTACCCGGCCGGGGTCGCCTACGAGGATGACCGTATCGGCCAGGTCTTCAGGCCGTAAATGGAGATGGTACACGGAGCCGTCGTCGTTTACCAGCAGTTCGGAAGGGGGAATTGTTCTCATAAAAGACAGGGTTTATTTTTTAGTTGAGCTAAAAATAGTTATTTTCGTGGAATTATGAAAATCAAATAGGAAGAAACGAATCATGACTCTTATAAAATCGATTTCAGGTATAAGGGGAACGGTTGGCGGAGAGGCGGGCGACAACCTGACGCCTTCGGATATCGTCCGGTTTACTGTCGGATACTCACGGTGGCTGTTGCGGCAGGTCTCCGGCAGGCGGCCGGTGGTCGCTGTGGGACGCGATGCCCGTCTTTCGGGCGAGATGGTTTACAGCCTTGTGGAGGGTACCCTTATGGGGTGCGGGGTGGATGTGATAGACCTCGGACTCTGCACGACACCGGGAGTGGAGATGGCCGTAACGGCCAAGGCGGCCGACGGCGGCATCATCATCACCGCGAGCCACAATCCCCGGCAGTGGAACGCTCTCAAGCTGCTCAACGCGCGGGGCGAGTTCCTCAGCGATGCCGACGGGCGCGAGGTGCTGCGGCTCGCGGATGCGCCGGATTTCGCCTATCCGGATGTCGATGCGCTCGGCTGCGTGATAGAGCGCTCCTCGTTCGGCGACGAGCATATTGACCGGGTATTGGCTTTGCCGCTGGTGGATGCGGAGGCTGTCCGGAAACGGGGCTTTCGGGTGACGGTCGATGCCGTGAACTCCGTGGGGGGTATTGTGATACCCCGACTGCTGGAACGTATGGGCGTGGAGGTGGAGCGTCTCAACTGCGAACCTACGGGAGATTTCGCCCACAATCCCGAGCCCATTGCCGCAAACCTTTCGCAGGTTATGGAGGCGGTGCGCCGCAACGGTTCGGATATGGGTATCGTGGTGGACCCCGATGTGGACCGGTTGGCTTTCGTCTGCGAGGACGGCGAGCTGTTCGGCGAGGAGTACACGCTCGTGGCCGTGGCCGATTACGTACTGTCGGCGACGCCGGGCGATACGGTTTCTAACCTCAGCTCCACGCGGGCGCTGCGGGACGTAACCGAACGCCATGGCGGACACTATGCCGCCTCGGCGGTGGGTGAGGTGAACGTGGTCGCCAAGATGAAGGAGACCGGTGCCGTGATAGGAGGCGAAGGGAACGGCGGCGTCATCTATCCGGCGCTCCATTACGGGCGCGATGCCCTTGTGGGCGTGGCGCTCCTGCTGACTTCGCTGGCCCGCAGCGGCAAACGTATGACGGAGCTGCGCAGCGGTTATCCGCAGTATTACATGGCGAAAGACAAGATAACGCTCCGGCCCGGGATGGATGTGGCAAAGATACTCTCCGGCATGAAAGATGCGTACAGCGGGGAGAGAATCACCGATACGGACGGCGTGAAAATCGACTTCCCGGAGGGATGGGTGCATATGCGGAGTTCTAATACCGAACCCATCATCCGCATTTACAGCGAGAGCCGTGACCCGGAGGAGGCCCGGCGGCTCGCCGCCCGGTTCGCCGGAGAGATAGAGCGGCTTGCCGGGGCCCGGTGAGGGGACCGGCGGAGTGTGCGGTAAGGAACGTTTCATCAATACTAATTAATATGGTAAAACAGTATATCGAAGAGAACAGGGAACGGTTCCTGGAGGAGCTGTTCGAGCTGCTCCGGATACCCTCGGTCAGCGCCCAGAGCGTTCATAAGGGGGATATGGTGCGTGCGGCGGAGTGGCTGCGGGATGCGCTGCTCAAGTCGGGCGCCGACCGGGCCGAGGTGATGCCTACCGAGGGCAATCCGGTGGTCTTCGCGGAAAAAATCATCGACCGGTCGCTGCCGACGGTGCTCGTGTACGGCCACTATGACGTGATGCCCGAAGACCCGGTGGACGAGTGGCGGACGGAGCCTTTCGAGCCTGTCGTGAAGGAAGGGCGCATCTGGTGCCGCGGTGCCGACGACGACAAGGGGCAGCTCTACATGCACGCCAAGGCGTTCGAGGCGCTCGTGGCTACGGGGCAGTTGCCGTGCAATGTGAAGTTCATGCTCGAAGGGGAAGAGGAGATAGGCTCCGGAAGCCTTTACAAATGGTGCGAGGAACACAGGGAGCTGGTGAAAGCCGACATCATCCTCGTTTCCGATACGAGTCTCATCGCATGGGATACCCCCTCCATCACCTGCGGCCTGCGCGGACTCTGCTACATGCAGGTGGAGGTGACTGGCCCCGACAAGGACTTGCACTCCGGACTTTACGGCGGTGCGGTGGCCAATCCGGCGAACGTGCTGGCCGACATGATTGCGAAACTCGTCGATGCCGACGGACACATCGCCATCCCCGGTTTTTACGATGACGTGCGCGAACTGTCTGACGCGGAGCGGCGTGCGCTCAACAGTGCCCCGTTCGACGTGGAGCGCTACAAGAAATCCATCGATATCCCGGCCGTACAGGGCGAGAAGGGCTATACGACTGCCGAGCGTACCGGAGTGCGTCCCTCGCTTGACGTGAACGGTATCTGGGGCGGTTACATCGACGAGGGAACGAAGACCATCATCCCTTCGAAGGCTTCGGCGAAAATATCCATGAGGCTCGTGCCGCATCAGGATTATCGGAAAATCGCGGTGCTTTTCGAGAACTATTTCCGCAGCATCGCTCCGGAGAGCGTGCGCGTGGAGGTAAAGGCGCTGCACGGCGGCCAGCCCTATGTGTCGCCTACCGACCTGCCGGCCTACCATGCCGCCGAGAAGGCCATGGAGGAGACTTTCGGAAAGACACCCCTGCCGTTCTATTCGGGTGGCAGCATCCCGATAATCAGCGGTTTTGAATCCATACTCGGCACCAAGTCCATCCTGATGGGTTTCGGTCTCGACCGCGATGCGATTCATTCGCCCAACGAGAGTTACGGGCTGGACAACTTCTACCGCGGCATCGAGACCATTGCGCTCTTCTATCGGTATTTCGCCGAGATGAGCCGGGCGAAGTAATATTTTGACATTTGTGTATGAGCTGGGCGGCCATGAATCATGGCCGCCCAGCCCGTGTTGTCCGGCGGTCGGAACGCTTCTTCCGTTACGAATGCGGGGTGCGCGGACGGACGGTGCCGCAGAATGAAAGTGGGGGAGCCGCAGCATTGCGCTGCGGCTCCCCCTGCAAGAACCTGTCGCTATGTTTGCGGCCCGCCGTCCCGTTATTCGGGTATCTGCACGCCGTTTACATAGAGTCCTATCGAGCCCTCGTAGGTGCCCGTTATCCGGTTGTTCATGTCGTCGGTCAGGTCGAAATCGAAACGGTAGAGGGTATTGCCGTCGGCCTGTTTGGTAATCGTGACCGTACCCGTGATGATGGGAGCCATGTCGCCGTCCGTCGCGCCGTCTGTCAGGGCCATGTACCAGAAGCCTTTGTACGGTGCCCAGAAACTGGAGGTTTTCGACCCCTGGAGAATGGTGAACGGGTCGCTTGTAGCGAGGTCGTCGGGGTCCTCGGGAGCAGGTTTGGCCGGTCCGACGATGTAGTCACCGTCGGGAATGACGTAGTTCATCTCGTCGTTCAGTTCTTTGCGGTCGGTAATGATGTTGAACGACAGTTTATGACCGGTACCGTCGAATTTGCCGGTATTGGGATTGAAATTGACTCCGTCCGAAAGGATGTTGATTTCCCAGGAAGACCAGGGATAGAGGAACAGGTCGTCCGGGTATCTCGGGTTCAGGTTCGAGCGGGCCCAGGAGAAACCCAGCGTATTGAGGTCGATATCGTTGTTGAAGGTCGAGAAATGGTCCGGAGCGGCGGTTTGGGAAGCCGCGATGCGCACCTCATCCACGCCTTCCGCATCGACCGAGATGATGATGTATCCGGAACGGGACGAGGCGGTCGTATTGCGCGTAGCGGGGCGGACGTTGAGCTGCGTGTCGTTTTTGTCGGGCGTGAGCTGTATCCAGTCGGTGGCTTTTCCCTCTTCGTCCACGGCTTTGGCCGTCCACGTGCAGTTTACGGCGGTAACGGTGAGGTAGGCCTGGTTGAGGTCGTCGTATTCCCATGCGAGCGGGTCGGTCGGGGTGACGGTCAGCGACGGCGGGACGATTTTGCCCTCCTGCACCACGATGACCGCTTTGGCTTCGGCGGACGGTTCGGAAGGTGTCACGATAATCCTTCCGGTACGCCTGCTCTCTTCGGGGTTGTCCTGTACCGATACGGTGAACGTTCCGTTCCCCTCCTCGACGGTAATCCAGGCTGCGGCGTCGTCCTCTGCGGCGGCGCTCCACGCGAGTGTCTCGACGGACGGTGTGACCTTCACCTCCTGCGGGGCAGCACCTTCGCCCTCGAAGGTCAGGGAAGCGGGTTCGACGGTCAGATAAAGGTCGGGGGCATCCGCATTGCCCGCCTGACGGAGCGTGATGCTGATGGCCGGGACTTTGTCGTTGTTCTCGGCGAATATTCTTATCTGGCCGGTACGGCCGTCCTTGCTCATATTGTCCGCAGCCATGACCGACAGGCCGCCGTCACGTTTCTCGGCGGTTATCCATGCCCCGGTGCTTTCGGGTACGGAGTAGTCCCAGGCAACGTTTTTGGCCGTTACCGCAATGGTTTGTGCTGCGCCTCCGGTGGCGGCGAACTCGATTTCGGTCGGGGTCGCGGAGAGCGATGCCGTGTTGTCTGTTTCGGGTTTGCAGGCGGCGGCGAGCAGCATCACCGGCGCCAGCCAAAGATACTTTTTCATACTGATTCGGGTTTTAAGGTGAATGTGTTATTTCTCCAGGGCCGGTGCGAGATACCATCCTACTACGCGTACGGTCAGGGCGCTTGGTTCCAGCGTATGGGCCATCAGGTATTGCCCGTCGGCTGATATGTGGCGGATGTAGCCCCGCGGGGCGATGATGCCGTAGTTGCTCCGAATCCATTCCGATACGCTGCCGAGGTTGGTCTGGGTGTTCACGTCGTACATGAAACCGTCGTCGGGCAGGTAGGAGCTGTTGGCGATGCAGACGATGCCGTCGTTGGTGATGTGCGAAACCACCCTTTCGCCGTAATCCTTGATGATGACGGTCTTGCCTGTTTCCGTATTGAAGACGGCCGGATAGGTTTCGATGTGATAATTGCCGTCTTCCATAATTTCATAGCGGTATGCCCCCGCTATCCATTTGCCGTTGGGGCTTATCTGCGTCAGGTCGGCCATGCAGCGCATGGCATCCACGCATATCTCCTCCTCGCCGTAGCGGTTTATTTCCGTATGTATGCGGCGCACATCGCTGCCTGCCCAGTCGACCTTGCCGTCTTTCCAGTAGAGCATGCCGAAATCCAGATTGTCCCATGAGGAGCCGTAGATGACCGAACCGTCGGCGGAGCAGCCGCGGGCCATGCAGCCGTTTATGAAAGGAACTCCGCGCAGGCTGGTTTCCGGCATGGGCAGCAGTTCCGGAACGCCGTCCACCCATTTGACCGGATGGAAGAGGTTATTGTTGTCGTAATCGCCCGTCTGGTTATAGCCGACCCAGATGCGGCCGTCTTCCGAGATGCCCTGTACGTGGGGATTCAGTTTGAAGCCCTCGACCTGTTTCGGCATGATGACGTTGCCCTGCAGGTCGATGCCGGGGCTCGAGCCGTCCTGGGCGTTGAAGCAGAAAAACAGCCCCTGGTCGGAGATGGCATAGGGTCTCAGAAGCATGTACAGAGCGGACGGGAAGGGGCCGGTCTTGGTCCATTCGTCGGTTTGGAGGTCGATGATGACCGGGTAGTAACAGTAGCTCTCATCGGGCTGGAGTTCCGATATGATGCCGCCGACGTACCGTCCGCTTTTGGACATGACCGTACCGCCGGAGAAGGTTTTCAGGACACGGAGCCGGGCGATGTTGCTGTCGGCAGCCAGCTGACTGACGCTAATCGATGCCTCGGCGCGGCCGGAGGCGATGAGGATTTCGGTACTCCGGTCGTAGTCGGTGTCGTTGTCGGCAACCGTGAGGACGAGGGCGTCCGCCTGCTGTTCCACGGTCAGCCACGAGGCGCCGGATTCCGCCGTCCAGGAGCCCGAAGCATTGACGCGGACCGTCTGCGGAAGGTTGTCGGCAGCCCGGAAAGTGCATGCCGCGTCGCTGAGCTTTACATACTCGTTCTTTGGGGCTTGTGTACAGCCGGCCAGCAGAATCACGGCTGCAGCGAAAAAGGATAGTTTTTTCATCGTAGAGATAGTTGGTGTTTGTTTAAGTGTTACTGCGGGCAAGCCTACCGGTCGGCCTGCCGTGCAGCGAAAAAAAATGTATTTGTTGTATATATACTATTGTTTTTAAAATTGCGGTTGCAATTAAGTAAAATTAAATTGATAAAACAATAATATATGTATTTGAGAAAAAATGCACTTTCAACATAAAGGAAGGTCGGTAAAATAAGAAAATGTGTTTTTTGCAGATGTTACATGCCGGGTTGGCAGGCAGGGAAGAACGATGCGGGAAGGCGGTACGGACGGGGCCGGTTCACCGGAGCGCATCTTTGCCGGAAGCCCTTCCGACCGGAGCCGGCAACGGAAGAAGGGGCGGTGGGGTGGGAAAGGGGATGGGGTATACGGCATCCGGGGACGGACAAATGTGTCCGTCCCCGGATAGGTCATGGTTGTCGCTGCCGCGTGTTACCGGTATTGCCGGAGCAGGGCGAGGTAACCTGCCGCATCGAGCTCGGGAGCGGCCGATTGCCATACCACGACGCCTTCCGCGTTGACGATATAGACGCGGGGGATACCGGCACTGGCGAAGCGGTCGAAGACCGAACGGTCGCCGTCGAGATACCACGGCATCCGAAGGTCATGGTCTTTCCAGTACCGGGAGAGGATATCGGGACTCTGTTCGTACCGTCCTTCCGCGCCGCCGCGCGATATGGCTACGACGTCATAGCCGGGTTCGCCGGCTACCGTCTGCCATACGGCGTCGATTACGGGCAGCTCCGCCTGGCAGTCGGGACACCAGGTGGCGAAGAAAAGCAGCAGCGTCGTCCGGCCGGCGAATCCTTCGGGAGAGTCGAAAGTCCGCCCCCCTTCTCCCGAAACGCTGAAGGCGGGAACGGTCATGCCTACCCGGACATACTCTCTTGCGGGGTGGTTTCCTCCGTCGTCCCTGACGCAGGAGACCGACAGCGATACGGCGGCAGCGGCCATGGCGATATGTTTGAGATGGTGATGGTACATATTTCGACAGGACGGAAATTCGGAATGGACCCGTCCGCGCCTTAAAGATAGGTATAATTACATTGGTTTTGTATAGCGGAATCATGTTTTGTTACATTCTTTATGCCGGTACGGAGGGGCGGTTTGGCGGAATCGATGAAAATGCCTATTTTTGAAAATTAATCGGGAAAACAACAGTTCAATAAAATATACAGAGCATGAAATTCGTCATATCAAGTTCCGCATTGCTGTCGTTCCTTTCGACGGCATCGAAGGTTATCAGCAGCAAGAATACGCTTCCCATACTCGATTATTTTCTGTTCGAGGTAAAGGACGGCAGCCTGAAAGTGACCGCGTCCGACCTCGAAACGACCATTACCTCCACGATAATCCCCGAGAGCGTCGAATCGGAGGGCGTGATAGCCGCACCGGTGAAACTCCTCATCGACTCGCTCAAGGAGTTCTCCGAACAGCCGCTGACCTTCGAGGCCGACGAGGAGAAGTGGGAGATAAAGATTAGCTGGAAGACCGGCTCCATTGCGTTGCCGGGTACCTCCGGCATGAGCTATCCGGCCGCCCAGCCTCTCGCCGACGATGCGCAGGAGCTCACTTTCGATGTGGACGTGCTTCTGGGCGGTATCAACAGGACCATCTTCGCCACGGCCGACGACGAACTTCGGCCCGTGATGAACGGCATCTTCATCGACCTCACTCCGTCGCAATACATCTTCGTCGCCACCGATGCGCACAAACTGGTGAAATATACGGTCGATACCGAGGGCGGCCCGAAGGCTTCGTTCATCCTGCCCAAGAAACCGGCCAACCTGTTGCGTACCATTCTGCTCAAGGAGGACGACGCGGTAAAGGTGGCGTTCGATTCCAAAAACGTGAAGTTCACGCTGAAAAACAGTACCCTTATGTGCCGCCTCATCGAGGGCAATTACCCGAATTACAACGGCGTGATACCGGCCAACAATCCGAACAGGCTCATCGTGGACAGGGTGGAGTTGCTGAATGCCATCAAACGCGTGGCGGTCTGCTCCAACCAGGCGACCAACCTGATAAAGTTCGATATCGGGGATAACCGGATAAACCTCACGGCCCAGGACCTCGATTTCTCCTATTCAGCCAACGAGAGTCTGTCGTGCAGCTACGAGGGGACGCCCGTGACGATAGGGTTCAAATCGACTTTTCTGGTGGAGATACTTTCTAACCTCGAGACTCCCAGCGTTGTTATCGAGCTGGCCGATTCGACCCGTTCGGGTGTTTTCAAGCCTATTTACGACGATGTGCAGGCGAGCGATACGCTGATGATACTCATGCCCATGCTCATTAACGCATAGGGTGCGCGGCGATGGAACTGAAACTGAAGAGACCGATAGTTTTCCTCGATTTGGAGACCACGGGGGTAGACCCGGCCAAAGACCGAATCGTGGAGATTTCGCTGGTGAAAGTGCAGCCCGACGGTAGCAAGGAGGTGAAGACACGGCGCATCAATCCGGGGATGCCCATACCGCCGGAATCGACCGCAATACACGGCATTGCCGATGACGACGTGAAGGACGAACCCCGTTTCGAGCAGATAGCCAAGTCGCTCGCCGCCTACATGGAGGGGTGCGACCTGGCGGGATACAACTCCAACCGTTTCGATATTCCGGTGTTGGCGGAAGAGTTCCTGCGTGCCGGAGTGGATGTGGATTTGAAAAAGCGGAGATTCATCGACGTGCAGAACATCTTCCACAAGATGGAACAGCGTACGCTCGTCGCCGCCTACCGTTTTTACTGCGACCGGGAGCTGGAGGGAGCCCATTCGGCCGAAGCCGATACGCTGGCTACCTACGAGGTGCTGAAGGCACAGCTCGACCGGTATCCCGAACTGGAAAACGACGTGGAGTTCCTGGCCAAATTTACCGAGCAGAACCGCTGTGCGGACTATGCCGGCCGTATCCTTTATGATAAGGACGGGGTGGAGGTCTTCGGTTTCGGAAAGTACAGGGGGCGTCCGGTGGCGGAGGTCTTCCGGGAGGAGCCGGGGTACTATTCGTGGATGATGAACGGCGATTTTCCGATGTACACGAAAAAGGTGATTACGGAGATACGTCTGCGCGATGCGGCGCTGAACAAGAAATAGCGCATGGTCGAACGGGTTCCGGCGGTACCGGAGCCCGTCGTGCGGCGGAGGAGACGAAGATTCCGCCGGAATAGCGTGATGAATGTCAAAGGAGAGCGATGATGAAGAGTTGGCTGATAGTTTTGGCGGCGTCTGTCCTCCTGTTCGGAGAGGCCGCCGCCCAGGTCCCCGGTACGCGGTCGTCCGAAGTGGTGAGCATGGCAGGTACGGACTACTATCTGCATCGGGTTGCCCCGGGCGAAACGGTCTATTCCCTGTCGAGGCTGTACGGTGTCGCCGAGGAGCGTTTTTACGAAGACAATCCGGCGGTGAAGGAGGCCGGACTGAAAGCGGGCGAAACGGTCCGGGTGCTCTGTACCGATGTGCCGGAGATAGAGCTGTCCCGCCGCAAGATGCAGCGGACGTTCGTAACCCATACTGTGCAGCCGGGCGAGACCACCTACTCTATCGCCAAGCGTTACTCGCTGGCAATCAATACACTCATACGGGACAATCCTGGGCTCGACCCGTCGCATCTGAAGGCAGGGCAGGAACTGCTCATCCGCAAGTCCGAGATGGACAAGACCTCGCCGCAGCAAATCCTGTCGCAGATGGACGATTTTGCCTCGACGCTGACGGAAGTGTCCGATGAATATGTTTACCACCTCGTCGAGATGGGCGAGACGCTCTATGCCATCAGCCGCGAATACGGTGTGACCGTAGCCGACATAGAGGCCGGCAATGATGTCCGCGGCGGGCTGAAGGCGGGGGTGCTGCTGCGGATACCCGTCCCGGGACGGGAGCTTGCGGCGAAGGATACCGCCGCAGGGGAGGCGGCCGGTGCGGTCAGAGGGGAGGAGCATCCTCTTCTGCCCGGAACGGAGGTGCCGTTTCGGGAAAGCCGCCCTTATGCGGGGGAGATGGAACTTGCACTGCTGCTGCCGCTGTCGGACGACAATACGGTGCGGGCGAGTTTCATGGAGTTTTACGAAGGGGCACTGATTGCGGCCGATGAACTGAGAAATGCCGGCCATTCGGTGGTGCTGAATCTTTTCAATACGGAACGTTCGCCTGAAACGGTGCGGACGATAACCGCCGCGGAGGCTTTCCGGCACTCCGATGTCATCATCGGGCCGGTGTATGAGGACGAATTGGCCCCGGTGGCCGAATATTCGAGGCTGACCGGCGTACCGGTGGTCTCGCCGCTCGCCGACCTCGGGGAGGGATATGGCGCTACGGTGTTCAGCATGTCACCGGAGCCTTCCCGCCGTTATGAGAAGATGGGCCCTCTTTTCGAAGGTGACAAGAACATCGTCTTCATCACGTCGGACGTGAACGATGCCGCTTTCGAACGGGAGATGAAAGCTGTTGTAGGAGGCAATCCCTACCAACGGGTGGTATATCGCAAAGGGACGCCTTCGCAGCAAATCGACGAGATGTTGGCAGGCAGCGGGACGGATAACGTTTTCGTGGTGCTGGCCGGAGACGAGACCGGCGTGGACCTCATTCTGGCCGCGCTCAGTTCGGTGCAGAACAGCCGGCTGGCGCGTTCCAAACGGACGGGACACATCATGGTGGTGGGCAACTCCAGGTGGGTGCGCTATCGTAACCTCGACCGGAGTCTGTTTTTCAAACTGAACGTTTCGTTCGTCACCTCCTATCATGCCGACCGCGGTAATGAGGCGGTGCTGGATTTCGACAGGCGGTACATAGAGGCTTTCGGGCGCGTGCCCTCGCTCTACTCCTACCGCGGTTACGACGCGGTGAAGATGTTCGGCGGCGCGGTCGCTGCGGGCAATGCCGTACCGGCCCTGTCAGGCAGTGTTATGGTACCGCTGCAGACGCCCTACCGCTTTGAAACGGGTGCGGGCGGCAATACGGGCAATACCGAGTGGGCGCTCGTGACCTACGGCAACGACTATACCATCAGCGTCCGGTAATCCTCCGACGGAGAGAAATACAAAAACGATTCGATTATGTCCAATAACAATATTCCCGAGAAGACCATTGAGCGACTGAGCGAGTACCGCCGCACGCTGATGAATCTGCACCGTCAGGGTATTACGCACATATTTTCGCATGTGCTCGCCGGCATGCAGGGCATCACGGCCGTACAGGTGCGCCGCGACCTGATGCTGATAGGCTTTTCGAGCGATACGAAAAAAGGGTATGACGTCGAGGTACTGATAGATTTCATCAACGGCATCCTCGACAGTCCTACGCCGATGAACATCGCCGTGATAGGGATGGGACACCTCGGTCAGGCCATCACCCGTTATTTTAACGGCAAGGGGCTGAATCTGAAAATAGTAGCCGCGTTCGACGTGGACCCGGAAAAGGTCGGTCAAACCATCGAGGAGATACCTTGTTACAGTATGGACGACTTCGAGGCCGACGTGTCGAGCCTCGATATCAACATAGCGGTGCTTTCGTGCCCGTCGCGGATAGCCTCCGACCTGGTCGTACCGATAGTCAATGCCGGCATTAAGGGGGTGCTTAACTTTACCTCCAAACCGCTGAACTTTCCGCTCGGCATCGTGGTGGAGAACTACGATATCACCACTCTCCTCGAAAAGGTCGCCTATTTCGTGAAGGAGAATGAAGAGAACAATGAAATGTAGCCTGTCGTCATGAGGGTGTTCCGTTCGGCGGAGGGATTGCCGCCAATCAAATTCCCGGTCGTTACGGTCGGTTCGTACGACGGGGTGCATTTCGGCCACCGCGCCTTGCTCGAGCAGGTGAAGACGATGGCGGACGAGGCGGGCGGAGAGAGCGTTGTAGTCACTTTCTGGCCCCATCCGAGAAGGGTGCTGCCCGACGGGGGCGGAGTGAAGTTGCTCAATACGCTCGACGAGAAGCTTTGGCTATTGCGGGAGGCCGGCATCGACGATGTGGTCGTGCTGCCTTTCACTGCCGAATTCGCCCGAATGTCTTCGGACGATTTCGTGCGGGAGATACTCGTGGGAAAGATAGGGATGAAGCGGTTCGTGGTGGGGTACAACCACCGTTTCGGGAGCGGTCAGCAGGGTGATTTCGCTTCGTTGCAGCGTATGCAGGGGGAGCTCGGGTTCGTTGCCGTCCGTGTCGGCCGGCGCGACGTGCACGAAGAGAAGGTGAGTTCGACCGTCGTCCGCAATATGATTGCCTCCGGAGAGATGGCGCATGCAGCGGAGTTCCTGACGAGGGGATATATCCTCATTGCGGATATCCGGGGCCGGAGCGTACTGCCCGGCGACAGGGATAAGCTGCTGCCGCCTCCGGGCGCATATCCCGTTACGGTCGAAGCCGGAGGGAAACTTTGGCGGGATGAGCTTCTTGTCGGAGAGGAAACGCTGCGGCTCGCCGAATGGAACGGCGGGGATTGCGGCGGAGTGTTGATAACGTTCATATAGACGAGAAAAGGATGGAAAAGATGCCGGAATCCGAGGTTCGGATACGTGTCAGATACAAGGAGACGGACAACATGGGGGTGGTGCATCACTCCAATTACGTGAACTATTACGAGGTGGCGCGTACCGAGATGATGCGCGGGCGTGGGCTCTCCTACAAGGAGATGGAGGCCCGCGGAGTGATGCTGCCCGTGCGCGAAGTACAGTTGAACTACCTGGCGCCTGCCTATTATGACGACCTGCTGACGGTTCGTATACGGATTGCGGAGAGGCCGGGCGTGAAACTGAGGTTCGAGCACGAGATATACAACGAGGCGGGCGACCTGATAAATACGGGAACGGTCGTGCTTGTATTCGTCGATGCGGTTACTCGCCGGCCGTTGCGGGCGCCGCAGTGGTTTTTGGAACTGTTCGGTTTCTGAACCGTTTTCGGCAGGCCGCTGTTGTCGGAAGCGGGATTTTCCGGACGGCACGGAATCCGGAAGCGGTGGTGCTGCCAAAGGTTCGGACAGGTCGGATGGAGGGGACGCAATGAAGAAGGGTACATACATATCGTTGTTGGCGGGATATGCCGTTACGGTCGCAGTGTACGGCATGTGGCAGCATTTCGGCTTGCCGCTGCTGCCGCTGGTCTTCGCCCTTCCCGTGTTTTATCTTGCCGTCGTTTCGCTCGTCCCGACAAAATGGCACGGTTCGTTCATGTCGCTCGGCTTGTTGATGTCCGCCGCCGGCGACTATTGCGGAGAAAGCGGCATGTTTCTGTTGCAGGCTTCGTTTTTCGCAGTCGCCCATATCTTTTATGCGGTCTATTTCCTGCGCGGTGCATGGTTCCGTCCCTCGTCGCTCGCCGCCGCTCTGTTGTTGTGTGCCGCCGTTGCCGTCGCGGCATCCCGGATAATCCCGGCAGTCGGAAACCCGACGGAACATGGAGCAGTTGTCGTGTATGCCGTACTGATAACCCTGATGTGCGCCTCTTCGTTTTTCTGGAAAGGAAAGGGGCGCGGATGGTATATCGCCGGGGCTCTGCTTTTTCTCATCTCCGATGTGTTCCTGGCCTGGAACCGTTTCGTCCGTCCTTTCACCTGGAGCAGTGTCGCCGTGCTGTCGTGCTACTGGGCCGCACAGGCCCTGCTCGCGGGGAGTTATCTTGCCCGTTTCATCCGGCGGCCGTTGTTCCGCTGAATCTCTTTGTTACGGATTTTGCTGCTGCAAACGTGTCAGTCTGTCTGTCACAGTGGCAGACAGGACGGGGTGGCATATTGTTTGTGTTTTTGCTTGTCACTTCGAAACAACAAAAACACAAGCATATGCAGAACGGAAAAATCGGGGTTACTACCGAGAATATCTTCCCCATCATTAAAAAATTCCTCTATTCCGACCATGAAATATTCCTGCGGGAACTCGTGTCCAATGCGGTGGATGCCACGCAGAAGCTGAAAACGTTGGCTTCGACGGGCGATTACGCCGGCGAGTTGGGCGACCTGACGGTGCACGTCACGGCGGATGCCGCGGCGCGGACGCTGACGATTTCCGATGCGGGTATCGGCATGACAGCCGAAGAGGTGGACCGATATATCAACCAGATAGCTTTCTCAGGTGCCGAGGAGTTCATGTCGAAATACAAGAACCAGAATATCATCGGACACTTCGGCCTGGGGTTCTATTCGGCCTTCATGGTAGCCGACAAGGTGGAAATCGTTACCCAGTCTTACAGGGAGGAGGCGCCGACGGTCGTGTGGAGCTGCGGCGGAACGCCCGAATTCACCATGACGGAACGGGCGGAAAAAAGGTCGCGGGGAACCGATATCATCCTCTATCTGAGCGAAGAGAGCGCCGAGTTCGCCGACCAGTCCCGTATTCGCGGAATGCTGCGTAAATACTGCCGCTTCCTTCCCATACCGATAGCCTGCGGAAAGGTACAGGAGTGGAAGGACGGAAAGTATGTGGATACCGAACGGGACGACATCGTGAACGATACCGACCCGCTCTGGACGCATAATCCGGCCGATGTGACCGACGAACAGTACCGGGAATTCTACCGGAAGCTCTATCCGGGCAGCGACGACCCGCTGTTCTGGATACATCTCAACATCGACTATCCGTTCCACCTGACGGGGATTCTCTATTTCCCGAAAATCCACAACAATTTCGAGATTCAGAAGAATAGGATACAGCTTTACAGCAACCAGGTGTACGTGACCGATTCGGTGGAGGGCATCGTTCCCGAGTTCCTGACGCTGCTGCACGGGGTTATCGATTCGCCGGACATTCCGCTGAACGTGTCGCGCAGCTACCTTCAGAGCGACGGCAACGTGCGCAAGATATCGGGCTACATCACCCGTAAGGTGGCCGACAAGCTGCAGGAGCTCTTCAATACCGCGCGGGCGGATTTCGAGGGCAAGTGGGACGACCTGAAAATCTTCATCGAATACGGCATCGTGACCGACGAGAAGTTCGCCGAGAAGGCCGAGGGATTCATGCTGCTCAAGAATACGGCGGGCAGTTACTTCACCCTGGCCGAGTACCGCGACAAGGTGAAGGAGAACCAGACCGACCGGAACGGTACGGTGATATATATTTATACGGACGATGCGGTCGGCAAGCACAGCTTCGTCAGGGGAGCCGAGGAGAAGGGGTACGATGTCCTGCTCATGGACGGACAGCTCGACAACCACTTCGTGAGCTGGTACGAGAACAAGGAGAAAGGGTGCCGTTTCGTGCGTGTCGATTCCGATGTGGCCGAGCGGCTTATCGACAAGGAGACGAGCATGAGCATGTCGCTCAGTTCCGAGCAGCAGGATATCATGCGCCCGGTGTTCGAGAGCCAGCTCCCGACCGACCAGAAGATATTCTATAACATAGCGTTCGAAGCGATGGCGCCCACCGACGCTCCGGTGACCATCACGCAGGATGAATACATGCGCCGCATGAAGGAGATGGCGGCGATGAGCGGCGGCGGCATGAGCCAGTTCTACAGCCAGATGCTCGACAACTATACGATAGCCGTCAATGCCAACCATCCGCTCGTAATCGACATTCTCGGTGAGGTGGAGAACGAGTACGGTGAGAAACTCAAGACGATAAACAAGAAGATAGAGACGGCCCAGAAGCAGCAGGCGAACCTCAACGAACTGATAAAGGATAAGAAGGAGGCCGACCTGACGGAAGAGGAGAAGCAGCAGCGCGACGACCTGGCCAAGAAGGTGGATGACCTGCGCGGGCAGCGCACGGCCCGGCTGAAGGAAATAGGTGCCGGCAACAGCCTTGTCAAACAGCTTATCGACCTTGCCCTGCTTTCCAACGGGATGCTGAAGGGTGAGCAGCTCACCAACTTTATCAAAAGGAGCGTGGAGCTTATAGGAAAGTGACGCATGCGGCAGAGCCGCTGCCCGGAATAGTCCCGCGGAGAGCTACTGCTCCGCGGGATTTTTTTATGCGACCGTCAGTACTGCTCCTCTTCGCTGGGGAAGTCGCCCTCCTTGACGTCGCGGATGTAGCTGCCGAATGCACCGGACATCGTTTCGGTCAGGTTCGCATAGCGTCGCAGAAACCGCGGAGAGAATTCGCTGTTGATGCCGAGCATGTCGTGTGTCACGAGTACCTGTCCGTCCACGTACCGACCGGCACCGATGCCGATTATCGGGATGGCGAGTTCGCGGGCGACCTGTCCGGCCAGATGTGCCGGTATCTTTTCGAGGACGATGCCGAAACAGCCGGCCTTTTCCAACAGGTGGGCATCTTCGAGCAGCTTTTCTGCTTCGGCTTCCTCCTTGGCCCGGACGGCATAGGTGCCGTATTTGTGAATCGACTGCGGGGTGAGTCCGAGATGCCCCATGACGGGAATGCCTGCGCTCAGGATTCTGTCTACCGATTCGAGGATTTCCTTGCCTCCCTCGAGCTTGACGGCGCCTGCTTCGGTCTCCTTCATGATGCGTACCGCCGAACAGAGCGCCTCTTTCGAGTTGCCCTGATAGGTGCCGAAGGGCATGTCCACTACCACGAGGGCACGTTCCACTGCACGGGTGACCGATTGTGCATGGTATATCATGTTGTCGAGCGTCATGGGGACGGTCGTTTCGTAGCCGGCCATGACGTTGGCAGCGGAATCGCCGACCAGAATGACGTCTATTCCGGCCCTGTCGAGGATACGGGCCATGGAGTAGTCGTATGCCGTCAGCATGGCGATTTTTTCGCCGCGGCTTTTCATTTCGGCGAGCCGCAGCGTGGTGACCGGCCTGAGGTTTCTTTCGGTGGACATCGTTTCTTGAATGAATGGATTACGTCGGCAAAGATAGGAGACTTTTTCACACGGTTTCATCCGCAGCCTTTTTTTCGGATATATATCCTGCGAACAGGTGCCAGAGTACCGCCCCGCCGGCTACCGCTACGTTCAGGGAGTGTTTCGTTCCCGCCTGGGGTATCTCGACGGCACCGTCGCACATGTCGGCCACCTCCTGTGCCACCCCCTCCACCTCATTGCCGAAGACGAGGGCATAGCGTTGGCCGGCTCCCGGCCGGAAATCTTCCAGCATGACGGCTCCTTCGGCCTGTTCTACGGCGAGCGCGACGTATCCCTCCCTCCTGAGCGATTCGACGGCTTCGGCCGTACTCTCGAAGTATTGCCATGCGACGGTATTTTCGGCGCCGAGGGCCGTCTTGTGAATTTCGCGGGAGGGGGGAGTCCCCGTTATGCCGCACAGCAGCAGCCGTTCTACGGCGAAAGCGTCGCATGTTCGGAAGAAGGAACCGACATTGTTCAGGCTCCGTATATTGTCGAGTACGACCGTCACGGGCATTTTGCGCATGCGGGCATACTCTTCTGCACTCGGACGGTGCAGTTCTTCGTTGGTGGTCTTTTTCATCTCCTTTCGAACCGGTTGTTGTTTTTCCGAAAAAACGGCGCTTCGTTTGGCCGTTTTTGAAAAAAGATTAAATTTGTTGCATTGATTTCGGTACCGTCATTCCTGCCACGCCCAAAATTACGAAAATATTGTATTCGCAGGAGCAGTGTCCGCCGGCTGTCTCCGAGGAAAGAATGGGTACGACCGGTCGACCGGGGGTGCCGCAGGATGGCAAAGCATGGTCGCAAAATCATGGATGTAAAGCCGGAGGTATTTTCGGAGAACCTTTTAAGACGGATATGATGAACGGGAAGAGGCTATTCAGGGTATTTTTGGTGTTCCTGTGCGGGTGCTGTGTCGCAGGCTGCCGCAGCACGACCTTGGAACAGAACGAAAACGGGGTAATCGGTTATCGGGAGTACGAACTGCTGGTCGCTTCGGAACAAGTCCCGGGACTTGTATGGTCGTGCGGAATGAATATTCGTGCGGATGTTTACGCCGTCAAAATGGAAGATACTCGTGAATGGGAGGCTTTCGGCCATAGTATCGGCGGATTCGAATATGAGTCTGGTTATGAATATCGAATCCGGATTTCCGAGTCGGATTATCTGGACTATACGATGGCTACTCCGGCATGGACGGAATACGACCTGTTGGAAATCCTGTCGAAAGAGAAGAAAAATTCTGACGGTCTGCCGGAACATTTTATTCCGGAGTGGTTCTCTGAATGAGTCGGCAGCCGGGGTGGGGGACGGTCCGGTGCCCGTATTGACGAAGGAAGATGAGTACGGAGAGAGCATGAATAACGAGCTGATTGCATGTTGCGGCCTGGATTGCGGGGAGTGCGATGCCCGCAGGGCCACGCTGTTGAATGACGACGGGCTGCGGGAGGAGACAGCCCGGAGATGGAGCGTGATGAACGGGACTCCGGAGATTACGTCCGCGACCATCGATTGCATGGGATGTCGTACCGAAGGGGTGAAATTCGCCTATTGTAGCGGCATGTGCAGCATTCGCAGGTGTGTTTCGGAGAAGGGGTACGAGACCTGCGGCGACTGTCCGTCGATGGAATGCTGCCCGATGGTCGGGGCCGTTTTGCGGCACGCGCCCGGTGCGAAGACAAACCTCCTTTCGGTCGGGCGCCTGTCCGGCAAGGAAAGGGGAGCTATTTAAACATTCAAGTATAAACATTTAAACAGAACGGATTATGGGAAATACACCGACGATTTTTTGGTTGATACCGGCTGCCGCACTCATAGCCCTGCTGTTCGCCTGGTATTTTTTCAGGCAGATGAAACGGCAGGACGAAGGGACGGAGCGCATGAAAGAGATAGCCCGGTACGTGCGTGAAGGGGCGATGGCCTATCTTCGGCAGCAGTATAAGGTGGTCGTTATCGTATTTATCGTCTTGGCACTCTTCTTCGCCTGGCTCGCCTTCGGATTGGGCGTACAGAACAAATGGGTGCCGTTCGCTTTCCTGACGGGCGGTTTCTTTTCGGGGCTCGCCGGTTTCATCGGCATGAAGACAGCTACCTATGCGTCGTCTAGAACGGCGTGTGCCGCCGACCGGTCGCTGAACCGGGGGTTGCAGGTGGCTTTCCGAAGCGGTGCCGTGATGGGGCTCGTGGTCGTGGGGCTGGGACTGCTCGACATTTCACTGTGGTATATCGTGCTGAACCATTTCGTCGATATGGAGGGGCCGCAGAAACTCGTGGTGATGACCACGACGATGCTGACTTTCGGTATGGGTGCCTCCACACAGGCCCTTTTCGCGCGTGTGGGCGGCGGTATCTATACCAAGGCGGCCGATGTGGGCGCCGACCTCGTGGGAAAGGTCGAGGCGGGAATCCCGGAGGACGACCCGCGTAATCCTGCGACGATAGCCGACAATGTGGGCGACAACGTGGGGGATGTGGCAGGTATGGGGGCAGACCTCTATGAAAGCTACTGCGGTTCCATCCTCGCTACCGCCGCGCTCGGTTCGGCTGCCTTCATGTTCAATCCCGAAGTACAGATGAAGGCCGTACTCGCTCCCATGCTGATAGCGGCCGTGGGGATTATCCTCTCCGTAATAGGCATCTTTACCGTCCGCACCAGGGAGGGGGCGTCTATGAAACAGCTTCTCCGTTCGCTTGGTTTCGGTGTGAATCTGAGCGCCGTGCTCATCGCAGTCGCTTCGTTCGCCATTCTCTATCTCCTCGATATGCCCAACTGGGGATGGATAGCCGGGTCGGTGGTGATAGGACTCATCGCCGGTGTCATCATCGGGCAGGCCACCGAGTATTATACCTCTCACTCCTACCGGCCGACCAGGAAGATTGCAAAGAGTGCCGAAACGGGACCGGCTACCGTCATCATATCCGGTATCGGGATGGGGATGATATCGACCGCCGTACCGGTAATAACGATATGTTTTGCCATCGTGCTTTCTTTCCTGTGCGCCATTCGGTTCGATATTGCGGGGATGCTGACGGCAGGTAACCTGCAAACGGGGCTTTACGGCATTGCCATCGCCGCCGTGGGGATGCTCTCCACGCTCGGCATCACGCTGGCGACCGACGCTTACGGCCCGATAGCCGACAATGCCGGCGGCAACGCCCAGATGGCCGGACTCGGCGAGGAGGTGCGCCGCAGAACCGATGCGCTTGATGCGCTCGGAAATACGACGGCGGCCACCGGCAAAGGCTTTGCGATAGGTTCCGCTGCGCTGACCGCTCTGGCACTGCTCGCCTCCTATATCGAGGAGATAAGGATAGGTTTCGAACATCTCGGCCAGCAGACGTTCACGCTGTCGGACGGCGCCGTGGTGACGATAGCTGACGCCTCCATGCTGGATTTCATGGACTATTTCCAGGTGAACCTGATGAATCCGAAGGTACTTGTCGGGGTATTCGTCGGGGCGATGATGGCATTTCTTTTCTGCGGTCTTACCATGAATGCCGTAGGCCGTGCCGCACAGAGCATGGTGAATGAGGTGCGACGCCAGTTCCGTGAAATAAAGGGTATCCTGACGGGCGACGCTACGCCGGATTATGCCCGCTGTGTGGCTATCTCGACCAAGGGGGCGCAGCGTGAAATGCTCTTTCCCTCGCTGCTCGCTATTCTCGTGCCGGTGGCCATGGGACTCGTATTTGGTGTGGCCGGCGTTATCGGGCTGTTGGTCGGTGCGCTCGGTTCGGGCTTCGTGCTGGCCATCTTCATGGCCAATTCGGGCGGAGCGTGGGACAATGCCAAGAAATATGTGGAAGAGGGGAACATGGGCGGCAAGGGTTCCGATTCCCATAAGGCTACGGTAGTGGGCGATACTGTGGGCGACCCCTTCAAGGATACTTCGGGCCCGTCGCTCAATATTCTTATCAAGCTGATGAGCATGGTCGCAATCGTCATGGCCGGTCTGACGATTGCTTACAGCATATTCTGACCGGAAGAGAGACCGGCAGGGCGGGCGGGTACGGGCGTATCCGCCCGTTTTCGTTGCGGCCGGCCACAATGAAAAGATTCCGGCGATACGAATTGCCGTGTCTGCCGTCCGGTTTGGCATAAAAAATGGAACTTTTTTGTTGTCTTCCTTTATAATATATTTGCATGTGAAATAAAGAATATCAATGTGGTGATGGGATATTTGCGAATTGCTGCGGTTTGTGCCGCATTTCTTTTATGTTCGGCGACGGCTTCCGCCCAACGGTTTCTGTGGAATGTCGATTTCGATTTCAAGTTCGATAACAAGGAGTATGCCGACGTGGAACACGATGCTTCCGTAACGAACTTCACGGCGAGACTTACGCCCCAGATAGGGCTCGGCTGGGGGCGGGGGAATGCCCTCATGGTGGGTGTGGATTTCCTGAACGACATGGGGCGGAATACCTATGTGGCGCGCGAGATGATAGTCTATTACAAATATCAGGATGACCGGTTCGGTGTTTATTTCGGGCGTTTCCCCCGGAGGAATCTCATAGGGACTTATTCCAATGCATTCTTCAGCGACTATATCTCCTATTACGACAGCAATCTCGACGGTTTGATGGGGCAGTACACCGGCAGCCACGGCTACGTGGAACTGGTGTTGGACTGGAACAGCATGCTCGTGGGCGACCAGCGCGAGAAATTCAGCATCTTTTCGGCGGGCCGGCTCAATTACGGGGCCTTTTACGGCGGCTACAATGCGCGGATGTACCACCATGCCGGCAGTGAAACGGTCCGGGGCGTAGTGGACAACATTCTCATTTATCCCTTTGCCGGAGCCGATTTCACGCACTATTTGCCGCAGTTTTCGGCGCTCTATTTCCAGGTCGGTTGGTTGCAGACTTTCCAAAACGACCGTGCCTATGTCGGACGGTATGTCACTCCGGGCGGTATTCAGTTGGAGGCCCGTGTGGAGCGTTGGGGGTTCGGCATATACAACAGCCTCTATCTCGGCGGCAATCTGATGCCCTATTACGAGAGTACGGTAGCGGGGCAGCCTGCTTATGGGCAGGGGCTCTATACCGGCGAACCTTTTTACCGGACGGACAAGGGCATTTATGACCGGCTCGAAATCTATTGGACGCATAAGTTTTTGTCTGATATCGCCTTGACCGTATCGGCCGTGCAGCATTACGACGGCGACGGTTGGGGCTGGCAGCAGAAACTGGAGCTGCAGATATATCTTTCCGACCGAATGTTCAGGAACTTCCGGAAACCGTCCGAGGAGTAGGAAGGGACAGTATGGAATGGGCATGGGCGCATCTCATTCGTGAAATGCGCTCATGCCCGTTCTCGGGTGGTACTTTGCGGTCGGGCGATGTGTGCGGTCGTATTTCCATGCCGGTTGATGGTGGCTGTGGTCTCGGCGGACGGGAAAGTGTTGCACGGGTCGGACTGCAACGGACAGGGCTTGGCGGTGTGAGCCGGCCGAAGCAGTGCGACGGATGTACGGGTGAGTGTGGAAATAGCGGCGACGGTACAAAAAAGAAAACGTGCTTTGTCGGAGAGCGGAGAAAATGGAAAAGCCCGGAGCCATCGGCTCCGGGCATATGTTTTCATATTGCGTTTCCCTTACTCTGCGGCCTCTGTCGCTGCGGTACCCTCTGCGGCGGGAGCGCTTTCAGCGGCGGGCAGTTCCGTTGCGGGCGCTACAGGAGCAACCGTGTTGGGAAGGGCGATTTCCCTTTCGGTAGTTATCTGCTCGAGCACTTTGTCGCCAGCACCCAAGGTATTCCTTCGGTGGGAAGACATGGCAATGGAAGCGAGGAGGCTGAGCACCACGATGGCAATGGCGAGTGCCCATGTCGAACGTTCGAGAAAATCGGCCGTCTGACGGACGCCCATCACCTGGTTGGATGCGCCGAAGTTGGCGGCCATACCGCCCTTCGGATTCTGTGCAAGTACGGCGAGAACCAACAGTATGCTCGCGATTATGATAAGTACGATTAGAAAGATGTACATTGTAGAGTTATTGTTTTTAGTTATTCTTTTTTAATCTTTTCTCATTTCCTGCCAGCGGATTCCGCCGACAGGGCCTTGTCAATAATCTCGGCAAAATAAACACTTTTTTCCGGATTTAACAAACTTAATCTCCTATATATTTCAACGGCAGGGCCTGTCAGTCCCTGTGCCAGATAGATGGCGGCCAACTCCTCCGTCAGCAGGTCGTCGGAGGGAAGTCCGCCTGCCTCCAGTCCGGAAATCTCCTCCGGGGTATGTTCGTCGGCCGTTATCCGGTGTTCGCCCGAACGCATGAACTCGTCGATGATTGACAATGTATCGTCCGCAGGGAGCGGTGCAGCCTCCTGCCGCTCGTCGGCCGTTTTCGGACAGCATTCGGCAGGACGGACAATCGCCGGTCTGTAACGTGACAGTATCGCCAGTCGGGCTGGTAGCTCTCGCCCGTCAGAGCAGCGTTCCAGCAACGGGAGGTCGAACCACGGGAACCTGCTCAGCAGGTCGTCTGCGCAAGGCGCAGGAATGTCCGTTCGCTCGGTCATGGCGCTACCAGTTCGATACTGCCGCATTGAAGATGTCGTCCACGAGCTGCGTCACCAATTCCGGAATGAGCGTCCCTTCCACTGACGAGAGGTCGTTTGAAGAGGGATATTCCTGGAAGGCGGAGAATGAACGGTTGAAATCGAAAGTCGGGTCGATACGGTTCGTGAACTTTACCTTGACCGTTATCGTCAGACGGTTCATGGCGGCCATGTCGTTGCTGGTTACGGCGACCGGCTGTACCGTATAGCTCGTGATTTCCCCCTCGAAGGCGAGGTCACCGTTTTCCGGAACGAGTTCGAGTTTCGTCTGGTTGGTGAATCGCGTCTGCAGCTCGTCCGTGAGCGTGGAGCTCAGCGTAGGCGATACGAGCGTGGCGTTGTTCGGGAAATAGGGAATGCTGACCGTTTTGGCATTGGCCGGGATGGAGGCTCCCGAAAGGGAGTAGGTGACCTTGCAGCCGGTCAGTGCACATGCGGCGATGCAGATAGCCGCCGTTACGAATCTTCTAATATTCATTGATGCCTAATTCTTTGATTTTCCTGTACAGTGTCCGTTCGGATATGAAGAGGTCTTTCGCGGCCTCTTTGCGGCGTCCGTTGTGTTTGCGCAAAGCCTTGACGATGGCGTTGCGGAGTACCTCCTCCTTGGTGAGTTCTTTTTCCGGTTCGGTCACCTCCTCGCTTTCGGCATAGTTCGGGGCCTGCGTCTGTTCCTGCGAGGCTGGAATGATGTTGGCCGCCTGAAGGAAGCCCGCGATACGCTCGGCCTGCTCGGGGGTGCTTCGGCCGGAGAGGAGTTCGTGCAGCATTCCCTTGATGTCGGACATCTCGGTCCGCATGTCGAACAGCATTTTGTAGAGCAGTTCCCGTTCAAAATCGCCCGACTGGGCATGCTGTCCGCCTACGTAGACCGGGACAGTCGTCTGACTGCCGTCGTCCGGCAGGTATTTCTTCAGCACCTCGGCGGTAATCACGCGCGACTCTTCGATGGCGGATATCTGTTCGGCCACATTCTTCAGCTGGCGTATGTTGCCCCTCCAGTAGTAGTTTTCGAGCATTGTCCGCGCCTGTGCGTCCAGCGTTATCGGGGGCATGCGGTACTGGATGGCGACATCGGAGGCGAATTTACGGAACAGGGTGTAGATATCCTCCTTGCGTTCGCGCAGGGCGGGAACATATATCGGTACCGTGTTGAGCCGGTAATAGAGGTCTTCCCGGAAGCGTCCCTCCTTGATGGCCGTCTGCAGGTTGATGTTGGTCGCCGCCACGACGCGTACGTTCGTCTTCTGCGTCTTCGATGAACCGACACGGATGAACTCTCCCGTTTGGAGTACGCGCAGCAGGCGCACCTGGGTGGAGTGGGGAAGTTCGGCTACCTCGTCGAGAAATATCGTCCCTCCGTCGGCCTCTTCGAAGTATCCCTTGCGGGACTCCGTCGCACCCGTGAAGGAACCTTTTTCATGGCCGAACAGTTCCGAATCTATTGTGCCTTCCGGTATGGCACCGCAGTTCACGGCGATGTATTTGTTGTGTTTCCTGGCGCTGTAGGCGTGTATGACCTGCGGGAAGAACTCCTTTCCCACGCCGCTCTCTCCCGTTACGAGTACCGAAAGGTCGGTCGGTGCCACGCGCAAGGCTATTTCCAGAGCCCTGTCCATGGCTTCGCTGCTGCCTATGATGCCGAAACGCTGTTTTACAGCAATAAGGTCCATGCTTTTATCTCCTTATGTATGAAATCTTCAAATCGTGTGTATCGCCCTGTCGTGCTGTCGGACAGAAAAGGAAGCATGCCGGATATTGGGAACTTTGCCCGTAGCGGCTTTGTCCTTTCACTGTCTGGTTTCGCGCGACCGGCCGAATGTCATTCCGCCTCTGCGGCCTGTTCCGCTGCCTGTCCGCTGGCGTCCATTTCGATGAGGATGCCCTCCTTGACGGCATTGATGTCGCGGTTGGCGAGGAAACCGTAAACGAGTACGCCTATCGCGATGGCGAATGCGATGATTGCGATGACGAGCACCGCATCCGGCCGTTTTTTGGGCTTGCCGGGCCGCCGGATATGGATTTGAGGCGTATATTCCGTTGTTCCGTCATTCCCGGAAGAGGAGGGCGCCGTCGCTGTCGCGGCAGGTATTGCTGCCGGTGATACGGAACGCGTCTTGTCCGGCAGACTTTCGGAAAGCGGTTGTTGATGTTCCGCGGTCTCTTCGTCGTCCGGCTCCCGGTCACCGTAGAGCGCACTGCGCAGCCGGCTCTTGCCGTAGCGTCCGTAGGTCGGTGCGGGGGTGTGGACTGCCTCCTGCCGGACTCCTTCGTGCGGGACGACCTCTTCCTGTCCGATACAGGCCGGGGTCTCCTGCGGCCGTTCTTCCGCATTCGGGTCGGTTGGCCGGGGGGTGTCTGCCGTCTGTGCAACGCCCTCTTCCGTGAGAACGTCCGCCGCCGCGGGGGGCTCCGTCTGCCGAATCGGCTCGGATTCCGTTTGCTGCGATACCGTCCCGTTCTGCGGTTCGACCGTATAATTGCCTGCAGCGGTTCGGACGATGGTGCCGACCCCTTCGACGGTCATCCGTCCTGTTCCGGCGAGTTTCCGGTTCATGGCTGCCGCATAGGCTTCGACGAGTTTGCGTGCGGCCTCGGGCGCGATGCCCTGCGATGCTGCGAGCGCTGCGGTCAGCCTGCCGTCGTCCGTCCGGAGCAGTTCCGTGAATACGAGCTCTCCGGATTCGCGCCTGATGAAAGTCCCGCAGCCTGGTATGATGACCTTGCGGGCGCCTCCGTCCAGTATGCCTCTTATTGCCTCTCCGACCATATTCCTCTCGAAATGATTTGCCCAAAATTAGGGATTTTTTCACTGAAATGCGGTATGCATTGCGGTAAAAACGATATTGCCTGCCGAAATAGTTGATAAATAGAAAAAGAATCGCTTGCTTTGTATCCGCGATTGCGTGCAATCCGTCCGGGCTACTTCGGCCGGAAAAGACCGAAGTAGGCGAGCCGGATTGTCGATTTTACCGGTAATAATCTGCGATGAGATGAAAAACAAGTACATCGACCTTATCGAACAGACGTTCGAGTTCCCACAGGATGAATTTACGGTGGAGGATAACGAACTCTACTTCCACGAAGTCCCTCTGATGGATATTATCAAGCAGTACGGGACGCCGCTGAAAATCTCCTATCTGCCGAAGATATCGCAGCAGATAAACCGTGCCAAGCGCATGTTCAACGTGGCGATGGCCAAGGTCGATTACAAGGGTTCCTACAATTACTGTTACTGTACGAAAAGTTCGCATTTCTCTTTCGTGCTGGAAGAGGCCCTGAAGAACGAGATAAATCTCGAGACATCGTCGGCCTACGACATCCATATCATCAATGCGCTTTATGAGAGCGGATTGATTAACAAGGACATTTACATCGTATGCAACGGGTTCAAGCGTCCGCAGTATGTGGAGAACATCGCCAACCTGATAAACAGCGGTTTCACCAATACCATTCCGGTGATAGACAATAAGCAGGAGCTCGACCTGTTGGACATCATCGAGAAGCCGTGTCAGATAGGAATCCGCATCGCGGCGGAGGAGGAACCGAAGTTCGATTTCTACACCTCGCGCCTCGGTATCCGCTACAACGATATCATACCTTATTATAAGGAACGGATAAAGAACAACAAGAAGGTGAAGCTCAAGATGCTCCACTTCTTCATCAATACCGGTATCAAGGATACGGCCTACTATTGGAACGAGCTGCACAAGTGCATCCAGGTCTACTGCGAACTGAAGAAACTTGCGCCGGAACTCGATTCGCTGAACATAGGCGGCGGTTTCCCGATAAAGAATTCGCTCGCCTTCGACTACGATTACGAGTATATGACCGAGGAGATTGTGGCGCAGATTAAGAATGTCTGCAATGCCAACGGGGTGGAGGAGCCGAATATCTTTACCGAGTTCGGTTCGTTCACGGTAGGCGAGAGCGGTGCCGCCCTCTTCTCCATCATCAATCAGAAGCAGCAGAACGACCGGGAGAGCTGGTACATGATTGACAGTTCTTTCATGACGACGCTGCCGGACATCTGGGGCATCAACCAGCGTTATCCGCTGCTCGCCATCAATAATTGGGACAAGGAGTACCAGCGGGTGTTCCTCGGCGGGCTTTCGTGCGACAGCGAGGACTATTACAGCGGCGAAGCCCACTCCAACGCCGTCTTCCTTCCGAAGCTCACACCCGGTGAGACGCAGTATATCGGTTTTTTCCATACGGGGGCTTATCAGGAGTCGCTCGGCGGCTTCGGCGGCATCCAACACTGTCTGATACCTGCACCCAAGCATATCATCATCGACCGCGACAAGGGTGATAATGAATATTATACCCGCCTCTTTGCCAAGGAGCAGAGCTACCGTTCGATGATGAGGATACTCGGATACTGATACGCTGCCGTGTTTTTGTATGCTCAAGGCTGCCGGGAACACTTCCCGGCAGCCTTTTGGTTTCCGTCATGGCGGATGGACGGCCCGTTTCGTTGCGCAGCATCTGCGTTGCTGCATTTGTAGGGGAATGCCGGATTGTCCGACCAGAATGTAATGAGTAGGTATCTTGTGTGTTTTTAGGTGAATTTGATATTGTAAAATAAACTTAAATTGACTTAAAAATAAAAAATGTTATAAAAACGATTTTTAAAAAATAAAAACCATTATCTTTGTGCTGTAAATCATCTTTAGTGGATAAAACGGAAAAGAATGATAAAGGTTTTGAAGTTCGGCGGTACCTCGGTCGGCAGTGCTGCCAATATGAGGAGAGTGGCCGACATCATCGTGCGCGAGGGGGCGTCGGTGACGGTGCTGTCGGCGATGTCCGGTACGACGGACACCCTGCAAAGAATAGCGTCGTTCGCGGCGGCAGGCGGCTGCGAAGAGGAGATTGCACTGCTTCTGGCCGGTCTGAAACGTAAATATGTACGGTGTGCCGGGGAGCTGTTTTCCGACGGATATGCCGATGCGTCGGCGGCGGTGGAGCGTACGATGGAGCGGGTGGCGGAGGAGGCTGCGGCCTATGCGGGCGAAGTGTCGCAGCGTACCATCATCGCACAGGGCGAACTGCTGACTACGGCCCTCTTTACCCTTTATATGAAAGAGCGCGGCTGTCGGGCCGAACTGCTCCATGCCCCGGCTTTCATGTACGGCGGCGAGGTGCGCGTGGACGGCGGAGTGTTGCGGCAGTCGGTGGCCGATGCTGCTCAAGGTGTGTATTATATTACGCAGGGTTTCATCTGTACCGGGCCGGACGGTCGGCTCGATAACCTCGGTCGCGGCGGCAGCGATTACAGTGCCGCCCTGATAGGAGCGGCGCTCGGTGCCGGCGAGGTACAGATATGGACCGATATCGACGGCATGCACAACAACGACCCGCGGTACGTGGAGGGGACATTCCCCATCCGGCGGATGAATTTCGATGAAGCGGCCGAACTCGCCTATTTCGGAGCGAAGATACTGCATCCCTCCACCATCCAGCCCTGCAAGGACCGGGGCATTCCCGTATTGCTGAAGAACAGCATGGCGCCCGATGCGCCCGGTACGGTTATATCCGATGCGGAGGTCGGCGGTCATGTTTACCGTGCCGTGGCGGCGAAGGACGGCATCACGGCGGTACGGATTTACTCTGCCCGGATGCTGATGGCCTACGGTTTTCTGCGCAGGGTATTCGAGGTATTCGAGAAGTATCGGACGCCGATAGACATGATAACGACTTCGGAGGTGGCCGTATCGCTGACGGTGGACAGCGACTGCCGGCTGCCGGAGATAATCGCCGAGCTTTCCGAACTGGGGACGGTGGAGGTGGATACGGGCAACTCCATCGTCTGCATCGTGGGTCGTCTGGACCATGCGGAACATGGGCGTGCACGGGAAATCATGGAGGCTGCGGGCGACGTACCGCTCAAGATGATTTCCTACGGTGCGAGCCACCGGAGCATCGCTCTGCTGACCGATACACGCAACAGGACGCGCCTGTTGCGGAATCTTAACGACAAACTGTTCGGAAAGGATGCTGAGTAGGGAGGTAAAGGAGCGACTCAGGGAGTATGAGACTCCCTTTTATCTGTACGACATGGAGCTGCTGCGTCGGACGGTGGAGTGTGCGTTGCGTGAGGCCGACCGTTACGGATATCGGCTGCACTATGCCATGAAGGCCAACAACGACCGCCGTATCATGGAGTTCATCGCTTCGTGCGGCATGGGGGCCGACTGCGTGAGCGGCAACGAGGTGCGCCGGGCCATAGAGACGGGCTTCGCCCCGAAGGACATCGTCTATGCCGGTGTGGGGAAAAAGGACAGCGAGATAATCTATGCGCTGCGGCAGGGTATATTCGCCTTTAACTGCGAATCGAAAAACGAACTTGTCGTGATAGATGCGCTTGCACGGGAACTCGGCGTGGTCGCCGACGTGGCGCTGCGGATAAATCCCGACATCGACCCCCACACCCACAGTTATATTACTACGGGCCTTTCGGAGAACAAGTTCGGAATCTCGCCCCGGGAGATAACGGATGTGGTGGGAATGCTGGGCGACCTGCGCAACATCGACATCATGGGACTGCATTTCCATATCGGTTCCCAGATAACCGACCTGGGGGTCTTCGCGGAGCTCTGTCGGAAGGTCAATGCTTCCTACCGGTGGTTTACCGAGGAGGGGTTCCGCATCACCGACGTGAATGTGGGCGGCGGACTCGGTGTGGATTACGATGTTCCCGAGATGCATCCCGTTCCGGATTTTGCGGCCTATTTCGCCGTTTTCGCGCAGGGCCTCGACCTGCCCGCGTCGGTCGGGGTACACTTCGAGCTCGGACGCTCGCTCGTGGCACAATGCGGCGAACTCATCTCCACGGTACTCTTTACGAAGGTGAGCGGTCTGGGGGACGACATCGCCCTGATAGATGCGAGCATGACCGAACTCCTCCGGCCGGCCCTCTACCACTCCCGCCATGCGATAGAGAACCTGACCGGTACGGGGCCGGAGCGTGCCTATACGATAGGGGGAACGGTGTGCGAGTCATCGGATATCTTCGCCCGCGACCTCTCCCTGCCCGAACTCAGGCGCGGCGACCTGCTTTCGATAAAGACGGCCGGAGCTTACGGTGCCGCAATGGCCTCGCGCTACAATCTGCACGACCTGCCGCAGGCGGTCTTCAGCGACGAGTTGTGACCCGTCCGCCGTTGCCATGCGAAGGGGCGTTTCCTGTCGGGAAGCGCCCCTTCGCATGCCGCGGTGGGGAAAGAAAGAGGAAAAGTCGGCCGGTAAAACGTTCTCGGATGAGGTGTTATTGCGTAGAAAATAGTATATTTGGGTTGAAATATATTGTTTTCGGGTGCGAGGCTGGTTGGTCAAAATCGTTGCGGCGGCATGGACGTCCCTTTGCTGCATGGCATTGTCTGCACAGGAACCTGCGGACGATGAACCTTACTACGACCCTTTTGAAGACGATTTCCGGGAGATAACGGTCGATACGGCCCTTTTCTATTCGCCCCTCGGTGACGGGAGTACGCTCTTCGCGCAGATGTCGCGTTACGGTTTCGGATTCACTTCCTACCGTTCCCGCGGGCTGGACGAACGTTTCGCCCGCGCTTCGCTCGCAGGACTGGAGCTATCCTCCGGCCTCGGACGCTATCCCGATTACCATCTCTATACGGCGCTGGGCGCTCTTGCTCCGCAGGAGTCGCGTATCTACGGTGCTTCCGTTGCCGGAACCTACTCGCCGCTCTATACCGATTTTTACGACATACGGGCTTCGCTGGCCATGCAGGGCGTATCGGCTACCTACACCTTTTCGCAACGGCGTTACCGTAATGGGATGCGCCTGCGTGCGGCCGGAGAAGCGGGGCGGGGATGGTACTATGCGGTCTCGGCCCGCGGCCGCTGGGGGGAAGACGCGTTCGTAAAGGGGGTGTTCACCGACTCCTTCATGGCTTCGGCGTCCGTCGAAAAGCGTTTTCAGTCGGGCGCATCCCTGTCGCTGTTTCTGATGGCGGCCCCTCAGGAGCGTGGCATGAAGGGGTGGACGGAGCGTGAGGCGTATGTGCTGACGGGGAATAATCTCTACAATCCCTATTGGGGCCCTTTTCAGGGAAAGGTGCGCAATTCGCGTGTGCGGCGCGATTTCGCTCCGCTGGCGGCGGTGAATTTCGGCATTTCCGACCGGAACGGTGTGTATTATTCGGTTTCCGTCGGCTGCCGTTATGGATTCAGGGGGCGCAGCGGGCTGTCGTGGTCGGATGCATCCTCTCCTGCCCCTGATTACCATGGCAACCTGCCGGGTCATCGGACCGAACCGCATGTGATTGCCGCGCTGGAGGAGGCGTGGCGTTCGGGCGATGAACGGGTGACACAGGTGGACTGGACGGGCCTGTACGATGCCAATCTCTTTTCACCGGGAGGGGCTGCGCTTTACCTTGCCGACCGGCGGATGGAGCGCGTGGAGGGGTGGCAGGCCGCTTTCTCCGCGACGGCTCCGGAACGGGACGGTTTCCGGTGCGATTACGGCTTCCGTCTGCGTCGGGACCGGAGCAACTTCTACCGGGAGGCGGCCGACCTGCTCGGTGCGGTTTTCGCCTATAACCGCGACCCCTTTACCGGGGTGGAAAGCGACGTGCGGAAACCGGGACGAAGGGTGGGCCCCGGCGACCGGTACGACTACGATTACGACATCCTCCGCCGTGAGGCCGTACTTTTCGGGGCGGGCCACTATCGGTACGGACGTTTCGGGCTCTCGTTCGGGGCCGAACTTTCGTTCGCCGACCTGCGCAGGGTGGGACATTACGAGAAGGCGACGCTGCCCGGCAGCCGGTCGTACGGCTCCTCCGCCGTGTGTGGTTTCACACCGTACAACGTGTATGTTTCCGCCCGCTATGGTTTCACGGCACGCCATCGTCTCCGTGCGGAGGTGTTCGCCGGCGAATACATGCCCTGTTATGAGGATATCTTTCTCTCGCCCGATTACAGCAATGCGCTGGCCGGGGGCATCCGGTCGGAACGGGTGGCCGGCGTGCAGGCAGAGTACAGGGTACCGCTGGCGTGGTTCGCCGTGGCCGAGTTGGCCGGGTACCTCGTACATACGCACGGCGCCATGCAGGTGGACTGCTATTACGACGACCTGTACAGTGCTTATTGCGATATGGTGATGTCCGGCATCACGCGGCTCGACTGGGGTGTGGAGGCGGGAGTACGCATCGAACTGGCCGAGCGGCTCGTGCTGCTGACGGTCTTGTCGGTGGGAAACAACATCTATCGCGGCGAGCCTGAGGTCGCGGTTTACGAGGATGCTTCCGGCCGGCTGCTGCTCGGGGGCGACCGGGCACGGTTGGACGGTTTCGTACATTCGGCCACTCCGCAGACGACGGCGGCCGCTGCACTGAATTACAGTACGGCCTCGCAGTGGGGCTTCACGCTCGAAGGGATGTATGCCGGAAGACGCTACGTGACGGTGAATCCGCTGCGGCGTACCGACCGCTTTCTCTATCTGGCCTCTTCGCCGGAGGAGCGGCAGGCGTGTTTCCGGCAGGAGCGGCTGCCCGATGCGTGGGTACTGAACGTCGGAGTGACGAAGGGGTTCACCCTCTTCGGAGTGCGGGTGTTCGCCAGCCTGTCGGTAGACAATCTGCTCGACCGGCGCGACATCGTTTACGGAGGCTATGAACAGATGAGGTTCGACGAATATACGGCGGCGGACGGGAGGAACGCTTACCGTCCGTTCCCGGCGCGTTACAGCTATGCCTATCCCCGGACATTCCTCGCCTCGCTGACAGTCAGTTTTTAGCGTTATGAAAAAGATTTTCGTATGTATTCTGTCTGGAGTGCTGACCGTTGCTTGTGGCTACGACCGTTTCGGTACGCTCGGCCCCGGCGACCTGGAGGGGAGCGGTACGCTTCCCGATGCCGACCTCGCCCTGCTTCGTGAACATTTTTACGGCGACCCCTTTGTGGTGCAGGAGGATTTGACGGTCGGCGGTTATGTGGTGTCCGACGACCGGGCCGGGAATTTCTTCCGTAGTTTCATTATCGACGACGGAAGCGGTGCCGTCGAGATACGGGCCGGATTTTACGACCTGCATGCCTATTGTCAGCGCGGCCGCCGGATAGTTATCCATGCCCGTGGGCTGGCGGTGGGGATGTACAACGGCGTGGTGCAGCTCGGGGCGGGCGTGAACGACTGGTCGGCCTATCGGGTGGAGGAGTTCGGTTCACGTGTGCTGCTCGACCGCTGCATGGAGCGCGATACGCTTTTCCGGGAAGTACCTCCGCTGGAGCCCGGTATCGGCGGGCTGGAGGAGCGGTATTGCGGTCGTCTTGTCCGGATAGCGGAGGTCTGCCGCTCGGGCGGACCGGTGACGTGGGCGGATACGGGGGCCGAGTCGGGGATGCCGGCCACGGGAACGGTCTGGTTCCGGGATGCTGCCGGGGATTCGGTGGCGGTCGTGACGAGCGGTTACGCTTCGTTTGCAGGGGATACCGTTCCGGCCGGGCGGGTGACCCTGACGGGAATATTGATGTATGGAAAATTCGGCGGGACGCGCGAGGTCTTCGCCCTGAAGTTGAGGGACGGGAATGATGTGGAGATGTAGCTGGCCGGCGGTGGCCGCCGTGCTGCTCCTGAGCGGATGCAGCTATCCGGAAAGAGGCCGGGTACCGGAGGAGGAAGAGGGCGGTGCGGCCTCTTCGGTCGTGACGGTGGAGTACCTGAAATCGCATTATCGGGGATACCCCTATACGTTCACGGAGAGTTACCGTATCCGGGGCTGTGTGGTGAGCAGCGACCGGTCGGGCAATTATTACAAGACACTCGCCGTGCTGGACGGGAGCGGAGCTATAGAGCTGAAGCTCGACAGCGAGCGGCTGTTCGAAACCTATGCCATGGGGTGTCTGGTGGATGTGTCGTGTAACGGACTGACATTGGGCGCGTATGGCGGCTGCCTTCAGTTGGGGACGGCTCCGTCGCAGGGGTATGAAACGGGATATGTGGACGAGGCGGATATTCCGGCGGTGGTGCGTATCGTAGGAATGGCCGAGGAGGCGGTAGAGCCGCAGGCGCGGGAGATTGCCGCCTTGCGGCCGGAGGATGTCGGCCGGTTCGTTTCGTTTGACGGGGTACAGTTCGTGGCGGGAGGCCGTGCGGCGTGGTGTGACCGGGATGCGGACGATGCGTCGGGGTTTGCCGATACCGACCGGTATGTGGTGGACCGGTCAGGGAATCTGCTCGCTGTCCGTACATCGCGCCGTGCCGGTTTCGCTTCGTGGCCGCTTCCGGCCGGAAGCGGCAGGATAGAGGGGATGCTCTCTGTCTTTGACGGACACTACCGGTTGCGCGTTATCCGTCCCGACCTGCTCTATTCCGATATGGCGGAGGAACGGTTTTGAAGCAGCGGGAGCGTATCAGGGCTTGCGGTCGTTGGTGTGCCGCAGGGTTTCCCACAGTGCATCTTTGAGCTGGGGGATGTTATAGCCGCTGACTGAGGAGATGAAAACGGTGCGTATCCCTTCCGGCAGTTGTTCCCGAAGCGCTGCCAACTCTTCTTCTCCTGCCGTGTCGCATTTGGTGACGGCCAGCAGACGCTCCTTGTCGAGCAGTTCGGGATTGTACTGCGTCAGTTCGTTGAGCAGGATGCCGTATTCGTTGCGCAGGTTTTCGCTCGTGGCCGGAATCATGAAGAGCAGGATGGAATTGCGTTCGATGTGGCGGAGGAAGCGTGTGCCCAGTCCGCGCCCCTCGTGGGCCCCTTCGATGATGCCGGGAATGTCGGCCATCACGAACGAACGGCCGTCACGTACCTCCACGATGCCGAGATTGGGTTCCAGCGTGGTGAAGGCGTAGTCGGCTATCTTGGGTTTCGCGGCCGATACTACGGAGAGCAGCGTGGATTTGCCGGCGTTCGGGAATCCGACCAGCCCCACGTCGGCGAGTACCTTCAGTTCCAGAATGAACGCCCCTTCCTGTCGGGGTTCGCCCGGTTGAGCGTAGCGCGGCGCCTGGTTGGTCGATGTCTTGAAGTGCCAGTTGCCCAGACCGCCCCGTCCGCCGGGGAGCAGGACGAGTTCCTGACCGTCTTCCGTCACTTCGCCTACGATTTCGCCTGTGTCGGCGTTGCGGGCCACGGTGCCGAGCGGTACGGGTATCACGGCATCTTCGCCGCTCTTTCCCGAAGAGCGGGCGCCGGAACCCGCTTCACCGTCCTTGGCGAATACGTGCCGCTGGTATTTCAGGTGTATCAACGTCCAGTACTGGCTGTTGCCGCGCAGGACGACGCTGCCGCCCCGTCCGCCGTCGCCGCCGTCGGGCCCGCCGAAAGCGACGAATTTTTCGCGCCTGAAATGAGCCGAACCGGCCCCTCCCGCCCCCGAACGGGCGAATATCTTGACGTAATCTACGAAGTTCGATGATGCCATACGCTTCTTTTTTCCGTCTGCAAAGGTAGCAAACTATCCGTGCATGCACAAATACGGGGCCGTTCCGTCGCGGCGGAGGGAATTGGAACCGTATTTGCGTTATCTTTGCAAAGGCCCCGAAGGGCCGTAACGCAAAATGTTCCGACTATGCACAGGTCAGGTTTCGTCAATATCATAGGCAACCCCAATGTGGGGAAATCGACGCTTATGAATGCGCTCGTGGGAGAGCGTCTTTCCATCATCACCTCCAAGGCACAGACTACGCGCCACCGGATAATGGGTATCGTGAACGGCGACGATTTCCAGATTGTCTATTCCGATACGCCCGGTATCCTGAAGCCCAGTTACCGGCTTCAGGAGTCCATGATGAAGTTCGTCGCCGGGGCGCTGAAGGATGCCGACGTCATTCTTTACGTGACCGATACGGTGGAGCGGGGCGACGAAACTTCGCAGCGGATAGTGGACGGTATCGCCACGAGCGGCATTCCCGTCATCGTGGTCATCAACAAGATTGACCTTACCTCCCAGGAGGCGCTGGAGGAACTCGCGGCACGGTGGCGGGCGCGGCTGCCGGAGGCCGAGGTGGTTCCCGTATCGGCGTTGAACGGGTTCAACATAGGAGGGCTGTTCGACCTGATTCTCGCCAGGCTTCCCGAAGGGGAACCTTATTATCCGAAGGATACGCTGACCGACCGGACGATGCGTTTCTTCGCTTCGGAGATAATCCGCGAGAAGATATTCCTCAACTACCAGAAGGAGATTCCGTACAGTGTGGAGATAGCGATAGACGAGTATCGGGAGGAGCCCGGTCTTGACCGCATTTCGGCTACCGTTTATGTGGCTCGCGAGTCGCAGAAAGGCATCCTCATCGGACATAAGGGCGAGATGCTGAAGCGGGTGGGGACGGCCGCACGCATCGAACTCGAAAAGTTTCTCGGCAAGAAGGTGTTCCTGCAGCTTTACGTGAAGGTGAGCGACAACTGGCGGGATTCCGACAGCCAGCTTCGTCGCTTCGGCTATTCGGAATAGCGTCGGAAGCTGCCGGTCCGTCGGTCGGCGGGGAGCAGTGAAGGCGGTATACGGAAAAAGAAGGAGGGAACAGCAGGCTGTTCCCTCCTTTGTTTGATACGGTACTGCCGTTTAGTGCTTGTACTGGCCGGTAATCTCTATCGTCGTACCTACGGTGGCATCGGTCGCTACCGTAGCCTTGGTGATGTGGAGCATGTAATATACATCTTCGTTGATAACGCCGAGTACCACGTCGTAGTCCTGTCCCTTGTCGGCACTGATACCGGTGTAGGCTTTCATGTCGGAAGCCTTGTCGATGGCTTCTTTCAGGGCCTCCTGGGTCGTGATATTGCTCCAGTCGGCAGCGGCGAGTTCCACGAATTTCGATGCGCCGTCTTTCTGAAGCGATACGTTGGTGGCTGCCAATACGTTTTCAGGCCATTTCAGTCCGAATTTGGAGAGGTCGCCCGTGGCTGCCTGTCCGCCCACACGCTTGAAGGAGAAGGCTGCTGCGGCTGAGAGGTCCGTTTCCCCCGGTTCCTCGGGAGTGGGGTCGTCCTTGGCGGGCGTGTCGAACGACTGGCTTTTGGTTCCGCCGTTGGAACCCTTTACCGTAGCCGAAAGCGTTATCTTGCTTACGCGCGTTCCCTCTGCTTCCACCGGAACGGTCAGCTTCACGGTCCATTCGTAATTCTTGCCTTTTGTGATGTCGAGGTCCTGGTCGGGGATGCTGATGGTGGTCGAGCCGTAAGTGTAGCTTGCGGTCACCTCTTTCAGCGAGGAGGTCTGGGCGCACGTTACGTCGAAACGGCCGAAGAAGGTGCCGTCGGTACGCTCTTCGAGGGTTACTTTTTCAAAAGAGGGATAGACGATTTCGTCGGTACCGCTCTGGTCGCACGAGGTCAATCCGAGTCCTGCGATTGCAAAGATTGCGAGGAGGGTTGTAAGCTTTTTCATTTCAATTCGTCGGTTTTTGATTTGAAAATTAATAATCGGTTTGCAAAAGTAATATATTTTCGTTTGGTTGGATTCGGCTCTTCGGGAATTATCTTGTTTGGAAAGCGGTCTCCGTATCTCTTTGTTGTCCGGGTCGTATCGAGTGCGTTACATAATATCGCTCCCGGCTTTCATCGTCGGAATAAAGGGACTGTTCTTTTTATACATACTGTTTTTTCAAAAACCGTGCAAAAGAGAGTGTCGGCGGACTTATTGGCAGAAGTTGCGGACAGTGTGCCGGTTGGTCTGACGAAAAGTCATGGAACGGCCGGTGGGTGGGCTGCGGGTATTCTTCCCCGGGCTGTCGGTTCCTGCTTTGTCGCCGGGACGGCGATAAAAGCGGTGCTGCGATATGTAATTGTCAATTATTTTCTATTTTTGTGCATGCAAAAGTGTCCCGAACGCCTTCCTGCGGGAAGCGTGCGACGGATGAAAAGGGAATGCAGTGAGAATCTGCAACAATACCCATTGCTGTGAGTTCCTGCTCCGGAAGGAGTAAAAGGGGTTTCGCAATCAATTGCCACTGGCTTGCCGAAGTCGGGAAGGCGCGGAACCGGAACGAGTCAGAAGACCTGCTTTGTGCATAGATACCGATTGGCTGCCCGGGGGATTGCGGGCGAAAATCAAAAAGACGATTCTCGATTTTTCCGTTCAGTTTATCCGGATTTCGGAGTGTTTTTGATTGTTCGTCGTGACTGCGTATCCCTGTCGGCCGGGTCGGTTCGGGACAGATGGATTGTTTAACCTTTTAAAATTAAAAGCATGAAGAACATTGTCGAGTATGAGGCACCTGCAATCGAGGTATCGGAGGTGCGGCTGGAGTGTGGCATCGCCGCGAGTATCCGGACGGAGGATTATGTTGAAACGGAAGGAGTTTGGTAATTGAAAAGTCAGAAAATGATGAAAAAGAGAATCATGATAGTTGCGCTCGCAGGCGCGGTACTTGCGGGCTGTTCCGAAGATTTCATGTCGGAAGCGGTATTGCAGCCTGAAGTTCCTACCGTGCGGCTGGCGGTAGATCATGCCGAGACACGCGCATCGCTCGATGGAGTCTCCGTATCGTGGGAAGCCGGGGATAAAATCAGTGTGAACGGGACGACCTATACCCTGCAGGGGAGCGAATCGGAAGGTTGGTATGTCGATGTGGCGGAGGCTGCCTCTTACGAAGCCGTTTATCCGGCCTCGGCGGTGCGGTCGGACGGTTTGTTGATGCTTCCTGCCGTCCAGCACTATACGGCCGGTTCGTTCGATACGGCGGCGCATCTGATGACCGCTTCGGCGCAGTCGGTCGGCGAAGGGTTGCAGTTCAGGAATCAGTGTGCCCTGCTGAAACTCTCCCTCACGGGGGCGGCGACGGTGGAGCGTATCGTGCTGACCGGCAATAACGGCGAATATCTGGCCGGGCCGGGCGAGAGGAATGATACGGCGGGCATGGTACCCGACCAGACTTCGATGGAAGCCGTGCGGTGGATACGTCTCGATTTCGACGAAGGAGCGGCGCTTACTTCCGAACCGCTGGTATGTTATCTGGTCGTGCCCGTGCAGGAATTTGCGAAGGGATTCTCGCTCGAAATCCATACTTCCGACGGAATGATGATGGAGCAGAGCACCGCTTCGTTGCAGCGGTTGGTCCGTTCGGGTATCTTGTCGATGCCCGCCTTCGAGGTGAAGGGGACGATGCGTGTACTTACTTTCGAGGATGAAGACGCTCGTTTCGAAGCCTATACCATTTCCGGTTGCGGAAAAACCGTTGCGACTTGGAGTGAATTGATTGATTCACCGCAATATGGCGGTCCACTGACCTACAACGATTTTGCAATTACGGGGTATAAATGGCACGATGCGGGCAATACGGAGCTGGCGTCGGAGATTATTGACGGAGGGCCTTTCTGGAACGGAGGACACGTGCTCTCGAATTATTTTGCGGCCGATTTCAAAGGGTTGACCTATACGGAACAACTGACCGTTTCGACCGGAACGACCGGGGCGGCAGGTCATGGCGGTTCGGCTAACTTCTGTGTACAGAACGGATATGTAGATGAAACGTCGTATAAAACCGTCCTTCCGTCGTTCTACTTTGCCGACGGCAAGGCCCGGGTTGTCGACCACATGTACGTCGTGAATACCTGCTATACACTCAATTCGCTCTATTACGGCGACTCTTTCGCTAAGCCGGCAACCGCGGATTCGTGGTTTAAAATCGTCGCTTACGGCTACGATGCGGATGGCCGGACGACCGGTTCCACCGAATGCTTCCTGTGTAATGGTTCAGCCAATATCGTCGAAGAGTGGACCAAATTCGATTTGTCGGTATTGGGCTCTGTCACGAAGATAGAGTTCAATATCATGGGCAGTTCCGACCTTTGCGGAGACTACGGATTGAATACGCCTGCCTACTTCGCTTACGACGACGTGGCGGTACGGTTCGAATAACCGGTGGCTCGAACATCGAAAAACCGGGGCGGCGCCTATTAGCGCCGCCCCGGTCGTGTATCGGCCTGTGATGCCAGACGTGCGGATGACTCTCCTTTCCTGCCTGCCGGAGTTGTCCGGCGCCGGGGCCCCGGTTGGATATCGGTGAAAGTCTCTGAAATCTATTGTTAAGCGGCTCGCCGGAGCCCGGAGATTATTTGTGGCGCGTATAGTTCTTGGCCAGGCCGCCTTCCGCGGTTTCGCGATAGAGGCTCGGCATGTCGAGACCGGTCTCGTTCATCACCTTCACCACTTTGTCGTAATTCACCATGTGATTGCCGTCGGAGAGGGTGGCATAGAGGTTGGCATCGAGAGCCCGTGCGGCGGCTACCGCATTGCGTTCGATGCAGGGAATCTGCACAAGCCCGCAGACCGGGTCGCATGTCAGACCGAGGAAGTGTTCCAGGGCCATCTCCGCTGCATATTCTATCTGTGTGGGGGTACCGCCGAACAGTTGGCAGGCCGCAGCGGCAGCCATGGCGCACGCTACCCCCACCTCTCCCTGGCACCCTACCTCCGCGCCGGAGATGGATGCGTTGGTTTTGGCGATATTTCCGAAGAGGCCTGCCGTTGCGAGTGCGCGCAGTATCCGTACCGTCGGTATTTCGCGGCTTTGGGCGATGTTGTAGAGCACCGCAGGTACGACGCCGCTCGAACCGCATGTCGGAGCCGTCACCACGATACCTCCCGCCGCATTCTCCTCGGAGGTGGCGAGCGCATAGGCGTAGAGTTTCGACCGGCTGCTGAGCGAGTCGTTGAAACTTTTGGCTTTGACCATATAGGTGCTGGCTTTGCGCCGTACTTTCAGTCCGCCGGGCAGGACGCCTTCGTTGTTCAGTCCGCGTTCGATGGTTTCGCACATCGTCGTCCATATCGTGGAGAGAAACTCCCAGATGTCGTGTCCTTCGTAATCTTCCACGTATTCCCAGAACGTTTTGCCTTCGGCCTGGCACCATTTCAGTATCTCCTCGATGGTGGTGAGCGGATAGATATCGACCGGCTTCCGCTGTTTCGTATGCTCGTTGGCCAATGCTCCGCCCCCTACGCTGAAAATGGTCCATGCCTCTTCGACCTTTCCTCCTTTCAGGGCCTCGTAAAGCATACCGTTGGGATGGAACGGCAGGACCGTTTCCGGTTTCCATATCATTTCGGTCGGCGCGACCGGTTCGAGTACCGAAAGGATGGCGGCATCCGTGAGGTGCCCCTTGCCGGTAGCCGCCAGCGAACCGTACAGCGTGACGCGGAAACTCTCTGCATCGCGGTGGCGTGCAAGGAATTGTTCCGCAGCTTTTTTGGGCCCGACGGTATGGCTGCTCGACGGACCGTTGCATATTCTGAATAACTCGCGTATGGATTCCATAGGATAAGATTTTAGGATGCAAAGATAAACGCTTTCTGCTAAGAAATTATTACGGTGGTGCGGTTTTAGCACCGGTTCCCCGACGGGTCGTTGCCTTCCGGAGAAGGAAAGTTTGCGCAGTGTTCCTGCCGGTCGACCGGACCGGAAGAGCAGGGTAGGAAGTTCGGCCGCCTATGCTGCAGGACGGGAACGAAGCCATGTGCCGTGTCGGGCGTGGAGCGCTCTGTTACTGCACGAAGTCCGGGCAGCAGGATGGATTCGCAGTCTGTGCCGATAGCCGCCGCTTCTCTTCGATTGCCGGAACCGTCCGCGTGCCCGTTGCCTTGCAGGGGCGGAGAACTTATGAGGCGGCAGGCTGCCGTGCGGTCAGCGGGGAAGAGACGGGCCGATATGCGTGAAGTTGCCTTTTCGACGCGCAGAGAGGGGGGCGTTGACGCACCCCGGAGAAGCGGTACATTCCATTATGACAGAGTGGCATCCGAACCGGGCATGGCCGCATTGTCGGTCGTGAAGAGGGCTGTCCCGCATCGGATGGAATACGGTACCGGCATCTGGAAGCGGTTACTGAAAGACTAGAGGGATAAGTATTATTTACTTACCCCTCTGATAGATGGCTATACATTTAACCGTAGCTTGCGTACAAGTATTGCGAATGCAATTTCGTAGTCCCACCAGGAATCGAACCTGGATTTACAGTTTAGGAAACTGTCGTTCTATCCGTTGAACTATGGAACCGTTGTATCTTTCCGGGCCTTCCCTGCCGTCCGGCGGGAAAGGGCACTGCAAAGATAGTGTTTTTTAGTTATCCGCCAACACGTTTATTTGGAGAAATCCCCGCCGTCGTAGGCCCATTTCAGGTATATCGACCCCCACGTGAATCCGCCTCCGAACGAGGCAAGAATCAGGTTGTCTCCCTTTGCGAGTCTGCTTTCGTAGTCCCACAGGCAGAGCGGTATGGTCGCTGCGGTCGTGTTGCCGTACTTTTCGATGATGAGCATGCATTTCTCCCGCGGCAATCCTATCCGTTTGGCTACGGCATCAATGATACGGAGGTTGGCCTGGTGCGGCACGAGATACCGTATGTCCTTTGCCATGAGATTGTTTCGTCTCATTATCTCTACCGTGACATCGGACATGTTGGTGACTGCCGCCTTGAATACGCTCTGCCCGTCCTGATGGGCATAGTGCCAGCGGTTGCGCACGGTCTCTTCTGTGGCAGGATAGGCCGAGCCGCCCGCTTTCATGTAGAGATGCTTGCCCCCGTTGCCGTCGCTTCGGGTGATGGAGTCGATGAGGCCGTATCCTTCTGTGTTGGGTTCAAGGAGTACTGCCGCTGCACCGTCGCCGAAAAGGGGCAGGGTAGCCCGGTCGGTCGGGTCGATTATCGAGGACATCTTGTCTCCGCCCACCACGATGACTTTCTTGTTTCGGCCCGTTTCGATATATTGGGCTGCCGTGACGAGGGCAAAGATAAATCCGCTGCAGGCTGCAAGAATATCGAAACCGAAGGCGTTCTTGAGCCCGCATTTGGCAGCCGTCAGGTTGGCTGTCGAGGGGAAGAACATGTCCGGCGTGACCGTAGCGCATATTATCATGTCGATATCGAGCGGGTCGGTGTTGGTCTTTTCCAACAGGTCGTTCACCGCCTTCTCGGTCATGTACGACGTTCCGAGCCCTTCTCCCTTCAGGATTCGCCGGGTCTTGATGCCGACCCTTGTCATTATCCATTCGTCGGAGGTGTCTACCATCTTGCTGAGCTCGAAGTTGTCGAGTATATATTCGGGAAGGTAGGCTCCGACTCCTGTGATTGCAGCAGTAATTTTCTTCATCAGAAATTACGAAATGTGTCCTGTAACTTATTAACGAGTCCGCTTTTAACCGTTTTCTCGGTCTGGCGGACCATGTTCTGTATGGCCAAAGCCGACGAACGGCCGTGACCTATCAGAACAACCGCATTGATACCCAGTACGGCAGTACCTCCGACGAATTCATAGTTGAGCTTGTCGATATAGTCGTCGTTGATGCCGCGCATGCGGGCCAGTTCATAGAAGCCTTCGGTCTGTTTCAGTATCGTGTTGCCTACGAAACCGTCGCATACCACCACGTCCGCCTTGCGGCCGGTGAAGATTTCGTTGGCTTCGATGTTGCCCACGAAGTTGTAACAGCCGTTGTCGGCCATCAGTTCGTAGGCCGCCTTGGTAGTGAGGTTCCCCTTTTCGCTCTCTTCGCCGATATTGAGCAGAGCCACTCTCGGATTGGCTTTCGCCAGGACGGCTTCGGCATATGCACTGCCTATCAGTCCGTACTGGTCGAGTACGTCGGGTTTGCAGTCCACGTTCAATCCCACATCCAGCAGCAGGAAACTCCCGCCGTCGAGTGTGGATATGAGCGCCGAGATGGCCGGACGGATGACGCCGCGTATCGTTTCGGCGGAATACATCGCCCCCACGAGCATCGCCCCCGTGGCACCCGCACTTGCGAAACCGTCTATTTTCCCCTCTTTCAGGTATTTGTAGCCAACCCGGATGCTGGAATCGGTCTTCTGGTTGTAGGCTTTGGCCGGATGGTCGTCCATGGTGATAACTTCGGTGGTGTGGACGATATCGAAAGTGTCGGACGGAGCGCCGTGCTCTTCCATCACTCTCCTTATTTCTCCTTCATCGCCGAAAAGAACCAGCCTGCTGTCGCTGTCGATATGCCGGAGGGCCATAAGCGCTCCTTCCACGACAACGTGGGGCGCATAATCGCCCCCCATTGCATCAATACCGATTTTCAACATGGGAATGACCGTTGAACAGATGCCGCAGGCGTGTTATTCCGCCTTTTTCTCGATGGCGAGTTTGCCGCGGTAGAAACCGCATTCGGGACAAACCCTGTGGTACTGTACCGCTGCACCGCAGTTGGAGCATACCGCAACCGTCGGGGTTGCCGCCGTATAGTGGGTTCTTCTCTTATCGCGCCTCGTCGAGGATACTTTGTGTTTAGGATGTGCCATTTTATGTAATTTATATTTGGTTGCTTAATGTTTTATTCTTTGTCTTCTCCTTTTTCAAGTTCCTGCATGAGCTGCTGCAGTTTGCCGCCTTCGTCGGTATCGGCCAGGCTGTGCTGTTCCGTCTCCAAAGCGTCGAACTCCGCCTGACTGATTATCCTGAAACGGGCAAGCATCTCCTTGTCGCAAAGCGGCTCTCCGTCGGGACCGGTGCCGTGCACTTTCCGGTAGGGCAGGCTCAATACGATGCTTTCATATATATATTGTGCCAGCGGTACCTTCTCCTCCGCCGGATTCAGCCACATGACCTCCCCGTCGTAATCCTCCGTCTCGTCGGAGAACTTGACCGTCAAGTCGCCTGTATAATTCACCGGCAGTCGGAGGTCGCCCAGGCATCTGTCGCACTCCACGGTGACCTCGCCTTTGATGGTGACGTGCAACAGGAGCATCGCGGCGGATTTCTCCATGCGGACTTCCGCCTTCATTCGGCCGCCCTGAATGCCCGAGTCTCCGAACTCGCCGAAAAAACGGTCGTCGATTTCGAAATCGAAATCATGGCATCCGTTCGAAAGCCCTTTCCATGGGATATCGTATGCGTCGAGCAGCTTCATTTCCATTATCAGCCCGCAAATTTATACAAATATAATTGAAATGCAAAGTATTCTCCGATTCTTTGGAAGAGGGTTTTCGTTTGTCAGCTCCTGCGGCCAATGAGTGGAATATGGATTGTGTGTTGCAGTATGGTAGATGTATTTGGTTGGTATTGCTATATTTGTGAAATAGGGTCTGTTGGTGCGAAGCTCGGATAGATACGGTATCCAATCGGAGGAATATCCGGCATTACCCGGTGTGTCTCCTTGCGGCTCCTGTCAGACGGCTGCATTTCCCGCCCTCAGGGCGAGGTCGGCGAGCGCAATGGCGAGGGCGGCTTCCGCAGCTACGGCTCCGCGCAGTGCGATGCAGACGTCGTGCCGGCCCGGAATGACCAGCGGGGTGGGGTGTCCTGCCGTGAAATCGAAGGTCTCCTGCGGCTGTGCGATGCTCGGGGCCGGCTTGAACCCGACTCTCAGGACGATTTCATTTCCGTTGGCGAGGCCTCCGTTTATCCCTCCGTCGTTGTTGGTTGCGGTCGTGCCATGACGGTCCGCGATAAGGTCGTTGTTGTGGCTCCCCCGGCTGCGGGCAGCGGCGAATCCGGCTCCGAACTCTATTCCTTTGACACCCGGTATGGAAAAAATTAGGTGAGCAGCGGTACTTTCTATCGAATCGAAGAAAGGTTCACCCGTTCCGGCGGCGACGCCCTGTGCCCGGATTTCGACGACTCCGCCGGCCGTATCGCCGGCCAGGCGCAGGTCGTTCAGGATTCGTTCGAAACTGCCGCTGTCGGTCATGCCGTCGATTTCGGTGAGCCGTGTGGAGAACCGGACACCAGGGAGCAGCTTTTTGGCTGCGGCTCCGGCTGCGACCAGTGCGACGGTCATCCGGCCGGAGAACATGCCTCCGCCTCCGGGATGATTGAAGCCGCCGTATTTGCGGAAAGCGACGAGGTCGGCATGTGACGGACGGGGATGACGGACGAAGGCGGCATAATCGTGCGGTCTCGTGTTTGCATTCCGGAACAGGATGGTCAGCGGGGTGCCGTCCGTGTGTCCGTTGTAGATGCCCGATACAATTTCCGGCAGGTCGGGTTCGCGCCGGGGCGTAGTGCCTGCCGTCCCCGTACTGCGGCGGCGTGCGAGGTCGGGAGCGAGGTCCTGCTCCGAGAAGGGAATGCCGGCAGGCATTCCGTCTATCGTGACGCCTATCGCGGGGCCGTGCGACTCTCCGAAAAGGGTTATTCTGAAACTGTGCCCGAAACTGTTCATGCTTTTGTTCGTATGATGGAATCGAGGTCGTCCCAGAACCGCGGGTAAGATTTGGTGACTGCCTGTGCGTTGGTGATTGTGACGGGACCCGATGCGGCGAGGGCGGCTATGGCCGCTGCCATGGCTATCCGGTGGTCGTTGCAGCTGTCTATGGTTCCACCCGACAGGCTGCCGCCCCGTACCGTCATGACATCGTCTTCCAGTGCGACGTCCATGCCGAGTTTCGTGTATTCGGAGACGATTGCCTCGGCCCGGTTGCTCTCCTTGTAGACCAGCCGGTTCACGCCCCGGATATGCGTTGTTCCTTCGCAGTTGGCGCCGAGGACTGCCAGAATAGGGAAGAGGTCGGGCCGTTGCGTGGCGTCGAAGTCGAAACCGGTCAGTTCCCGTTTGCGTACTGTTATCTCGTCCGGTGTGGTGATGATGACCGCTCCCGCTTTGGTAAGCGCCTGGATGATGGCCAGGTCGGCCTGGAGCGAGAGCGTGTTCATCCGTTTGGCCGTGACTTCGCCTGCTATCGCCCCCGCTACGAGCATGAAGGCAGCGCTGCTCCAGTCGCCTTCGATGTGGAGTTTTGCAGGGTGGTAATGCTGGCCTCCGGGAATGAAGAACTCCCGGAAGCCGTTGTGTTCCATCCGTATCCTGAATTTCGAGGCGAGGTCTACGGTGACGGCAAGGTAGGGCAGGCTGTTGGGCTGTTCCACATGGAGGATGGTATCGCCCTCCGCAAGGGGCAGCGACATGAGCAGCCCGGTGAGGAACTGCGAACTGACGTAGGCCTCGACATCGGTTTCACCGCCCCTGAGCGGTCCCTGCACCGTAATGGGAAGGTAACCGTTGGACCTGACCTGTACGCCGAGGTTCCGTAGCGGGTCTATCATCATGCCTATCGGCCTGCGGAGCATGGTGCCTGTGCCGGTGATGGTCATGCGCCTGTCGCAGAGGGCTGCGATGGGGGTGAAGAGCCGCGTGGCGAGCCCCGATTCGCCCGTATTGATGGTGTCGGTTATGGGAGCGAGCCCCCCTCTGATGACATATTCCGTAGGGCCGGTCTGCCGGACGGAAGCGCCCAGTCCCGTGATGACGTTCATGGCGTAGCGCGTATCGTCGCAGAGCTCGATGTTGCTGAGCGTCGTCTCTCCGTCGGAGAGGAGTGCCGCGGCCAGCGCGCGCTGGGCGTAGCTTTTGGAGCACGGCGGTCTGACCTCTCCCGAAACCTGCGACGGATGAATAGTCTTCTCCATAAAAGTATTTCAGAAAAGCGACGGTCCGGAGAACCGTCGGCTGGTGGATATCCGCAGAGATGTTTATCTGAGTTTGAAGTCCTGCCCGAGATAGACCTTGCGCACCTGTTCATCGTTCGCCAGGTCTTCGGCCGTACCGGTCTTCAGGACGCGCCCTTCGAAAAGCAGGTAGGTACGGTCGGTAATGGAGAGCGTTTCGTGTACGTTGTGGTCGGTGATGATGACGCCGATGTTCTTGTCCTTGAGCGTCCGCACGATGCTTTGGATATCTTCCACGGCGATGGGGTCCACGCCCGCGAAAGGTTCGTCGAGCAGGATGAACTTGGGATTGATGGCCACTGCCCGTGCTATTTCGGTACGGCGCCGTTCACCGCCCGACAGTTGGATACCCTTGCTTTTGCGTACTTTCTGCAGGCTGAACTCCTCGATGAGGTTTTCCACCCGTTCGCGCTGATACTCCTTGGAGTAGTCGGTCATTTCGAGTACCGACCGGATGTTGTCCTCGACGCTGAGGTGGCGGAAGACCGATGCCTCCTGTGCGAGGTAGCCTACACCCATCTGTGCGCGCTTGTACACCGGCAGTTTGGTTATCTCTTCCGTCCGCTCTTCGCCTTCGAGGAATATTTGTCCGTCGTTGGGCTTGATGAGCCCTACTATCATGTAGAAGGTAGTGGTCTTTCCGGCACCGTTCGGGCCCAGCAGACCGACTATCTCCCCCTGATTGACGTCGATGGACACCTGATTGACGACGGTGCGCGTCTTATATTTTTTGACGAGTCCGGTGGTGTAAAGCCTCATTTTTTTAAAAAACTTTTCTACAAAGTTAGTCAAATATTAGAAAAAGTTCTATCTTTATGTTGCGAAAGAATGTTGGGGATAATCGTCAGGTCATTTCGTGCGTTTTATATCGTAACGTCTTTCGGGGTGTTTTATTCCTGGGGGACGCATGATTTCGGCATTTTAGCTTGCATGGAAGCCGTTTCGGCTCGTCGTGCGGGGACGGTTACCCTGCGCCGGGAATATAGGGAAGAAGAAAGAAGAGAGGAAGATGGACAATTTGCATGACATGCTGCACCAAAAACTGAAGGAGTATTTCGGTTTTGCTGCGTTTAAGGGAAATCAGGAAGCGGTCATACGCAACGTACTTGCGGGCCGGGATACTTTCGTGCTGATGCCTACAGGCGGAGGCAAAAGCCTTTGCTATCAGCTGCCTGCTCTCCTCATGGAGGGGGTGGCGATAGTGATTTCCCCGCTTATCGCCCTTATGAAAAATCAGGTGGATGCCATGCGCACTTTTAGCCAGCACGAGGGTATCGCCCATTTCCTCAACTCCTCCCTCAATAAATCGGCCATCAATCAGGTGCGGGAAGATGTGTTGGCCGGCAAGACCAAACTGCTCTATTTCGCTCCCGAATCGCTGACGAAGGAGGAGAATATCTCTTTCCTGAGGAAGATAAAGATTTCGTTCTACGCCATCGACGAGGCGCACTGCATTTCGGAGTGGGGGCATGATTTCCGTCCGGAGTACCGACGCATCCGTCCTATCATGAACGACATCGGCCGTGCACCGCTGATTGCCCTTACCGCGACGGCCACGCCGAAGGTGCAGCTCGATATTCAGAAGAACCTCGGAATGCTCGATGCGGCGGTGTTCAAATCGTCATTCAACCGTCCCAATCTGTTTTACGAGATACGTCCGAAAATCGACGTCGCCCGCGAAATTATCAAGTATATCAAACAGAACGAAGGGAAGTCGGGCATCATCTACTGTCTCAGCCGCAAGAAGGTCGAGGAGCTGGCTGAACTGCTCGTCGCCAACGGCATCAAGGCCCTGCCGTACCATGCGGGAATGGATGCCGCCACACGGGCGCGGAATCAGGATGCCTTCCTGATGGAGGAGGCCGATGTCATCGTGGCGACGATAGCTTTCGGTATGGGTATCGACAAACCCGACGTCCGTTTCGTCATCCATTACGATATTCCCAAGAGTTTGGAGGGGTATTACCAGGAGACGGGGCGTGCGGGCCGCGACGGCGGCGAGGGCCGCTGCATCACCTTTTACAGCTACAAGGATATTCAGAAGCTCGAAAAGTTCATGCAGGGCAAGCCGATAGCCGAGCAGGAGATAGGCAAGCTGCTGCTGATGGAGACCGTGTCGTATGCCGAAAGTTCCATGTGCCGCCGCAAGACGCTGCTGCACTACTTCGGCGAGGAGTACGGAGAGGATAACTGCGGAAGCTGCGACAATTGCGTGAATCCGCGGCCCAAGGTGAAGGCACGCGAAGAGACGCTGGTGATGCTGGAGGCGCTCAAGGCGATAGGCCCCAAGTTCAAGATGGACTATCTCGTGAACGTCCTCGTAGGCCGGACGACCGCCATGATAAAGTCGTACGGACACAACGAGAGCGAATGGTTCGGGGCCGGGTCCAATCACGACGACCGCTTCTGGGGGGCTGTGATACGGCAGGCGCTCATCCTCGGTCTGGTGGACAAGAATATCGAGAATTACGGTCTGCTGTCGGTGAACGATGCGGGTGAGAAGTACCTCGAAAAGCCTTACGATATCTATATCACCCTCGACCACGATTACGACGGGGAAGAGGGCGAGGATGCAGCTGCACCCGCCGGCGGGCGCGGCGAAGGGGTGGCCGACGCCGAACTTTTCGCCATGCTCAAGGATTTGCGCAAGAAGGTGGCCAAGCAGCACGGACTGCCGCCTTTCGTCGTATTCCAAGACCCTTCGCTGGAGGATATGTCGATACAGTATCCGGTGACCATCGAGGAGATGCAGAACATCACGGGGGTCGGAGCCGGCAAGGCACGGAAGTTCGGGGCCGAGTTCGTGAAACTGATTAAACGGTATGTCGAGGAGAAGGATATTGTCCGGCCGCAGGACATGGTGGTCAAGAGCGTGGTCAATAAGAGCGGGAACAAGGTCTTCGTCATCCAGAGCATCGACCGCAAGATGGATTTCGAGGATATCGCCCGGGCCCGCGACCTCGATTTCGACGAGCTGCTGACGGAGATAGAGGCTATTGTCAATTCCGGTACGAAGCTCAATATCAACTACTACATCGAGCAGACGATAGACGAAGACAAGGCTGAAGAGATATACCTGTATTTTAAGGAGGATGCCGAGAGCGACAGTGTGGACGAGGCCATCCGGGAACTCGGGTCGGATTTTACGGAAGAGGAAGTTCGCCTCGTGCGCATCAAATTCATTTGCGAACAGGGGAACTGAGCCGGTTCGTTTCCGGTCGTGTCTTCTCTTTATTGTTAATTGGATATGTAACCGTCGGGGTTGCCGCTTAGCGGCAACCCCGACGGGTACAGTATGTGATATCGGAAGAGGATGTTGTGTATTTCCTGTGGGCCATAAGTGTAATTTGAGAACAACCATGGATATATTATGTTGTTCCTGGCAACGGTCGTTTGGATTTGCTTACGTGCATGTGGGCGGGGCCGTTTATATTGCCGGAAGAGGTGATGGGAATATTTTAGTGGGCGAATGGTGGGTGTTTCAGCCAACGGTCTTTGCGGTATCGAGGCCCTCCGTCAGGGGGCCTCGTGTTGTTATATGTTCGGAGCTGTTTCCTTAATAACACAAACAATTCCGTTTTTCAACGCATCGAAATGGTTGCATTCCGTTTTTGAACACACAGTATAAAGTATGATAGGCCAAAGTGTTACGTGGAAATTATTTTTTCGGGGACACTTGCACGAATAAGAAAAATTTTTCAAATTTGTGCTGGCGCATTAAAATTTTATCACGCAAAAGATACGCAAACTTACATAAACTTAAAAAGTACAGCTATGGAATTACCATTTGCAGAATCGTGGAAAATCAAGATGGTTGAACCCATCCGCAAAAGTACCCGCGCAGAGCGCGAGCAGTGGATTAAAGAGGCGAACTACAACGTGTTCCAGCTCAAGGCCGACCAGGTTTATATCGACGGTCTGACCGACTCCGGTACGGGCGCCATGAGCGACCGCCAGTGGGCTGCGCTGATGATGGGCGACGAATCCTATGCCGGTGCACGTTCTTTCTATGAACTGAAGGATACCATTACCCGCATTACGGGCTTCGAGTATGTCATTCCGACACACCAGGGCCGTGCAGCCGAGAACGTGCTCTTCTCCGCACTCGTGAAAGAGGGCGATGTAGTACCCGGCAACTCCCACTTCGACACGACCAAAGGTCATATCGAAAGCCGCCGTGCCATGGCTTTGGACTGCACGGTGGACGAGGCCAAGAATACGCAGCTCGAGGTTCCCTTCAAGGGCAACGTAGACCCGAAGAAGCTGGAAAAGGCGCTGGAAGAGTATCATGACAAGGTGCCTTTCATCATCGTTACGATAACCAACAACACCGCAGGAGGTCAGCCCGTTTCGATGCAGAACCTTCGCGAAGTCCGCGCTATCGCCGACAAATACAACAAGCGTGTCCTCTTCGACTCCGCCCGTTTCGCCGAGAACGCATACTTCATCAAGACCCGCGAGGAGGGTTATGCCGACAAGACCATCAAGGAAATTTGCCGCGAAATGTTTGCCCTCGCCGACGGAATGACCATGTCGGCCAAAAAAGACGGCCTCGTGAACATGGGCGGTTTCATCGCTACGCGCTGGGAAGACTGGTATGAGGCTGCGAAGAAATTCTGCATTCCCTTTGAAGGTTATCTTACCTACGGCGGTATGAACGGCCGCGACATGGCCGCGCTTGCAGTAGGTCTCGACGAGAATACCGAGTTCGACAACCTCGATACCCGTATCCGTCAGGTACAGTATCTCGCGTCGCTGCTCGATGAGTACGGTATTCCTTATCAGCGTCCCGTAGGCGGTCACGCTATCTTCGTCGATGCCTCCAAGGTGCTCACGAAGATTCCGAAGGAGGAGTTCCCCGCACAGACACTGACCATCGAGCTTTACAAGGAAGCCGGTATCCGTGGCTGCGAGATAGGCTATATTCTGGCCGACCGCGACCCCATCACGCGCGAGAACCGTTTCGGCGGCAACGACTTCGTCCGCATCTGCGTGGCACGCCGCGTCTATACGGACAACCACATGAAGGTGATTGCCGCTGCGCTGAAGAACGTGTACGACCGCCGCGACGAGATTACCCACGGTGTCGAAATCGTATGGGAGGCTCCGCTGATGCGTCACTTCACCGTAAAACTCAAACCGATAGAGTAGTTCGTTGCGAACAATCCTTCGTCATGGGGAGAGGCGTATCGGTGCGCCTCTCCCTTTTTCGTCTCGTCCCGGCAGGGTACGGGTTGCGTATGACCGGCGGAATGAGTAGCTTTGCCCCTCGGAAGTTGCAGAGAGATTATGCAGGAAGTAAGGGCGAAGAAGGCGTTGGGGCAGCATTTCCTGACGGACGAAAACATAGCGCGCAGGATAGCCGGGGCGCTCTCCGGAGGAGGCGATGTACTGGAGGTGGGGTGCGGAACGGGAATGCTGACGCAGTTTCTGCTGGAGCGTACCGATATTACGCTCTACGGCGCCGAAGTGGACGGTGAAAGCATCGGCTTTCTGCACAGCCGGTTTCCTGATTTCGCTCCCCGGCTTTATGACGGGGATTTCCTGCGGATGCCCCTGCGGGAGATGTTTCCCGGCGGGGTGAAGGTCATCGGCAATTTTCCCTATAATATTTCGTCGCAAATATTCTTCAAGATACTCGAAAACCGTGACCTGGTGCCCGAAAGCGTGGGCATGGTACAGAAAGAGGTAGCCGTTCGACTGGCGGAGCCGCCCGGCAGCCGCGATTACGGCATCCTGAGCGTGTTACTGCAGGCGTGGTATGATATTGAGTACCTTTTCACGGTGCACGAGCATGTTTTCAATCCTCCTCCCAAGGTCAAGAGTGCGGTCATCCGCCTGCGCCGCAACGGAACCCGGGCGCTCGGATGCGATGAGGCGCTGTTCGTCCGGGTAGTGAAGGCGGCCTTCTCGCAGCGGCGCAAGATGCTGAAAAATCCCCTGAAAGCCGTATTCGGCGATTTTGGGGGAGCGGAACATCCGTGGTTTACACGCCGTGCCGAAACGCTTTCCGTCGCGGAATTCGTGGAACTTACCCGCTGGGTGGAAGTACACGGAACCGTCTGTTGACTGCGGTGTTGCCGCCTCGGCGTCCTGCGGCAAGATAATCCCTGCCGGTGGGGATGGCCGGTCGGTATTGCGGGCGGGGGAATGTGCCGCCTCCGGTTCGATTCGGGAATGGAGGTCTGCAGACAGGGCCGGGAAATTCCGTCGATGTAGGGGAGGAGGAATGACGGTTGCCGTAGTTATCGGTTCAGTTCGTTTTCCGCTTCGATGAATTGCTTTGTCAGCCGTTCTCTTGGCTGGCGGGGCATGCCGCCGATGACCAGCAGGTAGGAGTCGCGTACCATCTTCCGGATGAAGGCCGCGGGCAGGTCGCCGTCGAGCCGGACGGAGTTCCAGTGTCTCTTGTTCATGTGGTAGGCCGCGTCGATGTCGGGGTACTCTTCCCGCAGGTCGAGTGCGAGCGACGGGTCGCATTTGAGCGCCACGTGGTCGGCATGAATCATGTCCGTCATGGCGAACATCTTGCCGGCAACCTTGTAGACGAGCGTGGTTTCGTCGAAAGGAGTGGTCTCTTCGCTTTCCGGAAAGGAGAGGCAGTAGGTGCGGAGTTCGAGAATATCCATGGTATGTCGTTTCGGTATGGGTAAAGGTACGAAAATTTACCGAACCGGTCTCAGCCGTTTTATCGGCGGCTCGTACCGTAGGATAATATATCGGGGCGGTTGAGGTCGGCGAATCGCTTCTCTTGCGTTGGTCCGTCGGTGGCGGCAGTGTGTCGGTTTCGTTGCTGCGGGCAGGTAAGGTCCGAAACGGGCGGCGTTTGCGGCCCATGGCCGTCGTTTCGTTTTGGGCAGGTCTCGGGCACGGTCGTCGGACTCCGGGTGGCAGACCCGGGATATCCGGTCGAGGCCGTTCATACGGTCCGGTCGGAAAGAGCAGGAGGCCGTTCCGCGGAACGGCCTCCTGCGTGTCAGAAGATGAATTGGAAACCTGCCTGATAACCGATATAGGTCTGTTGCAGTAGCTTCTCTGTGTGACCGGTCCAGAGGTGGGTTTCGGGGAACAGGCCGATATTGTCCGTTCCCTGAGACATCATGTAGTTGAAGCTGACGCCGCCGAACAGGTTATAGTGTTTTCCGATGCGGAAAGAGGGAGCGAAAAGGTAACCGAAATTGAGGACGGGCAGGGACGACGAGGCCCCGATGGTCGTCGCTTTGAATTCGTTGTTCAGCTCGAACCATTTGCAGACCGGGATGTGGATGCCGTATCCCGCTTCCGTCGTTATTCCGTTGCCGTCGGCTTTGTGGTTGTAGCCGACGCCCAGTATACCGTAAGTATATTTACCGCCGGAACGGAACGATACGACCGCATTTCCCAGCATGTCGTAGGTCAGGGCGATGCCTTTTTCTCCCTCTTTGATGATATTGATGATACCGATGGGAAAATCGCTCTCTTCGGCCACGTTGACCAGTGCAGCGAACTGGACGCCCGTCACTTCTTCTGCTACATTGACCAACCCGGCGAATTGCACTCCTTTCACATCTTTTGCGGTGTTGAGCAATCCGGCAAACTGGACTCCTTTTACGTTCCCGGCCGTATTCAGCAGTCCTGCGAATTGTACTCCTTTAAAACGGCCTTTCGTATTGTTGCTCAGCCCGCCGAACATGACGCCCTTGCTGTTGTCGCCCGAATAATTGACAAGTCCGGAGAATTGCATTCCCTTGAAGCCGTCGGCGATGTTGCACATTCCCGTGAACTGGAGTCCTTTAAAATGCCCTTTGGTACTGTTGAACAGTCCGCCGACCATGACACCCCGGCTGTGTTCTCCGGAACGGTTTACCATGCCGGAGAGTTGCATGCCCGTGTAACTCTCCCGTGTGATGTTCGTCAGTCCTGCGAGGACCAGGCCCTTGCCTTCATGGCCGATGTAATTGGAGATACCTGCTATCTGTACGCCGGTAGCCCGTTCGGAGATGAGGCTGCACAATCCGGAAACGACCAGATTCTCTTCGTTTCTCGAATTGCCTATCAGCAGGTTGACAGATGCGCCGTTCGTGTATTCGGCGGCCTGTGTACCGTTCGTGCACAGTGGGGGAAACAGGCCGAAACTGAAAGCGGTATAGGGAGCATCGTCTTTTTGGGCAGACGCCTTGCCGCATATCAGGAAAGCGAGCGAAAGGAAGAGTAACGTTTTTTTCATGGTCTTATCGTTTTTGTTCCTATTCGGAATAGTTGTCGCATTACTACCGGGACGGATGGTATGGGGAGGTTGCCGTTTCGGATTTGATGAATCGGCTCGGGTACGGTGTCCGGTTCCGAAGTGGACGGAGCAGGTAGCCTGCGGGAATCGTTGGCATTCGGCAGGAAAGATTCCTGCGGGTATGTGCATCGTCGAAGTGGGTTCGGGCTCTTTTGCCGTCGTTCGGCTTCGGAAGAAAGCGGTAGCCGGTTCGGGCTCGTACACGTTCGACTGAGAAGATTTCATGTGTGTATGGAAACTGTCCCGTTTTGAGAACACAAAAATAAGAAAAAGAGGTTTTCGGAAAAAGAATAATCGTTTCATGGTCTTCGAGGAGCGGACGGCGTGACGGCCCGGCAGGGGACGGAAGGAGCGGCGATATCTGCTTTTTTTGAAAAAACGACGGCTCCGCAGATTTCTGCGGAGCCGTGCGGAACTTCGTGTAAAACGGTAAATTACTTATATATATGCTATATAACTAACATTATCCAATTACATTTACGTTGACGGCCTGTTCGCCCCTTTTGCCTTCGCCTACTTCGAATTCGACGTTCTGTCCCTCTTCGAGGCCGCGAAAACCCTGTTTGTTGATTCCGGTGTAGTGAACGAAGATGTCACCGCCGGCTTCAGTGGTGATAAAGCCATAACCTTTGGCAGTATCGAACCATTTGACTGTACCTTTCATTTGAAAATGTTTAAAATAAAAAAATAATACCCTGCAAAGGAATGTAAAAATTTTTGATAAACAAGCTTTTCATCCGTTTTTTATTCCTCCCGCCGGTCGTTTTCTCCTCCGAGCCTCCGGCGCAGGACCTGTTCCGCTATCCGTATCTCGCGGTCGATTCTGCATAATGTCTCGGCATCCATGTAACCCCGTCGCCGGTACAGGGAGGCGATTTCGTCTTGAATTTCCTCCTCCGAAAGTTCTTCATAGAACTCTTCGTCGATGCGGTCGTCCGCACGTTCCGTCTCTTTCTGTTGCATATGCTGTTGTTCTTTGTATGTAAATATAGGCAAAAAAGGGGTCCGGCTGCCGGGAGGACAATATTAATTTTACCGTCCTCCCGTAATTTTGGTATGACAAACGGTAATCAGGGTAATTTCTTTTCCGGAAAGGCGGGTAATTTTGTATCGGGTAAAGAGACTGCGGAGTGTCCGGCGTGGGGAAAGACGCATTTCAGAATGATTGGCATGAAAAGATTGATTCCTTTGATAGGTACCTTGTGTCTGCTGTCGCCGATGGCTGCGGGGCAGGAGCCCTTGTCTGTACGGGATTCCCTCGCAGCGGGGGAGACCCATGCAATCGAACGGGTGGTGGTGACCGGAACGCGCAACCGGACGGACATAAGGCATCTGCCGATGACCGTTTCGGTCGTCGGACGGCAGACCGTCGAGCGGGCCAACGAACCTTCGCTGCTGCCCGTATTGACGGAGCAGGTACCGGGGCTGTTCGCTGCCGGCCGCGGCGTGATGGGATACGGCGTGTCGGGCGGCGCTGCCGGCCAGTTGTCGGTACGCGGTATCGGAGGACCTGCACAGGAGGGTGTCCCTACGACGGGTATGCTCGTGCTGATAGACGGTCATCCGCAGTACATGGGGCTGTTCGGTCACCCCGTGTCGGATGCCTGCCAGTCCTTTCTGGCCGAGCGCGTGGAGGTGCTGCGCGGACCGGCCTCCGTGCTGTACGGTTCCAATGCGATGGGGGGCGTTGTCAATATCGTGACGCGCAAGATGGAGGAGGACGGTGTCAGGACGCATGTCGGGGCGGGTTACGGCTCCTATAATACCCTCCAGACGGAGGTGACCAACCGTGTCCGCCGTGGACGGTTTACGAGTATCGTGAGCGGTTCGTATAACCGGACGGACGGCCACCGTCCCGACATGGGGTTCGAGCAGTACGGCGGTTATGCCAAATTCGGATACGAGATTTCGGGAAACTGGAACGTGTGGGCCGATGTGAATGTCACGCATTTCAATGCGTCGAATCCGGGTACCGTCTCCGACCCGCTGCTCGATGCCGACCAGCGGGTGACGCGTGGCATGGCTTCCGTTGCGCTGGCGAACGATTACGGCCGCACTTCCGGTGCCTTGAGTCTCTTTTATAACTGGGGCCGGCACTGGCTGAACGATGGATACCATCCGGCCGAAGGGGAGAGTCCGCTCGACTACCGCTTCAATTCGCGGGACGACATGGCGGGCGTCTCGTGGTACCAGAGCGTGAGCCTGTTCCGGGGAAACCGTCTGACGGTCGGGGTGGACTACTTCCGGTTCGGAGGCGAATCGTGGAACCAGCCGACGGACGGCGGTCCGCGGGAACCGCTCGTGGACAAGACGGAGCACGAGATGGCCGGTTATGTCGATTTCCGCCAGCAGATTGTCCGGTGGCTGACGTTCGATGCGGGAGTGCGTCTCGACCGCCACTCGCATGTGGGAACGGAGTGGGTGCCGCAGGCGGGGTTCTCGTTCAGCTTGCCCCGACACATGGTGCTCAAGGTTTCGGCGGCCAAAGGGTTCCGTTATCCGACGATACGCGAACTCTATATGTTCCGGCCGGCCAACCCTGACCTGAAACCGGAACGGCTGTGGAGCTATGAACTCGCATTCTCGCAGCAGATGCAGGACGGACGCCTGTCGTACGGGGTAAATGTGTTCTATATCGACGGCGGCAATCTGATAATGCGTGTCCCGGTGGACGGACGTCCCATGAATGTCAATACGGGGCGCATCCGGAATGCCGGAGCGGAGGTGCAGGCGGCGTACAGAATTGGAGCGGCATGGACGGTAGATGCCAATTACAGTTACCTGCACATGGAGCAGCCGGTGCTGGCGGCCCCCGAACACAAACTGTATGCCGGGGCTCTCTTCACGCATGGCCGCTGGGACGTATCGACGGGAGTCCAGTATGTGGCGGGACTCTATACCGAGGTGAAAGTCGCCGGACAGGGGGAGTACCGGACGGAGAATTTCGTGTTGTGGAACCTGCGAGCTTCGTTCCGTGCGGCGAAGTGGCTTTCGGTTTGGGTACGCGGCGAGAACCTGCTGGCACAGCGGTACGAGATATTGGCCGGTTTCCCAATGCCCCGTGCTACGGTCATGGCCGGTGTGAATATGAATTTCTGACAAGCAACCATTTAAAAGAGACGGATATGAAAAAGAGCGTTTGTATGGCAATGGCCGCCCTGGCATTCTCGGCGGCTGGAGCGGGATGTGCCGGTGCACAGGGTACCGGAGGAGGGGCCGCAGCGGCCGGAGTACCGAAAGTGTACATGTTCGAAGAGATAAACTCGGAGAATCTTGTAAAGATTTATGAGGTTCTCGGCCGGGAGGCCTCCGGCAAGGTGGCCGTGAAGCTCTCCACGGGCGAACCGGGCGGCCACAACTATTTGCAGCCTGCGTTGATAGAGGATTTGGTACGGCGGGTGAACGGAACGATAGTAGAGTGCAATACGGCTTACGGCGGAGGTCGTGCCGATACGGAAGCGCATCGCAGGGCCGCTGAGGAACACGGCTTCACGGCAATCGCTCCGGTGGATATCATGGATGCCGACGGTGAAATGGCTCTGCCCGTGGAGGGCGGCAGACACCTGAAGGAGGATTTCGTCGGCTCCCATTTTGCCGATTATGATTTCGTCATTATCCTCTCTCATTTCAAAGGGCATGCGATGGGCGGCTTCGGCGGTGCCGTCAAGAACATGTCCATCGGTATCGCCTCGTCGGCCGGCAAGGCGTGGATACACTCTGCCGGCCGGACCAGGGATGTGGCCGAAGTGTGGAACAACCTGCCTGAGCAGGATGACTTTCTGGAGTCGATGGCCGAGGCGGCCAAGGCAGTGGCCGACCATTGCGGCGAACGGATACTCTACATCAGCGTAGCGAATAATCTTTCGGTGGACTGCGACTGCAGTGCTGCTCCTGCCGACCCGCAGATGGGGGATATCGGTATTCTCGCCTCGCTCGACCCGATAGCGCTCGACAAGGCCTGCACCGACCTGGTACGTGCCTCCGAAGACCACGGGAAGATACATCTCATCGAGCGTATCGATTCCCGTCACGGCATGCATACGCTGGAGTACGGCGAGCGGATAGGGCTGGGAAGCCAGCAGTATGAATTGGTGCAGATGGATTGACGGATGCAGCCGTCGGTCCGAAAGGAGCGCTCCGGCTGTGCGGAAGCGGAATGATAAAAAATCAGGGAAAGCATGAGACCTTACATCGTTTGCCATATGATGGCATCCGTGGACGGGCGCATCGACTGCGCCATGACCGAGCAGATTGAATCGGGCGATGAGTATTACGAGGCGCTGGCCGAACTCGGGTGTCCCTCGTTGTTGATGGGGCGGGTGACGATGCAGCTGCATTATGCGGCTGCGGAACCTTTTGTCGCAAAAGAACCTGCACCGATAGGCCGGCAGGCCGTACATGTGGCACGACGGGCCGGGGGATATCTCGTCGCCGTCGATACGCACGGCTCCCTGTGTTGGCCCGCAGGCGAATTCGACGGACAGCCCCTGTTGGTGATAACTTCCGAAAAGTGTGCGGCGGAGTACCTCGATACGCTGGCCGGAGCGGGAATTTCGTGGATTGCGGTCGGAGAGGAGCGTATCGATTTGCCGGAAGCGATGGAGATGCTTCGGGAGACATTCGGGGTCGAGCGGCTGGCCGTTGTCGGTGGCGGTAACATCAATGGGGCATTTCTTGCGGCCGGGTTGCTCGATGAGGTGAGCCTGATGGTTGCACCGGGTATCGACGGACGCACCGGTATGACGGCCGTGTTCGACGGCATAGACGATGCGGCGCGGCCGGCCACCAAACTGCAGCTCCGGTCGGTAAAACAGGTCGGCGAGGGAACCGTATGGATGCGTTACGGGTTTCCAGCCCCGGTGGAGTGAAGAGACGTTTTTTAGTTCCGGGACCCGGAGACGCTTCCATTGTGACCGGAACGGTATGGATGATAATGGACTTAATTTAAACGAACAGACGTATGAGAAGAAATTTCGGTGTAAAGCCTTGGACTTATCCGCAGCCGGTGTTCATCATCGCCACATACGGTGAAGACGGTACGCCCGATGCGATGAATGCCGCATGGGGCGGCATCAGCGAGCATAACGAAATCAGTATGTGCCTGAGCGGAGGGCACAAGACCGTCGAGAATATCCTGCGGCGGGGTGCTTTTACCGTGAGCATGGCGGATGCGGTGCATGTGACTGCATGCGATTATGTGGGACTCGTGTCGGGCCATCAGGTTCCCGATAAGTTTGCCCGTGCCGGTTTTCATGCCTTGAAGTCGGAGTTTGTGGATGCACCGTTGATTGAGGAGCTGGCGGTCGCGGTCGAGTGCCGGCTGAAAGATTACGACCCCGAAAGCTGCATCCTGCGCGGAGCAATCGTGAATGTCAGCGTGGATGAACGGGTATGCGGTGCGGACGGTAAGGTGGATGCGGCGAAAGTGGCTCCTATCATTTTCGACCCGTTCAACAATGATTATCTGGCGGTGGGCCCCAAAGTGGCCGATGCTTTCTCGGAAGGCCGGAAACTGAAATGACCGGCTGGACGACAAGACGGGATTCCCGGAGCCATATGGCTCCGGGAATCCCGTCTTACGAATATCCAGACCGGTGGGGCCGTGCATGTCAAAGACACGCACGGCCCCACCGGTCTGGACACTATCGTGTGGAACTGAATACTTGGCGATTTTTCATCGCCTCCTTCAAAAACAGAGGGAGAAAGAGCAAAACCGCCCTTTCGGGACCCGATATGCCCTGTTCACAAGGATAGGGTATATCGGGGTTTATTTCCCCAAGCGGGCCTGCAAAATCGCGGTCAGACTCATGGATATTTTCAGGCTTGCGAGTTGCCATTTTGCGGGTCGAGTGAGGCTGCATTTTCCCTGGCCTTTAGCTTGGCTTATTCGCACCTTTTGCAGCCAAAGAAAGATGTCAAATATTTACCCCAATCGTTTGTTTGCAATGATGGATAGGCCCTTTAAATAAACATAAAAGGCATATAAGATTATTATTATTGAGCGATAAATTAGCATTATATGCAATTGGATGCTATGTTTGTGCAAAATAAATGGTATCTTTGAATTCAAAATACAGAAAAGGAATGGGAGCTAAACTGAATAGGATTAAAGTTGTGCTTGTTGAGAAGAATGTCTCGCAGAAAGAGCTTGCGGCCCAAATTGGTAAGAGTTTCAGTACGGTCAATGCTTACTGTGCCAATAGATTGCAACCCAATCTTGAGACTTTAGACCGGATAGCCCAAGTGCTTAATGTACCAATGCGAACTCTCGTTAAGGAGGACTAGTTATTTTAAACTGTGGCAAAAATTAACAATATCCCAACCCTTACTGCCTATCAGCAAAAGTTTCTTGCATGGCAACTTGATCGTCGTCGCTCATCAAGTGATGAAGATAAGTTTACGAGTGTACTTGCTGAAGCTCAGGTTGATTTGAATCCGCATCAGGTGGATGCAGCGCTTTTTGCTTTCAAGTCTCCGTTGAGTATGGGAGCTGTTTTAGCTGACGAAGTAGGGCTTGGAAAAACCATCGAAGCAGCGCTTGTTATCTCACAACAGTGGGCAGAGCGACATCGTCATATACTTGTCATTGCTCCGGCAACACTGCGAAAACAGTGGAGTATGGAATTGGAGGAAAAGTTTTTTCTCCCGTCGGTCATTCTGGAATCCAAGAATTTTAATCGTATCCTTGCCGATACATATAGTAATCCTTTTGATGATAAAGAACATATTGTAATTTGCTCTTACCAGTTCGCAAAGAAACAGATACGTCACATTGAGCGTGTAAACTGGGATTTGGTAGTCCTTGACGAAGCGCATAAACTCCGTAATGTTTACAAATCAAGCAATAAGACTGCCATTGTCTTGAAGGAGGGGCTGAAAAACTACAAGAAATTGTTACTTACGGCTACACCATTGCAGAACAATGTCCAAGAACTGTATGGTCTTATTTCTATTATAGATGATGGCTATTTTGGGGGGCTTAAGAGCTTTAATACTCGATATGGTAAGACCGAACTTCGCAAGGAATCAACATATAAAGATTTGCGTGAGCGCATTCAGCCTATTATCCATCGCACATTGCGAAGCGACGTCCAGGAATACGTGAAATATACCGAGCGGAAGGCTTTGGTGCAGGAATATTATCCAAGTCAGGACGAACAGACCTTGGGTAAAATGGTCAGTGAATATTTGCAACGGGACGAATGTTTTGGTATGCCTCGCAGCCAGCGGTCGCTTATCACACTGGTTCTGCACAAGCTTTTATCATCGTCAACTTTTGCCATTGCAGGTACCTTGCAAACCATTATTGAACGCTTGGAAAATATAGTCGGGGATAATACCTCTGACGAAGCTCGCGATGCAGTGCTTGTGAACGAGCTTTCCAGCGATATGGAGGATTTTGAGGAATATGAAGACGAGTGGCTCGATGAGAACGATGAAGAATTGGACAAAGAAGAGAGAAGGCGTACATACTCGGCTGATGAGATTGAAGAAATTCGGTCAGAGATAAAATATCTGAAAGAGATTCACTCTCTTGCTCTTGGTATTGCCGAGAATACAAAGGGGGAATGTTTGCTTCAAGCCTTACAGATTGCCTTTGAGGATAAACGGAAGAATGGGCAGCCTGAGAAAGCGCTTATCTTTACAGAAAGCAATCGCACCCAGCAATATCTGAAACAACTACTTGAAGCAAATGGATATGCTGGGCGTATAGTGCTGTTCAATGGGAGTAATACTGACCCTAAATCAAAAGAGATATATGCAGCATGGAAAGAGCGCTATGCGGGTACGTCTCGTATAACTGGTTCGTTGACAGCGGATAAACGACAGGCTCTTGTGGATTATTTTCGGGAAGAGGCGCAGATAATGATAGCAACCGAAGCGGCAAGCGAAGGTATCAATTTACAATTCTGTTCGCTGCTGGTAAATTTCGACTTGCCATGGAATCCACAACGAGTAGAACAGCGCATAGGCCGCTGTCATCGTTATGGGCAGAAGAATGATGTGGTTGTGGTCAATTTCATCAATAAAGCCAATCGAGCCGACCAGCGCGTATATGAGTTGCTTGACCAGAAATATAACTTGTTCAAAGGCGTATTCGGTAGCAGCGACGAAGTACTGGGGAGTACAATGGATGGCATCGACTTCGAGCATCGTGTACTTGACATCTACCAGACTTGTCGCACCACGGAGGAAATAGACGCTGCCTTTGACCGATTGCAGGAAGAAATGCGCCAGCAGATAGAGGAGGTACTTGACAAAACACGTACTCGACTCATCGAGAATTTTGATCGCGACGTGGTCAATAAACTCAAAGTGCGCAAGTCTGCCGATGAACAAGCTCTGAGTCAATTTTATCAACTGTTGTGGCAGCTCACTATAAGTATGCTTGGCAGCAGCATAGACAAAATTGACAGCAAGCGATATAGCTTCACCTTGCGTCAGACTCCTGCCGACGCTGGGCAGCCATTCTCCACAGGGCCATACCGTATGGGTAAAGATATTTCAGATGCCTATACCTACCGTGTAGGGCATCCGTTGGCGCAATATCTTCTTGCAAAGGCCAAACGGCAGGATACATCGGACACTGTCGGTATCGTATTCGACTATACCGATTCTCCGGAAAAGATGTCTGTAATTGAAAACGAGGTTGGCAAATATGGAATTCTTGCTGTTAAAATCGTGCACTACCATTCGCCAAAGGATGATGAAGACTGTATCATTGCCACAGCCGTTGATAGCGAAGGCCGTGTCATGCCGGATGATTTCGTTGAGAAATTGATGTCAATTAGCGGCCATGTCTCAAAGGACTTTTTGCCCGTTATGGATGACACTCATTTACAGACGGAGATGGCCTTGAAGCGAAAGGCACTGAATGAAAGCATCGCTTTGCGCGACAAGCAATTTATCGATGAAGAAAGTGCCAAGATTGAACAATGGGCTGAAGATCAGACCTTCTCGCTCGAAGAGGAGCTGCGTGACGTGAAGAAACGAATAAAGGAACGTGAGCGGGAATTCCGAAAAGAGACTGACGACCATCGCCGTCGGCAGTTGCAAACGGAAATCATTAATCTTCAGCGTAACCAGCGACAAAAACGTCAAGAACTGTTTTCTCTGGAGGACGAGATAATAGTACGTCGAGATGCTCTCATCGCTGCCATCGACAGTTCGTTGGATAAAGCAGCCGAAGAGGAACATCTGTTTACCATAGCTTGGCAGGTAGTATAAACGACAAAGTAATAAAATGGAATAAAACAATATGGCAACACAATTTGATAAGTTCATAGCTACGATGAAGAAGGTGCTGATGCTTGACCAGGCAGACCTGGATTTCGGTATCTATCGCATCATGAACAGGAAACGTGACCAAATAGAATCCTATCTCAACAATGACTTGCGCCGGCAGGTGGCCGAAGCTATCAGCGAGAATGCCTCCAATGATGCGGAAGCCCTGCAAAAGGAGCTGGCGAAGTTGGTTTCTACGCTGACGGAGGCGGGCATGAATCCCGACAATGCCCCCAAAGTCCAGGAGCTCAAGGAACGTATTGCCCGTTGCGGTAATAATGAAGAGCTTGAAAATGAGGTGTATTCACACCTTTCTATATTCTTTGGCCGCTATTATGATGGTGGAGACTTTGTCTCTCAGCGCCGTTACAAGAAGGACGTATATGCCATACCTTACGAGGGCGAGGAGGTGAAACTGTATTGGGCCAATGCCGACCAGTATTATATCAAGACGGCCGAGTATTTCCGCAACTACCGTTTTGCTGTCGATGGCGATAAATTCTGCGAGTTTACCCTGCGTGAGACTACCACTGAGCAAAACAACAATGTGGCTCAGAATAATATGGAGCGTCGTTTTGCTCTTTGTAAGGAAATGCCGATCGAGGTTATCGGTGATACGCTGCACATATACTTCACCTACGAACTGTACCCGAAGGCGACCAAGCAAAAGGCGCTTGTAGAGGCGGCTTTTGATGCAATCAAAGACGCTATCCCTGCTGAGTTTATTTCCGTTCTGGCTCCGCGTCCGACCGAAAGCGACCGCACCCGTACCCTGTTGCAGAAACATTTGAATGACTATGTGGCCCGCAACACGTTCGATTATTTCATTCATAAGGACCTTGGGGGCTTCCTTTCCCGCGAGCTCGATTTCTACATCAAGAATGAAATACTGGTTATCGACGATATCAATGCGCGCACTCCCGGCGAATTCCTGAAGCATCTCACCGTAATCAAAGCCATAAAGATGGTGGGCATGAAGCTCATTACCTTCCTGGCTTCATTGGAGAACTATCAGAAACGGCTGTGGCTGAAAAAGAAATTTGTCATAGAGTCCAACTATTGCATGACGCTCGACCGTGTGTCGGAAAGCCTCTACGCCGAGATTGCTGCCAACGATGCACAGCGCGAGGAGTGGGTGCGTCTGTTTGCGATTGACGGGATTGAACGCGACCAGCGACACACGGCGGCCTATACCGTGCCGCTGTCGGTGGAATTCCTCAAGGAAAATCCTTTCCTCGTGCTCGATACCAAATTCTTTACGGCAGAGTTCAGGAATATTCTGCTCGCTTCTATCGACAATATTGATGAGCAGTGCGATGGCCTGCTCATCAACTCCGAGAACTTTCAGGCATTGGAACTGTTGCAGGAGAAGTATAGAGGACGCGTAAAATGTGTGTATATTGACCCGCCTTACAATACGGGAGATGATGATTTTGCATACAAGGATTGCTTAAAAGAAAGCAGTTGGTTGACTTTTATTGAAAATCGTCTTCAATCATCAAGAGCGTTCTATCAAGCAGGAGGTACATTTGCTGCAAGTATTGATATTAATGAGATTGACCATCTTACCGAATTGCTTGATAAAGAATTAGACCGAATAAATAGGAAGGCTAATATAACTGTTCGACGAGCGTCCTTGACAGGGGCCAAGGTTATAAATCCTGGGCCTGTAAATATTGGTGAGAATGTGATTCTTTACAACAATAATATCTCAAAATGGCAGCCGCAGAATGCATATAGAGCAAAGGGTTATGACAATCGTTATGGTACCATGATTGTTAACCCTCAAGATGATTATAGTAAATGGAAATTTAGTACTGTACTCGAAGAGTTTGCAAAATATAAGGGGATTCAGAAGTCCAAGTTAAAAAAAGTACTTGGCGATGCTTATGAGGAAGAACTTTTGCAATATGTAATTAAGAATGCAGAAAGGGTTATTCGATTGGCTGCTTTGGATGAGGATAGTATTGGTAGTAAGGCTATAGAGATAAAAAAAGAGTCTCAAAAGAATCCTACTCATATTTATTATTTGGAACGTACTGGGGCAAATGATTATTATGTTATAAATGGAAATGCTATTCTTTTTTATAAAGATCGTCTAAAATGGATGGGTGATGGTTTTGTTCCTGTGGAACAAATATCTGATATTTGGGATGATGTGTTGCCTAATGATCTTCACAATGAGGGTGGGGTACAACTGAGAAAAGGGAAGAAACCGGAAAAATTAGTAAATCGGATTTTTGAATGCACTACAAGTGAAGGCGATATTATACTTGACTATTTTGCTGGTTCTGCTACATCCGGAGCAGTGGCTTTAAAATCAAAACGTAAGTTTATAAATATTGAAGCTAATGAATATTTCGATGATATTCCGCTAAAACGATTGAAAAATACACTGCATGGTGATACTTCTGGTGTAACAAACCTTTATCAGTGGAAAGGAGGAGGTTTTTTCAAATATATGCGTTTGGAGCAGTACGAGGATACGCTCAATAACCTTACCATAGAGCCGACAAATATCAGCAAAGATAATGTCGACTTTTATGGCGGATACATGCTTGGCTATATGCTCGACATCGAGACTCGCGATTCGCTTTTCAATATGCAGTGGTTTAGAAATCCGTGGAATATGAAGCTGCGCATCATCCGGCAGAATGAAACACGTGAAGAGAATGTCGATGTAATCGAAACGTTCAACTACCTTATCGGTCTGAATGTAACGAGCATTCTCCATCCCAAGAAAGGGGTTTGCACGGTCGAGGGTGTGACCCGCCGCGGGGAACGCACACTGGTTATCTGGCGTGACTGCGACACGGTGGACAATGATGCGCTTAACGATTTCTTCCGTCGTATGAGCTATTCTACGCGCGACACGGAGTTCGACCGCATCTATGTGAATGGCGACAACAACCTGGAGAATCTGCGCACCGATGAAGAGCAATGGAAAGTGGTTCTCACTGAGCAGGAGTTTGCAAAACGCATGTTTGAGGATTGCTAAAACCGGAGAAGCACCATGCCAAGAAGACAAAGACAAACAAGACAACCACAGGTTGAAGGCAAGCTGAGCAATTCGCTTGTCCTTAATCGGTATCTACTCTCGCTGTTTGGTGCTTCCAGTTTGGAAGCGCTTAGCGAACATTTGAAAGACCCCGTTCTTGAAGGTTGGGACGAAAACAATGTGTCGTACTTTCACAAAGAGCTTGTGCAGCGGTTGTTTGCAACCAGCGAGCTGACCGAGGAGATGTTGTTGGCTTATGACGAGCATATTTTCCGTCACACCAAGGCAATCAGCGAGAAACGCGAAGCTCGGATCAGGTGGAAATATTTCCAGTATCTTAGTCTGTTATTCACGGAGATATATCTCGACAAATATTTCAGCGACAAGAAGAAGTTGCTTGCCGATATTAACACATATCTTCAATCTGGTTTCAATGCCGATCCGAAAACTTATCATGGCATGACGGATTTCACGGAAGCCGATCTTAACAAGGTGGCTTTCTGGTCGGCTACGGGTTCGGGTAAGACACTGCTCATGCATGTAAATGTATTGCAGTATTGCCATTATGCCGGGAAATATCGTCAGAAGCCTAATCGCATTATTCTGATTACGCCTAATGAGGGCTTGACAAACCAGCACCTTGAAGAGTTCCGGAAGAGCAATATCGGAGCAGATGTGTTCAACAAGAACACCGCCAGCGGGATGTTTGCGGGTCATGACATTGATGTTCTTGAAATTACCAAACTTGGAGACACCGATGGCGACAAGACGGTGGCAGTGGGCTTTTTTGAGGGCAACAACCTGGTGTTGGTAGATGAAGGGCATCGAGGTTCCGGCGGTGATGCATGGAAACAAAGACGCGACAAATTGTGTGAAACCGGATTCTCTTTTGAGTATAGTGCCACCTTCGGTCAGTCGATATCCGCGATCAGCAATGCTGCAAAACGTCTGGAGATGCTGCACGAGTATGGCAAGGCTACGCTTTTCGACTACAGCTATCGCTATTTTTATAATGATGGCTATGGTAAGGACTACCAGATTCTGAACATGAACAGCAATTGGGGCAGTTCGCTTAGCGACAACCAGCTCATCATGTACCTGACGGCTTGTATGCTCAACTTCTACGAGCAACAGCGTTTGTATCGTGACAATCGGGCTGATTTACGTTCATTCCTTTTGGAGAATCCTCTTGCCGTGTTTGTAGGTGGCTCGGTGACGGTTGATAAAAGTATCGGGTCACAGGAAGTCAGCGACATTGTCTTTATTCTGAAATTCTTTCAGCAGTTCATTGCCGATAAACAGGCTTCAATCGGCAATATAGATCATCTCTTGCATGGAAGTGATGGGCTTACTGACAAGTATGGGCATCCTGTCTTTGCACGTCAGTTTGCCTATTTGCGCAACCTGCCGGAACATGGGGCGGAAGACATATACAATGATATGCTGGGGCTGGTGTTCCATTGCTCGGTTGCAGGAGCACATTTGCACCTTGACAACTTGAAAGGTAAGGACGGCGAGATAGGTATGCGCATCGGCAATGGCGAATACTTCGGCATCATCAATGTTGGAGACAGTGGTACGTTGGCAAAGAAATGCGAGGAAGTCGGACTTAACGTAATGAGTAAGGAGTATACCGAAAAGTCGCTTTTTGCCAATATCAATAAGCCCGACAGTAGTCTGAATATTCTCATAGGTAGCAAGAAATTCACGGAAGGATGGTCGTCGTGGCGCGTTTCTACCATGGGCTTGCTCAACGTGGGTAAGTCGGAGGGGAGTCAGATTATCCAGTTATTTGGCCGAGGTGTACGTTTGAAAGGCTATAAATTCTCGCTGAAACGTTCCTCTGCCCTGGACGCTTCTCTTCAGCCAGAAAGTAAACCGCGTTTTATGTATAACCTTGAAACGCTCAATATTTTTGGTATTAAGGCCGATTATATGGAACAGTTCAAGCAGTTCCTCGAAGATGAAGGCCTGCCGACAAATGACTCTGATTGGGAGAAGTTTGATTTGCCTGTTTTGCCCGTTGCCAATCTCAGAGGAAAGCGGTTGAAATACCTGAAGATAAAAGAAGGCTGTGATTTCAAGAAGGATGAGAAGGTAATAATTAAAGCAGGTATGCTGAGTAATACTCCTATTACGCTTGATTATTATCCGAAAATACAAGCGATGCGCAGTGCGGGCCGCAAGAGTATTCTTGACGAGACAAATACCACTTTGCATAAAGCAATATTGACACCGGAGCATCTTGCATTCGTTGATTGGAACAGGATATACTTTGCCATAATAGACTACAAAAATGAACGTAGCTGGTATAATCTGTGTGTGTCTTCCGAAGATATCAAGGAAATAGCCTTGGATAGCAGCTGGTACACGCTGTTTATTCCCGAACCTCAGATGTCGTTTACGGATTTTGGCAGCCAGACGGCTATGTGGCATGATATTCTTGTCGCTCTGTTAAAAGGCTATGTGGAAAAGGTGTATAACAATGCGAAAAGCCGTTGGATGAGCCGAAATGTGGAGACTGCATACCTTGACAGCAGCCATCCTAATTTTGAAGAGGAATATCGTGTCCTTACACACAAGGAATTGTTCAAGAACGAGGATGAAGCTGGTTTCTGCAAGGCAATCAATAAACTGAAACAGGAATTGACGGCAGGTACCTTTTCGAAATCAATCAGGATTGCAAATTCGAACGATTTTGAAGCGTTGTGTATAGCCGGACACCTGTATCAGCCGTTACTGTATCTGAATGAATCGAGCTTTAAACACAAGGAAATCGGCAATCTCATTGAAGTGAGGCCTGTAGCGTTGAACAAAGGTGAACGTGATTTCGTGTGCGATATACAACGGTTCTTTGATAATAATCCTGCTTTTTTTGAAGGTAAATCATTGTATTTACTTCGCAACAAAAGTCGTAAAGGTATTGGATTCTTTGATGATAGTGGATTCTATCCTGATTTTATCGTATGGCTTGTCGTAGGCGAGCATCAGTATGTGTCGTTTATTGATCCTAAGGGTATTACATATTTGAATGGCTTCGCCAGCAGCAAAATTCAGTTGTATAAATTTATCCGTGATGATATAGAGCCGGGATTGCACGATACAAGTATTACCTTGAATAGCTATATTATCTCAAACACGGAGATGAAAGATGTGAAGCATTGGGTTGATTTCCCGGAATTGGATTTGAGCAGCAAACAGAAGAAGTTCAATGAACATCATGTCTATTTTCAAGGAGACCAAAGGGACTCGTATATTAGACTGATATTGGAGAATATGATTTCCTCATCAGAGACCAATGTGTAAACGAATGCTGTTTTCAACATGTGTGTTTGGGAAAAACGGTCTTCAGAAATTTCAGATAGGCATTTGCATACAAGTTTGCACCGATAGTTCAGAGATAGAAAAATCCCCTTGTTGTAACTTATTTACAACAAGGGGATTATCTGATTTTTTGTATTTTAATTCGACGGTATAAAGTTGATTATCTGTTCGCCGTTGTCCGCAACATTGTCGATTGTGATTTTATCGTTTCTCAGTGATTGTGCCGACCACGTTGGCACCGTCTCTGAATCCTGTAAATGTGATGTATGGCCTTTCAGGACTTGTGGAAAAAGTTTGTAGTTCATAATTCAAGACCTGAAATTCGGAAATCTGATAGTCTGCCATTGCTGTTTTTGAGAATGTAGTGTGTTACTATGTGAGTACACCATGCTTTGCTTGTACTTTCAGAAAGCGCACGAACCGTCCTTTCTTCTCCCGTTTGATTTCGTGGAATTGCAGGATACCGTAAACAGAATCCCGTGTAAGGTTGTATTTCTTCATGGCTTCCTGTACGGTGTAGTATTCCGATGAGTTTTCTTCGGCAGTCTGTTTGGACAGGTCGAAATGAAGTTTGGAGTAGAATATCTGCCCATGCTCCTTCTTCGAGGGTGAGTTTTCTCTGTTCTGGAAATTTATTGCAGACCGTAAGGTCTGCAATAAAAGCTGCGCCTCAGCATAGCTCATAAGCAGGCTTATGGCTCTGCGTTCGGCTTACATTTTATTTCCTTTTTTGTTTACTCTCGTAAACCATTGTCAACACACATCAACTACTGCGTCAGTGTGACATCGGGCAAAAGCCCTTAATTGTTCCGCGGTAGAAATATGGTAGAAAAATAAGGCGGACTACTGAATCCGACTGCTATCAGCCAGATTTTGGACAAATAAAAAAGCCGCTGATTTACAGCGGCTTCGTTATAGTTGATTCTAATTCGTTGCAGTCAGTTATACGCAATCACTTTCCGACGCAAAACGTGAAATTAAATCATTATATTGCTGTATTTGAACGTGTTGTTTTACTCTGTAAAATCTGTGAGCAACAAACCAGCAACAGAATTGAAAGCCTTGCTATTGAAAGCGGTTGCATTAGGGAATAAAGATAGCAATTTCAAAGTTACTTGTATAACGTTCGTGATTATTTCACCGATTGTTTCTCTCCAATGTCGGATGCAGACACGAAAAAGGGCGGTCGCCGCCGCCCATAGTTTTATTTGTAACTTGTCTTCTTGTCTGCCGTAAATAGGTTTTTATAAACGTCAAAAGCAACTTCAAAATAGCAACTTTCGATGAGTTCTGACATAGCGTGAGGATATAATAGGAACCGGACAACATCACGCCCGTCAGACCCGACTACACGTTTTAATACGATAAAGTATAGCAGGGGATATTCCGATTTCCAATAACGCTCTGCATAATCCTCGCCATTGGTTCGTGCGTATGATTTATACATTGTTTCAGATGACGAGCAAAGGGTTTCGCCGAGCGATAGGAAAAACGGGAATGAATATTCGGCATGGCCTTTGAACATTTTATGATAGAATCGAGGTGTGATTGTAATTACCTGTCCGGGTTCAATATTGCTCATGCTGCTATAATCGGCTTCGGATAAAAGAGCAGCCATTATCATTCGTGATACAATCCATTCCGTTTGTAAAACAGGGTAACGCCAGCTGTATTCTTTGAAATCACAAAAAAGGTATCGTCGTCCTGCATACTCTCCGATGAATAGGCTGTTGAAATTATCGACAGCAACACCCTCGCCAAGATAAACGAGTGTCGTGTTTTTGCGGCTTTCCCATTTCCCTGTTTTTCGGTCTTGCTGCCAATATAAGGCCGATTTTATTTCCTTTGATTTTGTCGCCAGTTGTGCCGGAGCTGCATTGTTTCTATCCTGCGCCATACAGTTTGTAGAGAATGCAATTACGGCCAAAATAATTATGGACAGTTGTTTCATATTATATACCTGATTTTAAGATTAAATATTCGACTTTTCTCAACCGGTCGAGGTATTCCATTTCCGCAGGGAATACCTCTAACGCCCTTATAATTACTCGCCTTTCGTTGTGGTAATCTTTCTGTTTCCGGTATAATATCATCAATCGTTTGTATGCGTGGTGGGCTGTATAACCGATGGATATATTGATTTCATACGTGGCTATGGCATCTTCTATTTTCCCCATTTTTTCATAGGCAATACCCCTGTTGTTGAGTTCTACACAATGTTGGAGAGCTGTTCCACGCTTGCGGTTCTCTGCTTGAATATGGGATAATTGTTCCCGTGTGATTGAACCTCCGAGGCTAAATTTTTTGTTTAGAGGAGGTGGGGATTGACGCTTTGAGTTGTGGATGCCTTGCAACACGCCGCCGATAACGGCGACAACCAACCCGAATAATATGAAATAGAAGAATGCGCCCATATTTTGTCGTTTTGGCGATACTATCGCCTTGACAGAGCGCACGCAAAAGAAGCGTGGGCATTCCTGTTGGTTTAGAGGTATCGCCAAACACCTGAAGCCCTAACAAGGAAAATGCCCACGCATATACGCAGGCATCTACCATTGCTTTTAAGGGCTTCGATGAAATTGGCGATTTCCTAAACCTCAAAACAATAGCAAACGCTATATTACAATATTTTGCCCCAAATATAAACAAAGTTTTTGATATGGACAGGGGTTCCGGTTTAGAATATTGTTTGTTGTTCAATCAGATAAATCGCCGGACAACGGCAAAAATCTTTTTCCGATACACGACCACAATAATTGCCAGCACAATCCAAAAGCCTCTCATCTGTGTTTGTTGCCACCATGTCAATTCTCGTTCGACCGGTACGGCCTTTTCTACAATTTTGTCCCTATACACAAGACTATCTCGGTAGACTACCTCTTTTTCGGTCGGTACGGGCTTTTTCTGCGGCTTGTTTGCCAGCGAGTGGAACAATGCCCCGTCGGGAGTTATTCGAGCGTCAGAAACGGCGTATGACGTTTCCAAATGGCTCGTTGTATCTCGGACTGTCTGACGCTCGCTTTCAATCGGAACCTCGACAAACACCGTGTCAGGGATATACTCGGTACGGACAACTGTTTCCACCCGCACGCTGTCTTGTGTAGAGGAGGTAAGGTGGCGGGTCGGGCAACAGCCGACTACCGCCAGCAGGATTATAAAAAATACTATAATTTGAAGTCGTTTCATGTTTGTTTGTTATTTTTGTGTCATTATGGAAACAAAGGAGTTTTATCAGTCGCTTATGGCTGTAATCGAATACATTGCGGCGGGGCATTCGGAAGTTACTTGCGAAAAAGGCGAGGAACTATCCGGGGAGTATTGGCCTCGTATATACCGGCTGTTCTCGAATGAGCATGTCGGGGTCGGAATCAGCGGTGGCGATTTCCATATTACTCAGCCCCAATACCTCAGTCCTATTTACGCCGATTGCGGCCATGCCCTCGAAGAAATCGGAAAGAGGGAAGCGGACAGGCAACTTGATAATAGGGTGAAAGAATCCAATATCAAATATGCCCGTCGAGCCTTTTGGATTTCAGTAGGGGCACTCATAGTGGCTGCGACCTCGCTTGTTTGGCAACTCATCCAAGCGACAGCATGAACGATAGGAAAGCCAATGCTAATGCTGTCAAAGCTATGATATATGCCCTATCTACAATCTGTTCGTAGGTCGGTTTCTTTTTCTTCACGTTTCTCATACGATTTCGATTTTGATAGGCTCCCCTCTGTCGGAGGCTGCTTTGAGTATCTCGTACACCTTACGGAACGTGGCCGTCGAGTTCAGTACCTTGCCGACCTCTTTGTTTTCGCCGACCAAGATGCATCCTGCGCTGTCCTTTGCCGTGTTCCCGATGTGGATTAGGATGCCGTCGAAATGGGGAACGTCAAGCAGTCTCGGCAAGTATCCGTCGCAGAACTTGTACTGCGCCTTGTCTTTGTACTTCGGCGACTGTACTTTCAGCGTGATGTCGTATGTCCCGTATGGGATAGCGGTTTCGGCGTACACTTTCTTTTCCCCGTTGTCAAAGACCCCGTTTTTGTTCAGGTCTCGCACGGTGTCCTCAATAGTGTCGCATACTTTCTGCCCGTCGATATATAAATGGCCGATAGTGTAGGCCGGTTTCAGGGCAATTCGTTTGAGTGTAAGTTTCATATCTTAGATAGTTAGTTGGATAGTAATGTTGCGATTTGAACTCCGCACTTTCGGATAGTTTTCCCTACGGCAGATGCGTCCATTTGTTTATCTCCGCAGAATGATATTCCCAATACGCCGAGCGGTTTATCACCTTGATATAAGGCAAGTAAGGCTATCTCGTTTACGTCGTTGGACTTGAATTTGTAATAAAGCCGTTCGTCAAATTCACGCATTGATTCTATATGTCCGTAGAAATATCCGTCCTCGAAAATTTTAGCTATAAAAGGGTACTTTGATAAACTGAAATCGGTATATTCTTCATCTACATTCAGCACACCGTCGGAAACCGCTTCAATACGCATATCGCCGTACAGGAATGGCAATCCCGTAGTGAGATTTTTCGCTCCGTTGTGTAGTTCGATGAGCCAGACCCGGTCAGCATCGAGCGTTGGTAGTATGCGGTTAAATATCATCCGTATATTTGCATCGGCACTCATACGGCGTGATACAGCGTCGTTGTGTTGCTCTGTTTGCACCTGTTCCATTTTGTCGAGCAGGTAACGAGGATTCAGGGCAAAAAATACGACATATCCCGTGATTAGTAGGATAAATAAACTTTTCAAAATGGAGAAGAAGCCGAACTTCTCTTGCAAGTGGAGTAGCTTTTGAAGCCACCCGATACCCTTTTCGATTTTTTCCTGCATATCGTTTTGTTTTTAATGATAAGGCAAAGGTAAATAAAGTGATTGTATTATAATCATTATTGCGCAAAAATTAAAGCACGAGCCAATCATTAAGGTTGATGATTTGAAACATGAATGAACCGTCATTGGCGGAGGAATCATCGCTGACCTCTGCGATAAAATACGACGTTCCAGCTTCGAGTAAAGTAGCTTTCATCAGACCGCTGCCATATCCGGTCATCATCACGATATAACTCCCGGTTATCAGCCCCCAATTTGACGGAAAATTTACTCGGTATTTCCCTGTTCCTTGACGGCTTACGCTCAATGTACTTGCATTGTCGTATGACTTGTAGCTAATAGATGCTCCCGATGAATATCCGGTTACAATACCTTGGGCAAGCACGTTCAATTTTCTGCCGTATTTTGATGTGGTCATCAAATTGATTCGGTTCAATACAATCCAGCCATAAAACTGCGTCGATGTACCATATCCCATCAACTCTACACACTCACGAGATAGCGATATGGCCTTTTTTTGTGTTCCGTCTTCATAGAAATACTTGCCACTTGGAGCCGAATATTCTATCGATCCCGTTGTAATTTCACTGCCCCACCTATAATTGGCGATGCACATACGCCTACCGCTTTGTTCTACTCCCCATTCCAAAGTACCAACTGTAACCCAACCGCCGCCGGAGGCAATCGGCACTACGTTGTCGTGAGTGGATTGTTTGCCGCCTATCACGATAGAATCAGTTTCCCTGACAAACGGTGAGCGGAGAGAACCTTGTATCAGTATGTCTGTAAATGTTCCTCCGTTGGCTTTGATGTTTCCAGCAGAATCCCATGTGATGTTCCCTTTGGCGAGTTGGCCGGAACCGTCCACGCCGCTGAAATAAATCATCGTTTGCCCTGCGGTGTTTGCAATCTGTATGGTCGCATTTTTCATCGACAGCACATTGGCGACTGAGGCGTTCCAATCTATGTAGGTCTTGTCATTGCCGATGCGGAACGCATTGTTCAGAAAATCCATGAAATTCTTGCCGTTGGCCGATGCCACTTTGTTCGTTATGACTTGCCCCGGCAATACCTCCGTAAAACCGTATAGAGAAACGTAGCTGCGCTCTCCGTCATACTCGCTGTTCAGTACGCCCATGAGCAAGTGATAATATCCGGCCACGCCCTCCATTGCGATAGCCTGTTCGCTGATGTAAAACGTGCCGGTCTTGGCCGTTTTGCTGACTTTTGCGTAGAGGTAGTATTTTTTTGTTCCGTCGGTCAGCGTCGGCGTGGTAAAGGCGGGGAGCGACCAAAACTTATACTCGTCGGCTGCATGGCTTGACGATATGGTGTCGATGCCGAGCGTGTAGTGCTGGATGATACCGGCAGGAACAGACAGCACCTTTGTCGCCTGATTGTACGTTACGTTATGGACAACGGGGGACGGGTTCGTCATGCTATTGACGAACTCAAATTGCAGGCTCTTGTCGCCGATAAGCATAGCCATAGTTTTTACGGCTATGGGGTTTATGGAGTTCGAAAAATTATCGAGCAAGGCATCGCCTAACATTTCGATAGTTTCCATAGAATCCCGATACCGGCGTTTGGTGAACTGCAAAGCCTCTTTGTGGAGGGTATCCATAACCACCTCGTTACTTTCGATTTTCCGCAGATCACTCGATACCGTTCGCCCGACGGTAGAGTTTGACAATTCTATTTCGGGGCTGTGGGGATTATTGATGTAATCCTTTATCCCGATAATCCTGACAAGCACTCCCTCCGGCTGGAACCGCTCGTCGGAGAATTGAACGAACCCGCCCAACTTTATCATACCGCCGATATTGAGCCAATCTTTCTTCGCCCATATCCCGTCCAATTCGCCCGTGAACGTGAATTTCTGTTCTTCGTTATCGTACAGGTATTTCACCCCCTGCCGGAACATGTCCCACGATGCTCCGGTTTTTGTGGCGTTGTCGCAGATGTACGCTGCAGGCAGCATACAATGAAATACGGCGTATGTATCTCCGACTTGGGGGATATAATTTCCGCCTGGCATCGTTTGTCCGTCTATATCCTGCGGGACGATTTCAAACCGGCGGGCGGCTTTCCCTTCTTTGGCATTGTGGATATACTTTGCCTCGAATTCCTTTCCGGCCAACATTCCCGTCTGTGGAATAATTGTCAGCGTTTCGCCCTCAATCAGACAGTCCTCGAAATTCAGCGATGCCGGTATGCTGCTATCTACAATGTCGTAAAAATGCTTGCTGGCATCAACCACCGTAACGGCACTTATTGTCCCCACACGGGAGGGGTATATTTCCGAACAATCGAGGCTATCTTCTGCCTGTGAGGATAACGGTTTATCGGCACGGCGTATGGAGAACCCGTCCGCATCCGTTTGATAGGTTCGAGCCTTACTGCTGTCAAATCCCTGTTCGCCTTCGAAGTGTTCACCGTCGAACCGGATTGTTTGGCTTTTGGGCAACAGCAATTCGGAACTTCCGTATTGGCTGGCGTCGATGTTTTGTTCCCCGCCCTGAATATATAGAATTTCGATAGGCGTAGAATCTTCGTAGTTGGAGCGTCCGATGCCGGGCTTAAATCCGTTCCCTTTACCATACGATAACGGCAGCGGGTTGTCCCTGTTGTACTCGACTTTCCACAACGACACCTGCTTACCGACAAATTCGTACTCCGTTTCCCATTCATCAGCCATTTGGGATAGTGCGTCGATGCAATACGCATGATTGTACGATATGGTCTTTTCGGGAGCGTCAATGCACCGTCCGATAGTCCAACCGCTGTCCCGCTGGTTCATATTATCCACGAACATTTGCAGGTGTTCGATAGGTTTGGCCGTCAGCGGGAATTTCAGCCGTCTATCTACGGGGTTCCTGAATTTCCACTTGCCCGCCTTTGCCTGCGGTGAATCGAATACGACGGTGTACTCGAAATAGCGGCTGTGCTTCATCGTCAGGCTCTCGGGCTTTTCGAGCGTGTAGGTCTCGTTCTCATAGACACAATACGCCCCGACAGGTATTTCGACGTGTTCCGCCAGCGAGAAATAGAGCGTCAGATTATGGTCGCCCTTTATAGCCCGATAGCGGTAGCTGCTGTCATCGACCTGTATGTTGAGTATTTCGATGTTGTTATGGAGAATTTTCATCACGTAAATTGGTATATCTTCCCGTTGCCACACTTGGTGCAGCGGATTGTGGTTATAAACGGAAATTCCTCTTTAGGAATTTGATCGAGAACACTTTTAATGGCGGATGAGTTTGTGAAAAACTTACCCTCCGTACCGTTCTGCGTGAACTTAATGAGATACCGACCTTCCCCGTGTTGTGTTTTCATTCCGGGGATAAAGTCGATAACTTCTATTTCGCTGTTCAGAACGTCCGTGATAGACACCTGTTGGCAGTTGAAAATCTTGCGGTCGTCCTGCTGCTTGATACCGAGTTCGCTGAAACGCTTTGCCATATTACTGGATATTTAGGGTTGCACAATCGTCGTCGATTTGACGTTTGATAGCTGCCCGCTCGGATAAAAAGGCTTTGTATGCAGCGATTTTCGGCTGGGCATCGGTACTCGATTTAGCCCCGTATATCCCCATTGTCGCAGCGTTGTACTCGTTGATAAGTTTCTGCTCGTAATCCCTCGGCCATAAATGGTTGATTACGGCCTCGGTCAGTTTGTCGCTCGTTACCGTACCCCACACGACAACCTCCTGACACTCCCATTTCGTTGTGGTTTCCTCCGTGTCAGCTCCGGCGGGTATTTCGACTTCTTTAATGTCCCAACGGTAGGTGTAAGAACCGTCCCCGTTTGCCTCGTAGATAGAGGGCTTTTTGTCATAGATTGCCATAGAAACTCGGTTTAATTATGGTTTTCAATAAATGTTTGGAATTGCTGTGTTTTGCCCAGCCGAGCCAACTGCACACTCCCTGTTTGTAGTCTTTGGCAGATAGGTTGGGCTGCTTGTTAAGCCGGGCAACGGCACGGCAAAAATTCTTCTTGATGCTCTTGCGGATTAGCTTGTGTTCGTGGTAGAAAACGAACCCGACGAAATCCAGCCCCCGCCCGTGCTTATCGCTGCGATTTTTAGCGATAGGGAATACCTGGTAATTTGCCTTTATCGTCAAATGCAGGTTGTCACGGAGATAGGCATCTATCTGTGTGAGTAAATCATGCAGGAACGCCTTGTCCTTGTGCAGAAAAACCATGTCGTCGGCATACCTGAAATAATATTTGACACCGACCTCCTCTTTTATCCAATGGTCAAAGTATGCGAGGAACAGGTTGGCGAAATATTGCGACAGGTAATTGCCGATAGGGACACCGGCGGCACTATCTATGATTTGGTCGAGTAGAGCCAGCGTGTCCGGGCATTTGATTTTACGGCGCACGATTTGTTTCAGCACATCATGGTCGATACTCGGATAGAATTTCTTAACGTCGATTTTCAGGCAATATCGGGTGTTCTCCACGTCTTTCAACGCTTTATCTACTTTCAGCATACACCCGTTTATACCCCTATTTTTGATGCAAGAAAACGTGTCCGTCGTGAACACCGAAACCCATATTGGTTCGAGAATGTTCATTATAGCGTGATGAACGATTCTGTCGGGGAAATACGGCAGCCGATATATCTCCCGCTCTTTGGGGTCTTTGATGATAAATGTTTCGTACTTTGATGTTTTGAACGTCTTATTTTTGAGTGCTTCGTGCAAAGCGAGGGTATTGGCTTCCCTGTTTTTGTCGTGGCGACGTACCCCGTAAGAACGCAGTTTTCCCCGTCTCGCTTTTTGGTCGGCGAGTTGGAGGTTTTCTACTGCGATAATCCTTTCGTATAAATTCCCTATCCGTTTCATTGCTTTGCTTTTCATACTTGGAGCCGTCGGTTTCCCTACCAGCACCTTTTTGTGGTTCGTGTTTTTTTGCCAAGAGGCACGGTCGTCGTTCTATATTTTGTTTCTTATTAACCTATGAAAATCAGAGGTGAGAGCCGATGTTCGCATTCGTATTCGAGGGGGTGTTATTCGAATTCGCATAGCTGAAGCCTGCATTCGCACCGTTATTCGCATTACCGCTGAACAGGACACCACGAAGAACGACCAACCTTTTCTATCTTACGTCATAACTATCTATTATTAAATTATTTACAAATTGGGTATAAAGCAAAGGCGAGAGCCGAGGTACGCAGACGCATTCGAGGGGGCGCTATTCGAAGCCGCATAGCCGAAGCCCGCATACGCACCGTAATGCGCAGCACCGCCGAACAGGACACCACGAAGAACTGTACCCGATGCAGGAATGTTGGTATAGTGGTAGTCCGCCCAATAGGTTGTTGAACCGCCGCCCACCACCGCTGGCATGATGTCGCCGAACTCACCGAAGACAAGTTCTTTGACGTATGCTTCGGTTCGGGCTTCTTCTCCTCGCAGAGTGTAGCCGTTGTAGTTGCTGTCGTTGTAGTTTGTGGGGTCGTCAGCAACATATACTTTTGATGTCCCGCCGTCAGCAGCCGAGGCGATTTGAATATTGATGCCGTCCGTCCATTTCCAAATGTGTCCGAACGGATTTTCAATACCTCGGTAGCGAGGAACATATACCGTTCCGTGTGTACCTCCCTCGGCGTTCTGCATGACGTATGCAACCTCGCCCGAAGCGTTGCCGAGTTCATCGGTATAACCGCAAGGGACAAACGGATAATAACCGTTAAATCCGTTCCAATCCGGGGTGTTGGTTACTCCGTTGCCGAGGCCGCCTTGTGCAAAGCCGTTTGTGTCCTTTTGGGCGTTGAATGCCGTCTGACAGTTACGGTTGGCGTACTCCACATAGTAAAGCCAAAATACGGCCTTGTATGCGTTGTAGTCAAGGCAATTCCATTCGTTCGTCGCCGATGCGTTACGGAGGCGGGCTGCATTGCGGAAAGCCGTGCGGCTCTTGACTGTAACCGGACGCCCAAGAACAGAACGATACGTTCCGTCCCAATCCGCCTGATTGTTTCCACCCCTGTAATCTGTTCCCATATTGACGACAGAACAGAGTTTGCCCGTGCTGCGTTCCATAGCGGCCTCATACGCCGAAATATACATTTTGGGAACGGCGTGATAGCCCGGCAACGGGTATTCCGATAGTTTGCACCGGCGTATTGTTCCCTCTGTCTCGAACTTGCGATAATGTGCTGGGATTTCGACCATGACCTGACCTTTGGAGCCGTCGAGGGTATGCGCCCTCCAATTTGTCGGGTTCAGGTACTCAACGACCGTTCCGTTATCGCTCAACAAGCAACCCCGCATCCGGTTTTGAATGGGGAGGCTTTTATGGAGAGCGATACTGCCGATACGGGTACACGTCGGCGTCGATACGGTCGTGTCCCATTGGATGCCGTAGGCGCATTGATCTTCGAGGTATGGGAGCATGGTTGCGAGTTTAGCTTGTTTGCTCTCTCCGTCCGTGTCCATAACCTCTACGATGAGTTCGAGAGGATTTACCTCCCCGATATGGGGGAGTTCATTCAACCGCTTCCCGTTATCGAAAGCTGTGATAATTTGAAGCACTTTTGCTTCCTGTTCAGGTGTTAATGCCATAATTGTCTTGTTATTAAGTTAATCTAAAACTACCGTTGCCCATGAGCCGCAATGAGTTTGATTTTACTCGTCGAAGTTCCGGTTCCGCCACCGTAATTTGTATGGTTCGGTAAATTGACGTATTCTCGGTCGGGATAACGTGGATTTTGCTGATACCTGTCCGATTGACTGTGAGGCTTCCGTCGGGTTGAACCGAAACGGCATTATCATCGCCGAGAAACAGCACATTGCGTCCCGTGTTCGTCGGGAGCAGTTCGTATGTTATACGTCTCGGCACGGTGTTTCGGAATGTTATGCGAGGCGGATAGTCGAGGTTCATGCCTGTCGGAATCATTTTGTACTGCCCGACGAGCGATTCTTCCAATTCCTCCAACCTTACGATTGTGGCTCGTGCTTCCTCTGCGGTCTCCCCGGCGAGATTTGCGGCGTTGTCGGCGGCTGTGGCCTTTTGGTCTGCGAGGGCGGCTTTGGAATTGGCGGTGTTCGCTGCTGTCGTTGCTGCCCCGGCAGCTTTGTCCGCTGCATCGGCTTTTGTGTTCGCATTTTTGGCTGCCGTGTCTGCTGCTGTTGCTTTATCCGTAGCATTTTTAGCGGCTGTATTGGCCGCCTCCGTTGCGGTATTGGCATTTTTTGTGGCTGTTTTTGCCGCTTCTGTCGCCGTCTCTGCGGCTGTTTTGGCTTTGTTGGCCGCCGTAGCAGCGTCGTTGGCCTTATCCGCTGCGGTTTTCAGAAACTCCAAACTCACTTTGACGCTCTTATTCAGGGCGTTTACCCCTATGGTATATAATCCGACAAGGGTATCGGCCAAAGGCAATGCGCTGATTTTTATTTTCTTGACACCCATATTGTTATTGTTTTATTTCTGTTAAATCAATCGCAAAATCACCCTCCTCCGTTATAATCCATTCTCCGGATTCGGCTGCGAGGAGGTAATGTTCATCTTCAACTCGGAACGACGTAAAGACCAGCGTAATGGTAAATTTCAGCCAAATTTTCCCTGACGCATAGAACTCCGAAACTGAACCGCTTTTGTAATGACACGGATATTCCAACCCTGTCGCATCGACGTATAACAACCGTTCGTCGGGGCGTGCCAAGTCGTACAGGAAAGCGTCATAATTGCGCCATAATTCGGTTTGTGTAGCCGCCCGCATGAGGCAAGTTACCTTGACCTCTTTTGTCTTGAATGTAACACGTTCCCCGTCGTATATTGCGCCGCCTTGTGTCCCTATGTTGCGGAGCAAGTTTTGTTTCACGGCGGGAGATTTCTCTATCTCGGATAGCGTTCCCTCCAAAACACGTATGCCATAATCCGTCAACTTACGCCCGTCGAGTTCATAATCTCCGTAGGGAGGAACCGTGCTTGCCGGAGCGGTATAGGTGTAGCCGTCCAACGGAAAATCATCAGCGAGGCGAAGCGTAACAAAACCGAGGAACAGAGCGGTATCGAGATTCGTATGTGATACCATGCGGAGGCGGTAAGTACGCCCGATTTCCTTGAAATTGAACGTGTGGTAGGCTTTGTCGGACAACAATTCTATAAAGCCTCCAAGACGGTAATTTTTGCCCGTAAACACGAACTTCATGGAAAATTCTTTGGTGTCCAAGACCGGCTCGGATAAATCCGCCTCGATGCCGTCCTCCTCTTGCCAATCGTTGCTCTTGACCGATTTGAGGCTGGGATATGCGATTAACTCATTATACCCGCCCTCGGAAACAAATGCTCCGTATTGTGCATAGATGTCTATGCTGTCTATATATATCTTGTCTAACATTATACCCAGCATTTGCGGTTTATAATTAACGATATATTTTGTTGGCATAAACCATATTCTTTTCCCAGAGCTGTCTGTGTTATGTTTCCATTCGCAAACCGTTCTCTAATTTCATCCGCAATATTTTTAGTTATTTTTGCAGCTCCGCTGGTTTGTTTCAATACACTTATTCTGTGTTTGTGGTTTTCTCTATGGGTAACCCATTCAAGGTTTAGTACTCGATTGTCGGACTTATTCCCATTTATGTGGTTTATTTCCGGTTTGTTATCAGGATTGTCTATAAAGGATTGTGCAACAACTCTATGGACTCTCACATATTTTGCAACACCTGACATCCCTAACATTACGGAGTGGTATCCGTTGATAGAGTTGATTTTGGGCTTTAATATTTTCCCTCGAATCGTTCTTGTTGTATTGCGAGAAGTAACCGTCCTATCGAGACTACGAATCCTTCCTAAATTAGATACTTGGTAATATCCCTCATAGCCAACAATATCTTTCCAAATTTCTGTTTTCATAGTCATTGCCATTATTGTAGTAAAAACTTATATCTATCAATGGCAAATATAAACAAAAGTGATTGTATTATAATCATAATCACCTTGTTTCTTTTATGCTGTATTTTCTAATTCTGTGACTTAATATTATTTTTGCATCTAAATTCAATATTACAATAGTATGGAACGATTAATTCTATTATGCTGCTCGCTTGCATTGCTTGTTGGGTGTACAAAAGAAGATGATGCCAAGAAAGAGCAGGAAATATGGGTAAAGGGTTATACTGCATTTTTACCAACATCAACTTACGAAAGTGCCAGTGTCGAATTCTTATTTTTCAACGCTGATAATGAAGAAGTATTCAAAGTTGATAGTAAGATATTTGACGGGGAAATTTATGAATACCAATCTATAGAGGATGAAACATTTTCTTTGTTAAGTAACGGGAAGTTATCTATGACGGACGGAACAATTGTTGAGGCATATAAAATTGTTAGAGCTTCGCAATTATCTGATGCATATACAAACCTTATACTTCCTATTGGTAGGTATTATATATGTGCCATATATCAAGGCCGTACAGATGGGTATTGGTGTTTATATTCAAAAAAATATGCGGGGATGTATTTTGATGTAAAATCCCAATATAATCCAATTGATATTAGTGTCGTTTTTCCATGTGATTTACATAGATATGGTCATATAGAATGGTGCAAATGGGGAGACTCATTTAGCTATGATTTTTCCCATTAAGTCTTCAATTTAATTCCTTTCAGTGCCATATCGTCCACACTATGCCGTAACGCATTAAGCCCCGAACGCATTTCGGTTATATTGGTATCAATAGCGTGCAGCCTGTCGGTGTTCGTTTCGATACCTGCGAGGTGTACAAGCATTCGTGCGCTGTTAGCGACAAGAATGTTCGTACCCTCCCGAATGCCGAAAACATTGGCGTCAATGGTTTGCAGTCTGTCGGTGTTTACCTCAATCCGTGAAAAGTCGTGCATTTGACTTGCTGCGATACTGTTCACAGCCTCCCGAATGTCGAATGTGTGGCTCTGTATGGCTGTAAATCGCCCGTTCAGTTCATTGACGCTATCCTGCGAGGCGGTGGCAATACCTTTTGACGTAGCCTCTCGCCCCGTATCGTCAGGTTGGAAAATATCTATGCCTTTTGCGGCTGCCATATCCTGATATAATTTCATCAGGTAATTGGCATTTTCCTGTTGCGATAAAGCCTCGTCCGTTAAATTGGAAAGTATGCCCGCATATCGTGCAAACTTTTCATCGTCGGAAAAATTACCGTTTTTCATTACCTCCAACATCTGCTCCTGCGCTTTTTCCATAATAGGGGCAAGCGTAACGGAGTAAATCATCTGCTGTGCGAGGTCTTCCAGCATTTCGGACACAGAGTTTGAGAATGCCTCTGCCGCATCCGAACCGTTCTTGAATGCATCTACAAGAGCATCGGACATCGTATTGCCGAGTTCTCCGAAAATGCCGCTCAAATAATCCCGCACCTCCTGCATAGCTTCCTCGTATTGTTCGTACAAGTCGATCATATTTTGGAGGGCGTTTTTGTCCTCGTCGGACATCTTGCGAGTATTGATAATGGATTGGGCGAGTTCTTTGTTAAATTCGCCGTTTGCCTTTATCAAATCGGGATATACGGATAGAACGCTGCTGTATAAATCTTTCCCTTTTCCCCAGCCGAAAAGTCCCGTTTTCTTGTGGCCGGTCACGATTTCAATATCGGCAAGTCCGGCATATATCTGTTTCAGCGTGGATTGTGCGTCTTTAATGCCGAATAGAGATAGGAAATTATAGCGTCTGCTTTGGGCTCTCTTTTGGGCGTCAGTTCCGGCCATAGCTTCGTTGAGGTCTGCAAGTGCTTGCTTATAGACCTCGATAGATTGCATGGCTTTGCCGTATTCGTCGCTGCCGAATATCGTAGTTCCTTTTTCGTACAATAGGTTCTGCTCCAACAAGAGCAGATTATATTCCCTCTGTTGCGCTATTTGCGAATTCATTACGGCGGCGAGGGCTTCTCTGTGGCGTTCTGCCGCCTGGCGAGCCATCGAGAAAATAGACGATATGCCGGACACTACGCTCGTTATGCCTCCGAGTATATCGCCTGTCATAATCTGCCCGGCACCGGCGGCTGCGGTTCCGATTCCGGCAAGGGTGTCCGTTAGAATGCCGATATTTTCGCCTATGCTGCTATCTCCGAAAATGTTGCTCAGGTCATCGCCGAATTGTTTTACATGCGGGGCAATCGTATTTACGGCGTTGCCTATGTTCATTATTCCGGCTCCGATATTGTCTTTGCCTCCGGACTTTATTTGGTCGATTGCATCGTTAATATCGTTGGCAAATTGTTTGAACGGGCTTTTAGAGCCTATTTCGCCTTTGAGCCGTTTAATAGCGTCTTGTATTTTCTTAATTACCTCCGGCGATCCTTTCAGCGATTTTAATTGCTCATCGGTAAAACCTAACGGGATTTCCGCACCGTCTTTGCCTTTCAAGTAGTCAAGTAGCGATTCCGTTTCGGAAATAATATCCTCGATTTGCGAAACGGATTTTTTGGAGGCGTCCTCGAACAATCTTACCCATAGGTCGCTTTCCTCCATCATCGACTGTGCGAGGGCGGTTAAGGCTTCATCCCGACGCTTCTCGGCTACTTCGGCGGCCTCGTTTTCTCCGGCTTCACGTAGCTGTGTAATCTTGCCGTTATATTCTTCGACAATGTCGGCTCGTTGCTGCTCGTATGTGCGGAATTGTTGTAAAAGCGCATCCAATTCCTCCTGCTGTTTTTTCGTCTGTTCGGATATGGCATTGTCGGTATCGAAAGCTGCTTGCAGGTTGGCGGCGTCGATTAGGTGCTGGAAAATCGAGCCGTCGAAATTTCCAGCATCCCGCCCGCTGTCCGTCCATGCCTTTAACGCCTCGGCTCTCGTCTTTTCGATAGCGGCGATAGTCTGTTGTCGGTCAAACTCGATTAGAGCTATTTTATCCTCGATTTTATTCCGTTGCAATTGAATTTCCTCGGATGCAAGTTGCTCGTTGGCCGCAAGTATGATTTTTTCGTACTCACTGAATGCCTTTGCTGCATCGTTTGAATCCGCTTTGACTTTTTTAGGGTCAATACCCAGCAAAGTATTGAGCTTGTTTTGAGCATCTTTAAGTTGCTTTTCTTTATCCTCAATAGCTTGTGCAAAGTCGGGAATGTCATTTCCTTGCCCAGCTCGCAGAGCGTTCAATTCGCCATTGAGAGTTGATACGAGTAACCGTGCTTCTTCAACCTGTTCGGAGAAACTTTTGAATTTGGTCGCTTCACCACCGGAAGTTTTAGGGCTTACAATGTCGGTATACGTGGAACTGAATTTCTTAAAATCGGATTCAGCGTTAGTGAGTACGCCTTGAAGTCTTTGGATTGACTTTCCGAGGAAATCCACATCGTTTACATCCCAACCGCCAACACGATTGATAATGTCAATATTGGATTCCCCGAATGTTTCATTCCCTGCACGGAAAGCCTCTTTCCATGCATCGACGTTCGCATAGTTGTTCTTGGCTTGAGCAGCCCGAAAAGCATCATATATTTTTTCTATGCTGAAATACCCTCCATTCTTAACATCGTTAAGTATTTGGTCTACATAAGCGGTAAATCGGGCTTGTTGTTCCGGCGTGTTAAGTTCTTTTGTCCAATCTCCGAGTTGGGCATAAAACTTTTTCGTGGAATCGGCAAGGTCTTCGATAGGCTCTTTCAAAAAACTGTCTTTTGACTTTGCTATCTGAAAATCAATAAGCGATTTTTTGGCCTCAATGTAAGCATTTGATATATCCTCGACAGTCGATTGCTCTGAAAGTAAATTAGATAAATATTGTCCATAATCGGAGTTAAATTGGCCTATGGCCTTATTCCGTTCTTCCGAACCTTGTTTGGCTTTATGAATAGATTTATAAAGATCGTCGAGTTTTTTTACTTCATCTTCGATGTTCTTCTTTAATTCGGCCTGCGCTTCTGCTGCCTCGTCGGTTTCTGTCCGGAACATACTGAACGCCGTTGCAGCGGCTGCAACAACGGATAGAACCAATCCCAGCGGGTTAGCCTTGACTGCCATATTGAAAAGCAACATGGCATCCTTTGCTCCTTTGACACTTTTTGTCAGGGATAAGAATGCCGATACGTTGCCCCATATAGCGGAAATCTTGTGCGCTGCGGCAACAGCCAAAACCGCAGCCTTATACGTCCCATACGTCGCAATGACCGTAAGGAGAATTTTTCCGACAGTTTCCCAATTTTCGACGAGGGAGGAAACGATGTCGAGAGAGGTTTCTATAATTCCTTCTGTTGATTCCCCGATTTTATCGAACATCTGTTCGATATTGTCTTTTATGTTGGAGATGCGTCCCGCTATCCCTGCACTTTGCTCTTTCATCAGACCTCCGAATTTACTGCCCTCATTTGTGAGGTTGATAATAGCCTGTTCTACTTCGGGGAATCCAACTTTACCCTCCGTTACGAGGTCTCGCACCTTGCTTTCCGTGACACCAAATATGTCTGCCAGCTCCTCGGCGATAGGAATACCACGACCGAGAAACTGATTAAGGTCTTGCGTATACATTCGCCCTTGTACCATTGTAATGCCGTACAAATACGCAAGGTCTCCAATGGGTATAGATAAGCCTGCGGCTATATCTCCCAGTCGGATGAGAGTGTCATTTATCTTTTCAGTTTCAACACCATAGGCAAGAAGCTGTTTTGCGGCGTTCGCTATATCGGACATGCCGAAAGGCGTTGTAGCGGCCGTCTTGATGAGTTGCGACATCAAAGCGTCAGCTTCTTTCTTATTGCCAATCATCGTATTAAAGGCAATTTCGAGTTTCTGCATCTCGCCCCGAATATTAACGACCTGTGCGGCAAATTCTTTCAGTTTGGATGCCGCAAAAACTCCTACTATCGTTTTCCCGATACGGTTAAAAGCGGCGTCTATGTTGTTGCCCTCTTGGACGGCTGTTTGGCCGATGTTCTTCAAAATATTGCGAGATTCGGCAGCATCCGCCCGTAGCTGGTTGTTATCCAACCCCAAACCGTAGTATAATTTGCCTTTTTCGTTATTCATTACTCACCGAATAAAATTGCGTGAACTTTATCCCTATTGCGTGGGTCGCTTGCGTTTATTACATCCTCTTTGCTCTCTTTTTTGCTGTCTTTGGGCTTTTTATAGCTTGGCAGAACTGCCCCGTACATAATCATATTGGCATAGCTCATATCGTACAGGACATATTCGAGCGGAAGATTAAACCCTTTGACAGTTCCTGCGATTACTGCCCAGATGCTATCGTTTCCACCTCCCTCGTCTGTCGCAGCAGATTTATCTCGGTCAGGAAAGTGGTAAGCCCGAAAAAATCGGCAACCTGCGACCTTTGTAAGAGCCGTGCGGCCAGGTTGTGTAGTTCTCTCGGCGTGATGTCTTCCAGCAGGGATTTTGCGAGTTCGGCTTTGTGGTCGATAGTTTCCTCGACCTCCACTTGTTCGGTTTCTTTGACAAACCCCCAAAATCGCCGCTTTTCGACCGTTTTGACCGCCTTGTGTGTTTCGGTTAAGCCCTTTGCTCCGAGTATCATAATAGCGATGATTTCCCCCATAGGACGGCAATCCTTACCGATTGCCAATACCTCGTCCACGATTCGCTCCGTGTCGAGTTGAATTTTAGGCATCCGAGCAACGGCCTCCGATGCCAAAATCAGAGTTGCGGCACTCGGTGGGGCAGCTTTATATACCTTATCGCCAACGGTTATCTCCTCCGTCTGTTGGAGAATTGTTTGGGCAACTTTGGTTTCAATATTTTCCGGCATAACTGTATTTTATTTATGGCGAATTCGCCGTATTTTGTTTGTAGCGGGAGTTGGATTTGCACCAACGACCTCCAACCTATGAAATTGGCGAGCTGCTATCTGCTCTATCCCGCTATGTGCGGAGGTTTAACCCCCTCCGCATAGGGTTTACGCCGACTTGGTGTACGGTTTGAGGGTTTTACCCGTTTCCGGCTTTTTTGCGTCGAACGTGTATTTCCACAACTTACCGTCAGCCGAAGACCACGATTCCGTTACCGATACCGTTGCATTCTCGATAAGGAAGCCCTCGCATGCCTCATCCTCCGGCGTCAGGCGGACGGCATAGTTATCGACGATAACACCGTCCTCGTCCTCGATAGGCTTCTCATCGCCTTTCTTGACGAAAATCTCCAACTCGAAGACGTACTTGTTTTTACCCCTGCGGGTATCGACGACATCGCCGCCCTCCTCGGTCGCTTCCTTTTTCGTTCCCTCGGTTGTCGTCAGTTTGGCCGTGTCTTCCTTGATTTCGGGAAATGCCGTCCATGTGGGCGTCGGTTCCGTCGGAACTGCGCCATTTACACTTTTGGTAAACTCTACCGTCGGTTTACCCCAGCTTAATACAGACATATTCTTAATGTTTTAATGGTTTGTTAGTCAATGTATTCGTACTGCAATTTAACCACGACGAAATGCTGATGTATCTCAGGCTCTTCCTCCGTGTAAATTGTCTGCTGCAACTTGAACTTGTAATTCGATACGGCAGCCGTCAGGCTATCCACCCAATCCGCTGCGGCTTTTTCGAGCGTTTCGCAGCGTTGGCCGTCCTCCACGAGAACTCCGTTTTCGTAAGGGTCGATATCGGGACAATAGATATTTATGGTTACGACGCCTGTTTGTATTTGGCCGGGGAGGCCGGTCGTGAAAATCACGATAGCGTCCTCGGCTTTTGAATCCCTCGGGCGACAACCCTTGCGATATACTTTCCCCGATATGATTGAGGGGAGGGTGCTGCTTTTCAGCAACGCCAGCACATCGCTTTGTATCTGTTTCCCTGTCTTTGCCATTACCGTTTTGTAAATCCAAGTTGTTTCATAAGGCTCGGTACGAGTTGTTCTGCCAACAGTTCTGCGCTATCCAACACGTTATATCCCCTTGCCGATACATGGGCAGCATAGTTCATCCCTGCCACCACAATCAAGACAATGCCGGACGGGAACGCTTTGACGAGCTGGCGGGCAAATGCAGCCCCGCCTTGCGCTCCCTCATTTCCTCCCTTAATAGGGGTAAAATCGCCCATCTTAACAATCTTACCGTCTTTGACTATCACATAGCCGGTGGAGCTGCGGAGGTTGTGAGTGCGGTCTAAATAGGAACCGTTATTACGGGCTTCATTTAGGCATTGCTCACCGACGTAGGACAGATTATAGATGGTTTGCTGTTCAATCCTCTGTATCTGTTCTTCGAGGTACGCATCGACCTCCGACATTGGTGTTATCTGTTTTACTCCCATATCAGACAAGAATCCGGATTTGACATACTGCCTGCAACGGCTCTACTTCGATGACGGAGAATTCTCCGAGGATTTTTCCGTTGATGTCCCGCAACCGTAGCATTTCAGCATCGTAGGGCTGCTCGTCTATGAGGATTTCATAGGAGGCGATTGTAAATGCCTCGCCGTTTGCCCTGCCTTTGTTGCTGTATTTATTTGCTCGGTATTGGCACTCGATAGGTTTGCCCCAAGAAACAGACGGGGCGATAGGATAGTCCGTATCAGGGTCTATTCCTCCGCCTGTCTTTATCTTCGTTTCGATTGTGCCGTTTGCAATAATCATCTCTATTGAGCGTATTGCCAGCGAAAACCGCCAGCAGTTTTTTGGATTCCTCTACATGCTTTTGAAATATGAGAGCTTCCTATTCCGGTTATTCTCTCCGCTTCTCGTACTCCGAAGAACGTGTTAATGACTTTACCATCCTGAATCTGATAGACAATTTTGGAGTAGGGAGAGGATTTACCCGTTCTACCGTCCATAGGGGCTTTTCTTCCCAAGGAATGATAGGCGTGTAAATTATTCTCTCGATAAGATGTCCACTCCAAATTTTCGATACGGTTATCGGTTTTTATCCCGTTGATATGATTTATAGCAAGTTCACGGTTCGGATTCGGAATAAACGCTTCCGCAACAAGGCGATGAACACTTTTAGATACCTGTTCCTTGTCGTTAGAAAGCGATACTCCTAAATATCCCTTACCTTTTGTTCGGGGCGTTAATATGCCGCCGTCGTTCTTTCGAGAACCTCCATTGGCATACCGTATCTCTCGTGGGAGGCTTTTTACACGCCCCAAATTCGATACTTGGTAATATCCCTCAAACCCTTTAATATCTCGCCATTCCTCCATCATAATTTGGAACCTTTATAACCATATCGAACCCCTTTACCTACCTTGTCCTCCGGCTCCCCGTATTCTCCGTAAATTGACATCGCACGGTTTCGGAAATCCCTGCGTTCTTCATCTGTGAATGAATACGATTGCCCGCCTTGCGAAACATCGGGAGCAACGGCCAGCCAGTAGTACAAATCTGCTGTGGCGAGCTGATATGCTTTTGAAGTCAATATCGTTTCGTCCACATCAGAGTCGAGGGGTAACTTACGTCCAACCCCCACATCGAGTATTGTTCGGAGGGGGATAGGGTAAGCGTTGATGCCTTTCAGTGATTCGAGAACTGTTGCCATGACGATTACTCTCCTGTGGCCTGTGTTACCGAAACCTCGGCGGAGTTGCCTTCCTCGTCAGTTACGGTAATTTTGGCTGTTCGTTCTGCGGATGAGTTGGCCGTTACTTTGACCGATACCTTATCGCCCTCGACGGTCGCTGTCGCCCATTCTTGGCTGGACTGCACCGTTACGTCGCTGTCGCTATGCACGGTGAACGTCTTGGTCGATGCCGATTTCGGGAATGACAACGACGTGGGTTCGACACTCAGTTTGCCGGTGGAGTTGGCATGCAGAATGTAGATGCCATCCACACCGTCGATAACCGGTAAGGCCAAAGCCTGTGCGGTCGTGAACTCTTTGAGCGGGTCGGTCTTCGAGTACTTCGCCACGAGGATATGTGAGCCCGATTTCTGATAGTTTACTCCGGCAACGGGGTTGGTTTCCTCGGCCAGCGTACCGTACACGAGGCGGCCTACGTTTTCGCCGGGCAAACCTACAATATTGGCCTCTGCCCACGGCTTCACGGACGTATAAGAGCCGTCCGGCTTTTCGATTCTGAACGAGGAATCGACGATGCGGAACGTTGCGCCGTATTCGTCGGCCAACGCTTCCAGCATGGTTTCCCTTGACGGAACCGGCAGCAAGGATTCGTCCGTGATGACCTGCTTGTTGTAGTTCGCAGCGAGCAACTTGCCCTGCTTTGAGTTACGGAACAGGTTGAAATACTTTTTCGACAGCATAACGAGGGTGATAGAGTTCCCGTCTTCCTGTGCCTTGTCGAAAAGCTGCTGCACGTCGTCCTGCGGAACTGCGTCGGCCTCGCCCCATTTGGCTTTGGTTGCGTGGAATGTGTTTTCGGCCTTGTAACCGAAATCTGCCCGGATGCCCGTACCGACGTTTTCATCGTCGGGGACGAGAGTTACGCCGGTGGACAGAGCCTCTTGGAACATAATTTCCTTACGGACATCCACACCCTTGATTGCTTTCGGAGCGTCGTCGAAGATTTTGCCCACGACGGTTGTTTCGTCGGCTCCTCTTGCTCGCATTACGTTGATGTCGGAGATGGCTTTCTCGCCCTTGCTGAACTTGATACCGATTTTCGGGATAACGCCACTTGCGTTGCTGATTTTATCCCGCTTTTTCAGGGGCAGCGAGCTGTCCATAGCCACGACATCAGCGGCAACGACGGAGGTGTTCAGCTCGGTCGAACCCCAAGTGAGGTCTGCGGAGTATTCCTCCGTGAGCATCGTTTTGTGCAGTAGCTGCTCCTCCGTTTTCTTGCCGTTGATTTTCTCGGTAATCTTCCCGATTACGAGACGGAAGTACTTGTCGATGTACTCGATGAATAATGACGGATTCATAATTTATTCTCCTTTCTGTTTTAGGCGTTAAGGAACTCGATGCGGGGCAATCCCGTTTTGATTGCCGCCGTTACGGGGTACGGACTTGCTGCGGCATTGACCTGACCGATAGTCAGGATTGCTGCCCTCGGGTCTTTCTTCAGCACGGAGGCTTTCAGCACACCGAGGTACGAATGTCCTTCGGGCAGCGTATCATACGCCTCGGAGGTTACTCCGAGAGGCTTTACAGCTTTCGTCGTGTCGTTCTGAATCAGGATATGCCCCGACCTGATGACCTCGACATCAGTTGCCAGCCCCGATACGTCAAGGGTACGTCCGCCGGGAACATCGCCCAAGTCATTCACAATGACGATGGCATCCAGCCCGTCATTTACCTCAATAGAGGCTCTTTTCAAATCTGCGGTAGGCATTGTCTTTGAATTTTAGTGGTTTAACCTATGTTCATCCCGTCCACGACACGCTGCGCCTCCTCGTCCGTCGCCTCTTTGACGCCGTTCGTTGTGGTTTTTGTTGCGCCGCCTGTGGCCGGTCTGCCGAAAACAGCACCTCTCGCATTTGCAGTCTTGGCGAGTTCCTCTACCTCCGTACCGACTTCGGACAAAAGGGTGTCGAACTCCTCGTCCGAAATGCTTTTGATGTCCGTGCGGGCATAAGGCTTACGGAGGTCTTCCGGTAGCTTGCCAATGATTGCATCGAATTTCTGTTTCCGGCTGGCGGTAACTTTGTCGCCCTCGATTGCGGCAAGGCGGTCGGAAAGACTTTTCTGCCCGTCGATAATTGCCTTTGCCCACGCAGGAGTATCGTTGTCTCCGTTACCGTGTTGATTGTCGGGTTCGTCGTTGTGTTCAGCAGATGCGCCCCCTTTGACCTGCTTGCCGTCTTTCAGACCGTGTTTCTTCTCGTAATTCGATACTGCGGTCTGCTGGGCTTCCGTCGCTCGGCTGTCGCCATAGCTTTCGAGAACCTGCTGGAACGTTACCCCCTCTACTGCGGTTGCAACCTGTTCCGCTGTTGTCGCAGTCTTCGCCAACTTGTCGGCTATCCTGCCCAAGATTGCGTCGCTGACCCCCGTAAATTTGGCTTTCAGCGCATCCAAAATCTCTTTTCTCATACTGTTCAAAAATTAACTGATTAGTTTGCTTGCGACAAATATACTCAAAAATCGAATAGTGATTATAAAACAATCATAAATTTTATTTCAAATGATTGGTTGTGAGTATTAATCCCATAACAAATAGGGAAATATAAATAACCTTTTCAGTTAAAAATTCTCCGTGAAAAATTTGTTATAGCAAATATACTTCACTTACTTTGCAATATGATTATAAAACAATCATATTTGAACAACCCCAAAATAGCAGAGATATGAAACAGTACACAGTTTATTTCAGCGAACCGGTTTGCCACAAGTACATCGGCGATAAGTTCAATAAAGAACTCAAAAAATGGGAGTATGATGTTGAATGCGAAGAATGGAACGATACATTCACTTTCTACTCGTTGAAGCCTGCAAAGGATTTAATCAAAGCTAATATCAACAAGTACAAAGGTTCTTGCATCACCAAAACATGGGCAAATGGAGATTGGGAGAATCTCGGTGAAATCAAACTTGCCGGCTCCAATAAAACCTTTGTAGCCAATACCAAACAGCGAGTAGCAAACTATTAAAGCTATAATTATGGCACAGATAATTGAAGCGGCATATATGGCAGGGTTCGAGCCAAGCTCGGACAACCTGCCCGCCGAGGAACTCTACAATGAAGCCCTCGCATATCTTACGGATTTAACAATCAATTAAAACATACCGAAATGAACAGCGAAAGAAGAAAACGTCTCGCCAAAATATGCGAGCAGCTTGAAGAGATCCAAGTCGAAATTCAAGCTATTGCAGATGAGGAACAAGAGTGTTACGATAATCTGCCTGAATCTCTCCAATATGCAGAACGAGGAGAGCGCATGAGTGAAATAGTCGATACGCTCAATGATGCCGCAAATGACATGGAAAGCATCACTGAGAATTTGCGGGAAACACAAGAGTAGTTACAAATATCTAAATAACAGGATTATGGAAACAGCAATGACAACGCAGCAAGGATTGAACGAAGTTGTAATCAACAAGGTTCAGCGCATGATTGAAAACAAGGCCGTCGGCGTACAGGCCACAATGGAACGCTTGGTAAACGAGGGGAAAATCGCACAGGATTATATCGCCCCTATCGGAGTAGAACTGCGCCGCAACGATCACTCCCCGATAATCACGTTCAGCGAAAACGGGCACGTCCTGATGAATATGCAGAGCGGGCAATACACTCTCCACGGCAACGCTATCGGACAGTTGGCCGACAAAATGGGCATCCCCTCTCGCTATCTACGGCAGCTCGCCTCTGGCGACGAATGGCAACGACAACTCGCCGCAACGGTTCTGAACGAGCATAGCGGCTGGACGCAGCGCACACGGGTTCTTATCCGCACGGTCGGCCAGCAGGTTCGAGGTGTGTTGAGCGACAGTTACCGCCGGTTGAACAGCGTTGAAATCCTGACCGCTTTCGTACAGGAGGCGAGCCAGCAGGGAGCAGTTATCGCCGATGCCTATATGAGCGACACGAAAGTATGGGCGGAAACGATACTGCCGCAGCCTATCGTGGTTCCGACAGTAAAGAACGGCGAGGTGGTGATTTTCGCAGGGGCGAGGTTCAGTACTTCCGATTATGGCGACGGGGCAGTTGATATGCGGGCATTTTTGCTCAACGGGGCTTGCCTCAATGGTATGGTTCGGGAGAGCGTGATGAAACAAGTACACCTCGGCTCCCGCCTCCCTGACAATCTGCAACTCTCCAACCGCACCTACGAACTCGACACCCGCACGACGGTTTCCGCAGTTCGAGACCTGACGAGGGGATTGTTCAGCAAGGACAATATCATGCAAAAGGCCATCGAGATTCAAGGAGCGGCCGAAATCGACGTAGATTTCGACCAAGAACTGAAACGGCTGGTAAAGGCTGGTTCGCTGCTGAAATCGGAGGGCGAGAGTGTTGAAAAAATCCTCATGCGTAATGACCCCGACGACGGAGTACAGGGCGGAGCAACCCTTTGGAAGCTGACGCAGGCTATCACGGCACACGCACGGGAACTTGAACCCCGCCGCAGCCGAGAGTTACACGAGATTTCGGGGGCTTTGCTCAATCGGGTAAAAGTAACCGCATAAACATCAACCGCCCGTGAATCCGCCCGAAAAGCGGGTTTGCGGGCTTAAACTCAATACAAGATGAAAAGGACAGATTTGAAATTTATCGGCATCGACGGCTGGGACAGGCCGGTTTACCAAGACCCCAACGGGTTGTTGTGGAAAGATACCACGCTGGGAAGTGATACGCCCTCTTTCGCTTCCGCCTGTAATAACGAGTTCGAGGGAGAACCGGATATGCCTATCGAAATGACATATCCCGATTTCGAGTAGTTATGGCACGCCGAAACCCTGCCATAATACACTAATTGATGAATTACGGCGGAGTTTCGGCGTTTCAATACCCCATAGTAGAGTAAAGGAGAGTATAGTATAGGAAAGTATATAATAATACCCTTACGGGTATTTGTCAAACCGCCTGCGATTGTCAGGCAATAAAACCTGAAATTATGAGCGACAAAAAGAGAATTTATACCGTCCCTGTTCGGTACGTGTTCAGGGGCGAGTTCAAAATCCAAGCCGCCAGCAAAGCGCAGGCAGAAGAATATGCCGAGAAACATTGCGGGCTGGTTCTCGGAGGCGACATTCATTCATCGTTGCCTGATGAAATGGTTAATTGGGATTTTCCCGTACACCCCGAAAAAATCGTAGGACATGGCAAGGTTGAACATTGAGCGACAGGAGCGGCTGGAACCGGAGCGCATAGCCCATGCAGTCAGGCGAATTGAGCAGCTTGGCTACACAATCACGCTGCGGGATAACAAGAAAATACAGTTCACTCACAAGGGCAAGACCGTTACGTTCTTCCCGTACAGCGGGTGGGCAACCGGCAAAACGATACAGGACGGACGAGGGCTTGATAAACTGATAAAACAGTTAAAAAATGAAGACGATTTTAGAACGAGCGAAAGAAGCCGTAATTGACCCTTTTGACCCTGACGAAATGCTTCCGGTCAGGATGGGATATTTATCTATGCTGGAAAGACGTGGATTTGTTGCAGGTGCTATGAGTGAACTGAACGAACTGCTCCGTTGGCATAAGATTCAGTCAGACAAATCGGGATTTGCTACTGATGAAGCCCTTGATGAGATTTTTCGGGAACTGCCACGTCTTGTCAAAGACAAGCGGGACGGGTGCATCGAACTCATCGACTATGATAATGCCGCTGAATGGCGAGGCGATTTGGAACGCAAACCGAGCCTATACCAATGGCGGCCTATTCACGAAATAGAACAGATGACATGAGAACGAAAACACTATACAAAGCGGACGGAGACCGTCTGAAAATCGACCGGTTCCCCTGTTTCCACATAACCGGCAGCATCGCAGGAATGAAACGAATGTTCTATGGCAAGGATGCCTTGCTGGTACGTTGTGGAAGTTGGATTTACAACGTGTCGAAAGAACCGAGGATTTATCATATAGCACATTAGTTATGAAACGAAGTCATAAAGCTGAATTTCAGCGTTGGAGAGCCGAATTGGAAGCAAAACACGGCATGATGATTTACGACCGCCTTTCGGACGTGATAGACACAAACGACGATTTAACCGTCGGGGATATGGTTCTGTTTACCAACGATTATGGGGTAACATTTGGTCCCCATGAAATATTGGGATTCTGTAAGCCGGATAGTTTTCTATGCCCGCACCGTTACCCCAAAGACGAGGATTGTGGCATTGTCTTTTTAGACAGCGACGCATATTGGTTCCCCGACCGGCTCAACCAACTGACGCTGGTATCGAAAGGAGGGCAGCAATGAGTGAGTTGGAGTTTATCTATCGTGTGGCATTCAATGAGCCTCCCCTTGAAAACGACGACAGTTGGGAGTTTTACTTTACCTCCTTGTCAGCAATATACGAGAAGTTCACGCCCGAACAGGTGGGCTGCAAGGTGTCTCGCCTGTGGAATCTGAAAATCACTCCCGATAAACCATACAATGGTCGGCGGTGTCGTATCACGAAAGAACCCGTACTGCGAAAAAAGCGGAGAAAATAGGCACATTTCTTGTGAAAGATTTGTATAAGTGTAACTAATTAGTTACTTTTGCAGTGTAGAAATAACGATAAGAATGAAACGAAATTTGATATTTTCGCCGGAATACATTGAGTTTGAACAGAGTTCGAACCCTCGCACTCGTGAAAAACTACGCTATGCGGTAGCGATTTTGGAAACCGTACAGCCGATACCGACCAAGTTCGTGAAGAAACTGACGAACACCGATTTTTACGAGCTGCGAGTTTCGGTCGATAACGAGGTTCGGGTTATCCTGTTTTCGGCGGACAATGAAAATATCAATCTTGCATCGAGCGTTATCCTATTGAACGGCTTTGTGAAGAAAAGCACAAAGGATTACGATAAGGAAATTACAAAGGCTATCAATATTCTAAGAAAATTGCTATGAGTACGACAAACAACCGATTAACAGCAGAAGAATTGCAGAAACTCCGGCAGACGGATTTCAGCAAGAAGCCGGGGTTCGTAAAGGCCGAAACGGTACTTGCCAAAGAGGTTGGCGAGGTCGGCACTCCGGAACGGGCAGAGTTCGACGCAAAGGCTCGTGCCTGGTATTATGGCGAAATGTTGCGGGAGCGGCGCAAAGAACTTGGTATGACGCAAAAGGAACTTGCCGAGCGTGTCGGGCGGGAACGCACCTACATCAATCGTATCGAGAAAGGCGAGACCGATTTGCAACTCTCCTCGTTTATCCGTATCGCCGAGGCTTTGGGAATTATGCTTCGCCTTGATGTGAACTTGGCGTGAGGTAGAATCTGAAAAAATGAGGGCGGTCGATTTGTCCGCCCTTGTTTTGTGCTATGCTGCGTATTGTCTGTTGTCTTTCAGGAAATAAGGCAGCGTCCCATTCTTGGTTGCCTTTTGAATCCTGTCGTGATTCCTGATTCTCCACTCCTTGAAATTAGGCGGTACGTCGGACACCTTGTTTGCGCTTTCCCCGTTCAGCGGTTGTCCGAGCATTATCCGCTCGTTGTCGGCTTTGATTTCCTCCAATGTTTTTAGTATTACTACTGCGTGGCAACGACAATACGGATGCCAGCCCGTGAACTTGAAATTCTTGGGGTAGCGTCCGGCCAACTCATCGCAAATGTCGGTAAACGCTCGTCCATTGAGGGTGTGGTTATTCGATAACCTGATTTCGATGCCTACCACAAAATCGAGTTGCTGCCAACGTGTGTAATCCGATGTACGGTAAGCGATGTTCGTTTCTGTGGCAGCCAAACGGTGGGCGTTCTTGTACGACGAGCGATAAACTCCTTGGCCGGGATGATACACCGCCGCCCGTTGCGACAGGTGCAGTTGCCCGTGCTGGTCTCGTACACGGCGGAACAGTTTATCGGGGTGTTGGAGGTATTGTCGAAGTGTCCGGCTCATTTCATCGGCTGAAAGCCCGTCCCGCAGGCCGAGGTCGATGCCCATTTCTATCTCCGTTTTGAATTGCTCCGTGTACCGCCATACCCTGTCAGACAATTTCAGTCCACCGATTTTGCGTTCCGTGAACGCTTTGCAGGCTTTGTCGTTGGTGTTGTAATACTTGCGAGCCTGTTCCGGTGATAATTTCGTGGCGTATTCCCCGAATACGACGTTGCACAGTTCGTTGTTTTTGTTGTTCGCCAACGTCCATTCGGCCTCGATGCCGTTCAGAATAACCGTCGATATGCCCGTTTTTAGCGTTTGTAGCAACTTTTCGATGCGAGCCTTTGTGCTTGGGTAGTTGGCGAACGAAAAGGGCTTGTTGGGGTTGAAATTGGGTATTGTCGCCCCGATAGCGGCAGCCTCACGCACGGCAGACTGATAAATAGCTTCAATCTGCCGTGCATAACGCTCCACGTCTTTCAGGTGCTTACTCTCCCATTTGTCCAACCGTGCCATTGTTTCTCAATTCAAATACGTTGCATTGCGGGTCGTCCAAGAATTTCGAGAACTTCCCCTCTTTGTAGTGCGGGCAGCGGCACATAAACAGTTCGCCCCGCCAATTCTTTTCGTGCCAATCGTAACTATGGATGCAGTCCCGACACGAGTATTTCGGTCGTTCCCGCTGTTGCTTTTTCCTCGCTGCGGCCATTGTTATTCCTCCTCTATGCGGTCGGGAGCGGGCATTTCCTCCAACCGTATCGCTTTTATGGTTTCACGTCCCTCCAAAATCGCTTTACATAGGCGGTGATAGCCGTCGGCAATCTGCCCGCAATCGTCGAGGATAATAGGATAGTTCAGCGAGCAGTCCTGCACCCGCTTACATTGGAAGATGAACTGCGAGAGGTTATCCGCAGGGAACGGATGGTCGGTTAAATCTACCGCCCACAGCGGGAGGTCTCGGACTTCGTAGCCTTTGGCCTGTGCGAACAGGTATAGCGATTCAGCCCTCCAAACCTTGTTGCCTCTGACAAATTCGCTTTCCCCGAATGTCATTTGTGATATGCGTACTTTCGTCATGGGGCTATTCGGTTAAATGGAACGCATCGACGGTTTTTTCTTCGCCGAGTTCTTGCATCGTTTTATCAACGTCATTGCTCCAGCCGAGCATTTCGACGCTTTGCCGCTGTGAAATGATAGGTTTGCCGCCGTTGGCCGTCGTGAGGTTCGCAATGGTGTCCTTATCGTCTGTAATCGTGAACGGCGTTATCTCCATTTCCACTTGCAGGCTGTCCACGTCTTTCCATTGCTTTTCGGGCAACATCGTTTTGAGGAACGCTTTGACGACGTTCATTTCACGGTCGAGGAATTCAATCAGTCGCCCGCTCTCGTCCTTGACTTTGAGTTGGGCGTCGATGAATAGCTGCTTGCGGCTTTCGCCCGACATAGGGTTGGATTTCATACTCTCGTAACTCCAATCCGGCAGTTGCAACTGCGTGAAGAACGATTGCCGGAGTTCGGTAACAAAGAATTTCAGATTTTCAACCGCCTGCTCCCATGTGACATACCCCGCAGAAGAACCTTTCGGATATTGGAGGATGCTTTTGAACTCCTTGTTTTCGGGTTGTTCCTCGCCGAATTGTATTTCTTCGTCCGCAAACACGCAGAATACCGGTTTACTGTTCTTGCGGAGGTAATTACCGTTGCGGCTCAACGCCCATTCAATCTCGAACACGATTTTCGAGGTGTCCTCCCAAATGGGGGTCGGGCGGAACATATACACCCCGGGGATTTTGCCGAGGGTAATATCCTCGTCCTCGATGAGCTGCCAGCCGTTGTTCTCGTTCGACCATTTCAGGTGCTTGCTGTCGGTATAGGTGTCGAAGTACGAAACGGTTTTGCCGAGTTTCTTTCGGGTATAGCCCACCGATAGAGCAATCATATCGCCGTACTCATCGAACAACGGGTACAGTTCGTCCCCATGCATCGGCGAATAGTTTTTGCATCGCAGTTTCAGCGGGCAATTGAATCCGTAAAGGTCGTGCCGTTGCTCGACAGCGTACCACAGCGTCATAACCTCGCAACCGGCGAACAGCATATTACTCCGTTCGATGTTCACGCTGTCGATGCGGTTCCGCTCGTAGATTGCCTCCAACATTTTGGCGACTTTCTGCTCCCCGTCGTTATTGGGTTTATAGATGCGCTTGACAGGTATGCCGAAGCATAGTTCCGTCATACGTTTTACAGCCAATCGTTGCAGGTCGTATGTGATACGGGTAACGTAGTCGATAGAGCCGTCCTCGTTCACAATGTCGGGGTATTTGGCTTTGTTCATCACAGGATGTCGCTTGGGGTCGTATTCGTGTATCAATCCCCAGCGTCCTGTCCACGGCTGCACGTAAACGGCCTTTTCTTTCAGGTCGGAAATAATCTCTGTTACCGGTCTGTTCTTGTCGATGATTTCTTGAATTGTTGCCATAAATGTTTGTATTATAATCATTTTGTTTGCAAAAAAATTAGTACACAGCCTGTGCGATACGTTTTTTGTCCACCGGACGCTTGATGACAATCGGATAGAACGTGTTGGCCAGCGCATCGAATTTGTCGGTAGAGCGTCCGAGCCGCTTTTTGATGTCCTCTTTTGGTTCGATGACTATTTTGCCGTCGGAGCGAAATGACCACCGAATTTCGGTTGCCTCCTCTGAAAATTCTTCGTCCGGAGGTAACATGGCTCCCGTGTTATTTTTCGGATTGAGCCAATCTCGTATGCACCAAAACAGGTATGCCCGCATATTGAGGAACTTGTATTGCCCCGTAATGTCGGTTAGTTCTTTATCACGGGCTTTTGCTCCCTCGCTGTATTTGCAGCTGATGATATACGGGCTGTCGTCAATCTCGTGTGCCCGTGCATAGACACCCGCACCCTCGCCGATTGTGTCGATGCTAACGAACGATGTAGGGTGTTGGCGGCGGTGATTGATGATGTCGCCCGCAACCCGCATGTGGTCTGCCGTGCCGCCCGAATTGTGCTTTTTGAACGGCGCAACCCAATTCTCGATGCGGTTGCAATAGACCGTTGCGTCCCGTCCCATTCCAGCCACATCGACACCGAGCCAATTTGTTCCCGTGCGTTCCCCCTTGTATTTCCGCCAGCGTTCCTGCGCTGCTTCAATCCATTGCATCGGGATAAGCACATCATCGGCCACTTTCGGAAATTTGCCGAGAACCTTTTTGCGGAACAGGTCTTCGGGGCGATACCATTTTCCCTCGAAGCAGAAGTCGTCGAGTTCTTCCTGCACCTCCGATTTGTCGATACGGGTACACCATTGTTCGAGTTTATCGACAACCCATTCGTAATCGACCTGTCCGGGGATGATGATTTTATGTTCAATGACGTTCGGAGCGGTCAGGCTGTTCAGCCGGAATTTCGTCCAGCGTTCCCCTCGTTGGCTGCGGGCAGCATATCCGATAGGAGTGTTGGGGTTGAATACCAGCAAGACACGGCTGTTGCCTTGTAGGTTTCCCTCAATCGCTTCAAATGTGTTGTCGCTGATACCGGACGCCTCCGTGATGACGAACATCGTATTTACAGCGTGAAAGCCCGACCACGCCTCGTGGTTGTTCTCGTCGGCCTTGAATCCTGTCAAGAACCATTCATCGCTGTCCGTGCGAATGTCATAGGCGTTCAATCTGCCGGGCAGCACGATGCCTCGTGATTTCGCCCTGTTGTAGAGCCGTGAAATTTCCGGCATCATAATGTTCTTTACCTGCCTATCGGTCGGTGCGGTGAGGGCGACTTTCGTGTTCTCTATGAGTTGGCGTTGGGTGTTCCAACGTGGTGTCAGGTACAGAAACGATATGGCGGCGCAGGCAGCGACGAAATCTTTACCACGAGCCGTGCCGGAGGCAACAGACGTGCGGGGATTGAATTGGACACTGGATAAAATCTCCTGCTGCTCCCTGTCAAGGGTAACGCCGAGACCGTCCCGGACAAATCGGTTCCAATCCTCTCTCCACGAACGCATCAGGTCGATGCCCCGCCGCCGCAATATGTCATTATTTCTGCTCATTGTCGTCCACGATGCCACTCTCTATCAGGAACGCCGCAAAACTCATATCGCCCGAAATATCTTTCTTTTCAGGGGCGTACAGGCCGAGCAACTTCCGGCGTTCTGCAAGCTGCTGTCTGATTTCCGCAATGTACGACGGGTCGCCGAGGCGTGTTACCTCGGTTTCCGTCCGCTCGGTTTGATAGGTGCGGATAGATGTCGCCCCCGTTTGGCTGTCCCGTGTCGGCGAACCTTTCTGTTTGCGGGCGGTCTTGGTGTAGTCAGTTTTCGACTTTTCCCATTGTTCCCACAACTCCCTGCACGTTTCGTCGATACGCTCCAATTCGAGTTGTAAGGCCAAATCCATGTTCTCCAAGCGGCTTTCCCGCCACTCTTTGAGGAGGGTTTGGATGTCCCTGTTCACGGTGGCCGTCGAATAGGTTTCCAGCCCGAGACGTTTCATTACCTCGGACTGGATTTTCCGTATGCTGTAACCCCGTTTGTAGAGTTGCGCCACGATTTCGAGGCGGGATAGTTTCAACTGCCGACGCTTTCTCTGTTGTGCCTCGCTCATTTTACAACTCCTTTGTCATTTCCAAAAAACGCTGGTAATATTCGAGGTTGCAACTCGACAACTCGATATACGTCTTGCCATACTCAGGGAACGTGTGTACGGCAAAATGGCTTTCCGAGAGCAGCCACAGGGCAGTATATCCCTGCGGTTTGAAATTATGCGCCGTAAAGCGGAGGATATTGAACCCCGCTTTGCGTAACAGCGCATCGAAATGTTCCCTAATCTTCTGCGGGTTCGTCTCCGCTATCCACTCTGAAAAGTTCCAAATCTTCGCTTGCATATTCAATTTTTTTGTAGTTGTTCTTGATTTCCTTTGTGTTGCCTTTGTAGAATACGAGGATATTTTGGTGCATCTTGGCAACCTTGCGGCTCTCCATATAACGGGCGGCACGGAGGGCTGTGCTGGCTCCCGTCTCAATGAGGATGAGTTCGTTATACAGGGCGGCTCCGTTTTCTTTGAAGATGCGTTTCATATCGTCGATGAAATTGTAGTAGAAGCCAGTTTTCTTATCCCGAACGTCTCCGACAACAATAACCGCAAACCGGTTTTCTTTCAGACAGCCGAGGGCGGATTTGAAAGCGTTCGTCAGAATCGTAAGGAACTCCTCGTATGTTCCCTGATTGGACGCATCGTTTTCGAGGTCGGAATATTTTTCGAGGTCATAGTACGGCGGACAGCTAAACAGCAAATCCATACTGTTCGGCTCAATGTGTTGCCCGACGTTTTGCCCGTCATCGCAGATGTAGCGGGCGGCCATACCCTCCACCCGTTCATTGTTGAGTTGAGCCTGTTCCGGCCGGAGTTCGATGCCGGTAAATTCATTGCCGAGATAGGCCGATACATATCCGAATACGCTATCGCCAGCGAAACAGTCGAACGTCTTGCATTTTTCCAACCCGAACCAACGGCAAATGAGTTCAGCCATAACAGGGTCGAGCAATGATACGCCCGCCGACAGCACTTTGGCCGCCTCCCGCTCTTTGACCTCCTCCGGCACATATTTGTCGAGGTATTCTTTGAACGACAGGCCGAGCGATTCTCGATGCTCCCGTGTCTTTTGGTAGATGTCCTTGTACTTGATTTCGGGGCTTGTTATTAACGTGTCGTTGCGGCTTTCGCCCATGTCCCCGATAAGTTCCCTCCAAACCTTTTTTCGGGCTTGCCAATAGCCTTTGCGGGTGTCGAGAATTGAGAACGGAGGGATAACGAAGCGGTCGGCCAAAGAGCCGTTGGCTGGTTTGCTGCTTTCGCCTGCACTGTCGCCGCCGTCGTTGTTGTCGGACTGCCATACGTCCAGCCCCCAATCTTCGAGGTCTTCTGCCTCCCAATCATTCGCCAGCATATCGTAGTCCCATTCGCCATAGCCCACGTTGTCCTTGATGATAAACTCCTTTTGTTCTTCATCCGATAAGTCGGCAGCACGGATAATGGGAGCGGTCGGGTTATCCTGCCAACGTTCCCAATGTTCAACCAAAGCCTCTTTCTCGGCTTCGGTTTTTTTCTGAAAACCTCGAATATCGCACAGTCGAGATTTCAGGTCGTCAATAGGCATCTCGGCTATGAAAGTCAATGCCCGGTAACGCATATTTCCGCCCAAGCAAACGAGTGTATCGTCCACCACAATCGGGCGAAGTTCCAGCATCTTCGGAAAATCGAGAATCGAGTTTACCAACTTGGCAAACTTGTCGTCTTTGATGATACGAGGGTTTGCCCCGTTCACCCGTATTTGAGAGAGTTTTACGAGTTCCGTTTTCATAGTCCTATTCCCATACTTTGTCTTGTTGATATTCGCCGAACAGCCCCCAGCGGCACATAGACGCATAAATCGGGGTGTTCAACTTGAACTCCTTGCATATCTCCTGTGGATTGATGTCCATTGTCCCCTCGGCCAACGTGTTTTCCGCCGTGTCTTGAACGATGAAATCCACCGCCTGTTTGCCGATGCAGCAGGCGAGGGCGGTCGTTACGTCCGTTTTGTATTTCATCGAGTAGTTGATAGCGAGGCGGCGGGCGGCGAGGTTCAGCGTGAGGTCAGCCTTGCTTGCATCTTTCGTCCAAGGGGAACCGCCGCCGAGTTTACTGTTGCCTCCATAGAAATCCACCGCCAATTTGCGACCGGTTGTACCGCAGTCTGCGATAGACGAGTGTTTGACGTATCGGCCTGTGCCGTTGATGATGAGCTGATACCGGCCTTTGATACGTGAGCGCACAAAGTGTTTCACGGTCTTTTTGCTCGTGTCATCGAGCAGCGGGATTGCAACGATGACCTTTTCGACCTTATCATTGCGGGTAATGACCTGCGTTTTGATGTCGAGGCCTCCGATGCCACTCTCGAACAGGTCTTTGCATAATCTTTTGGCGAGGGTATGGTCGAGAGGCATTCCGCAGGTATCGGGACGGTACTCACAATAACCGAAGAAAATGCCTTGGTCGCCCCAGCCGGACAACCCTTGTGCAATGTCGTTGCTCTGTTGGCAGATATAGATAGCCACGTCGAGCAGGTCGCCACAAATGGTATTGTCAGCACCCCATTTCTGCTGATATTCTCGTGTGTACCCGATTTCGTTTACAGATGCACGGACAAAATCCCGTATCTCCTGTGCTGAAAAATGGTGCTTACTTGATACCTCGCCGCCGAGCGTTACCTGGTAGCCCTTGATTTGCACTTCAACCGCATAACGGGTTTGCGGGTCGTGTTCGATGTACCGGTCGAGGAGATATTGCGAAATATAGTCCGCAATCTTATCAGGGTGGCCGAGCGATACGAATTCTGAAAATTTTATCATCCTTTGAATTTGTTAGTTTCGACAAAATTAGCCAATATGATTGTATTATAATCACTTTTTGGGCAAAAAAATGAGTTTTCAGACGGAAATAGCCTGTTTTATCAATTCCAGCGTCTTCAACCTGCATAAGTCGTCGGGCGTTACTCTGAATATCCGCCAGCCGAGCAATGTTCCGGCATTGTACTTTTCGATGTCGCTGAGAAACCCTTGCGGGCGGGTATGACGTCCACCTGTCCACACACCACCCTCGACTTCGAGGGCTATTTTATGGTCGGGTATGGCATAGTCGAACCTCCATTTGCGGGTGGGGTGGAATAGGTATTCTTTGACGACCTCTATTTTTAGGTCGCTTTTGCATATAGCCGTGAACATATCCATTTTTGGCTGTTTCTGCGGCTTCTGTGCTTTTCTTTTTGGCTTGTCGGGTGTTTGCTTATCTGTTGTCATATCGTTTGAATTTGGGGCTGAATTCGGGCAAGACGACAAAACGGGGATTGCTCCCCGAATTGTGCCGTGCTTTTGTTCGCCGAATGTCAGAACGGGAGGTCGTCAGGGTCTTCGACTGCCTCTGCTGCGTTGGTAGTCTGCGTTACTTCCATTTGCCGCTGTTGGCTTTCGATAGGTTTCAACGCCCCGAATATGGGCTGTGCCATGCGTTCCTCTTCGCTCATGGCTTGGTACACCTCTTTTGCGAGGCTTTGTTTGAGGACGTGCGTATCGCCGTAACGCTGTTCCCGCATTTCAACGGCTGTGAGGTTCAGATACACCCCTTTCTCGCCGAGGTAAACTCCGCTGTCGTCGATAGGGATAACCAAGCAGCGTTTCGTGGCAGCCTTGCCTTTGAGGTTGGTTACGAAACTGTTTTTCAGTTTCAGGAGGTCGATTTTAATTCCAAAGTTTCCCATAATTGTTGTATTATTTGTTGTTGGGGATTATGTCGTCGATGTCGATAATTATACCCTCGCAGTAAGGTTCTCCGTCCTCCTTGATTGTGAACGAGGCGTAGGGAATATTGGAGGATATACGCCAACTCAAAGCCGGTTGGTCGTCGGGACACCACTCGGCTCGAATGAGGCGGGGATTGTCGTCGTTGTCGCACTCGTCCGAAATGGGAAGAACCTCGTTGCCTATGGCCTTGTGGTAGGTGTTTTCTTCCTCGCCGTCGGCATACAGTTCGCCGTCCAATGCCAGCGCATACTCTCCGCCGTCATAGGCTCCGACTTCATCACGGATAGCCCCTCGCATTTCGAGCAGGTCATCCGATGCACCGAACAGCACCAGCAGATTGTTTTGCTTGGCAGCCTGTTCCTGTTCCTTTGTCATTTCATCACGGTACTCATTACCGTTCAGCAGCTCCGCAAGCTGCTCTTTCGTCATTGTTTTCATTTTTTACGTTTTTGTTTTGTGAGTTTTTTGATTATCCTATTGAGATAGGCGTTTTCGTGTTCCAAATCCTTTATTTCCGCCCGCAGAGCCTTGACGGTTTCATTGTACCGTTCCCGCTCGAAAGCCGCAAAGGTCTTTTCAGTGCGGCAGGTGCATTGCGACATATCCCCCGAAAGAACTACCGGCCAACAGTATGGGATAAGCACCTTTTCGCCGTTTTCGGTGTATATGTAGTGGCATTTCATTTGGGGCTTTTCTTGTCGAGTTTGATTTTCAGCCGTTGGAAGTTTCGCAGTTCACGAATAGCCCCGTCAATAGCTATCCCCAATTCTTTGGGGTTGGGCATCGGGAGGTCAGCCCCTCGCCGCCACTTTTGGTAGTTGTGCAGATACTTGATGATTTCTTTCACTTTCATAATTCGATGATTTATAGTGCGTTTTTTTTATTTGCGTTTCGTTTTGGCTATGCAGCCGCCCGAATCGGCTTGATGTCCTCCTCAATCAGTCGAGCGCAAAGAGCCTCGCAGAGAACCCGTGCCATATTGACTTCCACGGCGTTACCGATGAATTTCTTTTGGTCGGCCTGTGTCCCGACGAGAACATAGTCGGAGGGGAAACCCATAATCCGTTTCAATTCCGGTATGCGGAGCATTCGCATTTTGATGTCGATAATGCCGTACAATGCCATAAATTGTTTGATTTTTACCATTGCGGGGCTGTCGTCCGGTTCGATAACGATAGCCATTTCGCCCTGTTCTGTCTGAATGAGGTACGGAGGCATTTTATCCATACGAGCGATGAGCGTAAAACATGGGCTATCGACTGAACCTCCTGCGGATTGGAATTGCGGGTTCATCAGGTAGTGCCATTTCCGGTTTGCCGTTACTGTCTGTGCCGGTTCGTCGATGCTGCTCCCTGTGTTTTTGAAACTCGTGTTCATTATCCACGGTTTGCAGGTAACGAGTTGGTGTTTGGGGTTGGTGGTAACGGTCGGAGCGGGTGTTTCGATGTCGCAGGGTGTCCCGTTCCCGTACTGCATATCAACAAATGCGAGCCGGTCTTTCGTCGTCAGTGTCGGAGCGGGTTCGTCGATGCTGTGGTTGTGCCCGTTGCCATAGTAGGCCGTGATGAACGAGTGGTGGTCTCTTGTGGTTATTGCTCCTGCCGGTTCCTCTACCGATACACTCTTGCCCTCCGGACTACCGCCATAATACTTGGAAAGGAAACTCACCTGTGCCACGCCGAGCCGACTTTGCGTTGCAACAGTCGGACACGGCTCGTCAATGCCCGGAGCATGGTATTTACCTGCTCGGCTCATGCTGTTCCATTTTACCATGAATGCCTCCTTGCCGCCCGCAACGAACTTTATCAGTCCCGCATATATCCGTTCCAGCGTCGCATCGACGAGCGGTTTTTTGCGTCCGAAGATGCTTTCTCCCTCGTCCGAAAAGTCCAACACCTCCCGCACGGGTTTCCAGCGGTGTAATCGGCCGAACAGCCCAGCCGCTCCCTCTTTGCTGTGCGTCGGTTCGGGAAACACAATCGGGAGGCTCCCTTTTGCGAAGATGCCGAAGAACCGGCGACGGGAGGTGTACGCCCCATAGTCGGCAGAGTTGAGTATGCGATGAACAAACCGGTAACCATACCCGTAGACGTTCGCCACCCATTGTTGGTACAATCGCCCTGCGTCCTTGCTTATCGGTTTGCCGTTTTCGTCGAGGTCGCCCCAGCTCATAAACTCCTCGACGTTCTCAATCTGAATGTAGTCGGGATTGATAGCCTCGATATAGCGGAACAGGTGTTCGGCCAGCGTCCGGCTGTCGGCATCACGGGGCTGCCCACCTTTGGCCTTGCTGAAATTCGTACATTCGAGGCTCGCCCATAATACAACGAATGCGTCGGGATAGAGTTTCCGCATTTTGGCAATATGGGCTATCAACGGGGAGAGTTCCAGCGTCCGAATATCCTCCGTGAAGTGCATAGCGTCGGGGTGGTTGGCGGCGTGTGAGGCTATGGCGTTGGCGTCATGGTTTACGCATCCGATGACCTTTGCACATTGCCGGCCTTCGTACCGAGCGTTCTCAACGCCAGTAGAGGTTCCGCCCGCCCCGCAGAATAAGTCGATATAGAGCAGTTTCATGGGCGTCATTTTTTAGGGTTAAAACCGAGTCCGGTCATTTCGTCGAAAACAGCCGCCACAACGTCGTGAACCATTGTACTCAAATGGAGCCGCCAATAGCTCGGCTCAATGAGCGTGAGGGGAAGTGTCGTATCTTTTTTGTAAACTTGTTGCTGCGTATCGAGAACTATTATTCCGACATTCAACATGGTGTCAGATACGCCGATAAACAGGAGTATGGTTTTCGATAGATATTTGCTGTACTGATGAATAGAGCCGTCGAAATCTTCCTCTCGGAGTTTGAAATTGTGGTCTTTGCAGTACTGAATTATATGTTCTTTTGTCGTTGCCATAGTCTATTGTTTTTTTATCCAAATTCCGCTCTGTTTTTTCTCGTATCCTTGTAAGCGCATAACCTCGGCATGCTTGCTCGACAGCAAATGATATACGCCCTTGTAATCCTGCTTTTCATACAACTCAACGAGCGTTTCCCAACTGTCTATAATGGGCTTGTACCAAGGAAAAATTTCACAAATGCGGGGCAGGTCATAAGCCGGTGAAACCTCTGCAAATGTTACGAGGTCATAGCAGCGTGAGAAGTCGTCGGCATCGTGAGGTATGTCGAATCTTCCAGCCGAACCGGAACCAACACCCATCAATCCGCACCACATTGTTCTCGATGAAATGCCGACATTGTGAGTGCCTATCCATTCAATCATTTTTTGTGTGTTCATATCAGTAGCGGAATTTGGTGAAGTGGATGATTGCCATAGGCTGTGCGAGGTCGTAGTTTTTGAACCAATTCTCCCAATCCTCGAACGATAAACCGTCGTTCAGAGCAATTTCGTTTTTTCGCTGATACACAATTCCGATACGAGGCAGCCCGAGTTTGCCGTTCACAAATTCCAGCCGTTGGATTCCCACGCCGTCCTCCTTTGTCAGCCGGGCAATTTCAACCTGTTTGCTGCGATAAGGTTTACCCGTCCATTGCCGGATTGATAGGCAAGCCTCACCCCGTTCAACCTCGGCGATACGTTTCTTCCAAAGTGGGTAGTTCGCACGTATCGTGTGGATTTTTGGAATCGTAGTTTCCCAAAAATCTCGGTAAATGCACGAGTAGTTATCTCGGCCTTTAATGAATTTTTCCCAAAAATGTGTTGGCTCGCCAGCCCGATTATGTCCGGTTGGGAACCGCTTTGAAAGTGTAATTACATACGTTTTCATACTGTTATTGAGGTTAAATGAATAATCCGAGTTCTTTTTTCAGTCGTTTGTCGGCGATTTGTATGTATTCGGGATTCAACTCGAACCCGATGTATTTGCGGTTGAATTTTCGGGCGACTATGCCCGTCGTTCCGGAACCCATAAATGGGTCGAGGACGATTCCATTTTCAGGGCATCCGGCCAAAATGCAGTCAGCCACCAATTTTTCGGGGAACGTCGCAAAATGCGCTTCTTGCAGGGGTTGTGTCGGGATTGTCCATACGTCTCTTTTGTTCCGAAATTCCCTGTCGATATATGCGTTGCCGCTTTTTGTCCGGTAAAACTTTTCGGGGGTAGCCGTGTATTTGTTACCGCCGTAGCGAGGTGCATTTGTCGGGATTGTGCCGCTTGTTACGGCTTTTTCATGGATAGCCTCACAGTCGAAGTAATATTTCGGGGATTTGGTGAGCAAGAAGATATATTCATGGGATTTCGTACACCGGTCTTTCATACTTTCCGGCATGGGGTTAGGCTTTGCCCAAATAATATCCTGCCGCAGAAACCAGCCGTCCGCCCGTAACGCAAAGGCCAGCATCCAAGGTATGCCGATGAGGTCTTTGCTCTTGTAGCCATCGAATTTCTTGACTATGGCCGAACGCCCGACAGTCCCTCGATTTGTCCCCTGTTTGTATTTCATGGCATTGTCGGGATAGTTTGCTGCCCCTTTTCCGCTGCCAGCATAGCAATCCCCGATATTTACCCATAATGTTCCCGCAGGGGCTAATACCCGCCTTACCTCGTGGAATACGCCGACCAGCTTTTGAATGTATTGTTCAGGCGTATCCTCTAACCCGATCTGACCGCTCACTCCATAATCCCGCAGGTTGAAATACGGCGGGGAGGTAACACAACAATCTATGCTATCGTCGGGCAGATTGCGTAACCCCGTAAGGCAGTCAATGTTATATATTATATTCGCTTCCATATTGTTAGAATGGGCAATCGTCGTCCGGCATATCGTCGTCTCGGAAATCAAACACGCTGCTGCGGTATGCCTCCTCCAACAGCTCTTGTTGGTGTTGTTGCAGGTGGTTGGTATTGTCCCATGCAATAGCGTCGAAACTTGCGCCGTCGAACGGTGTGTACCGCCCGTTGTTGATGTTGTACTTGAATAGGCAAGTCCCGCACTCTCCGAGGTGTCGGAACTTGACTTTCTGAACGTGAACCTCGACCGTATTTTCAAGGCGGTTCCGGTGAACCACGATGCCGAAATCTGCTTTGTTGTAGAAGTTGGCCGAGCCGCTGATGTCATACAGCGTCGGGGCTTCAATTACTCCGTCTTTGTTCTTCGGCTGCTTGGTCGGGTGCGCCATCAGAATTATGAGGATGTCATTGATTTGAGCGAAATTCGTCAGCTTGTCGAGCAGTTCGCTGATGTACTGCGTTTCATTCCGGTTTCCCTGTTGGCTCTCCAATCGGTTGTATGGGTCAATTACGAGGGCTTTAATGCCCCGCCGCCGGACGAGGAATTTGGCTTTTTCGAGGATTGTATCTACTCGGAAATTATCTGCTGGGCTGATGAAGTAAAAGTTATCTTCGAGGTGTTCTTTTACCAGCCGATATTCCCCGAATTTAAGCGTTTCCTTGCTGAATTTCTTGCCGGTAAACTTCTCTATCAACTTGGATGCGTGATAGGCGAGCGGGGCGTTTTCGGGGCTGAAATATGCGAATCTCCACCCGTACCGCATATTGAGCCGTTCGGCAATTTCGTCGATGAACTCCGATTTACCGCTGCCCGGAATACCTGTTACGATGCAGAGGCGTTTGGTCTCGAATGAACACAACCGGTCGAAATTGTCGTGCCCGATTGTTACGCCCTTTTGCAAGCCGTGTTCAAAAATGGCGTCCAGCGATTGCTCAAAGTCCGAAACCGTAAAAATACCCTCTACCTTTACCTCCGGCGCATCGTCGAGGCATTTCAGCAGGCTATCCCGTCCGAACTTCATCAAATGCTCGTTGGCGTCCTTGCATCCCTCCCCATATTCGAGAATGCGACAGCGGTCAGCTCCGAAACGCCGTAACAACTCGTCCCGTAAGATAACGCCTTTGGTGTCGGTGTCCGATGCGATGAAAATCGTATCTTTGTCGTCGAAATACTCCTCGATATAATCGTCCAGGTAAGAGAGGTTGGCATTTGCCCCGTTCGGAACGCTTACAACGTCGGTACGGCCACACTCAATGAACGAAAGGGCATCCATTTCGCCCTCCGTTATGATACACTCTTTTTGCCCTTTGATAGCGTCGATATTGTATGGCAGCAATTCTGCCCCCGATACCATTTTGAAACACTTGTCGCCCGTGCGGAACTTCGTGTTTACCAATTCGCCCCTGCGGTAGTAGTTGAATTGGATTGTGTTGGCCTGACCGTTTTTCTGTGGCATCCATTCCATACCCTCCGTAACCCGCATTTGTTCGAGCGTCTTTTTGCTGATACCCCGCCCTGCAAACCAAGCAATGGCCTTGCTGCTCATAGCAGTATTGCCTGTCTGTTTGGGTTTTTTGTATTCGGGCTTCTGTCGAGCCAGCGGGCGAGGGTTGTAAAACGGTTTGTCCCACCGCTGCTCTTTTTCGACGGCGCAGCCTGCCCACCCGCAGTAGTGGCAGTTGAATACACCTGTCGCCAAGTCCACCGATAGGCTTTTATCCCGTTTGTTGTGGCGGCTGTCCCTACATTGAGGGCAGTAGGTCTTGATGTTGCCGCTCGTGCGATTGTACGGGATTTCTATTCCCAACTCTCTCCACCGCATCATAACAGCACCCATTTTTGCGTTGAACTATCCCAAGCGTATTTATCGCCCGGACGGGGAGGAGCGTTCATCGGGATTGTAACCTTTCCCGACCCATACGTCCGGCGTCCGTTCTCGATGCGCTCATCACAGCCGAGGGTGGTGGAACCGGTTTTGTGTTGCTGGCCTTTGTTGGTGTAGTTGCCCTCCATGACCTTAACCCAGTTCGTGCCGTTGCTGAACAGCCAATCGAACGTCGCTTGCCAATTCGATTTGTTTTCGCCCCGCAAGAAACTGGATGCCTCGACTGCCTCAAACAAAGCCTCGCAGGTCGGCATCCAACTTTCGGGCTTGCCGAACTCGTTGAGCCGGGCTTTTATCTTAGCCCGACGAGGGTCTGATAACTTCGATATTTTCGGTAGGCTCTTGCATATCGAATTCCACAGGTCGGCAATATCCTGATAAGGATATTTTATTTCTCCTTTCTTTTCCTCTCCTTTGCTCTCCTCTCCTTTACTATGTTGTTTCGGGTTGCCGCTTGCATCAGTTTCATCAGTTTTTACGGGGTTTTGGCTCGCCATAACTCCGCCATTATTCGGCATACTTGCGTTTTGCCCCTCTGAAATGCGCTTCCGTTCACGGTTTGCGAGCAAAGAGGAGAACCGTTGCTGGTGGGCTTTGGAAATGAGTTTATTCCCAGCCCGCTGCAACAACCCGATTTTTACGCAGTATTCAACAATTTCGGTCAGCTCGCTAACCGATACGTCATAATCCGCCGCAAGGAGTTCGATGTTTATTTCCTCCCACTCAACCTCGAAAAAATCGCTGTCGGTGAGTGTTTCCAACAGGTAATTCCATACGGCATACCCTGTGTGGGAAAATTTACGGCGGAGAGCCTTTATTTTCACGTCATTCCGCATATCAGCGTCATGCGTGAAATACTCTGCATTATTTTTCTTGGGTCTTGCCATATCCTTAATTTTTAAGTGTAGCTAAGAGTGATTGCCGGAGGTTTTCGTTGTGGGCTTTCCACTCGAAATTTGCCAAACACCATTGTCGATAGCTGGCCGGAATGTCGGCGATGCGCTCGCCTTTATACTTGCCGAAAGGCATGACCTCGATAACGGCTTTCCGCCCGGCATCCATTGCGTCCACGTCCTGTTTCGTTACCCGTCCGATGTCGCTGATAGGTATGCCGCTCAACAGCTTCCCGCCGCTGCCGAACATTCTCCATATCTTCCCCCGTTCAAATGTGATGTCCTCGACCTTGCCGAAACGGGCTACATTGCCGCCGAGGTCGATAATGAGGGCGTCCTGTTTGCCCTCGTCGATACGTGTAGCACGCCCGATGATTTGGTAATACAGGGCGATTGAGGCCGTTGAAATGCCGAGAACAATACAATCTATCCCCGTGTAGTCGAAACCCGTTGAAAGCACCCGCACGTTGAAAATTACCCGTATGCGTCCGGCTCGGAACTCCGATATGACGAAATCCCGTTGCCGCTTATCCATATCGCCGTATATCACGGCTGAATTTTCATACCGTTGCGATAGGTCGATAGCGTCCTGTACGCTTGGAACAAACACGAGGATATGCTTGCGGTCTTTGTTGCTGTTGAGTGCGTCGATTATGCCGCCTGCGCCGTTGTTGGCATTGTATGCTTGTTGAACGCTGTATTCCGTGTATTCGGATTTGGAGGAGTTGAACACGAGCATACTGTCGTCAAAATCGGCAGCCTGATACACGAGTTTGCTCCAAAATCCGAGTTCTACCATTTCCCGAACCTGCCCGACGTGGATAATGTCCTTGAAAAAATTGCCTTTCTTGCTGCGGGAGGTCAGCATCACAAGTTTGGAAAAGGTGTTGCCGTCGAGGTCTCGGTTGGTCTGTAATTTGACAGGCGTGGCCGTTATGCCGAGAACGTGTGTGATCCCGCTTTCTTCGAGGAACTTGCCGAGCATACTATCGGATTCACGGGGATATAGATGCGCCTCGTCAATGAGCATTTTGGTAAAGCCCATTTGTTTGAATGTCGCTCCGAGCGACTTTATGCTGCCGATAGTGGCGTAGGTAATTTGTGCGATGTCCTTTCGACCGAATGATGCGGAGTAGATACCGGCGTTGGTTACGAACCCGCATAGCGATAGGTATTTTTTGTAGTTCTGCTCCAACAGCTCCTTTGAGGGCTGTAAAACGAGCAATTTATCCGTGCAGTTCTTCGCAACGAAAGCAGTAAGGATTGATTTTCCCCACGCTGTGGGGAGTACTATCAAACTCGGTTTCGGCTTCTTTTCGTTGAAGAATGCAATCGCCTTGTTTATCGGCTCTGATTGATTGGAACGTAACGTAATCATAGCCGTATAGTGTTAAAAAGCACCGTATTTAGGGCTACCACGCATAACAGGAGCGTAGGGAGGCCTTTCGGCCACTCCCACCCATATACAGTGCTATGTTCTTTCTTATTCATACTCTGTTACTTTTGGTTTTGCGAAAATAATAAAATGATTATAATGCAATCATATTTTGAGCGAAGAAAATTTAACTGTTCAGTTTATACTCCCATAATTGCCCTAAAAAATCATTTGGTGTCATTGTCTATCTGCTTTTTATTGTTCAACTTCCTTGTCAGTATGACCGCTCGGCGTTTGATATTGATAGTCTTGGTATCTTTGTCGGGCAGGTCTTGTAAAGCAGCGAGAAGTTTGATAATTTCCTCTCGCTGCTGGTTTGATATTGCATACATTCCCTCTATTTTAGGATAAATCGGCGTGTGCCCGGTACTATCTTCGTGAACTCTTGTGCAAGGTCGGGGTGGACTTTCCCGAAAGCCTTGCTATCGAATTTTGCGCTGTCTTTGGACGTTTTCCACGTTGCGAGGGTTTGGCCTCCGTAACTGATGGCTTCTGCATCCCCGAAGCCCATTTTGATTTTCGATTCGAGTTCTTCTTTGGTGGCTTCGAGTTTGGCAAGTTCTGCTTTTACCACTTTCAGTTGATTGCAGGCCGAGAGGATGTCATCGCTAACCTCAATGATTTTTCCCTCCGTATGGCGGGCGTATTTCGTGATAACGTCCGTAACGGTAGTCGCATCCGGTTCCACGTTTCCGATGATGTTATCAACCCAAAAGCGTTCAACCTCCTCAATCATCCATCCGAAGAAGTCCGGAACAAATGCGATGTCCTTGTACCCGAATTCTCGGCCGGAACAGAGCCAAGCCAGCGAACCTTGCTTAAATTCCGAAACTCCGAGCAGGTATTGAACCTGGCAGAACCAATGCTTCGGCAGGTCGTCGGGGTCGATTGACATTTGGGTTGTTTTACACTCCAATATCCCTTTGTTGTTCGGGTTTCGGTGGCCGTCCAGCCAATAAGTACGGTCGGGGGAGGCTTGCAAGAACCCTTTTTCGTTGTTCTTGAACAACCAATCTCCGGCTGAACTTTTGATGACCTCTCGGCCTGTTGCGTCAGCCCAAAACTGCGATACGGCATCTTCGAGATAATGCCCGGCTTTCATCGCAAAGGTTTCGTCTTTGGGGGCGTCCAGCCCTTTTTTGCGTCTCCATAGCTGGTAAGGAGTTTCCCACGGATTGAGGCCGAGGATTGTCGCTACTTCGGAACTACCGATACCGTCTTTGCGGTATTCGAGCCATTCGGCTCGGTCTTTGGGTCGTATTACTGTATTGCTCATACTAATTTACGTCTTTAATGGTTTGGGAAATTGTATCTATTGCCGCAACTTTTGTGGCCTTACGGAGTAGGTCGATGAAATCGGAGTGTTGGGTAATGGCATTTGCAAGGGAGGGCACGAGCATCCCTTCTGAACCAACAACCCCTATGAGAGATGCGCTGGTGCGTTTACCCCCCCCCTCGGATTTTGCGATACATTCAGAGGTAATAATGATTACGCTCCGGTTTTCTTTGTTTTCCTCCTGCCACTTTTGCAGGTCTTTTACGATGTTTTGAATATCCATTTCTGTTAATTTTGAGGTTTTGAAAATAGGGAGGGTGAAAATCCCTCCCTGATATTTTTATTTGCGGGTTAAGTTGAAATCAGCCCATAATTTGATGAACTGCTTTCCGCAGTAAATGGCGAGGTCGCTGCTCCGCAAGCAAAGGCGAGAGCCGAAGCGCGCATTCGTAGACGAGGGGGCGTAATCCGAAGACGCACAGCCGAAGCCCGCATATTCAGTTACATAGTCAGCGGTGTCAATCATTCGCCGCTCCTGCTTTTCCCCGTTGCCCATGTCGTCGAGTTCCGCCTGTGTGTAGAGGTAAAACCAAGGATAATACCGCCACTCATCCTCTGTAAACTGTGGTTCCCAGCCCTCGTTTAAGGCAGCGCAGATGATGCGGAGTTTGAGATACGCCAGCATATCAGGGCTGATGTTGTCGGATTGGGCGCAAAACGCTCGGGAATCGCATACAAATGGGTGGTTGCTGTCGAGTGCAGCCATTGCGTCCTCGAACGTCTTGATACGCTCCGTTACTGGGCGGTCGTCTTTGGTTGTTACCGCATCGCCGAACAATGTGGCGAGCAGTTTTTTCGTGTTGTCGTCAGCTTGTTTGTACGCTGCTTCGAGATTCGATTTTTTGATTTCTACGTTATCCATTGTTATATTGAATTATGCTCTTTCGAGCGGTTATTTTTTTGTTACTTCGCCTGTTTCGGGATTCACGGCCTCCGATGTTTCGGAGGGTTGTCCGCCACCTTGTGTTGCAGCCGTAGCTGCGGCGGCAGCCTCTGCCACCTTGCGGCGTTTGGCCTCGGCTTGTTTTCGGGCGTCCTCGGCCAACTTCTCTGCGTCGGCGGTGTTCTGCTTGAATGTTTCGGCTACGGTCGTTGTGCCCTCCTTTATGGCGTTTTTCAAGCCGCTCAACTCGAACACCATTTCGCTGGTGATTTCCTCGATACGTTTCACGCCGCAGTAGGTGAGGATGTCCGTCTGCGATACACCCAGTTTGCCGAAGTAGGCAATCATATTCTGCCTGCGGGTTTCGAGGTCTATGGCTTTGCCGAGCGCAACCTGTTTGATTTCGTCGATGACCCGTTTTGTTACGGCTTTGGGAACTACTTTCAGAACTGCATTTCGGAAAGCGATTGCCGATGCTGCGTTGCCGGTTGTAACCTGCATATCTTCCGAGTAGGTTTTGCCGCTTTTGTCCGTGATACGGCGTTTCACTTCGACCGAAACGGCAAGATTGGTTTCAAGGTCATGGCATACGCCCTGTGCCGTGATCGTCTTGCCGTCGTTGCCGATGATACGGGTTTGTACCCGCATATTTCCCCACGCTCCGGCGATAATCTCTGCGAGGCGTACCGATACGCCCTCGATGAGTGTCCCCTGTCGGCGCAGGGCATAGAAACAATCTTCTGCCGTCGAATTGTCGAGCGTGGCGATTGTCTTGATGTTGTTCAATGCCCCGTAAATATCACGAGGGTACTGCTTTGCGGTGGCGATTTGGGTATCTACCTCCGCCCGGTTGATTGCTTGCAGCATCTCAGCCTGTTTGATTTCGATGATGTCACTCATAATTGCTGATTTTTTTTGCCCTCTTACAGCTTCGGGCTTTGCTTGCGCTGGGGGCAGGGTTCGAACCTGCGAAATAGAGGTGGCGAAGTCCGTGAGCGCACTTAAATCACCACCTTAGCGTAATGCCGCCTCGCCTCCCCAGCCGGTTTATAATTGCAGTTTGGATTGCCCCAATTCATTCATGCGTGTCCCTTTCTGCGGCAGCGGGTATTGGTGGTAGTAGGTTTTCCAACGCCGCCCGTCCTTTTCGTTCCAATAGCTTTGTATGTCGAATCCCTCGCTTTTGAGGAGCGATACAATTTTGCGGAAATCGACGGTTTTGCCGATGCGGTTTCCCTGTGCCGTTGTCATCCTGATTCCGGATTCAAAGGCTGCCCGGATGCGGGCTTTCGCTGTATTGAGGCTATCGTCCATAACTCACTTTTTTTTGTTGATTGCTGTGTAGGTGGTGGCTGCACTTTCAATCTCGGTGTTTGTTTGTATCTTGTTTTGCAGCATCCAATCTTCGATTTCCTCTTTCTTGAAATAGAGAGTACGTCCGTTGGGCTTGTAGTGCGGGATTTTTTGCCCGCTTGTCAGGCGATATATGTGCCCTTTCGTGAACCCTGTTATTAGGGCAACATCATCTATCGTCAGGACGTTTTTTGCCCCCAATAGGGCTATTTTTTCGAGCCGGTCTATTTTGGAGGTTAGTTCTTGAAATTCCTCCGAGCGGTGTTGTTTGTCTTTATCATTCATTGCGTTAGTCATAATCAAGTCCGTAAATATCTTCTATGCTACCTGCCCCGTAGCATTCTTCGCAACTTTCAACCTCTCTTGCATCGGCGGGCAGCAGGGCGTATTCTTCCTCGGAGATTCGGTCTCCGTTCTCGTTGTAGTAGATTTCGCCCGTTCCGTTGCAGGCAGGGCAGGTTATCATTCGAGGTTCCGGTGTGCAACTTGGGCAACCGGGGTATCCGTTACATACCGGGCAACTCATATCTCACAATCATTTTCATCGTCCATATCAGGCAGCAGTCCTGCTTTATCGAGCCTTTTTCCTACGAGGCAGCATAACCCCAGCGATGCCAGCCCAATTCCTTTCAGCAAGCAGAATTTTCCCAAAGCCATATCGTCTATTGGTTCGCCGGAAAGCCAAATGATGGATAGGATTCCCCATAAGCCTATTGCATACAGGCGGGTATATTTTGCGATTGTCTGTTTGTTCTTTTTCATAAAGCCGCAACCGTTGATTGAGCGATAATTTTCTGATAGTTATGCAAAAGCCTCACGAGCCGTCGATTTTCGCTGTTGAGTGTTTTGTTCGAGGCTTCGAGAGCCGTGATGTACCGTTGGTCGTCCATACCATTGCGGGAAACCGAAACCGGTTCCGTCTGTATCTGTTGTTGGGCAGCAGCCCGTTTTGACGCAGCTTTTTTCTCCCAATACCGTTGCTGGTATTTCTTGTTGTACTCGTACTTGGCTCGTGCAGCTTCGGGGCTTAACTTTGTACTCATAATTTTCCCTCCCTTTTAAGCCGTTTTTCGGCTCTTTTACGCATAACCCAAATAGTTGATGAAGAATGGATGTTGTACTTCTGCATCAAATGTTGGGTTACGCCTGTTGCACTTTGTCCGGGAACGGACATTAACTCGTTCCATTCGTTGTAGATAGCCATATCTTTGGCTTCCTGTTCCTCTTGATAGGCCGTTTTGAAAACCTTTTGTTCCATTATTTTTGCATTTACTGTTTGGTTTATTTTCGATTTCAAATTTTTCTTCATATTTTTGAATGCGGTTTTATTAAAACCCGTGTGCAAATATAAACTTTGTTTCGATTTCAAACAAAATTTTCGACACAAAGTTGCGATTTAATTTTAAGTTAGTTTGCAAATGACAGAAACACAAAGGGTTAAAAAGGTGATAAATTGGCTCGTTTTTATGGAATACGCCGAAAACGAGCGAGAATTAGCCGAGAAGTTAGGCTATACAAAGTCATCATTCTCACAGATAGTAAATGGAAAAGTGCCTTTGTCGGAAAGATTTGTGCAGAAATTGGCGTCTGTCGATAGAAATATAAACGAAGTTTGGATAATGACAGGCGAGGGCAATATGCTGAACTCCGTGGAGGCGGGAACAAGTGTCGTAACTATTCCGGCAAATGTTTGGGAGGTGATACAAACGCAGGCCGAAAGCCTGAAAAGCAAGGACAAGCAGATAGACGAGTTGGTTGCCTTGTTGAAACAGCAAATTGCGGAAGGCAAAAAAATGCCTGCCCAGCAGGGAGGCAATGCCACCTCTGCCGTTGCAGGATAATAGAGTTCGGACAAATCCGATATAAAGTACCGTTATATTGAAATTTATGAACACAAGGTTACTCGAAATAATCAAATATAAAACAGGCGGGCGACAACGGGAGTTTGCTGATTTGTTGGGCTGGACGCCTCAATATCTTGCCAAGTTGCTAAAAGGGGAAAATTTCGGTATCACGCCGGTAATGACAATCGTATCGAAGTTGCCTGACATCAACGCCCGTTGGTTTTTGACCGGCGAGGGGGATATGATTGAAGAACCCAAGTATGCGGACATTCGGAAAACAATGCTCGAAAATATGCTTGCATTGCTCGACATTGAGAAATATATGCCTGTAATGACCCCCGAAGAGTTGCGAGACTACGAGTTGATAGTTATCGGACACAAAAAGCCCGATTTCAGCCCCGAATTGGTTGCAAAATGGCAAAGATTATTACAGGAGCGAGAAAATAAAATAGACGCAAAATTCAAGGCCGCAAACGCCCATTCAGAAAAGATATGCATCAAAGCGAAAACGAAAAAATAACAGCCCGATTTTTCGAGGCTTTATACGCCCTGAAAGCAAAGGGGGTGATACGAGGGAAAAAGACGTTTACCGACCGATATAATATCAACCGGTGGAACCTGAATGCCCTCGAAGCGAAAAATCCCAATACCACGCAGAATAGCGCACAATTACCGTGGTTGGTGTACCTTGTCAGAGATTACGGCGTGTCCGCCCATTGGTTGCTAACGGGGCAGGGAGAAATGTTCAGGAAAACGCCGTAGCCGCTATTCTTTGTCGGTTTCTTCCGGCAATATGTTCGGTATCATCGACACGGCCTCTTGCTTCTTTTTGTCGAGAATCTTGGCGTATATTTGGGTGGTCTGAATCTCTTTGTGTCCGAGTAATTTTTGCAGGGTATAAATTTCTGCTCCGAGGTCGAGCATCAAAACGGCGAAAGTGTGCCGGCCTGAATGAAAGGTTATATCCTTTGTTATACCAGCACGAACTGCCCACATTCTTAACTCCGTTATCATATAGGAACTATATTTGAAGCCGACAAACACTCTGTCGTCGGGCTTACCTCGCTCGCCCAAGTAGGAGGCTGCCTGTGGATTGATGTCGAGATATTCTTGCCCGCCCGTTTTCTTCTGCTTGAAAATAATACGGGTGAACTCCCCGTGCTGTTGGACTTCTTTCCACCGCATTTTTTCGATGTCGCTCTTACGGATTCCTGTCAGGCAACTGAACATAAACGCCTTTTTCAAAGCAGGGTATTTGCAATGCGCCGCAGCCATAGCCTTTACTTCGTCGAGGGTGAGGTAGCATCGTTCCGATTCCCCCGCTTTGAACCCCTCGATACCCCGCAGGGGGTTATGGGGCATAATGCGGTCGTCGAACGCTTGATTTATACATGCCCGCAGTTTGTTGAAATAACTTACTTTGGAATTTTGCGACAACGGCTTTGAAATCTCGTCCGTTACTATCTTCTTGCGCTTATCCCTGCAACGGGCGGTTTTATCCAAATACTCCCGAAAGCCCTCTATCCATTCCGGCGTAATGTCCTTGAACGTGGTGTTCGGTTTGCAATATCGTTCGAGGTGTTTCAGGCAGCTATGCCAATTTCCCCAATTCCCGTTGCTGTCTGTGCTCCCGTGTCGTTTTTCGCACATTGCCCGGTAATAATCGAGAAAATTGGTTTCGAGTTTGTACGCTGCATTGAACCCAAATTCGCCGTTCTGTAATTCGACAATCCGTTTCGCTTTGACGGCTTCGGCCAGCTGCAAAGTCTGCCGGTTCTTCTCTTTGTCGGCTTTTGTCTTTTCGGGGACGAGATACATTTTCAGGTATTCATACGACCGCTTGCCGTTCAAATATATGTCCAGGTATAACGACACATTGCCTGTCGGCGTCGTCCGCTTCCGGAGGCGGATAGGTTCTTTTGCTGCTCCCATATTTGTTGCTTTTGTTGCTCAAATTATTTCGAGCAACAAATTAACAACAAAAAATCGACAAATCAAATACAACGTATGTAAAAAGAAACGCCCCTTAATAGGAGGCGTTAATCGTTCATTAATAGATGTTTATTTGACTTTATTAGCGGTTTATTTGTGCATTGTTTGACATTTGATTTCCTCGCTTCATTTGCCGACGCAGCATACCGAACAACTTGAATGTGAAAGAGTTGCGTTTTAAACGGTAGAAAAGTCTTTTCTCGCTTGTTTTTCAGGTCAAAAACCGTCCGTTTTGCCGCACTTTTCACTTGAATCAGAACCAACGGGAAAACTTCCTTTTCCCGTCCGAAGTCCACCTGTTTTCTATCCATTGCGAAGGTACGAAAATAAGTGGGATTTTCACCAACTGATGTCAACTAAAAGCAAGATGCAGTCACGAAGATTTTGCAGCCAAAAGAAAAAACAGCTGTATCATTGGTAGGCTTCGGCAAATCGGCTTGTCTGTTTGGCGAAGCCATCTCTTTTCTTCCCTTAGTTCTGACTTTACTTTAATTGGCGTATATATGAGTACGGGGATAAAGTAAAGTCACTTTCGACATAAGTTGTACCGAAAAAATTGAAAGGATGTAGAAAAAGTGTAGAATTGAAAGATGTGTTTCAATAGAAAAGTGTATATTTGCATAATCAAATCTTTTAGAAAAGTGTAGAACCAATGCTATACAGAAAGATCCGATCATATATAGATGACTACCTCAGGACTAACGAGGACAAGATTCTCCTTATTGAAGGAGCGCGGCAGATAGGCAAGTCTTACATCATAAGAGATGTAGGGACAGAACTCTATGACAACTATGTGGAGATAAACTTCGTGGAAGACGATGCGGGCGACAAGATATTCAAGAATGTCCGCACAACGGAAGAGTTTTACTTGAACTTAAGTATGGTCGCAGGATCCAAGCTGGACAGGTATGAAAACACATTGGTCTTCATTGATGAAATTCAGCATTATCCGCAATTTTTGACTATGCTCAAGTTTTTGAGGCAAGAACACCGGTATCGGTTTATATGCAGCGGAAGTCTGTTGGGAATTGCATTGAAAAAGACCGTTTCGGTTCCAGTCGGAAGTATTATCCCCAAGAAAATGTACCAGCTGGACTTTGAAGAATTCCTGATTGCAAATGATTTCGGCGAGGATGCGATTGTGCATCTGAGAAAATCCTTTGAGCAGAAACAGCCTTTGTCCCCGGAGGTTCACGATAAGGTGCTGAATCTTTTCAAAAGATACCTGCTCGTGGGAGGTATGCCGGATGCGGTAAATGAATATTTAAACAGTCATAATATCGTCAAAGTGAGAGAGGTTCAGGAGGCTATCAGAGAATTGTATGGTGTCGATGCTTCCCGTTACGAAGAGGACGCTGCCAAGAAACTGTATATCCGCCGTATCTATGATATGATTCCTTCTCAGATGGAGAACAAGAAGAAGCGGATTGTGGCAAAAGATATATTAGACAGGAAAGGCGATAGATTCAGCAATTATGTGGAAGAGTTTGAGTACCTGATCAATTCTGGTATTACGATACCATCTCATGCAATCAGCAATCCGAAATATCCCCTAGCAGAATCCCAGCAGAAAAATTTGTTGAAACTGTACATGAACGATGTAGGTATGCTTACTTCCCAGTTGTATCATTACAATATCCAGCCAATACTGAACGACATTGCCAGCATTAACCTTGGCTCTGTTTATGAAAGCGCTGTTGCCCAGGAGCTGAAAGCACATTACGAAAAATTGTTTTACTACGACAATAAGCAGAAAGGTGAGGTAGACTTCCTTGTTGATGACAGTAGCACCATGAGCGTCCTGCCTATTGAAGTTAAATCCGGAAAGGATTATACAGTTCATAGTGCATTGGATAACCTGATGACAAATCAGGACTACCATATTGTTTCATCTATTGTTCTCTCAAACGAAAGGGAAATAAAGACAAAAGGAAATATTCTTTATCTCCCGATTTACCATGTTATGTTCCTTGAGAACAAGGTGCCGGAAAAAGAAAACCTGTACTTTTAAGGTTAATACGAATGGAATATTTGCAACGAATCAGAGATATGTAAAAAGATTAGTAGCTACAATAAAGCACTATAAAAATCGTTTTATGTAATTATACAAGAAAGAAAAAAGGATTATGCTATTACAAAAAATCTATATAAAAGGCTATCGTAATTTCAAAGAGGTTACAGTCAATTTAAATAAAAATAGTCTTGTTATAGGAGCAAACGATGTGGGTAAGACAAACCTGATTCATGCTATGCGTTTGCTTTTAGATAAGGGCTTTTCAGATTATGACTTTGAATTGAATGATTCGGATTTTTATGCGTATGAAGATACACAAGAGGTAATCATTAGGATATATTTCACTGATGTGACAGATGAGTGCGTTATTGCAAGGATGCCTGGCAAGTATAGCGATGCCGGTGAGATGGTGATACAATATAAAGCAGCGAAGGAGAAAGGCAAAGTTAATTACCATTTCTATTGTGGTAAGAGTGATAATGAGACGGATTTAACTGAAATTGAAGGTCCTTGGTATAGACGATTCTTGAATTTGAAATATATAAGTAGTAGAAGGGATTTTTGGGGATATATCAACAAGTCGAAGAATATGCTTTTAAATCAGGCAAAAGATAATAGAGAATCCGAAATTATTGAACAAGATGATGCTTTGTATGACGATATAGCAGAAAAACTTCAATATGTTGATAAAAAAATTCCAGAGTTGTCGTATGTAAAGAATGCTACAGATCGTCTGAATGAAGAACTTGACAAATTGTCCATACACAACAGGGAGCAAAGGATCGTGTTTGATACTTCGACAACAGAAATAGACAGAGTGATTAATAGCGTGTCGCTGGCCTCAAAATATGGAGACAAAAGTATGATAATTGGCGGAGAGGGTAGAATCAATCAAATCTATCTTTCTCTATGGGCAACACAAAACGAAAATTCAGAGTTGGCGAACGAAGTGTCTATCATCTGTATTGAGGAGCCTGAAGCCTATCTTCACCCTCATCAACAGCGTGGGCTTGCTGCTTATTTGAGCAAAACTTTAAATGGTCAAATAATATTAACCAGCCATTCTCCATTCATCGTTAGTGAATTTAGTCCAAATTCTATCATTAGGCTTTATAAAAAAGAGGATAATAAAACCATAGTAGCTTCAGATGGATGTTCGAAAATAATTGAAGATGGAATAGATGGCTTGGGGTACAGAATGAGTGTAATTCCAGCCGAGGCTTTTTTTGCTGACTATGTCATTCTTATAGAAGGCCCTTCCGAACTATTGTTTTTTAAAACGCTGGCTAGCCAAATTGGAATTGACTTAGACAGGATGAATATCTCTGTGTTAAGCGTTGATGGCGTAGACTTCGAAACTTATTGCAAAGTTTTGAATGCGATGGAGATAGAATGGGCGTTAAGAACAGACAATGATATTACGAAAATACCCAAAAAAGACGAATATAGATATGCAGGGATAGAAAGAGCTGTGGCTTGCCTAGAGGAATGCTGTATTATCGATGAAGGGAAGAAGGATACTATTAAAAATAACAAGAAATTATTACGGGGATTTAATAATCCTGAAGACATTCCAGAAAAGAATCGGGAAGCAGCTGAATGGTTTATTGATTTTTTGGATGGTTATGATATTCAGTTGGCTAACGTCGATTTGGAAACTGATATGATGAACAGCCTTTTGCGCAATTCTCTAAAAGAATTTTATGATGAAGATAATGAAATGAGCGATGAGGAAATCATTGATGAGATGAAAAAGCACAAGGCGCTTAATATGTATCACTTCCTACAGAAGAAGAAGGAACAATTGCACCTATTAAAGGACGATAGATTAGCCAATTTACTAATATCTGCTAAAGAATATATTGAAAGTCATTATGGAACCTACACCCATCCAGCGTAATATCATTCAAGAAGAAGGAAATACTGTAGTGCTTGCTATGCCGGGCAGTGGTAAAACCTTTGTGCTTTCAGAGAAAATTAGGCGAATATTAGAGTCTGATGTCTTAAAAGATTATCAAGGTGTTATTGCGATTTCTTATACTCGTAAAGCTTCAGGACATTTGAAACGTAAGACTCTTCAAAATGGCACATGGGAGAAAAATTCATTCTTTGGAACGATAGATAGCTTCTGTTTGACACAGATTATTCTGCCCTTCGGACATTATGTTATAGGATATCCGAAGGAAGAAGTTGTGCCAATTACAGAGAATGATTTAGAAAAGGACAAAATGGTAGATTTTGAATGGATAAATAAGATACATCCGGATTATGAAGAGATAAATGAGGCTGTTTGGGAGAATCTTTATGAGTTATTCAAGGAAGGGAAAGTATTGGTCAGTTCGTTAGAACTTGTGGCCTTACACATTATTAAAAATTGTCCTGCTTGTAGGGCTCATTTGAAAGCACGGTTTAAGTATGTGTTCATAGATGAATTTCAGGATGCAGATACTTATACGAATGGAATATTTCTTGAACTTATAGGGCTGGGGTTAATCGGAAATGCAGTAGGAGATGTGAATCAGTCGATTTTTGGTTTTGCACATAAAGTGAGTGATTATTTAGTCGCACTTGAAACAATGGAAGGATTTACATCTTATAAGTTGGCAGAGAACTTTAGATGTTCAATACCCATTGTGAACTATTCAAACAGACTTCTTGATGCAAACTGTCAGTTGTTGGAATGTGAAGGGGAAATGGGTGTAGAACATATCGCAGTGAATGGTGATGAAGAAATAGTGGCCGAATACCTAGACAATACGATAATTAATGATTGTAAGAAATGGGAGGTAACAGATTTCAGTCAAGTGGCAATTCTTGTGAGAAGCACAAAGATGCAGGAAATGATAGATGGGTATTTGGATATACCTCATAGGGTTGTGATTTCAACTCCGTTAGATGATGATTTGAATCCTCGATCACATCTTTTTGCGCAGTTATTGCAATACTATTTTGATGAGGGAATGCCATTTATGTCGGTGGTAGATTATTATATGGACTTTGCACTTTTGTCATCATGCGCTCGAAAACGACTTCTTGGAATCCGTGATGAGATTAGGTCGGTAAATAAAGATGATATGATAGATGCGTTGCCAAGACTATTCAAAAACATTGCAAACATTTTGTTGCCTAAATATCAAGAGGGTAGCTCGATAAAACATTTGAACTCGGTGCTGAATTCTAAGGACTGGATAGATAGCTATAGATCATTTTCAGCTAATGAGGTGGTAATTATGACCTTGCATAAGTCAAAGGGATTGGAGTTCGATATTGTCTATCATCTTAACATGAATGAATTTGAGATTCCATTCAAGCAATATAATAATGGAGTTGCCTGCTATCCTAATGAGGCGCAAGATTTAGATTTGCATTATGTAGGTGTGACCAGAGCAAAGAAATTGTGTGTGCTGGTGAGTAATTCCACAAGGCACAACTCTAAAGGTGAGGCAAAGAAAGGGGAGCCGTCAATTTTTCTAAGTAGAAACGGGGTTGAGGCATTAAGAAACAATTATTATTACTAATATGATTACAGAACAATATTATAACAGGATAATTGAAGGTTGCAAAAGGATTGCTATTGAATTCAGTAATACTGTTATTGGTATCCGGTAAAAATGATTGAAAGTGTATAAGTTGCTGAATAACATTTATTTATATTGATTTTGACGTACAGGGGTTTAGTTTTTGTGAGAAATAGTAAGCATAAGTATTAACTAATGTTTTATTGATAAGTAACTAATCAAAATTAAACAGTATTATGTTTAAGTTTAATTCCCAAGGTATCCCCGACAATGTCCTAGCCCTGTATGCAACTAGCAATATCACAAGAGATAAGTGATGTCTGGAGGACCAGTTCTGCAACCGCATATGTGGAGACCATCAGCAGTATTACGGACCTTGTCCTTACGGAGATACACAGTTGGAACACCGACCTCTTCTATACAGGGGGTATCTCATTGCGTGGCGTGATACGGTCCATTACTAAGGTGATGTATTATAAATACCGTCCCGTAGCACCGCACTTTTTATAATGTCTTCGTGCTTATACTGGGAGGAAGGGAAAGAACTTTTGGACATGTACATATTCAAGAGTGAGTGGGTATAGGAATTGTTAATTATTTTCACCTACAAATGTCTCTGTTTCATCAAGGTAAGTGTAAATGATTCTTTTCCAATCGGTAAGTTTCATTTTGTAATAAAACTTTTGAAAATCATTCATGCAAGAGCAAATGATTTGCATACGATTTTGTTCATCTGCTACCATAGAATCAATGAGTAACTTAACTGATTGGTCAGAAATAACATTTGAAAGGATACCGACAACTTCAACTTTTTTGGAAGGGGTTGTTGTCGGTGCTGATATTGGCATTTCTTCCTCGGATTCATCAATCTGGTCAGTTTCCTTCAATCGAGGGAAGTGTACCTTTATCATATTGAAAAAGGAAAGCATATCATCCCTCTTGAAAAGCACAAATTTATCACCATTTGAAAGTTCGGCGGAGTCAATTCTACCTAATTGAACGTTGCTTTGCAAGTCCTTGAAACTATAAAAAGAAACATAGGATTTTACGTTTAGACGTTGACGAACTTTTAGTGGGTCCCAGCAGACAAATACATCATTATCCATATCGTATCCAAGGAAAAGGAAATCTATGTCAGAAGATTTTACTTTGTCAAATATAGGGCGTTGCGGTAGCTGAGCTCGTTGATCATTAAGCGGATATGGATTACCTTTGTGTGAAATACATTTGAGATAAATGTAGTATTCGTGTCCGTCAATGCTAATGTGTAAAATATCATTTCGAGAAATGATATTAAGCCCTGCATAATGTGCAAATCCCGAAAGGAATTTGTCATATAAAGCAGTCCCTTTTAAATACTGTTGTTTCGCCATAGGCTATAAAGATTTAAACAAGACACTGTCTTGGTCGAAAGAGTCGACAGGTGAAACATCGCTAAGATCTGACCGGAAATGAATGGCAGAAACTTCCGCTGGAACATTTGCTATATTGATAGAGGGTATAGAGGCGTAATCGAAGAACCGTAAACTATCAAGGCTGACATTTTCATCAAAGAACATGTTGGAAACTTCTTCGATATGTGAACCAATCGTTTGGGTTGTTTCTTCGCGGAGTTTAAACAGAACATCAACGTCAGAAATAGAAGAACTAATTTCGTCTACAAGGTCAAAAATAGTTTTACCTACTCCTGTTTGCGAAACAAACATTGAAGCGATGAGCAATCTTGATCCTTTATTAGGGTTGAGTTGTTCAAGAGAAAATGTATGTTCTCGTTTAGTCCCATTAGTAGATTTGACTTCTACTTTATCAGAACCATCGTTAAAGTCGAATTTATCCTCAGGAATAACGTGCCAGGAGCGAATAAGGTATGACGGATTTGAGGCTCGCTTAATCAAAATTAGCTCAGCCCAAAGACCTCTAACTACTTCTTTAGAAATTGATTTTACACTCGTAAAGAGGCTTATCAATTTTGATACTTCGGCTTTCAATATATTGACGGTAGGCTTGTCCTCCAACCGGCATAAAAGTAGAAATACTACTTCCAGAAAATATTTTTGGAAGTCAGGGTTTTGTGAACTTAACTGTATTATCGAAAATGTACCTTGAATATCTGACTCGGTAGTAGTGTCGGAAATGGTACATCGGCGATTGAACAAGACTTTGAAAAGTCGAAGGTTAATATCTGAAACACGTTCAGATGAAGAACAAGCGATGAAAAATATAGGGTAACCTTCCGAGGTTATGCCTAAACGATGTGGAGAAGTTTCAGAAATTACAACAGCATTAAAGCCGCTCTTAGTATGAGGTCGGGCTTTAAGTTCACGAAACTTCTCAAGTAAGTTAATATTATTCAGAGTCATCATCTTCCACAGGTTTGTCGAGCCTTATAAAATCTTCACCGATAGCGAGTGGATAGTAGAAGGCGAGGTTAAACAAATCTTTCTTACCATATCGTAATCCGGGATCATCGAGAATAATATGGTGAAACTGAACCGATACTACAGAATTTGAGCAGAATTCTTTATCACCTGGATAAGAAGCATTGTCTGCTCGACCGGCTTGAAGGTTATTAGGCTTATTTCCCTTAATTTTACGGCTACGTAAATTTCTTGAAGTTTCCGTTTGATAAGCCATTTGGTAGACATCAATCACCCCAATATTTTCGAAATCCTTAATGTATTGAAGGTATTGGATAGTAACAATTTTTCTTGTAATGTTCGGTACATCCATGTACTTGAACTCACGGAAAAATTTAATAAATTCCTCAATAGGTACTAACGCATGACGATGATTTCTAATTTCGTTGCCATATTCACCACATGGGATAAAAGATTCTATGCGGCTGAGGAAGTCAACACAGAGTCTTTTGTTCTCTTGCATACAATCGAGTGATAGCATCTGTCTCCAGCCAATAAGTTTATCTCTTACTAACTTATTAGATAGAATGTTTGTACGGGTCGGATTGAGTAAATCTGAAAGAAGCATTGTTATAGAATGTTTGCTGAACTCAGCAAGCGTATGGCATTGCTTTAAACTCGACCGCAAAACTTCTTCATGCTCGACATAAGCGGTATATTCGTCTTTACTTTTCGCACTGAGGAACACCCGGCATACGTCAATGTATGGCATCTTATAACCAAAAAATCGGCATCGTTGCTCAATGGTGTCAGCTGTTGAGCGCCCGGCAGATGTGCGAGGCATATAGGATATTGAAAGTTTTTCAATAGTGAATCCTCGGTTGAGCATATCTGCACCGATTAAAATATGTCCTTTCTCGGCATTCCAATCAATGGTATTCTCGCTGTCACCTTGAACCAAATGGCATTGTGTCCTGAGTATGGTACGCGGAATTAATGGAAGGACTTCCTCAAAAGAGGGAGGATTTTCCATGTATTGAGTTATACTATCGAATGACTGTTTGAGAGACTGGATATAGAGATCTTTGCCAGGGTCGCCTTGGGGAGCACGAAGAATTTCCAAATAATACTGTAAGTTATTTGAAATCCAGTGCTCGAAAATTTCGTTGGTATCTCTGCGACCGTCAATGTGGACCATCATAGAAAGGAATGGTTGACGCTTTTCTTTGATGACAACAATGGCTACGCTGATAATGAATTGCCTTAAAGCCTCCATTAAAGAGGCTGGTATTTCAGTTAAAGGATTGCGGCTGTAATGATAAATTTCTTCATCTGGGATAATGGAGAGCAAGTTGCACTCCGTATTCTTGAAGAAATATTTACCACCCGTATATCCTTTACCTGGAGTCAAGACAGTATGGTATTTGGGAGAAAGAATGTCATTATTGTCAATAAGGAACGCCGCTTGCGGAGTGGCAGTATATTGAATATATGAATGATTTGGCAGAGTTTTCTTCAATCGTAAGATTGCGCTATAAGTTCTACTAAAATCATCATCTTCCCAGTCTTCTTTTCCTGCATTCTTCTTTGCAAACGTGTTGAAACTTGCTTGGTCAGCTTCATCATCAATAATAATGACACCAAAATTCTTAACAAGATTTTTGATTTCGGGATCTTCAAAAATCTGAGCTAAAGAATTTATATGCTTATAATGTTTGAGGATAGGAAAAAGAAGAACTTCTTGCCCTATCTCCATAAAATTCTTTATGCGGTTGCGATCTGAGATGCTTGGGTCTGTGAAAATTTTGTAGTATTCGTTTTCGTCAAAAAGAAGATCTTGACGCAAGCGAGAAGAAGTCTGCTCTTTGAGATTAGTCTTAGTACCAGTGAGATAAATGACGATACGCCAATTATTATCAGCAGCAAGTGCTGTTAGAGTAGTGAAAGATAATGTCTTTCCACTCTGAACATAACCAACAGCAATGTTGGTTATAGATTCTTGATTACCGGGAAGAATACAATGAGAAAGAATATCTTGTGCTTCTTCTATTATTGTGAGTTTACTGTCCTCATCAATTTTTTCTTGGCTATTTATAAACGCCATAGTGCGTTCTCCAATGGATGGCATAAAGTAGTCCTTTGGAGGGTCTTGTACTATATCAGTTATGGAAATAATTTCTGTCATATCAGGCCAAAAAGTTGATTGAACTTATTTCTAAAAGCTGCAGCCGAAGGTGTGCCGGATTGCAATAGAAGAAGTTCTGTTACTACCAAATTTTTAATAAAATAAGCCAACTGCAAAATACTGTCTTCAGAAGAAAGACAGTCTCTAAAACGTTCAAAGAACCCATTAGACAAATTTATAGTAGCATAATATTTCCCGTCTGGTTTATTTACCAAAGAATAAAGACCTTTGCTTGAACTTTCGGAAACACCATTGATAACCAATCTGAATGAAGTTGAAGCAGAGGGCTTAACCTCGGTCTCAATAGCCGGAATTTCAAATGACTCGTTTTCAATGGTCTGCGCTGGCTCTGTCTGAGAAGGGGTTTCGACAACAGTAGTTGTTATCGAAGTTTTAGCGATAGTCGTCGGAACTTCTATTGGCTCAACAGGTAATTCCATTGGCTTGGATATTTCATCAGCTATGGTTTTAACAAGTTGCTGAGCAGCCCTGGTCTTATCTGCTTGAGTTTTGGGCTTGGTGTAGTTTTGTGCCTGACCAAATAAGTCTAAAGATTTATCTCGGTCAATGTCGCCTTTAAGAATTTCAATGAAAGTAGAAAACTCATCATCGTCCTGGAAAGAACTTTTGGTGAAACTTACATCAAAGCCTTCAAGTTCCAATTCTCCAAAAATTCGTTTATAGCGAGGAGAACCTTCTTCTCCGCTCAGAATTTTTGGACGAAATTTCTCATCATAACTGCTTCCGATAACACGACCACGCCTAAACAATAGGATACCGTTATCTACGGAAGTAGACATTTTTTCAAGAATACCGATGAATCCTTTGGCATAATATACACCTATCTGCTTACCAGTTTCATCATATTTAGGAGCTACAAAATTGATTTCTCTGCGCCATGTAATCTTCTCTCCATTAGGAGTTTTGTAATATGGAGCAATGAGACATTGCAGTTGCGTGTCCTCTAAAAGTTCACCATTAACTACTAAATCTAAAATACCTTCACGAATGTATTTGGAATAAATACTTGCCAAATGCTTCTTGACATAGGCAATTTGGCGAGTGCGTGGTTTATTCTGAGATAGTTTAGTAAGGGTTATTATAGTATAATGCTCTGATAAATTTGCAGGTTCAGTGATTATGGGAAGTTCTACCTCTTGGTTTTTGGTTACTTCGTGAATATCAAAAACTAACGTTTTGATTTCACTTTCTCCATACGCTTTAGTCTGAACTGTCCAAAGATCAGATAACCAAATAGAGGAAACTTTCATACCCATACCAAATTCATTGAGTCCCTTGCGGTCTAATGGAATATTGGCTAACTCAAAAGCTCTGTCGTAATTTTCGTTAGTTATACCGAAAGCATTATCAGTAATGGTAATTATATCTTGCTCTATATCAATGTTGATATCTACACGTAGTTTGCCATTAGGGTTAATGTTTTTCAGAATATCTATATGGTCTTTGAAACTCTGCACAGCATTATCTACATATTCTGCAAGAGCGTTCCATACCTTATTTTCGATGTAACGAAAAGCAGAATAGACTAATGGCTTGGTAGCTATGGAAACTTTATTGTTGTTCATCGTTCAATAGGAGTTTTGCGATACGGCGTACCAATGTTACATTTATAGCATTACCCAAGGCCTCTAAAGTTCGTGTAGATGAAAGCGAGCTAAAATTCAAGTCTTGCATACCTTGAATTGCAGCGGCTTCACGGATTGTCATATAGCGACCTTTATTGGGCTCTCCCTCAGATAGAATCTCAGCGGGTAATTTTACCCATGGAAAAATAGGAATTTGAGTACCTACCAAATTTAGTGCAGGTGCGAAATTGGGTAGTTTTACACGAATACCCGAAGCTCTGAATTGGATAATTTTATCTTCAAGTGTAGGAGTAGCCGTAATACCGCAATTCCATTCCATTTTCAAATGGCTATTTTCAAAATTGCGAATTTTTTCAATCCACGGATCAAGCCATGATTTGTTTCGTTCATAAAATTTGCGGTTTTGTTCGATATATCTTATTTTCCAATTTGGAAATATTAGTGAAGTTGTGGTTTGAGCATAGTTGGGTAACTGTGCTATGCAAGCCTCTTTTGTCAGTCCATTTATGGGTTGCCCCAATTTTCCTAGCTTGCCTTGCAAATTTTCAAGAGATTGGAATACAGGGGCTTTATTTTTGAAATCATATGTGGCTCCAAATTCCATGGCCCATATAGGGAATGACGGTATAGTATCGCCGTGCGCGATAGTTTGGTCAATGAACTCTTGCCAAACTTCAAGTTGAAGCCTTGTTTCAGGTTTTAGCTTTGTGATATTAGTATCGCTCGCATCAATAACCTTATTGATGTCGCAAAAACGCGATGCGCCTTTCTGAGCAACAGGGAAACGAAAATGGTCTAAAGAACCTTTTTCATTGGCAATAGCAACAATGAAAATTCTTTTTCGATGTTGGGGAAGTCCAAATTGATGTGGTGAAAGAATGTCAGCTTTCACATCATAATTTAGCGCAGCTAACTTTTCTTGTATTACTTTCCATGTATTACCGTTGTCGTGATTCTTGAGGTTTTGCACATTTTCGAGTAAAAGATATTTGGGTCTATGTTCAGCAACGATGGCACAAATATAGTCGAATAACGTACCTCTCTGTTTAGTGTCATTAAAACCTTCTCTTTTGCCTGCTTGACTAAACGGTTGACAAGGGAAGCCTGCACATACAATATCATGTGGAGGTATGTCTTCCGGGTTGATCTTTGTTATATCGCCATAAATTGGGGTCTCTGGAAAATTTAAAGCATATAATTTTCTTAAATCATCTTTAATTTCAGAAGCAAAGACGCACTTACACCCTAATTGCTGCAAGGCGAGGTGAAAGCCCCCAAGTCCGGCGAACAAATCAATGAATGTATATTGTTGTTTATTATTTTTCATCACTATCAATTAAATCTTTGGGATCTACTTGAAGAATTTTTGCAATTTCGAAAAGCACTTCTAGACTTGGCTGTCGTCGATTACATACGTAGGAATTGACAATACAGAAACTTTTTCCAAGTTTCTCTGCCAGCCAGGTCTGTTTGATGCCTTTCTCTTCAAGCACCTCTTTGATTCTATTCATGGGTTTATCCATACTGTGTATAGATTGATTTATTTGAGATGCGAAGATATAAAATATTATGCAATAAAAAGATAAAAGCAGGAGATTTTTTCCGTTCACTATGATATTTCTATGATTAAATACCGAAGAAAGTTTTAAATCGATTCTTTTAGTTCGTTTTTAGGTTAATTTGAACTTTAGTTTAGTCAATAGATTTTCCAGATTTAATCTGACTTTTCATCTGCCCTCAGTGTGCTACAAGCCAAGCATAGATTGCTTAAACTGGTCGGCGGCATATTGGACATACTAAACGATACGCGATAATTGATGTTGCCGGAGAGTGAGCCTTTGTTTGCCGTATTTCCAAGATAGATTGTAGCAGAGATTATCCAGTCAAGGAAATCATGTTTACCAGAGTATATGATAGAAGTTTGCCACAACATGAACCAATTTTTGTTAGAGAGTATGTGCTATGATCATTGAACATTCGTAACTTGATTCTGATAACGAGTTTGACTACAAACATAGCAAACCAGGATCGAAAGTAGGGGATACAAAATTAACAATATGTCCAATAAGCCAAAGCATGGGACTGTCCGATATTCTACCGAATGGATTCAAGAGTTTTTGTTGAAGGCCTTGCACTAAGGTATCGCTGGATTATCCCTGTTTCACATGATGTGTTTTTGCGCCAGCCATAACTATCACCTCAAATCATAACTTGGTTAAAGTCCGATCCGATTCTTCTGCAGGAACTATGTGCATAAAGCAGATATCATCGTTGGCTACAAAAGAGTTAGAATTTATCGTACTCTGTCCAATCCCGACAGCGATTTTCCCGTGCCCAGCTTGCTGTTTTAAGTGGCACTCATCCCGCTGCCGAAAGGCGAGTGGGGTATTAGGCTCCCCCATAGGGTTTATTACTGGCAGACAGGCAAGCCCGGCATGGATGATAGCTTCACTTCAAATAATGCAGATGCTGTCCGGTTTCCAGTGTACATACAAAAGGAAGTATGGCAGATTGCACCTGTATTATGAAACCTGCCATAGCTTTGCTTTATTCCCATATCTACACCCCTGCATTAAAGTAAAGTCGGGAAATGTCACAGAAAATGTCACACCGGGATTTTATGGTATAGGGGCTCAATAATGGAAATCCCGGTTGAATTTGTATTCTTTCCCTTCTTTTACGACCATCCGCTTGTTGCATAGGAACTTTGCCAATTCCACCGTCTTGTTGTACCCCAGTTTTATCCCCAGCCGTCCGTATCCCTCTTTCAGCCGTTCAAGGTAACCGTTATAGCCGCTGATGTTCCCCTCCTCAAACGCAGCGTTTAATGCGGAACGGTGCGAATCCTCAGGTATTTCCTTGTACGGGTCGAACGGTTCCTTAGGAGGGCGTCCTGGCTGCCTTTTCTGGGGCTGATATGACTCCACCAGTTCGGGCAGGGAATCATCGTTTACCTGGAAGGCAAACGGTTCAAACTCACGGTCACGGCTGTGTATGACTTCCACCACACTTGTGGACTTGTCATCTTTGTCTGGCTCTATCTGCATGACTGTTTCCGCCTTGTTGTTCAGTTCCGTGCCGACATGACCGCGTGCGTGTTCGTCATTCTTGTTCTGATGCAGGACGGTATGGATGTGTATCTGCCGGTCATCGGTCCATTGCATGAACTTGGATATAACATCGGTGGATTCTCCGGGTGAATTGATATCATGGATGAAGTCCCGGATGCCATCTATGATGACCAGACCTAAATCGGGTATCATGCCGATTGCCTCTTCCGTTATTGCCAGTCGTACTTCGGGCGAATATTTCCGGAGTGCCAGCATCGTCAGGTTGTCTGCATCACAGTCTTTCGGCAGACCTGCCAGTTTCAGGATTCTATTCAGAACAATTTGGCAATGGTTCTTGCCCTGTTCCGTATCAACGTAGAGAATCTTTCTTTTTCCCTCCGGGAAGCAGGCACGGTAATGCAGCACTGTGCCATTCTTCAGAGCGGCCGCAGCGATAGCGGAGACATTGAAGGTCTTCTTGCTTTTGGCTTTACCGATAGATGCACTGAAGTTTCCCAGAGTCCCGATTGTGGAATCATCCACCATAAGCACGGAAGCGGACTGTTCGTATGTCCCGGTCACACTTATGACAGATTCTTTTATGTAGTTTCTCAATTCCTCCGGAGTAGGAATATTGCAGCTCGTCTTTTCCATATTCCTACAGTTCTCTTGGTTTGGCCTTATGTCTTGTCGCAGCAAGCATCTGCTCGTGTTCCTCCTCGAAGCTCAGAGGCACCTGGCTTTTTCTTCCGGTCTCCAGCCATTTGTCCAGTTCGTCGCGATATACGAACAGATGTTTCCCCTGCTTGATGACAGGTATCCCTCCATGCTTGGCCTTGTAATAGAAGGATGACTTGGATATTCCAAGGTAGCTGCATACTTCCTCGACGGTCATGGGGACATGCAGGTTTTCTTTGGCTGGAGCCTGTTTTGCAAGATTGTCTTTCAGCGCATTTTCGAGACTCTCGATTCTTTCGCAAAGTTTGCCTACCACTTCCGGCAGGTCATTGAATGTCAGTTTTTCGTTTAGCATGTTCTAATATTTAAATGTTTAACATGCTGCAAACCAACATAATGATATTATGCAGATTATAATCAGCAGAAACTAATTATTGCTGTCTGCTGAAGTTTGCATGCAACTGAAATGATAGTCCCCGTTCTCCGGGACATCTATGGCGATTATGGCGGGAACTGAGTCACGAAGATTCTTACAAAGGTATTCGGTTGTAGCATTTTCCAATTCATGCGGGAATATTGTTTTTATGAACTTTGCCCTGTCGATTAAAGGGATATCAAGTCTCTCCCCGATATTCCATGCATAATGTCTTAGCGAAGGGGACTTGATTTGATTATCGGGCTTGGAACGAACCGGTTTATATAGTTCCGTTTGTCCGTATGCCAGAGATTCTATGTTCTCATGGAGAATTTCAAGATCGTCTATAGATAAGAACTGCGACATTTCGTGTGTGGTGTATTCATGTATCGCATGCACAATAGCGGTCTTCTTCTCCATTTCATTGCGCCGCAATTCTTCTATACGGGCTTCATATTCCTTAAGATATGGACTCTCGACTTGTTTTTCACTGGTCGCATTATCAGTTTGGGGCAATTCTTCCTGGGTATCAGGATTTGTCTCGGAAGGGACAGTTCCTCTTGAGGACAACTCCTTGCAGCCAAAAGAAAGATAGCTTTTGGAGAGTAGAGAACAGAACAGGCGTTGCAGTGCAGCGCATGACATGATTGTAGCCACGGTTCCTAATATGACCGGAGTGGAATAGTCAATCAGGTCAATCTGATGATTGTTGTACAATATTGTTGCCACTGTTGTGTAGGCGACACATGTAATTGCAAGAACCCGGCTTGTCTTTTTGATGGATATTCGGTTGTTATCTGCCATAAACTGTTATTATTTGGAATTATGATAGGACAAAAATAGATGTCCGGTTTCAGACCGTTGTAAATAATGACGGAAAAATAGCCGGGAATTAAGAAAAAATATGGTTAGAGTATGATTTTCAGCGAAAAATCATACTCTAACCGATAAAACAGGCACGAATCAGTCAAGTCAGCCCTTTCTTGTCAATGTGATTTTGGTGGTCGCCTCACGCTTGTTGCTGTCGACTACTTTCATGTAGCGTTGGGTGGTAGTGATGCTCTTGTGCGCCATGTTGCTTTGGATAGTACGGATATCAGTACCCGCTGCAGCCTGAAGGGTTGCGTATGTCCTGCGGTATGAGTGGAAAGTTATGTTTTTGGTAATTCCTGCGGAACGGATCCATTCCTTCATAGGCTGCTGCGTCCAGCTCCGCTTCAGGCCTTTGAACACAAGACCTTTTTTCTCAGGACAGTACCCGATCAATTCCAGAGCTTCATCGCTTATCGGGATGATGTCTTCCGTCTTGGTCTTCTGGGTGATGGTATGGACACATTTTCCTCCGGCTGCAAAGTCAACGATTTCCTCCCAGCAAAGGGAAAGTATATCGCTGAGCCGCAAACTGGTCAGGCACGAAAAGAGGGAAGCAGTCTTTAGAACAGGTATCTTGCACGGAGTTTCAGCCAGACAATACAGCTCTTCCACACTCAGGTATTCCTTGGCAACATCTTCCGGTTCGATTTTTTCCAGAAAGTCATTGACATTGGTCTTTATCATCCTGTTGCGATACAGAATCTTCAGGAATCCACGGAAAGTGGACCAGTAACCGGAAGCGGAGTTCTTTGATATTTGTCCGTCACGCCGGAGTTGCTTTGCGTTAAGCAGGTATTCCCGGAACTTGTTGCATAGGTCCACATCTATTTCTTCAAAAGTGCATTTGCCGTGAACGAAGTTGTAGAAGTGCTGATAGACAAATCCCCATTTCTGGTCATGCTTGCGGAGCTGCTTCCGGTAATACTCCAGAAAGTCCGCTTTGTACTTGCGCTTGTCGAAGAAATCGTACCGTTCATTTACGATGGCTTCAAACCTCCGGCACCGGATTGCTTCGGCCTTTTCCGACATGGCAGCGTTGAAGTCGCGTTCACGCTGATTCTTGGGATTGGCATAGATGTAAATGTTCAATCCTTCATGGCGGATGGTCTTCATTGTTTCCTGATCCCGGTAGCCCGGATAATAATCAAGATAGAACGACAGCATACCTTTCTTCAAAGGGCGCGTCCTCAATGTAACGGTTTTGCATTCTGACATAATGTTGAATATTAAATGTTTGTAACTGATTTTTGCTGCGAAAATCCTTAATGCTTTTATACAGACCATAATCAGCAGGAAATAATTTCCCGATAATTACAGTCGGTCGCATTTAGCCACTAACGGGCTCCCATGATGTGGTCGAATTCCACCTTGAGAAAACGCACGAACCTGCCTTTCTTCTCCCGTTTTATTTCGTGGAATTGCAGAATGCCGTAAACTGAATCCCGTGTGAGACTAAACTTCTTCATGGCTTCCTGCACGGTATAGTATTCTGAAGAATCATCTTCGGTTGTCTTCTTGGACAGATCGAAGTGAAGTTTTGAGTAGAATATCTGGCCATGCTCTTTCTTTGAAGGGATGTTGTTGCGATAGACATGTGAACGGATGGCTACACGTGTCATTCCGTACTTCTTCTCGATTTCTTCGGGAGTGTACCATTCGGTCAAGGCATCGTCCGTCTTGTATTTGGCGAATGCCGCATCTATATGCTTCTTGCTGTAGTAGTTGAATTGGCGGACTTTGACTTTGGGCACATCATGTTCTCTGGTATATGTCCATACCCATTTGGTATTTACCTTGTACTTCTCCGCAATCTGTTCGGCTGTATAATATTCGGTTATATCGACATCATCCTTTGGCTTGATGCTTTCATAAGGTTTAGTTTTCAGCATCAGCTCAATGTCGCTTCTGCGGATGAGTGACATTCTCGAACTTAGCCGGGATGCACGAAGTTTGTCTTCCTTCACCAGCTTATAGACATACTGGCGAGAAACACCCATCAGTCTGGAGGCTTGAGAAAAAGTAAAGTATTCCTGGCTTTCCAGCTTTCTCTTTAACTCAAGCATTTCCTGGATTTCTCTAAGTTCCATTCTGCGCTCCTTCATCCGGTGTTTGTAGCCTCTTTTGGAGCATTGCGGGCTGCAATAATTTGTGGTGGTCTTTTTGGCCATGAAAGGCTTGCCGCACCACTGGCAGATTCTTTTTACTTCCATTTTGTTTGTCCTCCATATTTTCGTTAAACATGAACTTTCGTTATTCGGGTAATTTCAGCCTTTGCCGTCTGCTATAAAGGCTGCGTTTTTATTTCCCTTTTTGTCTACTCACGTAAACCATTGTCAACACACGTCAACTACTGCGTCATCGTGACATCGGGGCAAATCCCGAAAATGTTCCGCGGTAGAAATACGGTAGAAAAATATGGCGGACAACTATATCCGACTGCACATAGCCGGATTTTAGACAAATAAAAAAGCCGCTGAAAATCAGCGACTTCATTATAGTTGGTTCTAATTCGTTGCAGTTGATTACAATATCCTACTTACCGATGCAAAATTTTGAGAAAATTTCGCCGAGGAGGTCGGAGGTGGTGATTTCGCCGGTGATGGTGCCGAGAGCGTCGAGGCTGCGGCGGAGGTCGGCGGCTATCAGGTCGGTCGGGAGGTCGGAGTCGAGTCCGCGGCGGGTGTCGTCAAGTGCTTCTGCCGCCATCCGGAGTGCCTCGTAATGGCGGGTGTTGGATACGATGGAGGCGCCGTTGTACAGACCTTCCGTGTCGATGCAGCCGGTGAGAAACCTTTTGACAGTGTCGATATGGTAGCCGTATTTGGCGGATATGCCGAATACGGGCCACGGATAAAGGGATTGAATCTGCGGGTCGGCAAAGGCGGACGGCTTTTCGGAGTCGCATTTGTTTACGACGATTGCAAGCCGTTGGCCGTCGTGAAGTCCGATGGCGTCGATTGCGGCTCTCATGCTTGTCGAGCCGAATTCCTTCGGTTCCGTTATGTACAGGATGATACGAGCTTCGGACAGGACTTTGTAGGTACGTTCGATACCCATTCGTTCCAGCACATCGTTGCTTTCACGGATACCGGCCGTATCGATGAAGCGGAAACCGATTCCATCCAGCGAGATGTTTTCGGTTATGATGTCCCGGGTGGTACCGGCTATGTCCGATACCAGGGCGCGTTCTTCGCCGAGCAAACGGTTGAGCAACGTCGATTTGCCCACGTTGGGACTGCCTGTTATCGCGACGGGGATACCTTCCCGAATGGCATTGCCGAGCAGGAAGGAGTCGGCCAGTTCCGCTATGTCATTCGTGGCCCGGTCGAGCAGTTCCTGCAGGGCGGTACGGTCGGCGAATGTGACATCTTCTTCCGAGAAATCGAGTTCCAGTTCGAGCAGTGAGGCCAGTTGCAGTAGTTCGCCGCGCAGGGCGGAGAGGGCGGCGGAGTAGTGGCCGCGCAGTTGGGTGGAGGCGAGCGCGTGGGAGGCCCGGTTTCCGGCGGCTATCATGTCGGCGACGGCTTCGGCCTGGGCGAGGTCGAGTTTGCCTGCGAGGAAAGCCCGTACGGTGAACTCTCCTGCCTCCGCCGTGCGGGCGCCGTATCTGTTCAACGTGCGCAGGATTTCGGCGATTATCCAGCGGGAACCGTGGCAGGATATCTCCGCCATGTTTTCCCCCGTGTAGGATGCGGGGGCGCGAAAGACCGTGACGAGGACCTCGTCGATGAAATTCCCTTCACTGTCCGCAAGATTGCCGTAATGTACCGTTCCTCCTCGTTGGTGCCGGAGCAGTTTTCCGGAGGGCGACGTAAAACATCTGTCGCATAGTTCGAGTGCGTCCGGACCGCTTATGCGTATGAGAGCCAGTGCCCCTCCGGGGGCGGTAGCCGGAGCCGCTATCGTATCGCCGTGTCGGAACATGGTTATCGGTATATCTCCAGTTTTTGGCCGATTCGAAGTTTGTGGGCGTTTTTCAGATTGTTCCATTTCATCAGTTGGGCGACGCTGACGTTGTGCCTTTTGGCAATACTGCTCAGCGTATCGCCCGATTTTACCCGGTAGGTAAAGGATTCGAGCGAGAACACCTTTTGAGACGGGTCTGTGCGCGACGGTTTGAGATACTGGGCCATGTAGACGGTATCTTTTGCGTTGATGCTCTCCTCGTTTTCGAGGAACCGCGCCACTTCGCCCAGCGGAAGTGTCAGGGAATAACTTTTTCCGACGGCCGGAATGATATCCATCTTATACTGCGGATTGAGCGAGCGCAGCACCTCTTTCGGAAGGTCGATGGTAGAGGTTATCTGGTCGAAGTGCATCGGGCGGCTTATCATGACGGTATCGGTCGCCAGCGGCATGGCGGTCGGGGCGGGAGCGATGTCGTGCTGGTAGGAGAAGGTGTAGGCATAGGTCGCTGCGATGAACGAGGGAACGTATCCGCGTGTTTCGGCAGGCAGATAGGGGTAGATGTCCCAAAAATCTTCGGCTTGGTCTCCGGCACGTTTAATCGCCTTGTTCACATTGCCCGGTCCGCAGTTGTAGGCTGCAAGTGCGAGCGTCCAGTCTTCGTAGATTCCGTACAAGTCTTTCAGATAGCGGCAGGCCGCTTTGGTCGAGAGTACCGGGTCGCGCCGTTGGTCTATGAATGAATTGACCTCCAGTCCGTACACTTTTCCCGTGGTGTACATGAACTGCCATAGGCCGGTAGCTCCGGCCCGCGAAATGGCGGTAGGGGAGAGGGCCGATTCGACGACGGGCAGCATGCGCAGTTCTATCGGCAGTCCGGCTCGGTCGAGCTCCTCCTCTATCATGGGGAAGTAGTATTGGGAACGTCCGAGGACATTTTCCATCAAAGTTTTGCGGGTGGTGTATGTGATGATGTACCGCTTTACGACCTCGTTATAGGGCATGTGTATCGGTGAGAGAATCATCCGCAGCCGGGCTTCGTAAACCGAGTCGGGAAGCTGCCGGCTATCATCGCACGGTACGGATTCGATGTTGATGAATTCGTCGAAGAAGTCGTCGAACGCCGCACGCGCCCTCCGCTCTTTCAAGGCGACCACCAGCGAGTCGTAGGGTTGTGAATAGGCATCGGGAAAACGGGGTGCCGTGCTTTCGCTGAGGAACTCCTCGATTGTCATTCCCTCGTCGCACTTTTCCGGTTGCGTTTCATCGGAATAGTAGATGGAGATGCTGTCGGCACGCAGCGGTTCGGAAGGCTGTTTCCCGAAAGGATGAATGGAGGCTGCAAGCAATGCGATGACCGTAAGGGTGTTCATTGTCTTCTGTTTCTGTTGGTTGTCTTAAAATTGGGAGGGCAGCGCCCACATAGCCGGAGCCGTCTCCCTTCTGTCGCCGTAGGGTTAAAATGTCAGGCTCAGCCCCAGTCCTACGGCATAATTGTAACCGCCCATGGCATAGAGCGGTTCTACGGTGGGCTGCAGGCGCCAGGCGAGGTCGCCGCTCACGTCGAAGTCCTTCATGTGGGCATCCACATGGGCATCCATGACGTTCAACAGGTAGAATGCGGCGGTTAGGATGATGGCCAGGTCTCTGTTTCTCCGATAGAGTTTCTTGTAGCTGCGCATCTGTTCCACCGTCATGCTCAACGAATTAGAACTTGGATTCCAGAATTCGCTGCTGTGGGAGTCGGGGTCGTCGTCGGTTTCGAGCCGGATGGCTGTATCGTACCGTTGGTATCCTCGGTTGTTCCAGTCTATTACATAAATGAAGGAGGCGAAACCGCCCACCACGAGCGGAACCTTCCAGAAACTGCCGTTGTAGACCTGTCCCGCTCCCGGACATATCATGGAGAGGGTAGTGGCGGTTTTGACGGGGTTCTGCTGTGCCGCGGGATAGTTGACGATGGCGTCGCCGAGGAAGTAGATATAGGAGGCTACCGCCGTACCGATGAGTACCTGTCGCCAGGTGTTGTGCTGTATCATTTTCGTCTGTACAGGGTCGAGGAGCAGGCGGTTGTCGCTGAAGTCGCTGCGGCTCATCAGGTAGTCGTACTCGTTCTTGTATCGTTTGTATTGCTGGTGTTGCTTGATGCCGAAGAAGAGCGCCGTCCCCGTCGTGGCGTACAGTACCGGTATTTTCCAGTAATCGCCGTTGTAAAGCTGTCCGAACCCCGGCGCTACCAGCGAAATGGCCGTCAGGGGGGCTATCTTGAGGGTATCCCGGAAAAGAGGACTGTGGCGGTAGAGCGTGGTATCGGCCCTTCTTTGCAGGCGTTCCATCTCACGGCGCTGACGTGCCGTGAGCGAAGCCAGGCTGTCGGTCATTGTCAGGGTGTCGGTGACCGACACCGTAAGCGAATCGGCACTGCCCGGCGGCAGTATGCCTGTAGCCAGCGAGTCGGCGGATTCCCGGACCACCGTCAGCAGCGAATCGGCGGATATGACGATTTCGGTATCCGCATAGGTCGCGCTTTTTTTGCCGCCCGAAATCCGGTATGCGTCCTTACTCAGTTCCGGCAGGGCGAGCGGCGTGTTTTTAGCCTCTTTCCTCAGTTTGCGCCGTTCCCGCCGCGAAAGGGGCTCCTCACTCTGTTGGCTGTCCTCCGGGGCTTTGCTGTTGTAGGAGGGGGGCGTGGGGTCGTCGAGCATACGGGCCGCTTCGGACTCATATCCCGGCATCTGTTCGTTGAACGTGGGTTCCTGTCCGGGCCTCAGGTCTTCGCCGTCGATGACGTCCATCTGGTCCTGGGCCGGCAGCCGGTTGTCCAGGACCGCCTCCTCGCCCGGCTTGATGAACGGTTCGGTGATGTCGTGCTTGAGTGCCGGCACTTCCGAGTCGGGCAGGGCCGACTCGTCCTGCAACGGCGGACCGTCTTCACCGGGTTGCTGTCCGGCGCCGAATACCGCTGCCGGCAGCAAACAGAGAAGCGCCGACAGCAGGATTGTTCTGTACTTGTGCGGAAATGCGGTCATTCCTTTATCTCCCTTCCAGCTTATCGAGGAAATAGGCGATGTCCTCGTCCGAGGAGAACCCTATTGTTATCTTGCCGCCTCCGCTGCGGTTTTTCTTTATCTTGATGTCGTCGCCGAAGATGCGGGCGCAGCACTCCACCAGCCGGGTATAGTTGTCCGGCAGTTCATCGTCCGCCAACACCTCGCGTTCCGGTTTGCCTTCGGCGAGCTTTTTGGCGAGCTCTTCGGTCTGGCGTACCGAGAGCCCTTTGCGCACTACCTTTTTCAGGGCCGGAATACGTGCCTGTTCGGGCATGGCGGCGATAGCCTTGGCGTGGCCCATGCTTATCAGGTCGTTTTTCAGTGCGGCCTGTACCTCGGGCGGCAGCGACAGCAGACGGAGGTAATTGGCCACCGTCGAGCGTTTTTTCCCGACACGGGCGGCCACGGTGTCCTGCGTCACGCCGCACTCCTCCATGAGACGGTTGAGGCTGATGGCTATCTCCATGGCGTTCAGGTCTTGCCGTTGTATGTTCTCCACGAGGGCCATTTCATGGAGCGTGCGGTCGTCCGCTTCGCGGATAAATACCGGTACCGTTTCGAGGCCGGCCAGCTTGGAGGCTCGCCAGCGGCGTTCCCCGCTGATTATTATATAGCGGGTGTCGCTTTCTTTCCTGACCGTGATGGGCTGTATCAGACCGAGCGTCTTTATCGAGTCGGCCAGCTCCTCCAGAGCGTCTTCGTCGAAGGCGGTACGCGGCTGTTTCGGGTTGGGCATTATCAGCGATACGGATATCTCCTCCATCTTTCCGGCGCTGTCGCCGAACTTGGCCCCTTCGCTTTCGAAAATAGCGTCCAGACCGCGTCCCAATCCTTTGTTCTTCATATTAAATCCTTTTCCGGGCGGAACATTCCGCCCCGTCCCGTTTATTCTGAAATTATTGTTTCCTGTTGCGCTGCATGAACTCCTTGGCCAGATTCATGTAGGCTGCGCTTCCCGTCGAGGCCGCATCGTGCAGGATGACCGGCTTGCCGTGGCTGGGCGCTTCACTAAGACGGATGTTGCGCTGTATTATTGTATCGTAGGCGAGGTGTTTGAAATGCTCCCTGACCTCCAGCGTCACCTGATTGGCGAGCCGTGAGCGCGAGTACATCGTCATGACGAATCCCTCTATCTCCAGCCCCGGATTGAGCCGCGATTTGGTCATCTTGATGGTGCTCAGTAGTTTGCCCAGCCCTTCGAGCGCAAAGTATTCGCACTGCACCGGAATCAGCACGCTGTCGGCCGCCACGAGGGCGTTCACCGTGGTGTAGCCCAACGACGGGGAACAGTCGATGAAGATGAAGTCATACTCCGCCTTGACCGCGTCGAGGCTCTTTTTCATTCGCAGGTGACCGTCTTCGAGGCCGGGCAGTTCGGCGTCCGCTCCCACGAGGTCGATGCTGGAGGGAAGGACGGAGAGATGCTTCACGTCCGGACTTCCGATAATGACGTCGGCCGCGCCGCACTCTCCCGTGATACATTCGTAAATGCCGCGGTTGTTGATGTCGAATCCGAGGCCCGAGGTCGCGTTGGCCTGCGGGTCGGCATCCACCAGCAGCACTTTCTTGCCCATTACGGCGAGGTTGGCCGCCAGATTGATAGCGGTGGTGGTTTTGCCCACCCCTCCTTTCTGGTTGGCCAGAGCGACGATTTTTCCCATTTCGATATTGATATTAGGCCAGACAAAAATAAGCAATTTCCCGGAGAAATTCTGCTTCTTATCATAAAATGCGTATCTTTGAGGGCGTTTTAAAAACACTCAAAAAAAGATACTGCAATGGATATCAAAGGAAGAAATTTTCTGAAATTGCTCGATTTCACTCCCGAAGAGATAAACGGGCTCGTAGAGCTTGCCGCACGCCTGAAAGCGGACAAGAAGGCGGGCCGGGAGAAACAGATGCTCAAAGGCAAGAACATCGTCCTCCTTTTTGAAAAGGATTCCACGCGTACGCGCTGTGCCTTCGAGGTGGGAGCATACGACCAGGGGGCGCAGGTGACCTACCTCGGCCCGACGGGTTCCCAGATGGGCAAGAAGGAGAGCATCGCAGATACGGCCCGTGTGCTCGGCCGCATGTACGACGGTATCGAATACCGCGGATACGGTCAGGATATCGTGGAAGACCTCGCTAAATACGCCGGCGTCGTGGTTTGGAACGGGCTGACGACCGAGTTCCACCCCACGCAGATACTTGCCGACTTGCTCACCATGAAGGAGCACTCCGACAAGCCTTTCAAGGAGATGAAGTTCTGCTACCTGGGCGATGCGCGCAACAACATGGGCAACTCGCTGATGGTCGGCTGCGCCAAGATGGGTATCGATTTCCGTGCCGCATGCCCCAAGAGCTGCGCTCCGTCGGATGAACTCGTCGCCAAGTGCCGTGAGGTAGCCGCCCAGACTGGTGCCAAGATTACCATTACCGAAGATGTGAAAGAGGCCGTGAAGGATTGCGACTTCCTCTATACGGACGTATGGGTGTCCATGGGCGAGCCGGACGATGTATGGGCCGAGCGCATCAAGCTGCTCAAGCCCTATCAGGTGACCTCGGAGGTGATGAAGGCTACGGGCAACCCGAACGTGAAGTTCCTGCACTGCCTGCCGTCGTTCCACGACCTCAATACGAGGATAGGGCGCGAAATCAACGAAAAGTACGGTCTGACGGCCATGGAAGTGACGGACGAAGTCTTCGAGAGTCCGGCTTCCATCGTGTTCGACGAGGCCGAGAACCGCATGCACACCATCAAGGCCGTGATGGTGGCTACCCTTGCCGGGGAGTACAAATAGCGTCCTCCGGCCGGTTTTGACAGACTGATTACGAAAGCCTCTGCAGAATGGGGCTTTCGTAATCGTCGTTATGGAGAATGCCCGCAGGGCGGAAAATATGCAGCAGATGAACGAGACGGACGAAGGAAAGGAGAGAAGGGAGCACGGTGCCGGTATGTCCTCCGATGGTGCCGGAACAGACGGGGCCGGGTGCAGCGACGAACGCCGTTGCCGGGCCGCGTACCGGGCGCAGGCGAAGGAGATGAAGCGTCGTATCTATCCCAACGGCATTGACATTCTGGCCATGATAGGCATCATTCTGGTGTCGTCGCTCGCGGCGGGTCTCGTAGGCGGGGCGCTGACGTGGCTGACCGAGTGGAATACGGGGCTGGTGAATGCTTTGACCTACTTCCTGCAGATGGGGCTTGCGATAACTTTCATTCTTGTACAGCGGCGGACGCGTCAGGCACCGACCAATGTGCTGAACATGCATGCGGGAAGGATAAGCGCTCCCCTCATTCTGTGGGGAATCGTGCTCATTTTCGTTACCGGTGTGGTTATTGAACCGCTGCTCGAACTTTTTCCGGACAAATATCTCGAACAGCTCAACCAATATATAGGTACGGGCGGCTGGTCCATTCTGATGACGGTCGTCCTGGCACCGGTCATGGAGGAGACGCTTTTCCGGGGCCTCATACAGGGTTCCATCAATGAACGCGACGGCGCTGCGAAAGCCATCCTGCTTTCGGCACTGCTCTTCGGCGTGTTCCACATGATTCCCCAGCAGGCCATCAATGCCTTTCTTGTCGGTATCATATTGGGATATATCTATTTCCGAACGAAGTCGCTGCTTACGGTCATTATCCTGCATGCCCTGAACAACGGCATATCGTACCTCATGCTCGAAGTGTTGGGTCCCGAGCGTGCCGATATGGCCGTGCGGGACATGCTCGGAGGCGGTGCGCTCTACTATGCAGTTTATGGGGCGTGTGTCGTGCTGCTTGTCGTGGGGGCCGTCGCCATTGTGCGCCGGTTGCAGGTGCGGGAAGAGGCCGGAACGGAGCCGGAAACTGCCGGTAATAGGACGGAGCCGGAATAATATTCGGCCTGCGGTTACGTTGAATAGAAAACGGTTGCGGCCGTTGGTGTTTTTAAGTCGCGGAAGATGGTGGGAAAAGGGATATTACCGTTGGTGATGGCGGCTGGCATGCTTCTGGCAGGATGCCGGGGCCGCGGATTGCTGTCGTCCGATGTCGTGGCACAGGTCGGGAAGACCGTGCTGACCGAAGAGGATGTGACGGCGGCCGTTCCGGCGGGTATGTCCGGAGAGGACAGTCTGGCGATGGTGGAGAATTATGTAGAGACCTGGGTCCGCCGGCAGGTCAAGCTGCAGGAGGCGGAGCGTGTGCTGGCCGAAACGGGCGTCAATATCGATGCAATGGTGGAGGATTACCGTAACTCCCTGCTGACGTACCGGCTCGACCGTTATTATATGGATAGGGTGGATACGGTCGTCAGCGATTCGCTCGTGGCCGATTATTATGCCATGCACCAGCCGGAATTCCGACTCGACCGCGATATCGTGAAGGGACGCATCGTGCGTTTGCCTGCATCGTTCCGGCTGAGGACCAAGCTGAAGGAGCTGATGGGGTCGCCGAATGCCGAGCGGCAGCAGGATTTTCTCGACCTTGCGGTGAAAAACGGTCTGACGCTGACCGTTTTCGATGAGTGGGTAGGGTTCGACGAATTTCTGAACCGCCTGCCGACCGTAAGGGGAAAGAGTTACGACTATCTCCTGACGGGCAGCCGGATAGAGGAACTTACCGACGGTGACTACAAGTATTATGTACAGATAACCGACCATGCCGCCAAGGGACAGCAGGCGCCGCTCGAATGGGTGGAGAACGTGGTGAGGAACATCATTTACAACAAGAGGGGGAGCGATGCCGTCAGGCGGATGGAGGACAGCCTCTATCATGCGGCCCTTGAAAACCATACGTTGAAGATTTATTTGAAAACTAACCGAGAATAGGCATGCTAAAGAAAATGACCGCGGCCTGCATCTGTTTCATGGTGTGTGCAGGCACCGTTTCAGCCCAGGAAAGATATACCGTCGATAAGGTGGTGGCTGTCGTAGGCAATTCGGCCATCAAATATTCCGAATTGGTGGAGGCCCGCAACGTACTTGTCGAAGAGCGGCGCAAACAGGGGTACACGTCGGACCGCGACCCGATGAACGAGGCGCTCGAAGGACTGTTGGTGCAGAAACTGCTGTATAACCAGGCTCTGATAGATTCGGTGCAGATAAACCTCGATGCGGTCAGTTCCGAGGTGGAGGCACGTCTGGCGATGATGACCGAGGAGGCTGGTTCGACGGCGGCACTCGAAGCCGAAATGGGCATGCCTTATTATGAAATACGGCAGGATTTCAAGGGCAAATATGAGGAGATGTACTATGCGCAGGCGATGCGCAGCGACGTCATCTCCAAGGTGAAGATAACACCGGGCGAGGTGGAGATGTTTTACAGGGAGCTCGACCGGGACAGCCTGCCCATTGTACCGGAACAGTACGTATATGCCCAGATAGTGCGTTATCCCACCTCCAGCAAGGAGGCGAAGCAGCGCGTGCGCGAAGAGCTGCTCGACATGAGGGAGCGTGTCATCAACGGAACACGTTTCGACCTGTTGGCGAGGATGTACTCCGTGGACCCCGGTACGGCCATGCAGGGCGGTGAAATGGAGATGTCGCTGAATCAGTTCGTACAACCCTTTGCGGATGCGCTCGAAAAGCTGCAGCCCGGTCAGATATCGGAGGTGGTGGAGACCGAGTACGGATTCCATATCATCCAGCTCGTCGAGAAGAACGGCGACCGGTACCGGTGCCGGCACATTCTGCTGCGGCCGGTCTATACGCCCGACGAACTGGCGGAGGGGGGGCGCTTCCTCGACAGCCTGGCCAATGAAATACGCGGCGGAGCCATTACATTCGAAGATGCCGCGATGAAGTATTCCGACGATAAGTATTCGCGCCAGAACGGCGGTATCGTGACCAATCACGAGTTGCTGGAACTGATGCATGTCAGCGATACGAGATACTCTACCACGAAATTCCTCCGAGAAGACCTGCGGACGGACTATCCTGCGATAAGCGCCTTGAAAGAGGGGGAGATTTCACCGGCATTTCAATCCCGCGACCTGCGCAACAACGAGCTTAACAAAATCGTCAAACTTATTCAGGTCATTCCGGCCCATCCCGCCAGCCTGAATGAGGATTACCTTCAGATAGAGGCCCTGGCACTGCAAACCAAACAGGAGGAGGAGTTTGAGAAGTGGCTCGACGGGAAGATAGACGGGTTGTACATCCGTATCGAACCCGAATTCCGCGACGGCGACTTCGTGAATAAACATTGGGTAAAGTAGCGTTCGGATGAGATTGCGGAATACCATCATTTCGGCGGGCGTGGCATTGCTGTTTTTCAGTGCATTCGCCCAGGAGCCTTCGCCGCTGCGGCCGGCTCCCGCACGCCCGCGGCAGGATACGGTGCAGGGCGATACCGTCGCGAAACCTCGGGGAGAACGCACCATCGTGAACATCAAGTCCAAGCGGATGTTCCCCATACAGATAGGCGGCGACTCCACTGTGCACGCCTTCGTAGGCAATGTGGTGGCCTACCACAACGGGGCCGTCATGCTTTGCGACAGTGCCGTGCGTTACGATGAGAACCGGATAGAGTGTTTCGAAAACGTGTTGATAAACAAGGACAGTACGTATGTCTATGGCGACCGGGTACTGTACGACCGTCTGACCAATACGGCACAGGTCTTCTCGCCGCTCATCAAGATGATAGACGGGCAGGCGGTGCTTTATACCTATCACTTCAAGTACAATACCCTCGACAATGTGGGTGAGTATTACGGCGGCGGAACGATGAGCCAGGGACGGATGCTGCTCGAATCGGACCGTGGTTACTATTACGGTTCTACGCGCGATGCCGTTTGCGTGGGCAATGTCGAGCTGAGGGACTCCACCTATCTGATAGTCTCCGATTCGCTCGGGTTCAATATGGATACCGAGATAGCGACTTTTTACCGCAAGACCTATATCTGGAACGAGAAGGAGGAGATACTGAGTGCCAACAGCGGGTGGTACGATACCCGTACCGACCATTATCACTTCATGTCCGATGCCTATGTGCTCTCCGAAGACCAGGAGATATGGGCCGACGATATGGATTACCGGGCCGACAGCGACGATGTGGTGCTGCGGCGCAACATCCAGATATTGGACGAGGGGCAGAAAGTGCTGGCTTTTGGAGATTACGGCCGGTATTGGGGAATGCGCGGCGATGCCATGCTCACGGAAGACCCTTCGGTCATCAGTTTTTATGAGCAGGGGGATTCCCTCTACATGCGTTCCGACTCCATTTTCATGTATGTAATCGACAGTACCAGCATATACAGTGCGGATTATATCGGCAACAAGGTGGAGGAAAAACCGGTCGATACCGGTGAAGAGTTGATTACGGGAGCCTCGACGGAGCAGCCTCTTTCCGTTTCGGACGAGGCGGAGGATATGGCGTCGTCGGAAGAAGAAGCGACCGAAGGCAGGGATGGCCTTGCCGGTGGAGACGTGCTGCCGGACGAGGAGATTGCCCGGGATGGGGAGGTTCCGGAAACCGGTGTATCGGAAGATGTTTCGGCGACGGAGGCAGGTACGGACGGTACGGCACGGTCTGCGGAACAGGATGCTCTGACGGAAACGGCCGAAGCGGGGATTTCGGAAACGGACGGAGGTGCGATGGTAACGGAAACGGTCGTTGCAGCGTCGGCAGAGGAGACTGTTTCGGAAGAGCAGGTGCCGACCAGGCAACAGCTTCGACGGGAACGTCGTGAGGCCCGTCGGAAAGCCAGGGAGGAGCGCCGGGCCGCCCGGCGTGAGGCCGCAGCGGCGGACGAACGACCGGCGGAGACAACCGACGGGGAAACTGCCGCCGAAACCGGTACGGAGGAGTTGGACGCAGAAACGGCGGATGAAGACGTCGCAACCGTGGAGGACGGAGAGGAAACAGACGATACGCTTGACGGCGAAGCAGTTCCGGAAGGAGATACCGGGGGGGAGGCAACTGCCGAAGAGGAGAAAGAGCGCGTAATAGTCGGATATCATCATGTGAAGATTTTCCGTTCGGATTTGCAGGCTGTCTGCGATTCGCTGGTCTCGTTTTCGCGCGATACGACGATTCATCTGCATAAAGACCCCGTCATGTGGAACGGCGATAACCAGATTAAGTCCGACCGGACGGTCGTTTACATCAAGGATGAGGTGATAGACCATGCCGTCTTTACCGGTGGCGAAGAGCACGGCAATCCCGTCATGAGCGCTGAACTCGACGCCGACCATTACAACCAGATTACGGGCAAGACTATCGAGGCCTTGTTCCGCGACAACGAGATTTACCGTACCAATGTGGTAGGGAATGCCCAGACCTATTATTACATGCAGGACGAGGAGACGGGGGCCTATCAGGGCTTTCTGGTGATGGAGTGTGCCGACATTACGTTCATCATCTCCGGTCAGGAGATAGAGGAGATAATATTTCGCGGAGACCCGGTCTATGCCATCTATCCCATGAACCTGATACCGGAAGCGCAGCCGCAGCGACTTCCTAACTTCGTGTGGGAGGGCGACCGCCGACCTACGAAGCGGGAGGTGTTCGACCGTCGGATAAAGGCTTCCCGGCGAGTGGAGTACGAGGCAATACCGCAGCCCCGCTTCCCGCTTACGGAGAGTATCGATGAATACAGGCTGCGTATCATCGAGGACGGTTTGTGGCGCGACCGCGATGACGATATCACCTACGATGCCCGTGAATACGTCAAGCGTCTCCGGATGCAGGGACAGTAGGGGGACTAACGGAAACGGATAGTTTCGGGCCGAATTTCCGCACGCTTTAAAGCGTGCGGAAATTTTTGTATGTAGACCGGGACAGCTCTCTTGTGACGTCCGGACCTGAACCGCCGGAGCAGGCGGATGGCGGGAGAGAGGTCGGGAAGAGGACAGGGGGTGTTTTCTCCCCGTTTGTGCCGGTATCGGTTTTCCGGCCGATATGGCGGTTCTGCATTATTCCATTCGTGATGCCATACCGTGCCGGTCGGTGAGATGGAAGTATGCGAACAATTCATGATGCTCGGAAAAAGCGGTGTTGCGTTTTCCTGTCGGCCGGTAGCATGGGAGGAAAAGGGCAGGTGCCGGGCGGAACGGACGGATACGAAAAAGGCGTCACCGGAGTGACGCCTTGCAGTTGGGACTATCCTGTTATGTTATTCCGCGATACCCAGCTCCTTCTTTACGAGAGGAAGGGCATTGACGAGTGCGCTTTCATCGTAATACGCCATAGGACGCATCGATTCGTCGAAGATGATGAGGAAGCCGTTGTCCCTGCCTACCTTCTTGATGGCGTTCTCGGCCTTTTCGATGATGGGGGCCATCAGTTCGTTGCTCTTGGTCTCGAGCTCTTTGTTGGCCGTAGTGTACAACTCCTGCATGCGGGTATCAAGGTCCTGAAGTTCGCGTTCCTTTACCTGTTTTACGGCATCGGAGTAGGTGGACATGTTCTTCTGGTACTCCTGTACCTTGTTGTTGAATTCCACCTGCATCAGTTCAAGCATGGAGGCATAGTCGTCGTTTATCTTCTGCAACTGTGTTTGGGCTTCGGTCCTTTCCGGCATGAGGCTTACTACCTCCTGAAGGTTGATATAACCGAATTTCGGCTGCTGCGCGTTTGCCGATGCGGAGAACAGGAACAGAAATCCCGCAAGAGTCAGAATGATTTTTTTCATTGTTCAGGTTGTTATTTTAATAATGATATGATGTCCTGTGTCTTGTCTACGGCAGGATTGTAATAGACCACCAGCGGATTCGTGGAGATATCCAGTACGAGCGAATATCCGTGGTCGGAGGCGTACTTGGAGATGGTTTCCATCACCTTTTTCTGGTAGGGTTCCAGTTTTTCCGCCTGCATACGCGTCATCTTGCCGTCCTCACCGAAGATGCTCGCCTGATATTCCGCTATCTTTTTTTCATTGTTCAGAATGGTCTCTTCGCGCTGCTGGCGGGCACTTTGGGAGAGCGATGCCTTCTGCGACATGTAGGTTTCGTACATATCTTCGAGTTCGGCGTAGGCGTTGTCGATGTTCTGCTGGTACTGCTGTGCGGCAGCATCCATCTCTTCTACCGCCTGATTGTATGCGGTCATCGATTTGAAGATGGTCTCGGTATTCACTACCATGTAATTCTGTGCAGATGCCGTGCCTGCGGCTGCAAATACCGCCAGGGCTGCGATTATCAATAACTTTTTCATAACGTTATAGTTTTAGTATCTATTCGACCGACTGCGCTTTTAGAAATCCATACCCATCGAGAAGTGCAGTTTTCCTCCGTGCGGTTTCGAGGAGCGGGCCGTACCGTCGAATCCGTAACCCCAGTCGAGGCCTATCATCCCGATGAACGGGATATATACCCTGATGCCGACACCGAGCGAACGGTGCAGTTTGAACGGGTCGAATTCCTGCCAGTTCCTGTATCCGTTACCTGCTTCTGCAAATACCAGACCATAGATATGGGTCGCAGGCTGTTGCAGGAACGGGTACCTGAGTTCCAGCGTGTATTTGTTATAAACGTTGGCATACGCATAGGGGTCCTGCGGGTCGTAGGGCGTCAGGCTGCCGTCCGAATACCCGCGCAGGCCGATGACGTCGTAACCGTAGATGTTGTAACCGGTCATGCCGTCGCCGCCCACGTCGAACCGTTCGAACGGGGACTGTTTGTATTTGTTGTAGTATCCGAGATATCCCATCTCCGCCCGCGCCATGAGCACGAGTTTCTGGTCGGGCGTCAGCGGCAGGAACCACTGTGCCTTCGCCTGCCATTTGTGGTACTCTATCCATTTGAATTTGGCGGGGTCGTTGGCCGGCATGTTCGCATAGTCTTTCCGGTCGAAAAGCGAGTAGGGAGGAGTGAGCGTGACCGTCAGCGAGAAGTCCGTACCCGAACTCGGATAGATGGGGTTGTTTACGGTGCTGCGCCCGAATACCGCCCGCAGGGTGAAGATGTTCGAATTGCCGTTGTCGAAATTCGAGAACATCTCCCAGTTTCTCAGGTTGTAACGCGTATAACCGAGCTCGGTATAGAGGGTGAAATAGGGGTCGGGCAGCGACAGGCGGCGTCCCAGTCCCGCAGAAACGCCCGTAGTGCGGAAGTGGCTGTCACTCTTGTAAAATACACCGCCGAAACTGTACGAATTCGTTTGGTTCGAATAGAAGGCGGCGATGGTCAGCGAATTGGGCTTTTTTCCGCCCAGCCACGGTTCGGTGAAACTGCCCATGAAAGAGGTATAATAGGAACCGTTGGTCTGCAGACGTACGACGAGCTGTTGATTCTGTCCGTGGGGGTAGGGCCTCCAGGCGCCTTTCTTGAAGAAATTCTTGACCGAAAGGTTGTTGAGCTGTACGCCGACGGAGCCGACGAACATGCCGGCTCCCCAGCCGCCCGATATCTCGAATTTGTCGCTGGCCGATTCTACCAGCGGCCAGCCGATGTCGACCAGGTCGTTGGAAACGGGCTGTATCTGCGGCATAATGGAGGCCGGGTCGAAGTGCTGCATCTGGGAGAGCTGCCGCAGCGTCTGCATGAGTAGTGCCCGGTTGTAGAGCTCGCCCGGACGGGTATATATCTCGCGGCGTATCACTTCGTCGTCCACGCGCTGGTTACCGCTTATCTCCACATTGTTGATGGTGAAGGGTCTCCCTTCAAATACTTTGATTTCCAAATCAATCGAGTCTTTCCCGACCACTATTTCGGAAGGCTCGATGACCGACATCAGGTATCCGTTGTTCTGATAAAGCGACGAAATCTGCGACATGTCCTCGATGTCGGTTTCACGGCCGATGCCAAGCCGTTTGTGGAGCGTCTTTTTGTCGTAGGTATCGCCCTTTTCGATACCCAGCATGGCTTGCAGCAGTTCGGTCGAGTATTGGCTGTTGCCTACCCACGATACGTTGCGGATGTAGAATTTGTCGCCTTCCTCTATCTGTATGTCGATGCCGATGCGTTTGTCGTTGATAACGTACATCGAGTCCCGCACGATGACGGCATTACGGTATCCCTGCGAATTGTAGAAGTCGAGCAGATTCTCCTTGTCCTCTTCGTAATCGGTCTCGTTGAGCTTGAAACTCTGGAAGATGTTGGGGTTGACCTGATGCGTCTTTTTCAGTGTGCGCCGCAGCCTTTTGTCCGTGAAGACTTCGTTTCCCTCGAAATTGATGGCCCCTATCTTCACCCGCTTGTTCTTGTTCACGACGAAGGTGACATTGACCGCATTCTGTACCACGGAGTCGTTCTCTATCCGGGCCGTTACCTCCGTATTGCGGAAACCCTTGCCAGAGAAGTGTTTCTGAATGAGTTTGATGTTCTTGTCTATCACGTAGTCGGAGAGTTCCGACCCTCTTTTCAGTTTCAGGTCTTCGAGCAGGGTGTTCGCTTCGCCCTTGCGAATCCCTTCGAATCCCCATCTGTATACCCTCGGTCGCTCCTGGAGGTATATCTCGATGTTCACCATGTCGTCGGGCAGCAGTTCCGCTATCACCTTCACGTCGGAAAAATAACGCTGGTTCCAAAGGCGCGATACCGCCTGGGAGATGGCGTTGCCCGGTATGTAGACCGTTTCGCCCCGCATCAGTCCCGAAGAGGCGGTCAGTATGTCGGGGTCGAGGTATTTGACGCCGAAAATTTTTATATCGTTAATGGTGTATGGTTTGGAGTCGCCGTAGTCCATCATCGGTACCCCGTCGGCATCATGCAACGTGGCGGACTCCTGTTGGGAGTAGCCGCTCCAGACGGAAAGCAAAAGGAAGGAAACGAGGAGTGGTATCGCTTTTCTCATTACTCGTGGTTGTACAACTATTTGGTTTCTTTCTTATTCCTGTTCATCGACTTTCCCGAATCTCCGATGACGGCCGGAATACGCTGCGACAGCCGCATCGAAATCGTCGCCGCTGAAATCGGGCCAGTATGTCGGGGTGAAGTAGAGTTCGCTGTATGCTCCCTGCCAGAGCAGGAAATTGCTCAGACGCTGTTCTCCGCCGGTGCGGATTATCAGGTCGGGGTCGGGGATTCCGCCGGTATAGAGTTCGCCGGCTATCGTTTCGGGAGTTATCTCCGCGGGGGAGAGTTCGCCTGAGACCGCCTTTTCGGCCAATCTGCGTGCCGCACGGGTGAGTTCCCCGCGGGAGCTGTAATTGATACAGAGCAGTATGGTCAGTTCCGTACATGCCGCAGTCTCTCGTTCGATAAGTTCGATGTGTTCCACGACGGTCTTCGACATGCCCGCCCGCTCGCCGATGACTACGACTTTTACCTGCTCCCGGAGCAGTTCGTCGAGTTCGTTGACGATACTGCGGCAAAGAAGCTCCATGAGCATGTCCACCTCCTCCTGCGGACGCCCCCAGTTTTCGGTGGAGAAGACGTATAGGGTCAGATAGCGTACGCCCGGGTTGCGGGCGGCCCGGGCAATGACGTTGCGCAGACTGTTCACACCTGCCCGATGGCCTTCGTGGCGTTCGAGTCCGCGGGCACGTGCCCAGCGGCCGTTGCCGTCCATGATGATGGCCACATGGGAAGGTATTTTGTCGGTCTTACTCATCGAGTTCCTCGTTTGCTAATGAACCCACAAATATAATATTAATTGTGCGGATAAGCGGTAATCATCAAACACTTTTAGCGGCGTAACCATCCTCCGGCCTGCAGGCGGAGCGATACGGCACATGCCGGGGAGAGTCATTTGCGGCCTTCCCAACTGTCAAGCCCCCACATCATTTTATTCCTTAACGTGTCGTAAAAGGATATATTTTGCAGGTTTATCAAAAAAATAGGTTTCTCCGCTTTCCTTACGGTGAACTCCGAGCCGCACGGTATGTCGAACGAACGGTTGTCGAGACTGACGGAGGAGCGGAGGGCACGGCTGTTTATCCGGAAGGAGACCACCGAGGAGTCGGGAATAACCATGGGGCGCATGGTGAGGTTGTGTGGGGCTATCGGCGCGATGATGAAACATTCGCACATGGGGGCCACGATGGGGCCTCCCACGCTGAGCGAGTAGGCGGTCGAACCGGTCGGGGTGGAGAGGAGTACGCCGTCGCCGCGGTAGGTAGTGAGCTTCTCCCCGTTCACGAAGACGTCCACGTAGGTCATGTTGATTTCGGTACGGTGGATGGTAAATTCGTTCAGTGCGTAGGGGTGTCCTCCGAAATCCCCGCAGCCCGCGACATGCAGCATCGTCCGCGGCTGTATCCTATATTCGCCCCTGCGCAGGATGCCGACAACCTCTCGCATGTCCTCCCGCGGCGTATTGGCCAGAAATCCGAGGTGTCCGTAGTTGATGCCGAGTACGGGAACCCCGCATCCGTAGGCCAGCTTGACGGCTTCGAGGAAGGTGCCGTCGCCGCCGTAACTGAGCATGACCGCCCCCCGGGCCAGACCGGCGTCTATGGAGGCGTACCGCTTTTCGGCCGGAATCTCGACACCGGCCTTGTCGTGCGCCTCGCGGGCGAATTCGTCGTTCGCGGCCCAGTCGAATCCGCTTTCGGCCATTGCGGAGAAGATGCCCTGTATCTCGTCGCTGTTGAGACCGAGTCCCGGCCTCGAAAACAGAATAATTTTATTCATCGTGCATTTTTTAGTAACTTTACGGCTTGTTAAAGGAGTAAACAACCGTACGGCAGCCGTTTCGGCGCCGTTTGTAAAACGCAATTCATTGTTCGTCTTATGACAAAACTGAGTGTAAATATAAACAAGATTGCCGTAATACGCAATTCGCGCGGAGGTAATCTCCCCGACGTGATAGAGGCGGCACGACGCATAGAGGGATTCGGAGCGCAGGGCATCACGGTACATCCGCGCCCCGATGAACGTCATATCCGTTATAGCGACGTGAGGGAACTCAAGCGGGTGGTGACGACGGAGTTCAACATAGAGGGCAATCCGTTCGACCCGTTCGTGGAGCTGGTGATGGAGGTGGTGCCTACGCAGGTGACGCTGGTGCCCGACGCGCATGACGCGATTACCTCGAATGCCGGCTGGAATACGGTGAAATACCGGGATTACCTGCGTTCGCGGGCGGATTTGTTCCACAGCAGGGGCATCCGAGTCTCAATATTCGTCAATCCCGATGTGGAGATGGTGCGCGGGGCCGCTGAATGCGCTGCCGACCGGGTGGAACTCTATACGGAAGGGTATGCGTCGGCGTATCCCTCGAACCCTGAAGCGGCCGTACGCGATTATGTGGCGGCAGCGGAGGAGGCCCGCCGGCTCGGTCTCGGACTCAATGCCGGGCATGACCTGAATCTCGATAATCTGCGTTATTTCATTTCGCGCATTCCCTTTACCGACGAAGTCTCCATAGGCCATGCGCTCATTTCCGATGCGCTCTACTACGGTCTGGAACGTACGGTGGCGATGTATCTCGACAGGGTGAAGGGATGATGGATATAATAGTGAGTAAATGACTGAACCGCTCTCGCTTCCCGTTTTCAGGAAGATTTCCCGTATAGTGGACGGCATGGGTCTGAGGGCCTATGTGATAGGGGGATATGTGCGCGATTATTATCTTTGTCGTCCGTGCACGGATATCGACGTGGTCGTCGTGGGAAGCGGCATCGATGTAGCTGAAGCCTTGGCTCGGGAGACAGGCTCCAATGTGACGGTTTTCAAGACGTTCGGTACAGCTATGCTCCGTACGGAAGGAATGGAGGTGGAGTTCGTCGGTGCCCGAAAGGAGTCCTATTCGAGGGATTCCCGCAAACCGGTCGTGGAGGCGGGTACCCTGCGCGACGACCAACTGCGGCGTGACTTTACCATCAATGCGCTGGCCTGGTCGCTCAACGGCGATACGTTCGGAGAGTTGGAAGACCCGTTCGGCGGCATGGAAGATATGCGTGAGCACATCATCCGGACTCCCTGCGATCCCGACATCACCTTCTCCGACGACCCGTTGCGGATGATGCGGGCCGTGCGGTTCGCCGCTCAGCTGGGTTTCGATATAGCGCCGGAGACCTTCGAGGCCATCGAACGCAACAGGGAGCGTATCCGGATAGTTTCCCGCGAGCGCATTATTACCGAGATAAACAAGATAGTCCTTTCTCCGGTGCCCTCCATCGGTTTCGAACTGATGGATATGACCGGTCTGTTGCCTCTTGTATTTCCTGAGATGAGTCGGCTTAAAGGCGTGGAAAAGGTGGGATTGCACGGACATAAAGATAACTTCACTCATACACTGAAGGTATTGGACAACGTGGCACTCAACAGCGACAGCCTGTGGCTCCGCTGGGCGGCTATTCTTCACGATATCGGCAAGCCGGCAACGAAAGCTTACGACCCTGCGGCGGGGTGGACGTTTCACGGACATGAGGTGGTGGGGGCGCGTATGGTGCCGGATATATTCCGCCGGATGAAACTGCCGTTGAACGACCGGATGAAATATGTGCGCAAACTCGTTCTGCTCCATCTGCGTCCCCAAATACTCTCGGACGACGTGGTGACCGATTCGGCCGTCCGTCGGCTGTTGTTCGAGGCGGGAGACGATATCGACGACCTGATGACGCTCTGTGAGGCCGACATCACTTCGGGAGACGAACGGAAGGTGAAGCGTTACCTGAAGAACTTTGCCGTTGTGCGTCGGAAACTCAGGGAGATAGAGGAGAAAGACCGGGTGCGGAATTTCCAGCCGCCCGTATCGGGGGAACTGATTATGGAGACGTACGGGATTCCTCCCTGTCGTATAGTGGGAGAAATCAAGGATGAGATAAAGGAGGCGATTCTCGACGGCCGTATAGCCAACGATTACGGTCAAGCTTACGCCATGATGGAGGAACTGGCGGCCCGGCATGGGTTGAAAAGGCGGGAGTAATCCGCTTTGCGGCCGCATGGGCTGAGACCAAGGCAAACGGGGCGGAACAGCGATTGTTCCGCCCCGTTGCTATTGTCGGTGCTGTCGTGTCAGAATCTCAGACCGACAGAGAGGCTCATGGAAGCGAGGCTGAGCGGTGTGTCCAGTTGGGTGTAGCCTAGTTTTCGGCCTCCGGACCGTATTGAAAGGTTCGATACCGAGCTTGAGAAGAGCGAGTATCTGAAATCCCAGCCTTTGATATGGTAGCCGAACGAAAGTTTGACGCCCCAGGTGTCTGCGTGTCCCCGGAGGTTTTTGAAGCCCGCCACATCGATGTCTCGCATCAGTTCGTTGTAATTGACGTATCCGATGGTGATTTCTTCGTACAGTGTGCCTCCGTTCCGTAGAGGTTGCAGGAAGGTCAGTGCGGGCGCTATGTAGATGGTGTGGATTCTGGTCTTCGCGGTTTCGGCGGAGCTGATTCGGGAGGTCATCGAATAGGTAGTCCATTCGGCCTGAATGCCCAGTGCGACAGGACGGTTCTTGATTATGCGGTTGATATCCGCACCGAGCTTGAAGCCGGAGCGTGAGCCGAACCGATTGACGATGGAGGGGTCGGGCCGGCCCATGCGGAAACTGTATCCGATGAAGATGTCGCCGAACCACTCTTTTCGTGGAGTTTCCTGAGCGGTAGTCGGCGGTAGCTGGGCCTTGAGCGGAACGGTTGTAAACACCGCCAGAAGACAGAGCGGGAGAAGTTTGTTCATTGCGGTTGTGTTTTTGGGTTTGTGTCTCGGGAAATATTCCCTGTTTCAAAGATAATATTTTTCGGTCTGAATAGGATATACACGTATTGTTTTTTCATGTTGTTGCTGGACCGGGTATGGAAGTCGAGGCCGCATGCGTCCGGAAAATGTTTGGTATGCGGTTTGAACAACCTTGGTGAATGAAGCAATGGCTAAAACAGGTTATTATGGAGAAGGAAAAGGTACAGCGCGGAAGCCGCAGGGCGGATTCCGGTTTTCGCATCACGGTCAGCAGCAAGGGCCCCGTGCTCATATTCGGCAGGCCGCCGCTGGCGCAGCAGTTCATCATGCCGAACGACCGGGGAGAGAGTTGGGAGTTCGCCGAAGGAGAGCATTACTCTACCGACGACCAGCCGACGGCCTTGTGTCGCTGTGGGGCATCGAAGAAGAAGCCTTACTGCGACGGTTCTCATATGCGTGCGGAGTGGGACCCGCGTCTGACCGCCTCCTCGGAGGGGTTGCTCGAGGGGGCCGAAACGTTCGGAGGACCGGAACTCAAACTGACCGACAATGAGAATTTCTGTGTGTTCGCTCGCTTCTGCGATGCCGGCGGCCGTGTATGGAATCTGGTCGGAATCTCGGACGATGCGGATGCCAAGACTCTTGCCGTACGGGAGGCGAACATGTGTCCCGGCGGTCGTTTGAGTGCATGGGAGAATCGGACGGGGGAGCCGTATGAACCCGATTACGCACCGTCGTTGGGGCTGATAGAGGACCCGGCCCTCGGCGTGAGCGGCGGACTGTGGGTACGCGGCGGTATTCCGGTACAGACGCAGGAGGGGATGGCATATGAGATTCGTAATCGGGTGGTGCTTTGTCGCTGCGGGGCATCGAAGAACAAACCGTTCTGCGACGGTTCGCATGCGGCCGTGAAGTTCCGGGACGGACTCGCTTCGGAACCGAACGGGAAACGGTGACGGAAACGATGGTATTCGGAGGCACGCTTCGGATGTCCGGGAGAAGATACGACAGGGGCGGGATTACCTCATCCCGCCCCTGTCGTATGATATGCGAACCTGCACGGCCGTGTTATTTGTTCATTGTGACCAGCAGTTCTTCGTTGTTCCGGGTGTGTTCCATGTGCTTTATCATCTCCTCCATGGCCTCCACCGAATTCATGTCGGCGAGGTAACGGCGCAGTATCCATGTCTTTTGCAGGACATCCTTGCTCAGCAGCAGGTCTTCGCGGCGGGTTCCCGATGCGACCACATCGACGGCCGGATAGATACGTTTGTTGGCCAGTTTCCGGTCGAGCTGCAGCTCCATGTTGCCCGTTCCCTTGAACTCCTCGAAGATGACTTCGTCCATTTTGGAACCCGTGTCTATCAGGGCGGTGGCGATGATGGTCAGCGAACCGCGCTCTTCGGTGTTCCTTGCGGCACCGAAGAAGCGTTTGGGCTTGTGCAGGGCGTTGGCGTCCACACCGCCGGAGAGCACCTTTCCCGATGCGGGCTGTACAGTGTTGTACGCCCTTGCGAGACGGGTGATGGAGTCGAGGAAGATGACGACGTCGTGTCCGCACTCCACCATGCGTTTGGCCTTGTCGAGCACCATTTCGGCTACTTTGACGTGGCGGGAGGCCTGTTCGTCGAACGTGGAGGCCACGACCTCCGCCTTGACGTTGCGGGCCATTTCAGTCACCTCCTCCGGGCGTTCGTCTATCAGCAGGACAATCATGTAAACTTCCGGATGGTTGTCGGCGATGGCGTTGGCGATACTCTGCAGGAGTACCGTCTTGCCGGTCTTCGGCTGTGCCACGATGAGGCCGCGCTGTCCCTTGCCTATCGGGGCGAAAAGGTCTACGATACGGGTGGAAGTATTGTTGTGGCCGTTGCCCGTGAGAGTGAATTTTTCGTTCGGGAAGAGGGGGGTCATGTACTCGAACTGCATCCTGTCGCGGATGAATTCGGGGCTGAGCCCGTTTATTTCGATGGCCTTTACCAGCGGGAAATACTTTTCTCCCTCTTTGGGCGGTCGGATGATGCCCTTTACCGTATCGCCGGGTTTGAGACCGAATGTCTTGATTTGCGAAGAGGCTACGTAGATGTCGTCCGGGGAGTTAAGGTAGTTGTAGTCGGGCGAACGGAGGAAACCGTAGCCGTCGGGCATGATTTCCAGAACGCCTTCGCCCTCCACGAAACCGATATTGGCATCTTCCGGAGTGGGAGTGTAACGGTCGGCCTGCCGCTGTTGGTCGTTCGGGGAGGATGGCTGATGGGGTCGGGGAGTTCTGACGGCCTGAGGCTTTGTCGGGTACTCCGTGCGCTGCGGCTGGAGGGGCTGTTGTACTGCGACGGGTATTTCCGGAGCAGCTGCCGCGTCGGCCGGTTCTGCGGGAAGCGTCTCGCCGGCTGTTTCCTGCGGTTGCTGTACCGTTTTGCGGGGCCTGCCCCGCCGTGGTTTTTCGGTCTCCTGTACCGTCTCTTCGCCGTCGTTGCGGTTTGCTGTCGCCTCGGCCGTCTCCCTGGCATCCGTCGCTGCGGAGGATTGCCGGACAGGAGTGTTGTTTAGGAGACGCTGTCTTTTCGGCTTTGGTTCCGGGGATTCGCCGGCCGGGCCGACCGGTTCGTCGCTGCGCGGGCCGATGATGGCCTGTATGAGCTCGTCCTTTTTCATCTGCGTTGTGCTCCGGATGCCGAGCGACTTGGCTATTTCGCGCAGTTGTATAATGCTTTTGCCCTGTAATGCATCGAAATCTTGCATGTGGAAGATTGAAATGTAAATTTTCAGATTAAATGCCGGCGGCATGCCGGCGAACAGGTTTTTGAATGATTACCGCAAAGATAGGAACTTTTTTCAATCGGCAATCGGCAGCGGTCTCAATCGTGCATTTTTTTCAGCAGTCGTGCGAGGTCTTCGGGTGTGTCTATGCCTATCGTCTCGGAGGATACCAGGCCGACCTTTATCCTGTAACCGTTTTCGAGCCAGCGCAGTTGTTCGAGCGATTCGGCCTTTTCAAGCATACCTTGAGGCAGTCGGGTTATCTCGTGCAGGATGTCGCTCCGGTAACCGTAAATGCCGATATGTTTGAGATACGTGTGGCGCGACGACCATTCGGACTGTTCCGCACCGCGGATATAAGGGATGACGCTGCGGCTGAAGTAGAGGGCATAGCCGTCCCGTGAGAGGGTTATCTTCGGAGTGTTGGGATTGAAGATGTCGTCGCCCGGTTTCATGGGGTAGGCGAGGGTGGCGATTTCGGCTCCCGGGACGTCCAGGGCATTGCGCAGGCTCGTCAGGTGTTCTGTCGAGATGAAAGGCTCGTCGCCCTGTACGTTGATGACCGCGTCGAACGCCGTCCCGGTCGTTTTGCTGTATTTATCGAGGGCTTCGGCGCAGCGGTCGGTTCCGCTCCGGTGGTCGGGTGACGTCATGACGGCGCAGCCGCCGAACCTGTCCACGGCCTCGGCGATGCGTGTATCGTCCGTGGCGACGCAGCAGTGTGCGAACACCTGCGACGTGCGTTCGTAGACGTGTTGTATCATGGGTTTGCCCTGGATGTCGGCGAGCGGTTTCCCCGGGAAACGCGTCGATGCGTAACGGGCCGGAATGATGGCTATGAATTTCATGGGTTTCCTGTTTTGCAAAGGACAAATATACGTTTTTTCAGGCAGCGGTGCGGGTTTTTTGTAAATTTGCGGGGTCATGGGAAAACCGGCGGCATATTACACGGAGCTCTTCGCCCGGTTGGGCGGGCTGTTGGAGGGGTTCGGCACCGTGCCGGAGACACGGGCGGTGGCGGAAGCCGCCGTTGCCGCCAATCCGTGGTTTACCCTTTCCGATGTGGTGTTCTCCGTCGATGCCGTGCGGCGGAACATGCTCGATGCCGCGGTATCGGCCCGGTGGCTTTCGTATTATGGGGCGAACGAGCGTACGGTACGCAGCCGTGTGGCGGTCATCATGGCGGGGAATATCCCGTTGGTGGGATTGTCCGACCTGTTGTGTGTCGTGGCTTCGGACTGTATTCCGTACATTAAGATGTCTTCCAAGGATTCGGTGCTGATGGAGTATGTCGTCGGCCTGTTGTGCGGGTTAGCGCCGGGGATACGGGTCGAACGCTATGTGCCGGAGGAGCGGTACGATGCGGCAATCGCTACGGGCAGCGACAATACGGGCCGGTATTTCCATGCCCTGTTCGACGGCATACCGTCCATCATAAGAGGAAGCCGCAGCTCGGTGGCATTGCTGACGGGGGAGGAGACCGACGGAGAGTTGCATGCGCTCGGTCGTGATATCTTCCGTTATAGCGGGCTCGGCTGCCGCAATGTCAGTCTGGTATTCATTCCGCTGGATTACGACCTGGCCCGTTTCGTCCGGGCAGTGGCTCCCCCCGAGGAGGCGGTGAATCCCAAGTACCGTAACAATTACCGCAGTCTGCGGGCCAGGCTCCGGGCCGCAGGGGAGGATTTTTATGACGGCGGAACCTTCGTCGTGACCGTCGGCGACCGTTTTCCGGTGTCGCTCAGCAATATCGTGGCGTTTCGTTACGATAGGGCGGAGGAGGTGTACGGGTGGCTGGAGGCGAACGACGGTGCGGTGCAGTGCGTGGTGGGGCGGGATGTTGTCCATCCGAGGGCTGTCGGTTTCGGAGCGGCCCAGATGCCCTGGCCGTGGGATTATCCGGACGGTACGGATGTCATGGCCTTTCTTCGTGCCTTGCCTGAACCGGGTAGCCGGTAACGATAATTGATTAAGAATAAATACCTTTTTGTATGATTTTCAAGTTGAGGATGCTCAGCGGCGAGACGGATGGTTTTGTCCGTGAATACGAAGTTCCGGAGAGTACGGACTTGTTGCAGTTGCACGACCTGGTTTGCGGCGACCTCGGTTACGACCCGTTCAATTTCAGCTCTTTCTTTGCGGCGGATTCCGGATGGAACAAGCTGCAGGAATATACCCTCGAGGATATGCAGGACTGCGATGCGGGTATTGCCGCCCTGCCGATGGAGGGAACGAGGCTGTGCGACGTGTTGGCTTCCGGGGTGTCGCGGCTGATATTCGTTTTCGACATGCTCTCCGCCCGCGAGCTCTTTCTGGAAGTGGCCGATTTCAAGCCGGAGGAAGAGGCGGTGCTTTATCCTCGGGTGGCCCTGTCGGTCGGTACGCCTCCGGCTCAGACGGGGGCGGGTATCGAGGCGGACGAAGAGAACGACCCTTTCAGCGATATGATGGAGGAATTCGCCGATTTCGAGGGTACGGAAGACGATGGATTCGGCGATGATTTCTGACAAGAGAGGAACGCTCGTGGTCGTGGCGGGGCCGACAGGCTCCGGGAAGACGGAGGTGGGGGTCGAACTCGCCCGTCGTTTGGGTGCGCCGATAATCTCTACCGATTCCCGGCAGGTGTTCCGTGGAATGGCTGTCGGAACGGCGCAGCCCTCTGCAGAGCAGCAGGCTGCCGCTCTGCACTATTTTATCGCCGACCGCGAAGTGTCCGACGACTATAATGCGGGACGGTTTGAAGCGGAAGCGCTGGAACTGCTCGACAGACTGTTCGTGACGCACGATTATGTGTTGGCCGTAGGTGGTTCCGGCCTCTATATCGATGCGCTTTGCCACGGATTCGATGCGCTGCCGCCGGCTGAACCGGCTCTGAGGGCGCAGCTTGAGGCTCGGCTGCGGGAGGAGGGACTCGGGTCTTTACTCGAAGAGCTTCGCCGGTTCGACCCGGTCTATTATGAATCGGTAGACCGCAGCAATCCGTCGCGTGTCCTGCGTGCCGTGGAGGTGTGCATTCAGACCGGCCGGCCCTATTCGGAACAGCGTTCGGGCGAGCCCAGGGAACGACCGTTCCGTATCCTGAAAATAGGGATAAAGGTGGGCAGGGAGGAGTTGTACGGGCGGATAGACCGCCGAGTGGACGGAATGCTTGTGTCGGGACTTGAGGAGGAGGCCCGACGGCTCTGGCCCTTGCGCGGGCTCAATGCGCTGATGACGGTGGGGTACCGGGAAATGTTCGACTATTTCGACGGGAAAATCACGTACGACGAAGCGGTCAGACTGATTAAACGCAATTCGCGCCGGTATGCCAAGAGGCAGATGACCTGGTTTCGCAGGGATGCGGAGATGGTGTGGTTCGGCCGGGATGAAATAAAAATGATGGAAAATTTCTGCAAAAAATTTGCAGAGTAAGAAATGTTGCCTATATTTGCACTCGCAAACCGGAAATGACCGGCCAAGTTCATGAAATAATGCGGAAATAGCTCAGTTGGTAGAGCACAACCTTGCCAAGGTTGGGGTCGCGAGTTCGAGTCTCGTTTTCCGCTCTTGAAGCCTCTGAAAAGGAGTGTTTTAGGAAGCAAAAAGCCTTATGTATCAACGATATGTAAGGCTTTTTCTTTTTCGGTCGGTGAATCGGAAAGCACCTGAAAGTACGTTTGCAAGACCTTATTCGTGACCTGTTCCGCTGGGGTCTGAAAAAGGTCACGATTCGGTCGTAATTCGCAGTATTGCAGTTGTTTGCTTTGCAATATCTCTATGCTGTAATCGTTTAACTTATTAAATTTTTGCAGCCATGACCGACAGAACGACTTTCAGCGTTGTTTTCTTCTGTAAGAAAACCAAACTGAACAAAAAAGGGAAAGCCCCCATTTACGCCCGCATCACTACCAGCGGCGTTTCGACAGAAATATATACCCAGTGCCAGATCGAGCCGGAAAAATGGAATCAAAAGGCCGAAAGGTCTTTAGCCCGCGATTCCGTATCTTTGCAGATCAACGAAATCATCGGCTCGTTCCGCGCCAATATCCTCGCAGCCTACGATCTGTTGGTCAAAGAGAACAAACAACCGAACTGTTTTGCCATTAAAGAGCGCCTGTGCAGTCAGGTCGGCAATTCCCGCATGTTCCTCGCGGAGTTCGCCAAATATTGCGACAAGCGTCAAAAAGAGGTCGGAGTGCGTATCACGCAACTTACAGCCAACAAATACCACCGTCTGTTGCGCTATATGAAAGAGTACATCGGTCAGCAATACGGTAAAGAGGATTTGCCGTTCGATATGATTTCTTACGAGTATATCGACGGTCTCAATACCTTCATGCAAACGGCACATGACTGCAAGAATAACGGAGCCGTGAATCTGCTGTGCTGCCTGAAAAACTTTATCCTGTACGCCATACGCAACGAATGGATCGAGAAAAATCCGTTCCGGTATTACAAAATGAAGATAGACAAGACCAATGTCAAGGTACCGTTAACTAAAGCGGAGCTGGATTTGTTGATGACCAAACGGATGCCTAACGAGCGTCTGGAGCGTGTGCGCGACGTCTGGTGTTTCTGCGCCCAGACGGGACTTGCATTTACCGATGCGGAACACCTGCGGGCGGAACATATCTCTACGGACGAGAACGGCACGCAATGGATTCACAAACCTCGTGAAAAGACTTCGGTTATGAGCCGCATTCCGTTGTTGCCTTATCCGTTGAAGATACTGGCCAAATATGCGGATTCGAATTTGGAGGGCGGCAAACTGTTGCCGGTACCGAGCAATCAGAAGATGAATGCCTATTTGAAGGAAATCGCCGTTATATGCGACATCGGTAAAAACCTAACTACTCATTGCGCACGGCATACATTCGCTTCGCTGGCTATTGAATACGGCATGCCGATAGATGTAATCGCCAAAATTCTGGGCCATACGAACGTCAATATGACCCGCCACTATGCCAAATTTTCGGAACAGCTAATAAGCCGGGAAATGATGCGTTTCGGCGCGGAAGTCGGAAATTCCGCCGTATAACCGGCAAAACGCCGAAAATACAGAAAGGGCAAAGGGGCTTTTAGCCCCTTTGTCGCTTTATAATCATCCGTAATAGAACTCTCCGTCAGGTAATGCAATCTATTCGGACAGGTCGCTTGCCGTTATCTTGAATACCCATGTCGCATCCTGTGCATCGGCCGGCTCATTAAGATCTATCTCCTGCCAATCTTTTTCATTCCAGAACTGCCTGCCGGAAACTCCTGCATTTTCACGTTCCCAAATTTTAACAGGCTCGCCGCTCTCGGAATAAATAGTTAGCGTCTGGTAGTCATTTTCCCGAAAAAAGATGGAAAAATCTTTTACAGCATTATAAGGAAGATATGTTTTATAAACTTCATAACGCTTTCCCGGAAGTATTTCGTGTTTGTCCCTATCATCGAATTGACAGTATATTGATTCTCGCGTACCGTTTGACAGATACCATGTTTGTATCCAATGTGTGGTAACTTCTGTAGGATCACAAGAAATCAATATACTGCTGATAATCAGCAGAACTACAATGCTTCCGATTTTACTAACAATCCTTTTCATAGGCTATAAGATTATGGGTTTATAATATAGACGCATTTCCGAACGGATTCGTTGCATACAAATATAAAAAATAGTAAAAAAATACCCCGACATTTAGTCGGGGTATGATGAATTTATCTTCACATTAGTCAATGATTATCGGGGGAAGTTCTATCAATGACAAAGGATAATGCTTTCTAAAAATTTTTTCGATGGCTTTCGCCTTATCCGGATAAGTGGTCATCATTTTATTCAACAATAATTCCATTGTTGTAACATCGGCAGTGAGACAATTGAATAATTGTCTTGGAGTTAATATATCATAATAGGCAAGCTCCCAAAATATCTGCGGTTTGAACCAGTATTTCATTTCTTCACTGTTTGGATAATTCTCATTCGGACTTCCATATTGATAATACTGAAAGAACCATCGTCCGGAAAAGTGGCCCCAGATTTCACCCACACCGCATCGGCCGTTATTGGCAGTAAGTCTGTCTCCATAAGTAGCCAGACCATCATTCCAGCAATTCAAAATATACTGAATGTATTGCTGCCAGTAAGAGGGGCCGGCTTGCCGGAAATGACTTGCATGGGACAATTCGTGAACAGTGGTAGTGAATATCCTTTCATAATTATTCGATGCGGTTCCGATAAAAATGTCCGGTAAAAGCTTCGCAACAAGATTGATGTCGATTTTTAGTTTGACTTTCAACCAATCAAGCAGTTTAGACATATCGACATTATAAGCGCCCCCGACTTCCGACAACATAGGTGCACTTCCGTAAGATTCGTTTTCCAAACAATAGATGCGTAAAAACGGCTGCGGGGGCATTGCATAACTTCGAGATACACATTCTTCAAAATAAGCACTCGCAGCATTATTGACCACACCCCAATCCCATGCCTGAGAGTTCGAAAACAAACAAACGCTATAGCCATAACGGGTTTGATAGCGCATATTATGTTGCGCAGGCAGAACCGGCCCCCAATTACCATAGACATTAAACTTGTATTGGCCATTCTCAAAAGAGAGATAATATTGTGGATTGCACTGATACGGGCGGGGAATTCTGTAACGGCCATCTCGGTCCGTATAGGTCGATGAAAAATTAAGTCCCCATCGGGTAGTGACTTGAACATAGCGTAAGCCGACCATCTGCTGTTTGTTTTCGTCCCATATACTGATGCGACCGACCGGATTAACTGGGGTATCGAAAAGTCCGGCAGGTGTCGGATTTGCAGCCGGAACCATATCTCCGTAGCCGCAACGTTGAAAAGCGAGACACTCCAAATCCGAATCATAAGGCTGGCTTACAAGCTGGCCTTTTTCATTGATGAAATTGGGAATATACACAGGTTCCAAGATTTCATAACGAATGTGGCCAGGAAACTGGAAATCAACTCCGACAGTCGTATAAAGCCAGGTAATTTGACCTTCCGGAATCTCGGGGTCCTGATAATAATCGCCGATAACCTCCAGTTCGTAATCCAGCGGATGGTCGAACAGCGTCAGGGAGCGTTGATTTTCCAAATATGCCACGTCCTCCATATTCTGCGGCAGAAATCTGACATATAAAGCATTGGCCTTAATAGAAGCTCCGGCAAACTCACTGCGCGTACTCGACAGACTGGTTAAAGAGCTGCTCATGTTGGATAAGGAATAGGGATTATTCAGTTTCTCCCCCAAAATGGTTTTGCGGCCGCGATTGGAACCTCCGATAAGTTTCAATTCCGGTTTCGGCGTATTGTCGTCGGCGATTTCAGGTACCGTATCCATATCTTTGGAACAACCGACGAGCATTGCCGCTAATAAAGCGCACAGGCATAGAATCTTTTTCATAATCGCATTTTTTAAGTTGGATAATTACAGTTAAGTAAAAATGAAACCTCCTTTCTGCGGTTAATTATGTGCGTGCGTTATAAAAATAACAATTAAAATTGAAAAACCAAAATATATCGTAATTTTTTAGATAATTCGCAGTAAAGTAAATTGTTCTTAAGATTCTTTTGATGTAGGAATCGGGGCCGACCTGTTCTGTCATGATTTTTCGTTTGCTATATGTTTTATGAATATACGGGGCTTGTTTTCGGCTGTCAGTATTTTTTGGGAATCGTTACGGCCATGACATAAAAATAGAGCCGCAATAGCTATTGCGGCTCTATTCGTTCAGAGAATCCGGGAGTTACCTTTCACCGCTTCCGTAATTGGCCATACGTTCGTCGTACATGGCTTTGGCCCGGTCGTAATCTTCGTCGGTGAAGATATAGACCCAGCGCAAACGACGGTCGGTGAACCTTTCAAGAATCCATTCGCCTTCGTCGCCAATCGTCCCCGCAAAATCATCCTCGGAGGGGAACAGATAACGTTCGGATACCGTATGAAAGAAGTCTGCCTCTATAGGATCATCAGACACATTCTTGTCATAAATAACACGTATTGACCGAATATCGTCGAACGACTCGATAAAGGTGTCACGATAGCTTCCGAACACTTCATTTGCAAAAAGATCGGTGTATTTTGTTCCCGGTCGTAGAAACCCACCTATGTTTTTCCAGTCTGAAACCGCTACGGTCAGGGAATGGCTGCTCTTATTACACAGGCAAAAATAGTTGTAGTAAGATTGGGAAAATTCGGAATCAGGTTCTTCTAAAGAAATAATATCCTCCATACTTCCCCAGGGTCCTACTTCCCTGAATCCGGCCGTCGGGTCCACATACTCCGGTTCCTCCGGTGCAGGAGGGTCCGAAGGAAGGACCGATACCGAATCCTTGTCGCTGCCGCATCCCGCCATACGGCAGCAGGCAAGCAGCAGCACTGTGTAATAAAGCCATTTCATAATCGCAGCGTATTTAAGTTAGTTACTTAACTGGTTGTAAGTGCGGAAAAGCATCGTCACGTCCGCATTGGTAAACCCGAAATCGTTTGCGAGCGGCAGCAGGTTCGTGCGGACATTTGATATAGTCGCCGATTCGAATGCGATATTCTGCACATCGCCATAACTCGACAAGTAGATGTTGTCGTTGGGGATGTAGTTGTTGAACGAGATGGTACCCGGAGCCAGTTGGTTGTATCCGTCGTGAAGGTCGATGAATAACGGTGTTTCGGTCTTATGTCCGTTATTCACGCTCCATCCCTGAATATTCCAGCCGTCCGGTTTGGGACCGTTCGAATCGTAAGTATGCAGCTTGTCCAATACATCGAGCCGGGCGTATTCGTAATCCGTGAAGAACCAGCGGGTGTACATCGCAAAACTATCCTTAACAGCAGTGAGGCAATTGTTATAATCAGTACGATGCGCCCGGTAATAGGCAGCCTGTCCGATACCGTAATTGGTGATGCCGATAATTTCCTGGCAGGGTCTGCCGCCGCAGTAGATGTTGATATAAGGTACGGTACCGGTTATCTCACTCGTTTTTCCGTTGTCGGAATTACTTTTATCAAAATATTTCTACATCAATTTTGTATCGAACGTCAAGCCGGCCATCTGCGCCGCATTGATGCCGCGCAAGATATTGACGGCGTAGTACGCATCGTTGGCCCCCAGAGCGAACATCGGCACGCATCTCCAAACGGTACCGGGATGTTGCGTCGGGCCGTTGATGACCATCGTTTGGCCGTTGGAGTTCTTGATGCTCCAGGTATCCGTATCGAAAGTGATGCGGAAAGTGACCTGGGTTTCCCATATCGTCCTTTTGGTCCTGAAGCCCCCGTACATGTCGGTATAAACGGTTTCCGTCTTCGGGAAAGAGATTCCGTTGCTCTGTTCGGTGACGAATACCGGAACGCCCTGCACGCCGACTTCCCGCCCGGCAATGTCGTCGTAAACACGGACGCTGCCGTGGGGAACGGCTTCATTCGCCTCGCTACGGGTGCGGTAAGGCTCGTTCAGCTCCTCGGCCCGTGCGACTATCTGTCGCGCCAGCGCCGCATCCTCGATTCCCGAATTGTCCGCATACGGCGTGTAATAGCTCTTGAGCACCTCGTATTCGACGGCGGGCAGCGTCATATCGCTGCGAACCAGCGCATAGAGTTTGCCGACACCCTCGCACGGCGGCTGTACCGCATAAGCGGCTCCTTGCGGAAGTTCCGGAACCTCGAATACATCGAAAGGCAGGCACTCGAACTGAGGCGCAGCCAGCAGCCGGTCATACTCTTCGAGGGTTGCCGGAGAGAATTCGACGTACAGGTGGGTGGGCTGCAGCTCGGTCATCGGTGCGCGGGTGCCCGCCACCTCGGAGACGACTTGCTGCATGAACTCCAGTTCATAGGGAGTTCCGTCTTGGGGCATGATGTTCCGGGAGGCATACTCCCGCTCTTCGATAGAATCTACCGAACAGCCAGCCAATACCATTGCACATGCCGTTGCCATAAGGAATAACTTTTTCATGTCAGTGTAATTTTAAGGTTAATGATGTGGCGGAGCGCTCCCCGCCGTTGGCTTCCGATATTGGTAATCTTGTGGTATTGCACGCTGCAAATCCATCAGATCACCATGATACCGGGCCTGTCATAACCTCGAAATTCCACACATCGAAAGAATCCGTTCCGATAATCCGCCGTATCGTCGCGATGCGGTTGTATATCCTATTTCAAATATATGTAGATTTTATCATTAAAACAAGGCAAAAGTAAAATAATTATCATTCGACGGCGGACAGAATACACACAAAACCGGGACGCCTCGGACAAAATGTCTGCGGCGTCCCGGTTCGATTGTGTCTGGCCCGTCTGTAGTTTTAGAACGGGCTTTCGGCAGGCCGGTAATTTTTGCCGAGTGTTTCGCGTATCCCCGTTTCGGGATAGAGGAATACCCGCCCGCTGATGACGGTATAGGGAATCTGCCTCGTGTCGCGCAGGGTCTGCAATGTTCCGGGGGGGGGATATGCAGGTATCCGCACACCTCCTCCCCGGTCAGGCAGCGTTCTCCCAAGACCGAGGGGCGGTAGCTGTCCAGCGTCCGGCATCCGTATTTTTGCGGCCTACACGAGAGTGCCGAACGGTTGTCATCTTCTGCGCCTTTATATCATTTCGTATTCTTCATGAGGATTGGGTACCGCAGTTCCGCGAGCGCACGAAAGTCAATCTTCCCGTCCAGCGGCACTACCGGGAGTTTGTGACAGCACAGTACGCCGGCCGTTTCTTTATCGACTTTCAGCTTGTTGTACTCCAGCACGCCGACGATATTTTTGCCGTAAGTTATTCTTGCGACCATTCTTCACGCATTTGTTTTGCCAGCGCTTCGATACGTAAGCTGAGTGCCTTCAGTTGGCGCGTATAGCCGATAAGAATCCCGATCTGTGTGAGGATAGCGCGGTCGGAATAGCGGGTATTTACCTGCCGGACGACCTGGTTATAGTTGTTCCCGAGCTTGGAAAATTGTCAGTAAAAATCGTTCAGCCGGGCGATGAATTGGGCTTTCGAGGTATCGACTTTATAGACTTTCAGCTCTCAGCCGAAGAGCCGTGAAAGGATGAATCGGGAGACGTTCTCGGTACAATCGGCTTCTTCAAGCATCTTGCGGAAACGGATTTCCTGTTTATCGTTCAGCAGAAAGTTGTAACGGTGTGTTTTGGGGTCGGCAGCTTTAGGCCGTCCGC